>VOFB01000571.1_pt1:877500-1343169 | contig 1343169 bp, 1657 predicted proteins | sample 5384141 | NCBI WGS metagenome assembly VOFB01 (sample SAMN12384721, study PRJNA508395) | human gut metagenome | isolation source: healthy gut A | host: Homo sapiens | reverse complement strand
AATCGCCTGTGCGCTTTCTTATTGGAATTTATTTTGAATTTAGGACCACTTCAGTGCCTTAATAGAGAAGCCCAGTTCCGTATCCAGGCGATTCTTTTGCACCACGGCAACCACCTTTTTGCAGCTCTTTGCGCCGCTGACGGGAGCCGGTGACCTTGTAGTAGTTGTTGTTGCCCAGGGACTCTACCCGGTTGATCTTTACGGACTGCTGCTTAGCCTCGCCTTTGGTGATGGTGAACACGCTGTCCTTATTGCTGTAATTGATAATGTCGTAGATGTTCTCTTTTTTTGCCGCTGCGTTGCAGTTGCTCTTAAAGTTGACCACCGTCTGGCCGTAGTATTTGAACAGGTCCAGCACAACGGTTGCCGGAGGGAAAGCTGGTGCCTTAATATCCTCACGGGCAGCCATCCAAACGGCAACATGGGTAGCCATTTCGGCGCTGACGCCGTCCTTGTTCTCATAGCTGAACTTGTACAGGCCGGGCACCTCCAGCATCGCTGCGATGCGCTCCAGATCCTGTTGGTTGAAAATGACCTTTTTGCCGCTGGCATTGGTAGAGGGCACCTTATCCTTGGACGCCTCAATGGTGGTCAGCTCTTTACCGGTGGTCTCGCCTTTATTGTCTGTGGTTTGGGGCGTGGTGGGCCCGTTGGTGGGCGTTTCGCCCTTGCCGCCGTTGTTTTTCTTTGTAGAGGTTTCGCCTTTTTTGGTGGTGGTCTCCCGGATGGGAACGGTAACTTCTTTGCCGTTCTTGTCCGTTACCTTCTCACCGTTTTTGTCGATCTCATAGGCCACGGTTTTGCCCTTTTTGTCCTTTTCATAGACCACATCTACTTCTTTGCCGTCTTTATTGATCTCTGTGCCAAACTCGGTGTCTGCATTGGCCAAACCGGCTTGGGTGGTATCGGCGGCAGAGTTCTGTCCGTCTGTCTTTTGGAAGAGCAGGCAGCAAAGACGCCGCAGACCAGTACGCTCAGCGCCATGATCAATGCAATACTCTTTTTCAAAGGGAACACGCTCCTTTTGGTGCTCTGCACCGTAATATCTCCTACATTATAGTCTTTTTATACACAAAAGGCAAGGGTTAGGGCTGTAAGTCGCCAAATGTTTACCACTTATTCATAATCTTTACAGATTTAGCCAAATGGATTATAATGAATACAAACGGAAAGGGAGGTGGGGCGTATGCGCCCTGCGGCTAAGGTCGCCATGAGCGGTATTTGTACGGCGCTGAGCGTGCTGCTGCTGTTTTTCGGCGGTGTGGTGCCGGTGCTGGCCTATGTATGTCCCATGCTCACCGGGGTGCTGATGGTGGTGCTGGTGCGCACCTTCGGCTACGGCACAGCGTGGATCACCTATGTGTCTACGGGGCTGCTCAGCTTCTTTTTGGTGCCGGACAAGGAGTGTATGTTGATGTATGTGCTCTTTTTCGGCTATTATACCATCGTGCGCCAGTGGATCGGGCGGCTGCGGCCTCGGTCGGTGGCGCTGGCTGCCGAGTGCCTGCTGTTTAATGCAGCACTGGCGGCAGTGAATCTGCTGCTGGTGTATGTGTTTGCCATTCCTATGGATGCGGTGAGCAGTAACAAGTGGTTTTTGGTGGGCTTTTGGCTGGCGATGAATTTGCTGTTCTTCCTTTATGAGCGGCTGCTGGGTGTGGCGGAACTGTTGTATGTCCGTAAGATTGAGAAGCGCCTGCGCAGCGTGTTTAAGAAGTAAAAAGCGACTTGTATTTGTAAGATACAAGTCGCTTTTTGAATTATTCCGTATAAACGCGGGGTACGCGGGGATTCACCAGCAAGGGTGACAGGTCGCATGTGGCAATATCGCCGGGCTGTACGCTGCTGCCGGTCACATCCACCGCCGTGTGGGACAGCCCTACCTCGCCGATCACCGGGTAGGCTTTGCCATTAATGGTGACGGTCAAATGGGCTTTATTGAGAAATTGCTTGAGGGCAGAGAGTACACTGTGGAAGTTGTGATCCTCTTTCTCCTTGGTTAGGCCGAAGCCGTCATAATGCCCCATTGGCACAATGGCAATGGTGGTGGGGCGCTTGGTAACAAAGGTGCCGTTGTAGCCCACCGCATAACCGGCGGGCACTTCCTTCATGTCCACCACTTCCGCCTCCAGTCGACCTAAGCGGTGCAGAGGCGTCTCGCTATGGGTGATCACCCGTCCGGTAAAGGCGGAGCCGATGCGTACCGCGTCCAGCGCCACATGCTCCACATTCAACAATGCGGGGGAGTTGGCTGCATGGCGGGTACCTACGGTCTTGCCGGCCTTTTCAATCTGCGCCAGCGTGTCCTTGAACACTTCCAGCTGGGCAATGGTTTTGGCCTTGTCGTGAAAGGCGCTGCTAAAATGGGTGTATGCGCCGGTGAATTCCAAATTAGGCAGGTCGTAGCAGGCAATGGCCTCCGCTACCTGCGCAGGCAAAAAGCCGTAGCGACCCATGCCGGTGTCGATCTTCAAATGGCACGGAACCTTGACACCCAAATCGGCAGCCGCCGCTTGCATCACCTGTGCTGCCCGGGTGCTGCCGATGGTGGCAATACAGCCGGTGTCCGCAATATGGCGCGCCTCGCTGTCCACGCAGGTGGAGCGCATCACTAAAATATCCGTGTTCGGTTGCAGCACCGCCCGCAGGGGGGCAATGTCCGTCACTTCCGTTACAGCCAAAGTGGTGATGCCGCAATGCTCCAGAATCAGCGCCAGTTCCGTTAGGCCAAAGCCGTAGCCGTTGCCTTTAACGACGCCGATAATAGGCACGCCCGCTTTCTTTTGCAGGTAATGCACATTCTCGATCAATGCGGTTTTATCAATTACATATCTGCTCATTTTCTTACTTTTTCCAATACCTTTGTTGCCAAGTTATACAGGTGGTACACCGGCTTGTTGATCACATAGTCAAATTCGCCGATAAATTCTTTCATATACCCGCCAAAGCCGTGCTTAAACCGCCACAGACCATAGTGGGGGTTGTCCGGGTTTTGGCAGTCGCCGCTGATGCCGCCAAAGTCATAGACCTTACAGCCGCACTCCATACCCCACTGCATCATGGCCCATTGCAGGGCATAGTTGGGGTACACATTGCGGTGGGCGTTGGAGGAGGCGCCGTACTGGTATTTCATCACATTCTGCCCCCACTTAATCGCCAAGGTGCCGGCAATGGCTTTGCCCTCATAGTAGGCCATATACAGGCGGCAGTCCTCGCCCATGCAGTTCATAATTTGCTCAAAATAGCTTTTCGGTCGGGTGGAGAAGTTGTCCCGCTCCCCGGTCTCCTGCATAATGCGTACAAAGTCGTCCAGCGCCTCGGTGCCCATCACTTTTACTTCCACGCCTTTCTTTGGCGCTTTGCGGATTCGGTTTCTGTAATCCGGCTTAAAGGTGAGCATCAGCTCCTGTTCGTTCAGGCCGTTGTAGTCAAAGCAGTAAACAAACCGGGGCTGCACATTCTCAAAATCCATACACCCCGGGTTCAGTTCTACAAAGCCCTTGCTCAGCAAATGCTGCTTGTAGGCCTTGTTCTCCACGGTGATCTCCGGGTCGATTTTAATACAGTAGCCGTGGTATTCCTTTGCAATATCCAAAAGTGCGGCAAAGAGCGCGTCAAAGGTGGCAAAATCATCTTCGTCCGCCACAAAGCCGCGGCAGCAGTAAAGCAGGGAGGCTTTGATCACCGGCACGGTACGAATCAGCACATCGGCGCTGCCCTTAATGTTGCCGTCCTCGTCCCTCAACATCACGGCTTCCCACTTCCAGGCGGACTTGACCTTAGCCCACTTGGAGGAGTGCTGGAACAGGCCCTTAGGGTGCTTTTTGATAAACGCTTCATATTGGTCTAAATTCTCTTTTGTTACACGCTCGATCATAACAGACTCCTTTATATTTCTGCCTTTTATTATACCAACATTCTGCCCGCTTGTCCACCCACTCCGGCGGTTTTCTGCATTTTGCCAGGTTGACAAGCGGCGGGCGTTCCTTTATTATTATCTATATAGTATGAATCGGGGGCAGACCTATGCAAAAACCAAGATATGCCGATCCCAGTGTGATCGCAGTGAATAAAAGAAGACGGCCACGCTATTGCCATGCCGTATGATACGGCGGCGCAGGCGCTGGCAGGGGAGAACAGCCCATACAAACGGAGCCTGAACGGGCTTTGGAAGTTCAGCTGGTGCCGAGGCGTTAAAAACGAACTGGAGGGTTTTGAGGCACCGGATTATGATGATACCTGGCGGGAAATTCCCGTGCCCTCCGTGTGGCAGACCCAGGGCTATTCCGTGCCTTACTATTACGCCAGCACATTTCCCAGAGCGCTCAGCCGCAGCAAGGGCAAGATTCCAAAATTGACCCTGCTATGCAGGAGGTGGGCTACTATCGCCGCACCTTTACCATTGATCCGGAGTGGAAGGGGCGTCAGGTGTTCTTGCACTTTGGTGCAGCCAAGGCGGCGCTGGAGGTGTATGTGAACGGCCAATTTGTAGGCTATTCTCAAGGCTCTATGACACCCCACGAATTCGATGTGACCCGGTATCTTTTGAATGGCGAAAATCTGGTGTGCGCCAAGGTGTACCGGTACAGTGACGGCAGCTATCTGGAAGATCAAGATATGTGGTGGCTGTGCGGCATTTACCGGGAGGTGTATTTGTTCGCCGAGCCAAAGGCTTGCCTGCGGGATTTTTATTTTCGTACGGAGCCGGACGCGGATTTTCGGGACTGGACGGTGCGCCTGGACGGTTATTTGCACCTGTACGCCCCCACAAAAAGACTTGACCTTGTGTGCCGCTTTGTATCGGGACGGCCAAAAGGTCTATGATCTGGGCAGTGCTGCCTGCAAGGGGGACCAGCCCCGTCAGACCTTGCAGTTGGAAACTGCGGCCAAGGCACCGCTGTTGTGGTCCGCAGAGCAGCCAAACACCTATACGCTGGTGATGGAGTTGCTGTGCGGAAAACGCGTGCTTTGCGCTAAGCGTTACACCGTGGGCTTTAAGAAAGTGGAAATTCGGGGCGAAAAAATCTATTTTAACGGCATGCCCCTGTTTGTGCGCGGGGTGAATCGCCACGATTTTGACCCGGACAATGGCTGGGCTGTGCCGGAGGAACGGTATCGGCAGGATATGGACCTGATGAAACAGGCTAACATTAACGCGGTGCGCACCTCCCATTACCCGGATGACCCCCGGTTTTATGACTACTGCAATCGCTACGGCTTTTATGTAATGGACGAGTGCGAGGTGGAGAGCCCTGGCGTGCGCCGCAAAGGTGTGCCTGGGGACAGCCCGGTGTGGACGGCGGCCTGTGTGGATCGTATGGAGCGTATGGTACTGCGGGACCGGAATCATCCATGTGTGTTTATGTGGAGTCTGGGCAATGAAGCCGGGGACGGTACTGCCTTTACTGCAATGAAGCAGGCGGCACTGGCACTGGACGACACGCGCCAATTCCACTACGAGGGGGATTTTGATTTAACCAAAAGCGATGTGATCTCCCGTATGTATCCCACCGCCGATGTGATGGAAAAGTTGGGCAAGAAAGAGCCCATTACCATTTCTCTCTACGACAATATCGCCAATCAGCTGGCAGCGGACAGCAAGCCCATTACTGCCGAGATGTATGAAGGCAAGCCGGTGCTGCTATGCGAGTATGCCCATTCTATGGAGAATTCTCTGGGCAACTTTGCCGACTATATGGCGGATTTTGAAAAGTATGACAATATGTGCGGCGGCTTTATCTGGGACTTTGTGGACCAGGCGTTGCACCGCAAGGCTCAGGACGGCACGGACTTGTGGCTTTACGGCACGGATTTTGAAAAGGAAGAGCCGCGGCACTGGTATTCGCTGCCAAACACCACGGCCATTACCGGGTCCAATACCTATTTTTGCGCCAACGGGATTATCGGTGCGGACCGCACGGTGCATCCTCAGTATTACGAGGTGCAAAAGGTATATGCCCCGGTGCAGACCCTGGCTGTGAACCCGGACAGCGGCTCCTTTACCGTAAAGAACAAAATGCTCTTTACCAATATCAATGCGCTGGAGTGCCGCTGGCAGATCGAAGTGGGCGGCCGGCTGCTGATGCACGGCAAGCTGGAGCCGATCGATTGCCCGCCTTTGTCGGAAGTGACGGTATCTTTGCCTTACACGATGGATCAGGTCACCGGGGACGGTATGGCGGTGCTGACGGTGTCCTTTGCCACCACCCGGGCATTGCCGGGACTGGCATCGGGCTTTACCTTGCTTGGACCAATTTGTGCTGCGGCCTATGCCTCAGCCTGTGGCGGAGAAAGATGGCGGCGATTTGCACTACGACCACCGGGGCAACCGGGTAGAGGTGCAGGGCCGACTTTGACCTGACCATTCAAAACGGGCGCGTGGTCAGCTGGGTGATCGACGGCAGCCAGCGGTTGGTAGCGCCCTTGGAGCCTGCTTATTTCCGGGCGCTGACAGATAATGATATTGATTTTCTCAACTTTGTGCCGCCGCTGATCGTTCCACCCTCTGTACGGCTGGCGCCGTGCCCAGCGCCGCACCCACGCGCTGCGTACCGTGGTGCAGGCCGGGGCAGACAATACGGTGGAGGTGCACATTGCCATGTCCACGCCACGCTTGCGGGAGGACTTGATCACATATAAAATATATCCCAATGGGCGGCTGTATGTGTACCACAGTGCCGTGCCCAAGCAGGATATGCTGCGCTTCGGCTTCCAGATGACCTTGCCGGGCAGCTATGAGTATGTAAACCGGTGGTACGGCAGAGGGCCGCACCCCAGCTATCGGGACCGAAAACCGGGGCTGCGCTGGGTCGTTATCAATCTACGGTGACTGCGCTGGAGCACCGCTATATGCGTCCCCAGGAGAGCAGCAACCGCACGGATACTTACGACCTGTATTTGTGTGACAGTCACGGCGAGGGCTTCCGGGTACAGGCGTACTATGAAACACCCTTTGCCTTTAGCGCTTATCACTACACCACTATGGGGCTGGACAAGGCTGCGCATATCCACGAGATTCCCTATGATCCGTCCTGACCACATTGAATATTGACGGCCCAGTGCGGCGTTGGCGGCGATTTGCCGGGCCAAGGCGCGGTGCGTGCACCATACCGGGTAACGGCAGGGGAGAAGTGCAGCTATGCCTTTATCTTGGAAAGCCGATGCATAAAAAGAAATGAAACGCGTATTTGCCCATTTGGGATTTTCGGCGGCGGTCATGCTGCTGATCTTAAACTTCTTTTCCGTCACCTTTGCGTACATTGCGTTGGGCGTGGTGTTGGCAGCGCTCTGTTTGGTACTTTCCGTACCGCGATTGCGCCAAAGGGGTGAGCGTGTGGCTGTGCCTGGTTGGAGCGGTGGTGGCTTGTGTGACCTTTATTGTAGGGGTTCACGCTACCTATCTGCCACAGCAAAAGTTAATCGGCCAAACGGCGCAGGTGCAGTTCTATGTGACCGATGTGCGCCGGGGTGCGGAGAAAAACGATTATACGGTCAAGACCACGGCTATTGATTTGCCTGGTGTGCCCCAGAATATCCGCAGCACCTTTTCTGCCCATGCGGATCTTGGCGATGTGCCGGACGGTATCTATACCGGCAAGGTGACTTTTTGTGCCTCTACCGGTGAGAACGGTTACGCCGCCTGGGGCAAGTTCAGCGACGGCGAATTCCTTAGCGGCAAGGCTTCCCGGGTGCGTAAGACCAACCAGTCTGCACCCGGCAGCGCAGTGGCGCTTATCCAAATGCGCCACGCCATCAGCAGCCGCTTTGCTGCCGTGCTGCCCGGGGATCGTGGTGCGTTGGCAACGGCGCTGATCACTGGTAGCAAGACAAATTTGTCCGTGGGTGCGGTCAGTCACTTTCGCACCTGCGGTGCTACCCATTTGATGGCGGTGTCCGGACTGCATTTATCTGTGATCGTGGGCTCTCTTTACTGGCTGCTCCGCAAGCTGCGGTTGCCTACTTGGTTGACTACGGTTTTGACAGGTGCGGTGCTTTTGGTGTATGATGGCGTAGCCGGATTTTCCGCCTCCGTGGTGCGTGCTTCTTTGATGATGGCTGTTTTGCTGGCGGCACGGCTGTTTGGCCGCAAGGCGGACGGACTGAATTCACTGGGTTTGGCGGTATTCCTGCTGTGTACCGATCCCTTTGCGGTAACGGATGTGAGCTTGCAGCTGTCGGTGACTTCCGTTCTGTCGCTGCTGACTTTATCCCCGGTGCTGAACAAGAGCCTTGCTCGGCTGCATATTCCCAAATTTTTGCGCCAAAGCTTTAGTGCCACCGTGAGCGTGCTGCTTTATACGCTGCCGTTTATGTGGCTGTCCTTTGGGCAGACGGCGTTGTTATCTCTGCTTAGTAATTTGGTGCTGATTCCGCTGGCACAAGTGGCCATGATCGCTGCACTGCTCATGCTGCTCTTTACGCCGCTGCCGTATCTGGTGTATGCCTGTGCGGTGGTGGTGTCCGGCACCACCGGCGGTATGCTGTGGCTGGTGGAAAAGTTTAGCGCACTGGGCGCACCGATTGTAGATTTGACCGGGCCGTTGACCTGTGTTGCCATTGCCGGTGTGCTGTTGCTTTTTGGCGTGCACTTTCTGTTGCAACGGCAGCGGTTGGGTGTCACGGCGGCAGTGGCCTGCGCTTTTTATTTGTTGACTTCCTTTGCCGGGTTGGCAGTGGAGCAGGGGAACGCTTACCTTTGTATCGGCAGCAGCTCGGCGCTGCTGTATGACACGCATTATGCTTTGCTGGTAGGCACGCCGGATCAAAGCGCCTACTACGCCTACACGCGCATTCTGCAAAATCGGCGGCTGCAGCTGGTGGCCGTGTACCTGCCCGATGATCGGGTGGGGTATTATACCCGCGCATTGACCGCTGCTGTGCACCCGGTGAATGTACTGCTGCCCGGCGGTAATACCGCTTTGGCTGTGCAGCCGGAGTGCGAGCATCTGCTCACCGCCACGGCAATGGATACCACGCCTTGGCAAGGGGTGCAGGTGCAATACAGATATAATAAAAAGCGCTACACCGTTTCTGTTACCTGCAAGGGCAAGCGGCTTGTGCTGGGCAACGGCACCGACCTGAACGGCGGCGATTTAACGGTAGCGTTTGGCAAGCAAAGCACCGCTGTCGGTACACTGGTATGCGCCAGGGCACTGGCGGAGGACGAACTGCTGACAGTTACGCTGCGGCAGGACAGAGCTTTGCAGATAAGGAGGAACGATCCATGGCTGTGATCGGCGAAAAGGAGCTGCGCGCCCAGTTGAAAAGCGGCACGCTGTCCCACGCCTATTTTATCTATGGCGACGAGGGGTACTTAAAAGGACCACTATATTGGCCAAATTAAGAAAAAGGCGGTGGACCCGGCCTTTGCGGATTTTAATATACATATTTATGAAAAGGACGGCACGCAGCTGTCCGATGTGCTCCACGATGCAGATACTTTCCCTATGATGGGCGGCAGTAATCTGGTGCTGGTCTATGACTTTCCCTTTGACAAAAGGCGGACGTGGAGGATATTAAGGCATATCTCAAGGATGTGCCGGACACCACGGTTCTGGTATTTACCTACCAGTCTTTGCCGGTGGACACAAAAGGAAAAGCGCTGGAACAGCATTATTAAAGCTTTTGCTAAGGCCGGGGACGCGGTGGAGCTGAACACACGCACCCAGAGCGACCTGGTAAAAATGCTGGTTAGCGGCGCCAAAAAAGCGGGGCGCTGCGCTGCAAACGGACCAGGCGCGATATTTGATCTCGGTGGTGGGTACGGATATGCAGACCCTGCTGCACGAACTGGACAAGCTGTCTGCCTTTTGCAAGGACGGCGAGATCACGGCGGCGGTTATTGACGATATGGCCACCAAGTGCCTGCAAGCGCGTGTATACGACCTGTCCAAATTCATCTTGAAAGGCGATACCGGCGGCTGCCTGTAAGGTGCTGCATACCCTGTTTGAACTGGGCGAGGAACCTATACCGATTGCGGCAGTGCTTATTAATCATTATGTGGATATGTACCGAGTGAAGTGCGCCAAGATCGACGGTCGCAGAGCGGACGATATAGCCCGGTATTATAATTACAAAGGGCGGGACTTTGTGCTGAACAACGCCATGCGGGACTCAGCCAAGCTGTCCGTAGGCGCGCTGCGCCGCTCTATGCAGGTGCTGGACGATCTGGACCGAGCGCTGAAGAGTACCGCGGTGGACGCAAAAATCTTACTGGAGGAGGCGATTGTCAAATTGTCCGTGATCGCCGTCAGCGGCCAATGATTCATATTGAGGAAGCAGTGATCGTGGAGGGCAAGTATGACAAGATCAAACTGTCTAACTTCCTGGACGCCATGATCGTAGAAACCGGCGGGTTCGCTATATATAAGGATAAAAAGCGATTGCAGTTTATTCGCCGCCTGGCAATGGAGCGGGGGATCATCATTCTCACCGACTCGGATCACAGCGGATTTCAAATTCGCAATTACATTGCCAAGGGATTGCCCCCGCAGCAGGTGAAGCACCTGTATATCCCGGATGTGTACGGCAAAGAGCACCGCAAGCAAAAGCCCGCAAAGGAGGGTAAGCTGGGTGTGGAGGGGATCGACGACAGCGTGCTGATGGCGCTGTTTGATCGGCTGCAAGTGCGCTATACCACCCAGCTGCCCAAAGATCCTATCACCAGCTATGATCTATACGCCGCCGGACTGGCGGGCACCCCCGACAGCAAGCAAAAAAAGAAGAAACTCCTGGCAGCACTGGACTTGCCGGAGTTCCTCTCTACTTCCGCTTTATTGGCGTATCTCAACAGCCGTATGCAGCGGGACGAATTCTTAAATTATGTGGATACGATTTGAAGCCTTTGCTCGGCGCCGCCGGGCAGGGGCTTTTGCGCCAGGGCGTACAGGTCCGTGCACCGGCTCTCCAGCCGGAACAGCGCCTGCCCCTCCGGGGAAAGGGCTTTTACATCTGCCATACGGGTTACGGTGGGAAGCGTGGCGCTGTGCTGCATTTTCGCCAGCAGCGCTTTGCCGGCAGCGTTAAAGCCCAGCACCCGCAGGTACGGCGGCGTAGCCGGGTAGTCTCCTTTGCCAATGCCCAGGTAGGCACGCAGCACAATGCGGCGAATGCGGGCGTGGGTGTACCGTTTGGTCTTTATGGTCGTGTATAGTTCCTCCAGGCTGGTGGCGCTTTGAGCAGCCCGAGCCAGCCGGTTCTCCAGTCCGTCGGTCACATCGTCAATGGCGGCCCAGTCCGCTGCTTCCATACGGCGCAGTACCGCCAGCACCGCCCGCTGGCAGTGCTCTATACTGTAAATTGCCTCTGCCGGGAGAGTGGCGCGAATCGCTGAGGCACTGTACAGCGGGTCCGTCGTGTCGTGCCCCAGCCCCAGCCGCTGCACACAGGTGCAGGGTAGTTGGGTGCATTCCATATATTCCAGTGCCAAAATGTTATTGGGCGTGTCCAGCAGCGGGCTGTCGATGACTTTGCGCCGAGCTGCCGGGTAGGAGCACCCGGTTTTCATCACTTGTGCGATCTCCCCTTGGTGGGCCTTGATTTCTCCGGCCAGTGCCGTCAACGCTTGCAAATCGGCGCATTCGGTGCCAAAGGCCAGTCGCTCCACCACACCGGTGGCCTCCAGCAGCTGCACCTGACCGGGCAAAGCCCTCGGCTGAGCGGGTGGCGTAGGCGGTGGGCAGCTCCAGCACCAGGTCGGCATGCCACCCTTTAGCGCTGCTTCCGTGCGGGTGCGCTTGTCATACACCGCAAAGGTCTTACCCGCTGCACAAAGTTGCCGCTCATGACGCATACCACAGCATCGCCGGGGTGGCACTTCACTTGGTCAATTAAGTGTTTATGCCCGGCGTGAAAGGGGTTAAATTCACAAATTATACCGCTGATCATAAAAAAACCCGTTTTCCCTTGACAATATTATAATATATATATTATTATAATGGCTGTAGAATTCTATTGCCAAGATTTGGAGGGATAAATTTTGAAAATTCTGGTTATTAACTGCGGTAGTTCTTCCTTAAAATATCAGCTGATGGATATGAGCGATCTGTCCGTGCTGTGTAAAGGCGTCATTGAGCGGATCGGTATGACCATCAACGGCGGCGAGAAGAATGTGTCTGTTAAGGTGAATGGACAGAAGTTTGAGTACGACAAGGAGCTGCCTACCCATACGGACGCTTTTAACGAAGTGAAGCACATTCTGTGCGAGCGAGCACAAGGTGATCGACTCTATGAAAGAGATTGACGCCGTAGGCCACCGCATCGTGCAGGGCGGCGATATTTACACCCACAGTGTGCTGGTGGATGACACGGTAGTGGAGAACCTGCGCAAGCTGTCTCCGCTGGCGCCGCTGCACAACCCCGGCCATATCCAGGGCTATGAGGCCTGCAAGGCCGTTGTGGGTCCGGATGTGCCCCAGGTAGTGGTGTTTGATACCGCATTCCACAGCACCATGCCGCCGAAGGCTTATATGTATGCTGTACCCTATGAGTGGTACGAGAAGTATGGCGTGCGCCGCTACGGTTTCCACGGCACTTCTCACTTTTATGTATCTCACCGCTGCGCAGACAAGATGGGCAAGCCCATTGAAGATCTGAAGCTGATCACCTGCCACCTGGGCAATGGCTCTTCCGTGGCTGCTGTGGATCACGGCAAAGTGGTAGACACCTCCATGGGCTTTACCCCGTTGGACGGCTTTATGATGGGCACCCGCTCCGGCGGTGTGGACCCCTCTGTGGTCACCTTTATGATGAAGAAGCTGGGTCTGACCCCGGATGAGATGGACACCATTCTCAACAAGCAGTCCGGTGTGAACGCCATCTCCGGCGTGTCCTCTGACGACCGTGACATTTGCGCCGCACAGAATGCCGGCAACAAGCGTGCCAGCCTGGCACATGAGATGCAGGCCTATGAGATCGCCAAGTTTATCGGCTCCTATATTGCCGCTATGAACGGCGTGGACGGCATTGTGTTTACCGGCGGTATCGGCGAAAACGGCCACTGGCTGCGCTCTCGGATCTGCTCTTACCTGGGTTATATGGGTGTGCAGATCGACGAGGAGCTGAACCAAGCCACCGTGAAGGGCGCCGAGGCGGAATTGACCGATCCCAGTGCCAAGGTGCGTGTGTTTATCCTGGCTACCGACGAGGAGCTGGTGATCGCGCAGGAGACCCAAAAGGTTGTAGAAAGCCTGCAAAAATAAGCGCTTGTAAATTCTGTTCTTACATACAATATTATCAGCAAGGAGGAGCGAATATGCCGGAAATTAAGTATGAGATTACGGAGCACCTGGGTGTGATCTCTGAGACAGCACGGGGCTGGACCCGAGAGGTAAATATGATCTCTTGGAACGGCCGCGAGCCGAAGATCGATGTGAGAGACTGGTCACCCGACCACACCAAGATGAGCAAAGGTCTGACCTTTACCAAGGAAGAGATCGTTGAGCTGAAAAATCTGGTTGAAAAACTCTAAGCAAGGTGAGAGGACCCGGTGGCGTGCCCTTTGCCCTTTGGTAACAAATCTATTCAAAGGTGAATTTTAGATATGGAATGGACATCATTAAATGACTTGAGAGAGAAGTACCTGTCTTTCTTTGAGAGCAAGGGCCACCTGCGGCTGCCCAGCTTTTCGCTGGTGCCCCAGGGGATAACAGCCTGCTGCTGATCAACTCCGGTATGGCTCCCATGAAAAAGTACTTTACCGGCGAGGTTACACCCCCTAGAACTCGGGTGACAACTTGCCAAAAGTGCATTCGCACCCCGGATATTGAGCAGGTGGGTAAAACGGACCGTCACGGCACCTTCTTTGAAATGCTGGGCAACTTCTCCTTTGGCGATTATTTTAAAAAAGAGGCCACCGCTTGGGCCTGGGAGTTCTGCACCAAGGTGCTGGAAATGCCGGAGGACAAGCTGTATGTGACCATTTATCAGGACGACGACGAGGCTTTCGACATTTGGACAAAGCAAAACGGTGTTGATCCGTCGCATATTGTGCGTCTGGGTAAGGATGACAACTTCTGGGAGCACGGCTCAGGCCCCTGCGGCCCCTGCTCGGAAATTTATTTTGACCGTGGCGAAAAGTACGGCTGCGGTTCTCCCGATTGCGGCCCCGGCTGCGAATGCGACCGGTATGTTGAATTTTGGAACAACGTATTCAGTCAGTTTAACAATGACGGCAACGGCAATTACACGGAGCTGAAGCAGAAGAATATTGATACCGGTATGGGTCTGGAGCGTCTGGCCTGTATTCTCCAGGGTGTGGACAATATTTTTTGAAGTGGATACCGTGCAGAACATTATGAAGAAGATCAGCGAGATCTCCGGTGCCAAATATCATGAGGACGCGCAAAAGAGATGTGTCTCTGCGCGTCATTACCGACCATGTGCGCTCCGCCACCTTTATGATCGGCGACGGCGTAATTCCGTCCAACAACGGCCGGGGCTATGTGCTGCGCCGCCTGATCCGTCGGGCTTGCCGCCACGGCAGATTGCTGGGCGTGAACGAACCGTTCCTGTATAAAGTGTGCGACACGGTGATTCATGAGAACCATGTGGCGTACCCGGAGCTGGCCGACAAGGCAGAGCTGATCAAAAAGATCATTCTGTCTGAGGAGGAGTCCTTTGGCAAGACCATTGACGCCGGTTTGGCTATGCTGGACGAATATATCAGCAAGTTGGATGGCAATGTGTTCTCCGGCGAGGACGCCTTTAAGCTGAACGACACCTTCGGCTTCCCCCTGGACCTGACCAAGGATATTTTGGAGGAAAAGGGCATCACCGTGGATGAAGATAAGTTCAACGCCTTGCTGGCTGCCCAAAAAGCAACCGCCCGTGCTGCCCGCAAGGACGCCGGTGCAGACGCTTGGAAAGGCAATAGCGTAAAAATCAATGCATCGGCCACGGACTTTGTGGGCTATACAGACTTTGCCTGCGATGCCAAGGTGCTGGCTATTGTGAATGCAGACGGCGAGTTGGTAGACATGCTGGGCGCCGGGGACATCGGCACGCTGGTGCTGGATAAGACCCCGTTCTATGCCCAGTCCGGCGGCCAGGTAGGCGACAGCGGCGTGATCAAGAACGGCGCGGACAATGCCTTTATCGTGGCGGATACTGTTAAGAATGCGGACAAGATCTTTCTGCACCGCGGCGAAGTGACCCGCGGCATTGTCAGCGTGGGTGATACGGTACAGGCGGATATCAATGCCGAGCGCCGCCGCAGCATTATGCGCAACCACACGGCTGCGCACCTATTGCAGGCAGCCCTGCGCCAGGTATTGGGCACCCCATGTGGAGCAGGCCGGCCAGCTGGTGGATGAGCGAGAAGTGCGCTTTGACTTTACCCACTTTAACGCCATGACCCGGGATGAGCTGCTGAAAGTGGAGCACCTGGTTAACGCCTTTATTATGGGCGCCCACCCGGTAGAGAGCATGGAGATGCCCATTGATGAGGCCAAGAAGCTGGGGGCGATGATGCTCTTTGGCGAGAAGTACGGCAACATTGTGCGGGTGGTCAAGGCCGGCGATTTCTCCACCGAGTTCTGCGGTGGTACCCATGTAAGCAACAGTGGCCAGATCGGCCTGTTCCATATTGTCAGCGATGCCTCTGTGGCCTCCGGCGTGCGCCGCATTACGGCACTCACCGGCAACAATGTACTGGCGCATATTTATCAGGCGGACGGTATGCTGTCCGGCGCTGCGGCAATTCTCAAGAGCGCCGTTCACGACCTGCCGGAAAAGCTGGCCGCCTTGGCAGACAGCGATAAGGCCAAAGATAAGGAGATCAAGAGCCTGAAAGAGGAATTGGCGCACTTAAAGAGCGCAGACCTGTTTGCCGCACCTGTGGATTTGGACGGCCTGGCATTCTATACCGCCACTTTGACAGATGTGGCTCCGGACGCGCTGCGTTCTATGGGCGATGAGTTGAAGAACAAAGGCGACAATGTGGTGGCTGTGGTGGCCGGTGTTAACGGCGAAAAAGCCAATATCGTTGCCGTTTGCGGCAAGGAAGCCATTGCTCGAGGCGTAAAGGCCGGCGATGTGGTGCGTGAGATTGCCAAGCTGGCCGGCGGTGGCGGCGGCGGTCGCCCGGACAGCGCCATGGCCGGTTGTAAGAATGTAGACAAATTGCCGGATGCAATGGCTCAGGCTGCTGCGCTGGTACGGGATATGATCCAGTAAGGAGCAGTGCAAATGTGTGTGTTTTTGTGAGATCGTCAGCGGCAATATTCCCTCCACTAAGGTGTATGAGGATGATCAAATCCTGGCCTTTAAGGATCTGAACCCGGCATGCCGGTGCACTTTGTGGTCTTATAAAGCACATATTGAGAATGTGAACGCCATCACGGCAGACAACAGTGCCGTGGTTGCCCATATTTTTGAAACGATCCCGCAGATCGCAGCGTCCCAGGGGATTACCTCTTACCGGGTAATCTCCAACTGTGGGGCGGATGCAGGACAGAGCGTGATGCACCTGCATTTTCATGTGATCGGCGGTACGGAACTGGGGAGAAGATTTTATGAGCGACGCGTATTATACCTTACATATTGCCGGGCTGGAGCGGCAGTTAAAGCGCTTCCCCGTGTCTGACAGTATGGACATTGCTGCCTTTATCTTTTTTGGTGATGTGGAGCTAACCAAGGCTTGCGCTGAAGAACTGCTGAAAAAGGTACCGGAATTTGACTATATTGTGACGCCGGAGGCCAAGAGTATTCCGCTGGCTTACGAAATGAGCCGCCAAAGCGGCAAAAAATACATTGTGGCTCGCAAGGGCGTTAAGGTGTATATGGACCGACCGGAGAAGGTAACCGTCCATTCCATCACCACCCAAAAGGAGCAGACCCTGTACCTGGGTCATGAGGACGGCGATCTGCTGGACGGCAAGCGCGTGTTACTGTTGGACGATGTGATCTCCACCGGAGACAGCTTAAAGGCTCTGCGGCAACTGGTGGCTCTGTTCGGTGCAAATATCGTGGCCAGCGCCGCACCCTTGGCTGAGGGCGACGCTGCCGATCGGAAAGACATTATTTACCTGGAAAAATTACCTTTGTTCTTCAAATAATAGAGCAGAGGTGGTCCTTTGGGAGGCATTCAAATGTTGTCAGATAAGAAGAAAGTGGCCATTGTAGGCGTTGGTATGGTAGGTATGAGCTTTGCTTATGCGCTGCTGAACCAGAATATTTGCGATGAGTTGGTACTCATCGACATCAACAAGGAGCGTGCTTGGGGTGAGGCGGCGGATCTGTCTCACGGTCTGCCCTTTGCGCCCAGTTCCATGAAGATCAAAGCAGGGGAGTACAGCGACTGCAGCGACGCAGATCTGGTTGTGATCTGTGCCGGTGCGCCCCAGCTGCCCGGTGAGAGTCGCCGGGATCTGCTGCAAAAGAACTACAAGGTTTTCAGCTCCATTGTACAGCCCATTATTGCCAGCGGCTTTAACGGCGTTTTCCTGGTGGCCTCTAACCCGGTGGATATTATGACCCAGGTGGTCTATACCTTGTCCGGCTTTCCGGCCAATCGAGTGGTGGGCTCCGGCACTTCGTTGGACAGCGCGCGCTTGCGCCATATGATGAGCGATTATTTCCATGTGAACCCCCGAAATGTGCACGCTTATGTGATCGGCGAGCATGGGGACTCGGAGTTTGTGCCCTGGAGCCAGGCGCTGATCAGCGTAAAACCTTTACGACTTTAAGGCCACGCATCCTGCCCTGGATGAGGATATGAAGCAGATTGCCGTGGATGTAAAGGAGTCCGCTTATGCCATCATCAAGGCCAAGAAGGCCACTTATTACGGTATCGGTATGGTGCTGGCACGATTGACCCGTGCCATCCTTTTTGATGAGAATTCTATCTTTACCGTGTCTGCGTACCTGAAAGGGGAGTACGGTCAGCGGGGCATTTATATCGGCGTGCCTGCGGTGGTGAATCGCAACGGTGTGCGTGAGGTGCTCCAAATGGACTTGAATGAGGAAGAAAAAGCCAAGTTTGCCGCCTCTGCCGATGTGATCCACGAGATGATCGAGGAGATCGGTATGGACAGAGGGGTAAAGCTGTAATGAAATAAGATAGCCGCAGGCATTGCCTGCGGCTTTTTTTTGCGCCCTAAATGGCATAAAAACAAGGCATACACCTGCGGGCGTATACCTTGTTTTTATGTAAGGGTTATTCTTTGGATTCGTCCACCAGGTAGGTCTTAGCTTTCCAGCACCACCAGGGCGTACTGACCGAATTTGTGGTATCTTTTTACCTGCTGAGAAAAGGTGCGGTAGTCAGACACGGTATAGTCCATACCATCAATCTTACGGATTTTGTTGCCGCCGCAGGCCACATACAGATCGCCGTTGTACTGGCAGATATGCTGAGGATTAACAAAGGTTTGGGCGTCCTTGCCGCCGATGCGCAGGTCTACCTTCATATTTTGGCAGGCGTAGCGAATCACCGCATTCTCGCCGGGACAAACGCTCCAAAAATACTTCTCCTCCAGCGCCAGGTGCTTCACCGGGGCGTCGTGGTACTGGAACATACCGTTCCATTCCAGCGTGCCCTCTCGGTCAAAAATACCGGCCTCGCCGTTGGGGTAGATCACCAGTACCCGCCGGTCATAGAGCACCGCCGCGTCGCACTGAACAAAGTTTGGAATCTCGGTACTGATTTTTTGGAATGCAGAGCCAAATTTGCGCAGCAGGTAGGCGCTTTTGGTGATCACTTCCTGCTCGCCTGTGGCAAAGTTCACCACCGAGTAGTTCACCTTGTATTGGGCGTTGCCGGGCAGGGGGCGTTTCTCTACCAAAACCGCAGAGTCCTTGTTGTAGGCAAACAGATCTACGATCTCTTTTTGTGCTAATCTGTTTCACTGTGTTACCTCGCTTCGTCCTCTGCCAAAGAGGTGTTGGTCAGGTAGCCCAGGGTCATCAGACTGTCGTTCAGGTGCACATTCTCCACCAGCACCTCCGGGTGGGCCATGGCAATGTCGTAATTGCTAAAGTTCCAAAAGGCCCGCACGCCCAGGCGCACCAGCATATCCGTGATCTCCTGCATATCGCTGCCGGGAATACAGATTACAGCGCACACCGGCTGGTTATCAATGCAGAAGTTCTCCAAATAATTGATGTGGCGCACAGGAATGCCCTTGATCATGTTGCCGCAGATGGCTTCGTTCTTGTCAAAAATGCCAATGAGCTTAAAGCCGCTCTGCCGGATAAAGATCTTGTTGGATACCGCCTTACCCAGGTTGCCGGCACCGATCAAAATGGTTTTTAATTCCTTATCCACACACAGAATTTCACCAATGCGCTTTTGCAGCTCCGGCACATTGTAGCCGTAACCCTGCTGGCCAAATCCCCCAAAGCTGTTAAAGTCGTGGCGAATTTGTGAGGCAGTCAGACCCATACGGTCCGCCAGCTCCTTGGAGCTGATGCGCACAATGCCATTGTCCTTAAGACTCTGCAAAAATCGGTAGTACCGGGGCAGACGCTTGATGATGGACATGGATATATTTTCTCTTTTTTCCATAGGGTTCATCCCTCTCAAAAGAACGATTTTATTTGGTCATCCGAGTGATGGTGTCCATCACATAGTCGCCAAAATTCGCTGCAGGTGCAGCCGTCCGCACGGCCGGTGATTACCAGCTTCTTTTCTTCAAACATGCACTTGTCCAGCGCAGCCTCCAGAGCGTCCGCCTGCTTTTGGTACCCAATGTGGGACAGCAGCATAACGGTGGCACGCAGCATGGAGCAGGGGTCAGCGTACTGGCCGCGTCCCTCTTTGATCATGCGGGGTGCGGAGCCGTGAATGGCCTCAAACATCGCATACTTCTTACCGATGTTTGCAGAACCGGCAGTGCCGACGCCGCCCTGGAACTCGGCAGCCTCGTCCGTGATAATGTCGCCGTACAGGTTGGGCAGCACAAAGACCTTAAAGTCCTTGCGGCGCATGGGGTCGATCAGCTTGGCGGTGGTAATATCTATATACCAGTCGTCGGTGACGATCTCCGGGTACTCCTGGCCGATCATCTGGGCAGTCTTTAAGAACTTGCCGTCGGTGGTCTTAATGATGTTGGCTTTGGTAATGATGGATACCTTACCCTTGTGGTTCTTTTGGGCGTAGTCGTAGGCCAAGCGGGCAATACGCTCGCAGCCTTCCCGCGTGGCCACAGTAAAGTCCACGGCCAGGTCGTCAGTGATGTTCACACCGTAAGAGCCGATGGCATAGCCGCCCTCGGTGTTCTCCCGGAAGAAGGTCCAGTCGATCCCCTCATCCGGTATCTTGACCGGCCGCACATTGGCAAACAGGTCCAGCTCTTTACGCATTGCCACATTGGCAGACTCCACATTGGGCCACGGATCCCCGGCGCGGGGCGTGGTGGTGGGGCCTTTCAAAATTACATTGCAGGCTTTCAGCTGGGCCAGTACATCGTCTGGAATGGCCTTGTTGCAGGCTGCACGGTTCTCAATGGTCAGGCCGTCGATCTCCTTAAACCGGATCTTGCCGCTGGCCACTTCGTCCTTCAGCAGGAAAGACAGCACGCGCTCGCTCTCCTTGGTAATGACGGGGCCGATACCGTCGCCGCCGCAAATACCGATCACAATGGTGTCCAGCGCGTCAAAGTCGGTAAAGTCCTTATCCTCGCGAATTCTCTTGGCGCGAGCCAGCTGGCTCTCCATCAGGGAGCGGAACTGTTCTACTGCCGCGTCAATGGCTTGTTTCTCATCAGTCATAACGGTTCTCCAATCTGTAAAATTGCTTATTTATTGCTCTCTCTGGTGTAGTCCAGCAGACCGCCGCACAGCAGCATGGCGCGCTGACGGGCAGACAGGTGGCTGGCGTCCAGGGGGTATTCCTCATTCTTGGTCAGGTTCTTCAGTACCACCGGGGTGTTGTTCTCCATAGCGGTGCGAATGTCTGCCAGTTCCAGCTGATCCATCTGGTCAATGCGATCATAATCTGCCTCATTGGCAAAGGTGAAAGGCAGAATACCGGCGTTGCCCAGGTTCGCCACATGGATACGGGCGAAGGACTTGGTGATGACCGCTTTAACACCCAGGTACAGGGGCACCCAGTGCCGCGTGCTCACGAGAGGAGCCTTGGCCGTAGTTGGCGCCGCCGATGATGATGCCTTTGCCCTCGGCTTTGATGCGCTCCGGGAAGCTCTCATCGCATACGCCGAAGCAGAACTGACTCAGGTGCGGAATGTTTGAACGGTAGGGCAGGATCTTGGCGCCTGCGGGCATAATGTGGTCAGTGGTGATATTGTCGCCCACTTTCAGCACAGCCTTAGCGGTAATGCTCTCCGGCAGCGGTTCGGTCTTGGGGAAGGGCTTGATGTTGGGCCCGCGCAGCACCTCTATGCTGGCGGCTTCCTCCGGACCGGCCGGGGGCTCAATCATATTATCATTAATGGTAAAGTGCTCCGGCATTTCCACCGTGGGAGCCTCGCCCAGATCCCGGGGATCGGTCAGATAACCGGTGAGGGCGGAGGCTGCCGCCACTTCCGGAGATACCAGGTAGATACCGGCGTCTTTTGTGCCGCTGCGGCCCTCAAAGTTCCGGTTAAAAGTACGCAGAGAGATGCCGCCGCTGTTGGGGGATTGACCCATACCAATACACGGACCGCAGGCAGACTCCAGAATGCGGGCACCGGCGCCGATCATATCGCCCAGTGCGCCGTTCATAGCCAGCATATTCAGCACCTGCTTGGAGCCGGGGGCAATGCAAAGAGAAACGGTGGGGCACACGGTTTTGCCTTTCAAGATCTTGGCAACTTTCATCATATCCACAAAAGAGGAGTTGGTGCAGGAGCCGATGGCTACCTGATCCACCTTGATCTTGCCGATCTCCTCGGTGGTTTTGACTTTATCGGGCATGTGCGGGCAGGCAGCCATGGGCCCAGTGCGCACAGGTCAATATCGATCACTTCGTCATACTGCGCGTCCGGATCCGGCAGAATCTCCGTCCAGTCGTCTGCGCGGTCCTGGGCTTTCAGAAACGCCAGGGTGATCTCGTCAGAGGGGAAGATGGAGGTGGTAGCGCCCAGTTCTGCACCCATGTTGGTGATGGTGGCGCGCTCCGGTACGGACAGGGTCTTTACGCCCTCGCCGCCGTACTCAATGATCTTGCCGACGCCTCCTTTAACGGTCATACGGCGCAGCACTTCCAGGATCACATCCTTGGCAGAGACCCAGGGCTTTAAGTAGCCGGTCAGATTGATGCGGGTCATGGTGGGCATGGGGATATAGTAGGTGCCGCCGCCCATGGCTACGGCCACATCCATACCACCTGCGCCCATAGCCAGCATACCGATACCGCCGCCGGTGGGGGTGTGGCTGTCAGAGCCGATCAAGGTCTTGCCCGGAATGCCAAAGCGCTCCAGGTGCACCTGGTGGCAAATGCCGTTGCCCGGGCGGGAGAAGTAAATGCCATGCTTCTTCGTCACGGTCTGAATGTATCTGTGGTCGTCGGCGTTCTCAAAGCCGGTTTGCAGGGTGTTGTGGTCGATGTACGCCACGGAGCGCTCGGTTTTGACCCGATCGACCCCCATAGCCTCGAATTCCAGGTACGCCATGGTACCGGTTGCGTCCTGCGTAAGGGTTTGGTCAATTTTCAGCCCAATTTCCTGTCCGGGGATCATTTCACCCTCGACCAGGTGGGATTTGATCAATTTTTGTGCAAGTGTAAGACCCATTGTTCAAAAAACCTCCTGAGTTGTTCAAAGAATTGTCAAACCCCATTTTATAATAAATCGGCGGCAATGTCAATTAGAATAAAGATTTAATAATTAGATTTCATTATATTGTTGAATTTCTGCCCGCCTTATGCTAAAATTATCGTTGAATGTGGAGAAACGGGCATACTAATTCCGGGAGGAATGGTATGCCGCACACAAACGAGGATACAGAAAAGGAAATAGAGAACGAAGAAGCGCAGACGGAAGATCTGCAACCCAATTTGCAGACCGGCTCCATCACGGTACAGAAGGACGGCCATTTTATTCACTGCTTAACGGTGATCGGCCAGATCGAGGGCCACTATATTTTGCCCAGTCAAAATAAGACCACCAAGTACGAGCATGTAATCCCGCAGCTGGTGGCCATTGAGGAAAGCGACGATGTAGAGGGCCTGCTGATTATTCTCAACACCGTGGGCGGCGATGTGGAGGCAGGGCTGGCCATTGCCGAGCTGCTGTCCACCATGCGAACGCCCACCGCCTCGCTGGTGCTGGGTGGCGGCCACTCCATCGGCGTGCCCCTGGCGGTGTCCTGTCGGCGCAGTTTTATTGTGCCCAGCGCCACCATGACGGTGCACCCGGTGCGTATGAACGGCCTGGTACTGGGTGTGCCCCAGACCCTGTCTTATTTTGAGAAAATGCAGGATCGGATCGTGCGCTTTATTGCGCATAATGCCAAGATCAGCGCAGACGATTTCCGTGCCCTGATGATGAAGACCGGGGAACTGGTGATGGATGTAGGCACGGTGCTGGACGGTGCCGGTGCTGTGGACTGCGGGCTTATTGACCAAATGGGCGGTCTTAGTGACGCACTTGCGTTTCTCAACCGCACCATTGAGGAGGAGCACCATGCTGTGGACGGTCATTAGCCAGGCGGATGTGTTCTACCAGGCGGCGCAGGGCAGCCGGGCGCCCCGCTCCAGTAACCCTTTTGACTACCTGAACAACGGGTACAGTCTGGAGGGCGCTTCTTTGTTCGGAGGGCAGGATCATGTGGTTTTTAACTGCGATATTTCAAGCCGTCGCACAGGCAGTCACCTGGGTACTCCCGGTGTCTGAAAGTGGGCATTCGGCGATTTTTCACGATTTTTCCGGTCGGTTCAGCGGCAATGGCAGCGAGCTGACCGGGCTGGTACATATTGGTATTGCACTGGGTATCTTCTTGGTGTTCATTAAGCTGTTTGTGCGGCTGTTTGGCGAGTTTATCGCCTTTTTCAAAGATGCGTTTGCAAAGCAAAATCCATTTGTAAACCCCGGCGGTGCACGCCGGTTTATGTTCGGCACGGTGCTGGGCTTTTTGCCGATGGTTTTGCTGTTGGTGCCGGCAGGCAAGTACGGCAATGTGTACGGCCTGTTTCGCAGCATGGGTTATAACGGCACACTGCTGGACGAGGGTGTGTTTTTCGCCCTCACAGGCGGGCTTATTCTGCTGGCGCTGCTGCAAATGAAAAAGCACGGTCCCCAAAAGAATGTGGACTGGTACGCTGCTTTAATCTTGGGGTTTGCCGCCGCCTTTTCTCTGCCCATTGCCGGGCTGTCCTATATGGGCGTGCTATTCTGCCTGGGCGTGATGATGGGCGTGGCACGCAAAATCTCTTACCGCTTTGCGGCGGTGTCCAGCGTGCTGACCCTGTTGGTGCTGGGCGTGGTGGAAATTTGCACCTGCGTGACTTATGTAAATATCATTGCCGGTATTTTGGCGGTTGTACTCAGCGCGGCGGTGACCTATTTTATGGTGAAGCTGATGCTGTGGATCTTGCACGGGGCAAGCTTAAGGCGTTTGCCTATTACGATTTTGCCCTGGCCGGTGTGTGTGTCGTGGTGGGTATTTTTGAACTGATTTTACGATAATTTTAGCTTTTAAGGACAGATAAAATGGCGAATGTACAAAAAGAAGAATGCCCGGGGTCATCGCCGGGAGGAAAAGAAAGCTGCGGCCCGCGGGACTGCTCCGGCGCCAAAAAAGCGCACGAAGGCGGAACAGGCTCGTTGGGAGCAAATGGAGCTGGAAGCCCAAGTGGCTGCCGCCAAGCGTCAGGAGAACATCAGCCGTATTGTCGGCGTGGCAATTTTTGCCTTGTCGGTGATTTTTTTCTTCGTTGCGGTGATCGGCGGCGACGGCGCATGGAAAGTGGTACATAATGTGTACTTAGGGCTGTTTGGCATGTTGGCGGCCGTGTTGTTTCCCATACTGGCGGTGGCGATCATTCTCCTTTATTCTTACAAAGAGAACAAGGCCAAAAAACGCGCGATGGAAGAGGGGACAGCAGCACAAAAGTCCCCCGTGTCTCCCCGAGAGCTGATCGCCAAGGGTGTGGAGAGCGTGATTATCGTGCTGCTGATTGCAGCACTGATCCATATTATTGAGAACCCCACCGGGTTGAAATTTGCAGACAGTGTGAAGTTGGGCTACACCCAGGCGCCTTATGAATTTAACGGCGGCTTTTTTCGGTGCGCTTATCGGTTGGGCACTGCTGACCTTTGGCAAGGACCGGCCATTATCGTGGATTTGGTGCTGCTGGTGGTGGACTTTATGCTGCTGGCGCGGCTGACGGTGATGCAGTTCTTAAACGGCGCGGCACAACCGGCCAAGAAGGCCTACGAAAAGGCAGGGGATGCCATTGAGGTGTACCGGGAGCGCCGCCAGGCCAATATTGATGTGCCCCTGGACGCGCACGCCCCCGGCGAACAGGAGACGGAGGAGGAGCCGCCTGCGCAAAAAGGCAAAAAGAAGAATACGGACGCTGTGGATACAGACAGTATTGTAAAAGAACTGAACCAGAAGCACAGCAAAAAAATTGCAGAGAAAAACAGTCTGCCCCGGAAAAGGCCAAGTCCTTGGATGAGATTGTGGACAAGGCCACCGAGGAGGCCGATCCGAAGAAAACGGATCCGTCGGAAGTCTTTACCGTCACGGATGCCCAAATGGAAGCGGGTGTGGCAGATTATAAGCTGCCGCCGGTATCCCTGCTGACCCCTGCCCAGCATAAGTCTGTAAAAGATGTGAGCGGGGAGCTGAAATCCAATGCGGAGCGGCTGATCGACACCCTCCATTCCTTTAATGTGGACGCTACCATTACGGACATTAGCCGCGGTCCCACCGTGACCCGGTATGAGCTGAAACCGGCTGCCGGTGTGCGTATTTCTAAAATCACCAATTTGTCCGACGATATTGCTCTGAATTTGGCGGCCACCCATGTGCGTATTGAGGCCCCCATTCCCGGTAAAGCGGCGGTGGGTATCGAGGTGCCCAATTCCGTAAAAAGCGGCGTATCTATGCGCGAGCTGATCGACACGCCGGAGTTTGGCAAGCAGCGGTCGATGCTGTCTGTGGGCCTTGGACGGGATATTTCCGGCGATGCGGTGTACTGCGATGTGGCAAAGATGCCCCATTTGCTGATCGCCGGTACCACCGGTTCCGGTAAGTCCGTGTGTATGAACAGCATTATTGTGTCTATTTTGTATCGTGCCAAGCCGGATGAGGTGAAGTTGGTACTGATTGACCCTAAAAAAGTGGAGTTTAGCAAGTATTCCGGCATTCCCCATTTGTTGGTGCCGGTGGTGACCGATCCCCGCAAGGCGGCAGGTGCGCTGGGCTGGGCTGTGTCTGAGATGCTCAAGCGTTACCAGACCTTTAGCGACACCGGCGTACGGGATATTGAGGGCTATAACAAATATGTGAAGAAGCATGAGGATATGCAGCCCATGCCTAAGATCGTCATTTGCATTGATGAGTTATCCGACCTGATGATGGCGGCGCCTAAGGAGATCGAGGACTCTATCTGCCGTTTGGCACAGATGGCGCGTGCAGCGGGTATGCACTTGGTGATCGCCACCCAGCGCCCCTCCGTAGATGTAATTACCGGTCTGATCAAGGCCAACATTTCGTCTCGAATTGCGCTGACCGTCAGCTCGCAGATTGACTCCCGTACCATTTTGGACGCCTCCGGCGCCGAGAAGCTGCTGGGCTACGGCGATATGCTGTATGCGCCCATCGGCTCCTCCAAGCCCATTCGTGTGCAGGGCTGCTATATCAGCGATGAAGAAGTAGAGTCCCTGTGCGATTTTGTAAAGAGCCAGGGCGAGAGCCAGTACAGCGACGAAATTCAAAAAGAGATCGAGGCCAAGGCCGTGCAGGATAAGAAAAGTCCCTTTGAGGGCGACGAGAGTTCTGAACAGCTGGATCCCCGCTTTGAGGAAGCGGTGGAGATCGTGTTGGAGACCGGCACCGCGTCCACCTCTTTTTTGCAGCGCAAGCTGTCCGTAGGGTATGCCCGCGGGGCAAAAATTATGGACCAGCTGGAAGAGAAGGGAATCATCGGTCCCCAGGACGGCGCTAAAAAGCGTGAAGTGCGGATCAACAAACAGCAGTGGCTGGAAATGCAGAACCAAGGCCCGGCACCGAAAATGAATGCAGAGACCGCTGAGCAAATGCGCTTTGAGGAAGCGGAGTCAGACGAGGACCAAACCGATGCAGAATGATTTTTTACCCATTACTCCGGCAGAAATGCGCGAGCGAGGGTGGAAACAACCGGATTTTGTGTATGTGACGGGTGACGCCTATGTGGATCACCCGTCCTTTGGCGCTGCCATCATTACCCGCTTGCTGGAGAGCCAGGGGTTCAAGGTGGTGGTGCTCAGCCAGCCGGACTGGCACAGTGTGCGGGACTTTCAGAAATTCGGGCGGCCCAAGTATGCTTTTTTGATCACTGCCGGGAATATTGACTCTATGGTGGCCCACTATACCGCCGCTAAGAAGCTGCGCCACGACGACGCATATACTGCCGGTGGCAAGCACGGCAAGCGCCCGGATCGGGCGGTGAATGTGTACACCCGCCTGGCAAAAGAGGCCTACCCGGACTGTCCGGTGATTTTAGGCGGGCTGGAAGCGTCCCTGCGCCGCTTTGCGCATTACGATTACTGGGACGATGCCATTCGACCCTCTGCGCTGGTGGACTCCGGCGCTGATCTGCTGATCTACGGTATGGGAGAGAAGCAGGTAACGGAGATCGCCCGCCGCCTGCGAGCGGGTGAGCCGGTGGGCAGTATGCATGACATTCGGGGCACCTTGTATGCGGTGCCCACCAAAGACACACCCTTTGGCGGGGTGGAGTGTCCCTCCTTTGAGAATGTGTGTGCCTCTAAAAAGGAATATGCCCGCTCTTGCCGACTGGAGCAGGACGAGCAGGATCATGTGCGGGGCAAGCTGCTCAAGCAGCGCCACGGCAAGGTGATGGTGGTGCAAAATCCGCCTATGGAGCCGCTGACCACATCGGAGCTGGACCGGGTGTACAGTCTGCCATATATGCGGGCGTACCATCCCAGTTATGAGAAGTTGGGCGGTGTGCCGGGCATTGAAGAAGTGCGCTTTTCCATAACCCACAATCGGGGATGTTTCGGCGCTTGCAATTTCTGTTCCATTGCATTCCATCAAGGGCGTTATGTGACCTCTCGCAGCAAAAAAAGCCTGCTGATTGAAGCGCAAAAGATTACCCAAATGCCGGACTTCAAGGGCTATATTCATGATGTGGGCGGCCCCACCGCCAACTTCCGCCACCCTAGCTGCGCCTTGCAGGAGCAGCACGGCCTGTGCAAGGGCAAAAAATGCTTGGCACCGAAACCTTGCCCCAATTTGCAGGCGGACCACCGGGAATATTTGGACATTCTTCGGGCGCTGCGGCAGGTGGATGGAGTCAAGAAAGTGTTTATCCGCAGCGGTATTCGCTATGATTATCTGCTTTGCGACCCGGACGACAGCTTCTTCCGGGAGTTGGTGCAGCACCATGTGAGCGGCCAGCTGAAAGTGGCACCGGAGCACTGCTCCGCTGCGGTGCTGGACAAAATGGGCAAGCCCCATATTGAAGCGTATATTGAGTTTTCCCGCCGGTATTTTACTTACACCGGCCAAATCCAAAAGGAGCAGTACCTAGTGCCGTATCTGATGAGCTCGCACCCCGGCCCCGGTTGGACGATGCCATTGAACTGGCGTGTTTCTTAAAGAAAAATCACATTCGCCCGGAGCAGGTGCAGGACTTTTATCCCACCCCGGGCACCATCTCCACCTGTATGTTCTATACGGAGCTGGATCCGTACACCATGGAGCCGGTCTATGTGGCAAAGAACGCCCACGACAAGGCACTTCAGCGGGCACTGCTTCAGTATTATAATCCTAAGAACTACGCCCTTTTGTTCTGAGGCACTGCATCGAGCCCATCGTACAGATCTGATCGGCAATGGCCCTAAGTGTTTGATCCCGGCAGCACCGCCCGGCGGACGACCGGGTGACCGTTCCGGTGGTAAAGCAAAGGGGAGCGTGCGCGGCTACGGAAAGCCGGTTGGCGGAAACAATCGCTTTAACGGAAAGTCCGCAAAGGGTAAACCCCTATGACAACCGATCCGGAAAAAAGAAATAGAAATGAAAAAAAGCACGACAGCTGAAACTGTCGTGCTTTTTGGTGCGGGTAACAGGGTCGAACCTGCTCGGTTGCCCACAGAACCTAAATCCTGCGTGTCTGCCAATTCCACCATACCCGCATAACGGCTCTTATTTTAGCATTTTGTGCCAAAAAAATCAAGTATAAAAAAGCGAAGCCGCAAAGCTCCGCTCTTTATTCCGCCCAGCCGCCGTGTGACGAGAATAACCTGCATCTCAAGCAGGTGGGTGACCGCCGTTCGGTTTTGTGCTTCCATCGTCCCCGCAGGGGAGGCCTGCATACCTGCCGACCGAGCAGGAAACCCTTGTAAAAAATTGTTCGGGTTATTAAATCACACGGTTGTCGAGAAGGGCAGAACAGATGTTCTGTTCTTATTCTTACTGCTCCGGCTCGAAATATTCTACATCATATTTCTTTTCTACCATAGCCATCAGAATATCGGAGACCTGCTCAAATTCCATCTCGTCCTCGATCTCGGCCAGATATTCCTCGCCGTTTTCCTCCAGCACTTTCAGAATAATGACCTCGTTGTCTGCCTCTACGATTTCTTCCGCCTCATCGTGGTACTCGGTGATGGCCACATACACATCGTCGTCCGTCTCGTACCGCTCCAGCAGTTCAAATACAATCTCGTTGCCGTCGTCGTCGGTTACGGAGATCAGGTCCGGTTCGTACAGTTCTTTGTTATCGCTCATAGTTCTCACGCCTTTCTTTTTTGCATTATACTCTATTTGCCCATTGCCGTCAATGGCTATTTTGTGGTTGGCGGGGAACAAACCCCATATTTTGCGTAATGTGGAAAATCATTATCAGTAATGCACAAAAAATCAAAAAATATGCAAAAACCTATTGACAACTGCCAACTTTGGTGCTACTATGTAGTTGAACACAGGAGGTAAGCCTTAGGAAGTAGTTAAGGCGTGTTCAATCTAATAAGGAGGTCGGTCCAATGGAGAGTGAACCCTTTCAGCAGACCGCCTGTACCGCTCGTCAATAGAGTATAACGGATTTGTGTATGGACAGAGTGCAAATCGGAATTGCACGGCGCACACAAGCTCAAGTGAGCAAAGTAAGAGTTATCATGCAGGATTGATTGGAACGGCAGGCGCTGATTCAACTGAATAGTAAAGGTATATATCGGTCATCTACCTGCAAGTGACCTGGGAGTACCGCCAGGCGGTGCTTTCATAGAAGATGTATTTTACGACCAGGTGAATTCCAATGGAGAAGTAAATTTCGTTTTTTCAACTTTAATATTTGTCAAAATCTAAAAAACGAGGTACGGTCCAATGGGCTAAACAGTGTGTACGTTATGTGCCGAAAATAAAAACTAAATAATAAGTGGACATACGCTCCGGGTGTTGCAAGACCCGGAGTCGTTTTTTGTTTGCGGCTGTTGTTGTTTTATCTGTGTTATGTGATTTCTTTAACCGATTTGCATACTTTTGTGGGCGCAAAATCCCGGCTGCCGCTTGACAAGGGGCGGCGGTTTTGGTACTATAATACCGATAGAAAACGGCTAGGAACGGAAGGAGTACCTCATGACGGCGGCATAGAGAGCTTGTGGTCGGTGCAAACAGGCGCGCCCAGTGCGGGAAGGTAGTCCGGGAGCCGGTGCGGTGAAAGGCAGTAGTCGCACCCGTGTGCCGCGTTAAGGCAAGAGCGGCGCGTTTTGGCGCGCAATTTGAGTGGTACCGCGGAAGTTCAGTTCCGTCTCATTATGAGACGGGGCTTTTTATTTTTGTAAGGAGCAAAAAAATATGGCAAAAGAGTTGGACAAACAGTACAGCCCCCAAAACGTGGAGGACCGCACCTATAAATTCTGGTGCGATCACAAGTATTTTCACGCTGAGGTGAACCCGGACAAGAAACCCTACACCATCGTGATCCCGCCGCCGAACATTACCGGCCAGCTACACATGGGTCATGCGTTGGACGAGACTTTGCAGGATATTCTTATCCGCTGGCGCCGTATGGAGGGTTACGAGACCCTGTGGCTGCCGGGCACCGACCACGCTTCCATCGCAACGGAGGCGAAGATCGTAGAGGCCATGCGCAAAGAGGGCATCACAAAGGAAGAAATCGGCCGCGAAAAGTTCCTGGAGCGTGCCTGGGAGTGGAAAGCCCAGTACGGCGGCCGCATTGTGGAGCAGTTAAAAAAGCTTGGCCCTCCTGCGACTGGGATCGGGAGCGTTTTACTTTGGACGAAGGATGCAGCAAGGCCGTGCGCGAGGTCTTGTGCAAGCTGTACGATAAGGGCCTGATTTACCGGGGTGAGCGCATCATTAACTGGTGCCCCCACTGCCTGACTTCGATCTCTGACGCAGAGGTGGAGTACGAGGATCAGGCCGGTCACTTCTGGCACCTGCGCTATCCCTTTAAGGACGGCAGCGGCTACCTGGAGCTGGCCACCACCCGACCGGAGACCCTGCTGGGCGATACAGCCGTGGCGGTGAACCCCAATGACGAGCGTTATAAAGATATGGTCGGCAAGACCCTGATCCTGCCCATCGTGCATAGAGAGATTCCCGTGATTGCCGATGATTATGTGGATATTGAGTTCGGTACAGGTGTTGTGAAGATCACCCCGGCTCATGACCCCAACGACTTTGAGGTGGGGCTGCGCCACAATTTAGAGGTCATCAATGTTCTGACCCCGGACGCCAAGATCGTGGATGATTATCCCAAGTACGCCGGTATGGATCGCTACGAGGCTCGTAAGGCCATTGTTGAGGACCTGCAAGCCGAGGGCGCTTTGGTGGAGATTGAGGATTACAGCCACAAGGTAGGCACGTGCTACCGCTGTGGTATCACCGTGGAGCCGCGGGTTAGTAAGCAGTGGTTCGTGAAGATGGAGCCGCTGGCAAAACCGGCTGTGGAGGTGGTCAGAAACGGGGAAGTGAAGTTTGTTCCCGAGCGGTTTGACAAGACCTACTTCCACTGGATGGAGAATATTAAGGACTGGTGTATCTCTCGCCAGCTGTGGTGGGGTCATCGTATTCCCGCCTATTACTGCGACGATTGCGGTGAGGTGATGGTGTCTGCCCAGGAAGTGCATACTTGCTCTAAGTGGGTAGCAACCATGTGCACCAGGATCCGGACACCCTGGATACCTGGTTCTCCTCCGCCTTGTGGCCGTTTTCTACCCTTGGTTATCCGGACGATACCAAGGAACTGGAGTATTTCTATCCCACGGATACGCTGGTCACCGGCTACGACATTATCTTCTTCTGGGTGGCCAGAATGATCTTCTCCGGTGTGGAGCACATGGGCCAGGTGCCCTTCCACACGGTGCTGATCCACGGCCTGGTGCGTGACGCACAGGGTCGCAAGATGAGTAAGTCCCTGGGCAACGGTATTGATCCGCTGCTGGTGATCGACCAGTACGGCGCCGATGCCTTGCGCTTTACTCTGGCTACCGGCAATGCGCCGGGCAACGATATGCGCTTCTCCGACGAGAAGGTAAAGGCCTCCCGCAACTTTGCAAACAAGCTGTGGAACGCCGCCCGCTTTGTGCTGATGTATCTGGGCAATGATTACAGCTATCCGGGCCTACCGAAGGATCTGGCTATTGAGGACAAGTGGATCCTCTCAAGGTCAATACCCTGGCTAAGGAAGTGACGGACAACCTGGAGCGGTTTGAACTGGGTATCGCTGTTGCCAAGCTGTATGATTTTATTTGGGATGTGTTCTGCGACTGGTATATTGAGATCGCCAAGATCCGTTTGCAGTCCGGCGCAGGCGCCGATACCGCCAAGGCGGTGCTGGTGTATGTGTTGACGGATATTCTGAAGCTGCTGCACCCCTTTATGCCCTTCATTACAGAAGAAATTTATCAGGCTATTCCGCACGATACGGAGTCCATTATGATCTCCAAGTGGCCGGAATATGATCCGACGCTGTCCTTTGCGGATGAGGAAGCCCAGATGGAGAAGATTATGGACGCCATTCGGGCCATCCGTAACCGCCGGGCGGAGATGAATATCCCCCCCAGCAAAAAGTCCAAGGTCTATGTGGAGACCGCCTTTGCCGATGTGTTCGCCGTAGGCAGTGAGTTTATCAAGCGGTTGGCCTATGCTTCCGATGTGGAGATCGCAGACGCCTTTGGTGACCTGGGCAACACGGTGACCATTGTTACCAACGACGCCAAGATTTATATTCCCCTGGGTGACCTGGTGGACTTTGAGGCAGAGGCCAAGCGCCTGCAAAGGAACTGGCTGCTGCCGAGGAAAAGCTGGCCTTTATCAACAAGAAGCTGGACAACCCGGGCTTTGTGAACAAAGCACCGGAGAAAGTGGTCCAGCAGAACCGGGACGAGGCCGCCAAGTTGACGGAAAAGATCGCTAACTTGCGCTCCTCCCTGGAGAATTTGGGCAAGTAAAATGACCTACGAAGCGGCAATTCAATTGATCAAACAAAAGCAAAGCCTCGGCGTGCAGCCGGGGCTTTCCACATGTTGGCGGCTATGGAAAAGACCGGCAGTGTGCAAAACAAATTGCAGGTGATCCATGTGGCGGGCACCAACGGCAAGGGCACCGTTTGCGCTGCCGTGGCCGATGGACTGCGCCGTGCCGGGACCGGGTGGGCGTATTCAGCTCCCCTGGGTCACGGACTTTCGCGAGCAGATCACCGTGGACGGCCGGATGATTTCCAAGCAGGACTTTGCGGACTGTGTAGAGGTCTTTGCGAAGGAACCGTTGACGGAATTTGAACTGATTACGGCAGTGATGTACCTGTATTTCTACCGCTGCGGGGTGGATTACGCTGTGGTAGAGTGCGGTATGGGCGGCGCCGGGGATTGCACCAATGTGCTGGCTCACCCGGCAGTGTGCGCCTTTGCCAAGGTGGCGCTGGACCATACGGCGTTTTTGGGCGACACGGTAGAGGCCATTGCCCGGGAAAAGAGCGGCATTATCAAGCCCGGTTGCCCGGTGGTGCTGTACCCCCATATTGCCGCCAAAGATGTATTTTTGGAGCAGTGTCGTGCGCTGCATTGCCCTGTGACGGAAGCTGCCGAGCAGGGTGACCCGATTGCGGATGATTTGGCGGTGGCCGGGGAAGTGCTGCGCCTGCTGGGCGTGGATACCACGCCGGGACTGCCTATGTTGCCCGCCCGGCGGGAGCACTTTGGCGAAAATTTGTTACTGGACGGGGCACACAACCCGGACGGTGCTGCGGCGCTGCTGCTCCATTTGCCAACGGATCGTCCCATTGCTGCCGTACTGGCGATGATGGAGGATAAGGACATTGACGGTTATCTCTGTCAGGTGCTGCCCCGGTGTCGTCGAGTGATTGCCACCACCGTGCCCGGTATGGGGCGTGCATTGTCTGCGGAAGATTTGGCGGCGGCGGCGCGAAAGTATTGCCCCGATGTGACCGCAGAGCCGAATCCACACCGGGCGCTGGCGGCAGCCAAGGCGGACGGCGACTTTGTTTTGGTCTGCGGTTCTTTTTATTTAGCACGGGAGATCAGAAAAGATTTGATCTAAAACACAATACGGCAAATTCTGCAAAACCGGTCTGTTACAGTGTAAACAGACCGGTATTTTTTTGGAGTGATGGTATGAATGTAACTTTAGAGAGCAGCGGCAATTTGCTCATTGCCTATCTGTTTGGCGAGATCGACCACCATACCGCCGTTGCGGTGCGCAGCCAGATCGACAGCGCCATACAGGACAAGCTGCCCGGCCACCTGATCTTGGATTTTAAGAATGTCACATTTATGGATTCCAGCGGCATTGGGCTGGTGATGGGTCGCTATCGGCTGGTGCACAGCTATCAAGGCACGGTGGAGATCAAGAATGTGACCGCCCGCACCAAAAAGATTATGGAGCTGGCGGGGCTGGGGAGCATTGCACTGATAAAGGAGAACGAAGATGAAAAAGACCAATGAATTTCGCTTGACTTTGGACGCTCGCAGCGTCAATGAGGGCTTTGCAAGAGTGGCGGTGTCTGCCTTTGCGGCACCGCTGGATCCCACCTTGGAGGAGCTGGCGGACTTGAAAACCGCCGTGTCAGAGGCGGTGACCAACTGCATTGTCCACGGCTATAAGGATTGCTGCGGCAAGATCTATATACATACGGTACTGCTGGACCCGCCGGCGGTGCGGGTAACCGTGCGGGACAAGGGCTGTGGTATCGTCGATGTGCCGCAAGCTATGACCCCCCTTTATACCACCGGGGAGGGAGAGCGCGCCGGGCTGGGCTTTACGGTGATGGAGAGCTTTTGCGACAAGCTGCGAGTCACTTCTAAGCCGGGTAGAGGCACCACTGTGGTGCTGGAAAAGCGCATTACCGGCAAGCAAAAATGGTAACTGCGGAGCGGGAGCGGCAAATCCGCGAGAACCTGGGGCTCGTGCATACCGTTGCCAACCGCTTTCGCGGGCGGGGCATTGAGTATGACGATCTGTACCAGTCCGGCTGTGTGGGGCTGATCAAGGCGGTGGATCGGTTTGACCCGACCCTGGGGTATGCGTTCTCTACCTATGCAGTGCCGGTGATCATCGGCGAGATCAAGCGCCTGTTTCGGGACGGCGGCACCGTGAAGGTCAGCCGGGTGCTTAAGGAAAAGGCGCTCCACGCCGCGCGACTGCGGGAGGACTTTCTGCGCCGGGAGGGGCGGGAGCCGACCATTGGCGAACTGGCGGAGCTGCTGTCTTGCGATCCGGCAGAGGCGGCGGAGATCGTAGGTGTTATGCAGCCTACGGTGTCCATCAACAGTGCCGGTGAGGACGGAGATACCACACTGGATATTCCGGTGGATGACAGCGAACAACTGTTTGATCGGCTGACCGTTTTGCAAGCCATGGACGGTCTGGAAAAAAGCGAGCAAATGCTGGTGGAACTGCGCTATTATAAGGGCCTGACCCAGTGCAAAACGGCGGAAATTCTGGGTCTGTCCCAAGTGCAGGTCTCCCGTAAAGAAAAAGCCGTCCTGCAAAAAATGCGCCGGGTCATGGACGGATAAAGCAAAAAGCTATAAAGAAAAAAAGGCACAGCGTAATGCTGTGCCTTTTGGTGTATATCCATTAGTTTTTCAGGCTATGGAGCGGTGCGGGGATCTTGCCGCCGCGGTTGATGAACTTGGCGGGGGAGCCGGTGTTCACTTTCATGACAGGGCCGGCGCCCAGCAGGCCGCCGAACTCCAGCTCGTCGCCTACCTGCTTGCCGATGGCGGGAATCACGCGCACGGCGGTGGTCTTGCAGTTGACCATACCGATGGCGGCCTCGTCGGCGATAATGCCGCTGATCACCTCCGGTGTGGTGTCGCCGGGGATGACGATCATATCCAGGCCCACGGAGCAAACAGCGGTCATGGCTTCCAGCTTCTCAATGGTCAGCGCGCCACAGTGGGCTGCGTCGATCATACCTGCGTCCTCAGATACCGGGATAAAGGCGCCGGACAGGCCGCCTACGCTGGAGGAGGCCATCACGCCGCCTTTCTTGACAGCATCGTTGAGCATAGCCAGGCAAGCTGTGGTGCCTGCGCCGCCGCACTTTTCCAGGCCAATCTCTTCCAAAATATGGGCCACGGAGTCGCCTACCGCTGGGGTGGGAGCCAGGGACAGGTCCACAATGCCAAAGGGCACGCCCAGACGCCGAGAGGCCTCTACGCCTACCAGCTGACCCATACGGGTGACTTTAAAGGCGGTCTTTTTAATCAGCTCTGCAATATCGTTAATGGAGTAGTCCGGGAACTTGGCAACAGCCGCGCGCACCACACCAGGGCCGGACACACCCACATTGATCACGCAGTCCGGCTCGGACACACCGTGAAAGCCATAACCGCCATAAAGGGGTTATCCTCCGGGGCGTTGCAAAACACCACCAGCTTGCCGGCAGCCGATGCAGTCGTTCTCTTTGGTCAGCTCTGCAGCTTCCTTGACTTTTTGACCCATCAGCTTTACCGCGTCCATATTGATACCGGCTTTGGTGGAACCGATGTTTACGGAGGAGCAAATGTGCTCCGTCTCTGCCAGCGCGCGGGGGATGGAGTCAATCAGCTCCCGGTCGCCGGCGGCAAATCCCTTTTGTACCAGGGCACTGTAACCGCCGATAAAGTTCACCCCGATGGTGCGGGCTGCTTTTTCCAGCGCCAGGGCGTACTTTACCGGGTCGCCGCCGCTGATGCCTGCCATAATGGCAATGGGGGTCACGCTGACTCGCTTGTTGATAATAGGAATACCGTATTCCCGCTCAATGTCCTCGCCGGTCTGGACCAGCTTCTCCGCCTTAGTGCAAATTTTGTCATACACCTTGGCGCAAGCCTTGTCAATATCCGTATCGGCACAGTCTAAAAGGGAAATGCCCATGGTGGTGGTACGAATGTCCAGGCACTCGTCCTGGATCATACGAATGGTTTCTAAAATATCGTAAGTATTGATCAATGGAGTGCCTCCTGTTAAATCTTGTGCATGGAGTTAAAGATATCCTCATGCATCACATGGATAGAAAGATTGCTTTCTTTGCCAAAGTTCTCCAATTCGCCGGATAGGGCGGAGAGGGAAGTGTTGCACCGGGTCAGGTCCGCCATCATAATCATGCAGAACATATCCTGCAAGATGGACTGGGTCACTTCTACAATATTCACCTGGTGTTCGGCACAGATGGCAGACACCTTGGCAAGAATGCCCACGGTATCTTTACCTACAACTGTGATGACTGCTCTCATTATCAAGACCTCCGTTTTGTCTTTTATTTTCTAATGATTATAACAAAGATGTAAAATTTTTTCAATAAAAGCGCAAAATATATTTTCAACTTCCGCCGATTGTGGTAAAATACTTTGCAACAAGCGGATTGGAGATGAAATTGTGCATTACGAAAATTTGGTAGACCTGCACACCCACTCAGATCATTCCTTTGACGGCAAACAGTCCTGTATGCTGCTGTGCGAGACGGCGGTGGCCAAGGGCGCGTCCTGTATTGCCATTACCGATCACTGCGAGATTGACTCAAAGACTGAGGACTTTCGCGCGCTATGTACCAATCAGTATGTAGAGACCTTTGAGTGCAAGCGGTACTTTGAGGGTCAACTGCTGGTGCTCCAGGGGATTGAGCTGGGCCAGGCCATTTATAATATCCCGCTGGCAAATCATATTCTGGATAAGTTTAATTATGATTTTGTGCTTGGACTCCATCCATAATCTGCCGGAGATGGAAGACTTCTTTTTTATGGATTATAAGGATAAAGATGTTTATGACTTGCTGAGCCGGTATTTTCAAAAGGAACTGGAGTTGGCAAAATGGGATGGCTTTGACTCGCTGGCGCACCTGACCTACCCGCTGCGGTATATGGTTGGGGAGCAGAAGATCCCGGTGGATATGACCCGGTTTGATGATGTGATCGGCGAGATCTTTGAAACGCTTATTAAGAACCATAAAGCCTTAGAAATCAACACCAGCGGCATTGCCATGCCTCTGGGCGACACCCTGCCCGGGGAAGCGTACATACAGCGCTTTCACGATATGGGCGGGCAGTATATTACCGTTGGGTCGGACGCACATGTGCCGGAAAAGCTGTGCGGCAATGTGGACAAGGGTATGGCGCTGGCCAAGAAGTGTGGGTTTGACTATGTGACCATCTTCAACCGCCGGGAGCCTATGCTGGTGCCCATTGCTTAAATACAAGGAGAGAAAACGATATGATGGATGAACTGTTAAGTTTGATCAAAGAGAATCCTCGCCTGACCAATGCAGAGTTGGCGGCGGCGCTGGATCGGGACGAAGCGCAGGTGGCACAGCAGGTGCGCCAATATGAAGCGGACGGCGTGATCAAAGGCTATTGCGCCATTTTGGATAAGGAAAAAGCCGGGGACGAAACGGTGACTGCACTGATCGAAATCAAAGTGCAGCCAAAGTTCGGTCACGGCTTTGACGATATTGCCCGGCGCATTGCGGCGCTGGAAGAAGTGGAGAGCATTTTCCTGATGAGCGGTGGGTATGACCTGTGCTGCCTGGTGACGGACAAGTCCTTCCAGGAGGTGTCCATGTTCGTTGCCAGCCGCCTGTCGCCCATGGAAGATGTGGTGTCGACCGCCACCCACTTTATCCTAAAGAAGTATAAAGAGCAGGGCATGCTCTTTGCACAGAAGAATACGGACGATCGGGGGAATATTTCTCTGTGATCCAATATGAAAATGATATGAATCCCGCTCTTTGCAATGTAAAACCCAGCGGTATCCGCAAGTTCTTTTCCATTGCAGAGGAGATGGATAACGTGATTTCCCTTGGCGTGGGCGAGCCGGACTTTTTGACCCCCTGGCATATCCGGCGAGAAGGGATCGACTCCTTAGACCGGGGCGCTACCCGCTACACTGCCAACGCCGGTCTGCTGTCCCTGCGGCAGGAGATCTGTGCCTTCTATGCCCGCCGGTATCATTTGCAGTACAGGGCTGAAAATCAGGTGCTGGTGACAGTTGGCGGCTCCGAAGGCATTGATATGGCCATCCGCACATTGGTGTGCCCCGGTGATGAGGTGCTGGTGGTGGAGCCATCCTTTGTGTGCTACAAACCGCTGGTAGAGGTTAGCGGCGGCGTGGCTGTGCCGCTGGTAACGAAGGAAGAAGACCACTTCCGTCTGACGGCTGCCGCGCTGGAAGCTGCTATTACGCCTAAGACCAAGCTGCTGGTGTTCCCATACCCCAACAATCCCACCGGTGCGGTGATGCGCCGGGAGGACTTGGAGCCCATTTGTCGAGTGCTGCAAAAGCACAAGATTTATGTGCTGTCTGATGAGATTTACAGCGAGCTGACCTACGGCGGTGCGGACCACACCTCCATTGCTGCCATGCCCGGCATGGCAGAGCGCACGGTGGTTATCAACGGTTTTTCCAAGACCTATTCCATGACCGGCTGGCGCCTGGGTTATGCACTGGGGCCTGCGCCTATTATTCAGCAGATGACCAAGCTGCACCAGTTTGCCATTATGTCCGCCCCTACCACCAGTCAAACGGCTGCCATTGAGGCCCTGCGCCATGGGGACGGGGACATTGATAAAATGCGCCGGGATTATGATATGCGCCGCCGCTTTACCGTGCACGCATTTCGTGAGATCGGGCTGCCATGCTTTGAACCGGAGGGAGCGTTTTATTTGTTCCCTTGCATTCAATCCACCGGACTTAGCTCCGAGGAATTTTGCGAGCGGCTCATTTATTCTAAGCGGGTGGCTGTGGTGCCCGGCAACGCCTTTGGCGACTGCGGCGAGGGCTTTATCCGCGTGTCTTATTGCTATTCTATTGAGAACATTAAAGAGGCTGTCACCCGTATTGGTGAATTTGTGAAAGAATTAGAGGACGAGCATGACCGTTAAACGCGTAGAAGTGCTGGCGTATGCCAAGATCAACTTAATGCTGGATATTATCCGTCGCCGCACCGACGGCTACCATGATCTGTTTATGATTATGCAGAGCGTGGGCGTGGCCGATCGGGTGACCGTGGAGCGTGAGCCGGGGCGCAAGCTGCGGCTGACTGCCAGTATGGATGATATTCCGCTGGACGATAAAAATATTGCATGGAAAGCGGCCGCTTTGTTCTTTAAGACCACCGGGCTGCGCCGTCCGGGACTGCATATTCACTTGGAGAAGCACATTCCACACGCAGCGGGTTTGGCCGGCGGCAGTGCAGACGGTGCGGCGGTGCTGGTAGCCCTGAACCGGCTAATGGGCACTGGTTTATCTACGGACCAGCTGTGCGACATGGGCGTGCAGATCGGTGCGGATGTGCCTTTCTGCATTGTAGGCGGCACTTGCCTTGCACAGGGGATCGGCGAGGTGCTCAGTCCCTTAAAGCCTATGCCGTCTTGTCATATTGTACTGGCAAAGCCGGACTTTGGCGTGAATACCGGCAAGGCCTACGGCTTGTTTGACACCAATGGCAAGACCCATAATGCGGACCAGCTGGGTATGCTCACTGCGGTGCAGAATCGGGATCTGCCTGCCATTTGCGGCAAGCTGGAAAATGTGTTTGAGCAGTTTGTGGAGGTGCCGGTCGTATTGAGATGAAAGAAGTGCTTCGTGCAGCCGGTGCAGCAGGTGTTTGTATGAGTGGCAGCGGGCCAACCCTTTTGGCATTTTCACTGACAAAGCACAGGCCCTGGCAGCGGCACAAGATTTTAAGACCTTTTGCCAAGGATATAGCCGTCACCAAGCCGGTGCGGCAAGGCTGCAAAATTGTGGAAGTCATATCAGACTGCGGATAAAGCGGCTAAACCGCGCTGGGAAAAATGTGTAGAAATCATTTGTAGGGCTGGGGTTGCTCCAGCCAAAAGTGCTTTTTATCTTTTGAAAATCAAAAAAGTGGCTTGAACATTGAGTTCAAGCCACTTTTGGCGCTTTTCGTCTTTTTGTTCGGGGCAGTACCGGCGTACGGCCCCGCTCACAAAATACGAAATTTATCTCGTTTTCTCGCAGTCTGCAAGCAAGTTTGATCCGTAATTGACCTTTGCGTCGCTTTTGCAGGGCTATTTTTTTGTTGGATTTAAGTGCAGCACGATGATCTCCGGGTGGTTAAAGAGCCGCAGGGGGAACTCGGCGTTGCCGATTCCGCGGGAGACAATCAGTCGCGGCCGCTCTCCAAAGCTGCCCCGGGCGTACTGTGGGCGCAGACCCTGACCGGGGAGAACACCGGCCCGATCCCCGGGAGAATCCATTGCCCGCCGTGGGCGTGGCCGGACAGTTGCAGGTCAAAGTCATACTGCCGGTAATTGTTTTCTGCCACGGCGGCGAAGTTCTCCGGATAATGGCACAGCACGATCTTATAGCCCGGGTGCTCTGCCAGCCGGGCAAACAGGGCAGATGAGTCCCGGTAGTGAAAAGTGCCTGCCTTGCGCTGGCGATAGGCCTCAAAGCTGGCCTGATTTTCGTCCAGCCCCAGGAAGGTAATGCCCTTGACCGTTTCGATCTTATCCGTCAGCACATGAAAGCCGATGGCGGACAGTTCATGCATCAAAGTATCAAAATCCGCCAGCCGTCGCTCGTGATTGCCGGGAATGTACAGCACCGGCGCCAGCTGCACCAGCTGCCGTCCGTAGTCCAGCATTTTTTGACGATTTCGATTTTTGTCGTTGATATAATCGCCGGTAATGCAGATGATGTCCGGTTTTTGGGCGGCTGTTTCGTTTAAAATACGAGCGGAGGGCTTGGAGTGCAGATCGGACAGGTGCACCACCGTACAGGTTGGCGCACCGGGAGCCGACATATCGTATGCGGTTATATCCGGGCGGTTGTTCTGGTTGTATGCAAAGGTCAGAAACAGCACCACCGCGGCAAGGATTACGGGAAGCATCCAATACATTTTTCATCACTCATTTCATCAACAGCATACCTTTTTTCTTAGCTTTCGTCAAGAAACAAATTGAATTTATAAAATAAAGGGATTTTTTCTCTTTTTGCGTATAAAATATAGACTATTGGATCGGAGTGGCGTTATGGACAGTGCAATTCGTTTGCGATCGGAAGAAAATGAAAGACGCATATTGTCGCCAAAAGCCTGCTTGGCGGCAGAGAGCCGCGGCCGTTTGCGGCCGGAGCCGGCGTGCGAGATCCGCACCTGTTTTCAGCGTGACCGGGACCGGATCATTCATTGCCGTTCCTTTCGGCGGCTCAAACACAAGACCCAGGTGTTTCTGGCGCCCAGCGGTGATCACTACCGCACCCGCCTGACCCACACCTTAGAGGTGGCGCAAATCGCCCGCACCATTGCCCGGGCTTTGCAGCTGAATGAGGATCTCACCGAGGCCATTGCCCTGGGGCACGATCTGGGGCACACCCCCTTTGGTCACGCCGGGGAGCGGGCGCTGAACAGCTTGTGCTCCTGCGGTTTCACCCACTATGCCCAGAGTGTGCGCACGGTGGAGAAGATCGAGAAAAACGGCGCCGGGCTGAACCTGACCGATGAAGTGAAAAACGGCATTCTCTGCCACACCAAGGGAGAGGAGGCCTACACTTTGGAGGGGCAGATCATTCGCATTGCGGATAAAATCGCCTACATCAATCATGATATTGACGACGCCTGCCGTGCCGGTGTTATGGCGGAGGAGGATATTCCGCTGGAACTGCGTATGGCTTTGGGCATGACCAAATCCCAACGCATTAACCACATGGTGCTCGATGTGATCGAGAACAGTACGGACAAGATTCGTATGAGCTCGGACACTTACGAGCTGTTTTGTGATCTGCACGACTTTATGTTTACCGCCGTATATACCAACCCGGTGTGCAAGGGCGAGGAGCGTAAAGCAGTGGATATGCTGACAAAAATTTATGGCTACTACATTGACCATGTGGAGGAAATGCCGGAGGAATATGTGCGCATTGCCGGTGAGGACGGCGACGAGCGTGCCGTGTGCGACTACATAGCCGGTATGAGTGATACTTATGCACTGAAAGTGTTTAACCACCTGTTTGTGCCTATGTTTTGGCATGAGTAAGGGTCGTTATAGTATAGACAGAAAGAGGTGAGAGATCGTGGCTTTGAGCGATAGTTTTTTGCAGGAATTAAAAATGAAAACGGATATAGAAGATGTGATCTCCACTTATGTGACCTTAAAGCGGCGTGGCGCCACTCTGGTGGGTTTGTGCCCCTTTCATAATGAGAAAACGCCGTCCTTTACCGTGTACCCGGCCACACAGTCCTTTTACTGTTTTGGCTGCGGTGCCGGTGGGGACGCCATCACCTTCGTAAAAAAGATTGAGAATTTAGACTATTTGGACGCAGTTAAGACCCTGGCCCTGCGGGCAGGGGCTGCAAATGCCCCAGGAGGGCTTTGACGACTCCCTGTCCAAACGGCGTCGCCGGATCTTGGAGATGAACCGAGAGGCCGCTCGCTTTTACCATAGCGTGCTGCTGTCCCCGGAGGGCAAGGTGGGCTATGATTATTATATCGGTCGTGCACTGAGTGCCGCCACGATCAATCATTTTGGTTTGGGCTTTGCCCCCAATCAGTGGGACGCATTGCTCAAGCATATGCGCGCCAAGGGCTACCAACCGGCAGAACTGGTGGATGCCGGGCTGGCCCGAAAAGGGCAAAAAGGGTATTATGACAACTTCCGTAACCGGGTTATGACCCCCATTATTGATGTGCGGGGCAATGTGATCGCCTTTGGCGGCCGCGTGCTGGATGACAGCAAGCCCAAGTATATCAACACCGGCGACACGCTGGTGTACAAAAAGACCAACGAGCTGTTTGCCCTGAACTTTGCCAAAGACAGCAAAGAGGACGCGCTGATTTTGTGCGAGGGTTACATGGATGTGATTGCCATGCACCAGGCCGGGTTTACCAATGCGGTGGCCGGTTGCGGTACGGCGCTGACTACGGAGCAGGTGCGGCTGATCAGCCGCTACGCCAAGGAAGTGATCCTAACCTACGATGCAGACGAGGCGGGGCAAAAGGCACTGCAAAAGGCCATGACCCTGTTTGACCAAACCGATGTGAAAGTGCGCATTCCCGCGCTGGTGGGCGGCAAGGATCCGGACGAAATTATTCGTACCTACGGTCGGGACAAGTTTAAGGGTATGCTGGAGGGCGCGTCTAACGAAACAGAGTTTCGCCTGCTGGCACTGCGCCGTCAATACAATTTGGCCACGACCCAGGGCAAGATCGACTTTATCGGCGGCGCACTGCAAATTCTGGCAACTTTGCCGCCGGTGGAGCAGGATTTGTATGTATCCCGCCTGTCGGAGGAACTGGGTGTGGAGCGGCAGAATATGAAGGTGCAGCTGCAAGACCTGGTTGCCCGTCAAGGCAACAGGAGAGAAAAACGGGAATTCAACCGTATTGTGCAGGAGAATATGCGAAAGACCGCGCGGGAAACGATGGCCACAGACGCCTCCCTGCGTAAGCTGCGGGCGGAGGATCGGTTGATCAGCTTGCTGCTGCGCTATCCGGATTGCAGCCGCCTGTGCAAGGACTTTGACCCTCAGTGGCTGACCCCCGGCTTTGCCCAACGGGTGTTTACGCTGATCTTGCAACGGCTGGAGAATGGCGACGGTACGGAGCTGATGGACCTGCGGGACCGGTTGACGGACGACGAGATGGGTCGCCTGTCCGGTATAATTGCCCGTGGCGGTGAGTCAGCGGACGCCAAGCAGGAATTTTCCGACTGCCTGCAAATCATTCGTGCTGAGCAGCAAAAAAGCAGGAGAGCGCGGCAGAACTGGACGATCAGGCCTTTCGCGACCTGTTTCGCCATCATTCATAAACCATGGGTTTACATATAAAATACGATGAAATGAGGATTCAGACTATGAGCAACAACGAATTGCATTTGCCTGCCCAACAGCAGGTGAGCGAAGAAAAGAAAAACGCTGCCTTTAAGAAGCTGGTGGAGCGGGGCAAGCAGTCCGGCCACCTGTCCGCCCAAGAGATCGACAATGTAATTGTGGAGCTTGACCTGGATGTGGACGAGCTGGAAAAACTGAACGAGATGATTGACTCGGCCAACATCAGCATTGTAGACGACTTTTCTGCCGAGGCACTGGACGGTATTCCGCTGGAAGTGGATCTGCCCAAGGAGACGGACGCTGCGGAGACAGTAGCCATTAACGATAACGCGGCCATGGACGATCCGGTCAAGGTGTATTTGAAAGAGATCGGCCGGGTGCCGCTGCTAACCCCGGAGGAGGAGATTGAGCTGGCAATCCGCATTGCGGATAATGACGAAAAGGCCAAGAAGCGACTGGCAGAGGCCAATCTGCGCTTGGTGGTGAGCATTGCCAAACGCTATGTGGGTCGCGGTATGCAGTTCTTGGATCTGATCCAGGAGGGCAACCTGGGCTTAATCAAAGCAGTGGACAAGTTTGACTACACCAAGGGCTTTAAGTTCTCTACCTATGCTACCTGGTGGATCCGCCAGGCGATTACCCGCGCGATTGCGGACCAGGCCCGTACCATCCGTATTCCCGTGCACATGGTGGAGACCATCAATAAGGTAAAGAAAGCCAACAGCCAACTGCTGCACCAAAACGGCCGTGAGCCTACGGCGGACGAGATTTCCGAGTATTTGGAGATGCCGGTAGATAAGGTGCGTGAGATTATGCGTGTGGCCCAGGAGCCGGTATCTTTGGAGACCCCCATCGGCGAAGAGGAAGATAGCCATTTGGGCGACTTTATCCCGGACGATGACGCGCTGGCCCCGGCAGACGCTGCCTCTATGAGCCTGCTTAAGGAACAACTGGCCGATGTGCTTAAGACCCTGACCCCCAGAGAGGAAAAGGTGCTGAGTCTGCGCTTTGGCTTGGAGGACGGCAACCCCAAGACCTTGGAGGAAGTGGGTAAGGAATTTAATGTGACCCGTGAGCGTATTCGCCAGATTGAGGCCAAGGCACTGCGCAAGCTGCGCCACCCCAGCAGAAGTAAGAAATTAAAGGACTTTTGGACTGATGAAACCGGAAGAAATCGCGCGCATTAACGCGCTGGCCCGTAAGGCCAAAACGCCGGAGGGTCTGACCCCGGCGGAAAAGGAAGAACAGGGCGCTTTGCGCCGTCGCTACATTGATTCGTTTAAGCGTAGTTTGGTCAGCCAACTGGATAACACCTATGTGGTGGAGCCGAACGGTGAAAAGCACAAGCTGCAACGCAACGAGAACAAAGGAGATTAACGCATTTATGCTTGATTTCAAGGAACCGAAAATTACGGACAAGCCCTGGGTGGATCAATGCCTGTCCCACGCCCACAGTATGAACTGCGAGTATACATTTGGCAACATTTTCGTTTGGCGCACGGCGTATGTGACCTGCATTTGCCATTACAAGGACTTTTTGCTGATCCGTTATGGCAGAGGGGCAGACATTGCGTATTCGCCCCCGGTGGGCACCGGCGATTTTGCCGATGCGGTGCGGGTGTTACAGCAGGACGCGGCAGAAAATGGCGTCACTTTACGCCTGCTGGGTGTGACCGCCAGCTATAAAGAACTGCTGGAGGCAGATTTCCCGGGAAAATTCAACTACACATATTCCGACGATTATAACGATTATATTTACAGTGTAGAGAAATGGCCAATTTGTCCGGAAAGAAGTATCACGGCAAGCGGGGGCACATTACCTACTTTATGAAGGCGTACCCGGACTGGCAGTTTGAAGTGCTCACCCCGGAGAATGTGGGGGAGTGCATTGCCCTGCATACCAGCTGGATTGACGAGAAAGACCAAACGGAACAAAAAGAAGAGGACGCCGAGTTTTCCCTGGAGTTTGAAGCGGTGCTCTCCGCCTTTGATAATTACAAGGCGCTGGGCTTTGTAGGCGGACTGATCCGGGTGGGCGGCAAGGTGATCGCCTACACCATGGGTGAGCCCCACAGTAAGGACTGCTTTGTGACCCATTTTGAAAAGGCACCGGCAGATATGCGCGGGGCGTTCCCCATCATCAATCAGGTATTCACGCAGCAGTGCCTAAGTGGCTATACCTATGTGAATCGGGAAGAAGATTTAGGATTGGAGGGCTTGCGCAAGGCCAAGCAGTCCTATCACCCGGAGATATTCTTAGAGAAGTGCGTGGCCACCTATGTTGACGAAAATTGAATTTACGGAAGATGCCGCACAGATCGTTGATCTTTGGCACCGGGTGTTTGGGGACGATGAAGCGTATATCCGCTTCTTTTTGGACAACTGCCGCCACAAACGCTGCGTAGGTGCTTTTGTGGGGGAGCGGCTGGTGTCTATGCTGTTTTTGCTGGACTGTACCTATAACGGACAGCAGGGGGCTTATGTGTATGCGGTAGCCACCCACCCGGATTATAGAAAACAGGGCTTTATGCAAAAATGTATTGACTATTCCCAGGCATTGGATTATGATTTTCTATGTTTAGTGCCGGCAGAGGCGTATCTTTTCGATGTGTATGCCAAATTCGGTTTTCAGTCCCTGCTGTTTGGTACCGCCACGCCGACACAGTTGGACGACAGCTGGCAAACGGCGGGGGCACAGGTGTATTTTGACTGCCGCCGTGCTTGGACACCGACACCTGCGGTGGAACTGGTAGATAGCGACTACCTGTATCGGGAAAAATGTGCTGCTGGATGGCAGCTTCTATTGTAAAGACGATGGGATCGCCGCGGTGCGGGACGGTCGGATTTGCGAATATATCCAAAAGAGTGGCAATGTGCTGACTGCCGAGCCGGTGGGTATGCTGTGGAGTCGCCGGGCGTTGCCACCGGGCTACTTTGGCCTGTATATGGATTAACGGAGGTTACATAACTATGGTTTATGTCTTTTTAGCGGACGGATTTGAACTGATCGAGGCGTTGGCGCCGGTGGATATGCTACGCCGGGCCAAAATCGGCGTGATGACCGTTGGCATCGGCGGCAGTGTAATCACTGCGTCCTGCGGGGTCAGCGTTACCTGCGACATTAGCGACAAGGCTTTTCGCTTCAAGAATGTAGATGCCATTGTGCTGCCCGGCGGTATGCCCGGTACGAAGAATTTGGAAAAAAGCCCGGTGGTGCAGGACGCCATTGACCAGGCTGCAGAGCGCAACACGCTGATCTGTGCCATTTGCGCCGCACCGTCTATTTTGGGACATAAGGGTCTGCTTAATGAGAAGGAAGCCATTTGTTTTCCCGGCTTTGAGCAGGAACTGACCGGTGCCACCATTTCTAAAAAGCATGTGGTGTGCGACGGCGACTTTATCACCGCAAAGGGCTTGCCGGTGTGGCTGTGGACTTTGGGCTGGAGATTGTGTGCCAGTTGGAGGGTCGTGAAATGGCAGCCAACGTGCGCAAGACCATTCAATGTCCGTAAAGGGTGACCTGCGCCGCGCATTTCGGCAGCGGCGACGGGATAAGATAAACAGAGCCGCGGCGGACGCCGCCATTGCCCGCCGGGTGCTGGACAGCAGCGCCTATGGGCAGGCAAGGGTGCTTTTAGGCTATGCCGCCCTGCCGGAGGAGATACAGACGGACGGCATCCTTCACCGTGCACTGGCAGAGGGCAAGGCGCTTTATTTGCCCCGCTGTCTGGACGATGCCGGGCAAATGGCCTTTTTACCGGGTGCAGGCGCTGGAAGAACTGGAAAGCGGCAGCTTTGGTGTACGGGGCCGCCTTTAGCCGCGCCCCAATACAATATGGATTTAGACGGTCAGGCCCTGTGCCTGGTCTTAAAGTCTTTGCTTTGATAACAAAGGGTATCGGCTGGGCTACGGTAAGGGGTACTATGACCGGTTTTTGGCAAAATTCCGTGGGGTGACCCTAGGACTTTGCTATAATGATTTTTTGCAGGACTGCCTGCCGGTGGGGGACTATGATCTGCCGGTGCAGCAGATTGCTACGGAGAACCGGGTGTTCACCGTGGAGCAAGGAGCAGCGTATGAATGAAAACAGAGATTTAAATCAGCGGGAGAACGGTATTAATCCCTCGGAGCTCAGTGGTAAAGGGGACTACTATTTTTCTAACGGTGTGCAGGAGCGCACCCCCCGCACCACGCCGGTGGGTACAAAACGCAAGCCGGCGAAAAAAGGCAACGGCGTAAAGTCCACTTATGTGTTCTTTATTGTGGTGATTGTGGTGTCCATGGCACTGTCTGTGTACGCCGTGTTCTGTATGAATGATATTTTGGCCATCACCAAGACCAAGTCCACCGTCACTGTGTCTATGCAGGAGGAGGTCAAGACCGCTTCGGATGCCATTGACCTGCTGGCGGACCAGGGACTGATCAAGTGCAAGGGCTTTTGCAAGTTTTTTGCCACCCTGCACGATAAGGTGCTTAACGATCCCATCGGCGGACCGTACCCGGCAGGGGTGTATTACTTAAACGGAAAAATGGGTCTGGAGGGTATGCTCCAGACCTTACAGGGTTCCTCTGCCACTTCGGAGACGGTGACCCTGATCTTTCCGGAGGGTATGACCGTACCGGAGATCGTCAATAAACTGACTGAGAACGATGTGTGTGACAAAACGGCGCTGCTGTCTGTGATCGATTCCACAGAATTTACCTATTCCATGGTGGCGGACTTAAAGGCAAATGAGCATGTGCCTTACCGTCTGGAGGGCTTTATGTTCCCGGATACCTACGAGTTTTTTGTGGGGGAGAACGCGTCCAGCGTGGTGAAGAAGTTCCTGTCTAACGGCGACAGCAAGATCTCCGAGAAAGATCGCGCCCAGGCCAAAAAGCTGGGCTATTCCATGTATGAGGTAATGACCATTGCCTCCATTATTCAAAAGGAAGCCGGCAGTGAGAAGCAGATGAAAACTATCTCCTCCGTCATTCATAATCGCCTGAGCGATAAAACCAACTTCCCGTCCCTGGGCTGTCAGTCCACCTCAGACTATATTACCAACTTTGTTAAGCCAAATTTGTCCTCAACCAGTGCCCACACGGCGGACTATTATATGGAGTATTACAACACGCAGACCACCTCTACGGTGGTGGGGCTGCCTGCCGGTCCTATTTGCAACCCGGGTAAAGCGGCCATTCAGGCGGCGCTCCATCCGTCGGATACCGGTTATTATTACTTCTTCCACGACACCAAGGGCAACCTGTACACTGCCAAGACCTATGCCGAGTTTAAGCAGAAGGTACAGACCTACGCCCCCTATCTGGCTGCATGATGAAGCGGGTAGAACTGTTGTCCCCGGCAGGGGATATGGAACGGCTGGAATTGGCAGTCAAGTTCGGTGCAGACGCGGTGTATGTGGGCGGAACCCAATTCGGTATGCGCTCCAACCCATCCAATTTTGACCCGGCGCAGCTGCAAGCGGCTTGCAAGCTGGTGCACGCTGCCGGGAAAAAGCTGTATTTGACCTGCAACACCTTGCCCCGCAGCTATGAGCTGGATGCGCTGCCGGACTTCCTCCGCAGTGCCCGGGCGGCAGGAGTAGACGCCTTTATCATTGCGGATATGGGCGTGCTTGCTATTGCCAAGCAGGCGGCACCGGAGGTGGAAGTGCATATTTCTACCCAGGCGGGGATCGTCAATTATGCGGCGGCCAATGCCTTTTACCAAATGGGCGCCAAGCGGATCGTCACCGCAAGAGAGCTTTCACTGGACGAGATCAAGATGATCCGGGACCATACGCCTCCGGAGCTGGAGATTGAGGCCTTTGTTCACGGTGCCATGTGCATGAGCTTTAGCGGTCGGTGCATTCTCTCGGATTATATGGTAGGGCGAGACGCCAACCGTGGTGACTGCGCCCAGCCCTGCCGCTGGAAGTACCACCTGATGGAGGAGACCCGCCCGGGTCAGTATTTCCCCATCAATCAAGAGGAGAACGGCACGTATATTTTCAATTCCAAGGATTTGTGTATGATCGAGCATATCCCGGAACTGGTGGCTGCAGGGGTGGACTCGTTTAAGATCGAGGCCGCGCCAAAAGTGCCTATTATACCGCCGTTGTGACCCACGCTTATCGTCAGGCGATGGACGCTTATTTTGCCCACCCGTCCCCGGACTTCCGTGTGCCGGACTGGGTGCTGGCGGAGATGGAAAAAATGAGCCATCGGGTTTATACCACCGGCTTTAACTTCGGTCCGCTGCAGAATGGGCAGGAGCTGAACACCGGCGGCTATGTGCGCAACTGGGATGTGTGCGCCTTGTACCGAGACCAGCAGGGGAACCGGTTGATCGTGGATCAGCGCAATCGCTTCTTTGAGGGCGATGTCCTAGAGGTGCTGGAACCGGGGCAAAAGCCCTATACTCTGACTGTTCGAGACCTGGTGCGAGAGGCAGACGGCACGCGTACGGAGGCAGCCAATAAGGCAACGGAGGTGTATTCCTTTGCCGTGGATCGCCCGGTGTCCCCGGATGCTATTTTGCGCCGCAAGCGGGACGAGGACTAAACAGAATACGCATTTTTGCACCCCTGATGTACATACTACACCGGGGGTGTATTTTTATGGGCAGACGGCTTCACGCATTTTCACTGGTTATGTGCCTGCTATTTACCGTCGTTTGCGGGCGGGTGCTGTATGTGGCGCACAGCGGCAATTTTGCCGTAGGTCAAAGCTATAACAGCTACACCCTGCTCTTTGAACAGAACTACACGGAAATCACAGACCGACTGGGACGATCCATGGGCGGCACCCGCAAAGAGTGGGTGGCTGTGATCCGCCCCACGCAGGATTGCCTGCGAGAACTCCCGCGCCTGTTTGCGCCCGGAGATGTGCAGCGCATTGCAAAGGAACTGCAAAAAGGCTATCCGGTGCTGGAGCCGGTAGCTGCTAAGGCGGATACAAACAATATTGTAATTATGGAGCGCACGGTGCGGGACAGTACCACCCTCCACGCCCGCCAGCTGCTGGACAGTGCCAGCGGCGGACTGGGTCAATATACAGCCGTTGCCACGGAGAAAAAATTGAACTTCGCCACGGACGCCATGGGGCGGGTGCTCTCCGGCAATGCCATGACGGAGCAAACAGATCGTACCGGCGCCCCTGCCACCATGCGAACCACGCTGGATCTGGAACTTCAAAAGACGGTGGAGCAGGCGGCCGAGTCGATCAAAACCGGCGCTGTGGTGGTGCTGGATGTACCGACCGGAGAGGTGCGCGCCGTGTATAGCGCACCTGCGGACTACTATAACCGCGCATTGTCCGCTTACGCTGTTGGCTCTGTTTTTAAGCTGATTGTTACCGCTGCGGCGTTAGAAGCAGACTTGCAGCCGGTCTATACCTGTAAAGGTGAAATTAAAGTGGGCGATACTGTCTACCGGTGCCAAAACGGTCGGGTGCATGGTCGGCAGACGATGGAGCAGGCGCTGGCCCATTCCTGTAACTGCTACTTTGTGCAGCTGGCGCAGAAGTTAGGCGCCGGGCGTTTGTACCAAATGGGGCTGGATTTTGGCTTCGGCACGCCGATTGCGCTGTATAAGGATTTTCAGAGCGCTGCCGGGCGGCTGCCGTCTCTGTCGGTGCTGGCGTCTCCCGGCCAGCTGGCACTGCTGGGCTTTGGACAGGGGAAGCTGACGGACACACCGCTGCACTTTGCCCGTTGCGTTGCGGCCATCGCCGGTGGCGGCGTGTATTGCTCGCCGGATTTGACCGGCAAGGCGACAGCGAAACCTCGCCGCGTGATGCAGGCAGGGCATGCAAAGACGCTGCTTGCCTATATGCGCACGGTGGTAGCAGCAGGTACCGGCAGTGGCGCCGATTATCGTGGCCGCTCCGCCGGTAAAACCGCCACCGCCCAGTCCGGCCGTTATGTGCAGGGCAGGGAAGTGCTCAATACCTATTTTGCAGGGGTGTATCCCTTTGATCATCCCCGCTATGCCATTGTGGTGATGCGGGAAAACGGCACCTCCGGCGCTGCCGATTGCTGCCCGGTGTTTCGCCGCATTGTATCAAAGTTGCCGTAGGCCTTGCATTACTGTCCCTTTTGTGGTACAATGCCCATACAATAGGGGGGGATTTTACTTGCAAACATCAAAGTTAAAAACACTGCGCATCTTACAGATGCTTCAGCAGTACAGCGATGAGGAAAATCCGCTGTCTGCTACGGATTTGATTGAACGATTACAGAACGACTATGGCATCCGGTGCGAGCGTAAATCCATTTATGCGGACATTAAAGCGCTCCAGGAGGTGGGCTTTGATGTGTGCCGCACAGACTATCCCCGCCGGGGCTTTTACATGGCCGGTCGTACTTTTGAGCTGGCAGAGGTGCGAATGTTGATGGACGCGGTGCAGTCCGCCGGGTTCATTACGCCGAAGAAGACGGAGAAGTTGGTGCAGAAGCTGGAGAGTCTGCTCTCCGCCGGCCAGGCGGAAAGCTTGGTGCGCCAGGTGTATTGCCAGAGCGAGAACAAATGTTCGAATGAAGAGATCTATTACATTATAGATAATTTGCACCAGGCCATCTGTGACGGCTGTAAGGTCAAGTTCGCCTACAAGCGCCGGGCAGTGGATCCCAAGAATAAAAAGACCTTTCGAGAGAAGATCTTTACCGTGTCGCCCTATGCGCTGATCTGGAAGGACGATCACTACTATTTGGTTTGTAATAACGAAAAATATGACAATCTGATGAACCTGCGCCTGGATCGTATGCGCCGTATTACACCATTGAGCCAAAAGGCACGACCGGTGGAGGAGGTCAGCGCGTATCAGGGCCGGTTTGATACGGCAGACTATGCCGCCAAAATGTTCAATATGTTCTCCGGTGAGACTGCAACGGTGCGCTTGCTTTGCAAGCTGGATACTCTGGAGGAAATGGTGGACCGCTTCGGCACGGCCATTCCCATTCACGCGGTGGACGGCGATCACTTTGAGACCACCATTTCGGCGGCGGTCAGTGAGGGCATGGTCAGTTGGCTGATGCAGTACGGCGGCCGCGTGCAGGTGCTGGAGCCCCAGAGCCTGATCGACAGTGTGCGCGCCCGGGCGGAGACGGTGCTGTCCGCGTATGCAAAAAATAGAATTTTTTGCAGCAGGGGAGTCCCTGCTGCTTTTTTTGCCTGCTTATACGCTATTTGTGTATGGTATTATTGTTGATATACACTTGCAGAAAATGGTTGATATTTGTGCATAATTAACAGACACTGCCCTAATAATTGTCGCGTTTCCATTAAAATCCAATTAGTTAACAAATATTTTACAATTTCTATTGACAAGAAATTCTCAAGCGTAGTATAATTACTCTGTAAATGAGTGTGGGTAACTATACCCATACACTGCCGGCAGGATTTGGCGCCTGTGCTGTGTCGTCAGTAAACAGCGCGCGCTTTTTACCCCGCTTGGTAAAGAAAGAGATTTATGGAGGTAATTCTATGGGAAAAAAAGTATCCAAACGGCTGTTGTCTTTGTTCCTGTCTGTGCTGATGCTGGCCACCAGCCTGCCTTTTGCAGGTCTGTCTGCTTCTGCAGCAGATGAGAGCAGCAATTTGCCCAAGAGCACCAGCGGTGCGTACTTGTTTGCGTATTTTAGAAATGACGCCAAGTCCACTAACGGTGAGAACGTTTTTACGCCGTATCTAAGGACGGTTATAATTACGAGGCCTTGAACGGCGGCGTGCCTGTGGCAAGTGCTTCTCAGGGCACCGGCCACTCTCGCGATCCTTATATTATGAAGGCGCAGGATGGTGCAGAGTATAAGTATTATATGGTGGCAACGGATGCCAACACCACCAACAACTATAATAATACCGGTCTGCACACCTGGGGGTCCAACGACCTGATCACCTGGAACGAACTGGCCAATCCCCAGTTTGCTACGAACAAGGGCGGCGGTTCCAAGACCATTACCAACATGTGCTGGGCACCGGAGGCCATTTGGGACCCGGTAGCCGGCAAGTATATGGTCTACTTCGCCAGCAACGAGGCAGACTCTGCGGCCAATGAGAGCGCCAAGATCTATTATTCTTACACTGCGGATTTCCGCACTTTTACCGAGAAGAAGGTGCTCTTCGACCCGGGCTACGGTGTGATCGACGCCGATATTACCCCGTACGGAAACGGCTATGTAATGCTGTATAAGAAAGAGGCTTCCTCCGGCATCGGTGCCAAGAAAGTTTGGTACACCTTCAAGACCGGCAAGAGCCCCTCTAATTCTGACGGCGAATATGATGCTGCCAATGCGAAGGTCTTTGAGTCTGTCTCCAATACGCAGGCAGAAGGCCCGCAGGTGTTCCCCATCTCCGGCACAAGCAGCTACGGCGTGCTGGTAGACTATTTCTCCGACGGCGGCTTCGGTTTCTCCTATACTTCCGATTTTGAGAGTTATTCTAAGATTTCTGCGGATAATTGCTCCATCAATCACCTGAACCCCAGCCACGGCTGCGTTATTCCTATTTCCGATATGGAGTATTACAACCTGTCCCAGGCTTTCGGTAAGGCGACCTCTACCCAGACTGCTGTGAAGCCCGGCGATACCGCCAACAGCCACTTGATTGCCCGGTACTTTACCTCTAACAATGCGCGGGAGGATGTGTCCGGCAACGGCAACCATATTGGCGCGTATAACGGCTCCACCAAGCACAAGGGTAATGTGAGCAGTGTTAATATGGTGGTGCAGGACGGCCGACTGGCGGCGCGCTTTGATAACAGTAAGAAGACCAACGCCGGTGCTGCCGCAGATGAAACCATTGATAAAGAGGTAAAGGGCGTTTCTACCGCTTGGATGAATGTGGACGGTATGTTCTCCGACACCAACATCAACCGCGGTATTACCATCTCCTTTGACTCCTATATGACGGACGCTACCGTTGATGATACCCATATCTTTGACTTTATTGATACGCCCCAATGGAACTATATTACCTGGGGTATTAACAATCCGGCAAACAAGAGCAACTTCAACTTGCTGTCCTACCAGGCAGACAACCGCTCCATCGGTATGAAGAAGGGCACGGAGGCCAAAACCAGCGGCAGCTTGGCAAAGAACCAGTGGCACTCCTATGTGTTCTCCATCTCCAAAAGCTGCTTTACCGTATTTGTAGACGGCAAGCTGGTTTCTTCTTCCACAACCGGCGAGAACTTCGGCACCGTACTGGACAGCGACTGGTTCAAGGCTGTATTCCAGAATGCCGGTGCTAATCCTCTAAGCTGACCTTTGGCGTGAACCCCTATTGGTCCACCACCGTCGGCGGCACATATTATCTGCTGGATGGTTACATCAGCGACTTCTGTATTTATGACCAGGCACTGTCTTTGGGCGATGTGGAGAATGCAAAGGCCGATCAGCTAAAGGCAACGCAGACCAACTATGATGCCAATACCACACAGGTGATCTATAAGGATCCCTGCACTGCTACCGGCTATACCACCGCTAAGGACAATGTGTACGGCACCTACCTGCCTTTGAATAAGTCAGGCGTGGCCACCCAGGTGGAGCCGGTAAAGGATCTGACAGACACCGCTGCCGGTTATACCTATACCATGCTATATAATCCGGGCGATACCATTGATAACGGCGCCGTATTCCGTATGGGCGGCGACAGTGATAACTACTTCCGCGTCAATGAGGACGGCACCATCGAGTACAAGAGCGGCGACTCGTCCTTTAAGTCTGACTCTACCTTCACTTTGCCTACGGATAAGTGGAGTCATGTGACCTTGCAGGTGGTACCGTACATTAGTTATGACCGTATCTATGTTTATATTGACGGCAAGCAGGTTGGTATGTATGATGCCTACAAGGCCCGCGAATCGCAGTGCAAGACGTATGCGGATAACGGCTTAACCTTACAGAGCCTGATCCACGGCACGGCCGGCGGTACCGGCGGCCAGGTGGTGTACGGCGAGGGCGCCACCGGTAAGCTCACCGATGTGAATATTTACCGTGGCTCCATTGACGCGTATGACCTGTTTATTAAGGACACTAGCGCGTACGCAGAGGCGCTGATCCGTGAGAACATGGAGCTGTTTAAGTCTACAATGAAGACTTTCTCCGCTACCAATATCCTCACCAATATGGCACCGGCTTATGAACTGTATGACAAGGCGTCCCGCTATCTGGACGCTGTAAAGCTGGGCAAGACAGTGCCGGATATGGAATATGTGGCTAAGCTGAATGCGGATTTGTATGCAGCCATTCAAAAAATGACCCCCTATAAGGCGGAATTCAGCACCGTAGGTGCCCAGGTGGCTACCGGTAAAGGTGATGGTTCAGCTTATGAAACTGTCAATGCAAAGTATTCTCAAAATTTGTTGTATGCCGGTCCCACCAGTAAGGCAAATGCTTCCAACGATGTAAAGACATTTTTGAACAACCGGTACGAGATTTACTATAACTCCGCTGTATTTCTGTATGACGGTTCCCAGAATGACACCACCAACATTATGTGCATGCCTGTTGTGATGTCTCAAATTCGTGATAGTGGGTGGGATTCAAACGCCTTAAACGGTTTGTTCCCTGCGGAATCAACGACATCGGGGAATGCAAACCCCTATTTCCGCTTAATTTCCGATTATCCCCAAAGCAGCGGAAAACCGAATCTGCAAGCTGACGCAACCAATGAGAATTTGTTGACCACGGATCAAATGTGGAGAGGCTTTTCCACCACTAACTGGGAGTTTGGCAATTACATTGGCACTAGTAACAGTAGAAATATTGCCGGTGAAAGGGAGAATCACTGGAACCATACCAGCAAAGAATTTGATATGACCGATCGCTCTACACATCTTTGGTATAATGTGTTGCAGTTTATGCCCGATCGCTGTATGGCAAAAACCGGCAAGACTTCACCGGAAGGTGTCTATACCATACCGTGGGGTATTTATGGTGACACCAACGGGAAAAAGGATAATTACGACAAAGCAGCGAATAACTGTAAAAGCATTATCAATGATGCCACCAAGATTTATGTCGTAGATGTAAACTCTGCCAGCCCCACCACCCTGATGAACAATGCCTCCGAGAAGCTTAAGAATATAGATAAGTTCCAGGGTGCCGATATGTACCAGCTGATTCGGAGCATCACCCGGTTCTCCGCGGATACGGCAATGGAAATCCTGTCTGGTATGGACGCTGCCACCTCTTGGAACCCTGTTAAAGACCCAGATTTGAACGCCACCGACGGCGGTGCGTTTTATGATCAGTTCGTGGAAAAGCGCGACCAACTGGCCACCAACTTTAACAAGGCGGTTGACAATGCCATTAAGGATGCTAAGCATGGATGAGCAGGGCTATACCAAACTGGACGCGGATATGGACGCCTCTACTTCCATCGGCAAAATTTATCAGGACGCTTATGACGATGTAACGGACGGCGACAGCAGCACCGGTGCGTATACGGATTCCAGTGCCGCCGCGTATATCAAGGCCTTTGATGCTGCCAAGCAGCACTATACGGACTTGAGCCCGGTGGCAACGGCAAACCGTACCGATAAGAATAACCCGTATGCAGATAACAAGGCACAGACGGCCTCCAAGCTGCATGACGATCTGGTGCTGGCTTGTGCCAAGCTGATGAAGCGTGCGGATTATTCGCAGCTTAATCAGTTGTACGGCGGCTCCGATCGCGTACAGATCTCCAATAACGGTTTGACCAAAAATGTGATCAACGAGAATAACGAGACGGTACGCCAGCAGAACTACACTCTGTCTACTTGGCTGACCTTTGATGACGCGGCCACGGCGGCAATGAAGCTGTCCGATAATAAGGACGCCAACGCAAACGCTACCTACACCAAGTCTGAAAAAACCAACCAGCCTATGTTTAAGACAGGCCAGGTACAAGTGGAAACCCTGCTGCAAGGCACGGTAACCCTGCAGGGCACGACCACAGAGCTGTCCGACTATCAGACGGACATCAACACCAAGAAAGACGCTTTGGACGCAGCCATTAAGGGCATTCAAGTCCCGGCGGATTACACCGCGTATGACGCATTCGTGGTGGTACTGGGCGCACCCAGGATAAGAACGCCTTTACGGACGCATATCTGGCACAGGACGGCTATACGGACGGTCAGGTGAACAATGTGTTTAAGGCACAGGCCTACCAGGGCTCTCAGTCCGCAGCCGGTGCTTACAATACGGACGGTACAAATAATGACCGGGCGTATGTAGAGTACAACGGCAGTTGCTACCGCAACATCGGCCAGTCCGCTGCCGATACGGAGCAGCCCGGCCAGAAGGTACTGGACAGCACCACAAGCGCTTTGGTTACTGCGCTGAACGACGCCAACAATTCTGACACGCTGCGCCGTCAGTTCTCTGTTACATTTAAGTATGTGGTAGACAAAGCCGCGCCCATTACCGTGTCTGAGAATCAGTCTTATTTCTACGGCACCGTAGGTACCTTTACTGTACCGGATGGCGTAGTCGGCTCCGTTTACAAGTGGTCCGTAACGGCCGGCGGCAAGGAGAAGGATGTGCTGAACTACGGCACCACCTACACTCTGCGTATGCAAAATGAGAACGCAGCCGCGGACAGCATTCTGGTAACCGCTTATTTGACTACGGATACTGCACCTGCCGAGAATCAGGTACAGCTGTCTGTACAGGACCAGTACAGATCCAATGTTTACCAGGGCACACTGCTGCAGGATACCAATGTAACCGTATCCCAGTTGGAGCAGGTGCAGCTGGGCGACAGCGCCATTGCACTGACCGGCTCCGCGTATTACAAGCTGGCCGGCTGGCAAGTGATGGAGGGCGACAAGCCTCACAACATCAACTACGGCACTTACACTTTGGCTGAGCTGGCCAAGATTGCCGGCGGCAACCAAGTGATCCTGCGCCCGGTTTATGTGTATAACGGTCAAGATGTATTCACTGTGTCTTTGGACGGTGAGCAGTTGTGTGCCAAGGGCTACGATGTGCGTGTTTCCGTTCCTAAGGCTGCCGATGCGTATGCACTGGCAGTGAAGACCGGCAGCACTTATGCCATCGCCACCTACGGCAGCGCCTATGACTTCTATATTGACGGCCCAACAAGGAATTCTTCACAGTCAAGTATCTGCTTGCTGAGACAGACGAGCGCGGTGATGTAATCCGTCCAGCCGGGTACTATGTGACGGACGGCGGCCAGCTGGTACGGCTGGATACTGATAAGAATCGTTACAGTCTGGAGCATAAGTTCCCCACCGCATTCAGTGTTGGCATGAAGTCCAAATCTGCGGACACCACCTTCAGCACTTACAGTGCGGCAACCACCGGTCTGCCGGCGGATGTGAAGATCACAGAGATGGGCACCCTTTACACCCGCGACGCCGCCATGGCTACCGATGCTGCGTTTACCGTAGACAGTGTACAGGCCGGCAAGAATGTTAAGATGGTAAAGGCCAAGAGTCCCATTGACTTCAGTAATCAGTTTATTCTGAATTACAAGAATGCCAATGCGGCTGCACCTGCCACTTACACCAGAGCGTATGTGAAGTTCACTTACACTTATGAAACCCAGCTTGTCACCGGCGGCACAAAGACCACAACGGTGCAGTGCATTGCCTATGGTAACATTTGCGACAACCGCGCTTTCTTAGGCGCTTAATCAAAGGAGGAATTTAACATGAAAAAGCGTTATAGTACTCCTGAGATGGAGGTAGAAGCGTTCAACATCTTCACTGTATTCACCGAATCCAGCACAGGCAGCGGTGGTATTGACCAAGGCGGTGATAATGTAGGCGACGATCCCGGCGCAAAGGGCACCGGCGGCTTTTATGACAACGATCCCACCGGGTCTTATTAAATCAAAAAAAGCAGGAGAGCAATCTCCTGCTTTTTCTTTTGCCGTGGGGTGGGGTAGATGTTGTTTAGAGACTGAAAAAAATGGGCGAATCCTGATTGTTTGCAAATCCCTCAGTCTGCTCGCAAGCCCGCATCCAGCTCCCTTTACGAGGGGGCCTAAGATTTTGATGCCAATCAGCCTCCCTTGTGTAAAGGGAGGTGGCAATGCCGCAGGCATTGACGGAGGGATTGTAGGTGCGATGCCCACATCGCACCGTTTCTGTCACCCCTGTCCATTTATAATCGCAAAATGTTAATATATTATGAATAATGTAAATATACTGTGAACAAAGTGTTGACCTATCCTGTGGGAACGACTATAATATTTGCAACAAAAGAACGCAGGGCGCTGTGGGCGCAAAATACCGTTCTTTGGGGGTAATATTATGATACGATCCATGACCGGGTTCGGCCGTGCGGTGCAGGAGATTGACGGCTATGTCATCACCGTAGAGCTGAAGTCTGTTAACCACCGCTATTTTGAGTTTTCCTCTCGGGTGCCGCGGCAGTACGGCTTTATTGAGGATAAGCTCAAGTCCTTTGTAAACAGTCGGGTGTCTCGCGGCAAGGTGGATTGCTTTGTGGGCATTGAGGCGCTAAATACAGAGGCCGCCCAGGTGGCAGTGAACCACACTTTAGCCGGTGCTTACAACACCGCTTTGCAGGAGATTGCAGACACCTATGGTGCGAAGCAGGACTGGGGCGCTGCTGCTATTGCCCGCTTTCCTGATGTATTGGTGGTGCGCAAGGCAGAGGAGGCCGAGGACAAGATCTGGTCCTATGTGCAGACGGTGGCAGCCGCTGCGCTGGATAAGTTTGTTGCCATGCGTGAGGTAGAGGGCCAGCCAAGATGAAGGCCGATGTGGCCGGGCGAGCACAGACCATTTTGGATTGTGTGGCGTTTGTGGAAGAACGCTCCCCCAAACCGTGCGGGAATATAACGAAAAGCTGGCTGCCCGGGTGCACGAGCTGCTGGGCGATGTGACCTTGGACGAAGGCCGTTTGCTTCAGGAAGCGGCTATCTTTGCAGACAAAGTGGCAGTGGCGGAAGAAACGGTGCGCCTGCGCTCCCATATTGCGCAGCTGGGCAAATTCCTGGAGGCAGAGGGCCCATCGGCAGAAAGATGGACTTCCTGGTGCAGGAAATCAACCGGGAAGCCAACACTATCGGGTCAAAGGCCAGCGATGTAGCCATCGCCGGTAAAGTGATCGACATTAAGGCTGAAGTAGAAAAAATCAGAGAGCAGATCCAGAACATCGAATAATGCAACTGGTGAATATCGGCTTTAACAATCTTGTGAATGCGGATCGGGTGATCGCCGTTGTCAGCCCGGAGTCTGCCCCGGTCAAGCGCATTGTGCAAGATGGCAAAGCAAAAAGGAACACTCATTGACGCCACCCATGGCCGCAAGACCATGAGCGTTATTATTACGGACAGTGACAATGTGATCCTGTCTTATTTGGATCTGAACAAAATTGCTGAAAAATTTTCTGCGGAGGTGCGCGATGCATTGTGAGAACAAAAAAGGCTTATTAGTTGTTTTGTCCGCACCCAGCGGTTGCGGCAAGGACACGGTTTTTCGGGCCATTGAGGCACTGCGGGACGATGTGGTTGAATCCGTTTCTGCCACCACCCGGGCGCCCCGACCCGGCGAAGTGGACGGCGTGAATTATTTTTTCAAGACCCGTGCGGATTTTGAAAAGATGATCGCGGACGGTGGCTTCTTTGAATATGCCGAGTATTCCGGCAACTATTACGGCACCCCTATTGCCGGGGTGGAGCAGGCCATTGCCAGGGGCAAGGTTTGCTTTTTGATCATCGAGGTGCAGGGGCAAAGAATGTAATGCGTATTTGCCCGGACTGTGTGTCCATCTTCCTGTATCCGCCGAATTTTGAGATTTTGGAGCAGCGCCTGCGCGGGCGTATGTCCGAAACGGACGAAGTGATCCGCAATCGGCTGGAAATTGCCAAAGTAGAGCTTCAGTCCCGTGACTGCTACAAATATCAGGTGCTCAATGACGATTTGGACACCGCTGTGCACGAAATCAATCACATCATCTGCGATGAGCTGGCAAAGCGCAACGCAGAATAACTGCTACTGGAGGTAGAATACTATGTTTAATCCCGATTTGAAAGAAATGCTCAAGAATGTAAACAGCCGATACAGCCTGGTGGTTGGCACGGCCAAGCGCGCCCGGGAAATTCAGGACGAGGCCATTGCCAATGAGGAGCATTTGGACACCAAGACCGTATCCTTGGCTATTGACGACATCAATTCCGGTAAGTATGTGATTGAGGAGCCGGACGAACTCAAGCAGAAATAAAGTGAGCGACAAAGCAGAGAACCGACCCATTGCCACCGTGGCTGTGGAGCGCACCTTCTTTAATCTGGACAGTGACTACGATTATGCGGTGCCCCCTGCACTGGCAGATCAGGTGCGCCCGGGCGTGGCGGTAGAGGTGCCGCTTTGGCAGCGGCAATCGACTGCGCCGAGGAATTGTGCTGCAAGTGTTTGTGGGGATCAATCCGGCGCTGAAAGACATTGCCCGTGTGTGCGATTACGGTACGGTGCTGGACGATAGCCAAATTCGCCTGGCTCAGTGGATGAAAAACCGCTATTTTTGCACCACCTACGAGTGCCTGCTGCAAATGCTGCCCCGTGGGTTCGGTAAGATCGGCGTGGCTGGGGTGCGTATGGCGGAATTGACCGTCAGTCGCGGCGAAGAGCTGCCCCGCTTAACGCCAAAGCAGCAGTCTGTTGCCGACCTTCTGCTGGACATTGGCAGCGCCACCGTGGAGGAGATTAAGACCCTTTGCGGCGTAGGCGATGGCGTGCTGAAAAATATGGAAAAGTGCGGCGTGCTGCGCTTTTTCAAAAAAGAGAAGTACAGAAATCCGTATGCGGATCTGCCTGCTGCCCCAAGGCAGCGGAGATCGAACTGTCTGCCGAACAGACAAAGGCGTACCACACGCTGTCCGCTATGCTGGATGGTGACGGCGGCAGCGCGCTACTGTACGGCGTTACCGGCAGCGGCAAGACCCAGGTGTATATGCGCTTGATCGACCGCGCGTTGCAGCAGGGGAAAGATACCATTGTGCTGGTGCCGGAGATCGGTTTGACTCCGCAGGTGCTGGGTCTGTTTCATCAACGGTACGGCCGCCAGGTGGCGGTGCTGCACAGCGGCTTGTCCATAGGCGAGCGCAACGATGAATACCGCCGTGCTGACCGGGGAGAGGCTAAGATCGTGCTGGGCACCCGCAGCGCCGTGTTTGCGCCGTTGCACGCCCTGGGATTGATCATTATGGACGAGGAGCAGGAGCTGACATACAAGAGTGAGCGCACCCCTCGTTACCACGCCCGAGACATTGCCCGCTACCGGGCAGGGGAGAGCGGCGCACTGTTTGTGATGGCGTCTGCCACCCCCAGTATTGAAAGCTATGCGGCGGCTAAGGCGGGAAAATATACCCTTTGTTCCCTGGAGCACAGATTTGGCAACGCTGCGTTGCCGCAGGTGTGTACCGTGGATATGAAGGGAGAGCTGCACGCCGGGCACCGTTCGCCTCTAAGTCGCACCCTGCAAAAGCAGATACAGTCCAATTTGGACGCGGGCAAGCAGACCATTCTTTTGATGAACCGGCGAGGGTACAACACATTCATTGCCTGCAACGACTGCGGTCATGTGATCACCTGCCCCAACTGCTCTATTTCGCTAACTTATCACAGTTATTCCAACCGGCTGATGTGCCACTATTGCGGCTATTCCAAGCCTTTGGACAATACATGCCCGGAATGCGGCAGCCACGCGGTGCGGTACAGCGGGTTCGGCACCCAGCGGATCGAGGATGAACTGCAAGCGCTGTTTCCTGCGGCACGAATTTTGCGTATGGATGCAGACACCACCGCAGGTAAATTCAGCCACCAAAAGCTGTTTGACGCCTTTGCGTCCCACGAATATGATATTTTGGTGGGCACCCAAATGGTGGCTAAGGGGCTGGATTTTGACGATGTGACCCTGGTGGGTGTGGTGAATGCGGATAATGCGCTGTATGACGAAAATTACCTGAGTCACGAGCGTGCATTTGACCTGATCACCCAGGTGGTGGGGCGCAGCGGACGGCGAGACGCTACCGGCATGGCTGTGATTCAGACCATTGATCCCTGCAATCCGGTGATCGACTTGGCAGCACGGCAAGACTACCCGGCTTTTTTGAGACGGAGTATGCTCTGCGGCGTATTTTGACCTATCCGCCGTTTTGCGATATTTACGGCGTGTTCTTTATCAGCGAAGACGAGAACGCGGCGGCGCTGGCAGCCAAGGCCTTTTTTGACACGCTGGTGCTCGAGAATAAAGAACAGCAGCAAAAGCTGATTGTACTTGGTCCCTCACCGGCAAGAATATCAAAAATCAGCAATACCTATCGGTATCGGCTGGCAATTAAGTGTAAAAATTCAAAATCTGTTCGCAATTTGCTCATGCAGGTGTTAAAAGCCACTGTTAAAATGAAAGAACTGCGAAAGGTGCAGATTTCCATAGATTTGAACCCCATTGACTTGGGTTAGGAGAAAAAATGGCATTACGGAATGTAGTAAAATACGGCGATCCAATCTTAAGAAAAAAGAGTCGCACGGTGGAAGTGTTTGACCGGCGTATCGCCACCTTGGTGGAGGATATGTTTGAGACCATGTATAAGGACAACGGCGTAGGTTTGGCTGCGGTGCAGGTAGGCATTCTCAAGCGTATTGTGGTCATCGATTGCGGCGACGGCCCGGTGGAACTGATTAACCCGGAAATCGTAAAGACCGAGGGTGAGCAGTGCGGTCAAGAGGGCTGCCTGTCCCTGCCCGGTCGGTACGAGACGGTGCGCCGCCCCCAAAAGGTACAGGTGAAAGGCCAGGACCGAGAGGGCAAATGGCATGTTTATACCGGCGAGGACCTAAAGGCCCGGGCATTTTGTCATGAGATCGACCACCTGGACGGTGTGCTTTTTATTGACCGTATGGATAAAACAGTAAAGAAGGACTAAGATGCAAACGCTGCGTATCGTATTTATGGGCACGCCGGATTTTGCCGTGCCGTGCCTGCAAACTCTGCTGGAAAGCCCCCACAGCGTGGTGGGTGTGTTTACCCAGCCGGATAAGCCACAGGGGCGCAAAATGGTGCTGACTCCGCCACCGGTGAAGGTGCTGGCTGCGGAGAACGGCGTGCCGGTTTTTCAGCCGGAGAAGATGAAAGACCCGGCCACTTTGGAGCAGTTAAAAGTACTGGATCCGGATTTGATCGTGGTGGTGGCATACGGGCGCATTTTACCCCGGCGGTATTGGAATTGCCCAGGTATGGCTGTATCAATGTGCACGCCTCGCTGCTGCCTAAATATCGAGGCGCGGCAGCCCATTCAGTGGGCCATCTTAGACGGCGAAACAGAGACCGGCGTGACCATTATGCAAATGGACGCAGGACTGGACACCGGCGATATGCTGCTGGTCAAGAAAACACCCATTGACCCGGAGGAAACGGCGGAAATGCTGTTTGAACGGCTGTCGGCTTTAGGCGCACAGGCGCTGGCAGAGATTTTACCCAGATTGGACGATCTGCACCCGGTGCCCCAACCGGCAGGGGATTTTGGTTATGCCAAAATGATCTCCAAGTCTATGAGTCCCTTGGATTGGAACCGCTCGGCAGCACAGCTGCACGATCAGGTGCGGGGGCTGTATTCCTGGCCCTGCGCCACCACGACCATTGGCGGCAAGACGGTGAAGGTGCTGTCTGCTCGCCTAAGCGAACAAAAGGGGAGCACCCCCGGTGCGGTGATCGAGAGCAAGGGCAAATTGGTTGTTGCCTGCGGGGATGGCGGCGGTTTGGAACTGCTGACCGTGCAGCCCCAGGGGAAGAAAGCCATGGATGCCAAGGCCTTTTTGGCTGGGCACCCGGTGGCGGTAGGTACTGTTTTAGGAGCGTGATTTTATGAACGCCTATATGCTTTATTACGCGACCGGGGTCATTATGATCCCGGTCCTGCTGTTTTCTTTTTATTGTCAAATCAAGGTGAAGCGGGCTTTCCGTCGGTACAGCAGCGTGCACGCCATGTGCGGCATGACCGGCGCCCAGGCGGCGGCGCGACTGTTGCAACTAAACGGCATTACCGATGTGCAAATTCGCCAGATCGGCGGCACCCTCACCGATTATTACGACCCGAAGAATAAAGAAATTTGTCTGTCCGGCGATGTGTATAACGCCACCTCTGTGGCGGCCATCGGCGTTGCCTGTCATGAGGCGGGCCACGCCTGCCAGCACGCACAGGGCTATGCACCGCTAAAGATTCGTAACGCTGCCATTCCTGCCACCCGCATCGGTTCCTCTTTGGGTATTCCGCTGGTGCTGCTGGGCATGGTATTTACCTGGCGGCCGCTGATTATGGTGGGTATTGTGTTGTATGCCTTAGTGGCGCTGTTCCAGCTGCTGACTTTGCCGGTGGAGTTTAACGCTTCTCGCCGGGCCTTGCAGACCATTGAAAGCAATCAATTTTTAACCGAACAGGAGTACCGGGGTGCGAAGAAAGTGCTGACGGCTGCTGCCCTTACCTATGTGGCGGCGCTGGCCTCTGCGCTGGCTACTTTGCTGCGGCTGCTGCTCCTGGCAGGACGAAGCGATGACCGTTAAATCTCCGCGCTTAGCCGCGTTTGAAACCCTATATAAAATTCAACAGGAGAGCGCCTATTCCAATCTTTCTCTCGACCATTTACCTGTGGCCAACGGGCAGGAACGGGCTTTTGCCACGGCTTTGGTGCGGGGCGTATTGGAACGGCAAATCACTTTGGACGCTTTGGTGGATAAATTCACCACCGGGCGATTAAAGCCCAAGGTGCGGGTGCTATTGCGTATGGGCGCCTACCAGGCGCTGTATATGGACAAGGTGCCTGTGCCTGCTGCGGTAAATGAAACGGTGGAACTGGCAAAGACGGTGGGCCAAGGTTATTATGGCCGTATGATCAATGCGGTACTGCGGCAGATCGCAGCGGATCCGGATTTGCCGGATACGCCCATGCTCCGCTATTCTGTGCCGCAGCCCCTGCTGGCTATGTGGCAAAAGACCTATGGAGCGGATGCTACGGCGGCGTTCCTGCCTTATATCAACGGTCGTGCGCCATTATTTTTGGTGCCCAATCCCTTGTTTGTGACGCCCGGTCAGTTGCAGGAGATGTTGGCAAATGAAGGCGTGCAAGCCCGTCTGCTGCCGGAGAAAGTACTGACAGTGGACGACGGCTTTGATGTGGAACGCTCAGCCGCTTTTCAAAAGGTTATTTCCATGTGCAGGATTTGTCCTGCTACCTGGCCTGCGCTGCCTTGCAGGTGCGCCCGGGTCTGACGGTGCTGGATGTGTGTGCCGCACCGGGGGTAAATCCTTTACTTTGGCGGAACAGATGAACAATACCGGCCGCTTGATCGCCTGTGATCTGCACCCCCACCGGGTGGAGCTGATCCGCAGCGGTGCCCGGCGGTTACACCTGGACTGTATAGAATCCCGCGTGCAGGACGCTACGTTGCATAGCCGGGACCTTCCGGCAGCAGACGCCATTCTTTGCGATGTGCCCTGTTCCGGTTTTGGCATTCTCCGCCGCAAGCCGGAAATCCGCTATAAAGAATTAGACAGTATCAAGGATTTGCCTGCCTTGCAGCTTTCCATTTTGCAGACGGCAGCCACTTACTTAAAACCCGGCGGGCGACTGGTGTATTCCACCTGCACCCTCCACAAAAAAGAGAACGAAAAGGTTGTGTCGGCATTTCTTGACCGGCACAGCGCCTTTTTCCTGACGGCGGAATGTACTCGCTTTCCGTGTGAACAGGGCAGCGACGGCTTTTATTACGCCGCTTTGGAGAGACAGGCATGAAAGAGGACATCAAAAGTTTATCTTATCCGGCACTTTGCCAGCGGTTTGGGGACCTTGGGCTGAAGCACTTTCGTGCCGATCAGGTGTACGCTTGGCTACACAAGGTGGGTGTGCAGGACTTTGAGGAGATGACCAATCTGTCCAAGGATCTTCGGAGCAAACTGGACGAACGGTTTACCATTCCCGCCTGCCGAATCGAGGAAAAATATGTTTCTGCCGTGGACGATACGGTGAAATATCTGTTTCGTTTGAACGATGGAGAGTATGTAGAGTCCGTGGTGATGCACTATAACTACGGCTACACCATTTGCGTGTCCAGCCAGGTGGGGTGCAAAATGGGCTGCACCTTCTGTGCGTCTACTCTGGCCGGTTTTCAGCGGAATTTGCTGCCGGCGGAGATTGAGAGTCAGGTGCACGCTGCCCAGAAGGACCTGGGCTGTCGCATATCTCATATTGTGATGATGGGCATTGGCGAGCCGTTGGATAATTATGATAATACCATTTCGTTTTTACATACGGTCAACGACCCTCGGGGCTGAATATTAGCCTGCGCAATATTACCATTTCTACTTGTGGGTTGGTGGATCGTATTTACGATTTGATGCAAGAGGATTTGCCGGTGACGTTGACGCTTTCCCTGCACGCGCCCAATGATGAAATCCGCTCCCGCACCATGCCGGTGAACGCCCGGTGGGGCGTGGACGCTACCTTGCGGGCTATGGCAGCTTATGCGGAGAAAACCTCGCGCCGGGTGTCTTTTGAATATACTTTGATCCACAATGTAAACGACCGACCGGCCCATGCCATGGAATTGGCGGCGCGGCTGCGGGGATGCCTTGCCATGTGAACCTGATTCCGGTGAACGATGTGGCGGAGCGGGGCAATGTGCGATCCAGTCAAAAAGACATTCAAAACTTTCAAAGCATATTGAAAAAACAGGGAATAAATGCTACAATAAGAAGAACTTTAGGTCATGATATCAATGCCTCTTGCGGGCAGCTTCGCAGATTGAAGAAACGAGGTGATCAGATTGAACATGGTTGCTAAAACCGACCGGGGGCGGATCCGTGAGTCCAACCAGGACGCCTATTTTGTGGGCGAAATGCCGGATGGCACGGCCTTTGCCGTGGTGTGCGACGGTATGGGCGGCGCAGCCGGCGGCAATATTGCCAGCTCACTGGCGGTGCAGGTGATCAGCAGCAAGATCAATGCGTCTTACCACCCCAATATGCGGGACAGCTCCATTTGCAATATGCTGGAGTCGGCGCTGTCTGCCGCCAATGTGGAAGTGTATGATCTGGCACGGGAAAAGGCGGATCTTCGGGGTATGGGCACCACAGTGGTGTTGCCGTCATTCGTGGCGGCCAGGCGTTTATCGCCCATGCCGGGGACAGCCGCGCGTATCTCTTTTCTGCCGATGGCTTTTTCAGCAGGTGACTACGGATCACAGTATGGTGCAGGATCTGCTGGAGAGCGGCAAGATCACCCCGGACGAGGCAAAGTCACCACCCCAATAAGAATATCATCACCCGTGCCATCGGGGTAGACAGATTAAGATTGACTTTGACCAGATCGACTTTAGCGACGGCCAGGTGCTACTTGTGTACGGACATGGATAATTATGTAGGAAAACGCTTAGACGGCAGATATGAAGTGCAGGAGATCATCGGCGTAGGCGGTATGTCTGTTGTTTATAAAGCTTATGATAATGTTGACGACAGAATAGTTGCGGTTAAAATTTTAAAAGACGAATTTTTAACTAATGATGATTTTGTAAGACGTTTTAAAAACGAATCAAAGGCAATTGCACTTCTTTCCCACCCCAATATCGTAAAAGTTTATGATGTTAGTTTTGGGGAAAAACTTCAATATATTGTTATGGAATATGTTGACGGTATTACTCTTAAGGAGTATATTCAAAAACAGGGTGCAATCACTTGGAATGACGCATTGTTTTTCACAACCCAAATATTAAAAGCGTTACAGCACGCTCACGATAAGGGTATTGTTCACAGAGATATTAAACCGCAAAATATAATTCTGTTACCAAACGGGAATATTAAAGTTGCGGATTTCGGTATAGCTCGTTTTCAAGAAGCGAAACGAGAACGCTTACGGATACTGCTATCGGTTCTGTTCATTATATCAGTCCGAAGATCGTCGGCGCTGTGATCGCCGGTATGCTGGTGCTTGCAGCAGCTATTGTACTGTTGGTGATGGGCCTTACCGGTTCGCTGAACACCAAGTCTATGAAGTTGGAGAACTTTTTGGGTCAGTCCTATGACACCATCGTCAGCTCCAACCAGTACGATTATGTTTTTGTACAGGAAAGCAAAGGAGAGCGAGGATGCTGACCCGGGCACGGTGCTGGAGCAAAACCGGCAGCCGGTGAGCGGGTGATGAAGGGCAGCACAGTGACCCTTGTGGTGGCCCAGACGCCCGGTGGCATTCAGGTCCCAACTGCTACGGCCTTGGTGAGGATATGGCCAAGAAAGAGTTGGCCTCCGAGGGACTGAACAACTACACCGTAACGACCATCTCCAGCGAGACGGTAAAAGAGGGTCAGTGCGTATATACCAGCCCCAAGGCAGGGGATTTGGTGGCTGCGGACCAAACGGTGACCATTTATATCAGCTCCGGCCCCAGCACGACCCAAAAGGTGCTGCTGACTGTGCCGGATGTGCGTGGACTGAACCAAAGCGATGCCCGCAGCTTTTTGGAGAAGAGCGGGTTTGAGAATGTGCAGATTTCTACCGAAGACAGCAATCTGCCCAAGGATACGGTGATCAGCCAGACCCCCGGTCAGGGTGAGGCGGCGGGTAAAATCGGCTGCCATCAAGCTGGTGGTGTCCACCGGTGTAGTGTCTACCGACCCGGCGGCACAGGCGGTGAAGTTGCAGGTAACGGTGCCGGATACCGGCAAGCACAGCACCCTGAACATCTATGTGGATGGGGAACTGCAATTTACCAAGAGCGAGAGCCTGGACGGCGGCCAGCGTACCTTTAACCTGCAAGTGTCTTACGGTGCCCGGGTGGAGATCGAGGTGGAACTGGGCGAGGTGTCTCAGCGCCAGACTGTAAAGGCAGACAAGGCCAAAACGGTGCGTATGAACTTTAACGACAAGACGGACACCACAGTACCCGACGGGACGGACTGATATGGCAGTAACAGGCAGAATTCACAAAGGGATCGGCGGTTTCTATTATGTAGAAACCGCCGATGGATTATATGAGTGCAAGGCGCGGGGCGCCTTTCGCAAGCAGCGGATCACCCCATTGGTTGGGGATCGGGTGGAGATTACCGTGAACGCGCAAGGGGAGAATACCATTGACACTATTTTGCCTCGCAAAAATGAATTGCGCCGGCCGCCGCTGGCCAATTTAGATCGGCTCTTTATTGTGTCGTCTTTGGTAGATCCGGAGATCCGTACCGTGCAGATCGATAAGCTGACGGTGCTGGCGGCGCAAAAGGGCATTGATTGTGTGATCGTGCTCACCAAGGCGGATTTGGCAGAGAACTGGCAGCAGTACGCCGACATTTACAAAACAGCCGGTTACCCAGTGGTGCTGTGTAACGCCCGCTCCGGCGCAGGGGCAGACGAATTGCCGGCGCTGATCTCCGGCAAGTTGTGCGCGTTTACCGGCAACAGTGGCGTGGGCAAGTCCACGCTGCTGAACCGTCTGTGCCCGGACTTGGCGCTGGAAACCGGCGAGACCAGCAAGAAGTTGGGGCGTGGTCGCCACACCACCCGGCACTGCGAACTGTACCCGGTGGCCGGTGGCTGGGTAGCAGATACCCCCGGTTTTTCTGCACTGGAACTGGAGCGGGACGCGGAGATCGACAAGGACGAATTGCCCGGTTGCTTTCCGGATTTTCGCCCTTATTTGGGGGATTGCCGCTTTAATAGCTGCACCCATGTGGCAGATAAGGGTTGTGCCGTGTGCGCCGCCGTGGAGCGGGGCGAGATCAGCGAAAGTCGTCACAACAGTTATGTTGAATTTTATAATCAGGTAAAGGATATTAAAAAATGGGAACGGAAATAAAGCGGTGCCTGATTGTCAGCGGCGCGCCGGAGGCGGATATTGCCTACATAAAGCCGTTGTTGCCTGGCGCTTTTGTGGTGGCAGCGGACAGCGGGTATCAAAAGTGCCGTCGCTTGGGTGCAGAGCCGGATATTGTGGTTGGGGACTTTGATTCTTCACCGGTGCCGGAGCACACCAAGGAACTGATCATGATGCCCGCGCATAAGGACGATACGGACACCTTGGCGGCCATAAAGATCGCCATGGAGCGCGGCTATACCCACCTGATTCTGGTGGGCGCTATTGGCAACCGCTTTGACCATTCCTTCTCCAATGTGGCGAACTTGGCCTATTGCCTGGACCGCGGTGTGCAGGCGGAAATTATTACCCCGAATGAAAAGCTTTTTATCTCAGACGGCCCTTTTTCCTTTAGCGGGGCGGGCTACGGTTATTTCTCCCTGTTTGCCTTTGGCGGTGTGTGCCGGGGACTGACCATTCAGGGGCGCCGAGTGGGAACTGACGGACTATGACCTGAACCCGGCCACCTCCATGTGCCAAAGCAATGAGGTGCGGGGCGGGGAATGTTCCATTTCCTTCCGGGAAGGCCGACTGCTGACGGTGCTCAGTAACGATCTGCAACTGCGCGCATAGTATGGTGTAAATACAGCAGTTGTGGGGTGTTCGGTGTGAAAAAGATGTGTAGGCGTGATTTTTTGTGGATCGCATTCGGTGCGGGACTGGTGATCGCCTGTTGCTGCCCCACCATTTGGGTCACCCGCATTTTGGCCATCGCCGTCATCGTCCTGGGCATTATCTGCTGTAAACGCTAAAAGGAGGGCCATTATGCAAGTGATCGTACTGGATCGCCCAAAGGTGTTGGCGCGCTTTGCTGCGCGTCGTCTTTAAGATCAAAAAAGTAAAGCCGGAAACCTAAATCTAACATAGAAAAAAAGACTTCGTTATCATAGGGTAACGAAGTCTTTTTTTATTGGGTAACATTTTTCTTTGGTGTGCATAGACGGGGGTGCGGGCGCATAGATATTACCAGTAACTGTAAGGAGATGTTGCAATGGAAACGGAAAAGACCTTTGCCGACAGCAAGCGCACGGTTTGTTTGGGCACGGGAGAAGCAAAGTTTGAAGTGGAATACCAGGAGAGTCTGCCCCAATACTGTGAAGATGTGGAGCGGGTGGTACGGTGCGTGTGCAGCCATGCGGTGACGGACTATGAATATGCCTCCGGCAGCAAGGGTGACAGGGCGCAGCCGCATTTCATTGGTGTATATCTCCACTTCCGGGTGCTGTTTGTCCGCCGCGTTTGAGGAGCGGTTCACTAAAAACATTGACGCACCGGTGACGGACGCCTTTGCCTTTGCCCAGGTGCACACTTGTACGGACTTTACCAACTATCGGCTGATCAATCAGCGCAAGTTAGAGGTGCGTTCCGGGCTGCAAGTCCACACACAGGTCTTTGCCTATATGGAACAGAGCCAGTTGACTGACTGTTGTGGTGCCATTTTACGCCAAGCAGACGCCCAGTGCCTGGAGGTGCTGGATGCCGGACTGTTCTCCTGCGACTTTGACGAGAAGTTCGCCATCGGCCAGCACAACACCAATATCTCTGTGTTGATCCACACCGGTGCCTTTGCGGTGATTGACGAGGTGCGCGCCATTGCCGGCAAAATGCTGGTGAAGTGCCGAGCTGAGTTGTGCGTGGTATATGAAAACACAGAACATAACACGGAGAAATGCTGCTTTACCGTGCACAGCAGTAAAATCGTGGATGTGGCCGGTATGACCGAGGACAGCCATGCCTTTGCACAAGTGAAGATCGGTTCTCTGTTTGTAAAGCCGGTACCGGACGAAAATAACGACTTGCGCCGATTGGAGATCGCCGGAGCCTTTTGTGTGTCCTACACGGCCGCCCTGGTCAGCGATACCCAACTGGTGACAGATGCCTATGCCATTGCCTATGACGCCCGGGTACAGACCGGCACGGTTCCGCTGCTGCGGGATCCGCAATTCTTCTATGACGGCAAGACATTGTCCGCCGACCTGAGCTTTGAGGATACGGAGATTGCAGAAATTCTGGATTTATCCCTTGCTATGCAGGAGGCGCGGGTGCAAAACGGCCTGCTGCTGGTGGAGGTGGGCTACGGTGTGGCCTACTACGATGTGAGCGGCAATCTATGTTGTAAGGACGGCGTGACCCGGCTGCAACTGGCGTTGACAGATGACAAGTACGCCGGATTTGTAGGTGCCGGTCTGCAATCCTTTGATTATATCTTACAGTCGGCCAACCGTATTGAACTGCGGGTGAATATAGAGTACAGTGCTTGCCTGTACACCCAGGCGGGGATGCAGACGGTGACCGATGTGGAGCTGCAACCCTGCACTGCCGGTGAGTCGCCGGTGCTGACATTGTACTTTGCCGCCAAGGATGAGAGCCTGTGGGACATTGCCAAAAAATTCCGCTCCCGCACCGAGCTGATTCAGCAGGAAAATCAACTGACAGAAGATGTACTTCGCCAACAAACCATTCTTTTGATTCCGGGAGTGTGAGCAAATGAATCAACAGATTTACAGCGATATCGCTCTCCGAACGCAGGGTGATATTTATATCGGCGTGGTGGGACCGGTACGCACAGGCAAATCCACTTTTATCAAGCGATTTATGGACACCATGGTGATCCCCAATATTGACGGAGAGTACCAGCGGGAGCGGGCCACGGACGAATTACCCCAGTCCGCTGCCGGGCGTACCATTATGACCACGGAGCCAAAATTCGTGCCGGAGGAAGCGGTGACCCTGCATTTGACGGATCACACTACCTTCCGTGTGCGACTTGTGGACTGCGTAGGCTACATTGTGCCCAGTGCTGTGGGCTACATTGAGGAGGAGCAGCCCCGGATGGTGCGCACGCCCTGGTATGAGGAAGAAATACCTTTTAACATGGCGGCGGAGATCGGCACGAAAAAAGTGATTACCGAGCACTCCACAATTGGTTTGGTCGTTACGACGGACGGCACCATTACTTCTATTCCCAGAGCGGAGTATGAAGAGGCAGAGGAGCGGGTGATCGAGGAGCTGAAATCCTACGGTAAGCCCTTTGTGGTGCTGCTCAATTCGGAGACGCCCACAGCCGCGGGAACGGTCGCTTTGGCAGCAGAACTAACGGAAAAATACGGCGTGCCGGTGTTGGCGGAGAACTGCATGGAAATGGACGCCGAGGCATTCCATGCGGTGCTGCAAAAGGTGCTGTATGAATTTCCCATCAGCTCCGTGCAACTGCTGATGCCCGGGTGGATCAAGTGTCTGGACGATCAGGATCCTTGGAAAACGGAGCTGTTCGCTGCGGTACAACAGGACTGCCACAGTTTGTCCACCATTGACAGTGTGAAGTCGTTTATTGCCGCCTTGGCAAAGGTCTCGCGGATTGAAAGCGTACAGGTGCGGCGATTGGATCTGTCTACCGGCGATGTGCAGCTGGATGTGCAGGTGGACCACAGTTACTTTTTATCAGGTGTTGTCTGAGAAATGCGGCCTGACCATTGCCAACGAACGCCAGTTGATGGAACAGATCTTGCAGCTGGTAACAGTCAAGCAGCGGTTTGCACGGTTTGAGCAGGCGCTGGCGGATGTGGAGAATAGCGGATACGGTATTGTAATGCCCGCCATGGATGAGATGCATCTGGATGAGCCGGAAATTATGAAACAGGGTGGCCGCTACGGTGTAAAGCTACGAGCACAGGCGCCTTCCATTCATATGATCCGCTGCAATACGTACACAGAAGTGGCACCCATTGTGGGCAGCGAAAGCCAGTCCCAGGAGTTGGTTATGTACCTGCTCAAAGAGTTTGAACAGGACCCGGCAGCTATTTGGAACACCAATTTGTTTGGTAAGCCGCTGTTGGATCTGGTGAACGAGGGGCTGAATAACAAGCTTTACCGTATGCCGGAGGACGCCCGCAACAAGTTCAGAGAGACCATCGAGCGGGTGATCAACGAGGGATGCAGCGGGCTGATCTGTATTATTCTTTAACAGAGAAAAACAAAAAAACGGAGCCGTTTGGCTGTTTTTACCATCAATAAAAATAATATTTGGCTTCCAGCACCAAGGCCAGCGCTGCTTGCAGCAGAATGAATACCGGCAGGGTGATCATGAATTTCTTATGCCGGGTCTTGTGGAGGATCAGGCGCATGGTAATGTACTCACCCACAGCGCCGCCTAAAAGCGCTACGAACAGCAGTGTATCCTCCGGCACGCGCCATTTGCCTTTTTTGGCGCGGACCTTGTCGCTGACGGTCAGCACGATGGCCAGCAGGTTGGTGCCCACCAACCAAAGCAGGGCGAACTGGTACAGGCTCACGCTTGCTTTTCCGGCTTAAAGGGCTTTAATTCCTTTAGGTCAAAGTTGCCGATGGACAGGGGAGAACCCTTTTTGAAATCATCGCCCTTTTGCTCGTCTACACCAAAGACGGCGGCGCAGTTGGGACACACCAAAAAGTACACCGTTTGGCATTCCAGGGGCAGCGGCAGCTTTACGGCAATGCGGCGCTCAAAGTTGGAAAACACGCCAAAATGCCCTTTTTTGCCGCACTGAGGACAGGTGAGCTCCACCGTCTCGCCGCGTGCTTTAATGCGATTATCTGTACCTAATCTGTATTCCATAACATCACCTATGCTTATTTTACAATATTTTTAGAAAGTGTCAAGTATGAAGAAAGTATTCCTCTCTCTTTTCTGCCTGGTACTGCTGTGCGGATGCACGGTGAACAAACCGGCGCAAATCGAGACCACAACGGCGCCGGACACGGCCGCAGCCGGAGAACTGACCGTGCGAAGCGTGTGGATCACTTACTACGAGCTCCAGGCCTTTACCGGCAAATACGATACCGGCGGCGACTTTTACAGCGCCGTATCAAAGGCTTTTGCTCAGTTGCAAAGGCGGGGCTTTACGGCGGTCACCGTGCAGGTGCACCCCTGCGCAGACGCCTTTTATCAGTCCAAATACTTTCCGGTCAGCGTCTACTGCTTTGGCAAAGCGGGCGGGGAACTAAAATACGACCCATTGGAACTGCTGTGCAAGGCGGCACACGAAAATCAACTGAAAATCGAAGCCTGGTTCAACCCTTACCGGGTGAGCCAGCAGAATAAGATTGACAAACTCAGCGACGATAACATTGCTAAAAAGTGGTATAAGGAGAAAAACGGCAATGTGGTGATCGTGAATCAAAAATCTACTTTAACCCGGCGTCCAAAGCGGTGCAAAAACGCATTGTGGCCGGCGTGCGGAAATTGTGAAAAACTACCCGGTAGACGGCATCCATTTTGATGATTACTTTTACCCGGATACCGATAAGAAAATTGACACTAAGCAGTATGCTGTCTACTGCGCAGACGGCGGCAACCTGTCTTTAGGCGACTGGCGGCGCAGCCGGGTGAATGACCTGATCCGTGCTGTTTATAAAGCTGTGAAAGAAGAAAATCAAAGCTGTACCTTTGGCATCAGCCCAGCGGCGGGCATTGCCAATGATCGGGACAGCTTGTACGCCGATGTGAAGACCTGGGCAACCCAAAAGGGTTACTGCGATTATCTGTGTCCCCAGGTGTACTTCGGCTTTCTGAACGATACCCTGCCGTTTATGAAAACGGTGAAAGACTGGCGGGATCTGGTCACCGCCTGTGATCTTTATATCGGCCTGCCGCTGTATAAATGCGGCAAGGCAGACGCCTACGCCGGGCGGGGCAAGGCCGAATTCCAGGAAAATAAGAATATGATCTTTCGCCAAATTCAGTTTATCCGCCAAATTCCGGCGGTAAAGGGCTTTATGTGTTCTCCTACGGCTATCTATCCGATGACAGCGTAGGGGAGGAGGTCAGCGGCCTTTACTCTGCTATGCAGTGATCGGCGTTTTCTACTCCGGTAATGGTTACATCCACCAGATCGCCGATGTGCAGATCCCGACGGTGGATGGTCACCGGTACATAATTGCGGGTGTAGCCGGTGTAGGTACCGTTTGATTGTTGCTGCTCTACCAGCACCTGGGCTTTTTGACCCACCAGACCGTCAAAATAGGCCTCACGCAGCTTGTCTGTCTCTGCAATCAACTTTTTTGCGCGGCGTTCCTTCTCCTGCCGAGGTACGCTGTCGCCCCGTTTAGAGGCGGCTGTGCCCTCTCGCTGAGAGTAGGGGAATACATGTACCTTTTCAAACCCGATCTTCTTTGCAAAGGCCAGGCTCTCTTCAAAATCGGCTTCTGTTTCTTCATGAAAGCCGGTCATCATGTCCGTGGTCAAAGTACCCGGGAATGCGGCACGCAGCTTGCGGCACAGGTCTGCATATTCATCCGCCGTGTAGTGGCGGTTCATGGATTTTAAGGTTTTGGTGCAGCCGCTTTGCAGGGAGATGTGAAACTGGGGACAGAATTTTTCTATCTTTGCCAGCCCGGCAATCATGCGGTCGGTGATGTGGTCCGGCTCCAGAGAGCCCAGGCGCACCCGGGCAATGCCGGGGGTGCGGTCGCAAATGGCAACCGCGTCCAGCAGGTCAAAATCCTGCCCCTTGCCGTAGGCGGACAGGTTGATGCCTACAAGTACGATCTCTTTAATGCCGTGGGCAGCCAGGTCCTGCACTTCTTTTTCCAGGTCCGCCGGCGCCTTGGAGCGCACACGCCCCCTGGATTTGGGGATAATGCAGTAGGAGCAAAACCGGTCACAGCCATCCTCAATTTTTTACAAAGGCGCGCACGCGCTGCCCAAAGCCGCTGATGGCGCAGGGGGGCAAAGGGGTCGCCGGTTTGGTGGGCGTTAATGTCCACAATGCGGCTTTTTTCTGTATGATACCGGTTGATGATGGAAAAAATATCACCGTCGCTCTTGTTAGAGAATACAATGTCTGCGTCCAGCTGGGCCTTGGCCTCCTCCGAACGCCTGGGGCATACAGCCGGTGAGGATCACTGTTGCGCCCGGGTGACGGCGCTTAAAGCGGCGCACGCTTTGGCGGGTCTTTTGGTCCGCAGTGGCGGTTACCGTACAAGAGTTGACGATGTAGTAGTCCGCTTCCTGGTCCGGGGACACAATCTCAAAACCGGCGCTGCGCAGCAGCTCGGCCATATATTCACTTTCATACTGGTTGACCTTGCAGCCAAGGGTGTAAAAAGCAGCTTTCATATCTATTACGCTCCAATCCACGACATTATAGCATAAAGCCGGTGGGGGAGCAAGATTTTTAGCGCAAACAATGAGGTGGTTTGATGAAAAGAATCGGAACATTTTTGCTGGCTTTGATGCTGGCATTGGCGGTGCCTGCGCCCTGCTTTGCCGCTGTGGATGAAAAGACGGTAGAGGCACCCAGCGCCGTGCTGGTGAGCGCAGATACAGGGGCTGTGCTCTTTGAGAAGAATGCCCACGACAGGCGCTCCCCGGCGTCGGTCACTAAGCTGATGACCATGCTGCTGGTGGCGGAAGCCTTGGACACCGGCAAGATTAAACTGACGGATACAGTCACCGGCAGTGCCAACGCAGCCTCCAAGGGCGGCTCCCAAATCTGGCTGGAAGTGGGGGAGCAGATGACCGTGGAGGAACTGCTGAAGGCGGTGGTGATCGCGTCCGCCAATGACGCCTGTACGGCGCTGGCAGAGTTCGTAGCCGGGTCGGACGGCGCTTTTGTGCAGTGTATGAATGCCCGTGCCAAGGAATTGGGGCTGCAAGATACCCATTTTGAGAACTGCACAGGGCTGGATGATACGGCCAAAAATCATTTTTCTTCTGCTTACGACCTGGCAGTGGTTGCCCGGGAAGTGCTGCGCCACAACTGGATCACCAAGTATACTACCGTGTGGCTCGACAGTCTGCGGGACGGCAAAACGGAACTGAATAATACCAATAAACTGGTTAACACTTATGACGGCATTACCGGGCTAAAAACCGGCACCACAGAGAAGGCGGGTTTTTGCCTGTGCGCTACTGCCCGGCGGGACGGTATGCAGCTGATCGCCGTGGTGCTGGGCGCCAAGACCAGCGAGCAGCGATTTTCCGCTGCTACGGCTCTGCTGGACAGCGGCTTTGCGGATTATCGCCTGGTGACCCTGTCGGCAGACCCGAAGAAAATTACCCAAATTACCGTGAAAAACGGCATCCAAAAGATCCTGAACCCTGCCGTGCCTGCAAAACAGCAGTTGCTTTGTGCCAAAGGCAGCGGTGATCCCACTTATGAATATAAATTAAAAAGACGGTGGATGCGCCTGTGCGCAAGAACACCAAAGTGGCACCGTGAAAGTCAAACTGGACGGAAAAACGGTGGCGGAATTGCCGGTGTATGCCGGGGTAAATATCGACAAAACCGCCTTTTGGTCGGTTTTTGTCCGCTTTTTAAGGACATTTTGAAAATAAGTGTTGAAAAATCCGCCTTGTTGTTGTAAAATGAGGATTTGAAATTCCAAGAAGAATGGAGATAAAATGATGGCAGTTAAATTTAACAGTAATTTTGCTGAAACTTTTGTCAGCAAGGCGGATATTCAGGCGCTGGAGCCCCAGGCTGCGGCTGCGCAAAAGACCCTGATGGACGGTACCGTTTAGTGCGTCGGTAACGACTTTTTGGGTTGGGTACATCTGCCCACCGATTATGACAAAGAGGAGTTTGCTCGCATTAAAAAGGCGGCTTCTTACATTCAGAAGAATGCACAAGTGCTGATCGTGATCGGTATCGGCGGCTCTTATCTTGGCGCCCGTGCCGTGATTGAGGCACTGAAGTCCCCCAATTACAACCTGCTGGCTAAGGATACCCCGCAGATCTTCTTTATCGGCAACTCCATCAGCCCGGAGATGCTGAATGAGACCGTGGCTCTTTGTGAGGGCAAGGATATTTGCGTGAATGTGATCAGCAAGAGCGGTACCACCACGGAGCCGGCTATCGCTTTTCGTGTGTTCCGGGAGATGGTCAACAAGAAGTACAGCGCAGAGGAGGCGGCAAAGCGCATTTTCTGCACCACCGACCAGTCTAAGGGACCTTAAAGGCATTGGCAGATGCAGAGGGCTATGAAACCTTTGTGGTGCCGGATAATGTGGGTGGCCGTTACAGCGTGCTCACCGCTGTGGGTCTGTTGCCCATTGCTGTGGCCGGTATTGATATTGATGCTCTGATGACCGGGGCCAAGACCGCAGAGGATACTCTGTGCGGCCAAACGGTAGACACAAACGATGTGCTGAAATATGCCGCCGCCAGAAATTGCTTCTACAACAAGGGCAAGAGCCTGGAGTGCTTTGTGTCTTATGAGCCGGCGATGACACTGTTCAACGAATGGCTCAAGCAGCTGTTTGCGGAGAGTGAAGGCAAGGACGGCAAGGGTCTGTTCCCGGTGTCCTGCGTGTTTTCCACCGACCTGCACTCCGTAGGTCAGTATATCCAGGAAAGCGGCAGCAAGCTGATGTTTGAGACCGTGATGCAGTTTGCCCGCCCCCAGAGCGATTATATGATCGGTGAGGAAGAGGGCAATATTGACGGCTTGAACTTCCTGGCCGGTAAGGAAATGAGTTATGTGAATGAAAAGGCCCGCCAGGGCACTCTGCTGGCCCACACCGCCGGCGGCGTTGGCAACTTTGTCCTGGAAATCGACGCCCTGGACGCAGAAAACATGGGCTATATGATCTATTTCTTTGAGAAAGTATGCGCCGTTTCCGGCTATATGCTGGGGGTCAATCCCTTTAATCAGCCCGGCGTAGAGAGCTACAAAAAAGAATATGTTTGCACTCCTTGGCAAACCCGGTTATGAAAGTGAAAAAAGAAAACCTTGAAAAACAGTTGGGGTTATGCTAAAATAGAGTTGCAAATAAATCCTATTGGAGGAATAATAAATGATTAAGCTCATTATCGGCAACAAAGGCTCAGGCAAAACCAAAAAACTCATTGACCTGGTGAACACCTGCGTAGAGAAGTCTGACGGCAATGTGGTGTGCATTGAAAAGGAGCCCAAGCTCACTTACGATGTGTCCTCTAAGGCTCGCCTGCTGGAGACCGATACATACCGTGTCAGCGGTTGTAAGGCGTTTTACGGCTTCTTGGCCGGTATCTGCGCCGGCAACTACGACGTGACGGATATTTTGATCGATGCCACCTTTAAGATCGTTGGCAGAGAGTATCAGAAGCTGGTTCAGTTCTTTGATATGCTGTCCGAGTTGAGCGAGGCACAGGACGTGGATTTCTACTTCACCATCAGCTGTGACAAAGAGGATCTGCCGGTGGAAGTGTTTGACTACTGCGAAGAGCTGTAAGCAAAAACGCACAAATAAAGAGCCTTTTTCAGGCTCTTTATTTTTTCCGCCGCAAAAATAACTATTGACAAAGCGGCGTCTTGTATATATAATACTTAAAGTGCGATCGTGAGGTGGTTTTGTGAAGTTAGACCTGAAGGCACTTTTCGGCGGCGATACACAGCGTATTGCCATTGAGGAGCAGCTGGACTTCCACGATTTGCAATACGGTTCGTATTGCCCGCTGCGCCAGCCGGTGTGCGTGACCGGACAGGCGTATGCAAAGGCGGATGTATGTTATTTAGATCTGGATCTGTCCTTTGTGTTTGACGGCGTGTGCGACCGCTGCGCCGAGCCCATTCAAAAGCCCATGTCGTTGTCCTTGCACAAGATCTTGGTAGAGGATCTCCAAAACCGGGAGGATGCGGACGACGAATATGTTTTGGTACAGGACAGTGCGCTGGATCTCAGCGACCTTTTGCGGGAAGAGCTATTATTGTTCTTTCCCACCAAAATGCTGTGCAAGCCGGACTGTAAGGGTCTTTGCTGCAAGTGCGGCAAGAATTTGAATGACGGACCCTGCGACTGCCAAAAGGATGTGGATCCCAGATTGGAAGCCCTTTTGCAGCTGCTGGATTAAGTGATTATTTTGCATCAAGGATTATAAAGGAGGCAATTCAAATGGCAGTACCTAAGAGAAAAACTTCAAAGGCAAGAAAGAACAAAAGACGTTCCAGCGTTTGGAAGCTGAATGCGCCTACTCTCGTTAAGTGCCCCAACTGCGCCGGCTACACCGTGCCGCACAAAGTGTGCGCCAACTGCGGTTACTACAACGGCAAGGCAGTTGTCAGCAAGGACGAGGCGTAAGCCAAAAACTTCAACACAAAGGCGGACTTGGTCACAGCCGAACAGGCTGCGGGGCTTATGTCCGCCTTTCTTGCTATTTGCTTGAAAGGAGGGTCTGTTATGGCGAGACCTGTTGTTGCCATTGTGGGCCGCCCCAATGTGGGCAAATCCACACTTTTTAATAAATTGGTAGGCGCCCGTCTGTCCATTGTGGACGACAAGCCCGGCGTGACCCGGGACCGCATTTACGGCGACTGTGAGTGGTTGGGCCACCGCTTTCTGCTGGTGGATACCGGCGGTATTGAGCCGCGGGCGGATGATGTGATCCTCTCTCAAATGCGCGCGCAGGCCAACATTGCCATTGCTACGGCGGATGTGATCGTGCTGGTGACGGATTTGCGCAGCGGCGTGGTGGCTACCGATCAGGATGTGGCCAATATGCTGCAAAAAAGCGGCAAGCCGGTGATCCTGTGCGTCAATAAGTGCGACAGTGTGGGTGCCCCGGATCCGGAGTTCTACGAATTTTATAATTTGGGTATGGGTGACCCGATTGCCGTATCTGCCGTGCACGGTCACGGCACCGGCGATCTGCTGGATGCAGTGATCGCTTACTTTCCCCCAGAGAGTGAGGAGGAAGAGGAAGACGATACCATCAAGGTGGCGGTCATCGGCAAGCCCAATGTGGGCAAGTCCTCATTGATCAACCGGATCAGCGGCCAGGAGCGAGCCATTGTGTCCGATATTGCAGGCACCACGCGTGACGCTACGGACACCCGCATTGAAAATCAATACGGCAAGTTCACCTTTATTGACACCGCCGGCATTCGGCGCAAGAGCAAGGTGACAGACGCCATTGAAAAATATAGCATTATCCGCGCCCGTACCGCTGTGGAGCGAGCCAATGTGTGCGTGATTATGATCGATGCTACCGAAGGCTTCACGGAGCAGGACTCCAAGGTGGCCGGTATAGCTCTGGACCAAGGCAAGGGCTGTATTGTGGTGGTTAACAAGTGGGACGCCGTGGAAAAAGACGGCAATACGATGCGGGAGTATAAAGAGAAGCTGGCAGTAGACTTTGCCTTTATGAAGTTTGCGCCCTTTGTGTTTATCTCTGCCAAGACCGGCCAGCGTGTGAATCGCCTGTTTGAGCAGATCGCTTATGTGTATGCCCAGAGCACCATGCGCATTTCTACCGGCAAATTGAACGAAATTCTCGGTGCTGCCACCGCCCGGGTGCAGCCGCCTACGGATAAGGGCAAGCGGCTGAAGATCTATTATATGACCCAGGCGTCTGTGTGCCCGCCAACCTTTGTGTTTTTTGTGAACAACGCCCAACTGTTCCATTTCTCTTACCAGCGGTATCTGGAGAACCAAATCCGTGAGGTGTTTGGTCTGGAGGGTACGCCGGTACGCTTTATTATTCGCGAGAGGGGAGAGGGCAAGAAATGATTTTTCGTCTAATCCTGGGTGCGGTTCTGTCTTATTTACTGGGAAGCCTGAATTTTGGTATCATTCTTTCTCGCAAGTTCCAAAAGGAAGATGTGCGCACCCACGGCAGCGGTAACGCCGGTTACCAATATGCTGCGAAATTACGGCAAACTGCCGGCAGTTGCAACGATTTTAGGCGATATGGCTAAGGTGGCTGTGGCAATTTTGCTGGTGCGTCTGCTGGTGGGGAATGAACTATATGCGCAACAGACGATTTTCATCAAGTCCTTTGCCGGGCTGTTCTGCGTGCTGGGCCATATCTTTCCTTGCTTTTTCCGGTTTAAGGGCGGCAAGGGTGTGGCTACCTGCGGCGGTATGGTGTTTATGATCGACTGGCGGATCGCCCTGATCCTGTTGGCGGTGTTTTTTGTGGCTGTCCTAATTACCAAATGGGTATCGCTGGGTTCCATCTTAATGGCAATCCTGTACCCGGTGCTGATGGGTCTGTTTTATAAGTCCGTTCCTATTACGCTGATCTCCGTGGTGTTTGCGGCCATTGTGCTGGTTGCCCACCGGGAGAACATTAAGCGGATATTAAACGGTACGGAAAGCAAGATTACCGTTGGCGGTAAAAATAAAAAAGAATAAGTAAAAGAAAAAGCGCAGCTGACACAATTGTGTATCAGCTGCGCTTTTGTAGCAGAGTAAAAAAAGAAACCGCTGAACAATGCAGCGGTTTTATCTCATTACGCTCTTTCGACCTTACCGGAACGAAGACATCTGGTGCAAACATAAACTCTTTTCGGAGAGCCGTTTACAATAGCCTTAACTTTCTTAATGTTGGGTTTCCAGGTTCTGTTGGACCGTCTGTGTGAATGAGAAACCTTGATGCCAAAGGACATTTCTTTCCCGCAGTATTCACATTTTGCCATGTGCGAACACCTCCTTACTAAATTACAACGCCGCTATAATAGCACATATCCCTGCAAAATGCAAGCACTTTTTGCCTAAATTTTCAAAAAAAGACCGATTTTACGGTCAGCAAAAACTAAATGTTGATTTTATTTTTTATATATAATATAATAAGAGAGATGATTTTGACGGAGGAATACATATGGCTGCGGATAAAAAAAGTAAGAAACTGGACAAACCCGATAAAGCAACAGACAAGCAGACGGCGCTGGAAAATGCGCTCAAGCAAATTGAAAAGCAGTACGGCGCAGGTGCCATTATGCGCCTGGGTGAGAACAAGCACCTGAATGTGGCCGCCATCTCCACCGGCTCTCTGTCCTTGGACATTGCCACCGGTATTAACGGCCTGCCCAAGGGCCGTATCGTAGAGATCTACGGCCCGGAGTCCAGCGGTAAGACCACCCTGGCGCTCCACTGTGTGGCAGAGGCGCAAAAGGCCGGCGGCCAAGCTGCGTTTATTGATGCGGAGCATGCGCTGGATCCCATTTATGCCGCTAACTTGGGCGTGGATGTGGACTCTCTTTTGGTAGCCCAGCCGGACTACGGTGAGCAAGCGCTGGAGATTGCCGAGCAGTTGGCACGCTCCGGTGCCATTGACATTATTGTTGTGGACTCTGTGGCGGCACTGGTGCCCAGAACAGAAATTGACGACGATATGGGCGACTCCCATGTGGGTCTGCACGCCCGCTTGATGAGCCAGGCGATGCGTAAATTAGCCGGTGCAATCAATAAATCCAACACCCTGATCATTTTATCAACCAGCTGCGTGAAAAGGTGGGCGTGGTGTACGGCAACCCGGAGGTGACCACCGGCGGTCGTGCGCTGAAGTTCTATGCCTCTATGCGTATTGATGTGCGCAAGGGCGAGCAACTGAAGAATTCCGACAATCAGTTCATTGGCTCTCGCACGAAAGTGAAGATCGTAAAGAACAAGGTGGCTCCGCCGTTCCGTTCTGCCGAGTTTGATATTATGTACGGCACCGGCATCAGCAAAGAGGGCGAGATCCTGGATCTGGGCGTAGAGTACGGCGTAATCAAGAAAGGCGGCTCCTGGTTCTCTTACGGCGATCGCCGACTTGGACAGGGTCGTGACAATGTAAAGCAGCTCATCAAGGACGAGCCGGAGTTTGCGGCCCAGCTGGAGCAGGAGATTAAAGAAAAGATCGCCGAGGTGCAGGCTGCTTCTGACAAAAAATATCAGCCGAAAGCAGCGCCTAAGGCGGATACGGATGCGGCACCGACTGAGGAGAGCACAGCTCGCCAGACCCGTGCGGCAGCCCGCGCCAAGTTGGACATTGCCGTAGAGGATGACGACGAGTAATGCGCCTGACCCATCAACTCGGGCGGGGCACCAAGGTGCACCTGCTGTTGGATGATGAATACCAAATCACCACCAGCACCACCTTTTGGGCAGAGCATTACCTGCCGGATGGTACGGAGATCAGCGAGGACGATTGGCAGCGCTTGGTGCAGCAGATCAACGAGCGCAAGGCGCTGAATAAAGCAGTGGAGCTGTTGTCTCACCGGGATCATTCCGCTAAGGAACTGCGGGACAAACTATTGCGCACCGCAGACTCGGCCGCTGCGGACAAAGCGGTGGCACAAATGCTGGATGCCGGTTATCTGGACGACGAGAAATATGCACGACGACTGGTGCGCCACCTGATTGAAGATAAAAATGCTCGGCATACAACGCACGGCAGGAGTGCCAAAAGCGGGGGATTGACCGTGAGATTATTGACCGTGCCCTTGCAGAGCAGGCGCCGGACAATGTGCAAACTGCAAAGGACTTGATCCTGCGCAAATACAGCAGAAAATTACAGCAAGAAGACGGACGGCAAAAGGTGATGGCTGCGCTGGCACGGCGCGGGTTCGGCTATCACGATATTCAGGCCGCCTTGGAACAACTGGAAGATGAAGAATACTTATAAAGTCGGCATGATCTCATTGGGCTGCCCAAAGAACCAGGTCGACGGCGAATTGTTATTAGAAAAATTAAGTGAAAACGGATTTCAAATCGTGCAGCGCATTGAAGACAGCGATCTGATGATCATTAACACCTGTGGCTTTATTGAGGACGCTAAGCGAGAGGCCATTGAGACCATCTTGGAGGTGGCCCAGTATAAGGCCGCCGGCGTGATCTCTGCCATTGTGGTCACAGGCTGCCTGGCTGAGCGCTACCAGGACCAGGTGATGGAGGAAATTCCGGAGGTGGACGCCGTCATTGGTATCGGTGCCAATGCAGACATTGTTAAGGTGTGCCAAAAGGCGCTGTGTGGCGTTCAGACTAACTTTTTTCCTTGCAAAGAGTTGCTGCCCTTGGAGGGCGAGAGAATGCTTTCCACGCCCGCTCACTGGGCTTATTTGAAGATCAGTGACGGCTGCTCGAACTGCTGTTCCTATTGCGCCATTCCCGGTATTCGCGGACCGTTCCGCTCTCGTCCTATGGAGAGCGTGGTGGCGGAGGCGGAGAGCCTGGCCGGGCGCGGGATCAAGGAATTGATCTTAATTGCCCAGGATACCACTCTGTATGGCAAGGATCTGTACGGCAAGTATTGCCTGGCAGAGCTGCTGCGTCGGCTGGTACAGATCGACGGGATCCGCTGGATCCGGCTGTACTATTGCTACCCGGATCGGATCACCGATGAACTGATTGATGTAATCGCCAATGAGGACAAAATTTGTCCCTATATTGATATTCCCTTGCAGCACTGCAACGGTGATGTGCTGCGCGCCATGAACCGCTATGGCAATTATGACTCCTTGCGGCAGCTGATTTCCAACATGCGCCGGCGTATTCCCGGTTTGGCGCTGCGTACCACCTTTATGGTAGGATTCCCCGGTGAGACCCAGGCACAGTTTGAAGAACTGTGTCGGTTTGTAAAGGAAATGGAATTTGACAAAATGGGCTGCTTTGCGTACAGCCCTGAGGAGGACACCCCCCGCCGCCGAATTCCCAAACCAAGTGCCGGAGGAGGAAAAAGACCGCCCGGGCGGATGCGCTGATGGATGTGCAGTTTGATGTGACCGCTGCAGTGAACCAGCGCCGGGTGGGGGAGACTTACACCGCCGTGATCGACGGTCCGGACAGCAAGGAGAACACCTATGCCGGACGGTGCTATTTTGACTCGCCGGAGATCGACAGCAACATTTGGATCCATTCCGCTGTGCCGCTGGAGACCGGCAGCTTTGTGCAGGTGCGTGTAACCGGCACGGAAGAATATGACCTGTTAGGAGAGTATGTAGATGAACCTGCCCAATAAAATCACTGTATTTCGCTTTGCCTGCATTCCGTTTTTGCTGGCGGCGTCTTTGATCCAATTCCCGTACCACTGGAGCGTGGCGCTGGTGATCTACTTTATCGCCTGTATGAGCGACAAGGCAGACGGTATTATTGCCCGCAAGCAGGGACTGGTTACGGACTTCGGGAAACTGATGGATCCGCTGTCCGATAAGTCGTTAGTGCTGGCTGCTTATCTTGTATTTGTGAATATGGGCTGGCACACAGAGCTGGTGATTATGCTGATGATGGCCCGGGAGTTCTTGGTAGCCGGTATTCGGATGGCTGCCGCTGCGGAGGGCGAGGTGATCGCTGCCAATCAGTTTGGCAAGGCAAAGACCTTCTTGCAAATGTCCACGACCGGTTTGACCTACCTGCTGCTTGCCATTGGTGAGGGCGCGGCGGATATTACCACCTCTACACCCTGGCTGAATGTGTACTGCACCATTGCCTTTTGGGTAGTGGCTGTGGTAACGGTGCTGTCCGGTATTGTCTATGCCAAAGACGGCTGGCACCTGATCCGCACAAAATAAGTGTTGCAAAATTGCATTTTTTTGCTATAATGATAATAACCTACATGTAAATGCGCAGAAAGGGAGAAGTACCTGCACCCCTGGCAGAAAGAGAGCGCGCCGAATGCTGAAAGGCGCGTATGCTAAGCGGCAGCGAAATGCACCCGGGAGCAGTGCGGCGGAAATGAGTATGCTGCAACGGTTTGCCCCGTTACCGGCCAAAGCGTTAGCTTGAGTATAAACAAGAGTGGAACCGCAGTATCGTTTTATTGCCTCTGTCAGATAGACAGGGGCATATTTTTTTAGGAGGTTTCTATATGTTTGAACGATATAAAGAGGATATTCAGTGCTTTATGGGCACGACCCGGCAGCCCGCTCTCCTATTGAGATCGTGTTGCTGTACCCGGGTTTTAAGGCCCTGCGCAGCCACCGCAAAAGGCGCAGTGGTTCTTAAATCACAAAATGCCGTTTATCGCCCGTTATATCAGCCAGCGCACGGCGCACAAGACCGGGATCGAGATTCATCCGGGCGCAAGATCGGTCGGCGGGTGTGTATTGACCACGGCAATGGGATTGTGATCGGTGAGACTACGGAAGTGGGCGACGATGTGATGATCTACCAGGGGGTGACCCTGGGTGGCGGTACCGGCAAGGACCTGGGCAAGCGCCATCCCACCATTGAGAACGGCGTGATGATCGGCTCCGGTGCTAAGGTGTTGGGCCCCATTACCATTGGCCGCAATGCCAAGGTGGCCGCTGGCGCAGTGGTGGTCAAGGATGTGGAACCCAATTGTACCGTGGTTGGCGTGCCCGGCGAGGTGGTGCGCATTGACGGCGAGCGGGTAGACGATCTGGACCAGATCAATCTGCCGGATCCGGTGATGAATGCCATTCAACAGAATGAAGCCAAAATCAATGCCTTGCAGGCAGAGATTGAAAAATTAAAGGAGCAGCTCAAATGAAGATTTTTAACACACTGACCAGACAAAAAGAGGCGTTCAAACCCATGGACCCTCAGGAAGTGAAAATTTATGCCTGCGGGCCTACGGTGTATAATTTTATTCATATCGGCAACGCTCGGCCGCTGTGCGTGTTTGATGTGCTGCGCCGCTACCTGGAGTATCGGGGCTATGGCGTTAAGTTTGTGCAGAATTTTACGGACATTGACGACAAAATCATTAAGCGTGCCAACGAGGAGGGCAAGACCTATCAGGAGATCTCCGAGACTTATATAAAGGAGTTTTGGACGGACGCCAAGGGCCTCAATGTGCGGGAGGCTTCCGTGCACCCCAGAGCCACGGAAAACATTGACGAGATCATTGATATTATCCGCACCTTAGAGGAAAAAAGGCTACGCCTACGCAGTCAACGGAGATGTGTATTTCCGTACCCGCAAGGACCAGGGCTACGGCAAGCTGTCTCACCAGCCCATTGAAGACCTGGAGAGCGGCGCTCGCATTGCCGTAGGCGAGCAAAAAGAGGATCCGCTGGACTTTGCGCTGTGGAAAGCAGCCAAGCCGGGCGAGCCGTACTGGGAGTCTCCCTGGGGGCAGGGCAGACCCGGCTGGCATATTGAGTGCTCAGCGATGAACCGCCGGTACCTTGGACCCACTATTGACCTGCACTGCGGCGGTCAGGACCTGATCTTTCCCCACCATGAAAATGAGATTGCCCAGAGTGAGTGCGCCAATGGTTGCACCTTTGCCAACTACTGGATGCACAACGGCTATATCAATGTGGACAATGTGAAGATGAGCAAGTCTCTGGGTAACTTTAAGACTGTGCGGGAGATTGCCGATGTCTACGGTTATGAGGTGATCCGCTACTTTTTGATCTCTGCCCACTACCGCACGCCCATTAACTATAATTTGGAGATCATTGAGCAGTGCAAGTCTGCTTTGGAGCGGCTGTACACTTGCCGGGACAGTCTGGACTTTGCCCTGAAAAACGCTTCTGTCGATACCCCGGACGATCCGCAGCTGCTGGCGGATATTGCCGCTCATCGAGATGCGTTTATTACCGCCATGGATGATGATTTGAATACTGCAGACGGTATTTCCGCTGTGTTTGAACTGGTGTATGACATTAACACACGTATTTTGGACAAGACCGTTTCTCCCGCCGTGTGCCAAGCGGCAGCCGATCTGTTTGACGAGCTGTGCGGCGTGTTGGGTATTCTCTATAATCGTAAGTCCAACGATGTGGACGCGGAGATCGAGTCGCTGATCGCCCAGCGGCAGGAAGCCCGGAAGAATAAGGACTTTGCCACCGCGGACCGTATTCGGGACGAACTGAAAGAGCGGGGCATTCTCTTAAAAGACACCCCGCAGGGCGTTACCTGGACCAAGGCGTAAAATTGCCCCATAAATATGAAAAAAGTAGCCGATCCATCGCATATAATCGCCGGATACCTGATACGCGAAAGCCGTTCCGTCTTTGCCTAAGAAAAGCGAAGAAATTTGCGTATGCATGGTTTCGATAATGATAAATGCAAATACGGCAAAGCATACATCTAACAGCAAAGCGGCACGGTAACCTTTTTTAATACGGTCAATTTTGCCCGCGCCGAGATTTTGGGAAACAAATGGCGACACGGCATTCCCGATAGATACAAATATCAGCGAAAAAACATTTTCCACTCTCATCGTTGCCGCATAGCCGGCGAGTGCTTGCGTACCGAATGGATTGACAACCGCTTGCACAATCATCATACCGATGGATACTGTGGATTGTTGAAGGATAGACGGAACGGCGATTTTAAGCATTGTACGCAGTTCTTTTTTGTCAAACCAATGAAACAAACTTGCATATTTTCGCATACGGTAAAGAAAAATCAAAAGCGAAAGTACGGCTGAAATACCTTGTGCAATAAGAGTTGCAAGAGCCGCACCGAATACTCCGAGTTTAAGACCGCCCACCATCCAAAGGTCCATGATGATGTTCGAAACCGACGAAAATATTAAAAGCCATAACGGAATTTTTGATTCGCCGATGGATGTAAACATGGTAGACAGAATGTTATACATAAATAAAAACGGGAAGCCTGCAAAATAGATGCGCAAATACAGCACCGCATCTTCCATGATATCCGCAGGTGTTTGCAGTAACTCATCATCCAATGAGAAGTACAAAATCCAAAAACACCGAGAAATATGCTTAAAAGCAAAAAACTGATTAACGAAGTAGAAACGATCGTTTTCATCTTGCCGTAATTTTGGGCGCCAAAATTACGGCTGACCAGTACACCTGCCCCTACGCCTGCACCGAGTGCTATGCAAATAAAAACATTTGTCAGCGCGGCACAGGCACCGACGGCCGCAAGCGCAGAGGAGCCGACAAATTGACCGACGATGATTGAATCAGCCATATTGTACACTTGCTGAAAGAAGCTGCCTAAAATCATAGGCATTGCAAAAGAATCAAAATGCAAAAAACTAATCAACAAGGGTATCGCCTTTATTTATATTGTATTGGGTATAAATGCGTACCTTCTTTTAACGCTAATTGTTTTACCGGCTTTGCGCATACCGGTAACAATGCCGGTAAAACTCGTTTTCGGTATTATTGTCGCTGCGTTTGTGATTGTTGCGACCTATCGCTATTATGAATTACCGAAAGGGGTTACGCTGTATAACGACTATATGCAGTTTGATGTTCACGGCGTTCCGGATTCTCGGCATAGAGAAAAATCAAATCCCAAGGTGCCGTATGCCTGTATTCAGAAAAATTCAGATCTGCAAGGGTAAGCGACCGCCGAAATCTATATTCAATTCAAAAGACGATGGTTGGTTTGATATGGGCGGTTCCGGAGAGCGCTATATACGGATCACAGCAGAGATTTATGAGGAAGAAATATTCGTATTCTATGTGGACGATCCGGAGGCGTTTGTAGAGGCTCTGCGCGATTATATGATCAACGCCGGTGCAGGCAAAATTTGGGGTGTGTAAAAATTACATTTAACCAAAAGAAAGGAGCAGGTCGTGAGATCTGCTCTGGCTACGCTACCTGGTCATTCACAATAGAACAGTGGATGGTTCCTTGTTTTGTAATGCTGTGTAGCATGACGAATATTAACTATACAGAGCAGATCATAGGATCTGCTCTGTTTTTATGAAAAAAAGATGGGAGTACATAAAAAATGAGCCTTTGCATTTGCAAAAGGCTCATGGTGCGGATGACGGGACTTGAACCCACATGAACTTGCATTCACTAGAACCTGAATCTAGCGCGTCTGCCAATTCCGCCACATCCGCATATTCAATTTGCTCTAAATTTTTACACGCCAAGAGCGGGCGAGGCAGAGCCGAAAGGCCTTATCTGCGGCGCTGTCCGAAACAGCATCGACATAATACCACGAGGGGAGTAAAATGTCAATAAGAAATTTTGATTTTTTTGAGGTTTTTATGAAAAAAATTTGGATTTCGCTGATTTCCGCGTTATACTGTGGTTTTACATTAGGGTATATGCACTTTGCGGACCCACGCACCAACGCCGGGGCGCTCTCCACCATCGGACTGGACCACCCGGTGCTGTTTGCCCTGTGGGGTGCAGGCACTTACGGGGTGCTTTACCTTTTGCTCTATACCATGTATAATAAGCAAAAGCGCAGAGGGCTGTGCCACGGTCTGGTGCTGCCTGCCGGTGTGGGGATGGCGCTGACGGTGTGCTGTCCTTTTGACTTTGAGCGGCACACCCTGTGGCTGCTGCACTGCATTGGATCGCTGGCTTTTTCCGTGCTCAGCGGGGTAGCGATCTTTCTGTGCTTTTTGTTTTCATTCAAAAAAGGGCGATTTTGGCAGTGCGCCACGGTATTTTGGGCGGCACTGATGATCGGTGATCTGATTTTGCTGCTGATCTATAAAGAGACCGGCCTGATCGAGGCGATGCCTGTGCTCACCGGTGTGGTGCTGCTGAACATTGCGATTTATCAAAAAGAAAAGGTGACAGCTTATGCGGCTTGATCGAGCGCTGGCGCACTTAGAGCGCTATCCGTTCCATATGCCCGGACACAAGCGCAACCCAGATTTTGGTCTGCCGGGTGCGGAAATTGATATTACGGAAATAGACGGCTACGATGACCTGCACGCCCCCACGGGGGTGTTGGCCCGGCTGCAAGCGGATTTGGCAGCGCTGTATGGTGCGGGGGCATCTTTTCTCTCTGTTAACGGTTCTACCTGCTGCATTTTGGCGACCATATCCGCCCTGTGCAAGCCGGGGGACGAAATTCTCATTGCCCGCAACTGCCACAAGGCGGTGTACAACGCCTGCTTTTTGAACCGACTGCAGGTGCACTATGTAGAGGCTGCATTTGACCCGACCACCGGTTTTTATACCCGTGTGACCCAGGCGGCGCTGGATGAGGCATTGGCTGCCCATCCGGAGGTGGCAGCGGTGGTGGTGACCTCGCCTACATACGAGGGCTATATTTCTCGTCTGCACTGCTCGGTGCCGCTGGTGGTAGACGCTGCCCACGGTGCCCACCTTGGACTGGCCCCTTGGCTGCCCGGCCGTATGGAGGGAGACGCGGTGATCTGCTCTTATCACAAGACCCTGCCGGCGTTGACTCAAACCGCCGGTGTGCAGGTATATGACTCATCTTTGGCGCCGAAGATCAAGCGGTATATGGATATGTACGATACCAGCTCGCCCAGCTATGTGCTGATGAACAGCGTGGCAAAAATGGCCGATTTGGTAGCGGATCCGGCTGCGTTTGAGACGCTGCAAGGGGGACTGCAAAAGCTATATAAACTGCCTTTGCAATACCTGCGATTGATCCGAGCGGACGATCCAACCAAGATCAATATTTCCACCCTGCATTGCAACATAGACGGCAACGCCTTGGCACACCGGCTGCGGGCGCGTGGGATCGAGCCGGAGATGAGCGACCGTATCCATGTGATCTGTATGGCAACGGTGGGGGACACCGCCGCCGGATTTGATCTGCTGGCACGCGCGTTGAGAGAGATCGATTGTTCTTTGGAACCGGGCGACTGGCCGGTGGCGCCGCTGCCCTTGCCGCCCCTAAGACCTGCAAAAGCTGGCAGGTGCCCGCCGGGAGCCGCTACCATACCAACAGGCAGTGGGGCGTATCGCCTGCGAGACGGTGTTTGCCTATCCGCCCGGGGTGCCGATGATCGTGCCCGGTGAGGAGATCACTGCGGCGTTTGTACAGGCAATTCAGGCAGCGAAAAACAGCGGCACGGTGCTCCACGGAACTGCCGGCGGCGGGGCAGAGCGCATTTGCTGCTGCGTATTGACAAAGGGCTGAAAGTATTGTAAAATAGAACCAACATATTGAAACGAGGTGCTTTTTATGAAAAGAATTAAAACTTTAAGTTCCAGAAATCTTTGTGCTTCCGCTCAAAAGGGCGGCTGCGGCGAGTGCCAGACTTCTTGTCAGTCTGCCAGCAAGACCTCTTGCTCCGTTGCCAACCAGAAGTGCGAGCAGCTGAAGAAATAAGAATTTTGCAATTAGGGCGGGATGGGCGATTGCCCGGGTCCCGCCTTTTTTGTTTGGAGTAGACTATGATACACGCATACAAACTAAACGGATACAACATTATTCTGGATCAAAACAGTGGCTGCGTCCATTCTGTGGACCCGGTGGCCTACGATATGATCACTATGTACCAGGATCATGATAAAGAGGAGATCCGCCGTTTTATTTTAGAAAATACAAGGATCAGCCGGATGTAACGAACGCTGATATTGATCTTTGTTTTGAAGACATTGAGGCGCTGATCGCCGACGGACGGCTGTTTGCCGAGGATACCTTTGAGGCGGTTGCCGACCAGTTCAAACGCCGCCAGGGGGTACTGAAGGCCATTTGCCTGCATGTTGCTCACGATTGCAACCTGGCGTGCAAATACTGCTTTGCCGGCAAGGGAGAGTACGATGGCCAGCGTGAGATCATGTCCTATGAAGTGGGCAAGCAGGCGCTGGATTATCTCATTGCCAACAGTCCCGGCCGCCGGAATTTGGAAGTGGACTTCTTTGGCGGCGAGCCGCTGCTGAACTGGGATGTGTGCAAGTGGCTGGTGGCCTATGGTCGGGAGCAGGAGAAGCTCCATAATAAGAACTTTCGCTTTACCCTTACCACCAACGGCTTGCTTATCAACGATGATGTGATCGACTTTTCCAACCGGGAGATGGGCAATGTGGTACTGTCTTTGGACGGGCGCAAGGTTACCCATGACCGGCTGCGGGTGGGTCGCAACGGCAAGGGCAGTTATGATCTGATCTTGGATAAATTCAAGCGGTTTGCAGACTCCAGAGGGCAAAAGGACTACTATATGCGGGGACACCTATACCCACTTCAATACGGACTTTGCCGCCGATGTGCTGCACATGGCGGATCTGGGATTTAAGGAGCTGTCTATTGAGCCGGTGGTGTGCGATCCTAAGGAGGACTATGCCTTGCAGGAGAGCGACCTGCCTGTGCTTTTGGAGCAATACGAGATATTGGCCAAGGAAATGCTGCACCGTTATCGCAAGGGCGACGGCTTTACTTTTTACCACTATATGATCGACCTGGACGGCGGCCCTTGTATTGTCAAGCGGGTCAGCGGCTGTGGCGTGGGCACGGAGTATATGGCCGTGACCCCCACCGGCGATTTGTACCCCTGTCATCAGTTTGTGGGAGACACGGACTTCTTACTTGGCAATGTGTACGATGGCGTGACCCGACCCCAGGTGCTGGAGCAGTTTGAGCACTGCAATGTGTACAGCCACAAGGAATGCAAGGACTGCTTTGCAAAGCTGTATTGCAGCGGCGGGTGCGCAGCCAATGCGTACCATACCACCGGCAGTGTGAACGGTGTGTATGACTTTGGTTGCCAGCTGCACCGTAAGCGCATTGAGTGCGCCATTATGCTCAAGGTAGCTGAAGCCGAAGAGGGCTTAAAAGTAGAGTATTAAAAAATCAGCGCAAAAAGATAACCGCCGGTCGTTATGACCGACGGTTTTTTTATGTGTTTCGTCTTAGTCCAGGTGTACCGCTACCGGCTGGCCGCCGTGGGTGCGACTTTCGTCTGCCAGATACACACACAGGTGACCGGCAACAGAATCGAAAATAGAGGTGCATGCCAGGCTGGGCTTTTCGCCGCGGACGAACTGCACAAAGTCCGCCGCCAGTCGCTCGTCGCCGCCGCCGTGGCCGCCGTAAGCGCCAACCATATCGCCCTTCACATTCAGATCCACTTCCTCAATTTGGCACTCGCCGTTGTGGGCGTCCGGGGAGGGGTCGATTTTGGATACATAGAACTTGGACTCCTCAAAGTTGCCGTAGATCTCGCCCTTGGTGCCGATGATGTGAATACGGCGCAGGGGGGCGGAGGAACCGCCCACCATATTGTGGGGCCGGTGGCGCCGCTGGCGAACTGTACCATCACGCTCTGGTGGTCCACTACATCGTTGTCGCACTTGTAAATGCAGCGACCGTAAGGGGAGTCACCCTTGAGCAGATGAATTTTGTCTTCAATGGTGGGGTTCTCAATGCCCTCCAGCTTGTCCCACACATAGAAGGACCAGCGGTCCGGGTGGTCAATGTACAGCCGTTTGCAAGAGTAGCGGCAGGTATCTACCAGCGGGCAGTCTACCATACACCGCGTGCCGGCGCCTGCCGGGGCGTTCTCCGGCTTAAACTGGAACTTGCCGCCAAAGGAGCTAACTGCGGTGGGCTTGGTCTCGGCCATCATCCACATCATAATGTCCAGATCGTGGCAGCACTTGGCCAGCAGCATACTGGTGTGGCACTTCTGACTATTGGCCCACTTGCCCCGCACATACGAGGTGCTTAGGTGGTGGTAAGACACATGTTCCAGGGTTTGAATATTGATAATATCACCGATTTCACCGGCGGCAATGCGCTCTTTAATACCATAGTAGAACGGTGTGTACCGCAGTACATGGCAAATCATCACTTTGCTGTGGTTCTGCCGCGCGCAGTCCACCAGGGTGCGCATTTCTTCTTCGTTCACGGCAAACGGCTTTTCCAGCAGCATATCATACCCGGCGTTCAGCAGGGGCACAGAGGTCTCTATATGTACCTCGTCCATGGTGCCGTTAATGACGGTGTCTGCCAGTTTGCCCTTGGCAGCCAGCGCATTTGCATTTTCAAAGCACATATCCTCGCCGAATCCGTAAAGCTCGCGGCACTTTTTGCGCCGAATGGGGTCCGGATCTGCCACGCCGACAATCTTCAGAAGCTCCGGGTTGGTCAGCGCCAGTTTGCTGTACACCATGGAGCGGTGCCCGGCGCCTACGATAATGGCCGTTACCGGCTTGTATTCCATTAAGATCACCTCGCATTTTTTATAATCATAGCACCTTGAACGCGTTTGTCAAGTTTTATTGACAGAAAGGCAAATAATATCTATAATAAATACCAACTTGTTAAAGATATGCGCTGCCCGGATGGGCAGACGGGAGGGTGAGAACACTGAAAGACTTGTTGTTCTATTTGAAGCATTACAAGAAAGAGTCTTTCTTTGCGCCGCTGTTTAAGCTGCTGGAAGCGACTTTTGAACTGATCGTGCCGCTGGTGGTGGCGCGGATCATTGATAGCGGTATTCGGCCGGGCAATAAGACCGTGATCTACCAAAACTGCGCCTTGTTGGTGGGCTTTGCCGTGGTGGGTATGGTGATGGCGATCACTGCCCAGTTTTTTGCTGCTCGGGCGGCTACCGGCTTTGCGCGAGCTGCGCAGCAGCCTGTTTGGGAAGATCCAAAGTTTAAGCTTTTCGGAGCTGGATACCTTAGGTCGCTCCTCGTTGATCACCCGAATGACAAACGATGTGACCCAAGCGCAAAACGGCGTGAACCTGGCGCTGCGTCTGTTTTTGCGTTCACCCTTTATTGTACTGGGTGCTACGGTGATGGCGTTTACCATTGATGTGCGCTGCGCGTTGATCTTCGTTGTGGTGATTGCCGCGCTGTCTTTGGTGGTATTTGGCATCATGGGACTGACCATGCCCGGGTATAAAAATGTGCAGCGCCAGCTGGACGGCGTGACCCTGACAACCAGAGAGAACTATGCTGGTGCCCGTGTGATCCGCGCCTTTGCGGCGGAAGACGCGGAACAGGCCGGATTTAATAAGCGCAATGAGATGCTTTCTCATTTGCAGCGCAGCGTGGGGCTGCCTTTCCGCGCTGTTAAACCCGCTGACTTATATCCTTATTAACATTGGAATTGTGGTGCTGATTCACACCGGCGCCATGCGGGTGAGTTTGGGTGACCTGACGCAGGGCCAAGTCGTGGCGCTTTATAACTATATGAGCCAGATTTTGGTTGAACTGGTGAAGCTGGCGAATATGATCATTACCATTACCAAGGCGCTGGCCTGTGCCTCTCGTATTCAAGGTGTGTTACAGCTGGAGCCTACTTTGAAGCATACCGAGGACGATAAGGCAGGGGACAGCGATGTGGCTGTCGCCTTTGACGATGTGACCTTGCAGTACAAGAACGCCGGCGAGCCGTCCTTGGAGCACATTTCCTTTACCGTGCCTCGGGGTAGCGTTGTGGGTATTATCGGCGGCATACCGGCAGCGGCAAAAGCAGCCTGGTGTCCTTGATCCCGCATTTTTATGATGTTAAGGACGGGCGGGTGTCTGTCTTTGGCAAGAATGTTTGCGCTTACGATGACGAGGATCTGCGCCACCGGATCGGCTATGTGCAGCAAAAGGCGGTGCTGTTCCAAGGCACGGTACGCAGCAATTTGCTGTGGGGCGACGACAGCGCTTCTGATGATGATTTGCGCACGGCTCTAAGCACGGCGCAGGTGCTGGACATTGTGGCAGATAAAGGCGGTCTGGACGCGCCTGTGGAGCAAAACGGTGCCAACTTCTCCGGCGGGCAAAAGCAGCGGCTGTCTGTGGCGCGTGCGCTGGTTCGCAAACCGCAGATTTTGGTGCTGGACGACTCGTCCTCTGCACTGGATTATGCAACAGAGGCCGCCATGCGAAAGGCCATTTTGGCGCTGCCTTATAAGCCTACACTGTTTATCGTCTCCCAGCGGGCCAGCTCCGTGATGTGTGCCGATCGGATTTTGGTGTTGGAGGATGGACGCCTGGTAGGTGACGGGACCCACAAGGCGCTTTTGGCGAATTGCCCGGCATACCGTGAAATCTACCATTCTCAATTCAGCGAGGAGGTGACCGACGCATGAAAAAGAACACCTCTACCTTAAAGAAAATTTTTGGCTATATCGGTCACTATAAGTACCTGCTGTTTTTGTCCGTGCTGCTGGCCGGCGGATCGGTGGTGCTGACCTTGTATGTGCCCATTCGTATCGGCTACGCCATTGATGCCATCATCGGTCCGGGGCAGGTAGACTTTACCGTCGTTGCCCGACATCTGATCACTGTGGTGGTGATGCTGCTATGCGTTGGCCTCATGCAATGGGTGATGAATATACTCAACAATAAGATCACCTATAATGTGGTGCGAGATATGCGCGCTCGGGCATTTGATAAATTGCTGGTGTTGCCGTTCTCTTATCTGGACAGCCACTCCCAGGGGGATGTGGTCTCTCGGGTCATCAGCGATGCGGATCAGTTTGCCGACGGACTGCTGATGGGCTTTTCCCAGCTGTTTACCGGTGTAGTGACGATTATCGGCACCCTGGCATTTATGCTGTCTATCAATGTGTGGATCACCCTGGTGGTGGTTGTTGTCACACCGCTGTCCTTCCTTATTGCTCGGTTTATTGCTAAGAAGACTTACGCTATGTTTCAAAAGCAAAGTGCCGTTCGCGGCGAGCAGACGGGCTTTATTGACGAGATGATCACCAACCAAAAGGTGGTGACCGCCTATTCAAAAGAGGCAGACAATCAAAAGCAGTTTGATGAGATCAATGACCGCTTGGCTAAGTATTCCATGCGCGCCACCTTCTTTTCCTCCATTACCAACCCGGCCACCCGATTCGTGAACAGTATTGTGTATGCGGCGGTGGCACTGTTTGGCGCCATAATCGCCATTCGGGGCAATATCTCTGTGGGTATGCTCTCTTGCTTTTTGTCCTATGCCAACCAGTACACCAAGCCCTTTAATGACATCAGCTCGGTGGTGACGGAGTTTCAAAATGCTCTGGCCTGCGCCGCGCGTATCATGGAATTCATTGAGGAGGAGCCGGTGCCGGCGGATCCGGAGGGTGCATTGCAACCTTCGCATTTGGACGGCAAAGTGGAATTGCAGCATATTCGCTTCTCTTATTTGCCGGATCGCAAATTGATTGAGGATCTGTCTGTGGATGTTAAGCCGGGTATGCGTGTAGCAATCGTTGGTCCTACCGGTTGCGGCAAGACCACACTGATCAACCTGCTTATGCGCTTTTACGATGTGCAGGGCGGTCAAATTACCATAGACGGCACCCCGGTGCAGCAGATTGGCCGCAAGGCGCTGCGCAAAAATTTTGGTATGGTGCTGCAGGATACTTGGCTCAAGTGCGGCTCTATTTTGGAGAATATCCGCATGGGCAATCCCGGCGCTTCTTATGATGAAGTCGTGGCGGCAGCCAAAAAAGCACACGCCCACAGCTTTATTCAGCGTCTGCCGGAGGGGGTATTATACCAAGATCGGTGAGGACGGCGGCAGCCTGTCTCAAGGGCAAAAGCAGCTGCTTTGTATCGCCCGTATTATGCTGTGCAATCCGTCTGTGCTGATCCTGGATGAGGCGACTTCCTCTATTGATACCACCACGGAGATGAGAATTCAGAAGGCATTTCTGACCCTGATGGAGGGGCGCACTTCCTTTATTGTTGCGCACCGATTGTCCACCATTAAGGGCATGCCGATTTTGATTTTTGGTGATGAAGGACGGCACATTATTGAGCAGGGCACCCACGCCTCATTGCTGGCGGATAAAGGCTTTTATTATCATCTGTACAATTCCCAGTTCCCGGAGACGGATCAGCTGGCATAAAATCGGAATAAAAAACCAAAGCCGCCGGAGCACACCGACGGCTTTTTCTTATCCACACATAAAACAAGCGCTCCGATGGCTCGGAGCGCTGCTTTTTTGTTATGTAGGCTTAGTGCTTGATGTCGTCCCACTTCACGCCGTTCACCTGGAACAGGTCGTCGAAGTTGTACACATTGCACTCGTCCTTGGTGTGGTTGGGATACCAAACCTGGGCAAAGAAAGGATTGGTCTTTGCAATGTTGTCGTAATCCCACTTCTTCTGGGGGATGAAGCACTCGGGGCACCAGTGACCGCCCAGCAGGATCAGTGCGGGGCTGGCCTCAAACTCGGCACCGCAGTAGCCGCATTTCCACTTCAGCTTGGTGGCCATGTCGCCCTTCTTCATAGAAGTGCTCAGGCACTCACCGCCGCGGAACTTAGCAGCCTGCTTCATATCTTCAATATCCAGCTCGGACTCGGGCTTGCTTTCGTCATAGCCGTGATCCAGCTTGTAGTTTTCTGCGTCGCTGGAGTCCTTGTTGAACTTGATGATCTCAACATCTTCCCACTTGGTGGGGATCTTAGCCCAATCCTCGTAACTGCCGTAGTAAGCGGACAGACGGGTCTGGTTCTTGGTTGCTACCCAGTCTAAAGTACCGAAATCCTTGGTGGAAGCGATCTTCTTCATGAAGGGCTTTGCGCAAGCGGCAACCAGGTTCTTAGGCAGGTAGCGCGGAATCTTGAAGTAGAACTCTACATGATCGGCCAGGCGGTTGAAGTAATCCTGGATGGGCAGGTTCTCACGGAAGTGCAGGTACTCCTCAAGCTTATCGCCGTCTGCATAGAACTGACCGTGGAAGTTCTTAAGAATGAACCAGTTGGGGTCAAACAGCTTCTCCGGGCCGGCAAGACCCAGGGTGCCCAGCAGCAGGTGCTCAAACTCATAGTTGGAGATACGGTACTCCTTACCGGGCCGATGTTGTAGAAGTGGTTCCAGAAGTCGGCGCCCAAATGACCGGCAGCGTCCTCAGTAACCAGATTGCACATCAGACGACCGCTGTCCTCCACGGTGCACCACTCCAGCACGCCGTTGATCGGTACGTGGAACATAATGGGATCCATATTCTTCAAAATGTTGGGATAGAGAATGCCGCTCTGGCGCATAACAACCCAATTCTTAATGCCGCTCTCAACAAAGGTGCGCTCAGCCACTGCCTTAGATACGGCATAGTGGTCATAGATGGAGATCTTCAGCGGATCGCCGCAACGGCCCCAGTGGATGGGATAGTTACGGTCGCCGGTCTCAGCAACGGTACCGATATAGCAAACTTTAATATCGTCTGCATTGGGCTGTGCCAGCACGGCCTTGCAGATGTTCTGCGCAGCGCCGATATTGGTTTTCTGCGTTCTGTAAGGCTTCCAGTCAGCGGTGGGAGATACCATACCGCCGATGTGCAGCACATAGTCTGCGCCGGTTACGCCTTCCAGGATAGCGTCATAATCACAAAGATCGCCCCAAACCACTTTTACGTTGGGTTTAGCCATCAGGCCTTTGAGCTTCTCCTCGTTCTTCGGGCTTTTACGAGCCAGCATTTTGATGTTGATCTCGCTGGGCTTCTTGAGCATTTCCTGCACAGCAGCCCAACCCATGTTACCGGTACGCCGGTAATAAAGACTGTCTTTTTTGCCATTTGTTTAACCTCCTTAACACATGGACAATTACGACTAATATTATAAACAAATTATAAACAAAAAGCAACGCCCAAACACCACAACCTTTTCTTTCAATGCCAAAAAATGGCGCGCTTTTTTGTGCAATATGACCATAAACGTCTTCTTTTAAAATTTGATAAAAAGCGACTGCCGGGTATTGACTTTTTAAGGGAATGGAGTATAGTATCTCTAAACTCAATATACTTTATCGAGAGTGGTCGAGGGAACAGGCCCGTGGACACCACAGCAACCTGCTTTGGTAAGGTGCTAAAACCTGCGGTTCAAATCCGAGTGATGAGGAGCATGACGCATACACTCGGTGTATGCCTTTTTATTTTCCTAAGGAGGAAAGAGATATGTCAAAACACTTATTTACCAGTGAGTCCGTGACGAAGGGTCACCCGGACAAAATCTGCGACCAGATCTCAGACGGTATTCTGGACGCCATGCTGGAGCAGGATCCCATGAGCCGTGTGGCCTGCGAGACCACTTGTACCACCGGTCAGGTTCTGATCATGGGCGAGATCACCACCAATGCACAGGTGGACATTCCCGCCATTGCCCGCAAGATCATTTGCGATATCGGTTATGACGACGATAAGAAAGGCTTTAACGGCAACACCTGTGCTATTCTGACTGCGCTTGATAAGCAGAGCCCGGATATTGCTATGGGCGTGGACAAATCCTTTGAGTTAAAGAACGATGAGGAGGATGCCTATAATCTGAACGGCGCCGGTGACCAGGGTATGATGTTCGGTTATGCCTGCAACGAGACCCCGGAGCTGATGCCTCTGCCCATCAGTTTGGCCAATAAACTGGCTGTGAAGCTGACCCAGGTGCGGGAGGACGGCACCCTGCCATATCTGTACGCAGACGGCAAGACCCAGGTGACCGTGGAGTATGACGACGGCAAGCCTGTAAAGGTGACCGCCGTGGTTGTATCCAGCCAGCACAGCGCCGATGTGGAATTGGAGACTCTGCGGCAGGATATTATTGAAAAAGTGATTAAGACCACTGTGCCTGCGGAATTGATGGACGAAGACACGGTATTTTATGTGAACCCCACCGGGCGCTTTGTTGTGGGCGGTCCTCACGGCGACAGCGGCCTGACCGGGCGCAAGATCATTGTGGATACATACGGCGGCTATGCCCGCCACGGCGGCGGTGCCTTCAGTGGTAAGGACCCGACAAAGGTGGATCGCAGCGCGGCTTACGCTGCCCGCTGGGTGGCCAAAAACCTGGTGGCTGCCGGTTTGGCGGACAAGTGTGAGGTTGAACTGGCTTACGCCATCGGCGTGGCCAAGCCTGTGTCCGTGATGGTGGATACCCAGGGCACCGGTAAGGTCAGCGATGATGTAATCTGCGATGTGATCAACAAGGTGTTTGACCTGCGTCCCTCCGCGATCATTGAGCGGCTGAATCTGCGTCGTCCCATTTACCGTCAGGTGGCTGCCTATGGCCACATGGGCCGCGAGGAGCTGAATGTGCCTTGGGAGCAGCTGGATATGGTGGACAAAATCAAAGCATGCCTGTAAACAAAAGAACAGTGATCATGAAAGCCGTCGGATCTCCGACGGCTTCTCTTTGTACAAATGCCCGGTGCATCAAAGCACCGGGCATTTTTTATAACTTGCTGTCTTTTTCCACCGCAGCGTCTACGGCGTTTTGCACGGCGGTTTCCAGCCCGTCTGCCTTTAGGGACAGCACACCCTCAATGGTAGTGCCGCCGGGGGAGCACACCCGGTCTATCAGCTCCCAGGGGTGTTCGCTGCTCTCGGCGATCATCTTGGCGCTGCCCAGCACGCTTTGGGTGGCAATTTGCAGCGCCTGGTCCTTGCGCATACCGTGCTTCACCCCGGCTCTGGCAAGGGCGTCAATAAACATATAAACAAAGGCAGGGGAGCAGCCGCCCAGTACGCCGAACAAGGGAAACATAGTCTCGTCTAACTCCAGTACCTTACCGGTGCAGGTCATCAGGTCGCATACGGTTTTGGCCTGATCTGCGGTGGCGTTTTTGCCGGCACAAACGGCGCTAACGGCTTCACCCACCAGCGCATTAATATTGGGCATGACGCGTACTACCGGGCAGGGGACTGCCAACTGATCCTCCAGATAGGCCGTGCTTTTGCCTGCCGCAATGGAGATCAGAAGGGCAGGGCCTTGCGCTCTGCCAAAACCGGACCGATCTCTGCCAAAACAGAAGACAATACATTGGGCTTGACCGCCAAAAGACAGCGTCACAAAGTGCCGCCACTTCCGTATTGCTCCGGCAGATCTGCACGCCGGTATGACCCAGCTTTTGCCGCAGTGTCTCCAAATTGTGGTCCGCAACATAAATATCGGCAGCCGGTGTGCCGCCTTGTAAAATCCCTTGCAGAATGGCGCCGCCCATATTGCCGCAGCCGATAAATCCGATCTTCATTGCAAGTGTACCTCCGTGCGTTTTCTTTAATAGTACCACTTGCGGGGGATTTTTTCAATCCTTTTTCAACTGCTGGTATTTTTTTCGCGTGGCATTACCGCCGCGAATGTGGCGCTCTGCCTTGTTTTCGTCCAGTACAGCTTTAACGGCAGCGTGTAGCTCCGGGTCAATGTGTTCCAGTCGCCGGGTCACATCCATATGTACGGTGGATTTGCTCACCCCAAATACCTTGGCGGTGCTGCGTACGGTGGACTTGGTGTCTACAATATACCGGGCCAGTCGTTGGCAACGGGCAGACTGCTTTGCATACATAGCTTGTCATCTCCTTGCTAATGCCTATGCAGAGGAGTTGCTATGTATGCAAACGGAAAAAAAGCACTTGCATATTGCAAGTGCTTTTTGTGTTAAAACGGATCTTTACTGCTGGTCGGCAGCGGATTCACTCTGCTTTTCCGCCTGCTTTTCTTTGGCGTCATTGATCATATCGTTCAGGCTCTTCATGTGCAACTCATCAACCTGATCAAACTTGGTGACCTGCTGCTCTTCTGCTTCCTTGCCGTCCTCCTCCAGGAGAGTAAGGGTCAGCACCTTGCCCACAATGGAAAAGCGATATACCAATGTCTTTTTTGTATCTGCGTCCTCAATGGTCAGCTTGTTTCCCTTGATGGTGTACTCGCAGTCAAAGTTCCAAGTGGATATATAGCGGTCGCAGGTGCCGTCGGAGTAAAACACAAAGGCCAGCACACCGGGCTTATCCTGGCTGTCCCAGTTGGCACAAATGGCCTGATCACGGGGCGTAAAGAGACCAACGACGGCTTCCTTTGGGATTTTGATACGTTACGCCGCAGTAAATGCCGCCGCCGATGAGCAATAGTCCCAGCAGGGCACAAACAATGCCGATGATCAGCTTCTTTTGCACAGCGGTCAGCTTGGAACTCTTTTTCTTTTTTCTCGCTCATATTATTTCTCTTCCTTTAAGCCCTTTTTGATAAGGATTTTCTCGATCTTGTCAGAGCAGTCCAACAAAGAGGATACAGACATATCGTGGTTCAAGGTGTCCAGAAAATACGCGGTGTATTTGGACAGATCCACGCTCTCGTACCAGTCGCGGCTCAGCAGCTCCGGGGTCTGATACACACCATTGGTGGTGAATACACGATAGAAAGTACCGTTCTTATATGCCTCGTCAAACACTTCCAGACCGTTGCAGAACAGACCGAAGGTGGTGCAAACGAAAATGCGGCCGGCTTTCAAGCCCTTCAGCTTGGAGCAAACTTCCAGCATAGACTCGCCGGAGGAAATCATATCGTCAACGATAATAATGTCCTTGCCCTCTACGGAGTCGCCCAGGTACTGGTGCTCCACAATGGGGTTGCGACCATTGACTACGCGGGTGTAGTCCCGGCGCTTATAGAACATGCCCAGATTTACACCCAACTGGGTTGCAAAATAAATGCAGCGGTGCAGGGCGCCCTCATCCGGAGAAATGACCATCAGGTGATCCTTGTCCACATGCAAATCCTCTACGCTGTTCACCAAAGACTTGATCATCTGATAAGTGGGCATGATGTTCTCAAAGGAGCCGTTGGGAATGGCGTTTTGTACACGCTTATCGTGGGCGTCAAAGGTCATAATGTTGTCCACGCCCAGATTGACCAGCTCTTGCAGTGCCAGCGCGCAGTCTAAGGACTCACGGCTGCTTCTCTTATGCTGGCGACCCTCATACAGCATGGGCATCAAAATGGTGATGCGCTTTGCCTTGCCGGAGATGGCGGAGATGACGCGCTTTAAGTCTGCATAGTGATCGTCAGGGGACATGGGTACTTCCATCCCGTACATATTATATGTGCAGCTGTAATTGAATACATCTGTAATGATATACAGATCAAAGCCGCGCACACTCTCGTTCACGACGCCCTTGGCTTCACCGGAGCCAAAGCGGGGTAATGACACATTTACCTTGTAGGTGTCGCGCTGGTAGCCATAGAACGCAATGTTCTGCTGATGCTCGCTGGCCTGGTTTGCGCGCCATTTGACAAGGTATTTGTCGATCTTGTCGCACAGGGCTTCGCAGCCGGGCATGGCGATGATTCCAAGAGGGCCTACGGGGATTGTTTCTACATTTTCAGCGGTTTTTCTGGGCATATTAACAGCTCCTCCTAAATTTTTACGCCATTATAATACAACAACCATCGGCGAAAGTAAACCGCAAAATGAAAAATTTCAGAGAATTGACAGAATTAACCGGCGCTTTGTTGTTTTTTTGCGGCGAATATGAACAAGAATCAGGTAGCCGGCCACGCCTGCAACACAGGTGCCGCTGACGGCCGCACCGATTGCCAACCCCTTGGGGGTATAGCGCAGCTCCACCTTATGCTTACCGGGCTTGACGGTGGTCGTCAGCAGGGCTTCACCCAGCTTAAAGGTTTCCGCTTTTTCGCCGTCAATGTATACGCTCCACCCGGTGTCATAGGGAATGGAGGTGCACAGGTAGCTGTTCTCGCGAACGGTGATGGTGCCGGTAATGTGGGTCTCGCCCCAGTCGGTGACTTGCAGAGCGCTGTCTGCTAACAGGCGATAGCCTTTGGCAAATACGGTCTCGTCCACGCTGTATGCGTAAATAGAAGCGTAGCTCTCCGTGGCGCTCATACTCCCGGCGTCCAGGGATACTTTAATTTCCTCGCCCTTTTTGTGGTAGCCCAGATCCATAATGTACGGCTCTTCAATATTTTGGGACAGGGTGTTCTTTATGCCGTCACCACTGAATTCTGCCGTCTTGATTTCCGGCGAGGTCAGGTAGATATACACATTGCCGTCTCGTAGGGGACTGATGGTTACTTCCACCGTGCCGTATTGCTCGTCGCTGCTGGACTTGTTGAACCAAAATGTGCCGTTCTCCGAGCATGTGTCACCGGTGAGATTGTCGTAGCTGCAGTCCGTATAGCCGCAGGGTACAAATACCCCGTCCAGCCCTGTCGCCAGGCGGGAAGTAGTCCCCCTGCACCTTAAAGGGATCGCCCTCATCCGCTGCCCAATCTTTCAAATGGGTTTTGGCTGCGTAGGCAATAGGCAGGAAGCAGTCATTCTCATACACGGCGGCGGATTTGTCCTTGTTACGGTACACTTCCGTAAAATACCGATCGGTGGGGGTAGGATTGGTGGGCGTGGCGATCAGGTATTTGATATTGAACATCATATTGTACACCGGGGTCTGTGGATTGTAGGTGTAGCTGTTGATCCGATTGCCAAACATACCCAGGTTGTATTGCAGCTGGGAGTAGTCCTCGTATGCCATAGAGGAGAAAGTGGAAATGCCATTGTAGCCGTAATAGCTGGGGTCCATGCGCCGTTCCAGGTAAGTTAGCTCCGTGCGGTAAAAGTCGTTGTCCTTTTTGTGGATGGCTTCTATGGACTCCCGATAAGCAGCATAGTTGCTCTTGTAGTCGCTGTTGCCCTGGGTAATGAGAATGGAGGAGCAGTCAGAGACGATCACTTCGCTAAAGCACATGGCGATCACCGCAAAGGCCAGCACGCTCTTTTTGAACCCGGACTTTTGCAGGCACAGCAGCAGCCCGCACCAGAGAATAAGAAAGGCGATGGTCACATAAATGGAGATCTCGCTCATCTTGGTGGTCATAAACTTCTGGGCCACGATCACATACAGCAGCCAGCCCAGGCCCACGAATACAATGTCCTTATAGGCAATGTCCCGCATACGGCACAGACCGCGGAACGCCATCACCAGCACCAGGAAACAGTACATATAAGAGAAACGGAAGGGCAGGTCGTTGGGGAAGTGGAAGGCGTGCCAAATAAAATTCATCGCATTATTGTCAAAGCTGAACAGGAGAAACAGAAGCAGTACAATATATACCGCCTTTTCCCGCAGAGAAATGCGCCTGTTAATGAGGTACAAGGTGGTACCAGCAGCAGCGGCAGCACGCCGCAGTAGATATTGGGCAACACATCGTCGCCGCTGGAGCGAATGGTGGTCTCCAGGGCAGACAGGTGGGATGTTAAAAAGTCGAAAATGGTAAAAAGTAAGACTCAAAAGTGGTGGGGAAGCTGTCTGAGGTAGCGGAGCTGCCTCGCAGCAGGAAATAGGTGGGTAGCAGGGTCACAGCGCACAGCCCGCCGGCCAGCAAAGAGAACCCGGCAAAGCGCGCGCACCGATTGAGGAACGGGTGACGCATGAGGTTTTTGGCGCTGTACTTCTCCCGAGTGGTGAGCTTTTCGCCGCTCTTTTCCGGTCGGGGTTTGGCGGTCATCAGGAAGTAGGCCAAGAAGTACAGAACAGAGAAAATGCACGCCATATAGCCCATATAGTAATTGGACAGCAGCAGCACTGCCAGCGCGCCGGTGTAAAGAGCGCCCTTGCCGTTATGGACCAATTGCTCTATGCCCAGTACGATCAGTGGCAGCAGAATCATACCGTCGATCCACATAATATTCCAGTAGTACGCTAAAAAGTAGGCGCAAAAGGCGTAGAACACACCAAAGGCGGCACTCACATAAGAGTGGCGCTTTTGTGACACCTTTAAGTAATAGGTAAAAGTGACGGCAGAGGCCATACACTTGACGATCACCAAAGCGGTGATGGCAAAGGAAATATCCGCCTTGTCAAACAGAAAGATCAGCACTGTAAAGGGGCTGGAAAGATAGTTGAAATAGTTGCCGAGGAAGCTGCTGCCGCCGCCGCTCTCCCAGGAGTACAGCAGGCTTTTTGCCCTCTACGACCCGGTCATACAGTTCTGCAAACAGGGGACCGTACTGGTGATACAGGTCCATACGCATAACCGTGCCGTCCCCAAACGGGAACACACTGTACACAATGAAAATAAAGAGAATGCCCAGCAGCGCCACAAAGGCGGATACCGCTAAAAAGCGGTTGGCAAAAAACAACTTGTACAGCCGACCGCCGCTTTTCGTCGCTGCCTTGTCCCGGCAGTCAAACACCAGCAGGCGGTCAAACAGGTAGTTGAAAATATAGACCACCGTTACCGTAGCCAGCCATACAAAGGGGGCTTCTCGCTTCAGCAGCGTGGCAAAGAGAAAATACAAGATCTTATAGAACCCAAAGTCCACGGCGCAGCGAAAGAGAAAGCCGCCGATCTGTTTGGGAACGGTTGCCATACCCCGGGGAAAGACAAATTTCTTCTCCAGTACAAAGGACAGCAGCGCAGCCGCGCCGGCTGCCGATCCCAACAGCCGCACCGGCCCCCAAGCCAAACGCCACCTTGCACAGCTGCTTGACGGCAAAAAGCACCAACAGGCACAGCGTGTAGGCGGCGGTGTAATTCACCGTTTCCGTATTCATCCACTTTGTAGCAAAGCGATGTTTGTTGTTTGCGGTAATGTCCATAAAATGCACCTCTTGCTTTTTGTGCGAATTAGATTTTAACATAACTCTGCCTATTTTATCATAATTATGGGCGGACTGCAACTGAAATAAACCAAGTAGGCATACAAGCCCTGTGTGGGGGCATATCTTTTTACAGAAATGAAATGCGGGGTGACCTATGAACAATTTTTGACGACGCGGCGCGGCTGCTGGCTCAGCCGCTGGGAGATCTGCTGCTGGCGCTGCCGGAGCAGACTAAGGAAGAAATTACGGAACTGCGGGTGCGCCGTGGGCGGCCGCTGGTGGTTATGTTGGGCAGTCGGACTTGCTTCCTTACCGATGGTGGTAAGCTGATCAATCACTGTTCGGCCCGGGCGCTGTCTGTCACGGACGCCGCCTTTGACGCGCTGTTTGCCGCTGTGTGCGCCTATTCCGTGCATACGCACATGGGTACACTGGTGGAGGGCTTTGTGACCGCACCCAACGGCAACAGGGTGGGTATTGCAGCCACGGCAGTGGAAAAAGACGGTACAGTGACCGCCATTCGGGATGTGCAGTCCCTGAACATTCGAATTGCCCGAGAGGAGCGAGGCTGTGCCCGTGGGGTGCTGAACATGCTCTTTGTAGGCAGGCTGCCCAGTATCATTGTGGCAGCGCCGCCGGGGGGCGGTAAGACCACTGTCCTGCGGGATCTTGCAAGAGCGCTGTCCGGCGGGTTCGGCGGACGGTATAGAAAGGTGAGTATCGTAGACGAGCGGGGCGAATTTGGCGGCTTTTCTCCTGGGGTGAATACAGATGTGCTGACCGGTTTTGGCAAGAAAAAAGGAATAGAGATTGCCGTGCGTACCTTGTCGCCGGAGCTGATCGTTTGTGACGAGATCGCCGACGATGCCGAGGTGGACGCCATTAAGGCCGGGTTCTCCTCCGGGGTGGCTTTTGCCGTGTCCGTACATATTCGGGATGCGGAGGACCTGGTGCACAAGTCCATTATCAAAAAGCTATATCTAACCGGCGAATTTGATTATGTGGTGCTGCTGGAAGAATACGGAGATACCTTTTCCGTGGTGGATTTGCGAGGTGGCGGCGATGAAGATCCTTGGACTGTGGATGATCGTACTTTTTTGCGGGGCGATCGGTATTTCACTGGCAGTTGAAGTGGGGCGGCGCTGTGAGCGAGCACAGCTGCTTTGCCGCTTGGGGGAACAGGTGCGGCTGCTGCTGGATTATAGTATGACGGATACGGGGGCTATTTTTGCCCAGTTGGCGTCGGACCCCCGCTTTGCGCCCTTTGGCTTTTTGCAGGGCTGCGACCCGGCCAAGACCGTGACGGTCGCTACCGGGCTGACTGCCCGGGATGACCAAGAGTTGGCAGCCTTTTTGCAAAGGCTGGGCAAAAGCGATTTGCAAAACCAGTTGCGGCTCACCGACGGCTACATTGCCTTTGCCAAAGGCCGGGCAGAGGAATACGCTGCTCGGTGCAAGCGACAAAAACAGTTGTATGTGGCCTTTGGCCTGTCCGGCGGGCTAATTGCCGCCCTGCTGCTGGCCTAAAAAGATCAGGAGGTACAAATGAGCGTGGATTTTATATTCAAAATTGCGGCCATCGGTATGATCGTGGCGGTGCTGAACACCCTCTTGGTGCGCAGCGGACGGGAGGACCAGGCCATGCTCACCACCCTGGCCGGGGTGATTGTGGTTTTGATGATGTTGGTGCCGAAGATCAGCGCGCTTTTCTCCGGTATAAAATCTATGTTTGACCTATGATCCAGATCGCAGGGATCGCCGCCGTTTGCCTGCTGCTGACGGTGCTGCTGAGAAAAGAGAACCCCACCTTTGCTTTGCTGGTCACTGTGGCCGGTGCCGGACTGCTGTTTTACACGGTGTCTAAGTTGGCCGGCAGCGCCTTTGGTATATTGGGCGACTTAAAGACGGCGGCAGGGGACACCGGGGCGTATATTGATCTGATGTTCAAGATCCTGGGCATTTCCATCGTGACCCAGGTGGTGTGCGATGTGTGCCGGGACAACGGCGCGTCCGCATTAGCTTCTCAAACGGAGACAGCAGCCAAAATTCTGGTACTGTCCCTACTGCTGCCGCTGTTTCAAACGGTGATCGGAATTGTGACGGGACTTGTAAAATGAAGCGATTTGTATTGACATTTTTACTTTTGCTGGCGTTGCCCGGGGTGTGCTTTGCCACCCAGTCGGCGCTCTCCGGTGACGGTTATCGCCAGGCGCTGTCCGGGTATGACCTGTCGGCGTTCGAAAAGCTGGGGGACGATGCAAACAGCGTGCTGGAGCAGCTGGGACTGGATGATTTTGACTTTGAGACGGTGACGGCGCTGGACGCTAAGTCCTGCGTGCAGGTGCTGGGGCGGCTGGTGCGCCAAAATATCCAAACGCCGCTGCGGGCACTGCTGTCTGTGCTCAGCTTCACGCTGCTGTCCGCCTTTTTAACCGGTTTTTCCGGCAGCGGACTGCTGGGGCAAAACAGCTCTGTTTATTCCACTGCCTCCGCCTTGGTCATCGCGGCGTTGATCGCTGCCCAGTGTGCGGACACCGTGTCCCTTTGCTGTGCCACCATCGGCATTTGCGCGGACTTTGTGTTTGCGTTCTTCCCGGCATTTTTGGTGATTCTAACTGTGTCCGGCAGCAGCCTGACCGGGGTGTCCACCAACACGCTGCTGCTGGGGCTGGCGCAGGGGCTGAATATCCTGTCAGCCAAGCTGTTTGTGCCCCTGATCAACTGCTTTTTGGCGCTGAGTCTGTGCTCCGGCGTGCGCAGTTCGCTGAATATTGACGGTGCGCTGCGGGTGGTGCGTAAGGGCTTGATCTCACTGACCTCCTTTTGCGCCGGGGCATTTGTGACGGTGCTATCCGTGAAGACGGCGGTGGCCTCCCGGGCGGACGCGCTGGGACTGCGTTCTCTGCGCTTTGCCATCAATTCCGTAGTACCGGTGATCGGCAGCGCCATCAGCGAAGGACTGCTGTCTATACAAAGCTATGCCGGGCTGGTGAAGAGTACGGTAGGCGTTGTGGGCATTATTGGGGTCATTGCCCTGTTTTTGCCGGCTCTGATAAATGTGATCGGCTGGCGTGTTAGCATTGCCGTATCCGTGGCGGTGAGTGAGATCTTTGACGACCGCACCGTGTGCAAAATGCTGCGGGCCTTTGGCGACGCCTTTTTGCTGATGAATGTGGTGCTCATTCTCTCCATGGTCACCACGGTGATCTCCATCGGCATACTGATCGCTGCAAAGGGGGCTGCCGGGTAATGGATGTGGTAAAGCAGTGGACCCTGAACATTTGTTTGACCCTCATCGGGGCAGTTATCCTGTCACTGGTATCGCCGAGGGGCAGTATGGGGCGATTTTATAAAACCGTACTGTCGCTTTTTATCATCGCCGGGTTTCTGCTGCCCATCACCGGCGGCGAGAAGGCAGATTTTTCCGCTTATTTCTCCGATGTCACAGCGCAGGCGGCAGACGCAAACAGCGTGTATGAAAGCCAAATCGAGAGCCGTGTTAAACAGACTCTGACTGCTGCCGGGTACAAGGATTGCAGTGTGCAGGCTTCGGTACGGATCAAAGACCAGGAGATCTATATTCAAAAGCTGGTGGTCTCTGTGCCCGGCGACATGGATCGGGAGGCAGTGGCGGCGCTTCTTAAGGCACAGCTGGGATTGCAGCCGGTGGTAAAAGGACTGGGGAGTAGAAATGACAGAGAAGTGGAAAAACTGCTGCTAAAGGCCGCAGGGGCAGCGCAAAGTGTTCATTCTTCTGGCAGTACTGGGGATTGCGCTGGTACTGCTCTCCGGCAATGGAACCGCAGGCAGCAAGAGTAAAAGCGAGACCACCACCGCCAGGGATTACGACGCCTATGTGGCGGATCTGGAGGGGCGGCTGCAAAAACCGTTGCCAGTATGGACGGGGTGGGCACCTGCAAAGTGATGATCACGTTGGAGAAAAGCGACGAGAACGTGTACGCCACGAACAGCGAAAGCAAGCGAGATGCAGACAGCGGCAGCAGCAAGGAGGACTATGTGCTTTATGACCAGGACAGCGGCGAAAGCCCGCTGCTGCTCAGCGCCTACCTGCCCAATGTGCAGGGGGTGGCGGTGGTGTGCACCGGCGGCGACGATCCGGCTGTTCGAGAGAAGATCACCACCACAGTCGCTTCTCTCTTTGGCATACCCACAAATCGAATATCCGTCTCAAAACTGAAAGGGGAATAGGTGACCGAATATGAAAGAGAAAAAGCAAAAGGAACCGGGGGCTGAAATGCAAGAGGTGCTCACGGAGGAACAGCTGAAAAAGCGAAAGCTGCACCGGGCGCGGGTAAGCCTGGGTTGCATGGTGCTGATTTTGGCTGTCGGCGTAGTGGGCAACTGGTACTGGGAGAACAGCGATATTTCCACAAAAATCAGTACAGTCAGCGCCCAGCGCACGAAGACTCTGGGGAGGCCACCTTTGTGGATGCTACCACCGAGGCTGCTACGGAGAACAGCTACTTTACCCAGGCCAAGCTGGATCGGCAAAGCAGTCGGGACGCTGCGCTGGAAAAGCTGCAAAAAATCGTGGATACCGCGGATAAAAGCGCGGCTGCCCATAAAGAAGCGGCACAGAAGATTGCCAAGATCTCCGACGGCATCAATGCGGAAAACAAAATCGAAACACTGGTGACCGCCAAGGGCGTGGGGCAGTGTCTGGCGATCGTGAGCACAGATGGCAAAAAAGTAGACGTGATCGTAGACAGCAAGGACCTGTCTGACACGCTGATCTTGCAGATCAAGGAGATCGCCGTGGAACAGGTTGGCTGTGATTATAAAAATGTGACCATCATTCAGTCTAAATAAATTCCAAAACTGTCTTGTAAGTTGCTTTTACTTATGTTATAATAAACGCACATTTGCAGCGGCTTACCCGCTGGCAACAAAGGAGCGTTTTTTGCATGGAGATCAATACAAGCACTTCCATGGGCGAACTGGTCATTTCCGAAGAAGTGATCTCAGCCATCGCCACCAATGCAGCCAAAGATGTGGACGGCATTGCCGGGTTCTCTAACCGCCCGGTGGATGTGGTCAATACCATTAAGAAGGGCAGCCTAAAGGTAATGAGCCCGGTGCGTGTTTTGGCAGACGGTGAGGATTTGAACATCAGCATTTATGTGAACATGCTGCCCGGTAAAAAGATCCGCCAAGTGGCGGAAGAGGTACAGCGGGCGGTCAAGGAGTCTGTACAGAATATGACCGGTAAGCTGGTGTCTAAAGTCAATGTGATCATCGCCGGACTGGAATTTGACCAGCCGGAGAGTGAAACGGGCAACCTTGTGAAACTGAAGAGTAAAACGGATTTTACCGACAAGGCGGCGTTTCTTGTCGGTTTTTTTCTTTTGGAGGAAGTTTATGAAGCGGAACGAACAGCGCGAGCAGGCGTTTATCCTGCTGTTTGAGTACCTGTTTTTTGCCCCAGGACGACCTGGTGGCGATCTATGACGAAAATATCGGCACGGTAAGCGATTATGCAAAAGAACTTTACACCGGCGTGCTTGCCAATTTGGACAAGCTGGACGAAACCCTGGCAAGCTATTCCAAAAAGTGGAAGCTGAACCGTCTACCCAAGGTGAGCCTGACTGTTCTGCGTCTGGCGCTCTACGAAATGGAGTTTGTGGACGATCTGCCGGACAGCGTGGCGATCAATGAGGCTGTGGAGTTGGCAAAGAAGTACGGCAGTCAGGAAGACGCCAGCTTTATTAACGGCGTGCTGGGTGCTGTGTCTCGGAGTAAGGCAGAATGATTCTGGGAATAGACACCAGCAATTACACCACCTCTGCCGCTGTGCTGGACGGTGAAGCGCTCACCCAGCAAAAGCAGCTTTTGGAGGTGCGCCCGGGAGAGCGGGGTCTGCGCCAGAGCGACGCCTTGTTTCAGCATACGCGCAATTTGCCGTTGCTGTTTGATAAACTGCCGCCAATGGATGGGGTGACCGCCGTTGGTGTCAGCACCCGGCCGCGGAATGTGGAGGGCAGCTATATGCCTTGCTTTTTGGCAGGGATCAGCGCGGCGACTGCCGCCGCTAAGGCTGCCGGTTGCCCTCTTTATACCACCTCTCACCAAGTGGGGCACATTTTGGCGGCACTGTACGGTGCCGGTGCGCTGGAGATGATCCGTGCGCCCTTTGTGGCCTTTCATGTGTCCGGCGGTACAACGGAAGCCCTGCTTGTGGAACCGCACAAGGAAGAATTGATTTCTGCTCGCTGCGTGGCGGCCAGTTCGGACTTAAAGGCCGGGCAGCTGATTGACCGTACCGGGGTGCGGCTGGGTCTGCAATTCCCTTGTGGTCCGGCGCTGGAACAGCTGGCGCTGCAAAGCAGGGTAAGTTATAAAATCAAACCCTCGATGCAGGGAGCGAATTGCTCATTGTCCGGGGTGGAAAATCAAGTGGACAAGCGCTTGCAGGCAGGGGATGCACCGGTCGATATTGCCCGGTTTGTGCTCTCCAGCGTATCTGCTGCCTTACAAGGTATGGTGCAGGCTGTGTTTGCTGAATATGGGCAACTGCCGCTGCTGTTTGCCGGTGGCGTGATGTCAAACACCATCTTGCGTCGAGAACTGGAAACAGCCTTTGGCGGCGTGTTTGCCCCGCCGGCGCTGAGTTGTGATAATGCGGCCGGTGTGGCTGTGTATGCTGCTCTGTGCAGCAAAGAACTGGAATGATGACTGTACTTTCTGTTTCTAAACTGAATTTTTATTTGCGTGCACTGCTGGAAGGGGACGCGCCGCTGCAAAATCTTTATGTAAGCGGTGAGATCTCCAACTTTAAGCGCTATCCCACCAGCGGACACTGCTACTTTACCCTGCGGGACGAAAAAGCGCAGCTGAAATGCGTGCTGTTTGCCGCCCAGGGCGCACACCTGCGATTTGCGCCGGAGAACGGTATGCGGGTGATTTGTCGAGGCCGGATGAGCGTGTACGAAAGAGACGGCGTGTATCAGCTGTATGTGGACGATATGCAGCCCCAGGGCTGCCGGTGCACTGGCTGTGGCCTTTGAGCAGTTAAAGTCTCGTTTGGCGGCTGCCGGGCTATTTGATGAAAGTCACAAGCAACCGATACCCAAGTACCCCCGGCGGATTGGCGTAGCCACCTCTGCTTACGGTGCGGCAGTGGCGGATATTAAGCAGATTACCGCGCGGCGCTTTCCTGCGGCGGAACTGGTGATCGCCCCCACCGTGGTGCAGGGCGACGGCGCACCGGAAAGCATTGCCCGGTCTATTGAACAGCTGGACAAAATGGGGCTGGATGTACTGATCGTTGGCCGTGGCGGCGGGTCTATGGAGGATCTGTGGGCGTTTAATACGGAGACGGTGATCAACGCCGTCTATACTTGCAAAACACCCATCATCTCTGCCGTTGGGCATGAGACGGATTTTACGATTACGGATTTTGTGGCGGATATGCGGGCACCTACCCCCAGCGCGGCGGCGGAGTTGGCTGTGCCGGATCGGGAGGAAGAGCTGCGCCGCATTGCGCAGCTTGAAAGCATTGCTACCCGCGCGTTGCGCAGTCTTCTGGAACGGGAAAATCAGCGACTGGACAGTTGCTTGGCGCGCAGAGGCAGCGTCGGGGCATATATTTCGACTCGACTGGAACGGTTACAAGCCTTGATGAACGGTAACCGGCAACAAATCCAGCTCCGCTTAGAGCGGGAGAACACCCGTTTGGAACGCGTGCTGGAACAAATTGAAGCTTACAGCCCGCTGGCGGTGCTGCGCAGAGGTTATACACTGGTGCGCCATACAGACGGTTCACCGGTGACCAAAAAAGAAGAATTATCACCGGGTACTGCATTGCGCCTGCAATTTGCAGACGGAAGTGTGCCGGTGCAGGTTTTGGAGGAAAGAGAAGATGAATGAAGAAAACTTGACTTACGCGGATGCAATGCAGCGCCTGGAGGACATCAGCGCCCGCTTAGAGAACGGTTCGGTGTCCTTGGAGGAGAGTATTTCCCTTTATGAGGAGAGTGCCAAACTGGCAGCCTTCTGCAAGCAGATCTTGCAGCAGGCGCAACAAAAAATTACGGAATTGGCTGGTGACGAAAAATGACAAACGATGCATTTCAAAATACCCTTGCCAATGATCAACGGCTGATTGAGAATGCTTTACAGCAGCTTCTGCCTCCCACGGTATTTGACCAGGGTGAGGTGGTGGAAGCCATGCGTTACAGCTTGATGAACGGCGGCAAACGACTGCGCCCGGTGCTTGCGATGGAGTTTTGTAAGGCCTGCGGCGGTGACCGACACGACGTTTTGGAGCCGGCCTGCGCTCTGGAATATGTGCACACTTACAGCTTGATCCATGATGATTTGCCCTGTATGGACGATGACGATCTGCGCCGCGGCAGACCCAGCTGTCACAAGGCATATCCGGAGAATATTGCTCTGTTGGCCGGTGACGCGCTGCTGACCCATGCTTTTGAGATCATTGCCGACTGTGATCTTTCTGCGGATGCGAAGTGCCAAATGGTTAGCCTACTGGCGGCCAATGCAGGTGTCAGCGGAATGATCGGCGGTCAGGTTCTGGATTTGAAATATGAAGCCGCAGACCCCTCCTTGCAGCAGCTGCTGACGGTGCATAAGTTGAAAACCGGCGCACTGATCTCTGCCGCCTGCATTTTGGGCTGCTTGGCAGCCGGTGCTACGCAGGCGCAGATCGCTGCCGCTTCTGATTTTGCCTATAATCTGGGCATTGCGTTCCAAATCAAAGACGATATTTTGGACATTACCGGCACCAGCGAAATGCTGGGCAAGCCTGTTGGCTCGGACAGTGTCCAGGGCAAGGTGACCTATGCCACTAAGGTAGGGCTCGAAAAGGCGCAGCAAGATGTGGAGTTACTGACGGATAAAGCGCTGGAAAGCCTGCGTGCCTTTGACGATACAGACTTTTTACAGGCACTTGCCCAGTCATTGATCAGTCGGGATCACTGATTTTTGCATTATTATACAAATCTTGCATTTTTATTCAGGCTATGATACAATAGCCTCATGAAAAGAGTTGAGTTATTTGTCTCTTTTTAGACAGTATTCAGTCTCCTAAGGACTTGAAAAAATGAATCGTGATGAGCTGGAACAGTTGTGTTCAGAGATCCGCGATTTGCTGGTGCAGACTGTGTCTCATAACGGCGGGCACTTGGCCTCCAATTTGGGCGTGGTGGAGCTGACTGTGGCGCTGCACCGGGTGTTTAACAGCCCGTCCGACCCCATTATCTTTGATGTGGGTCACCAGTGCTATACCCACAAGATCCTCACCGGACGCAAGGATGATTTTGTTACCCTGCGCACCGAGGGCGGCATCAGCGGCTTTACCCGACCGGACGAGAGCGAGCACGATATTTTTTCCTCCGGCCACAGTTCTACGGCTATTTCCCAAGCCATTGGTTTGGCTAAGGCAAAAGCGCTGCGGGGCGAAAAGGGCAAGGTGATTGCTGTGATCGGCGACGGCAGCACGCCATGACCGGCGGCCTGGCCTATGAGGCGCTGAACAACTCCGGCACGGAGAACGATAATTTGATCGTTATTCTCAACGATAACAATATGTCTATCAGCAAAAACGTAGGTGCTTTGGCAAAAAACCTGACCAGTATTCGCACCTCCCGGGCCTATTTCACCTTTAAGAGCAGAGTAGAGCATTTTCTGTCCCGCATTCCCAAAGTGGGCAGCCAGCTTTGTCGTTTTTTCACCAATATGAATTCTGCCATTCGTAAGCGGATCTATAAGGCCACTATGTTTGAGGATATGGGCTTTCGTTACTACGGACCCATTGACGGTCACGACCTGCGAGCATTGACGGATGCTTTGACAGTGGCTAAGGCGCATAAGCACTCGGTGCTGATCCACATTAACACGGTGAAGGGTATGGGTTATCGCCCTGCGGAAAAGAACCCCACCCAGTTCCACGGTATCGGCAAATTCGATGTAAACACCGGTGAGCCGCTGAGCAAAGGGGAGACTTTTTCCTCCGTATTTGGTAACACAGCGTGCGACTTTGCCGCCAAGGACGCCCGTATTTGCTGCATAACAGCGGCTATGGCTGCGGGCACCGGATTAACCCGTTTTGCCAGCGAATATCCCCAGCGTTTTTTTGATGTAGGCATTGCGGAGCAGCACGCAGTTACTTTTTCCGGCGGTTTGGCGCGAGGCGGTATGGTGCCGATTTTTGCGGTGTATTCCACCTTTTTGCAACGCGCTTATGACCAGCTGATTCATGATGTATCCATGCAAGGATTAAAGGTGATTCTGGCAGTGGATCGGGCCGGCTTTGTCGGTGAGGACGGCGAGAGCCACCAGGGGATTTTTGATACCTCTTATCTCAATTCCGTGCCCGGCTGGACGGTGTATGCGCCTACATATTATGCGGAGCTGTGCTCCATGCTGTACCAGGCCATTTATGTGGACCCGGGCGCTGTGGCAATTCGTTACCCCAGAGGGGAGAGCCAAACCCGCCGGAAGGCTATCAGTACGAGAAAGAGCCGTTTCGTATCTTCGGCGATCCGGGCGCCAAGCGCTGCCTGGTGACATACGGGCGGCTGTTTGATACCTGTCTGCAAGCCATAGGAGAGCTGGACGATACTTTTGTGATTAAACTGAACCGGATTCGCCCCATTGCGTCGGAGGCGGTGGCTGCCGCTGCCAAGGCGCAGGTCATTTGGTTCTATGAAGAAGCCACGGTCAGCGGCGGCGTGGGGCAAACCTTTGCCGCTTTGCTGGAAGAGAAAGGCGGAAGCGCCCGGTTTTTCCACAAGGCCGTGCCGGATACATTTGTAAAACAGGCGTCTGTGGACAGCCAACTTCGCAAGTTTGGGCTGGACAAGGCGTCCATAGTCAGTGAGGTCAACCATGCAGAAGAAAACCCGGCTTGATGTGGCTGTGTTTGAGGGCGGTTACGCCCCCAGCAGAGAAAAGGCGAAGGCCATTATTATGGCCGGTCAGGTCTATGTAAATAACCAAAAAGTGGACAAGGCCGGTTTTGAATTGAAAGAAGGTGACAAGCTGGAGGTGCGTGGCAAAACGCTGAAATATGTGAGCCGCGGCGGCTTGAAGCTGGAAAAGGCCATGCAGGTCTTTCCCATCACTTTAGCAGACAAAACCTGTATGGATGTGGGAGCGTCCACCGGTGGTTTTACGGATTGTATGCTGCAAAACGGCGCAAAGCGGGTGTATTCCGTTGATGTAGGCTATGGCCAGCTGGCCTGGAGCCTGCGCACGGACGATCGGGTGGTGAACCTGGAGCGCACCAACTTCCGCCATATTACAGAGGAACAGATGCCGGAAGCCATTGATTTTGCGTCTGTGGATGTATCCTTCATTTCCTTAAAGCATATTTTTCCAAATTTGCATTTACTGCTGCGCCCCTGTGGGCAGGCGGTTTGCCTGATCAAGCCTCAGTTTGAGGCCGGTCGGGATAAAGTGGGCAAAAAAGGTGTGGTGCGGGAAGCCGCCACCCACCTGGAAGTGGTCGAGCGGGTAATCGGTATGGCTATAGAGAACGGTTTTTCTGTTCTCGGTCTGGAATTTTCCCCGGTAAAAGGGCCGGAGGGGAATATTGAATACCTGTTGTATGTGGAAAAGTCTGAGGCCTGCGGCGGTTGCGCCGGAGGTAGACCCGGCCGCACTGGTGGGTCGCTCCCATGAGGCATTGGTATGATTATTTCTGTTTTTCCTTATATTGAAAATGAGTCGGTACGCCGTCTGACCGGTGATGTGCTCAGCGAGTTGGATCGGTTGAAATGTCATGTATATGTAACCCAGGAGTGCGCCGGTCAGCTGCCCGGCACCATGTGGTATACAGTAAGCCGGACAAGATGATGGAGGACTGCGATCTTGCCATCGCCATCGGCGGCGACGGTACCACCCTGCGGATTGCCAAGAAAGCGGCTTTTTATGACAAGTGCGTGCTGGGCATTAACGGCGGACGACTGGGCTTTATGAGCGGCTTGGAGGCCAACGAACTGTCCTTGCTGGGCAATGTGGTTACCGGCAAATATAAGGTAGACAAACGGATGATGCTCCAGGCGGATATTATCCGTGAAAATCAGGCGACAGAGACTTTTCACTGTCTGAATGACGCGGTGGTCACTCGCGGTGATTACGCTCGGCTGATCGATGTAAATATCCACTGTGAGGAGCGCCCGGTGTGGGATGTGCGGGCGGACGGTGTGATCGTGTCCACCCCAACCGGCTCCACGGCGTACTCAATGGCGGCAGGCGGACCGGTGGTCAGCCCGGAGACGGATTGCTTTGTGGTCACCTCCATTTGCCCCCATTCGCTGATTGACCGCAGCATTGTGTTCCCCAGCAGCAAGGCGCTGTATGTAAGGGTGCAGAATGATGTGGACAACAACTCGATTTTTACAGCGGACGGCAAGCGCCCGGTACAGATTGACGGTCGCACGGTGGTGCGCATTTCTAAATCTCCCTATGTGGCGCGGCTTATTAAAGTGAAGCCGGACAATTTTTACGAAATTTTGCGAAAAAAGATCATTGAAAGGTGATTGGGATGAAGAAAAGACGACAGGCAAAGATCCTGGAGATCATCTCCAAATACGAGACGGAAACCCAGGAGGATTTGCAAATATATTTGCATGAGGCCGGCTTTGAAGTCACCCAGGCCACCATTTCCAGGGATATTAAAGAGCTGCGGCTGGTAAAGGCACACAGTGCAGACGGCAAGTATGTGTACTCCACCGGCAAGCACCCGAAGGAGGAAAATTTCGGCCGCACGGCAGGTATCTTCAACGAGGCCATCTTAAAGGTGCAGTACGCCATGAACACCGTGTGTATCAAGTGCTTTTCCGGTATGGCAAACGCTGCCTGTGCCGCCATTGACTCTATGGACTGGGACGGCGTAGTGGGTACCATCGCCGGGGACGATACCATCTTTGTGCTTTGCCGCAGTGAGCGGGAAGCCCAGATCTTTACCGTGAATTTGGAGAAGATGCTCCATGCTTAAAGTGCTGGAAATTGAGAATATTGCCGTGATTGAAAAAGCAGCGGTGCAGTTTGACACCGGGCTGAATGTGCTCACAGGTGAGACCGGCGCCGGTAAGTCCATTGTGGTGGACGCGATCAACGCCATTCTTGGCGAGCGCACATCCCGGGAGCTGGTGCGCCATGGTGCGCCCCAGGCGGTGGTACGCGCCTTCTTTGAGGGGGGTGGACCCTGCCGTGCAGGCTGTGATCGGCAATTTGGGTCTGGAGCCGGAGACGGACGGTTCGCTGGTGCTTTACCGACGAATTTCTGCCGAGGGCAAAAGTAGCTGCAAGATCAACGGTGCGCCCTGTACGGTGACTATGCTGCGCACGGTGGGTAATGCACTGGTGAATATCCACGGTCAGCACGACTCCCAAACGCTGCTGGACCCGGAGGCTCATGTGCACTTTGTGGATATGCTGGCAGAGAGTGACCGCACCTTGACGGCGTATCAATCGGTGTTTCACAAATTTTTATCTGTGCGGCGGCGGTTAAAGACGCTGACGGCGGATGAGGAAGACAAAGAAAATAAGCTGGATCTGCTGAATTACCAGATCAAAGAGCTGGAGGACGCGGATATACAGATCGGTGAGACTGAGCGGCTGAACGCCCGCCGCACGGAGCTGAGTGAGGCAGAGGCGGTGCGCGTCGCCTTGCAAGATGTGGCTTACACCATGGGTGGAGACGAGGAGTTCTCCGGGGTGTGCGGCTATTTGCGGGCGCTGGCAGCCAAGACGGCACCCTATTCCTCCTTGCAGAGCATCAGCGAGCAGCTGTATGCCCTGTGTGACAGCGCCGAGACCTGCAAAGATGACGCGGAACAGAAGCTGGAAACCTTGGACGCTGATCCGGAGGAGCAAGCCCAAATTGAGGAGCGGCTGGATCAGCTGTACCGCCTGTCCTTAAAATACGGCGCTACGGAGCAGGAAATGCTGGGCAAGCTGGATGAAATGCGCGCCCAGCGGGAGGAAATCCTCTTTGCCGACCAGGAGTTGGAGACCCTCAGTAAGTCCTATGATGATTTGCTTTTGCAAGTGCAAGCGGCGGCAGAGAATTTGACTATGGAACGCAAGCAGGTGGCTGCCAAACTGGAAAAGGAAGTTTGCAGAGAACTGGCGTATTTGGATATGCCGGGAATTCGCTTTGTGGTGGACTTTGGCAAAGGCAAGCTGTCCTCTATCGGGCAGGATACGGTGCAGTTTTTGATTTCCACGAACCCGGGCGAGCCGCCCAAGCCCCTGGCTAAAATCGCCAGCGGCGGTGAGCTGTCCCGCATAATGCTTGCCATCAAGACCATTTTGGCCCACAAAGATACGGTGGGCACCCTGATTTTTGACGAGATTGACACTGGGGTCAGCGGCCGTGCCAGCCAAAAGATCGGCTTAAAGCTGCGGGCGGTGGCTGAGGACACCCAGGTGATTTGTGTGACGCACTCGGCACAGATTGCATCCCTGGCCGGGGCGCACTTCCTGATCCAAAAGCAGGTGAAAGGGGAGCGCACTTATACCCATGTGCAGCGCCTGGACTTTGACGGTCGAGCAAGAGAACTGGCGCGCATTATGGGCGGACTGGAAATTACACCGGCACTGCTGTCTACGGCAGAGGAAATGCTGCGTACTGCCCGGGAGGGATCATCGCAATGGGTGTGAATATGGAACAAAAAGTAAAAACGGCACATGCGCCTTTCGCCTGTGACCGAATAGATAGACTGAATATTGGAGGACAAACAAATGGGAGTTTATGAGGATTTGCAAGCACGGGGACTGATTGCCCAGGTAACGGACGAGGCGCGGGTACGCGATCTGGTCAATACCGGTAAAGCCGTGTTTTATATTGGCTTTGACCCTACCGCCGACAGTCTGCATGTGGGTCACTTTATGGCGCTGTGCCTGATGAAGCGGCTGCAAATGGCCGGCAACAAGCCCATCGCTTTGATCGGCGGCGGCACCGCCATGATCGGCGACCCCAGCGGCCGCAGCGATATGCGCCAGATGATGACCAAGGAGACCATTGACCACAACTGCGCCTGCTTCAAAAGCAGATGAGCCGCTTTATTGACTTTAGCGAGGGCAAGGCCCTGATGGTGAACAACGCCGACTGGCTGCTGGATTTGAACTACCTGCAAGTGCTGCGGGAAGTGGGCGCCTGCTTTTCCGTGAACCGTATGCTCACTGCCGAGTGCTATAAGCAGCGTATGGAAAAGGGCTTGTCGTTCCTGGAGTTCAACTACATGATCATGCAGAGTTATGACTTCTACACTCTGTTCCAGAAATATGGTTGCAACTTGCAGTTTGGCGGCGACGATCAATGGTCCAATATGTTGGGCGGTACGGAGCTGATCCGCCGCAAGCTGGGGGAGGACGCCTCTGCCATGACCATTACCTTGCTGCTGAATTCCGAGGGTAAGAAGATGGGCAAGACCCAAAAGGGGCGTGCCGTTTGGCTGGATCCGGAAAAGACCTCTCCGTATGAGTTTTACCAGTACTGGCGCAATGTGGACGACGCAGATGTGATCAAGTGCATGAAGCTGCTCACCTTCCTGCCAATGGAGCAGATCAACGAGTATGCCAAATTGGAAGGCCAGCAGCTGAACTCCGCCAAGGAAGTACTGGCTTATGAGTTGACCAACCTGGTGCACGGCGAGGAAGAAGCCAAGAAAGCCCAGGAAGCAGCTCGCGCCATCTTCAGCGGCGGCGCAAACAGCGCAAATATGCCCACCACCCAGGTGGAGGCAGACAGCCTGACTGACGACAGCATCGGCCTGATGGATCTGATGGTACTGGGCGGTATGGTCAAGTCCAAGGGTGAGGCCAGACGCCTGATCACCCAGGGCGGCGTGAGTCTGAATGACGAAAAAGTGGGTGATGTGTATGCCACCGTCAGCAAGGCGGATTTAGAAGCCGGCGCTGTGGTGCGTAAGGGCAAGAAAGTATTCCGCAAATTTACCCTGTAACCGAACAAAATCACATTTTGTGCACCTCCAGTACTTCGGATCGGTGGCGCAGGTCCTATTTTTTGTGCTACGGGCAAAAAATGGCGTATAATTGTTGAATACCCGGACAAAAATTGCTATAATAAATAAGATTATAAACAGATAATGAGCAGGTGAAAATGCAGTGACTGTTTTACAGGAGATCGAGGACTTGCGCCAAAAGCTGCGCTACTACTCGGATAAGTATTATAACGACGATGCGCCGGAGATTGAGGACTATCAGTACGATATGATGATGCGCCGGCTGGAGTCGCTGGAGCAGGCCAATCCACGCTACGTCTCCCCGGACAGCCCCACCCAAAAAGTGGGCGGCAAAGCGGACAATTCCTTTACTCCGGTGACCCATACCGTGCGTATGGAAAGCTTGCAGGATGCGTTTAGTACCGCAGAGCTGCGAGACTTTGACCGGCGGGTGCAGGGAAGTGTGGACCACCCGCGCTATGTGGTGGAGCCGAAGATCGACGGTCTGTCCGTAAGTCTGGAATACCGGGACGGCGTGTTTGTGCGTGGTTCTACCCGAGGCGACGGCGATGTGGGCGAAGATGTGAGCGGCAATTTGCGGGTGATCCGCAGTATTCCGCTGAAAATCAAGGATCCGCTGCCGTACCTGGAGGTGCGGGGCGAGGTGTATATGCCGCACCGCAGCTTTGAGCAGGTGGTGGATCGACAGCAGATTGCCGGAGAAAAGCCCTTTAAGAACCCACGAAATGCGGCAGCCGGTTCTCTGCGCCAAAAGGACAGCAGCGTGACCGCTACTCGTGGACTGGATATTTTTGTATTCAACATTCAGCAGATCCGGGGCAAGACTCTGCATTCTCACAAGGAGTCCTTGGATTATCTCAAGTATTTGGGCTTCCACACGGTTGATGATTTCCCTTGCTATGCGGATTTTGACAAGGTGCTGGATGAGATCCACGCCATCGGTGAACGCCGGGGCGATTTGGAATATGATATTGACGGCGCTGTCATTAAAGTAGATGACTTTGACCAGCGGCAGACCCTTGGCTCTACCGCCAAATTTCCCAAGTGGGCCATTGCTTTCAAGTACCCGCCGGAGGAGAAAGAAACAAAGCTGCTGGATATTGAGATCGCCGTAGGTCGTACCGGGGTGCTAACCCCTACCGCTGTGCTGGAAAGCGTGCATCTGGCGGGCACCACCGTCAGTCGCGCTACTCTCCATAATCAGGATTTTATTACGGAAAAAGGCATTGCCATCGGTGATACGGTTACTGTGCGAAAAGCCGGAGATATTATCCCGGAGGTGTTGTGCGTCACCAAACACGGCGGTAATCCCTGTTATACTTTCCCATCCGTGTGTCCCTCTTGCGGCGCGGCGGTGATCCGGGAGGAGGACGAGGCGGCGATTCGCTGTGTGAACCCGGAGTGCCCGGCACAGCTGCTGCGCAACCTGATCCACTTCTGCTCCCGGGACGCTATGGACATTGAGGGGCTTGGTCCGGCAATCATAGAGACCTTTGTGCAGGCGGGTATGCTTCGCTCTGCCGGTGATATTTATCGGCTGGAGAAAGAGAAGATCGCCGCCCTGGATGGGTTCCAGGAGACCAGCGCCGGGAATATTTTAGCCTCTGTGGAGAAGTCCAAAGAGAACGACCTTTCCCGGTTGCTGTTTGCACTGGGTATTCGCCACATCGGCGCCAAGGCGGGCAAGCTGCTGGCGACCCACTTTGGAAATATGGACAATATTATGACGGCTACTGTGGAGGAGATCGCTGCTATTGACGGCTTTGGTCAAATTATGGCGGAGAGTGTGGCGGACTTCTTTGCTACCGACGGCGCCAAGGCGCTGATCGGGGAGCTGAAAGCCGCCGGTGTGCAGATGGTTAGCAAGACGAAGGTGGAGGATCACCGCTTTGCAGGGCTGACCTTTGTGCTTACCGGTACGCTGCCCACCTTAAAGCGCAGCGAAGCGGCGGCCATGATCGAGTCCTTTGGGGGCAAGGCAAGCGGCTCTGTTTCTAAAAAGACTTCTTATGTACTGGCAGGCGAGGCTGCCGGCAGCAAACTGGATAAGGCAAACGCTTTGGGTATCCCGGTAATCGACGAAGCGCAGTTTATGGAAATGGTGAAATGAGAGAAATTCGAAAAAAGCAGAAAAAGTTATATAAAGCCATGCGCATTTTGCTGTACGCAGCTATTGCGGTGCTGGTGGTGTATATCGGTGCGGGCCGTTGGTAGCAAAGGCCAGTCACGTGGCTGCACTGGTGATGAATTATGTGTGTGACGCGCTGGTGATCGCCTCTATGTTCATGCTTTTGATGTACTACTCAAGTACGGTAAAGTGGACGGGTATCTCAGCCGCATTGAGGACGAACTGGCAGATGCCGGGTATTATTTGTCCGATCGACCGGAGCGGGAGATCCAGCCGCTGACCGCAGCGGTGCTGGCAGACCTGGATCGGTACGGCTATACCGTTGAGCGAGATTTGGAACTCAGCGAGATGCCCTTTGACGCTCGAGCCATGAAGAAAAAAGAATTCTTTTATGTGGTGGAGACGGAAGCGCTGACCCGGGGCGATATTTTGGCTTATTCCGATGCGGCATTTACCGATCTGACGGTACAGAAGATGAAGCGCAGCGGCAGCGGCGTGATCTTGTTTGTAACGGACACGGCCGGGGAAGACGCCATAGACCTGAGCAAATCCATTACCTGCTATGGCAAGCGGGATCAGTTGCAGATCGCCTATGCCATTGCAGAGGCGGACACCGGGCGGGTGTACTTCTTGGGCAACCGGGTTAGCAAATGCCAGCAGATGATCGCCAATTATGTAATGGGCTGCGAATTACCCATTGCCGATGCAAATAAGGGCGAGCGCCTGCCGTTTCAGGATAAACTGGAGGAAAAGATGAAAACCTTTACTCTGGCAGAATTTAAAAACGGCACATTCTTCGCACACGATTAAGGAGACAGCTATGACAGAAAAGGTAAAAGAATATATTGCGTCCCTGCGGGGCAAGAAGATTGCTTTTGTGGGTATGGGGGTGGCCAACGCGCCGTCTGCGCTGTTTTTGGCTCGCCATGGCTTGCAAGTATATGCCTGCGACAGTAGGGACGAGAGCTATATTGGAAAAAAGACTTGTGAGGAGCTGCGCGCCTGCGGTGTGCAGTTCTCCTTAGGCAAGGATTATTTGCGCATTTTGCCGGAGATGGACATCGTTTTCCGCAGCAACGGCATTTTGCCGTTCCAAAATCCTTGGATCGGTGAATGTATTGAGCGGGGCCAAACGGTGACCAGCGAGATGGAAGAATTCTTCCGTTACTGCCCGGCCAAGATCATTGGCATTACCGGCTCCAACGGCAAGACCACAACGACTACCTTGATTTACGAAATGCTGAAAAAGGCTGGCCACTCCGCAGTGATCGGCGGTAATATCGGCAAGGCCATGCTGCCGTATTTGGAGGATCTGACCCCCACTGATTATGCGGTTTGTGAGTTGTCCTCCTTTCAGCTGCTGACCATGGGCAATCTGGTGCATCAGCCGGATATTGCGGTGGTGACGAATATCGAATCTACCCATTTGGACCACCATACCTCTCTGGACGAATATGTGGATGCCAAGCGGAATGTTTTGATTTATCAAAGTCCCTCCCAGCGCACGGTGCTGAACGCAGACTGTGATTATTCCATCGGCCACCGGGTGTACCACGATATGCGCTACGATGTGCGGGGCAAGTTGGCGGAATTTTCTTTAGAAAAACCGGTCAATACCGGTGCATACTTAGATGAAAACGACAATATCGTCTATGCAGAGGACGGTACGGTGACGCAGATTATGCCCGCTTCCGATATTCGTCTGCCCGGGCGGCACAATATTGCCAATTATTGCACGGCCATCGCGGCAGTGTGGGGACTGGTGCAGCCGGAGCAGATCCGAGAGGTGGCCCGCACCTTTGGCGGCGTGGAGCACCGCATCGAGTTTGTCCGTGAGGCGGACGGGGTAAAGTATTATAACGATTCCATCGCCACTTCTCCCAGTCGAGTGATCAGCGGCGTGCGTGCCTTTAATCAAAAAAATCATTGCCATTCAAGGCGGCTCGGATAAGGGCAACGATCTGTCTGTGATGGTGTCTGACCTGTTGACCCATGTGAAAATTTTGATTTTGAACGGTGCAACGGCGGATAAGATCGAACAGGCCGTTTTGGCTGCGCCGGATTATGATCCGGATCAGCTGCAAATTATAAAAGTGAAAGATTTGCCACAGGCGGTAGAAGCGGCACGCAAGGCAGCGCAGCCCGGAGATATTGTGTCTCTTTGCCCGGCTTGCCCCGCCTTTGACCAGTTTAAGACATTTGAGTACCGCGGACGGGAATTCAAAAGGTTGGTGAACGCATTTTGAGTACAAACACAGCGGCGCTGTTGCAGGAATTGACGGCAGTTACCGGCACGCCCTTTTCTGATGAGAAAGTGCTGAACCTGCTGACTGCCAAGTTGGCGTCCTTTGGCGATGTGCAGGTGGACGCCATGCACAATATCAGCTGCACCTTCGGCAGCGGTTACCATGTGGTGCTGGAGGCCCACTGGGACGAAATTTGCTTTGTAGTCACAGGTGTTAGCGACGACGGCTATGTGCACTTTGCCAAGAGCGGTGGGATCGACCCCCGGATTTTGCCCGGCGCACGGGTGGTGGTTCATGGCAAGCGGGACCTGCCCGGGGTTATCTCCACCTTGCCACCCCATTTGCAAAAAGGGGAGGACGGCAAGAAAGCGGCACCCATTGACGAGCTTTCCATTGATCTTGGGCTGACCACCCAGGCGGCCAAGGATTTGGTGGCGGCAGGGGACTGCGTAACCTTTGCTAAGCATTTTACGCCGCTGAACGGCAGCCGGGTCAGCGCCAACTGTCTGGACGACCGTAGCGGCGTGGCGGCAGTTCTGCTGGCGGCGGAGCAGCTGAAAGATGTGCCCTGCCGGGTGACCTTGTTATTCACTGCCCAGGAGGAAGTAGGCACTCGCGGTGCCAAGACGGCGCTGTTTGACCGTGGCGTAGATGCCAGCGTTAGCGTAGATGTGTCTTTTGCCTACACACCCGGCTGCAAGGCGCGGGACTGCGGCGTGATGGGCAAGGGGCCGATGATCGGTATTTCGCCGATTTTGGATCGGCAGTTCAGCAAGGAGCTGCTGGACCTTGCTAAGGAAAATCAGATACCCTATCAAACGGAAGTGATGGCCGGGCGCACCGGTACCAATGCAGATGCCATTAGCATTTGCGGCAGCGGTGTACGCTGCGCGCTGGTGTCTATCCCGGAAAAATATATGCACACCCCCGCAGAGATTGTAGATACCGCCGATGTGGAGCAGACGGCGGCGCTGCTGGCTGCCTTTGTGCGAATGAAAGCAGGTGAGCACCGTGCTTAAAACCTTATGCGATTTGAACGGCACCAGCGGCAATGAAGCGGCGGTGCGTGACTACATTTTAGAGCAGATCCGGCCTTATTGCACCACCTGCACTGTGGATGCGATGGGCTCTGTTATCGCCTTTAAGAAAGGCAAGCGCACCCCGGAAAAGCGGGTCATGCTCTCTGCCCACATGGACGAGGTGGGCTTTATCATCACCGGCATGCCGAGGAGGGCTACCTGCAATTTGCACCGGTAGGCGGGATCAATCCCACCGTGGTGCTGGGGCGCCGCTTGGCGCTGGAAAACGGCGGCTTCGGTATGGTCGGCACGGTGCCCATTCATCTGCTTCATGAGGATGCAGGGGAGAAAGTGCCTTCCTTTGATGAATTATTGATAGATGTGGGCGCTGCCGATAAGCAAACAGCGGAAGCGCTGGCGCCGGTTGGCAGCTTTGCCTATTTCAGCGAGTCTTATATCGCCTTTGGCGACGGTAAAATTTGTGCCAAAGCTTTGGACGACCGGATCGGCTGCATGCTGATGATCGAGCTTTTACAATCGGAGCTGGAGGCAGACACCTGGTTCTGCTTCCAAGTGCAGGAAGAAGTGGGCCTGCGGGGCGCTGCCTGTACCGGCAGTCGGGTTCAGCCGGATCGTGTTTTGGTGCTGGAAGCCACAACCGCAGCGGACTTGGACGGCGTGACCGGCGATAAGCGGGTGTGCGTGCTTGGTGATGGCCCGGTGGTCAGCTTTATGGACGGCGCCACCATTTATGACCGGGCGCTATATCGTATGGCCAGAGAAACAGCCGACGAGAACGGTATTCCCAGCCAGACCAAAACCGCCATTGCCGGCGGCAACGATGCCGGCGCTCTGCAACGGGCCGGACAGGGAAGCGCAGCGCTGGCTGTGAGCCTGCCCTGTCGGTATATCCACTCCGGCAGCCTCTGTGGTGCAGCAGTCGGATATAGACGCTACCCGTGCACTATTGGCCGCCCTTTTGCCCAAATTATATGATTGAGTATCAACAGAATTTAGATCTGCTGCGGCAGTATGAACAAACGGATTTGTTTTCCGTACGGGTGCTGGCGCTGGCAGAAAGCTACGGCTGTGACTACAACTTCGCTCGCTTTTATGTGCAAAGAACGGAGAGTGGGCAAATGACTGCGGTTTTATCGTATTTGGACCGGGACTGCACTTTGTCCTTAACGGAAAATGCGGACCGGGAAGAATTGACGGCCTTTTTTGCGGCCATGGGATATGGTACGCTGCTTTGTACGGCGGATTTTTGCATGGATCGGCCTTACAGAGAGGGGCCGATGATGCAGTCTGTGCGGCGCTACGATGTGCAAAGCGGTATGGTTGTGTTTGACAGCTATCCAAAACTAATGGATCTATATAATTTTATTGACTACGACAGCCAGGATTTTGAAAGCTGGTATGTGGATCTGAGCCATCGTATTCGTCATGGCGGCGCCAAGGCGCTGACCTTGCGTATGGACGGCATGATCCTGGCCAGCGGTATATTATCATCCGTAACGGATAAGGGCGCAGTGCTCACCGCCGTGCGAACCCAGCCGGAATTCCGCCGTATGGGCTACGGCTCTATGCTGGTGCGGCGGCTGGTGGCAGACTGCAAAGGCACTGTATACTTAATGCGTGAGCAAGGGCGCAATGAACAGTTTTACCTGCAAAACGGATTTATCAATCAAGGATTATGGAGACAATATCAATGACCCCCTTTTTTCAACTGGACCCGAAGATCGAGTCCGCGTCTGCCGCTGCGTTGCAGCAGGTGGCGCCACGATTTACGGAGATTGACGAGGTAACGGATTACAATCAGCTGAAGGTGCTGCGGGCCTTTATGGACAACGGCATCAGCGAACGGCACTTTGGCAGCAGCACCGGCTACGGTTATGGCGACGAGGGTCGGGAGACCCTGGACAAAGTATGGGCGCAGGTGTTCGGCGCGGAGGACGCGCTGGTGCGCCACAATTTTACCTGCGGCACCCACACCCTGGCGGTGGCGCTGTTTGGTGTGCTGCGGCCGGGGGACAAAATGCTGTGCGTCAGCGGTATGCCCTATGACACCCTGCACAGCGTGATCGGGCTTACCGGCGAGAATATGGGGTCGCTGAAGGACTATGGCATTGCTTTTGACTGCGTGCCGCTGAAAGAGGAACATTTGGACTATGAAGCCATTGCCAAGGCGGTGGACGATACGGTGACCATGGTGTATATCCAGCGCAGCCGCGGGTATGAGTTGCGTGCCAGTCTCTCTTTAGAGGAGACGCAAAAGGTGGCAGAGATTGCCAAAGAGAAGAATCCCAACTGCATTGTGATGGTAGACAACTGTTACTGTGAATTTGTCAATAAGCAAGAGCCCACCCAGGTGGGGGCAGATCTGATCGCCGGGTCGCTGATCAAAAACGCCGGCGGCGGTATGGCCCGCACCGGCGGTTACATAGCCGGGCGCCACGATTTGGTAGAAAAGTGCGCCTTTCGACTGACTACCCCCGGACTGGGGCGGGAAGTGGGCGCCACACTGGGAATGAATCGTGAGCTGTATATGGGCCTGTTCTATGCTCCCCATACCGTAGGCGAGGCGCTGAAATCCGCTGTGTATATTGCGGCGCTGTACCAGTCCTTTGGCTACGATGTGACCCCCAAGTGGGATGAACCCCGGCAGGATATTGTGCAGTGTCTGGGACTTGAAAACCCGGACAGTCTGGTTGCATTTTGCCAGGGGGTGCAAAGCGGTAGCCCGATTGACAGCTTTGTGCTACCGGAGCCGTGGGATATGCCCGGCTATGACAGCCAGGTGGTGATGGCCGCCGGTGCGTTTACGCTGGGTTCGTCTATCGAACTGTCGGCAGACGCGCCAATTCGGCCGCCGTATTACGCTTGGATCCAAGGCGGTCTGCAATTCCATTCCGCCAAGATCTGTGCGGAACTGGCAGCCCAGCAAATGCAAAGCAAAGGACTCTTAAAGCATGACAAATTTTAACGGAATTACCCCAAAAGCCATTGAGCTGCTCAGCGAAAACCGCTTTAACGATTCTAAGGCATTTTATGAAGAACATAAGGAAGAATTAAAACAGCTGGCCACGATCCCCATGCGGCAAATTGTGCTGGATTTGGCGGAGATGATGACACAGCTGGACGATAAAATGTACACGGATCCTGTGTACACTGTTTCTCGCATTCGCAGAGACACCCGTCGCTCCAAAAGCAAGATGATGTATCGGGAGAACCTGTGGCTGATGCTGCGGCGACACAAGAAGCAGTACCCCTGTGCGCCGTTTTTTTGGTTCGAGTTTTCGCCGGTGTGCTACACCATGGGTCTGGGTTTCTTTGTGCAAAAGCCTGCCCAGTTTGACGAACTGCGCAAGGTGATTTTGGCCCACCCGCGCAAGTGGACGCGTGCAGTCAAACAGGCAGAAGACGCAGGTATGCACTTTGCCTGCTATAACAGCTACAAAAAGACCGGCGTCGGATGCACCCAAGGCGCTGCAGCCCTATTTGAACGCAAAGGACATGTCGTTCTCTTATACCGGGTGGAACTTGGAGCACATTGGTTCTACTGCGCTGATCGACGAGTTAAAAGCCGGATTTGCCGCGGCATTTCCGTTATATAAAATCTTTATAGAAGCATACGAAAACATGCTGTCGGAGGGATTGATTGATGATGAATAAAAAAGAATTCTTGCATCTGAAAAGCGGCACAGATGTGCGCGGTACGGCGGTAGAAACGGCGGAGCACGGTGTGCAGCTGACAGACGAGACGGTGCAGAAGATCTGCGTTGGTTTCTATAAGTGGTACTGCCGTAAGGAGCAGGTAGATACCTTTGGCATTGCCGTAGGGCAGGACTGCCGCATTTCTTCCCCCCGCATTGCAGCGGCGGCGATGACGGCTTTTTGTGCCTGCGGGTGCAGGGTGTTTGACTGCGGGCTGGCAACTACCCCTCTATGTTTATGAGTATTGTAGAAAATGAGCCGGTGCAAACGGCGCTGGAGATCACTGCGTCCCATCACCCCTTTGACCGAAATGGGCTGAAGTTCTTTACTTCCGGCGGCGGTCTGGAAGGGAGGATGTAAGCGCCATCTTGGAGCTGGCTTATGACGCGGAAGTGCCGGCAGGTACCGACAATGCACCTGTGACGCTGCCCTTTATGAACGATTATGCCGCCCTTTTGCGCCGGCAGATTGTGGACGGCGTGCAAAATGGTGACCGCCCGCTGGAAGGTCTGCACATTGTGGTGGACGCCGGTAACGGTGTAGGCGGATTTTACGCCGATCAGGTGCTGGCGCCGTTGGGTGCCGATGTAAGCGGCAGTCAATTCCTGGAGCCGGATGGCATGTTTCCCAATCATATTCCAAACCCGGAGAATAAAGGCGCTATTGATGCCGCCTCCAAAATGGTGCTGGACAGCAGCGCCGACCTGGGTCTGATATTTGATACGGATGTGGACCGTATGGGCTGCATTGGCGCCACCGGGCAGGAGATCAACCGTAACACGCTGGTTGCCTTGGCGGCGGCTATTGTGCTGGAGGATCACCCGGGCACCACAGTGGTGACCGACAGCCTGACCTCCGACGGTCTGCGTACCTTTATTGAGCAGGACCTGGGGGGCAAGCAGCTGCGCTATCGTCGAGGCTATAAGAATGTAATCGACAAGAGTATTGAACTGAACAAGAGCGGCGTAGATTCTGCCCTTGCTATTGAGACCAGTGGTCATGCAGCGCTAAAGGATAATTATTTCCTGGATGATGGCGCCTATTTGGCAACGAAAATTGTCATTAAGGCAGCCAAACTGCGCCGAGAGGGTAAGACCATTGAGGACCTGACGGCCGATCTGCACCGCCCGGCAGAGAGTGTGGAGATTCGTGTGCCTATTCTCTTAGAGGACTTTCACGACTATGGAGAAGATGTGATGGCGCAACTGGCTGCATTCGCGGCCGACCATGAGAATTGGAGCGTGGAGCCGGAGAATTATGAGGGTGTGCGCATTAACATACCCGGCGGCTGGTTTTTGCTGCGCCTGTCTGTGCATGATCCGATCTTGCCCTTGAACATTGAGAACGATGTGGCGGGTACTGCCGCAAAGGTAGCCGATGAGATTGCGCAATTCCTGACCCGCTTTGATCAGCTGGATCTTTCCGGCTTCAAAAAATAAAAGGAGACCTGTATGCTGCAACTTGTTTTTGGCAGATCCGGGTATGGCAAAACCGAATATATAAGAAATCGCATTGCAGACAAGATTGACCGGGGAGAAACACAGGTCCTTCTCATCACACCGGAGCAGTACTCGTTTATCAGCGAGTACAGTCTGCTGGAGCAACTGGGGGAGGCACGAGCGCACGCTGTTCGATGTCTCTCCTTTTCGCGCCTTTGTGATGAATGCGACCGTTTGTACGGCGCCGACGGCAGAAAACCGCTGACCAAGGGCGGCAAGGCCATTTTGATGAAAACGGCCATTGACCAAGTGCGCCCGGATTTGGAGTTGTTTGAGAAGAAAGGCAGTTCTGCAGCCTTTGTGCAGTCCATGACCGGCATTTATGACGAGATGAAGTCCTGCAATCTGTCCGGTGCGGCGGTATATGCGGCGGCGGACGATCTGGATACGGATATTCTGCGGTGCAAAATGCGGGACTTTTCGCGTATTATGACCGCGTATGAGGCGTTGCTTGGAGACCGTTTTGCGGATCCGGCGAACCGACTGACTCGCTTGTATGACCAAATCAAAGATCAAAACTACTTTGCCGGTCAAACCGTGTTTTTAGACGGATTTAATGGCTTTGTAGCCCAGGAATATAAGATTCTAGAGCGGATTATTGCTGAGGCTAAGGCGGTTTACATTGCATTGGACAGCGACTCTTTTGGTACCGGAGACGGCTATGACCTGTTTGCCTATGTGAATGAGACGGCAGGCATTTTGCAGCGCATTGCCGATAAGGCGGGCGTGCCCACCAACACGTTGCAGTTGGGCGAAAACTGCCGCACGGATTATGCGGATCTGCGCCGGGTAGAGCAGTATATTTTTGCCGACCAAGCGCCGGAGACGGAGATTCCAGCGGAGCACATTCGCCTGTATGCAGCTTCTACCGTGACGGATGCCTGTAATGATTTGGCCTTACAGATAAAGGGTTTGCTGCGCTGCGGCTACCGTGCCGGGGAAATTGCTGTAACCATGCGTGACCGGGAAAAATATGCACCGGTGTTGGCGTCAGCTTTTGAAAAATACGGCGTGCCATATTATGCAGACGAACGGCAGCCGGTGACCGCCCAGCCGATCTTGGTCTTTCCTATGTATCTGATGCGATCTGTGATCTACGGCTGGCGTAGCGACGATCTGTTCAGTCTGATCAAAACCGGCCTGACCGATGTGTCCGACAGCCCGGATCTGCACCGTACAGAAAATTATGTGTATACCTGGGGCATCAATGGTGCTGCCTGGAAGCGACCGTTTGACAAGTCACCCAAGGGCTTTTCCGGTGCGCTTAGTGACAGCGACCGGGTGCAGTTGGAACGGATCAACGCCCTGCGGCAAAGCTTGATGGAGCCGCTCGTGGCGTTCCAAAAGAAAGTGCACGGCGCCACACCGCGGCAGATCAGCACTGCTTTGTTTGAGGCCATAAAAGCCTACCATGCGGATAAGCATTTGCAACAGCTGGCGGCAGGACTTGCGCAGGACGGCGCGTCTGCGCTGGCAGAGGAGCAGGGGCGCACTTGGGATGTGCTGATGCGCATTTTGGACCAGCTGGCAACGGTGCTGCCGGAGAAGCCCATGGCGTTGAAGGATTATTGTGCCCTCTATGCGCTGGTGACCCATACGGAGGACCTGGGCGAGATCCCAATGGGGCTTGACAATGTGCAGGTGGGCCAGGCGGATCGTATGCGGTTCAATAATCCGCGGGCGCTGTTTATTCTGGGCGCCAACGAAGGGGAATTCCCCCAAACGGTCACCAGTGGCGGCCTGCTCAGCGACAATGAGCGCAAGCAACTGGCGGCGCATGATTTTAAGCTGTATTCCTTTGGCGAAATTTTGAATTTACAGGAGAGGTATTTTGCCTATAAGGCGGTGAGCGCCCCTCGGGAGCGGCTGTTTGTTACCTATACCGCTACCGGGCGGGCAGACGCACCGTCGGCCATTGTCACCGGCATACAGGCGCTGTTCCCGAATCTGCATGTAGAAAAATGGAACCCGGCAAACGGCCTGGATCTGGTCGATACACCGCAAAATGCCTTTGAACTGATGTCCGGCCTTTATGACAGCACGGATCCGTTCTTTGTGGCGCTGCGTACCTATTTCAGCGACGAGCCGCAGTATGCGGCGGTACAGGCACTGGCGGAGAACCGTACACCGATGATCAAGGATACTGCCACTGCACGTAAATTGTTTGGCAAGGATATGGTGCTGTCCGCCTCCCGCATTGAGGATTATTACAACTGCCCCTACCGCTACTTCTGCAAATTCGGGCTGGGGGCACAGCCTCGCCAAAAGGCGGAGATCAATCCGATGGAGCGGGGCACGCTGATCCACTATGTGCTGGAAAAGCTGCTGTCTGAGGTGGGCACCAAGCAACTGCCCGACTATGACAGAAAGCAGATTACCGCCCTGGTGGACGGCTATATTGAACAGTATTTTAAGGAGGAGATGGGCGATCCGTCGATATGCCCTCCCGCTTCCGCTACAACTTCCGCCGCCTGTCCAAAATGCTGGTGGATGTGGTGTGCCGCTTGGCAGGGGAGTTTGCCGAGAGCGATTTTGAAGCCAAGGCCTTTGAACTGCCCATTGATGTGGACGGAGCGGTGCATTCCAAGGTGATCCCGCTCCAGGATGGCGGCAGCCTGCGCATTCGTGGATCTGTGGATCGGGTGGATGTATTGGAGCAGGACGGTCAGCAGTTCGTCCGCGTGGTGGACTACAAGTCCGGCGCCAAAGCCCTTTCGTCTGGCAGATATTGTCAACGGGCTGAACCTGCAAATGTTCTTATATTTGTTTAATGTATGCGCCGACGGCAGCAATCCCTATGCGGGTGTGCCTGCCGGGGTACTGTATATGCACGCTGCCCGCAGTGTGATGACAGTGGAGACGAAAAGCAGCGCGGAAAAGGATATTGCCGGTCAGGAGGACAAGGCGTTCGGTATGAACGGCATAGTGATTACCAACCCGGATTGCGACATTCCGGCGGCCATGGAGCACGATCTGGCGGGCAAGTACATTCCTGTACGGCTGAAAAAAAGCGGCGTCGGCGGCTCCCTTGCCAGCTTGGAACAGCTGGGGCTGCTTCAGCGCAAGATTGAAGCGCTGGTGGCGGATATGGGCAACGCTTTGCAAAACGGTCAAATCGGCCAGCACCCGGTACAGGCCAAGGACCATGACAAAACCTGCGAATACTGCGATTTTGCCTCGGTTTGCGCCTTCAAAAAGAGCGTAACCCCGCGTACTTATGATGACCAAACAGACAGCGCCGTGCTGGCAGAACTGGAAAAGGAGGGGGAGAGCCATGCCTAAGTGGACAGATGCCCAGCAGGATGCCATTGACGCACGGGGCGGCAATATCTTAGTGAGTGCCGCTGCCGGCAGCGGCAAAACGGCTGTGCTGATTGAGCGGGTCAGCAAGTGTATTACCGACCCGGGGCACCCGGTAGACATTGACCGGTTGCTGATCGTTACCTTTACCAATGCGGCTGCGGCAGAAATGCGTTCTCGTCTTTCCGTACGGCTGCGCCAAATTTTGGCGGCAGATCCCGGAATGCCAACGCTAAGCGCCAGCTGTCCCTGCTCAGCGCTGCGGATATTTGCACCATAGACGCATTTTGCCTAAAGCTGGTGCGTGAGAACTTTTTTTCTCTGAATCTGGCGGCGGACTTCCGCCTTCTGGACGAGAATGAAAATGACCGTCTGTTTGAAGAAGCCATTGATACCGTGCTAACAGAATTCTACGAAGAGGCCGATCCGGACTTTCTGCATCTGACTGAGGCATTCACCACTCCGGACAAGGACAGGGACCTGTTTAGGCTGATTAAAGAACTGATGCGGTTTATGAATGCCCAAGCCTTTCCCTTTGACTGGTTGGAGCAAGCTGTGGCCGCTTACGATCCGGCAGTACCGCTGATGGATTCGCCTTGGTATCCTGTGCTAAAGCGCCAGGTGGAGGAAATGCTGGAGACTGCCGCTGCCCTTGTGAAACAGTCGGCAGGACAACTGCCTCCTGAGCCAGCCTACGATAAATATGCAGAGATGCTTGCCGATGATCGGCAACTGATCGCTCACTTGCAAAGTCTGCTGCACAGCGGCTGGGACGCTTTTATGAAGCAGGGCTTCCCGGTGGCGTTCGCCAATATGCCACGGGTGCGTAAGGATATCGACCCGGAGGTCAAGGCGGCTTTAGCTGCCAATCGTGATATCTATAAAACGATTATTACCAAGGATATTAAGACCTTTTTGGTGTCTGACAGTGCCGATTACGCCCAGGATACCGCCGATTTGTACCCAATCTACCGGGCGTTGCTCCGTGTTGTGCAGGCGGTGGAGCGCCTGGTTCGAGAGAAAAAGGACGAGCTGGGCGGTTACGCATTCTCAGACATTGAGCATTTTGCGATTGATCTATTGATGGAAAAAGCCGCAGACGGTACGGTGCAGGCAACGGCACTGGGCCGCCAGTTGCAAGGGCGCTATGCGGAGATCTTGGTGGACGAGTATCAGGACACCAACGAGGCGCAGGATCGGCTTTTTGCCTTTCTATCCAACGGCGGCAACCGCTTTATGGTGGGCGATGTGAAGCAGAGCATTTACCGCTTTCGTCTGGCCATGCCCCAGATCTTTATGGCAAAGAAAGACAGCTACACCCCTTACAATCGGCTGCACCCGGCGTTCCCGGCAGCCATTACGCTGGATAAAAACTTCCGCAGCCGCGCCGGCGTGTGCGCTTATGTGAACCAAGTTTTCTCTTTGTTTATGACCCGCAGGGTGGGGGAGTTAGACTACACCCAAAGCGAGTATTTGAACCCCTTTGACAGTACACCCCCGGACTCTGTGCCCCACGCAGCACTGCATATTTTAGACGCTGTCACCGGCAAAGATCATGTGATGGACGAACCCATGGCGGTGGCGCGCCTGATCGCAAAGAAGGTGCAAAGCGGCGAGACCGTGCAGGACGGCGACAGCCGGCGACCGCTGCGGTATGGAGATTTTGCTATCTTAATGCGCAGCATGCGTGCCCACGCCGGAGATTATGCCCAGGCACTGCAAGATCTACATATTCCGGTGGTCTGCGACAATGCCACCGGCTTGTTTGAGAATGGCGAAATTCAGTTGCTGTTGTCTTATTTACAGGTGATTGACAACCCCATGCAGGATATTCCGCTTTTGGCAGTGTTGTCCTCTCCTATTTACGGCGCTACGGAAGATGAGCTGGCAGAGATCAAGCTGACTGCCGGTTACGGTCGGTTCTATTCCGCCGTGTTCCACCCGGACAACAGTTGTCGCTCTTGTTGCGCTGCGCTGCGAAAGGATCTGTCTTTTACAAAAAACTGGCGGTGACCATGCCGGTTGAGGCGTTTATTCGCCGCCTGATTCGGGATAAGAGTCTGTTTGCGTATATTCGCGCTTTGGGCGACGGCCAGCAGCGGCAGGAGAATGTGGAGACATTTCTTTCCATTGCCGGGCGTTTCGACCAAAACGGCGGACTGGGACTGGCGGCGTTCTTGCGCTATGTGGACAGTATGATCCGCGGCGACGGCAAAACGGACAGCGCGCCGGTGATCGTTACAGATGAGAACGCAGTTAAAATTATGAGCGTGCACCACTCCAAGGGGCTGGAATTCCCGGTTTGCATTTTGGCAGGCGCCGGGCGCAAGTACAATATGCAGGATCTGACCGGCAAAATGCTGCTGCACCCGCTGCTGGGACTGGCAACCAAGTGCCACCAGGAGGAGGGATATTTTGATTATCCAACCCTGCCGCTGGAAGTGGTCAAGCGAGAGAGCCGCCTGGCTGCTATGAGCGAGAATTTGCGCGTGCTGTATGTGGCCATGACGCGCGCCAAAAGCCAGTTTATCTCCTTTGCCAGCGTGCGTAGCTTGGAAAGCCGAGTCAAGACTTTGGCTGCCTATATGCAGCAGGGCAAGCCCTTGCCTCATTTGTGCTCCAAATTGCTGTACGATAGCGATTTTCTCCTGATGTCGGCGCTGTGCCACCCGGACGGCGGTGCCCTTAGAGAGATGGCGACGGTGGATGTGCCGGTGCACCCGGCAGACTTTGCCCTGCAAGTGGTGTTCCCCACCCCGGAGACGGAAGCGCCTGTGCAGACGGCAGAAAGGGAAAAGGCGGCGGATCCGCGCATCGTTGCGCAGATCCGGGAAAAGCTGGATTATACTTATCCTTATGCGGCACTGTCAAAAGTCAGTGGCAAGCGCAACGCTTCCGCACTGGATGAGGCTGTATTCACCGGTGCGTATGTTGCCCGATCCGTGCCGGCCTTTTTGCAGCCGGACGGCCTGACTCCGGCCGAGAAGGGTACAGCCATGCACACCTTTATGCAGTATTGTGACTACGCCGCCGCGCGCGCCGATTTAGAGCAGGAGATCGCCCGGGTGCAAAGTGCCGGGTATCTGCGACCGGAGGAGGCGCACGCCTTGGATCGGCAAAAGCTGACTGCTTTCTTTACCGGCCCATTTGGTGCCCGGGTGTTCGGCGCCCAGGCGGTTTACCGAGAGCTGAAAGTGGCGTCATTCCTGCCGGTGCGCGCACTGGAACAGGTGGACGCAGATGATCCGGTCTTTGTACAGGGCATTGCGGACTGTGTGTTTGAGGAGCCGGAGGGCTTGGTGCTGCTGGACTATAAAACCGACCGGGTGAAAACGGAAGAAGAACTGCTGGCGCGCTACCGGCAGCAGCTGATGTTTTACAAAACCGCGGTGGCTCGCACCCTGCAAAAACCGGTGCACGCGGTGTATTTGTATTCGTTTTGTTTGTCCAAGCCCTGCGAATATAAATAAATTAAAAAAATGCTTGCATTTTGCTACAAGATGTGGTACTATATCAAAGCATTATGACTAATTGGTAAAGAGGTGACAGTAATGAAGGACGCAATTCATCCCAACTACGATACTTGCACAGTAAAGTGTGCCTGCGGCGCTACTTTTGAGACTAAGAGCACAAAGGGCGATATGAAAGTCGATATCTGTTCCAAATGCCATCCGTTCTATACCGGCAAACAGAAGCTGGTGGACACCGGCGGCCGTGTAGACAGATTCAACAAGAGATTCGCTAAGAAGGGCTAATCAAGTAAAGACGGGCAACGCTTGGGCGTTGCCCTTTTTTCGTAGGTGATGGTATGGAAAAGCCATATAAAACCATATTAGAGTCGGCAGAAGACGAGTTTGTGGAGAAGAAATCCCGCTTTATCGCTTACACTTCGCCGGTGCATACGGTAGAGGAGGCCAACGCCTTTATCGCCGGTATTCGCCAACGGCATTGGGACGCTACCCATAATGTGCCTGCCTTTGTGCTGCGCTCCGGCGTGCAGCGTTCCTCGGATGACGGTGAGCCGGGCGGTACTGCCGGTATGCCGGTGCTGGATGTACTCTTGAAAAGCGGAGTGCAGGATGTGTGCGTGGTGGTGACCCGGTATTTTGGCGGCATCCTCCTGGGTGCCGGTGGACTGGTGCGCGCCTATTCTCACGCCTGTTCTTTGGCGCTGGAGGCTGCCGGTGTGGTGACCATGGCGCCTTGCGCCGCCATGGAGCTGACGGTGGATTATAGCTACTATGAGCGGGTGAACAACCTGCTGGCTGACCACGGCGCGCGAGTGCAAAATGCGGACTTTGGCGCAGCGGTCACCCTGGCCTATACCATGGAAGAAACACGGCCCCGGCTTTTGCAGCGGCTTTGACAGAGCTGTCCGGCGGCAAGTATGCGCCAACGCAGACCGGTAGTCTGTTTGCCCCTGTATAAAAATACCAAAACCTGCCAACACTCTTTTTGAAAGGCAGGTTTTCTTATATGAAAAAACTATACTTATTTTCCGCTTTATTTCTCTCTTTTTGCTTGTTTGCCGCCTGCTTTGCCCCGCTGGTGGAGACCGGTGAGCGGGTGAGCGAGGATGTGTTTCGCCTGCATATTTTGGCCAATTCCGACACCAAGGCGGATCAGGACTTAAAGCTGCTGGTGCGGGACGATGTGCTGCAGGCGTGCACTTTCTTCTCCGACTGCCAATCGGTAACGGAAGCTAGGCAGGCGGCGGAGAACAACTTGCAGCGCATTACGGAGATCGCTCGCCAGCGGATTCGGCAGGAGGGCTACAATTACCAAGTCACCGCCCGCGTCGTGCGGGAGTATTTCAGTACGCGGGTGTATGAGAATGTGACTTTACCCGCCGGGTATTATAACGCCCTTAAGATTGAGATTGGCGCAGGGGCGGGGCATAACTGGTGGTGCGTGCTGTTCCCGGCAGTGTGCCTGTCTGCTTGTACCAAGGAGGATCTGTCCGCGTATCTGGACGAGGACGAGGTGCGCTTGATTGAGAACGGCGACGGTTATGCCGTGCGGTTCAAAGCAATTGAAATTTACCAAAAAATCAAAGAAAATTTGCAATAATACCTTGACATTTTCGGCGGAATATTCTATTATATTAGGGCTATGTGCTGGTATGGCGAAATCGGCAGACGCAAGGGACTTAAAATCCCTCGGTGGCAACACCGTACCGGTTCAAGTCCGGTTACCAGCACCAAGCTGGCCGGTACAGCCCCCGTTTCGGGCTTAATACAATAGAATACGCCGATGTGATGGAATTGGCAGACGTGCTGGACTCAAAATCCGGTGGTAGCAATACCGTGCGGGTTCGACCCCCGCCATCGGCACCAAAGGCTCTTCGCAAAATGCGAGGCTTTTTTTGCCGCTTTCGATTGATCTTTACAGCGCGTCGTCTTTCTGTTACAATAGAACCGTAGACTCTGTATTTATTTTGCTATACGTGAGATAGGGCGTATGAGAAACATGAGAAAAGTGTAAAACAGGGAACCTCCCTGTATTTCTGGCCTTAGAAAATATTTTGAAGACAATGAGAATGCGATAGTTTATGTGTTCATATTGAAATGAATTGGGAGATACAAATGAAAAAAGGTATAAATTTTGGGGTTATCGTCTCAATGTTTGTGGCATGTTGCGTATTGTTATGTTCGTGTGCGAATGTTGGTCACAACCAAGCTGAGAGCGCACAGGTTGATTTATCTAGAGTGGATGTGTGCGGCATCTATTTAGGCGAGGATTCATCGTATGACGGTACGGTTAAGGAGGGCTACAAGCCGGTTTGCTATGTGCTATATGTAGAAAACCATTCTCATTACAAAATGGAAAATATGATGATGCAACAGATTAACATATACCCAAATATCGCTTCGCGCGAATACGACACATATTATGAAGGTTCATTTCAGTTATCACCATCTGAAAGCGGTGCTTCGGTAACAATCGTCTTGTTAGTGCCTAAGTATTTATCTGATGAAGAAATCATGAAGTCCCTGTCCAGCAATGATATACACATTCGGTTTCAAGTAGATAAGAATGATTATACTTTTGCCTATCAGTAGTTGGAGAAAAGGCACAGAAAAAGAAATTAGAAATTATGTGATTCATGGAATATATGCTGGGCCGGCATCAATACCTGATTAAAGTGGAGACGGTTCCCAGCATAAAGCAGGGAGCATCCCTTTATTGAACAGGGACGGTCCTGTGTATTGCAGAAGTAGAACAGGGGACGGTTCCTTGTCTCGCAAAAAGAAAAGAGCAGGCCGTGAGACCTGCTCTTCCCTTTGCACCGATCGATGCGGCGGGTGTTTGAATGCGGCGCGCGAAAGAGAGAGAATAAATAAATGAGATAAAACGCGCCGGATACACTGCCCTTTCTTTTTTCATTTCTTTTTTCGGTATCGAACAACCATCCAACCAATCGGTATGTGTATATAATACACTATGTGAAATATACTGTCAAGGAAAAATGTGAAATATCTTGGAATGATTTCAAGATTATTTTTCAGAACAAACATAGAGCATAGGGACATACAAAAGATAGGAGGTTAAAAATGCTTGGACTGAAACGCGGGGCGGTGGCGCTGTATCCCCACGAAAAGGCATGGGAGACGGAGGCGCAGGCGACCATGGCACGGCTGCGCCAAATTCTTGGGCCGGTTGCGGTGGAGATGGCTCATGTAGGCAGCACGGCCATTCCCACGATACAGGCAAAGCCGATCCTTGATATTGCCGTTGCGGTGGATGATTTTGACGCGCTCTTGGCCTATGAAAAACAGCTGCGTGCCGCCGGGTTCTATTACCGTCCTAATGCACAGGCGGGGGTGCGGGGGCAGCTGCTGTTTGCCAGCGGTAGTTATTATGACGGTTCCGGAGACTTACAAACCCACTTTATCCATATTGTGCGCACCGGCAGCGTGGACTGGCAGAATTATATTCTGTTTCGGGATTATCTTTGCACCCACCCGGACACAGCCGGGGAATATGAGCGCCTAAAGCTGGCGCTGGCTGCCCAGTTGCCTACGGACAGCGGCAGAGGGACTATGTGCAGGGCAAGCAATCTTTTATCCGGTCTGTTTTGCGCCGTGCTTTATCCGATATGCTCCTTGGCAAAATAGTAGATATTCTTATCGATCGACCCCTTGGCAGTCATCACCCAAAGCACACGGATATGATCTACCCGGTGAACTATGGCTATGTACCGCATATTTTCAGTGCAGATGGAGAAGAAGTGGACGTATATTTGCTGGGCGTAAGCCAGCCGGTGGAGAAATACAAAGGGCGCGTGATCGCGGTCATTCATCGGCTGGATGATGTGGAGGACAAATGGATTGTTGCGCCAACCGGTGTCACTTTTACACCGGACGAGATCGAAAAAGGCAGTTCATTTCCAAGAGCAGTATTTTCAGCACGAAATTGAAATGCTTGATCCGAATGGGGATCAATAAAACACGACCCGATACAGAGATCTGTACCGGGTCGGTTTGCATTTATAGGGGGGTTACGCCAGGGCGGCGCCCAGGTTGCGGCAGGCAGCAAGGGCGGTATCGTCCGGTGCCTCATTGGCAATGACGCTGTTGCTTACCAGGTGGGCACCCAGGTCTTTGCACTGGTCCTCCCAGGTCTGCATCCACTCGCCGTCGCCCCAGCCGTAGGAACCAAAAAGGGCGATGTTCTTACCGTTCAGTTCCGGTGCGCATTGCAGAAACAGCGGCTCAAATTCAAAGTCTTCCAGCTGCTCTGCGCCCATGGCCGGGCAGCCAAAAGCAATGGCGTCATAGTCCTTGACCTGGGCAGGGAGAAGTCAGAGGGGGTGAACAAGTTTGTCTGCGCACCGGCAGCGCCTGCGCCCTCAGCCACAGCCTCTGCCATCTGAGCCGTATTGCCTGTGCCGCTCCAATAAACGATCGCGATTTTTTTCATAATAAATTCCTTTCTGTATCTAAAAAATATTAAGCACTTTTTACTGTAAGCTGTTCCACATTCCGCTGCCCGCCAAAGAACAAACGGCGATATACGCGGGTGCATTTGCTGAATTTACGAAAGCACCGGCGGCAGACTCCGGGTTGGTATAAACTTTCCAAACCCCGCTGCATAGGCAGTTTTTGCCGTGGTTCTCAATAAAGCCGATCACATCGCCCAGAGGATAGCCTAAAAACAGGCCGATCTCATGGGGAAAGTCGCTGCTGACTGCCAGCTTGCGCCTTAACACATCAAGACAGGCAGCCGGACCGCCGTGCCGGTATAGCCGCAGTGGGCGAGAAATGCAGCCACCCCCGGCTGTTGCAGGTCGCGGGTCAGCCGATCCGGTCGGTACACATATACCAGCGCCCGGTTGCCACTTTCCCGCAGGAGCAGCAGTTCAACACCCTTTGGCGCCAGCAGCGCCTGCCAGCGGGAAACGGCCATTTGCAATGCTGTTGGGTTCTCCGCAGTGCAGTTGAACAGATTGGCGGTTTTCAGCGACGCCAAAGTGGGCGCGCAGTGGTTGATGAGGTATTGCTCCAGCATAAATGCTCCTTTATGGTTAGTAGCAACTAACTGCTTTTTCAAATCTTAGCCGACGGTATTGCCCGTCGGCTATAAGTATTTACGATAAATAGGGGATTATTCCACGCCCGTTGGCCAGGTGATCCTATCCAGTTTTTGGTCACATTTTGAAATTCAATTTGTGCCATTGTTTTCTCAAGGGAACAGTTAGCAGCCACTAACTGATTAGATTTTTACCATAGGCTTTATCCGCTGTCAATAGAAAGAGGATAAAAACAAAAAAGATTCAATGAAAGAAAATCGCCGTGTAGCAAATGAATCATGGATGAAAGGCTTACGGCAACACACAGCTGTCATTCTTTTACTTTAGAAAATTTTAAGCGAGAGGAAGAGAGGGGTTAACGATAGAATCTCAGGGAGAAAACAAAAGACTTTTGTCTGATTTCCCTTGCATCTTGGTGTAAAAATATGGTATAAAATAAATACGCACTTAGGAAAAGGGCATTGAAAAAGAAAAAAAGTTTTTCAAAATCCCTTGACAGTTCGCCCCTGTTTGGCTATAATAATGACCGTTGCATCTGCGGGTGTAGTTCAATGGTAGAATCCCAGCCTTCCAAGCTGGTCGTGTGGGTTCGATTCCCATCACCCGCTCCAGCAAGGGATGCTGCAATTTGCGCTTGTAGCTCAGGTGGATAGAGCAACTGCCTTCTAAGCAGTGGGTCAGGGGTTCGAGTCCCTTCAAGCGCGCCAATATATGGTGGGATTAGTTCAGTTGGTTAGAGCGCCAGTTTGTGGCACTGGAGGTCATCGGTTCGAATCCGATATCCCACCCCATTTTTTTTGAATAACGCCCGTAACCATTGGGGTGTCGCCAAGTGGTAAGGCAAGGGACTTTGACTCCCTCACGCGTGGGTTCGAATCCCGCCTCCCCAGCCAGCGCCCCTTAGGGGGCGGATGCGATCCATTAGCTCAGTTGGCAGAGCACTTGACTTTTAATCAAGGTGTCCGGAGTTCGAATCTCCGATGGATCACCAGTAAATTTCCCTTAAAATCGCTGATTTTTGGCTGTTTTAGGGGATTTTTTATGCCCTTTTTGCCCCATTAGTCGGTTAGCTCTAAATTATTTTGTTGCAAGTATAATGGGCTTTTGTTATAATACGATTGAGAAGATTTGTCCTATTTTGTAATATTTTGCTTGCTTTTGGTACTTATATATGGAGTGGATTTCCAGTTTGCAGTTTGAATCTTTCCGGGCGTGGTTCTTTGTATTTCGTACAGACGACTATAGAGTGTTTGCTTCTATTTGCGTTTTGGGTGTGGCTTCGTTACTGCTGTTTTATTTGGCGCCGAACGACGCTCTACTCAACGGGAAAAAGACATACGACACGAAAAAACGCATATATCAGTCCGGCTTGGTTCTTCATTTTGCTTTGTGCGTGTGTGCGATTTTGATTATTCGCTGGTGGTTTGCACTGATTTTGGTTGCGATCGGCACGGCTGTAATACCTGCTTACGAAAAATGGGTCGCCAATTATTATCATCAGGAAACGGTGGTCATAACGCCGAAAAAGCGGCTCGCTTATTTGTTGCTTGGTCTGGCAGGAATGGTTGCCGGATTGGTATTGCACTTTGTTATCCCGGAGGAAATGACTTTCTTTTGTAGAACAGGGGACGGTTCTATGTATCACCCGGTTCGGCCCCCGTCATCGGCACAAAGGCTCTTCGCAAGATGCGAGGGGCCTTTTTTCTGCTCTGTTGAATTCACTTTACAGAATACCATTTATCTGTTAAAATAGAGCCGTAAACTCTGTATTTATTTTGCTATCTGAGAGATAGGGTGTATGAGAAATATGAGAAAAGTGTAAAACAGGTAACCGTCCCCTGTTTTACGATGTTTATGGATTTGTTAGACGGACAGTTTGATAACAAGGTGCATTTATAATGATTAAAATTCAGATAAATAGAGTGTTGGAAACATGTATTGTTGTGGACTCGGCTGTATATAAACCTGTATATTCCTGCGAAGCAACGGTTTTTACGAAATCCCATGTAAACTGAATGAAAAAATCAATATGCAAATCATACATTATTCCAGGAGTTACAATGCGGGAATTTATTCTGTTATAAACAATAAGCGCAATAATAAGTTGCATTCTTTAATCGGCGAAATGAAGTCACTTGATATAGATTAATACTATTGTCGGTTGAATGCGATTGTTGTTGCTAAAAAAGTAATTCAAACATTATAATAAATGTTGAAAAAAAATTTGCTGTAAAAATATTATCGGAAATTCTTCATGTTGTGATTTGAAAATTATTCAAAATAAAAATGCACAAATTGATGTGCTGAATATTCAACATTTTCCGTCAAAAAAAGTTAAGTTATGCACATTCTTTGTTGAGTTGCTTTTCTCGCTATGTGGGTTTGTGCTTTGCATAGTCGGTGTTATTATAGCGGGAAAATATACTGTTGAACATTGGTATAATGCAGAATCCGGCAGTAGCCCGTTTATATACTTTTTGGAAATCGTTCCGCTATGTTTATTCTTTTTAATTATGCTTGTTATAGAAATCAAGCGAGTAGGTAAATGCACTTTGAAACTTAATTGATTATGAATATCGTTTGAATTTAACGATTATTTCGGTCCACTGTTTTAAGAAGTTTTGAATGTTTCTCTTAGGAGGATATTTAATTCATGATGGTAGCGTTTTCTCTATTTTCCCATTTTGCGGTTTGATCGTTGGCTGGATTATTTTGCTACTGTATACACATTTTGTTAGGAAAAAGAACGATACAAGTGATCGTTGGATAGAAATCAATCATTTCCAACGCGGATATTTCCTTCTGTATACAATGCTACTGATCATTATAAAAGGTAACTTTGATAAAAATGTTCGTGCTGCTATATTCGTATCGGTGATTTCAGTTCTAAATTTATTAGTGTACTTATTGTTCTTAGTTGCAAATGGATTCGCACATGGCGAGAACACGAAGAAGAGTTCGGTGCCAAAATGGGAAAAAGGCACGCAAATGCTTAGTGATTATTTACTCTGTTATGCTGGTCGTTTCCACCTTGCTGTGTTTCTTCATTTATGTTTTTGCTACTGAATAGAACAGTAAAACAGGGAAAGGTGAAAAAGCTATGAAAAAGAACAAATATATTATCAGCTATAGTATTCAGCTGATATTGACACTCGCTGTTTTGGGTGCAGTTATTTGGTACGCGCAAATTATGCCCATAAACACACCGCTTGTTTCTGCATTCAATTTTGATCTTGCTCAATTCGGGATAATCATCGGATTAGTCATGATTTGTCTTGTGTATATTTTCATTCTTGTGGGCTTTTTGGCTGCTGCAATTCGTCAAAAACAAGTAGGGAATGAGCATTACCTGGTTTCAACTGTAAGAATTATACTTCCTATTGTATTTATCTTTATTTTTCCGTTACCTTTTACAATTTCATTTTTGACTACAGAATCAGAGAAAACGCCTGCTTCACCGCCAACCATTACAGCCGTATGTGATGAATTGGAAAAGCAAGAACCGAGTCCCTTAGGTGAAGAAGAGGGTCTAAATGACAATGGAGTCGATTTTCCAAACCACATTTCTGATGTGGTTTTAGAGCAAAATCGTTTTGGTCGGTTAGGAAATGTTTCAGTTGAATACACAGCAGATAACATGAAAGATAGTAGCATTTCGTTTTATTGCTATTATGCAAAGAGTCATGTGGGGTTTGTGCAGAATAAAATTTGTGATCGCTCTGATGATGACTTTACATTAAGTAACCAAGAGAAAATCGGTGCGTATATGTTATATTACGGTCAGCCGGAGGGTGAGGATGACAATGTAATGGCGTACAATTTAGTACTACAAAGCAAGAATGATACATACATTTACGCGACTTGTCAGATCCAGCAAGGCAAGAATTATAAAATACAGTATTCTAAGGAGAATTTCGTTGCCGATGCCACAGCGGTTATTGATGCATGGAATAAGTTGTAAAACAGGGGATGCAGAACAGGGAACGGTTCTGTTTTATTGTCTTAAAGGGAGCAGGACAATTATGCAAATAAAGTGTATCAAATCAATAACACCTAAAAGTGAATATTTCCAAGAAATTCTACTCACAGATGGTGAGAACATGTTTTACAATAGTAAAAACAATGTATTTATTCATGATGGAAAACAAACAATGACTTTTCCGATAAAAAATCTTATTATTGTTTGTTTATAGATGGATTTGCATATGTTGTCAATGAGCATGGAAGTCTATATTGCATAAACTTAAAAGATCAACATTGCACCGTTCTGCAAAAGAATTTCGGAGTTGATTGCAATTTATATAGGGTATTTGATAATAAATTGTTGGTTTCGGCAAAACATAATGAATTTTATCGAAAAGCTTATATTGTCAATCATACCGATGTTAAGGAAATTTGTTGTCAACCGAAATATTGTTGGGATATATTAGGATTGGGAAATCAAATATATTTTGTTTCGATAAACTCGCTTAAAGAGCGTAATCGTGAATTATCACTTTATCGTTATCCCATGAATAATGATTCAACTCCATTATACAAAACTTTGAAGGATGTTCCTCTAACGAATTACAGTATTGAACCAAATAATAACTATATTGCATATGCGAATGGAAAGAAAATAGAAATTTTCGATTTTGCAGGTACACGTAGAATAAAATTCAAAGCACCCGAAACCGTATATAGTATAAATTGGATCAGTAATGGTAAATATTTTCTTATCTCTGCGATGTTCACTTTGTACATATACGATGGTGAGGATTTTTCGTTAATAAAAAAAGTCGAATTTCCTAAAAGCTCCCGCTTTTTAGATGTGAAATGTAACTACGATAGTCATTATCTCTGTGCGATCACCAACGATGAAACTACATTATTCGCAGTCGATTAGAACAGGAGACGGTTCCTTGTATCGTAAAAAGCAAACCGAATTAAAACCAGTAGAACAGGGGACGGTTGGCCTTGTTATGCAAAAAGCTGATCATGAAAAAAGTAAAGAGCAGGCCTTACGACCTGCTCTTCCCCGCACCGTTACGGTGTGGGTCGGGTGTACAGAGCGCGCGTTCTAAGAGAATAAACGCGCACGGTACGCCGCTCTTTCCTTTTCATTTCCCTTTTTAGGTGTCGAATGACTGCTCAAGCAATCATTCTGTGTATATCTTACACATATTTGGCAAGATTGTCAATACATTTTACATAACTTATTGGAAATATTTCACAAACTGTATCACAATGTTGAAAAGATACAGGAAAATAGAGATAAATATTGAATTGTAGATCCCGATGATATGGGAGGGCCTATGAAAACCAGAATCAAAACCGGAAAAGTATCACTTATCGTTTTTATTGCTGTTATGGCCGTGTGTGTTGCAGGTGTGGCAATTTGGTGCTACGCTGTCGGGCATCAGGTGAAGGAGCACCGCCAAGGCGGCTCGGTGACCTGGGTGGAATACAACGGCAGCACCTACTATCGTATGGACGGTCTCACCGGTGAATACTGCAATTTTATAACCGATCATCGGGTCAGCTACAAGCCGCGGCCGGTGCTTTCGCGCGCCTATTATACGTTGAAGAATGACCCAAACGGCGACTATTTGTACAGTACCGCCTTTCGGGATCACATTCTTTACACGCGGCTTTCCGCCCGGTGCTTGGATCAAATGAGCAAAAATCAGATCACTTCCGTTCTGGTAAGCCCAAGTGGCGGAGAAAGTAAAAAACAATTTATCAACGACCCGGAGGTTGTGGCTTACTGCGCCGCGTTAAAGGAGGAAAAATATCGCGCACAAGAGGCGAAGAACGAGGAACGCTCCAATATAGATGATGAGAATCCCATTGTCAAAAAGGAAGAAGACCCGGCGGCAAAGACTTTTCAGAAAAATACCAACAGTGGGTGGTACACGCTGTATTTTGCCTATGATCACGCACCGATCTGTGGAACGGAATTTGTGATTGTTGCGGAATACGATGGCGTACTTTATGTGGAAAAGGAAATTACGGATCACGCCTTTACCGGCACGCCTGTGGACTTCCCGCCGCTGGAAAAAGCTTGCAGTTCCTTGCCGCATAACGCTGCGCATGGAAAGTGAAAATAACGCGGTGCAAACAGGAATAAGAAAAGGACCCGGTGACAGCCGTTTGACTGCCGCGTCCTTTTCGATTAAAATTGCTTGCGGTGAATGGTACGAATTTTTGTAATATCCCCTTGGTTGTTTTTAAGTCCCAGCGAAATTTCCTGCATTCGCTTTTTGGTTTCGCTGTCCTCAAATTCTGCCTCAATAATGACAAATGCGTCATTTTCGTACAGATCTTTCGTGTTGATCAATTCCATTTCTTCTCGATCCTTTCATTTGAATTAATATAAAACAAAATCTCATCTTGTATAGTAGTAAGAATGTGAATAATTGTCAATGGTTTCGACAAAATCTCCCATATAAATATTGCAAATTGTGATATTTTATCCGCCGAATGAGGTAAATAGAATATTTTTAACTGATTCCGTGTCCATTATTCAAGGATAAGGCGGGGGATTTGGAAAGAAGGAATGCAAAGATCGTTATAGCAGGCGTGAAAAGTCAGATCATAAATCGCGCAGGCGGTTCGTTGCTTTCATGTCACGGTTTTGTCATTTTTTTGATATTTTGGTATTTATTTTGTAACCAAGTTCTGTTATAATAGTTCGGTGAGATGTGCGTCGGCGCATATCGGCCAGTAAATCAGAAGCCGGGAGGGCAGCGCGGTGAAAGCGATTAAAATTTTAATTCCGATGTTGTGCATTGCTCTGCTGTTTTCCGGTTGCGGCGGATTTCATTTGGCGTCTTCCATAGATGATCTTATTTCGCCGGTGGCGCCTGCCGGGGCGGACGCCAGCGTCCAAAGTGCTATGGACGCCTATTGTAAAGGCGGCTATTCTGTAAAGATCCCCGCGGCGGGTAAATATACCACTTCTTATATTTTCTATGACTTTGACGATGACGGTCAAAAGGAGGCTCTGGCATTTTATGAGCCCAATGACGCTCTTGGCAAGATTGATATGGCCGTGTTGGAGCAAAGCGGGGAGAATTGGCAGGTTATTGCCAATATTCAAGGCGAAGGCACGGATGTGTATAGTGTGGATTTCTGTGATGTGAACGGCGACGGCAAAACGGAATTTCTGATCTCTTGGAATATGATCAGCTACTCTACCAGCCACCTGATGTCTGTGTACAAAATGACCGGTTCGGGCCAGGAATCGAAATTGACGGCTTTGGCCGAGCCGATGCAGTACAGTGCTTATATTCCTGCAGATCTAAACAATGACGGCGTGCAGGAGGTTCTGTTCTTCTCGGCGGATCAAATGAAGTCCCTTTCCGCCAGCGCGGCGCTGTATTCCTACAAAGGAGACAAGCAGACCCTGTTAGGCGAGACCCGCGTGGACGGGCATGTGAGCGCCTACCGCAAGTTACAGGTGGGCAAGGCAGACGGCAAGCCGGCGGTGTATGCGGACGCAGTAAAATCAGATGGGGCGTCTATGCTCACAGAACTGATCTGTTGGAGCGATTATTATGACTCCATCGTTTCCCCGTTTTACAGCTACAACACAGGCCTGACGGCGGACACCGGCCGGGATGTGATGGTGCCTTTGTGTGGATATGAACGGAGACGGTTTGCTGGAAATTCCAACGGACGCCAAATTGAAAGGTCTGCCGTCGCAGGTGCGCGGCGTAGACTGGTGCAAATACAAAAGCTCCGTGCTGGTTCACACCGGGTACTCCCTGGCAGTACAGGAGGACGGCTATCAAATGGTGCTGCCGGATAAGCAATTTAAGTCCGTAACGGTCAGCTATGCCGACAAGAGCCACACATTGACGGTGAAGTCCAAGACGGACAAAAAGACTGCCTTTGAAGTGTTGCCGGTGCTTCAAACTCAGTATGACGCCAACCCGGGCAACTATAAGGATTATACCGAACTCTTGCGAGAGGGCGGTTATGTATATTTGGCAAAGTGCGGCAATTCTGCGGCTTTTGCCGTAACCGCAGACACACTGAAAGACTGGATCATTACCTTTTAACAGGAGGATGTATGAAGAAAGTACTGGTTGCAGAGGACGAGGAGTCCATTCGCGAATTTATTGTCATCAATCTGACCCGCAGCGGTTATACTGTGGAACAGGCGGAGAACGGCGCCGTGGCGCTGGAAAAGTTTGCAAAGGATGAAAGCGGCTTTGATGTGGCGATCCTGGACATTATGATGCCGGAGGTGGACGGCTTGGCTGTGTGCAAGCAGCTACGCGCCAAATCCTCAGACTTGGGCATCATTATGCTCAGCGCCAAGACACAGGAGATGGACAAAATCACCGGATTGATGTTCGGTGCCGATGATTATGTGACCAAGCCCTTTTCTCCCAGTGAGCTGATGGCGCGGGTGGATGCGGTTTATCGCCGGGTGGAGATGACCCGGGGCGTTCGTAAGAACGACACCACCGGGGACACGGTTGTGCTGGACGAGTTTGAGCTCAACCTACGCAATCGCACCCTGTCTAAGAACGGCCCAACATTGAGCTGACCCAGGTAGAGTTCCAAATCATTGAATATTTCTTTAAGAACCCCAATGCTGCGCTGACCCGCACGGATATTCTCAAGACCGTATGGGGCAACAACTACTTTGGTGATGACAAGATTGTGGATGTGAACATTCGCCGCCTGCGCATGAAGGTGGAGGATGATCCATCCAACCCGGTATACTTGACCACCATTTGGGGCCTGGGTTACAAGTGGGTCACCAAAAATAACTAAGCAACGAGGACAGACAGCGCAATGGAAGAGAAATGGCTGAAAAAATTACATACAGCCGGGAGACTGAAAGAACTGCGGATGCAGGGTATCACAAAGCGGTGGGTGATCAATATTTTAGGCGTGATCGCCCTTTTTCTTTGTGATCGTTTTTGTGGTTTCCGCTTTTACCATTCGCGCATACTATTATAATGCAGTTGAGAGTATCTTAAATTCCGGTGCGTCCACCACGGCCACCAATTACTTTTCCGGGCGACTGGACGGCGGCAGTTCCTTAGAGGCGTCGGCTGCGGATTTTATTGACAGCTTCAGCTACCGGGACAAGACCACCATTTGGATCATTAACAATGCCGGCGGCGTAGTGACCTCCTCCAGCGGTTTTGCGGTAGATAAGGTGCGTATGCCGGACTATGAGGAGGCCCTGGCCGGTGATACAGGACGCGCACGATATGTAGGGCACATTACCGATAACGGCGAAAAATGCATGGCAGTCACACGCATTATTTACAGCGGCGACGGCGAGCCGATGGGCGCCGTGCGGGTCATTAGTTCTTTGGAGATGATCGACCGTCAGATCAGTACCATTGTGCTACTGATTTTTCTGGCGTTGGTGCTGATCTTTGCGGTGATTTTGTACTCCAACCTGTTCTTTATCCGTTCCATTATTATCCCGGTGCAGGAGATCAACCAAACCACTAAGAAGATCTCGCAAGGGGACTACTCCGTTCGTATTGAGAAGAAATATAACGATGAAATCGGCGATCTGTCGGACTCCATCAACCAAATGGCTGAGGATATTTCTGCAACGGATAAAATGAAAAATGACTTTATCTCCACCATTTCTCATGAGCTTCGTACACCGCTTACATCCATTAAAGGCTGGGGCGAAACGCTGGCGTTTGCAGAGAATGATAATGAGGACGAGATCACCCGCAAGGGACTGCAAGTGATCGTCCACGAGGCCGGGCGACTGGAGGGATTTGTAGAGGAGTTGTTGGACTTTAGCCGTCTGCAAAGCGGGCGCATGAAACTGCGTCTGGCGCCTACGGATATCTTTGCCGAGCTGGATGAAACCGTTTTCACCTTCCGTGAGCGCGCCATGCGCGAAGGGATTGAGTTAAAATACAGCATTCCCGATCTGCCGGCCCGGCCAATGCAGACGCCAACCGGTTAAAGCAAGTGTTCATGAACATTTTGGATAACGCTTTAAAGTATTCCAGAGCGCCTGCTAAGATATTTGTAAAGGCGGAATTTGCCAAAAAAGGCGGTCAGGATTATGTAAAAATCGCCGTTGCGGATCAGGGGTGCGGCATTTCCAAGGAAAATCTGCCCCATGTGAAAGAAAAATTCTATAAGGCAAATATGTCCGTGCGTGGATCCGGGATCGGACTGGCGGTCACCAATGAACTGGTGGAGCTGCACGGCGGCACCCTGGAGATCGACAGCGAGGAGGGCACCGGCACGCTGGTGACCATTTACCTGCCCATCAACAGTGCCCCCAGCAAAAGGACTTAGCGCAGCAGCCCCAAACGGCAGAGACCAGAGAAGTGGATCAAAGTATGGAATTGAGAGGAAACAACGCCAATGCAGGAGAAAAACGCATAAAACATCGGTAGGCGGTCAGGCACTGATTGAGGGCATTATGATGCAAGGCCCCAAAGGTATGGCTACTGCCGTGCGCAAGCCGGACGGCGATATATTAACCGAATACCACGAATTCCACCGTCTGCGAGAGAAATATAAGTTTCTGGGTTGGCCGCTGGTACGCGGCGCCGTGAACTTTTTTGAATCTATGGTGATCGGATACAAGACCCTGATGTACTCCGCTGAGGTCTCCGGTATGGAGGAAGTGGAGGAAGAAGAAATGAGCAAGTTTGAGCGCTGGCTGACGGACAAGTTGGGCGACAAACTGATGAAAGTGCTCACCGGTGTAGCGTCCGTGCTGGGCTTTGCACTGGCATTTTTGATCTTCTTCTATCTGCCGGTATTGCTGTTTAATGTGCTAAACAAACACTTTGACGGCACGCTCACTCCGGCCCAAGGTACAATTGAGGGCGTAACGAAAATTATCATTTTTGTTGTGTATGTTGCGCTTGTCAGCCGAATGAAAGACATTCGCCGCACTTTTTATGTACCACGGTGCAGAGCACAAAAGCATTGCCTGTTACGAGTCCGGGCTGGATCTGACGGTGGAGAATGTGAAGAAAATGACCCGCTTTCATCCTCGGTGCGGCACTTCGTTCATTTTTGTAATGCTGATTTTCAGCGTAATCTTTTATTCTATTTTAGCCAAGTGTTTTCCGGTGATCGCTACCCAGCGAGTGCTGTGGATGCTGCTGAAATTGGTGTTTTTGCCGATTTTAATGGGGCTTGGCTATGAATTTATCCGCTATGCCGGTAAGCACGATAATTTGTTTGTCAAGATTGTCAGTGCACCGGGCCTTTGGATGCAGCGACTGACCACTCGGGAGCCGGACGACTCTATGATGGAGGTGGGCATCGCCGCACTTAAGGCTGTAATCACCGATAACCCGGAGGATGATGAAATCAAGTGACGGTTCAGGAAGCCTATAATTATAGTGTGTATTTTTTAGGCGCCAACGGCGTAGATGAAGAAGAATTCAAGGCCAAGTGCCTGGTGTGTCATTTGGCAAAGATCGCCAACCGGGACTACCACAGCCACCTGGGCGACCTGGTGAGTCAAAAGAAGTTGGCGGACGGCCTGTGGCAACTGAAAAGTGGCACACCGTTGCAATATGTGCTGGGGGAGTGGGACTTTTTAGACAGCACATTTGCCGTGGGTCCCGGGGTACTGATCCCCCGGCCGGAGACGGAAGAACTGGCGCAGTTGGCTATTGAACAGGTCAAAAATGCAGGGACGACGCCTGTTGTATGGGACCTTTGCGCCGGCAGCGGCTGCATTGGGATCAGCATTGCCAAAGCCTGTCCCGGTGCCAGTGTCTACTGTGTGGAAAAGTCGACAGACGCCTTTGCTTATCTGCAAAAGAACGCCATGCCTGTTGCCAATGTGCGCCCTGTACTGGCAGATATCAGCGGCGATTTGACTGCGCTGCCCAAGCCGCAGATGCTGGTATCCAACCCGCCGTATATTCCTGCTGCTGTGCTGCCCACCTTGCAGCCGGAGGTGCTAAAGGAACCGATGATGGCACTGGATGGCGGCACGGACGGACTGGACTTTTACCGCCTGATTGCTGAAAAGATCGTGCCAACACTTGTCAGCGGCACGCAGCTGCTTTTGGAGATCGGCGACGAGCAGGGCAGGGCAGTGCAAAACCTGTTTGCTACCTGCGAAAATGTGCAGGTTAGGCAGGACATTTACGGCAAAGATCGTATATTAATCGCTACCGTTGCGTAATTTTTCTTGACTATTGCGTAGGGATAATGGTATGCTATTCTTATCATTATAATTTAAGGGTGCTCTTATGCTTTCTATTCTTTCTTATTTGCGCCAGGGTGAGTACCTGCTGGCGCTGATTTCTATTCTTTCCAGCTGCTTTGTGGTGTTTTGCTGTTTGCCTGTGCACGAGTTGGCACACGGTTGGGTGGCATATAAGTTGGGAGATACCACCGCCAAGGACGAGGGCCGGTTGACTTTTAATCCTTTGGCGCACCTAAATCCCATCGGCACCATTATGATCTTTCTCTTTGGGATTGGTTATGCTCGCCCGGTGCCGGTGAATCCCAATCGCTTTAAGCATCCCAAAAGCGGTATGCCACTGGTATCCCTGGCCGGACCCATTGCCAATCTGCTGATGGGCTTTATCTTCAATTTTATTTATATCGCTATTTACAGCAAAGCACCCGGTGCCGATGGCTTTTTGGGTGCCGTAGAGTATTTTCTTTATTTTGCGGCCTGGATCAATGTGTCTCTGGCAGTCTTTAATTTGATCCCCATTCCGCCTCTGGACGGTTCCAAGGTGCTGGCGGCTGTGCTGCCTTATAAGGCATACAATAAATATATGCGCTATGAGCAATATATCATGATCGCACTGATGATTCTGCTGTTTGTGGGCGCGCTGGACGGCGTGATCTCCACTTTAAGTACGGCGATGATGAAGTTTATTTCCATTATCCCGGCGCTAATCTTTTTGAGGTAATATGGAACAACCAAGTTATAAACTGGAGATTTTTGAGGGCCCGATGGATTTGCTCCTTCACTTGATCTCTAAGCATAAACTGAATATTAACGACATTCCCATTATTGAGCTTGTAAATCAATATTTGGATTATGTGCGAAAAAATGCAGGAGGAGGATTTTGACATCGCCGGCGAATTTCTGGAGATGGCTGCCCGCCTGATTTATATCAAGACCGTATCTCTACTGCCCCGCCACGAGGAGGCAGAAACCTTAAAGAAAGAGCTGACCGGCGAACTGATTGAATACCGGGACTGCAAATTAATGGCAAAGGAACTGAGCACCCACACTGACGGTTTTGACCGCTATGTGCGCACACCGCAGGAGGGGTATGTAAACTATGCCTACGAGCGATTCCACGAAGGGGAGGAGCTTTTGCAGGCGTATATCAACGCTGCCGGGCGCGCTCAGCGCAAGCTGCCGCCGCCGTTGGACAGCTTCAAGGTGATTGTGGCGCGCAAGTTTGTGAATGTGGCGTCTAAGGTACAGACGGTACTGCGCAAGCTGTGGAACGGCAAGAAAGTACGCTTTTTGTCCCTCTTTCAGGACGCCCAAACCCGCAGCGATATGGTCGCTACCTTTTTAGCGGTGCTGGAACTGGCTAAAACCAAGAAGATCACCATTGACGGGACCATGGAGGACCCGGATGTGCAAATCATAAACGAGGTAAATACCGTTGAGTGAGAAGAACAACACCATTGCCCAGTTAGAGGCCATGCTTTTTGCCGCCGGAGATCCGGTGGAACCGGAAAAGCTGGCGGATGTGCTAAAATTGGATATTGAAAATGTGATCAAAATGCTTGGATATTTGGAGGCCAAATACGACGAGAGCGGCAGCGGACTGCGGCTGATCCGCGTAGACGGCAAATACCAAATCTGCACCAGAGAAGCCTATGCAGACGGTGTGCGTGCCCTACTGGAGATCAAAAAAAATACACCGCTCAGCCCGGCCGCATTTGAAGTTTTGGCTATTGTGGCGTATAATAAAGCGGTGACACGCTCCTTTGTGGAGCAGGTGCGCGGCGTGGATTGCTCCGGTCCCATCTCCGGTTTGGTGCAAAAGGGCTTGATCGAGGAGAAGGGGAGACTGGACCTGCCAGGCCGCCCGCTGGTGTACGGCACCACAGATCGATTTTTGCGCTGCTTTTCGCTGAATTCCCTGGATGATTTGCCGGATCTGCCATCCACAGAGGAAGTGGAGCAGATCGCCAAGGATAACGGCCAAACCTCCCTGTTTGAGAAAGAGGGCAGCAAGGACGACCCGCTGGCTGCAGCGGCTGACGCGCTGGAAAGTGCCAATAATGACGATGAAAAAGAGATCTGAGCGGAAGAGGTGAGGATTTGAAAATCTTTTTGATTATAGTGGGTGTGCTGGTGGTGCTCATCGCACTGCTGATGTCTCTGTCTGCCACCTTAACTTTGATCTATGACGGCGGCTGGCATACCAGTGTACAAGTGCTGTTTATTAAGAAAGACATTGTGCTGTCCCAGATTCTTTCCTTTATCCTGTTCCCGGAAAAATCCGCCGAGCAGGCTAAGAAAAAGGGCAAGGAGAAAAAGAGAACAAGAAAGACACCACGGAGCCTACGCCGGAAAATGCGCCCACGGAAGACGAGAAAGCGACCCAGGCGGTGCCGGAAAAGTCGGAGAGCGAGAAGGCACCGCTAAGGCGGAAGAAAAGCCCAAAAGCCCAACTACTTCCAGCAGCTTTGGGACAAGGACGGCGTGATCGGTTACTTGCTGTTGATCAGCAATTTGGTGAAACTGCGTCTTCTGCAGTAACAACTTTATTTAGGGGCTTCCATATTTATTCATTATATGTTAAAATGATTATCGGCGGCGCAGATGCCGCAGATATAGCTGAGAAGTACGACCCTCTGTTCGTTCTATTATCCCGTTAAGGGCATGATCTTAAACGGCATGAAGGTGGACCAATACGATGATTACATACAGCCGGATTTTATCGCACCCCGCTCGGAGTACGAGTTCCAGCTCATCGGCAGTCTCAGCGTCGGTCTTTTGGTGCGTATGCTCCTGCGGGCCGGTATCGTCTTTTGAAAAATTTTATTAAGGATAAGTAAGGAGAAAGTATTATGAAAGAAACTCCGGTAAACAAGATTATGGAAAACACGCTGGAAAAAATGCGTGAAATGGTAGATGTTTCTACCATCATCGGCGATCCGATGGTCACCGGCGACACCACGCTTATTCCGGTATCTAAAGTGACTTACGGCTTTACCAGCGGCGGTACGGATCTGCCCACCAAGCAGCAGAATCAAGAGCTGTTCGGCGGTGGCGGCGGCGGTGGTATCACCATTACCCCGGTGGCCTTTATCGTGATCGAAAAGGGCAAGTGCCGTATGATGCAAATCAACAATTACACTTCCTCTGCGGATCGTGCTGTGTCTATGATTCCGGAGTTGGTAGACAAACTCACCGAGCTGCTGAAAGCCAAGGACGGCAAAGCAGACGGGGCGGAGACCCCCGAACGGCCGAATAATGATGTACGGATCACCCGCATATATTTGTGTGGGTGATTCTTTTGTATGTAAAAAAGCGTATTTTTGCCGTTCTCTTATGTTTGTTTTTGCTGGTGCCGATGCCGGCGCAGGCGTCCACCAGCGCCCAAAGCGCCGTAGTGATGGATGCTGCCGGACACACGGTGCTGTATGAACGAAATGCTTATGAAGAACGGCCCATGGCCTCGACCACCAAAATTATGACCGCCTACCTGGCTTGTGCAGCCGGGGACTTGCAGCGAACGGTGCCTATAACAGCCGCTATGCTGAAAGACACAGAGGGCTCGTCCTTGGGATTGCATGTGGGGGATCGGATCACTTTGTACGATCTGGTGGTAGGCATGCTGTTGGTCAGCGGCAACGACGCTGCCAATGCGGCTGCAATCTTTCTTTCCGGCAGTACCAAGGCGTTTGCAGCCAGAATGAACAGTGCGGCCAAGGAAATGGGTATGCACCACACCCGCTTTGTGACCCCCTCCGGGCTGGATCGGGGCGATCATCATTCCACCGCTTACGACATGGCGCTGCTGACGGCGCACGCCCTTCAGAATAAGACCTTTGCCGAAATCTGCGCCGCGCCCAGAGCCAAAGTGACCATCAATGGCAAATCGCAAACGGTGTACAATCACAATCGGCTGCTCACTTCGCTGGATGGTTGCATAGGCGTAAAAACCGGCTATACGGAACGGGCAGGGCGGTGCCTGGTGAGTGCTGTCAAGTATAAGGGTAACACGCTGATCTGCGTAACCTTATCCGATCCGGACGACTGGGTGGATCATCGCCGGCTGCTGGACGCCTGCAAAAAGCAGTACACCACCTACAAGCTGGACCGCCGTGTGCAGGTGCCGGTAGTGGGCGGCAGGGAGTCCTATGTGACCGCCGCGTTTCGGTACAGCCAAACGGCGCTGAACGCCACTTATACCGTGCGGCTCTATTACTATCCTTTTGTTTATGCGCCGGTGAAGAAGGGCGATGTGATCGGCTACGCTTGTATTAATCAAATAACCGTGCCTATGCGGGCACAGGAGGATATTGAAATTTATGCCACAGAAGAATGAAGAACGACTGCAAAAGTACCTGGCCGAGTGCGGCGTGGCTTCTCGCCGAAAGAGCGAGGAGCTGATCGCTGCCGGTAAGGTGAAGGTCAATGGCCATGTGGCCCAAATCGGCGACAAGATCGACCCGCGCAGAGATCTGGTAACCGTGCGGGGAAGAAAGTGCGCAAAACCCAGCGGAATTACTATATTTTACTGCACAAGCCCCGGGGCTATGTGACCACCGTGTCCGACGAATTGGGCCGTAAAACAGTGATGGATCTGGTGCGGGATATTGACGCCCGCCTGTATCCGGTAGGAAGGCTGGACAAAGACTCAGAGGGTTTGCTGCTGCTCACCAATGACGGTGCGTTTGCCAATGCCCTGACCCACCCCGTCATGCGTACAGTAAAAAATACCGGGTGACCATTCGCGGCGAGGTAGACGACAGTGCGCTGCTGCAACTGCGAGAGGGGATTGATCTGGACGGCCGTATGACCGCCCCTTGTGATGTGACCGTCCTGACCGCAGAGGAGAACCGTACGGTGCTGGAATTTGTGCTTCATGAGGGGCGCAACCGCCAAATCCGCCGTATGTGCGAGGCAGTGGATTTGGAAGTGATCCGCTTAAAGCGTATTGCCGTAGGCTCTTTAAAGCTGGGTATGCTGCCGGTAGGAAAGTGGCGCGAGCTGACGGACAATGAGGTGCAAAAACTCATGCGCTCCGGTGCGCTGCAAGCGGAGGATACAAAGAAGTGATCTGCCTTGCCAAATCTGCTGAAAATACAGCGGAATTTCTGCGCTTTTTGTATGGAATATGCTATTGCTATTCCGGGGCAACGGTGGTATAATTATAGTAGGTAAGTTTGGACAGAGAATACTGTCGGCATTTGCCGAACTGCGCTTTTGCAATGAGCGGGAGCGCAAATGAGTGTACAGGAGGAACAACAAGTGAGCGAACTTGCAGAGAAGGACAAGCTGGCTGTGGATCGGCTGACTGCCCTGTTTGACGACGGCGCTTTTACTGAGATCGACGGCTACGCAAAATCCGCGTCCGGCGATGTGGAGGCTGCTGCCGGTTTCGGCACGGTGAATGGCTGTCCCGTTTATGCATTTGCACAGAATGTAAATGTAAACGGCGGTGCTATCAGTGTGGCCCAATGCGCAAAATTGAAAAAGATCTATGACCTGGCAACCAAGACCGGTTGTCCGGTGATCGGTATTTATGATTCCAACGGCGTAAAGCTGGACGAGGGCTTTGAAGCACTGTCCGCTTACGGCGAACTGGTGAAGGCTTCTACGGCGATGAGCGGCGTTTGCACGCAGATTTCCATTATTGCCGGCAGTTGTTTGGGTGCCAGTGCCCTGATGGCCAATATGGCCGATGTGGTGATTGCCGTAAAGGACGCCGATTTCTATGTAACCACCCCCAGTGATGTGACTGCGGATGCCAGCTACGAGCAGGGCACGGTGGATATTTTGGCAGACGATCTGGACGGCGCACTGACCGCCGCCAAAGATGTGGTGGCTCTGCTGCCGGGCAACAACCTGTCCCCGGCACCGGTGTATGACTTTACTGCACCGTCTGTGGCTGTGGACACCGGCGCGTCTGCAATGGATGTGATCTGTGCTGTGGCGGATGCCGGCAGCGTGGTAGAACTGAAGGGCGGCTATGCCACCCATTGCGTAACCGCACTGGCAACCGTTGGCGGCACCACCGTCGGCTTTGTGGCCTTTGACGGTTCTGCGGTTTGCCCCGCTTGCGCCTATAAGGCAGAGGCTTTCGTAAAGTTGTGCGACGCCTACAATCTGCCCATCCTCACTGTGGCAGACGCTGACGGCTTTGTAAAAGATGCAGAGAACGCTATGCTTACCGCAGCTACCCGTATGGAGACGGCTTATGCCACTGCCACTTGCCCCAAGATCGCATTGATCACCAGCAAAAGCATTGGCGGTGCGTATATTGCGCTGGCCGGTAAGGGCGCCAATGCAGATTTGACATTTGCTTGGGATACTGCTGTGCTTTCTCCGCTGGACGCAGAAGCTGCCGTTGCATTCCTGTACAGCGACCGCTTAGCAGCAGGGGAGAATCGTGGTTCTCTGGTGAAAGAATATAAAGAGACACTGGCGTCTCCGTATACCGCAGCCGCCAGCGGTGCCATTGACGATGTGATCGTACCTGCTGACAGCCGTGCAAAGGTAATGGCTGCACTGGATATTTTGGCCGGTAAGCGTGAGAATACGCTGCCGAGAAAACATTCTGTTAAATAATCTGGAGGTTTCAATATTATGAAGAACTACACCATTACCGTGAACGGTACAGCTTACAATGTATCCGTAGAGGAGGGACTTCCGCCGCTCCCGCAGCTGCGCCTGTTGCAGCTGCTCCGGCACCTGCTGCCGCTCCCGCACCCGCAGCAGCGCCTGCTCCTGCTGCCGCTCCGGCTCCTGCCGCTGACACCGCAGTCACCGGCGCTGTGACCGTTGAGTCTCCCATGCCCGGTACCATTCTGGATATTAAAGTGGCTTCCGGCGCTGCCGTTAAGAGCGGCGATGTACTCTTTGTTCTGGAGGCTATGAAGATGGAAAACGAGATTGTGGCGCCTCAGGACGGCACGGTCGCCAGCATTAATGTAAACAAGGGTGACAGCGTGGAAGCCGGTCAGACCCTTGCTTCTCTCAACTGATAAAAAAGAGGTACAAGAATGGCTAAAATCGGCATTACGGAAACCGTGCTGCGTGACGCGCATCAGTCCCTGATCGCCACGCGTATGCGCACGGATGAATTTGAAGGCATTTTAGAGAAGATGGACAAGATCGGTTATCATTCTCTGGAGTGCTGGGGCGGTGCCACTTTTGACGCCTGCCTGCGCTTTTTGGATGAGGATCCCTGGGACAGACTGCGCTTGATCCGCAAAAAGTGCCCCAATACGAAGCTGCAAATGCTCTTCCGCGGGCAGAATATGCTGGGCTATCGGCATTATTCCGACGAGCTGGTGGATTACTTTGTAAAGAAGAGTATTGATAACGGTATTGATATTCTGCGTATTTTTTGACGCACTCAACGACGTGCGTAATTTGCAGACTGCCATTAACGCAGCCAAGAAATACGGCGGTCATGTACAGGCTGCAATTTCTTACACCACCGGTCCGGTGTTTGACACGGAATACTACTGTCATTACGCGAAGGAGCTGGAGGACGCAGGTGCAGACTCTATCTGCATTAAGGATATGGCCGGTTTGTTGACCCCTTACGCACCTATGATCTGGTTAAGGCACTGAAAGAGACAGTGAACATTCCCATTCAGTTGCATTCCCATTACACTTCCGGTTTGGCGTCTATGGTCCACTTAAAGGGCATTGAAGCCGGCGTTGATGTAATTGACACTGCCATGAGCCCCTTGGCTATGGGTACTTCTCATCCGGCTACCGAGTCTATGGTAGCGGCTCTGCAAGGCACCCCGTATGACACCGGCTTGGATTTGAAGGCCTTGTCCGAGGTGCGTGACTTTTTCGTCCCCCTGCGAGAGAAATATCTGGCAGAAGGTCTGCTGAACCCGAAAATGCTGGGCGTGGACGCCAACACTCTGCTGTACCAGGTACCCGGCGGTATGCTTTCCAATCTGCTTGGCCAGTTAAAACAAGCCGGCAAGGAGGACAAACTGGAGGAAGTGCTGGCCGAAGTGCCGCGCGTGCGTAAAGACAGCGGTTATCCGCCGCTGGTGACCCCCACCTCTCAGATCGTGGGCACGCAGTCCGTGTTTAATGTCATTACCGGCGAGCGCTACAAAATGGTTACCAAGGAGTTTAAGGACATGGTAGCCGGCAAGTACGGCAAGACGCCGTGCCCCATTGACCCTGAATTCCAGAAGAAGATCGTAGGTGACGAAGAAATTATCACCTGTCGGCCAGCCGATCTGATCCATGATAAGATCGACGACTTTAAGGCAGACATCGCCGAGTATTATGAGCAGGAGGAGGACGTTCTCTCCTATGCACAATTCGGTCAGGTTGCCGTTAAGTTCTTCCAAAAGAGAAGAGATAAAAAGTACGGCTTGGATGGCAAACACGACGATATGGACAACAAGATCCACGCAGTTTAATTGCAAGGGCGAAGTTTCGGCTTCGCCTTTTTGCCGTTCTTTGCTCACCGGTAACCCGGAAAGTGAGACAGATAAAAGGCAATGCCGTACAGATTTTGCAATAAATGCCTATTTACACAAAAAAAGGCTGTTAAGTGTAAGTTTTTGTTGACCTTGCTAACAGCCGGTGTTATAATCTATTCAGAAAATTTAACGGAGGGATTTTCATGAACGTATTGATTTTTGGCGGTACCGGTTTGCTGGGCTCCGCCGCAGCACAGATTTTTATCGACAGAGGGCATCATGTAAAGACCATTGCACTGCCCCCGCTGCCGGAAGGCGCACCTATTCCCAAGGAAATGGAGATCGAATTTGGCAACTTCCTGGAGCTGTCCGATGAGCAGCTGGAAGCCGCTATGACCGGCATGGATGCATTTGTTTATGCTGCCGGTGTGGACGAGCGTGTAGAGTTCCCCGCTCCCGTATATGACGCTTATAAGAAGTACAACATTGATCCTGTGGATCGTTGCCTGGCTATGGCCAAGAAGTGCGGCGTGAAGCGTTGCGTTGTGCTGGGTTCTTATTTCTCCTGGCTGGCTAAGACGCACCCGGAAATGGATCTTTGTGCAAAGCACCCCTATATCCGCTCTCGTATTGATCAGGAGAAAGTGGCTGCAAAGTATGCTGATGAGAACATGGGTGTTGGCGTGCTGGAGCTGCCTTTACATCTTTGGTACACAGCCCGGTCGTCGTCCTGTTTGGGTCATTCTGATCGAGCAGCTGCAGCGGTTTGAGAAATTGCCTTTCACTATGTATCCGGCCGGCGGTACGGCTATGCTGACCGTGCGCCAGGTAGGTGAGTGCATCGTTGGCGCTGCGGAGCAGGTACAGGGCTTCCGTGCTTATGGCATCTCCTGCTACAATATGCACTGGAGAGAGTTCCTGAAGATTGTTTACCGTGCCATGGATGGTATTCAGGATCGTAAGATCGTGGATGTACCTAAATGGACTTTCCAGGCCTTTGGTCTGCATATGCGCAAGGAATATGCAAAACGCAATGTACAGTCCGGTATTGATCCCGTAGGTCTGGCTGACATTATGGGTATGGATCTGTTCATTCCCACGGATGACACCAAGGAACTGGGTTGCACCCCCGATGATATTGAGGCTGCCATCTTTGATTCCATTGCTCTGTCTAAGGCTTCCTTTGAGGGTAAAGCAAAGCTGCTGGAAATGAAGGGCGAGTAATCCTACATAATGAAAATATGCGCTCCGGAGTATTCCGGAGCGTTGTTTTTGCCTTTAATGAAATAAAGCGGCAAACCGTTTGGCTGCCGCTTTTTCTATAACGATACTTTAGACATGGTTTTTCAGGTAAGACAAAATCAGAGGATTGACCTTGCTGTCATAGTTTTTACCCATGGCGTAATTCTCTGTTAAACCCGTGATTTGCGCCTTGAATGCGATACAGGGTAGCAGACTTGTAGGTCTCAACTGCCTTTTCTGAGTATCGGATGGGGACCCGGCTGTCTGCCGTGCCGTGAATGATGATCACGTCTTTTTAAAGTTCTTGATGTTGCCGTAAATATCATAATCAATCAGGGTGGAAATATAATCGTGCCCCCACGGTCATCACCAGAAAGTTGGCAGTCTTGGGCACATGGCCTTTGTAGTTCTTGGTCATTTCGTCTGCCATATTCAGTCCCGGGTACATCAGGATCAGCCCACGCACCTTGCTGCTGTTCTTGGAAGCCGTCAGTGCCGACACCAAACCGCCTTGACTGGTGCCCAACAGAAAAATTTTGTTCTTGTCCACCCGCTTGAGCGCCCGTGCCTTACTTAATACGGACTCCAGGTCCTTTACTTCGGTAAAGACGGTCATATCCGTGGTTTTACCGTCGCTCTTGCTCTTCTTGCTGCCGCCGCAAAGTCAAAACAGTAGGCCACATAGCCGTTCTTGGCCAGCATGGCACAGTAAGCGTTCAAGGACTTGTAGGTCAGCCCAAAGCTATGGGACAAAATAACTGTGGGTCGGTGATAACCGACGCCGTCCGGTACATAGACCTGACCGTAGATGCGGTTCTTGCCCCGTTTGGCCCAAACTGTCTCTGTGTGGTACGCCTGCTTGGGGATATTGACTTTTACAGCCTTGGTATTGCTCCAAGAGCCGTAATACTTCTTTCCGTTTAAGTTCTTATAAGGCCGCAGATGCACATAATATGTGCCGCTGTATGGCGCATAGTAGGTGGTCGTCTTGTTGCTGCCGCCCACCAAAATGCTCTCACCGTTTTTGAATTGCTTATTGCGGGCGTAGATCACCTGGTAGCCGCTGGCAGCGCTCTTTTTCCAGCTGACAGTGATTTTTGCACCGTTTGCTTTTACAGACTGCAAGGTAACTTTTGCCGGCTTGGTGGCGACGGTCAGCGTTTTCGCTTTTTTGGAATATAATGTTTTCTTTCCGGCCTTTTTGTAGGCGTGGATCTGGAGCTTATAGGTAGTGGCAGGGGACAGCTTTTTGACTGTGCCTTTGATTGCGCTGCCTTTGGTAGCGGTGAGCACCGTTTTCCATTTTTTGCTCTTGCTGTCATACCGGCGAATGCGGTAGCCGCTGGCACCTTTCACTTTATTCCAGCTTAGGCTGACGGTGCTTGCAGAGCAGCCGGTCATAGAGAACCTGGCTACATTGCCGGGTGCAGAAGCTGCCAGCGCCACTTCACCCGGGAACACCATGGTCAGCACCAAAAAAGCGCTGAAAAGGGCACACAAAGCACGTTTATATGCAGATTTTTTCAAGCTGATCACGCTCCTTAGAATTTCCATCGTGTGTCTATCATTTTTTGCAGTAGATTAAAATAGGTCCAACCCAGCGCCCGGGCGGCAATCAGGTTAGGCAATCCTGGACTAACCAATGAGGCCGTACTGCGCCGGTAAGATTCGGTTTGAAGTTATAAATATTTCCGCGGCCTCTCATCACTTCCTTACGCCCTCATAGTAACACAAACCTTTTCATTTGTAAATAAGTAGACAAAAATATTTATGATCGTCTGATAACGGTGGCAAATGGCGGTTGCCATTGGACGAATTTGGTAGTATAATAGCGGGGAAGTTTTATGACAGGACGAGGGTATATGAAAGAACAAATCACCATAGAGGAGTTGCTGGCACTGGAGCCGGGCAGCTACCTGCTTTATGATATGCGGGATCGCTATTCCTTTGATTACGGTGCCATTCCCGGTGCAGAGCATAAAGAACAGGCGGCGATCTTGGAAGCGGCGGACAGCCTGCCGAAAGATATGCCGGTCATCATCTGCTGCAAAAGCGGTCTCCTTAGTGATGCGGTGGCAGAGGAGCTGCGCACCCATGGGGTGCAGGCCATGAATTTACAGGGCGGCTACTACGGCTACCTGATGCAAAGCCTGCACTTTGAGGCGGATAAAGCGAAACAAGTGCAGCACAGTATTCACAAGAAGTTCCACAAGGAAATTTGGAGCCGCTTTACGGCTGCTTTGGACGAATACAGACTGTTGCAGCCGGGTGATAAGGTGGCCGTTTGTATCAGCGGCGGCAAGGACAGTATGCTGATGGCGCTGCTGTTCCAGGAACTGCAAAAGCACAGTCGCTTTCCCTTTGAAGTGGTGTATCTGGTGATGGATCCGGGTTACAGCCCCAAGAACCGGGAGGTGATTGAGCGCAACGCCCGCACCTTAGGACTGCCCATTACCGTGTTTGAGACAGATATTTTCTCATCTGTTTTGCATATTGAAAAGTCGCCCTGCTATATCTGCGCCCGTATGCGCCGTGGGCATTTGTACAACAAGGCCAAGGAGCTGGGCTGCAACAAGATCGCCCTGGGTCACCATTACGATGATGTAATCGAGACGATTTTAATGGGCATGCTGTACGGCGGCCAGGTGCAAACCATGATGCCCAAGCTGCACAGCACCAACTTTGCCGGTATGGAACTGATCCGCCCGCTGTACTTGGTGCGGGAAAGCAGCATTGAGCACTGGCGGGATTATAACGGCCTGCACTTTATCCAGTGCGCCTGCAAGTTTACGGACACCTGCACCTCTTGCAACCCGAACAATACTTCCAAGCGTAAGCGTACCAAGGAACTGATCCAAATGCTGCATGCAGAAAGTCCGCAGGTGGAAAGCAACATTTTCCGCAGTGTGGAGCATGTGAATATTGACACAGTGATCGGCTACAAGCAACATGGTCAGCTTCATTCGTTCCTGGACAGTTATGATGAAACCGAGTAAGCTTAAATAAAATGAACCCCGGAGTACAAACTCCGGGGCTTTTTGTATCTGATTTGGTTTTAGAAGTTCAGCAGACCTGCGCCGCCGTTGACTGCCATAAAGGCAGAGGAGAACACCAAAGACACAATGGTCATCAGCTTAATGAGAATGTTGATAGACGGGCCAGAGGTGTCCTTAAAGGGATCGCCTACGGTGTCGCCAACCACGGCAGCCTTATGGGCTTCAGAGCCTTTGCCGCCGTCTTTCAGACCCTCAATATATTTTTTTTGGCATTGTCCCAGGCACCGCCGCTATTGGCCATAAAGATTGCCATCATAACGCCGCTGACCAGCGCACCTGCCAGCAGACCGCCCAGGCTCTCAACGCCCAGTAGGAAGCCTACCAGTAAGGGAGCCACCACTGCCATAATGCCGGGCAAAATCATCTCTTTCAACGCTGCGGTAGTGGAGATGGACACGCACTTGGTGTAGTCCGGCTTTTCCGTGCCCTTTAAGATGCCGGGTTTCTCCCGGAACTGGCGGCGCACTTCCTCGATCATCTTGTTCGCAGCCTTGCCAACGGAACTCATGGTAAAGGCAGAGAACAGGAAGGGGAGCATACCGCCCAGGAACAAGCCTACCACAACTTTGGCATCCAAAATGCTCATACCGCCTTTGGTGATATTCGTAGTTTCTGCAAAGGAGGCGAACAGCGCCAGCGCCGTCAAGGCGGCAGAACCGATGGCAAAGCCTTTGCCTACTGCGGCTGTGGTGTTACCTACGCTGTCCAGCTTATCGGTGATCTTGCGCACAGAGCCATCCAGTTCACTCATCTCGGCAATACCGCCGGCATTGTCTGCAATCGGACCGTAAGCGTCCACCGCCACGGTGATCCCGGTGGTAGACAGCATACCTACGGCAGCAAGTGCGATACCGTAAAGACCTAAGAATTTGTAAGACAGCAGTATACCCACAGCGATAAACAGCACCGGAATGGCTGTGGAACGCATGCCTACGCTCATACCGCTGATAATGTTGGTTGCAGCGCCGGTTTTGGAGCTTTCTGCAATTTCTTTTACAGATTTATAGTGATCGGAAGTATAAATTTCCGTCAGCTTACCGATGGCAGTGCCCACGATCAGGCCGCACAGCACACACCAAAAGCCGTTCATGGTACCCAGCATAAAGTGGCTCAGTAACCCGGCGGCAAGGATCACCAGCGCCGTTGCCGTATATTCGCCCCGGTTCAAGGCGCGCTGCGGGTCCGTGCCGTCCTTGGCGCGTACAAAGAATGTGGCGATCACGGAACCGAGAATGCCCACGCCGCACAGCACCAGCGGGAAGACAGCCGCATACAGCCGACTGCTGACGGCGGTAGCTGCAAATGCCAAGGTGATGGCAGAGATAATGGAGCCAACATAGCTTTCAAACAAATCGGCGCCCATACCGGCTACATCGCCCACATTGTCGCCCACATTGTCTGCAATGGTTGCCGGGTTGCGGGGATCGTCCTCCGGAATACCGGCCTCCACTTTGCCCACCAGATCGGCAGCCCACATCCGCAGCCTTGGTATAAATACCGCCGCCGACACGGGCAAACAGAGCGATAGAAGACGCACCCAAACTAAAGCCTGTGAGAATATTCAGAGCAGAGGCATTGCTCACCAGATCGTACTTACTGTTCAGGAACAGGAAGATTAAACCCACGCCGATGACGCCCAGGCCGACCACAGACAAGCCCATCACAGCACCGCCGCTAAAGGCAATCTTTAGTGCTTTATTCATGCCTCGCTCCCGGGCAGCATTGGCGGTGCGCACATTGGCTTTCGTGGCCACGGTCATACCAAAGAACCCGGCCAGGGTAGAGAACAGAGCGCCCAGCACAAAGCAAACGGCAGTGAGCCAGTTGATCACCAAGCCGATCACTAAAAACAGTACCGCGGCAAAAACAATCAGAATTCGATACTCGGCAAACAAAAAGGCGCGAGCGCCGGTGGCGATGGCGTCGGCAATCTCTTTCATCTTTGCCGTGCCGGCGTCTTTCTTACCGATGTAGCGTGCAGTGAACAGGGCGAACAGCAGCGCCACCAAACCGCACACAGGTACAAGGTACAATAACTTTTCCATAAATTAACCACTCCCGGTCCGAATTCCGGCAAAGCCGAGAATTCTTATACTTTAATCTATTTTTACCATACTTGCAAGAAAAAGTCAACAAACAAAATAGCCGTCGTTTATTAATAATTGTCTATGTTAGACAAAAATATGCAAAAAAGGCGATATAAGTGCATAAGATTTCGTGTACCGTCCAAAAACAGTCCGGCGTGTGCATAAAAAAACAGTACGGCAGAACCGTACTGTTTTTGTCGTTATAAATATAAAATAGTATGTAAGACTTAGTCGGCAGTTTTTTCGTTCTGCTCTGCCAAACGGGCAGCGCGCTTCTCCGCCAGTTCCACGATCATCTGCTGCTGCAGGTCACCGTGAATGTTGTAGAACAGGAAAGACAGACCGTAAAGGCCACGGGCCAAACCGGGCAGGATACAGAACACAGCCCAAATACCGGACAGAATACCGGGATCCGTTTGAGGCACAGCGTTGCCCAGGGAGTCGGTGAGGGGAATGTAGTTAATCCAGGTCAGTACCATACCGGACATCCAAGAAGTAATAGAAGTTGCCAGTTTCTGAAAGTAGCCCTGTACGGTTGTTACCAGCGCTTCGTTACGCAGACCGTGCTTCCATTCCATATAGTCCAGAGCTTCTGCGGTCAAAATGGGGTTAACCACCTGAATGACTTTATTGGGCAGGCCGCAAATGGTCAGACCGAAGACCACCCAAATGAAGTTGAGAATTCTGTGGTCGCCGAAAGTCTGGCCAAAGGGGTGGTAACCGATAAAGAACAGGGTAAAGTAAGCCACACCGCCAAACACACCGGCCAAGATTGCCGTTACGCGAGCACCCAGCCTCTTAACCAGTTTGGCAGCCATAGGCACCATCAGGTAGTTGGGAATACCGGTAAATAGACCGCAGATGGTCTGGTTCATAATGGCATGCCGGTATTGTTTAGCCAGAAGTACTGCTCGGAGGAAAGCCGCCTACGGCCTTAAAGTTGTTAAAGAAATCCGACAGAATGATGGCAAACAGGGGACGGTTGGAGAAGATCTCCTTAATGGACTGGAGAACAGAGGTCTCGTTCATCTCCTCGCGGCTCATGAGCGGCACCGCTCACGCATATTGAAGAACCCGAACACCGAGAACCCGGCGCAAAGGATCAACATACAGTAGGCGAATCCGGAGTACACACCCTGCATGGTAATGTTCTTATTGACCTTTGGCAGCAGCTGTACAAACACAGGAACCAGTGAGGGCAGCCAGGTGCCGAACAGCTCAAAAAACTTGGTGGTGGTAATTAAGTTATTTCGCTCGTCGTTATTCGGCGTTATGTTATAAACAAGCAGCCAGTAGGCGCCAAAGTAGCTCATACCCAGACCGTACAGTAATATGCCTATGGCGGACCAAACGATCTTTTGTGTGGAATTCAGATCCGGAGCGGTAAACATCATATAACCGCCGATGAGCCACATAGGCAGGGACAGAATCAAGAACGGCCGAATACGCCCCCAACGGGTACGGGTACGGTCAATGATCAGTCCGCTGATGGTATCGTCCGCCGCATCATAAATGGAGGCAAACAGGTTGATGTTTGCGTACGCGGTGGTGTTCAGCTTTAAAAACTGGATCATAAAGAATTCCTTGAACGCACTGGTAAACTGGTCCAAGTTCTTCTTACCGAAGTTCACCAGCACAAAGGCGGCGATCTCCTTCGGTGACAAGTAGCGCTTTTTGGTATAAGCCAGCCTTTCCAATTCTTCCAGTTCAGAATCGTTCAGCTGCTGAGACTCAACTTTTTCTGCCAAAACATTCCCTCATTTCAGGGCCGTAGCCCTACAAAGTAATAACGATATAATTTTAGCATAAGAAGTAGAGCAAATCAACACTTTTTTCTGTACAAAAGTAACAAGATAATGCACGATGAGAAACGTTGTGTAACATTTCTCCCGGCTTTTGATTTTTGCCGGCAATTCTATTGACAACCGGCGCCAAACATTATAAAATATTTTGGTGAATATGATGGCTGTAACGGACTGATATTCGTTTCCATATTCATTTTCATTGATAACAGAACCAGCGCCACGGCGCCGAAAGGATGTAGACTATGGCATCGACCTGCCCCAACTGCGGCAAAAAATTACATTTTTGGAACATTAAGGCGGAGTGCTCCGCCTGCGGTGTGAGCATTCCTAATTTTGATTGGGAGGCCAGACTGGAGGAGGATAACCGCAATGCGGAAAAAGCCTTCGGCGTGTTTAACCGCACCCTCAGTCGTATGGCGTATTCCATGTGGGGCACCAAGCTGCGCATTGCTCGCCTGGTGCTGACCTTTTTGCCGGCTGTGGGTTTCATTTTACCTTGGTCCAATATCAAAGGCACTGGCTCCAGCTTTGTGCTGAGTATTCTCGCTTTTGACGGTAGCAAGTCACTGATTGACTTTTTCAAGGCGTTTTTGGCGATGTAGGACTGTTTACCACAACTATGGGTATGGAGGGCTACGGCGGTCCGGTGACCCTTGGTGTGATTGGCTACTTCCTGTTCTTACTCAGCGCTTTATTTATTGTGATTGCATTCTTTATGGTACTGATCCGCTGCAAGAATTCCAAGACCAAGACGACCATTGTTTTTGATGTACTGTCTGTTGCGGCTTCTGTCGCCGCCGTAATCTGCTTTACCGTTGGCGGTCAGCGGGGCGCGGATCTGGGCGCATTCAGCTTTGGCGGCAACGCGGCACTGGCACCCAGCGGTTCCATCGGTTGGGGCTACTTTGTGGCACTGCTTTTGCTGCTGGTTGCCACCGGCATGAACATTGCCGTTGTTAAAGCGCCGGCCAAGTCTGACGAGCAGTTGGAGAATGAACGCCTGGCGCGGGTGGCTGCGAAAGAAGAAAAAGAGCGCCTGGCAGAAGAAAAGCGGGAACTGGAGCGCGTACAGGCTGCCAAGAAAGCCCAGGAAGAAGAAAAAGCCAAGGTGGAAGAAGCCAAGCGAAAGCTGGCTGCCAAAGCGGAAAAGCGTAAGAACAAGAAATAAACCAAAAGGAGCGGCACAGCTGCGGCAAATCGCCGAGCCTGCGGCTCCTCTTTTTGTTGCCTTGACCGGCAAGGCCGGTTTTGGTATAATGTAAAAGAGATTATTCGACTATTCGACAACTGGAGTGATATGATGGCAGAGGATAAACAAGAGTTGACCCCAACAGTGGAAAAGAAAGCAAAGAAAGCTCAGTGGCAAACAAAAAGGCTTAATCGCCGGCATTGTGGTGGCCGTAGTGATACTGCTGGTGGGCATTGCCGGTTACGTGGTGACCCATGTGAACAGCTACGCCTTTTACAATAAAGTCGTGATCGCATTGGCGCCGGACAAGATAGAGGACTACGGCAAGACCTTTTACCTTAAGACCAACCCGGACTATGACCAGAAGAAGGCCCCAACGAGCCGATGTTCATCTGCTACTATAAAGATGCAAGCGGCAAGGAAGTAGATCTGCCCGGCGGCACCTATAAAGAGGATGGCAATAACGGCCAGGTGCTCATCGCATTTTTGGGCAAAGCCGCCGAGAAAGTGGTTGCCATTCAAAAGACCATAACCATTATCTTTTGGGTGTTGGTGGCCGTGGCCGTTTGCGTGCTGATCTATATTTGGTATCGGCTGGACGCCCGCTATGAGGAGCGCCAAATGCTGGCTGCCCACGGTGGCAGAGAGAAAGATAAAAAGAAACACAAGAATTAAGTCTGCGATGGCAGTGCGAGGTTTGCTTATGAACTACGATTTATTGTTTTCTCCCGCCAAAATCGGCAATGTGACGGTAAAGAACCGCATTATTATGGGATGTGCCTTGGCTTCGGTCAATTTGACGGTCGGGCCACGGATACCATGATGGACTATTACGAAGAGCGGGCCAAAGGGCGGCGTAGGGCTGATCTTTACGGAGATTACCCGTGTCAACGATATGACCGGTGCGTCCTCCTTTGGTCAACTGGGCATGAGTCATGATTACCAAATTGATTCCCTGCGCACCATGGCACAACGGGTACACCGTCACGGCACCAAATTGATGGTGGAGCTGCACCATCCGGGGCGGCAAAATCTGGGGCTGATGGTGGGCACACTGCCTATTTGCGTAGCCGGCGACCGCTTTCTCGGGTCCGCTTATGCCAAGCTGCTGTACGGCAGTGTAATCCCTCCCGGTAAGAAGTTGCAGGACAAGGACATTGTGCCCCGCACCGTGGCACCCAGCCGATGCGAAAAAAGCAAAATGAGCGAAAGCGTCAACCGTGGTCTGTCCCACCGGGGTGTGCAGCGGCTGATCATGCAGTTTATTGAAGCTGCACAAAGAGTAAAGAAAGCCGGCTGTGACGGTGTGGAACTGCACGCCGCCCATGGCTATCTCATTCAGCAATTCTTATCACCGAATACCAACCGGAGAACGGACGAATACGGCGGTTCTTTGGAGAACAGAATGCGTTTTTTGACGGAGATCATTGACGGCATTCGCATCACCTGCGGTCGGGATTTCCCCATTGTGGTGCGTCTGTCAGTAGATGAGATGTACGACCGCATCGGCCAACCCGGCAAGGGCTACGGCTTGGACGAGGGCCTGCAAATGGCCAAAATTCTGTCTGACAAGCGCATTGACGCCATTGACGTATCTTCTGCGTGCTACGATACATTCAATTACTGGCTGGAGCCGGTAACTTTCCCTTGCGGTTGGCGCAAGCACCTGGCCCAGGCAGTCAAAGAAGTGGTGAACATTCCTGTGATTGCCGCCAATTTGATTCGCACCCCGGAGCAAGCGGAAGAACAGCTTGCACAAGGTATTCAGGACTTTGTAGGCCTTGGCCGCCCCCTGATTGCTGATCCCTACTGGGCAGACAAGGCAGAGCAGGGGAAGGCAAACGAAATTCGCCACTGTATCAACTGCCTATACTGCTTTGAGAGTATGATGGAGGGTGCCTATAAAGGCGAGCACGGTCATTGCTCCGTGAACCCGTTTGTAGGCCGAGAGCGCACAATGTTGGTGCAAAACGGCAATGGGCGCAAGGTGGTTATTGTCGGTGCCGGGCCTGCGGGCCTGACGGCAGCGGAACTGCTGGCTCGCCGTGGATTTGATGTGACCGTACTGGAAAAAGCCAAAACCCCCGGCGGTCAGGTACTGTTGGCAGCCAAGCCGCCCCATAAGGAGCGCATGACCTGGTGCACGGAGGATTTGACTACCCTTGCGCAGGCTGCGGGTGCAGAAATTCGCACCCAGGTAGAAGCGACAGAAGAAATCATAGCCGCTTATGACCCTTACGCTGTGATCTGTGCCACCGGCGGCAGCGCCGTACACCCAAAGGCTTTCAGCGGCGAAAATGTGTGCACGGTGACAGATATTCTCTCCGGCAATGTGAAAGTGAAAGACAAGCAGGTGGCGGTGATCGGCTCCGGCATGACCGGACTGGAAACCTCCGAGCTGCTGGTAAGTCAAGGCAATCATGTGACCATTGTGGAAATGGCGCCCCGCATTGCGCCCGGTGCATACTTCCAGCATGTGGACGATGCGCTACCTAAGTTACAGGCGGCACACACTGTCTTTATGGTGGGGCAAAACTGCTGGCCGTTCATCAGGACAGCATTGAACTGGAAAATGTGGACACCGGTAGCAAAACCATGGTACCTTGCGACCTGGTGGTGCTCTCTTTGGGCGTGCGCCCGGAGAACGGATTGTATGAAAGCATTAAAAGCAGCTTCAGTCGCGTATATAACATCGGCGACAGCAACAAAATCGGCCGTATCCACAACGCCACAGAAGCCGCCTATCAATTGGCAATGTCCCTGTAAATCACATAAATAAATGACCCCGAACCACTCCGGTTCGGGGTTTTCTTCGCTTTACAGCACGATAAGTTTTTTGGTCACATTGGATAAGTTCTCTCGGCCGTGAGGGGACAGGTAGAGCACATCTTCAATGCGGATGCCGAATTTGTCCGGCAAGTAGATGCCAGGCTGCCCATAGAGGTCACATTGCCGGTTTGGTAAGCATCCCCGCTGCGGGGCGAGGCGTTATAACCCTCGTGTATTTCCAGCCCCACGCCGTGCCCCAGGGAGTGGCGGAAATATTGCGCCTTATCCTCCGCTGCCAGTACATCGTAGGCTGCTTGGTACATCTCTTTGCAGGGCACGCCGGCGTGCAGCGCCTGAATACCTGCCAGCTGCGCGCGGAGCACCAGGTCATAGGCCGCCTGCATTTCTGCCGTGGCGCTGCCCACGGCCACTGTGCAGGTCATATCCGAATGGTAGCCCCGGTAGGTGGCGCCAAAGTCAAACAGCACAAAGTCGCCCTTTTGCACTTCCCGATTCTCCGGCACACCGTGGGGCATGGAAGTATGGGCACCGGTTAGGAGAATGGTGTCAAAGCTGACGCCGTCCGAGCCACCCAGCGCCATTAGATAGTCAAACCGGGCAGCCAGTTCCTTTTCCGTTTTGCCGGGCTTTACATCGTTGAGCAGCTCTAAAAACGCCTTTTCCGCAATGCGGTTGGCGGTTTTCATTAGATCGATCTCCCACGGCTCTTTTACATTGCGCAGATCCATTACGCCGTTGCCGACAGGGCGCAATTCGCCGCTGAAAATGCCTTGCAACTGCGTGTACTGCCGGTAAGCAATGGTGCGGTCCTCAAACAGCAAAATCTTGCAGTCGATTTTTGCTAGCAGGGCGTCCAATTCGTCCCAAAAGCCGGTGGTAATCTCCGTCACCTGCACGCCGGTGTCCGCCGCGTGGAGCCGGGCGGTCTCCGTATAGCGAGAGTCCACCAGTTGAAACACAGCCGTCGGCGTCACCAAAATCATGCCCTCACTGGGGGAAAAGCCGCACACATAGTGCATATCGGCTTCATCCAGCAGCAGCAACGCGTCTGCACCGGCCGTTTTTACATAATTCATCATTTTTTCCGTATGCATAATATCACCTACACAATAGGATAGCACAGATTTTTTACTTGTCAATTCCAAATTTCTGTCTTATTTGTTTCTTTAGTATTGACAAGGCGGGCGGGGGTGTGCTATCGTTCCCTTGTAACAAAATCTTATCACTTTCGGGGGTAGTTATGGAAAAGTATTTGATCAATCCCAACCAGCGGATTGCCACCATCAACAAGGACATTTACGGCCATTTCAGCGAGCATTTGGGTCGCTGCATTTATGACGGCATTTTTGTAGGCAAAGACTCTAAAATTCCCAATGTGAACGGTATGCGCACCGATGTGGTCACGGCGCTGAAAGACATGGGCATTCCTGTGCTGCGGTGGCCCGGCGGCTGCTTTGCCGACGAGTACCACTGGACGGACGGTATTGGTGAACAGAAGGATCGTAAAAAGATGATCAACACCCACTGGGGCGGTGTGGTGGAGGACAACTCCTTTGGCACCCACGAGTATTTTGAGCTCATCCGCCAGCTGGGGTGTGACGCTTATGTAAACGGCAATGTAGGCTCCGGCTCCGTGCGGGAGATGAACGAGTGGGTCGAATATATGACCTTTGACGGCGTATCGCCTATGGCGGACCTGCGAAAGAAGAATGGTGCCGATAAGCCCTGGAAGCTGCGCTACTTCGGCGTTGGCAATGAGAGCTGGGGCTGCGGCGGCCACATGAACGGCGATTACTATGCGGACGAATTCCGCCGCTACAACACTTATGTGCGGGATTATACTGCCGGGGAGCATATTTACCGTGTGGCCTGCGGTCCTAATGCTTTTGACTTCAAATGGACGGAGCAGGTAATGCGCAAGGTGCCCGACCAGGCGGACGGTCTGTCGCTCCACTACTACACCGTACCTTATAACTGGGATCACAAAGGCTCTGCCACGGAGTTTAATATAAAAGATTATGACCGTACAGTGGCCAAGGCCTACCGTATGGAGGAGCTGGTTCGTCGCCATACAGAGATTATGAATGCCCTGGACCCCCAAAAGCGGGTGGATCTGATTGTAGACGAGTGGGGTACCTGGTTTGATGTGGAACCGGGCACCAATCCGGGCTTTCTGTACCAGCTAAACACCATGCGGGACGCTATGGTGGCTGCGCTGACTCTGAATATTTTCAACAAGCACGCCGACCGGGTACAGATGGCGAATATTGCGCAGACGGTGAATGTACTGCAAGCAGTGATCCTAACCGAAGGGGACAAGATGGTGTTGACCCCCACATACCATGTGTTTAAGATGTATAAGGATCACCAACAAAACACGCTGATTGGCTCCTACCTGACCAACAGCAATACCGTAGAGTGCGAGGAGTGCAGCGCACCCCAGATGATCGAGTCCGCCTCTGTGGACGAGAACGGCACCATTTACGCCACGGTCACCAACATCAGCGCCACCAAAAAGGCCAAGATCAAGTGTCAGATCGCCGATACCAAAGTTTCAACCTTACGTGCCGAAATTCTTACCGGAGATATGCACGACAAAAATGACTTCTCCAATCCGGACGCGGTTCAGGTCCGCCCCTTTGACGGTGTACGCAAGCTGTCTGATGGTTTTGTAGCTGAACTGCCCCCTTGCAGTGTAGTAAAGTTCGTGATTAACGAAAAATAATGGAGGAGCTTTGCAAACGCTGCCTGCTGTATGAGGCAGGGGAACGAGCGGCCTATACACAGGTGCAAGCATATTTGGAAACCGTGCCACCGGAAGAACTGGCAAGTCCGACGGTGCGGAACAGTCGCCTAAGCCAATGCCGTCATTGCGACCAACTGATCGCCGGTATGTGTCGCAAATGCGGCTGCTATGTAGAGGTTCGCGCAGCACTGAAAGACAGTACTTGCCCCCATACAGAGGGCAGAATGTGGTGATGAACGCCGACTTGAACGAATTCAGGTCGGCTTTTTCTATGGGCTGATTGTATGAAACGCCTTTTCCTTGACCATACTGTGGGTATGAGATTTTATGAGAAGAGCGGACGCTGGCTGCAAGCTCTATGGGGCGCGTTCTGCATTGTGGCTGTCCTATTGGCCCTTTGCCAGTTGCTGCAGATCAGCGAGGATTTATGGAATCATCCATGGAGCAGCATAGCTGCAACCTTTGCTAGACAGGCGGAAAAAATGGCGCCTTATTTAATTGCCTTTGCTTTGCCGTATCATCTGTTACCAGGGAGTCGCACCAAGTGCGGGGTGTGGAGCGTCCTGAGTTACGGCCTGTTTACTGCTTTGTTTACCGCTGTTACGAACAGCGATCCGGGATTGCTGTGGCCGATCCTGTTGGGGCTGGGAGCCGTGCTGTGCAAAGACAGAGTAGGGGAGAAGCAAGGGATGTTGCTGCTACCGGTGCTCGCACTGTCACTCGCCGGTCTCTTGGGTGCAACGCACGGTTATTACGAAAGCGCACTGCTGTGGCTGCTGCGTAAGCTGGGCAACAATAACGCCGTTGCCGGCACAATGTTTGGCGTGCTGAATACGCTTTTGCGTCCGCTGTCTGCGGCGTTTGAACAGCCGGTGTATCTGCACAGCGCCGGTGGTGCCGTGTGGTTGGACGGGCAAATTTTAACCGGCGCCAAGACCATTTTTGCCGCCAAGCCGGATCGTTTGGCAACCGCGCTATTTTTGTCCGGCAAAGGGCTGCAACTGTTCTTATTGCCCGGGTTTGCATGCACGCTGGCAGACTGTGGTAAATCACGGAGCAAAGCCGCTCTGGCGTTATTTACCGTCGGTTGTGTTCTCAGCGGCCATACGGAACTTTTCACCTTATTTTTGGTGCTGGAAAGTCCGTTTTTGCTGCTGGCCTTTGCCGGACTCACCGGCGGATGCTATTTGGTGTCTGCGCTGCTGGATCTCCACTGGGGATTTTTGCAGAATGGGGGAATCGTGGAGTTTCTCCTGCACAACAGCAGCGGCGCACTGCCGTATCTTGTGGGCGTGACATTTTGCGTGCTGGCCTATTTTGTCAGCCGGTACACCGTGGTACGCTACGGCATTGCGGAACACAGCTGCGTTTGGTTGCCGGAAGATCTGCGCCCACTGGTACAGGAACTGGGCGGTCTACAAAACATTCTTGCCATTGAAAATGACGGTGTGCAGGTGCGCAATAGCAAGCGAGTAAACACTTTGCTCCTGGAGGGAGAACTGAAGGAAGACCGCTTTATGACCGATGATCCGCAGATACAGACACTAAAAAGAATATCTGCCGTAAAGAATTGATACCTTTTGCGATTTTTATATTGTTTAGAACAGGGGCTTGCATTTTGCTTTTGAATTTGCTATAATTATACAAAATTAATATTTTGTATAATATAGGGGAGCTGAAACAGTGAAAAAAAGCGGAATTTGGGCAATTACCTATGCCCGTACAGGACTATCTGTTGTATTTGGAGGCCATCAAAGGTCATAGCGAATTATCGGTGATCGAATATGCGTCGGATTTGCGCACCTTCTTTCGCTACCTTGCCAAGGAAAAAAATCTGTATCCGCCTGACACGCCGGACGATCAAATGGATCTACGGCAAATCAATATGGAATTCATTAAGACCATTACACTGAGCGACGCCTACCAGTTCTTAATCTACTGCAAGAATCAACGCGGCAACGCGGAAGCCACCCGTGCGCGGCGTGTGATCGCCATACGGCGCTTTTTTATCTATTTAACTGACAACCGGCACTTGCTGGAGGAAAATCCAATGAAAGTGCTGGACGCGCCGAAAACAAAAAAAGCCCTTCCAAAGTACATGACCTTGGAAGAAGCACGCCACTTATTATCCGTTGTAGACGGCAAACACAAAGAACGGGATTACGCCATTTTGACCTTACTTCTGAACTGCGGTATGCGACTGAGCGAGTTGGTGTCCATTGATTATAATGATATAAAATCAAACGATACATTGGTGATCACCGGCAAAGGCAACAAGGAGCGCACCGTGTACTTAAACGATGCCTGCAAATCCGCCGTTTCCGCCTATATGCGGGTGCGCCCGCACGACGGTGTAAAGGACAAAGCTTTATTTCTAAGCAGCCGCAACCAACGGATCAGCCCCAAGACGGTACAACACATGGTGTACGCTTATTTGGACAAGGCAGGGCTGGGCGATCGAGGCCTGTCCGTGCATAAGCTGCGCCATACGGCGGCCACACTGATGTACCAAAATGGCCATGTGGATCTGCTGCTACTTAAAGAGATCCTGGGCCATGAAAACCTGGGTACTACGGAAATCTATACCCACATCAGCGACGACGCAGCCAAGGCCGCCATTGAGGCCAATCCCCTTGCCGATCTCGATGGGCTTAAATCGAGATCACAGAACTGAACAAACTGGTCAACCCTGCATTACATAAGGCGGCCAACGCCACGAAAGCGGCGGAAATCAGATATTTTTTTAAATAATCCCGCACCTGAATTTCAGCGGGGGACTCCCCTGTTGCATCGTCTCGCTTAACGGACAGGTGAAAGATGGACTTGGACATATCGGTGCTGATTTTAATGGTGAGCATGACCACCGTCAGCAAAATAGAGGCCGCCGGAATCACCATCAGCACGCAAAACAGCACGCCTTTCAGCCGAAAAGTCATATAATAGTAGCACACCTGCATACCAAAAGCAAAGCCGCACGTCATGGGCACAAAATGAATCAACGGAAAGCCGATCATGCAAAAGCCCAAAAAGACCGTTACCAAAAATATACTGAAATACAAGCAAAAATCATTGAGAAACAGCTGTAAAAACGGTTCTCCCCTACTCTGAGCAGTGCGTTAACTGTGTCGGAGCGAATTTGACAGTATAGCACACTGCCCAACGCTAACCCGCAGGTATAAAATACCAGGGAATAGATGTAAGTTCTATGGGTCTCCCAGCGAAATGCGCGCAGCTCATCCGAAAATGCCGCCGCCAGGTCCCGCTTCTCCCGAGGCTCGCTCATAAGTGCACCCGCTTTTTGCTGACGGCTGCCAGCGCAGCGCACACCGGCATACCCAGCAGCCGCAGTACCAATAAACCGGCGCCGGAAGGTGCCATACAGTAATGTGCCACCGTTAGGACCATTGCAGGCACAATGGCAGCCAATGCCAGCGGCAAGCGGCTGTTTTTCACCCCGCGAAGCGCCCATTTTGCAATGAGAAAGGCACAGAGAAAGTCGATCGCCGCACAGATATACGCGATCAGCTTAAAGTCCAGATCCAGTTTATACACCACCAGTGCCCCTACGGCACAGCATAAGACCAAAAGCAGCACACGGTGGCCGCCGTGACACGAAGCAGATAAAGCAGCAATACGGTTTTTGTTTTGCCTATCTGAATTTTTGGCATACCATCACCCTCGCTATACCGTATGCGCCGTAAGTAAAAAATAGAACGAAAAAGGACTGCTCTATGAGCAGTCCTTTTTTAAGTGTGCTTATTTCTCGATTTTTCCTCTGCCTCTTTGGCGGTGTCGGATTTCTCGGTCAAAGCGTCGTCCTTATTCTTTTTGTTCTTCTTATTCTTGGCAGCTTCTCTGGCAGCTTCCACTTCCTTCTGGTGCTGCTCGGCTTTGGTCTTGTTGGTATTCACAGCCCAGCGCTGGATCCGCATTTTGTTGCGATCAGCACCGGTCTCAATGATCAGGTCCTCCTCGCGAATGGTGACAACTTTACCCACAATACCGCCGATGGTGATGATCTCATCGCCAATCTCCAAAGAAGAACGCATCTCCTGCTCTTCCTTCTGGCGCTTTTTCTGGGGACGGATCATGGTAAAGTACATCAGTACCACCATCACCAGCATCAAGATGATAAAGCTGTACTGGCTGGCGCCGCCCTTACCGGAAGCGCTGGCCGGCTGCGGCCTGTAACAAAATAAAGTTCATTTTAATTCCTCCTGAACATAGTACGACTATTATATTAAAATTTTAACCGAATTGCAAGTCCTTTTCTATATTCTGGTATCCAATTTCACACAATATTCAGATTTGTACTGTGCAAAGCTGCCGTTATCCAACGCTTGTCTGATTTCTGCCATTAAATTGTTGTAGAAATACAAATTGTGCATCACTGCCAAGCGCATACCAAGCATCTCCCTGCCTTAAGCAAATGGCGAATGTAACCCCGACTGTACCGGCGGCACACCGGGCAATCACACTTGGGATCAATAGGCTTGTCGTCCCGGGCATACTTGGCATTGTTCAAATTGATAATGCCGTCCTTGGTAAACAGATGGCCGTGGCGAGCGTTGCGAGAAGGCATAACGCAGTCAAACAGGTCAACCCCGCGGCTGACGCCCTCTAAAATGTTGCCGGGCGTGCCGACGCCCATTAAATACCGGGGTTTATCCGCCGGCATATACGGCTCTACGGCGCTGATAATGCGGTACATATCCTCGGCCGGCTTCCCCTACTGCCAGACCGCCGATGGCGTAGCCGTCGCAGTCCAGTTTAGCGATCTCCTGCATGTGCCATACCCGCAGATCGTCGTAAGTGCAGCCTTGGTTGATCCCAAACAGAAGCTGTTCTTTGTTAATGGTGTCCGGCAAGGCGTTCAATCGCTCCATCTCTGCCTTGCAGCGCTCCAGCCAGCGCAGCGTGCGCGCGCAGGACTGCTTTGCGTAGTTGTAAGTGGCCGGGTTTTCCACGCACTCGTCAAAAGCCATGGCGATCGTAGATGCCAGATGGGACTGGATCTGCATGCTCTCCTCCGGACCCATAAAGATCTTCTTGCCGTTTACATGGGAATGGAAGGTGACTCCCTCTTCTTTGATCTGGTTCAACTTAGCCAGACTGAATACTTGGAACCCGCCGCTGTCTGTTAAAATCGGCCGCTTCCAGTCTGTAAAGCGGTGCAGGCCGCCCATGTCCGCCACCAAATCGTCCCCGGGGCGCACATGCAGATGATAGGTGTTGCACAGCATGACCTGACAACCAATATGCTCCAGATCCTCGGTAGACAGACCACCTTTAATGGCCGCAGCGGTAGCGACATTCATAAACGCCGGCGTCTGTACCGTGCCGTGCACCGTTTCAAAGGTGCCGCGGCGGGCGTTGCCTTCTTTTTTTAATAAGGTATATTTTGCCATACTTTCTCTCCGTCAGCAGATAAACATTGCGTCGCCAAAGGAGAAGAAGCGGTACTTCTCCGCCACGGCGGTATTATAAGCGTGCATAATGTGGTCAAATCCTGCAAAAGCACTAACCAGCATGATCAGCGTGCTCTCCGGCAGGTGGAAGTTGGTGATCAGTGCATCCATGCACTTGAATTCATACCCGGGATAAATAAAAATGCTGGTGTTATCGTCATCCTCGCAAATACAACCGTTCTTGGTTGCCACAGACTCAATGGTGCGGCAGGAGGTGGTACCCACAGCAATCACCCGACCGCCGTTTGCTTTGGTCCGGTTGATCAGCTCCGCCGTCTCTGCCGGCATATGGTAGTGCTCCGTGTGCATTTTGTGCTTGGTTACATCTTCCACTTTAACCGGACGGAAGGTGCCCAGCCCAACATGCAATGTCACATAGCCGATATTGACGCCCATCGCCTGAATATCCTTTAGCATTTGTGGAGTAAAGTGTAGACCGGCGGTAGGCGCCGCAGCGGAACCTAACTCCCGGCTGTACACCGTTTGGTAACGCTCCTTATCTTGGAGCTTTTCCTTAATATAGGGCGGCAGAGGCATTTGACCGATCTGGTCCAGCACCGCATAAATATTCCCCTGGCAGTCGAATTGCACCAACCGGTTGCCATCCTCTTGTATCTCAATGACCGTGCCGTAGAGTTTGCCCTCGCCGAAGTTAAAGCGGGTGCCCACCTTGGCGCGCTTGCCCGGCTTGCACAGACACTCCGACACATTATTTTCTTTTTGCGTCAGCAGCAGAAATTCCACCACCGCACCGGTCTCTTCCTTAACGCCGTAGATACGGGCGGGAATGACCCGGGTATCGTTAAGGATCAGGCAGTCACCGGGGCGCAGATATTCCGGCAAATCCTTAAAGATCCGATGCTCCAGTTCGCCGCTGTCCTTTTGCAAGATCATCAGGCGCGAGCTGTTTCGCGGCTCCACCGGGGTCTGCGCGATCAATTCCTGGGGCAAATCATAATAAAAATCAGAAGTTTTCATAATTATCTCCGCAAAAGTATTTGACATATATATATAGTAAGTGATATTATATCTAAAAGCAAGCGGTATTTACCCACCGCAGGCGCTGTAAGATATTATATTGCAAAATGCTGCGTTTTACAAGGCATTTTTTTAAGGAGAGTCACAATGAACAAAAAGTACAAAGTCGGTATCGTCGGCGCAACCGGTATGGTCGGTCAGCGCTTCGCCCTGCTGCTGGAGAATCACCCCTGGTTTGAGGTAGTGTGCCTGGCAGCCTCTGCACGCTCTGCTGGTAAGCCTTACAAAAAGAGGCACTGGGCAGCAGATGGTGCATGGATAAACCCATTCCCGCCAACATGGTAGACCTGCCGGTGTATGACGCCCAGGCAGATATAGAAAAGATCACCTCTATGGTAGACTTTGTATTCTGCGCCGTGGATATGAAAAAGGATGAGATCCGCGCGCTGGAGGAGCAGTATGCCAAGCACGAGTGCCCAGTGGTATCTAACAACTCTGCCAACCGGTTTACTCCAGATGTGCCCATGGTGGTGCCGGAGCTGAATCCCCAGCATATTGACATTATTCCCGCCCAGCGTAAACGCCTGGGCACCAAGCGCGGCTTTATCGCCGTAAAGTCCAACTGTTCTTTGCAGAGCTATGTGCCTGCCATCTTCCCCTGCACCAGAAGTACGGCATTAAGCGGGTGCTGGTGTGCACCTACCAGGCCATCAGCGGTGCAGGCAAGACCTTTGAGCGCTGGCCGGAGATGATCGACAATGTGATCCCTTACATCGGCGGTGAGGAAGAAAAGAGCGAAAAAGAGCCGCTGAAGCTGATGGGCCACATTGAGGGCGACCAGATCGTGTCTGCCGATGCACCGGCCTTTACTGCGCAGTGCATTCGCGTGCCTGTGACCAACGGTCACCTGGGCAGCCGTATTTATGGACTTTGAGGGTGAGAAACCCTCTGAGGAAGAGATTATTGAGGTGTGGAAGAACTACGCCGGTCGTGCCCAGGAGCTGGAGCTGCCCAGCGCACCCAAACAGTTCCTGCACTACTTTACCGAGCCGGATCGCCCGCAGATTCACAGCGAGCGTGAGCTGGAGCACGGTATGGCCGTGTCCATCGGCCGTCTGCGCCCGGATACACAGTATGATTACAAGTTTGTATGTCTGTCCCACAACACCCTGCGCGGCGCTGCCGGCGGTGCGGTGCTGCTGGCCGAATTGCTGGCAGCCGAGGGTTATATGGACTGATAACACAGCGAAAAGGAGATTTTTGATATGAAGAAGGATCCTATCTTTACAGGCGCAGCCGTTGCCATTATTACCCCTATGCATGAGGACGGCAGCGTAAATTATGACGAGTTCGCCCGGTTTGTGGACTGGCAGATTGACAACGGTACAGACGCCATCGTAATCTGCGGCACCACCGGCGAAAGTTCTACCCTGGATGTTGACGAGCACCTGGAGTGCATCAAGTGGTGCATCGAGTATGTAAACGGTCGTGTGCCGGTGATCGCCGGTACAGGCTCCAACTCCACCGCCAGTGCCATTGAAATGAGCAAAGAAGCCTGCGAATACGGCGCAGATGCTCTGCTTTTGGTGACGCCCTACTACAACAAGACCAGCCAGGCCGGTCTGATCGCCCACTATACTGCGATTCACGATGCGACGGATAAGCCCATTGTGCTTTATAATGTACCGTCCCGCACCGGGCTGAACCTGCTGCCGGAGACGGCGCTGGAGCTGTCCAAGCTGCCCCGCATCAACGGCATTAAAGAGGCATCCGGCAATCTGGATCAAGTGGCTAAAGTGCACGAGCTGTGCGGCGACGCGCTGAACATTTGGAGCGGCAACGACGACCAAATTGTAGACATTCTGGAGCGCGGCGGTAAAGGTGTGATCAGCGTACTGTCTAATGTATGCCCCCAGGAAACCCACGACATTGTGGCTAAGTACCTGGACGGCGATGTGGACGGCTCCAAGGCACTGATGGATCACTATTTTGAGCTGGCAAAGACCCTGTTCTGCGATGTGAATCCCATTCCGGTTAAGGGACGCTGTGAACCGCATCGGTTACGCAGCCGGTCCCTGCCGTATGCCGCTGGGCCCTTGAGCGAGGCCAATCAGCAGAAGATGCAGGCAACGCTGGAAAAGTATGGCCTGATCAAATAAAAAGCACAGGAAGTTCAAAGCTATGACGAGAATAATTATTACCGGCGCCAACGGCAAAATGGGTCATGTGATCCGCAGCGTTGTAGCCGGTCGGGAGGACTGCACGGTAGTAGCCGGTGTGGATTTTAACACCCAGGCGGCCGACTTCCCTATCTATAAAACGATTGCAGAGGTGCAGGAAGAAGCGGATGTGATTATCGACTTCTCCAACCCTGCCCTCTTAGACGATCTGCTGACCTATTCCGCCGCCAAGTCTATGCCCTTGGTAATCGCCACCACCGGCTACACGGCGGAGCAAAAGGCCAAGATTGAAGCCGCAGCTGAAAAGTGCCCCATCTTTTTCACTTATAATATGAGTATGGGCATTAACCTGCTGGCGACCTTAGCACAGAAAGCGGTCAATGTACTGGGACCGGACTTTGACATTGAGATTGTGGAGAAGCACCATAATCAAAAGATCGACGCTCCCAGCGGCACAGCATTGATGCTGGCAGATGCCATGTGCAAGGAGATCGATCACCCCATGAAGTACGAATATGACCGGCACGCCAAGCGCGAAAAGCGCACCCGGGATGAGATCGGCATTCATGCTGTACGAGGCGGCACCATTGTAGGCGAGCATGAGATCATCTTTGCCGGCAGGGACGAGATCCTTACTTTGTCTCACTCTGCACGAAGCAAAGAGATCTTTGCCGTAGGCGCTGTGAACGCTGCCGTCTTTATGTGCGGAAAAGACGCCGGGCTGTATGACATGAGCCAAATGATTCACTAATTCTTGTTCCTATTCTGCGGAATAGGGACTTATTCTTTTTGGAGGACGGTATGAACCAGACAGAACAGGTCTTTCTCTCTCTGCTGCGGGATTATGTTTGCGGACAAAAATTAAAAGTTCTTCCCACCGTAGACTGGCAGGCACTGTATAACTTGGCGCAAAGTCATAATGTGACCGGCCTTGTGGGCCGTATCTTGGCAGATCTTCCTACCGATCATCGCCCTCCAAAGCCCTTGCAGTGGCCTTTCGCCAAGGGATGGGTCAAACCCTAATGGCTTACGAAAAGCGCATGGTGGCCGTGCAGGTGATGGAGCAAACACTAACGGATGCCCACATCCCATACTTAACGGTGAAAGAAGACCTGTACTGCGGCAGCCTATCCGGATCCCTCCTTGCGCACCTGCGGCGATACGGATATTGTGCTGACTCCAGAGCACCAGCGAGAAGCGGTACAGACTTTGGAACAGCGTGGCTTTGCCAAAAAAAAGTGATCCACGACGATGTGGTGATGCTCACCCTGCATGGGTTTGAATTTGAACTGCACACACGGTTGGAAAGCATTAACGATGGCTCTCGCGCCCTGCTGGCGAACCCTTTTGCGCCGGAAGTGGCATACAATAAATCCAAAAATATCTGGGTGCTGCAACCGGTATATGCCGTTTATTACACCGTGCTGCACCTGCTTCACCACATCAAAACCGGCGGTGCCGGCGTGCGTATGCTGCTGGACACAGACTTGCTCCTTCGCAAGGATCCGACACTTGCCCCACAGGTACTGGAATTGGCCGAGCGCAGCGGGTTGGAGCGTTCTTTTGGTTGTATCCTTGCCCTGTGTAAGCAGTGGCTGGATACACCCCTGCCCTGTTCGGTGCCGGCATTGGATACGGACACGGTAGAGAAGTTCGCTGCCGTGATTTTAGGCGGCGGCGTGTTCGGTCACGGCAACGGCAACACCGGTGCCGTATTCCTGGCCCGCCAAAAGGCCGCAGATGGCAGCAAAACGCCCTTTACCCGTTTGGTCGCATTGTTTCGCTACTGCTTCCCAAAAGCGGATTATATGGCCTACCAGTTCCCTTATTTGATCCGGCGGCCCTGTCTGCTTCCCTTTGCATACCTACACCGATTTTGTCGCGGTCTGTTTCGCAATCGAACCCACTCCGCGGCGGCATTGCAAGCCATTGCCGGCAAAAATCAAGGTGCTGCTCTGCTGCACCAGGTGTGGGCGGAGCTGGATTTATAATGTTACTATTTGTATAGCGTTGTTAGACAGTTCGTATATAATGCCTATTTACATCTCTTCCAAAAGTTGGTAAGCTTTTTGAAGAGGTGTATTTTTATGTCGAACGAACAAAATGAAAACAAAAAAGAAAGGCGACCCTTTGCCCCCGGTCTGTGCTTTAGTAAACTGGTATGGGTGTTTTTGATCTCCTGTGTGGTGGGCTTTTTAGTAGAGACCTTGTGGTGCTACATACGCCACGGCTATATTGAAAGCCGACAGTCTTTGGTGTACGGTCCCCTTTCTGTGGCCTATGGTATGGGTGCAGTGGTACTTACCATGGCGCTGTATAAATTCCGCAATTCTCCGTGGTGGAAGATCTTTCTGGTGTCTTTTGTGGTAGGCACGGTTACGGAATATATCTGTTCTCTGGGGCAAGAGTTGGTGTTCGGGTCCGTTGCCTGGGATTACAGCAATGTACCGCTGAATATCAATGGTCGAGTGTGCCTACTGTACTCCGTCTTTTGGGGTATACTGGGAATTGCGTGGATCAAGCTGATCTACCCACCTATGGCTAAGCTGATCGGAAAGCTGCCGATCAAACTGGGCAGAGTACTTACTTGGGCGTTTATCATCTTCTTTATTTTTGACGCCATTCTGTCCGCCTCCGCTGCACTGCGTATGGACCAAAGAGACGAAGGTGCAGCACCTCGTAATGCCTTTGAATGCTATCTGGACGAACACTTTGACGATGCGCGCATGCACAAGATCTATGCAAACTCCGTCAGTACCGACCCGCAAAAGCAAGAAAATAAGTAGCCGATCGGCGCAAAGAAGCCACTGTCTGTTACAGACAGTGGCTTTTTATAGTGATTTGCGATTAAACCAACGCGATCCCCCAATCGGCAAAGTTACTGCCGGTGGCCGGGAAAGTATCTACCATAGAACAATCCATAGCAATGCTCTTAAACTTTTGTCCGGAGAGGGTTATATTGCGAATCTCCGCTTTGACGATCATTTTGTACTTGGCTTTGGTGATTTTGCCGGTGGAGGTATTGATGGTGATGGCGGGTAGAATGCCGCCGGTGTAATTCATGGTCACATTCTTTTTTGGCGTTACCGGTGGTCCATTTGCCGCCGTTCTCCTTAATCACCTGGTCTATGGCGTCATACATTGGGCCTGCAGTGGTAAAAAAACCGCCCCTGGGGATCTGCACCGGGAGAGCTCATTTGCACTGCCTTGGGCTTTATCGTCAAGGTAACGGTGCCATTTTTATTGTCCTTAATGCTAAGGCTGGCCACATCCGTGTCTCTCAGGCGGGAGGTAATCAGAGACTTGCCGTTCAGGTCCGTATCTGCTGACTTATTAACAGAAGTGCTGGGCGGCAGCCCGGTAGGCAAAGTCATATCCGTCAGCAGACTTTCAAAATAGCTGTCAAAAAACTATTTTTACTGCCGTTAATGCGGGTATTGGTGACAAACATTTCCTTACAACCCAGCATTTTATAATAAGTAGAGATTTCTTCCGTTTCCAGATCCTTATACTTGGCGGTCTCTTTCTTGGTGGCATTGTAGGCCTTTACATAGTACCGTACTGCGTCCGCGGTGGTGTTCAGCTGTACACCGGCGTACTTGCCCTTCTTAAACGGATCCTTGGCGGTGGTAACCGTCTTGGCTGCGCTGTACGCACCGGAATAAGACTTCTTACCCTGATTCACATAAGCCTGCACCCGCACATAATACTTCTTGCCGCCTTTCAGGCCGGTGATGGTGGCAGAGGTGGCGTTGCCGTTGGTGACTTTCAGCGCTTTGGTCACCTTTTTGTTAAATTTAGAAGAGGTGCTGTACTGCACCCGGTATCCGGAAACAGAAGGCGCCTTACTCCATTTGACAGTAAAGCCCAAACGCCCGCGGAAACAGACTTAAAGTTCACTTTCGCCACCTTGGTGGTAACGGATTTGGCGCTGCTCCAACTGCTGTACTTTTTCTTTTTACCGCTGGTTTTATAGGTGCGCACACGCACATAATACTTGGTTTTGCTTCTCAGACCGCTAACCGTCTTGGCCGTAGTCTTATCTTTCTTGGCCGTGGCGGTTTTGCTGGTTTTGGAAGAAAATTTGGAGGAGGTGCTGTACTGCACCTGGTATCCGGTCACGCCGCTGACCTTCTTCCACTTGACGGTAAAGGCAGCTGCACCGGCGCTGACGGAGGACACCGTGGGTTTTTTGGGCGCTGCAGCAAAGGCGGTGGTAGGCACGGCAAAGCAGCTAAGCAGCATCAGCAATGCCAGGCATACGGACAAAGTCTTTTTCATCATTTCTCTCCTTCTAAAATCATTAAAAAGTGTGTGAATTTACAACTTGTTTATAGCATACGACTTTGTCCCTTGCAATAGACAGGGCAAACATTCTATCTAAAAGCAAAAAAAGAGACTCCTGCGAGTCTCCTTTTTTATTTCTATTATGTAAGTATCACTAGCGCCAGGTTGCCCTCGCTACGAATGACGATATGCAGCGGCTGATCCGCCGGAACCTTGTCCGCCTGGTCAGTGCCCACCAGGCGCACCTGATCCACAGTTAAGAAACCGTTGGTATGCCAGCTAATCAACTGACGGTTGCGCCGGGCAAATGGACTTAAATCATATACTCAATGGTATTGTCCGGAGTGAGCATGGTCTCCGTATTATATAGCACCACCGCTTCCCTGCCCTTCGGCTCTGCAAAGGCATACAAGGTCTGCGCCTCTCCGTTGAGCATAGACTGGGGCACAACGCGATTATACGCAAAGGGGTGGTCCACATCAGTCACAACGGACGAATCATTAAAGCCCTCTGTCAAATAATATGGATCAAACAGGTAGACCCAGCCGTCCCGCTCGCCGGTAAGCAGCACATAGTGCCACTCGTCTAAAAAACAAGCGCACCACCACGGCCGCCCCGATGGAGGGCGTCTGTAATAGGGCTTTGCTGACCCATATATACCCGATCGCCGGTGTAATACTCGGTGGTGATCGGCAGCCGTCCCGCTTGTCCAAAGCCGGACAGCCAGTTGCTCAGGAACATCATCGCCGTGCAGGAGGTGCCGCTTTTGCCAAAGGCGCCGTCCGGGCTGAATGCGTCCAGAGAAAACAGCATAATATTTCGGATCAGCTCCGGCGGGATCTGCTCCCGCTCAAAGAGGAAGCTCACCGCATTGAGCATAGAGGTAGGGCCGCAGTCATAATCGGAAATTTGATAACGCAAAGGGCTCTTCATTAGTCTTGCTTCTCCATTAATGCCTGCGCCAGCCGGCCTGCCTTGCACAGTTCCTCCACTGTAGTGTATTCGTTCACAGCGTGGCAGTTATTCATAGCCGTAGCCACCACCAAACCCTGTATGCCGTGCGCGGACAGGATGTTACAGTCACTGCCGCCGTAAGTGTCCGTAAACCGAGGCGCAACTCCCACAGCTTCGCAGGCCCGTCTGAACCGCTGGGCAACAGGTGCGTCCGTGTCTACTCGATAACCGGTAATATGTATGGTATGGTTAAAATTCAGTTTGGCGTCCACCGCCTGTGCCTGCTCCACAAACTCGCTGTGAATCTCGTTGAGTCGATCCAGGGCGTCCTGATGGCACAGGGCACGAATTTCGCCGGTGACGGTACAACTGTCCGGCACAATGTTGGTGGCGCGACCGCCGGTAATGGTGCCCACATTTACCGTCACATCGCCCCATCGCCCGCTGGGAAGATTGGCAACTGCGGCAGCAGCCACCTGAATGGCGTGCACGCCGTCCTCCGGCGCAAAGCCGGCGTGGGCTGCCTTGCCCACCACCTCTGCGGAAAAAGTAATCAACGTAGGCGCTGCCACAGCACAGTCCCCTACCGGGCCGGACAAATCCATCACATACGCCGTCTTGGACTGCAGGCGCTCCGCATCAAATGCCTTGGCACCCACGCAAAAATGCTCCTCTCCGGTGGTAAACAGCAGTTCCAGCGTCGGATGGGTTGCGCCGCTCTCTAACAGAGAAGCAGCACCCTCCAAGATTGCCGATACACCTGCAAAATCATCAGCACCTAATACCGTATCACCACAGGAGGTAATGTGACCGTTCTCGTCCGTGACCGCCTGCTTGCCTCTCGGGACTCCACCGTGTCCATATGAGCAGCAAAGAGCACCGGCTCCAGCGACGGATCACCGGGAATGGTTGCCAGCAAGTTGCCGCAGGTACTGCCGGTGGCAGCGGCGGAATCGTCTTCTTCCACCTGCACGCCCAGCGCCGTCAATCGTTCCTGAATGTAACGGCAAACCGCCTGCTCGTCAAAGGAGGGGCTGTCCAGTGCTACCAGATCCGTAAATGTCTTCACCAATCGTTCCTTGTTCATCCTATATCACCATTTCCTACAAATGTTCTATGATTTAATGATACAACCCTGTGGGTTGCCTGTCAATATAAAAAGAGCAGAAAGTCACACTCTCTGCTCTTACCGTTTCCATTTACGGATTGATTTGCAGCTGCACGCCATCGTCACCTGCTGTCAAAGCAATCGCCTGTATGTCCTGATCCTGATGGAACACTAATGCACTTGCCAGCTGATCCTCCACCTGGCGGCGCACCGCGTCACGCAAACCGCGGGCGTTCTTCTTGGAACCATAGGCGATCTTTGCCAAATACACCGGCACACTATCGTCATAGGTCAAGGTAATGCCCTTGTCCTGCATGCCGGGCACCCAGTTCATCCACCATCAAGCAGGCGATCCGCTGGAAGTTCTCAAAGGTCAGCTTGTTAAAGACGATCACCTCGTCCACACGACCCAGGAATTCCGGACGCAGGAAGCGCTCCAGGGCTTTCATGGTCACATCCCGGTTCATATCCGCCTGGGACTTGCCAAAGCCCACAGTGGCAGCGTCGGTAGATCCGGCATTAGAGGTCATCACAATAATGGTATTTTCAAAATTCACCGTGCGGCCCTGCGCATCTGTGATCCGACCCTCGTCCAGAATTTGCAGCAAAATGTTTAATACATCTTTATGGGCCTTTTCAATCTCGTCAAACAGAATCACGCTGTAAGGCTTGCGCCGTACTTTCTCTGTCAACTGCCCGGCATCGTCATAGCCCACATAGCCGGGAGGCGAGCCAATAATACGAGAGACAGAAAACTTCTCCATATACTCGCTCATATCCAGGCGGATCAGGGCGTCCGGGGTGTCAAACATATAGGCGGCCAACTGCTTAACCAGTTCCGTCTTGCCTACGCCGGTGGGGCCACAAAAATAAAGGACTGGGGCCGCTTGCGGGGACTGATTTGTACGCGACCTCGGCGCACGGCTGCGGCAACCTTTTCAATGGCTTCATCTTGGCCGATGATATGGGCTTTCAGCTCCGGCTCCAAACCGGCCAGTTTTTGAATATCCCCCTGCTCGATTTTTGCAGCAGGAATTCCTGTCCACATGGAGATCGCGCTGGCAATATCCGCCTCCAGCACCTGATTGTCCTTAGCCTTTTCCTGCAAAGCAGGCAACTTTTCGTCAATGGCCATCATTTCGGTTTTCAGTTTGGAGATCAGCTCATAGTCGATCTGCTGGTCCTCCTCTGTGGGTTCAGACAGATTTTCAATATTCTCCTGCAAATTCCGTTTTTTGCCTTCCAGGATCTGCGCCTGGCTGATAGCCGGGTTGCGCAAATTGGCGCAGGTGCAACTTTCATCCAGCAAGTCAATGGCTTTATCCGGCAGGTAACGGTCTGTTACATACCGCTCGCTCATCAGCACCGCTTTATAAACCAAGGTGTCGGAAATTTGCACCTTGTGGTACTGCTCGTAGTAGCCCTTAATGCCCAGCAGCATTTTGTAGGCGTCCTCCACAGATGGCTCCTCGATCTTCACCGGTTGGAACCGGCGCTCCAGGGCGGCATCCTTCTCTATAAACTTACGATACTCGGTAAAGGTGGTAGCGCCGATCACCTGAATTTCGCCGCGAGAGAGCGCAGGCTTCAGGATATTTGCCGCGTTCATGGTGCCCTCACTGTCGCCGGTGCCCACCAAATTGTGCACCTCGTCAATGAACAGAATAATATTGCCCTGGGCCTTCACCTCGTCCACCAGACCCTTGATCCGGCCCTCAAACTGGCCACGGAACTGGCGTTTAAGCCACCAGTGCGGTCAGGTCCAGCAAAGAGATCTCTTTGTCTGCCAGGCGCGCAGGCACCTGCCCTTTAGCAATGCGAATGGCTAGCCCCTCGGCAATGGCAGTCTTACCCACGCCCGGCTCGCCGATCAGGCAGGGATTATTCTTGGTACGGCGGCACAGGATTTGTACCGTGCGGGAGATCTCCTGCTCTCTGCCGATAATGGCGTCCAGCTTGCCGTCCCGAGCTTTGCCGGTCAGGTTGGTGCAGTAGGTGTTTAGGTACTTTTTGCCGTCATCTTTTTGACGTTTGTTGCCTTTTTTCCCACGCTTCTTGCCCTGCTTTTGACCGCTTTCATTCTCATCCACAGCCAGTTCTCCGGCGTCGCCAAAAAGATTGGCAAAGGGCATGGTCTGGGCGCCGTCCATATTCTCCGCGTTGAACATCCCGCTCATATCGCCAAAGTTAAAATCGCCCATATTTTCCATAAACTGGCTCATCTGCTCAGACGCCTGCTCCAGTTCTTCGTCAGAGATGCCCAGCTTGTCAATCATCTGATTAATAGAGCCGATGTTCAGCTCACGGGCGCACTGAATACAAAGCCCCTCCGGCTTTACCTCATCGCCCTCCATTTTTGAATATAGATCACCGCCGGGCGTTCACCGCAGCGGGCACACATCTGTTGTTTCATAAATCGATCTCCTGATGAATATTGCTTATTTGGCAGTGTTTTGTGCCTTGTTCTCTTTCAGCTGCTTCAAAAATCCCGGCACATAGCCCAGGAGAGATACCAAGGCAGACACGGCGGACAGCGCCACCAGCACCCAGGTCACCACAGACGGCAGCGTAAAGTGGGTCACATTACACAAAGCGCCGTTCTCGCCAAAGGCTAAAATAATAATCATAGCAATGTAAAACACATTGGTGGCTACCTTGCCCCAGATCTCTGCTGCGGTGGGGCGCATACCCTTGGACAGCAGCAGCGCGCCGCCCAGCAACATCAGCACCTCTTTCACAATAAAGAAGAAAACAGATACTTAATGGGGTTCTCCCAGTAGGTGTACAATAGCACGATTACAATCGCCATTTGGGACAGCTTATCCGCAATGGGGTCTAAGATCTTTCCCAAATTACTCACTTGATTAAACTTGCGGGCAATCTTGCCGTCAAACAAGTCGGTTAACGCAGCGCAAATCATCACGATCACCGCCACCAGTTGATGCCCCTGAACAAACAGCACAGCAAACACCGGGATCAGTGCAATGCGGATAAAGGACAGCCAGTTGGGAATGGTATTCCAGCCGTCAAACAGGTCGTGCACATTTTCTTTTAATGTAGACATAACAGGTCCTCCTATAGTGTGGGAAGCAAAGTTTCCATATATTCTAAAATGGCGCTGTCTGCAAAGAACGCATACGCGCCGTTATCTTTCGGTAGCCAGTTGTTACCGGCCAGGTACGCCCAAACGCCGCTGACCAGCACCAAAAACAGACACCCCTTAACCAGCCCAAAGGCAAGACCGCCCAATAGGCTGTTGGTCTGGGTGAATATCGTCTTTTGCCCTGCTTCTTCCTTAGCATAGCGGAAAGCAGCCAACAAATCAAGGCAATAATTATGAACGATAATAAAAATAATGCGATTTTTACCAGTAAGCAAGCCGCCGGTTCCCACCAACTGCTGCATTACAAAATCTGCAGCCGTTTTGGCACTGCCTTTTTCAGCGCGGCGAAGTCAAAATCCCCTTGCAACGCCTGGGGCAGAGCCTGCATTTTCTCCTGCAAGGCAGCCATAAAGGTGTCTACGCCGGAGGCTGCCGGCGATTTTCTCCTGCACCTTGGCAAGGGCCTTTGGCTCCACCAGATTGTCATACACCGCTTGGTAATACTGATGGCTGACGAACAGGGACACCGGCACGCCAACAGCGTACTTGGCTGTGCCGATCAAACCGGACAGCAGCCCCCGTCGAAAGCCCCATACCGCCATAAGTACCACCAGCGCGATCAATATATAATCCAAAATACTCAAGACTTGGTCTCTTCTTTCTCAATCACAGACTGGCGCTGCACAAACACATTGGAGGACATCATGGTGATGGACCGGACTGCGTCCGTACAATCCGCTGTGTATGTACTACACTGCCGTCTGACAGCTTATAAATTTTGATTTTATCGGCAAAAAGCACGGCTACCCGACTGCCGGAGGCAGACAGATCCTTGATCGCGCCCTGCACGGTAAAGGGCCTTTTTGCACCTTGCCGCCGGCGGTGATCCGCGCTACGGTATTTTGCGTAGCATTGCTATAAGAACTGTACGCCACCACCAAATCGCCGCTGGCGCTATAATCATAGGCCACCGTTTGCACTTCGCCGTTTTTCAGCACCGTCTCCAGCTTATCTCCGTTTACCACGCTCACAAAGCTGCTGCCCACTACATACAGGCTGCTGCCCCGATAGGCTATGTCCAGTACTTGGGTGCCGGGCAGGTCAAAGCTGGCATAAGGCCCGTGTCCTTTACACGCATCAAATACAGCTTTGGCTGCAAGCGTGCATCCTTACTGTTCATGGCTACAAAAGCGACTTGACTGCCGTTGTCCCGAATGGCAATGTTGGTCACAAAGCCATAGGACAGGCTGTATTTCATCTTATCCGCGCGGGTCTTGGTGATCACCTGAACATCGCTGCGTTTATCCGCAGACTGACTGGCGTAGACCACCTTGCCGTCGTCCGCCACATCGGCGCACAGCAGGCCGGTCTTGCTCTCAATCTCATACAAATTCTCACCACTGTAATCCAGCCGTAGCTTGGAGCCGCCTTGGTCATACGTAACCAGATACGAGTCAGAAGCAGCGGTAATCGGATTGGCATAACCGTGTACAGCGGTGAATTCCTCCTTGCCGTCTGATGGGTTCAGTACAGTTATGGAGCCGCCGGTGAGCACCGCCAGCTTCGCGCCCTGCTTATGAACCGTAACGCCATCGGAGCCGTCCAGCGCATAAGGAAAATTGCCGGTGAGCACGGACGATGTATCGCTGCCGCCGCGCAGGCTGCCAAAATCCACCTCGCACAGCTTTAGGATCACAATTGCCGCCAGCAGCACAGCCAGCACAATCCATACGATCCTGCGTACTTTTTATCTTTTGGCGCTTGCGTTCCCGCCGAAGCGCCTGCCGGTCTTCCGCTTCCACAAAAGCACCGCCTTTCTGTTTACATCTTAAAGTCTGCCGGGTCATACTCAACCCGGTTCAGGTACAGCCCCTGGGGCGGCGCCGTCTTACCGGCGCGCATGCGCTCCCCACTTTCAATAATCGCCGGCAAATCCGCCGGGTCAATCTTGCCCTCACTGACAAAAAGCAGCGTGCCAACGAGAATGCGTACCATATTGTAAAGGAAGCCGTCTGCGCTAACCTTAAACAGTACCATATCCCCTTGCCGCTCTACGGTAAAGGCGGTTATGGTGCGCACTGTGTCCTCCACATCGCTGCGTGCACTGCAAAAGCCGCGAAAATCGTGGGTGCCCAGGAACGCCTTGGCCCCCTGCTGCATACGCTCCAACCGAATTGGGTAGCGATATTGATACGCATAGCGCAGCAAAAACGGATCCCGAATGGCACCGTTGTACAGTTTATATACATATTCTTTCTCTCGGCAGCAGTACCGGGGGTGAAAATCAAGAGGAACCTCTCGGCAGTCCAGTACCGCAATATCCTTGGGCAGCACCGTATTCAGCGCTCGCACCACACCATCACAGGCAATGGACAGCTCTGTTTGAAAACTGACAAAATAACAATTTGCGTGCACACCGCTGTCTGTGCGGGAGCAGCCCTTTACCGGCAGCCGCGCGCCAAACACCTTTTCTACCGCGTTTTGGAACACTTCCTGCACGGTAACGGCATTTTTTTGCACCTGCCAGCCGTGGTAGTCTGCGCCGTCATATCCAATGTTTAACAACAAATTCCGCATAACTTAAAGCACCGAACCTAAAAAGTGATTCACCACAAAAATGCCTGCAATATACAGCACCACCGCCGCCAGCGCAAAAAAGTCACCGGTATGCAGGTGCATTTCTTTCATCTTGGTACGCCCGGCGCGCCACGATAGCAGCGGCACTCCATAGCGTCCGCCAGCTCATTGGCACGGCGAAAAGAGGAGATGAACAAAGGAATCAAGATGGGCACCAATCCTTTGGCTCTGCGAATCAGTCCCCCGCTCTCCATATCGGCGCCCCGAGATTTCTGCGCCGCCATAATTTTGTCGATTTCCTCGATCAAAGTGGGAATAAACCGCAGGGCGATTGTCATAGTCATAGCAATCACATGCACATCAATCTTAAACACTTTTAGGGGTTTAAGCAGCCGCTCCAGAGCGTCCGTCAATTCCGTAGGCGAGGTGGTGTAAGTCAGCAGACTGCCTACAATCACCAGCTCGATAATGCGCACAGCCATAAAAACGGCAGTCATCACACCATCCATGGTGATCTTCAGCTTGCCAAGGCTCACCAGCGGCTCACCTTCGCCGTAAAATAGGTTAATAACGCCGGTAATGAGAATAATCACGACCAGGGGCTTAATGCTCTTCAAGATGGTTTTAGGCGGTATCTTAGACAGACCCACCGCCAGAATCATAAAGACGATGGCCAGTCCCAGGGACCAAAAGTTCTTGCACAAGAACACCGCCACCACCATCAAAAAGGTGAGCACGATCTTCATACGCGCATCCATACGGTGCACCGGGGAATTGCCGGGAAAATACTGACCAATGGTCATACTGGAATTCACAGGCGCACCCCTCTCTCTTTAGGCGCTGAAATTCGCGCACGCCGTCGTCAACCGTAAAATATCCGTGCGGCACGATACGCCACGCCGCCGCAGTTCTAAGAAAATATCCGTTACCTGGGGCACATTCAGCCCCATTTGGCGCAGTTCCTCCGCATTGGCGTACACATCGGCAACCGGGCCGTAGGCGGCCACCTGCCCCGGTGCATCACCAGCACGCGGCGGCAAATGCGCGCCACATCTTCCATGGAGTGGGAGACGAAGAGCACCGTTGCCCCGGTACGGTCCCGGTAACTACGGATCAGATCTAAAATTTGATCCCTTCCGCGGGGGGTCCAACCCGGCGCACGGCTCGTCTAAAATCAAAACCTTTGGCTCCATAGCTAAAATGGACGCAATGGCCACACGGCGCTTTTGCCCGCCGGAAAGATCAAAGGGCGATTGCTCCGCAAAATCACGGGACAGACCCACCAATTCCATAGAATGGAACACCCGGCGGCGAATTTCCTCGCTATCCAGTCCCATTTGCTTGGGACCGAAAGCGATCTCTTTATATACATCTTCTTCAAAAATTTGGTACTCCGGGTACTGAAAACATAGCCCTACCTGAAAGCGTACACGGCGAATTTGCTTGCGGTTTTGCTTACTCCAAATATCCGCACCGTCCACATACACTTTGCCGCTTTGGGGCTCTATCAGGCCGTTTAGGTGCTGGATGAGCGTGGATTTTCCGGAGCCGGTGTGACCGATAATGCCGACAATCTCGCCCTCCTCCACAGAGAAAGACACATCCTGCAGCGCCGCCGTCTCAAATGGCGTACCCACACTGTAACGGTAATTGAGTTTTTCACAGGTCAGTACAGCCAAGTTTTTGTTCCTCCAAGTTGGAAATCAATACGTCCACGCATTCCGCAGTGTTCAAAACTGCGTGTTCGGCAAAGCCCAGCCGATCCGCCAGTTCCGTTGCCTGGGGCACATCGAGGCCCAGGGCCTTCAGCTCATCCACATGGGCAAAAACCGCCCGCGGAGCGCCGTCCAGTCGGATCACGCCGTCGTCCATCACCACTACCCGATCGGCTTGCACCGCTTCATCCATATAATGGGTAATGAGCAGAATGGTGATCCCCTCTTCTTTGTTCAGTTTCTTCACGGTGTCCAGCACTTCTCGGCGGCCGCTGGGATCCAGCATCGCCGTGGGTTCGTCCAGCACAATACACAGGGGCCGCATGGCGATAATGCCTGCCACGGCTACCCGCTGTTTTTGACCGCCGGAAAGCTTGGAGGGCGATTTCAGCCGCTCCGCATACATGCCAACTGTCTTCAGTGCAGCATCCACCCGGCGACGGCATTCCTTTGGCTCCACGCCCAAATTCTCCACCCCAAAAGCCACATCCTCCTCTACAATTGAGGAGACGATTTGGTTGTCCGGGTTTTGAAACACCATACCCACCTTGCGGCGCGCATTATAGACCACATCTTCGTCTTGCGTCAGCGGCGTGCCGTCTACGATGACTTGCCCACTTTGGGGAAACAAAATGCCGTTAGAGAGCTTGGCTAATGTGGATTTGCCGGAGCCGTTATGCCCCAGCACCGCCACAAAGGAGCCCTTCTCGATCTGCAAGTTCAAATGGCTGAGCACCGGGCGGGACGCAGGCGCGTCCTTAGGTGCGTCCGGGTCCGCAGGATATGTAAATGTTACATCGTTAAATTCAAGAATTGCCATCTTTGCCTTTCCACACAGCGGTGGCAGACCGCAGGCAGCACGCCGCCGGTTTCCGTCACCGGCAGGCCAATCTCGTCCGCAGACACAGAACCGCCCATTTGACGCACCAAAACATCTTCCAAAATATATTGCATTACCGAGGCAGACAGGCCGGTGGTATAAGAATTCAACACCACAGCCAGCGCGTCATCACTGAGCACCTGCTGCACCAGGGTCACAAAATCATATAAATTATCTTCCAGGTCGCCAGATCTCACCTTTTTTTTGGCCCCGGCCGTAGCTGGGCGGGTCCAGGATCACAATATCGTACCGGTTGCCCCGACGAATTTCTCGCTGCACAAACTTGATACAATCGTCCACGATCCAGCGCACAGCGCCGTCTGCCACGCCGGAGGCGGCCGCGTTCTCCTTGGCCCACTGGACCATACCCTTGGAGGCGTCCACATGGACTACCTGTGCACCGGATTTCAGGCAGGCAACCGTGGCACCGCCGGTATAGGCAAACAGGTTGAGTACCTTTACCGGACGGTCAGCGCCCTCAATCATGCCACGCACAAGATCCCAATTCACAGCCTGTTCCGGGAACAGGCCAGTGTGCTTAAAGCCCATGGTCTTGATGTTAAAAGTCAAGTCCTTATAGCGCACCTGCCACACAGCAGGAATGCGCTTAAAAGTCTGCCACTTGCCACCGCCGGTGCGGGAGCGCACATAGCGTGCCCCCGGCTGTGCCCACAAGCGGTTCTCCCGCGGGCTATTCCAAATCACCTGGGGGTCCGGACGAATCAGGATTTCTCTGGTCCAACGCTCCAGCTTTTCGCCGGCAGAGCAGTCTATCAGTTCATAATCTTTCCAGTCACTGGCTACACGCATTAACTCAATCTCTCCCGTACCACATCTGCAATTCGATTGCCCAGTCGGGTGATCTTTTCCAGATCTTTGCCCTCTAACATCACCCGCACCAAAGGCTCTGTACCGCTGACCCGAACCAACACGCGGCCGTCGCCCATCAAATCCATCTCAGCCTGTTGAACGGCAGAGATAATATATTCGTCATTGTTATATTTCTGCTTGCCCTCCGGTGTCACCTGCACATTGATGAGCACCTGCGGATAAACGGTCATAATCTTTGCCAGCTGAGACAGCTTTTTGCCGCTTTTCACCACTGTCTTAAGTAGCTGCACACCGCTAAGCTCACCGTCGCCGGTGGTGGCGTAATCCAGGAAAATCACATGACCGCTTTGCTCGCCGCCGATGTTATAGCCCTTTTGCAGCATACGCTCCAGCACGTAACGGTCACCCACTGCCGTCTTTTCACAGGCAATACCGTTCTCTTCGCAGAACTTAAAGAAGCCCATATTGCTCATCACCGTTACCACGGCGGTGTTCTTAGCCAGAGTGCCCTCGTCCAGCATCCGCTTGGCGCAAATGGCGATCACCTTGTCGCCGTCCACCAATTGGCCGTTTTCGTCCACCGCCAGCATACGGTCTGCGTCGCCATCAAATGCCAACCCTAAGTCCAGCCCATTGTCTGTTACAAACTGCATCAGCTCTTCCGGGTGGGTGGAGCCGCAGTGATCGTTGATATTCACACCGTCCGGCGTGTCGGAAAGCATATAACACCGGGCACCCAGAGCAGTAAAGATCTGTTTGGCACAAACGGAAGCGGAGCCGTTGGCGCAGTCCAAAGCGATATTCAGCCCGTCAAAGCGAACATCGGCGGTGTCCACCACATGGCGCACATAATCCTCCACGGCCGTCTTGCAATAGAGCCGATTGCCCACATCGCCGCCCAGCTTCTCCGGGATTTCTTCTGCACCGTCCAGGATAATAGCCTCAATTTCTTCTTCTATGGCGTCATCCAGCTTGTAGCCGGTGGACTGGAAGATCTTAATGCCGTTGTATTCGCAAGGGTTGTGTGAAGCGGAGATCATCACGCCGGCGTCACAGCCGTAGCGGCCGATCAGGTAAGCTACTGCCGGGGTAGGCACTACGCCCACAGAGAGCACATTCGCCCCCACAGCGCAAAGCCCGGCGGTGAGTGCCGCCTCCAGCATATCGCCGGACGCCCGGGTGTCTTTACCGATGAGCACCGTGGGTTTTCTGCCCAGCTCACCGGCCAAAACTTTGGCTGCCGCCTTGCCGATCGAGAGCGCCAGCTCGTTGGTTAAATCTTTATTGGCTATGCCACGCACGCCGTCTGTTCCAAACAATCTGCCCATACCATTCTCCTTTGTTGTTAAAAAGAACTGTGTGTTTCCGTCTATACCGGTTTGAATTTTAATTTACGATGGTTAAAGTAAAGTTTGCTGCCCGTCCTGCTGGAACCCCAAATGCCGGTAGGCCGCCGGGGTCACGCAGCGCCCACGGGGGTGCGGCTGAGAAAGCCGATCTGCATCAAATACGGTTCGTACACATCCTCAATGGTCACTGCCTCTTCGCCGATGGCTGCGGCAATGGTTTCCAGCCCCACAGGTCCGCCGTTATAATTTTTAATCATAGTGGTCAGCAAGCGACGATCAATACCGTCCAGTCCCAGCTGATCGATCTCCATACGAGAGGGGCATCCTCCGCCGCCTCAGCGTTGATTACGCCGTCGTACTTTACCTGGGCAAAGTCACGGCTGCGCTTGAGCAAACGGTTGGCGATACGCGGGGTGCCTCGGGAGCGGGAAGCGATCTGCAAGGCGCCGCCCTGTTCAATGGGAATATTCAAAATGCCCGCCGAGCGCTTAACGATGGTGGCAAGCTGCTCATCCGTGTAAAGCTCCAGCCGTAAGATCACGCCAAAGCGGTCACGCAGTGGCGCCGACAATTGCCCGGCACGGGTGGTGGCGCCAACTAAGGTGAAGTTGGGCAGATCGAGCCGAATAGAACGGGCGGATGGGCCTTTGCCGATGATAATATCCAGCGCACGGTCCTCCATCGCCGGATACAGCACTTCCTCAACGCTGCGGTTCAGACGGTGAATCTCGTCAATAAAGAGCACATCCCCCTCTTGCAGATTGGTAAGCAGTGCCGCCAGATCGCCCTGCTTCTCAATGGCCGGACCGCTGGTGACGCGAATGTTCACGCCCATCTCATTGGCAATAATGCCCGCCAGCGTGGTCTTGCCCAATCCGGGCGGACCGTACAGCAGCACATGATCCAGCGCCTCGCCACGGGTGCGCGCCGCCTCAATGTAAACAGCCAGGTTCTCTTTCACTTTATCTTGCCCAATATAGTCCTCCAGGGTCTTGGGACGCAGGGAATTCTCTATATCCGTATCCGTCTCCGTCAGGCCGGTAGACACAATACGATTTTCCAAGTCCATATCTTCCATAGGCAACTCCTAATCTGTTTGAGGCTTACAAATTGGCGGCCAGCTGGCGCAGCGCCCGGCGGATCATCTCGTCCACCGACAGGCCGGGTTCCATCTGACCCACAGCCACAGCGGCATCGCTTTGACCGTAGCCCAGAGCCACCAGCGCTTCCACCGCCTCTGCCGCAACAGAGCCGGCGGTATTGGCAGCGGCTGCCGCCTGCACCTCACTGCTGCTGCCCAAATCCAGCACGCCCATTTTATCTTTCAATTCCAGCACAATGCGCTCGGCAATCTTTTTGCCGATACCCGGCGCACGCGTCAGGGACTTGGCGTCCCCGCCGGCAATGCAAACGGCCAATCGATCCGCTGACAGCTCCGACAAGATTGCCAGCGCCGCCTTAGGTCCCACGCCGTTTACGGAGATCAGCAGCTTAAAGCAATCCAGCTCCGCCGTGGTGGCAAAGCCGTAAAGATCCAGTGCATCCTCCCGCACAGACAAGTAAGTGAAAAGCTGCACCGGCTTGCCCACGCCCGGCAGGGACTGTAAGGTAGTCAAAGTGGTGAAGCACTTAAACCCCACACCACCGCAGCTGACCACCGCAAAGTTCTGGTCAAAATAAGTGAGCGTACCGTCCAAACTGTAAATCATAAGTAACTCCTTATCGCAGGTTGCCCAACCGCCCCAGCAGGCTGCCGCTGGCGTGGCCGTGACAGATGGCCATAGCCAGTGCGTCAGCCGTGTCGTCCGGCTTGGGTATTTTTTCTAAATTCAAAATCAGGCGGGTCATCTCCTGTACCTGCTTCTTCTCCGCCCGGCCATAGCCCACCACCGACTGTTTTACCTGCAAAGGGGTGTATTCAAAGATGGGCACATTTTTTTGTTGGGCGGACAGGGTGATGACCCCTCTGGCTTGCGCCACATCAATCACGGTCTTGGCGTTGTTGTTATAAAACAACTTCTCCATACTCATCACCTCCGGGTGATAGGTGTCAAACAGGCCGATCATATCCGTGTAGATCATTTGCAGCCGCAAAGGAAACGGCGTTTTGGCCTGCGTGGTGATGGCGCCGTAGTCCACCACAGAGAATTTATTGCCTTTATAGTCAAGCACGCCCCAGCCGATAATGGCATACCCGGGGTCAATACCAAGAATACGCATACTGACACTATCCCATAATAAATTTAAATTATTATAACACAAAGACACACGGCTTGCAATATAATATATAAATTATTATATATGCACGCAGAAAGATAGGGAGCACCGTAGCGCTCCCCTATTCTCTTATCGCCCGGCAGCCCTCGCCTCGCAGCTGATGAATAAATTTTTGCAGTTCAATGTTGTTAAAGGTGTACTGCCCCCGGTCCGTGCCCGGGATATAGTACCGTGCCGTAACCTCTCCATTAAGGACAGTAAAAGACTGGCGCAAGGTGGCAGTCATATAGTCGGCACACTGCCGCGCATTTGAGCCGCTTACGATCACCACGCCTACCCTTTTCGGCTTAGCAATCGGCGGCTTGGCGCCCCGTTTGAAGCGGGCGCTGTAATACCGCTGAAACCGGTCAATCACTGCCTTCAGCGGAGCCGGAAAAAAAGTTATTATACACCGGAGTGAAGAACGCAATATAGTCCGCGTCTTCAAAGTCCTCAAAAAAAATATCCAGATCTTTGTTGGCGCAGCCCGCATGCTGCTCGCAAAAGCGGCAGTCGGTACAGGGCGCCGGCGCCAGCTTGTACGTATTATATTCTACGATCTTACAGTCGATAAAATACGGCTTCACCTGGCGGATCAATTCTTCGCTGACCCCATTTGGCCGAGGCGAACCGCCGATAATCAATAGTTTCTTCATCTCATCACCGCCCCTATTCTACCACACTTTGCCCTTGTTTTGAAGTCGTAATTGTGATAAACTTAAAAATAACACAAAAAAGAGGGCCTCGACTATGACCAAATTTTTGATACACAAATTCATTCCACGGGATGCAAAGCAAAACGCCAAAGACCGGCAGCGCTACGGCGTACTCAGCGGCATTGTGGGCATTCTCTGCAATCTGCTGCTATGCGTGCTGAAATTTATTTGCGGCACAGTGAGCCACTCGGTGTCTATCACCGCAGACGCCGCCAATAACCTGTCAGACGCTTCCTCCAACATCGTTACCGTAATCGGCGCAAAAATCGCAAGCAAGCCGGTAGATAACGACCACCCATTCGGCCACGGCAGGATGGAATACATTAGTGCCCTAATCGTGGATTTCTTTATTTTCCTAATGGGATCTGAGTTGGGCAAAAGCAGTATTGAAAAGATCATTCATCCCCAAGAGGTGCGGTTCAGTGCCGTAACCGTGGCGGTGCTTGTACTGTCCATTGGGATCAAGCTGTGGATGGCTTACTTTAACCAGGTACTGTATAAAGAGAGCAACAATCTCAATCTGAAAGCGGTACGCCAGGACAGCCTGAACGACTGCATTTCCACCGCCGCAGCCGGCGCGGCACTGCTGTTGTCTGCCTTTACCGCCTTTGATCGAGCAGACGGCATCATGGGGCTGCTGGTGGCCGCGTTTATCCTCGCCGGAGGTGTGAGCACCTTAAAGGACATTATGGGCCCCCTGCTGGGTCAGGTGCCCAGTAAAGAGTTGGTGGATGAGATTGAGCGCCGTATGCTGGCAGAACCGCTGATTGTAGGCGTGCACGACTTAATTATTCACGACTACGGCCCGGGGCGGGTCATTGCCTCTGCACATGCGGAAGTACCGGCAGATCAGGATATTATGGCGGTGCACAACGCCATTGACCGTGTGGAGCACCAAATTAGTAAAGAACTGCAAATTGTTATCTGTATTCACATGGATCCCATTGCAATCCATGACGCCACAGTGGATAAATACCGCAAACTCATGGCGGAAATTCTGCAAGACTACGATCCTGAGCTGCGCTTTCATGACTTTCGGCTGGTGGAGTGCAGTGACCACATGAACCTGATCATGGATATTGTGGTGCCCAAAGAACACAAAAAGCACCGCAGCCAAATTTTGAAGGAAGTACAAGCGGCCGTGCAGCAGCGTGACCCCCGGCTGCGAGTCGTGGCGACTATGGAGCACTCCTATATCTAAAATTTAACATTAAGAAACGCCCGGCAGTTTGGAACTGTCGGGCGTTTTGCTGTTTTGTTAATTCTTTGTACCAAAGGTGTAGTCAATGCCATTTTCATAGCACCAATCCGCAGCCTTTTTGCGCACATACTCGGTCTGAAATGCGTCAAACTTCTCGGAAAATTCCTTATAGGCATTAAAATATTTCAAAAAGTCTCAACCACGGCATCATCCGGCGTTTGATCAAACACAGCCTTGATCTTGGCATTGCCGATAGAGTGAACAAACGCGCGCATCACTTCGCCGTCCGTTACATAAAAGTACGGAATATAGCCCAAAGACAGCAGATACGCCGATGTGCCGGTATCCTCCGGGTGATCCAAATCCGCCAGCTCCGCCATGCTGTGCACCTGCATATCCTGACGGGAGAACCAAAATTCCGACGCACCGCTCCAGCCTTTTCTTAAATTATCTTCGTTCAAAACAAACTGTTTCATCACTAAACCCTTTGCTGCAATTATTAACCAATGGACTTCATCAAACCGCCGTTTTTGATAATGTTCTGAATGAACGGCGGAAACGGCTGGGCCTGATACACCTTGCCGGTGGTCAGATCCGTGATCACGCCGCTGTCAAAATCCACCTGCACTTCATCGCCTTGGTTGATCTCGTTGGCAGCCTGGTCGCACTCTAAGATCGCAAGGCCGATATTAATGGCATTGCGGTAAAAAATACGAGCAAAGGTGGAGGCAATCACGCAGCTGATGCCGCTGGCCTTAATGGCAATGGGTGCGTGTTCACGAGAGGAGCCGCAACCAAAGTTCGCCTTGGCCACCATGATGTCACCGGGCTGCACCTTATTTTACACAAAATCCTTGTCAATATCTTCCATACAATGAGAAGCCAGCCAGGCCTCGTCACTTTTGTTCAGGTAGCGGGCAGGGATAATTACATCGGTATCCACATTGTCGCCGAACTTGTGTACAGTACCTTTTGCTATCATACCGTGACCTCCTTATACCGTAGCCGGGTCGGCAATATAGCCCTTGACCGCAGAGGCGGCAGCCACAGCGGGAGAGGCCAAGTAAATCTCAGACTCCGTGTGACCCATACGGCCCACAAAGTTTCGGTTTGAGGTGGAAACTGCTCGCTCACCGGCAGCCAAAATACCCATGTGACCGCCCAGACAGGGGCCGCAGGTAGGTGTAGACACGACTGCACCGGCCTCAATAAAGATCTGGGTCAGCCCTCCTCAATGCACTGCAAATAAATGCGCTGGGTGGCCGGGATCACGATCACGCGCACATCCTGCGCTACCTTGCGACCTTTCAAAATTGCAGCAGCAGCGCGCATATCTTCCATTCTGCCATTGGTGCAGGAGCCAATCACCACCTGGTCAATAGCGATCTTTTCACCGTCCACCTGATCAATCGTATGGGTATTCTCCGGCAGATGCGGAAATGCCACGGTGGGCTTTAAGGTACTCAAATCAATTTTTACCGTGCGGGTGTATTCTGCGTCCGGGTCTGCCTCAAAAATCGTATATTCCCGCTCTGCGCGGCCGTTCACATACTGCAAGGTCACATCATCTACCGGGAAGATTCCGTTTTTGGCGCCGCACTCAATGGCCATATTGCTGATGCACAGCCGATCGTCCATAGAAAGCTCCGCAATACCATCGCCGGTAAATTCCAAAGACTGGTAGAGGGCACCGTCCACACCGATCTCACCGATCAAGTGCAGTACCACATCTTTACCGCTGATAAAGGGTGCTTTTTTGCCGGTGATCTCAACCTTAATGGCGGAGGGAACCTTAAACCAAGCCTTACCGGTAACCATACCGGCAGCCATATCCGTTGAGCCAACGCCGGTGGAGAACGCACCCAGTGCACCGTAAGTACAGGTGTGGCTGTCTGCGCCGATCACGCAGTCACCGCAGGCCACAATTCCCTGCTCCGGCAGCAACGCGTGCTCAATCCCCATGTTGCCCACATCAAAATAGTGGGTAATGCCGTGGGCACGGGCAAAAGTACGCACCTGTTTGCAGTTCTGCGCGGACTGGATGTCCTTGTTGGGCGTAAAGTGATCCATTACAAGGGCAATGCGGGTCTTATCAAACACGCCGTCCTTGCCAAATTTGTTCATCTCATTGATGGCAACCGGAGAGGTCACATCGTTGCCAAGTACCATATCCAGCTTGGCCTCAATCAATTGACCGGCTACCACATGATCCAAACCGGCGTGCGCCGCCAGGATCTTTTGCGTCATTGTCATTCCCATGATCGTCACCGTCCTTAAATATCGTCCGTAAAGGAACCGGCACCGCGCTCCAGCGAGGTCACGCCGGTACGCGCCATTTCCACAATGCTAAAGCTTTGCTCCAGTCGCTGAATAAAGGCGTCCAGCATCTCCCCCGCACCGGTGAACTCCAGGGTCACCGTCTCAGCAGAAATATCCAGCACACGAGCACCGTAACCGGCGTTGAATGCCAAAAGGGCGTTTTTCTCCGGAATGCCCTGGGCGTGCACCTTCACCAGCAGCAACTCAGAGGACACGGAATTGTCCGGTGTCAGCTCAGATACTTTCTCCACGATCTCCAGCTTTAACAGCTGGCGCTTGATCTGGCGAAAATTCTCCGGCTCCGTGTTGGTCTCAATGGTCATACGGGAAAAGTTCGGGTCCTCCGTCTCACTCACCGTCAGGAGGAGATGTTGTATGCACGGCGGGAGAACAGGCTGGCCACCCGTTGCAGCACGCCGCTCTCGTTATCCACAAGAACAGATAAAACCAATTTCTCTTTCATCTTCCTTGCCTCCAATCAGTTAAACTGCTCGATAATGTCCGTGTGTGCGCCGCCGGGCGGAATCATCGGCAGCACATTGCTGTCCGGCGAAATACGGCAGTCCACCAACACCGGACCGGGATAAGCCAGCGCCTCTGCCAGCACAGCGTCAATATCATCATTGGTATGGATACGCAGCCCCTTTACGCCAAAGGCTTCTGCCACCTTCACAAAATCCGTAACTCGGTGGGGATCTGTATCAGAAAAGCGGTTGTCATAAAACAGCTTTTTGCCACTGGCGCACCATACCCAGCACAGTGTTGTTCATAATGAACATCTTGACCGGGATATTGTAGGACGCCATGGTTGCCAGCTCAGACAGGTTCATGTGGAAACCGCCATCACCGGCGAACATCACCACAGTTTGATCCGGGCAGCCCATAGCTGCGCCAAAGGCAGCGCCCATGGAATAGCCCATGGTGCCCAGTCCGCCGGAGGTCAGCAGGGTGCGGGGTCGGGTGTACTTATAGAACTGTGCAGCCCACAGCTGGTGCTGACCCACATCGGTGACCACAATGGTGTCGTCCGGGGTCTTTTCATCAATTTTTTCAATTAAAACCTGAGGATTTACATAATCCCCGATCTGCAGCTGCTTAAAGGGATGCCGGCTGGCCTCGATCTCCGCTTTCCAGTCGCTGTGATCCATCTGCTCCACATTACGGGTCAGCATGGGCAGAATTTCTGCCAAGTCGCCACGCAGGTGGTAGTTGGAAAAGATGTTTTTGTCCATCTCCGCTGCGTCAATGTCAATATGTAAGATCTCTGCATTAGGCGCAAACTTCTTGCGGTTGCCGGCCACACGATCAGAGAAACGCGCGCCGCAAGTAATGAGCACATCGCAGTCATGCGCCGCCTTATTGGCCTCAAAATGGCCGTGCATACCGATCAGCCCCACGTGCAGCGGGTGGCCGTACGGAAATGCGCCCAGACCCATAAGAGAGGACACCACCGGTGCGTCCAGTTTCTCGGCAAAAGTAATCAGATCTTCACCCACTTTGGAGAGAATGGCGCCCACCAACATAAATCAGCGGTTTCTTGGCGTTTCTCAGCAATTCCAGCGCCCGATCTATACAAGACTGCTTGGGCATCTTAAACGGCTCAATCTCCACTTTCGGTTCCGCCACATAAGCACAGGTGGCAGAAGTTATATCCTTGGGAATATCAACCAGAACAGGACCTTTGCGCCCGCTCTGGGCAATGCGGAACGCCCGGCGCAGCGTGGGCGCCAGCTCCTCCACAGACTTCACCTGGAAGTTGTGCTTGGTAATGGGCATGGTAATACCGCAAATATCTACCTCCTGGAAGCTGTCTCGCCCCAAGCCGGAGGTGGCATAGTTGCAGGTAATGGCAACCACCGGCACAGAGTCCATATAGGCCGTGGCAATACCGGTCACCAGATTGGTGGGCCAAAGGTAGGAGGTGGCAAAAGCACACGCCCACCTTGCCCGTAGCGCGGGCATAACCGTCTGCTGCGTGGGACGCGCCCTGCTCATGGGCAGTCAAAATATGCTTAAAGGTGTCGCCGTATTTATAAAGCTCATCAAAAATATTCAGGATCGTACCGCCGGGATAACCAAAGATGGTATCTACGCCCTGTTCTTTCAAGACTTCAAGAACGATCTGAGAGCCATTGAGTTCCATTAAATTCCTCTCCTATCACAAAATTTAATATATATTTTAGGATATTTGCGATACTATGTCAAGAAAAATTTGTCCTTGTAAAAACAGCAGCGTTGGTATATACTTATATTCGCACTAAAAATGTGTAATTCAGACATCGGAGCTAAAAGAATGAAACTTGGTATCGTAGGCTTGCCAAATGTTGGCAAAAGTACACTTTTTAACGCCATTACAAACGCAGGCATGCCCAAAGCGCCAACTACCCCTTTTTTGCACAATAGAGCCGAATGTGGGTATGGTCAGCGTGCCGGATGAACGGCTGGACAAGCTGGCAGAAATGTACCACCCGGACAAATTCACGCCGGCCACCATTGAGTTTGTGGACATTGCAGGGCTGGTCAAAGGTGCGTCCAAGGGCGAGGGTCTGGGCAACAAATTTCTGTCTCATATCCGGGAGGTAGACGCCATTATCCATGTGGTGCGCTGCTTTGAGAATGACGACATCACACATGTGGACGGCTCTGTGGATCCGGCAAGGGACATTGAGACCATCAATTTGGAGCTGATCCTCTCGGATCTTGATATTCTGAATCGACGAATCGACAGCCGTAAAAAAGCCATGAAAGGCGACAAGACGCTGGCGCCGGAGGTGGCGTTTCTGGAGCGACTGGCCGCGGAGATGGAAAAAGGCAAAACCGCCCGCAGCGTGGAGATCAGTGAGGATGAACAAGAGTACCTGAAAGAAGTATCCCTCCTGACCATCAAGCCGGTGATCTATGCCTGCAATATGGGCGAGGACGACTTTAACGCCGGGATTGAGAGCAATCCGTTCTACAAAGCGGTGGAGGAGATCGCTGCCGCAGAGGGTGCGGAAACACTGCCCATCTGCGCAGAAATGGAAGCAGAGATCGCTCAACTGGACGAGGACGAAAAGGCCATGTTCCTTAGTGATATGGGGCTGGAAAAAAAAGCGGCCTGGATCGGCTGATCAAGAAGAGTTATTCCCTTTGGGTCTGATTTCCTACCTGACCGCCGGTAAGCCGGAAGTGCGTGCCTGGACCATCAAAAAGGCACCAAGGCGCCCCCAGGCAGCCGGCAAGATCCACACAGACTTTGAGCGGGGCTTTATTCGCGCCGAGGTGGTTTCCTTTGACGATCTGGTGGCCTGCGGCGGTATGACGGCTGCCAAAGAAAAAGGCTTGGTCCGCAGTGAGGGCAAGGAGTATGTGATGCAGGACGGCGATGTAGTGCTGTTCCGCTTTAATGTATAAGCATTTTTAATTAATCACCATTTTGCGCGTATTGCACATTATTATCCAAGTTAAATAATAATTTTTTCTTGCAGAATGAAAAATTGTTGACTATGACCAATAACCGTTGTATAATCAATCATAAGGCAGGAAAATTATGTCAGCAACAAAAAAAACAGATATTGAATCGCTGGTTTCCGCCGCCCAAAGCGGCAACGGAGAAGCTATAAATGCACTGGTCCACGCCATGCGTCCCACTGTGGAGATGATTGCCATGAAGTACATTCACTCTCCGCTGGAGAAGGACGATCTGGTCCAGGAGGGCATGATCGGTCTGCTGGCCGCCCTGCGTGCGTACCAACCGAAACGAGGCGCCGCTTTTCGCACTTTTGCCGGCACTTGTATTGAAAATGCAATACAAACCGCGCTGCGAAAATTCAGTCGGCGCAAAGATGTTCCCACGGATAATATGGTTCCCTTGGAGGACTATCTGGATCATGCCGGTACAGCCGTCAGCGCGGAGGACGATTTTTTGGCCGCAGAGAGTGTGGCGCGCCTAAGCCGCGCGCTGGAGCAGCAGTTGTCCCCCATGGAAAATGAGGTGCTGCGCCTGCACATCAGCGGTTTTCGATATGCGGATATTGCCACACGACTGAACAAAAGCCCAAAGGCGGTAGACAACGCATTACAGCGTATTCGTAAGAAGTTGACGCTTTTTTTGAATAAATCTTATGAGAGGTAGTTAAGGTCCAATGTACGAAGACAAAACATTAGTCTGCAAGGATTGTGGGAACGAATTCGTCTTTACAGCCGGTGAACAGGAGTTCTATGCTGAAAAAGGGATTTGTCAATGAGCCCCAGCGCTGCAAAGCTTGCCGTAGCGCAAGAAAAGCCGCCGCTCGCGGTCCCCGCGAAATGCACGACGCTGTTTGCGCCAACTGCGGCGCAGCCTGCAAGGTTCCCTTTGAGCCGCGGGAAGACCGTCCGGTTTATTGCAGCGAGTGCTTTGCGAACATGAAAGCAGAGTAACCGGTTATTGATATAAATCTATAAATAGCATCTATTTCAATAGCAAAAAAGAACAGCTATCCGCAAGGATAACTGTTCTTTTTCTTTTGCACTATTTATTCTTTGCCGTTCCAGCAGTAGGTGCAAAGCTGATCCGCAGGAATACCTACGGAAGCGATCATATCGTCCAATCGATGATAACGCAAGCTGGTAAAGTGCAGCTTTTCGCCGATTTTTTTCACCATGGCGGCGTATTTTTCACTGTCCGGGTCGGCGTATTCTTCCAACACTTCCTTTGTCGGATCGCCACCCTCCAGTTCCAGGATCACACGACGAGTGATCAGTTCCATCTCTGAGGTGGAACGGGAAAAGTTCAGGTACTTACAACCAAACAGTAACGGCGGGCAGGCCGGCCGGATATGCACTTCTTTTGCGCCGCTGGCGTACAAAAACTCCGTGGTTTCCCGCAGTTGGGTGCCGCGAACAATGGAGTCGTCAATCAGCAGCAGGCTCTTACCCTCAATCAAATCGTGCACCGGAATCAACTTCATCTTAGCGATCAGGTTGCGCTTGGTCTGGTTGGGTGGCATAAAGGAGCGAGGCCAGGTAGGCGTGTACTTAACAAATGGACGAGAAAACGGTATGCCGGAGGCGTTGGCATAGCCGATGGCGTGGGCAATGCCGGAGTCCGGCACACCAGCCACAATGTCCGGCTTGGCGTTGTCTCGGCCTGCCAGCAGCTCGCCGCAGTGGTAACGCATTTTTTCCACGCTGATCCCTTGATAGGATGAGGACGGATAACCGTAATACACCCATAGGAAGGTACATATTTTCATTTTTTTGCCCGGTGCAACCAACTGCTGCACACCGTCCGGCGTTAGCACCACGATCTCGCCGGGGCCAAGTTCTCTGTCATCGGTATAGCCCAAGTTCAAATAGGCAAAGCTTTCAAAGCTGGCGCAGTAACCGTCCGGCTTTTTGCCCAGCACAATGGGTGTGCGCCCCAGCTTATCCCGGGCAGCATACACCCCTTTGGGGGTCAAAAGCAGCATACTCATAGAGCCGTCGATCACATCTTGCGCGTAGCGAATACCCTCTACAAAATTCTCTTTTTGATCGATCAGCGCTGCCACCAGTTCCGTGGGATTGATCTCGCCGTTGTGCATTTCAAAGAAATGGGCGTTCGTCCCGATAATCTCGTCCACAATAGCGTCTGCATTATTGATCTTCCCTACCGTTGTAATGGCAAAGGTCCCCGTGATGGGAGCGCACCAGTATGGGCTGTGCCTCAAAATCGGAAATGCAGCCGATGCCCATGGTGCCGTGCATCTCCTGAGACTCCTTGGTGAACTTCGTACGAAACGGCGCGTTCTCAATATTATGTATGGCTTTGTCAAAACCGGTTTCCGGGTCATACACCGCCATTCCCGCCCGGCGTGTGCCCAGGTGGGAGTGGTAGTCCACCCCGAAAAACAAATCAAATACGCAATCTTCTTTGGATACTGCGGCAAAATATCCGCCCATTACTCCACATCCTCTCCTTGGAATGTGCTTATTATAACAGATGATTCGCAAAATACAAAGAAAAATTGCAATATTTTTTACAAAATTAAGGCCAACGGTTATACCGATGGCCTTGTGGCGAAAAATCGCAGCCGATTTACAAACAGGCTGCAGACTCCCACTGCCTTCGATTATTTTATTTTTTTGCCGATTTGACCGCGGACCATTTGGGTAGACTTTTTTGCCTTTTTTGGCAATGAAAAAGCCCGGCGCGCCTAGGCACACCGAGCCCCCGTAGTTAAACCACGGTCAGAGATACATCGTCCAGAATGACGCTGTCATCCGCGCCGCCGGTTGCTTCCAGATAGACTGTCACTGTGGTCACATTTTCCGGCACCACAGTACTGATTACCTGATAATAACCAAAATTCGGCGCCGTCTTAACCATATCCTGAGAACGCACCGACACATCAGCCGCATTTGATTCGCCGCCGGCTGCGTCTGTAAAGATGATCCTGCCAGTCACTGCCGGTTGATCCCCTACCCCTTGGGCATAAAAAGAAAGCCGGTAATAGCTGCCTGGGGCAGCTGCGAGCGCCTGGCGCATTTGCGCACCTGATGCCAGTTGCACCGCTGATAAACCGCTGTGCACCTGACCGGCGCCGGTGGCTTGCCCAGCCAAAGCTTCGTTGTTCACCGTCCAGCTGGTGGGAACGGTATCGGTGAACTGCTCCATAGTGCCATTGGTCACCAATTCGCCGGGCAGCACCGTTCCGGCCGCGCCGGTGGCACCCGTAGGTCCGGTAGGACCTGTTGCGCCGGTAGCACCCGTGGCACCAGTAGGTCCTATTGCACCGGCAGGACCTGCAGCACCTGTGCATGCCAGTAGCACCTGTTGCACCCGCTGTACCGGCAGGACCTGTTGCGCCGGTAGCACCCGTGGCACCGGTAGGACCTGCAACACCTGTGGCATGCCTGTAGCACCCGTAGCGCCGGTAGGTCCTGTTGCGCCAGCAAAACCAGCAGCTCCGGTTGCACCTGTTGGACCGGTGGGACCCATTTGGCCGTTACTACCCGGTGCGCCGGTGGGACCTGTGGGCCCCATTTGGCCGTTACTGCCGGCCGCACCGGTAGCGCCCGTAGGACTCCATAGGACCGGTAGGGCCGGTAGCGCCAACACCCGGACCTGTGGGGCCGGTGGGACCGGTAGGCCCTATTGGACCGGTAGGCCCAACAACGGTGGGACAGCAGGAACAGGCAGGCTTGCAGCAAGCGTCGCAGCAAGGTTGGTTCTTATAAATCGTCGTATTCATCGGTTTTGCTCCTTATCCTCTCCAATAGACGGCAGGTCGGCAGCGTGCTGCAATGCGGCAAAATAGGCTGCATTCTGCTGCACAGCGGCATCATCGGGTCGGTACGCTGCGGCTTGGGCATTGCAGCGGGCAGCCGCTGCATAATCCCCCATACGATCATAACAAACGCAAAGCCGCAGGTACGGCAAGTACCCGGTGTCATCCGTGTTTACAAAGCCGCTATGCAGGTCCCGGGGCAATTTCAGCGCCCACTTGTACCAACAAATCGCCGCCGGATAATCCCCTTGTTCCAGTAACAGATCACCGCAACCGCATACCAGGTCCGCCCGAGGTGCTCCCAAGGCAAAGCTCCGGCACAATGCAGCAAACGCACCCTTCCGATCCCCTTGGACGTGCAGGGCTGCGCTCAGAAACTTGCAGGCCTCCAACTGATCCGGCAGCCAGCCGTCGCCGGGCGCCAAAAACGCCTGCAATTCCTGTACCGCACGGTCATACTGCCGATGGTAGTATAACTCCCGCCCGTAGTAGAATCGATCTCGGGCGTAAACGACTCCCTGCCACCGCCATCTTTTCATAGATTCGTAGGTTTCGGGTGGTGTACGCTGTCTTGATTGATCGATGCGTCACGGCAATATTCACTGTAATTCTGGTGCTCCGGGCACTGAATATATTCGTGTACCCGACCGTGCCAAACCGGTCCCCGCCGCACGGCGCACCAACCGCTCTCGATCAAAGAAAAAAGTGGGATTGCCGCGACTGTCAAAGCCGGTGTTGTAGCGCATCATCACCACATCTGCCGGGGATTGGTCCAGCCGATTTTCAGACACAACAACGCATCCAGATCCTCCGGCAACAGCACATCGTCTGCGTCCAGCCACAGGATATAATCCCCGGTGGCCTTGGCAAAGGATGCATTGCGTGCCGCTGCAAAATCATCTACCCAGGCAAAGTCAAAAATCCGATCGGTATAGGCAGCAGCCACCGCCTTGGTGCCGTCTATGCTGCCAGTGTCTACCACAATGATCTCATCCACCGCCGGTGCCACGCTCTCCAGGCACCATCCCAGTACCGCTTCCTCGTCCCGCACGATCATACAAAGGCTGATACTCGCCACTGTCACCCCTCCTACGAACCTATCTCATTCTATGCAAAAGAGAAAATCTGTGTTTTTTGCATTTTTTGTAAAAATTCTCTTGACTTTCCCATATACGCTATGCTATACTACCAAAGCAAGATAGCTACGGGGCATTAGCGCAGTTGGGAGCGCGCCACACTGGCAGTGTGGAGGTCAGGGGTTCGAATCCCTATGCTCCACCAAGTCCACTGTAATTTCGGTTACAGTGGCTTTTTTTATTTTCAGCGTACAAAAAGCAGCGGAACCACCAACCAATAGGAGGAAAACCATGCGCCAAAGGCCACTGAAACGAACGCGGTTAAAGAAAGCGCTTCCCGCCCTGTTCTGCGCCGGTATTGCCGTACTGCTTCCCCTGCTCACCGGCTGCAAAAGAGAAACGCCCACGGTTACCGAACCTACAACCGCAGTTACCACCACAGAAAACGCCGCACAAACATTTGCCCGCCAGCGGGTGGAGGACAGCATTCAGACTGCGCTGGAGCTGGTGAAGAAGAACCCTGTGGGCGGCTGGTCCTCCACGGTCAACTACGAATACAAACGGGACAATGCCGCCTATGCCGAGCTAAACGGCGAACAACAGGCACTCTATGACGAAATGCTCCCAAAAGTGAAAGATTTGACCCCTTTTACATACACCGCCAAGGATCGGGGCTACGCTGTGCTGGACAATGTTTTGATGGCTGCATCAGCGCTGTGTCAGCGACCACCCGGAATATGAGAATTATTTTGATATAGAAGAAGTCGTAGAGGGCGAACGCACCACGGCACTGCGGTTCTGCTACTTTTTGCCCTACGACGCAACTAGGCATGCCGCAGCGGACACCAAGCAGATAAAAGAGGAAATACAGATCTTTGAAGAAGAATGCAATCTGATCGTCAGCGCCATTCCAAAGACCTTTAGCACCTACGACAAATACCGCTACTTGGCAGCGGTGATCTCCTTGCGCACCACTTATGACAACGACTCCGTCGGCGGCAAACCCTCTGCCACCGCCTACGGCGCCATTGAGGGCGGGTCGTCCATTTGTCAGGGCTATGCCAGCGGATTTGAATACCTTTGCCGCAAGGCAAATTTGTGGTGCACACAGGTCAGCGGCGTGTCCCAAAACACCGCCCACGCCTGGAACCTGGTAAAACTGGAAAGCGGCACCTACCATGTAGATTTGACCTGGGCCGATGCAGACGGCAACACGCCGCTGGACCCCGCCTGGCAAAGCTATTTTATGCTGACCCAAGAAGAAATCCTGCTGGATCACCAAATTGACGACAGCACGGTGGCCACCGGCAAAAATCAGCCCCAAACCCCAGCGCCATAACGCCTGCAAGATTGGGAACGATAGTAAAAAAGCAAAAGGACCTTGCAGCAGCAGGGTCCTTTATTAAGTCAAAATATCACTCTTTCACCGTCAAGGCACTGAATGCGTCGCGAACGGTGCGCACCGGCACAATATCCAATTCTTTTTTAAGGTCCCTGGACAGGGATTTGTAATTATGGAATGGGATCACACAGCGCTGGAAGCCCAGGCGACCGGCCTCCTGCACGCGCTGTTCGCAATGGCTGACAGCGCGAATTTCGCCTGCCAAGCCGATCTCGCCAAAGGCCAGCACCTTGTCGCCGATCACCGCGTCCTTCAGCGAGGACACCAGCGCCATTGCCACAGACAGATCCGCCGCCGGCTCGTCCAACCGCAGACCGCCGACCACATTGATATAAGCGTCCATGGTGTTGAAGAAAAAGCCCGCCCGCTTTTCCAATACCGCAATGAGCATTGCCATACGGTTAAAATCAAAGCCGGTGCTCATACGCCGGGGCGTGCCGAAGCCGGTTGCCGTTACCAATCCCTGCACCTCCGCCAAAATGGGGCGAGAGCCTTCCATGACACAGGCCACACAGGTGCGCTTTGGCGTTCTTCGGACGACCGGAGAGCATCATCAACGAGGGATTTTCCACTTCCAAAAGCCCCTCTTGGGTCATCTCAAACACACCGATCTCATTGGTAGAGCCGAAGCGGTTCTTCACCCCTCGGAGAATACGGTAAGAGTAGTTCCGCTCGCCTTCAAAGTACAGTACCGTATCCACAATATGCTCCAGCACCTTAGGTCCGGCAATGGCGCCGTCCTTGTTCACATGGCCTACTACAAAAATAGGGATACCGTAGGTTTTGGCTGTGTGCATAAAAATATTGGTGCACTCCCGCACCTGGGTCACGGATCCGGCAGAAGAAGTCACCTGATCGTACACCATGGTTTGAATGGAATCAATGATCACAATATCCGGCTTTTCGCTGCGAATGGTCTCGGCAATACTGCCCACATCCGTCTCTGCCAAAATGTATAGACTGTCCGTAGTCACACCCAGCCGATTGGCACGCAGTTTGATCTGATTGGCAGACTCCTCGCCACTCACATAAAGAATGGTATGGTGCTGACCCAAGTGCTGACAGGCTTGCAGCAAAATGGTGGACTTACCGATACCCGGATCGCCACCTAAAAGCACCAGGCTGCCCTCTACGATACCGCCGCCCAGCACCCGGTCAAACTCATGAATACCGGTGGAAATACGCCGCTCCACGTCTTCTGTAATTTCCGACAAACGTTTTAACGGTCGCGAGGCATAACCGCCGCTGCTGCGCTTGGTGCCAGTGGATTTGACCGCCGGTGTCTCCTCATTCATGGTGTTCCACTCGCCACAGCCCGGGCACTTGCCGTACCACTTGCCGCTCTCATAGCCGCATTCGCTGCAAATATACATACTCCTCTGTTTTGCCATTACGGTAACTCCCCTGTTTTCATGGTGTCGCTAAGCCCCTGCCAAAATGCAAAAGGCCACGCGGCGCCGATAAACATCCTGTTTTAACTGATTATTTTCTTTTTTACATTGCTCATAAAGCCGCACTCCACCATCACGGAGGGCACTTTGGCTTTATAAAGCAGATAATAGCTGTCGTCCGACGGCTTGTTCTCCCGACGATTACCCGGCTGCAAGTGCTGCTTGTCATAAGCTAAAATATTAGCAGCCAGTGCCTTGCTCAACGGATCGTTCACCGTGTACCAGATCTGCATCCCCCACTGAGAGGTATCGGCAAAATGGTTTTGATGAATAGAAACCAGCACCGCGTTATCCACGCTGTTAATATAGTCAAAACGGTTATACAAATCTGAGCGTTTTTTGTCGTCTCCGGCTTTGTAGACCAGATAGTCCCCGGTGCGGGTCATAGAGGCTGGTATGCCGCTGATCACCGCAAAAGCATACAAATCCCGGGCAATGGCCAGGTTGATCTCTTTCTCTGCCGTGCCGTCCGCCGCCACCGTGCCCACATCCATGCCGCCGTGGCCCGGGTCGATGACCAAATTGTAGCGCGCCTTGGGGTACTGCACCGCCGAGGGCACAGACTGCCGCAACAGCACTTGCAGAGACAGGCAGGTCACAAACACAAACGCCACGCACAGCGCAGCGGGAAAAAACACGCTTCACAAAAATCACCCGTACATACTATGCGGGTGCGCCCTTGCTTATTATTATAACCGCCCGGCGTGCCCGGCGCAAGTACCGGTTGCATTTTAAGACGGACTGGGTTATAATTTGGACTGAAAGGCGTGATTTTATGAAAATTGTAAATTTAGACGGCTATACCACCAACCCCGGCGACCAAAGCTGGGACTGGATGGGCAACTATGGCGACTATAAGGTCTATGACCGTACAAGGGCTGACCAAGTGGTCGAACGCGCCAAAGGTGCAAATTTGCTGATTATCAACAAAACCGTCCTTGACCGTGCAACGCTGGAAGCATTGCGCCCGGACCTGGAATACATCGGGCTGCAATCCACCGGCTACAATGTGGTAGACTGTGCGGCAGCCAAGGAACTGGGTATTACCGTGTGCAACATTCCCGCTTACTCCACCAATGCGGTGGCGCAGCTGGTGTTTGCTTTTATCCTATCCTTTACCAACCAGGTTGCAGTGCATACACAGGCGGTAGAAAACGGTGAATGGTGCCGTTGCCCGGACTTTTGTTTTTGGAAAACACCGCTGATGGAATTAGACGGCAAAACCTTGGGCATCTTTGGGTTTGGCGCAATCGGGCACAGAGTGGCACAGATTGCAGAAACATTCGGTATGCAAGTGCTGGTGTGCACCCCGCACGAAAAGCCCTTGGACGGGCTGCACAGCACCCGATTTGCAGATGCGGATACGGTGCTGGCAAACAGCGACATCATCACTTGCCACTGTCCCCTGACACCGGACACCCAGGGTATGATGAACGCGGCGGCCTTTGACAAGATGAAAGACGGCGCGATCTTTATCAACACCAGCCGCGGACCGGTGGTGGACGAGGATGCATTGGCGCAAGCGTTAAACAGCGGCAAGCTGGCAGGCGCCGGGCTGGATGTGCTCTCTACCGAGCCGCCGGCGGCTGACAATCCTCTGCTGCACGCAAAAAATTGCCGCATTACCCCCCATATTGCTTGGGCGGCCTATGAGACCCGTGCCAGACTGCTTGGCATTCTGCAAGCGAATATTGCCGCTTACTTAGACGGCAAACCGCAGAACGTGGTGAACGTCTAAACCCAATATTGAACAAAAACAACACCCTCGACCATTTGGTCGAGGGTGTTTTCTGTGCTTAGATTAGAACTCCGTGCCGGGATTTTCCTTATCCGGGTCCGTGGTGCTCTGGCTCAGCGCTGTTTGGGCGGTGAACCACTCTACATCTAAAGTCGGAGTATCGTATGCTTTCATTCTATTGTCCTCCTTCTTTAGTTCACTGCGGAAACAGCGCCGTTTACGCACTGATAAATATCACCATAAACCACAAAGGGTACCTGGGTGTTCATACGGGAAGTACGGTAACTCACATACATACGCATATAATGGCTGCCCGTATCGCTGCCCTTCTTGGTCATGGTAAAGGTGCCGGAATTGGGACTGCCTGTCCAGTTGGCAACATTGCGGGACACAACCGTTTGCACATCGTCGCCGCCGCCCTTCACAAGGGTGTCCTTTCCATTCTTAGTGGCGGAGTAAATCACACCCACCTCCAAGACGGTCACCTCCGCACCGGCAGAATAATCACAGGACAAGGTAAACTTTTTGTCTGCAAAGAAGCCTACGCCATTCAATGCCGGCGTGCCGCTCTCTGCCTGCTCCTGCAAATTTTTGGGCAGATCATTTAAGCTGGCGTATGCCGTGTATGTGGTATCCGTATTGGCGCTGAACAGGGTAACTTTCTGCTCGTAGGAAGCCAAAGTCTCCACACCGTTTACGGTACGGGTCCAGTACGCTGCGTTGTCAGAGGTCAGCTCTAAGGGTTTGTTGATGCCGGGTGCGGTGTACTGGGTAGCGCCGTTGATCAAGGCGTTGGCAGCCGTGCTGGTGTTGCTGACGGTGTAGTTCACATCCACACCGGTGGGTGTACCTTTCTGCACAATCTGCGCAACCTGACCCGCCGGAATCTGATGGGTGCCTTCGCTCCAAGTCCAACCGGTAAATTTGTACTTGGGGGAATCCTTGGCGGTAATCACTGTATCGCCTACCTTTACGGTGTTGCCTTCTACGGTAACGCTGGTAGCGCCCACAAACGCGCCCAAAATCGTGCCAAAGTAGTCGGCAACAATCACATTGGGTCTGGTGGCAGTGGTAACCGTAATGGTGGTATCCCGCTGCACCAGCAGCGACAACTGATAATTGCACTTGGCAAGGTCAATCTTTGTGTCGCCGGTTTTCGTATGCACAACGCAAACGGTATCCTGAGACTGGTAAGCAGAGAAATCCAAATGGGCAATGGTGCCGTAGTAATACACCGCTTTACCCTCTTTCGTTTCAAAGGCATTTCCGTTGACGGTGCAGGCAACGGTAAAGGTGCGGCCATTCTGGGAGGACTCGCCTACATTCATATTACTCAGCAAATCCGTAGTAAAGCCGTCTACCGTACCCTGCTGCGCAGCAGGCAAATTCACATAATCCTTGCCATTGTAGGCTTTATAAATGGTTCTGTCGCCGTTGGTTACCGTATTGGTAATGGCGGTACCGTCGTCCGGGAACGCGGTGCGGTCGATGGTGGCGCTGATGCTGCGGGCAGATTCATAGGCGCTGGCGTCAGCAGCAACCACAAGGCCGGAATTTTTCAGCTGGGTTGCGGTTTCGTCAATTTTGGTTTGGGTGGTCTTTTCTGCAGAATCGGGGCCTACGGTAAAGCCTGCCACATTGTTTCTGCCCTTTTCCGGATACTGCGCCAGCAAATCCGTACCGGCTTTATAGGCATTCTCAAAGTTCTGCCAGCTGTCCACCGTGTACTTATTCTGGTCTGTATCGGTTACATTGCCGGCAAAGCCCTTGTCATAAGCCGCCTTGTTCTGCTCTACCACCTTTTCCAGTTCCGTAAAGTCGGCACGCTTGGTCAGACCCGTATAAGTAGACTTCAAAACCGTGCCAACATCCTTATTGGTCTCGTCTGTGGTCAGCAGGGTGTAATTGTTCAGGTAAGCCTGTGTGTTCAGCAGCGCAGTGGTGTACTTGTCCCAAGTCTCCTTGGTGTAGTCCGTGGACACACGCACCTTGTTCACCGCCTCATTATACGGCGTACGCTCGTTGCTCTTGTTGCAGACCTTTACACGTAGGGTCAAACCCAGGTTTAAATAGTTCTTAACAGTATTTGAAATCAGGCCGGATTTCTTAGTATTCGTGCAATAAGACTGAGTCTCAGCCAACACAGACTGCTCTTCCTGCTGATTAGGCTGCACGGAAGATGCGCCGGTTATGGTCTGATACTGTTTAACACCGGCACCCATGGTGTAATTGTCAAAGTAAATACGATCGGCAGAGAAGCCGGTACCGGTCACATAGTTCAGAGAATCTGCAGACGGGAAAGAAACCGTGCTGCTGTCTGTACGGGAACCGCTACTCTTCATAGGCACATAGGCCAGCTTAAAGGAATAACTGGTGCCGTCTGCATTATTCCGGGTAATACCTGCATTTGAATCACTACTCATATCATAATAGTAGTACGCAGATACCATTGAGTTGTCTTTCACTTTAAGACAATTATCTCCACTGGCTTTCTTGTAGTTGTCAGACAGACCGGCAATTTTATCACCGGCACTAGTAGAATACAAATTTCCGCGGGCTGATCCCCAGCTATCTTCAAAAGTTAAAGCATTCGCATCTTCGATATTATACGCATTTTCGATACCCATTGTGCCGGTGTAATTTTTTCTGTCAGTATTACCATAAGAATCCTCTGCCACATATATAGCACCTAAAGCAGAAGACGCAACGACTACATTTGTGTACAAATTCTGTGTACCAACAGAGTGCCCCGCTACCGGGTTAGAAGCCACATACAGCTTATCCGTCTGGGTCCAAATATTGCCGTCCGTATCCGTCAGATTGGTCTCAATGGTGACCGTTTCGCCTTTGTTATAATTTGCATACTCGGCAGTATCTGCAATATGCAAAGTGCCGCTGAGCTTACCGTGCGCATAGTTAATATTCGCAGCGGAATCCTCCACACACTTTATGCCGGTAATGGTATAACGACTGTCATTAACCGTATAATGGGTCTCTTTTTCGCCGGCCTGGGAACCGTCTGAAATCAAAGAGCCGCAATACATATACGGCTGCCCCTTACGGGAAGCATCACCGTGGGTATAAATCACCGGGTCATACTTAACCACACCGGTCACAGCCAAGTCGCCGTCCACAACCGTTATATTATAAGTATTCAGCCCTGCCTGTACCACAGCATTACCTACTGCGTTGGCGGTAACAGTAACATTGTAACCGTCAATGGTGCTGCCGCCGTTTGCCTTTAAGCAATGGGCATACATATTCGTTGTAGAGGTAGAGGGATTCAGCAGGAAATAGCCGTCCGTACCGTGATAGACAATCAAATATTCCTCGCCGTCATCCACAGTATTCACTTGAATGTAGCCGGGCAACTCCGTGCTGCCGGTCTCGCCGGTGCGGATTCTGCGATACAGCTGGAAGGTGGTGGCTTTCAGCACTTCTTCCTCTGTTTTGGTATCCTTATCTTTACCCTCAAAATCCCAACGCTCAAAGTGGTTCACCACATTGCCCTTGGAATCTTTTTTCCATAAAATACAGGCCGTAATGACCGTCCTGCAACAGCTGGAAGCCACCGTCTACTGCACGCAATGTAACATTGGCAGCTGTAGACGCACCGGGATAGCCGGCCTTACCGTTTGTACCCACACTTAAGTACATACCTGCGTGGGCAATGGTGTACTCTGTACCGGTAGAGGTAAAGGTGTACAAAGCACGCTTTACAGAAACGGAATCGCCGCTGTAATTGGCATCCGTTGCCTTATTGGCAGTGGCCCCGGGTTCTTCCTTCGCAGCAGACAAAGACACCACATCGCTTGCAGAGTTATTCACATTCTGCTCGGAGAAGGTTAAGGTCTTCTTCTGACCCACATTCATCTGAATATCCGCTGTGGTGGGAACGTCCACATCCATTCCGGTGAGGGATTGGATATCATAAACCTTATAGGTAAAATCACAGGCGTCCGTCTCGTACAAATCTGCCACGCGGCCGTCTTTCAGCACCGTCAAGCAAGAATACGCAAAGGTTGCGCCCTCTGCGGTAATGGTCTTTTTGGCATATTCTGTAGAAACAGTATTGTCGTCATTCAGCAGCAAGGTAAAGATGGCGCCGGTTTTACGACCCTGTGTTGAGGAGGGAGAAGAAACCAAAATGGCACGCTTGCCGTCAATCAAATAGGGATACATAATGGCAGACAGCTGGCAGTTACCCCAAATGTCAATACCAGTATCTACCACATCGCCCCACTGATAGCCCGAGCCGTTCCAGGTGGCATCGCAGTACATAATCTTTTTCTTACCGTTACGGTAGAAGCAGCGCACCACGCCGTTACCTAAATCTACAAGCTGTGCCTCACTGGACCAACCGCTGCCGCCAAAAGAGGACGTGCTGGTAAAGTTCGCCGTACGGCTCCAAGTCTTGCCATGGTCTTTACTGTAAATAAAGCTGGTTGCCTGAGAAGCGTCGCCGGAGCCCCAAGCATTGTCGCCGTAAACATAAACCGGCATACAAATGGTGCCGTCATCCGTGACAACGGCACGGCCGGGACCAGCGCCCAAGAACTTCTCGCCGCTCTTTCTGGCATTTACCAGAGAGGGCGCGCTCCAGGTTTTGCCGCCGTCCGTGGAAGTACGGAAAAACAGGTACTGGCACTTCTTGGCCTGGAACTCACAGTTAGAATACCAAACGCAGCCAACATAAGCGTCATGCTTAAACAGCTCAAACTCGCCGTTCACCTTGTAGCCGCTGACGACCGTGCTGTCGCTGGTTCTATAAATGCTGGCATACCCGTCTGCACCTACCGCGCCCACGTAATAGTCATAATCGCCGCCGTTACGGGCAAGCAGCAGACGACCCTGACTGTCCAAACCGGTGTCCTTAGAAGGCTGTGCGTTCGCAGAAGTGCCGTTAATGGCTACGCCGGAAGCAAAGAAGGTAGACAGCATATACAGGGTCTTGCCGTCAGTTGCAATATTGCTGTCGCAATAACTGGTAGACGCCTTACTAAACACATTGCCGTTATCGCCGTAATAGCCGGCCCATGTGTAAGACCAAGTGTCGCCGTTGTCCGTAGAACGCGCGGTGATCACATCGTTACCGCCGCCGTCCATACCGCCGTCCCAACGAGCGTCAGCAGCCGCAACGACAGTACCGTCATCCAGGGTAACCATACTGGGAATACGGTACCAATGAGACGGATTATCGCTGACAAAGGGACGACCCTGAGTCGTACCGTCTGCCGGCTTACTTGCCTCGCTGCTGCCGGCTGCCATCGCGGTGGTCACCGGAAATGCGGTAAGCACCATGAGAATGGCCATCAGCACAGCTGTCCATTTTTTTGCCATAAAGATTCACGCTCCATTTTGCGCAGCGCCCTCGGCGCCGCAGGATATAAAAAGCAGGAGAAATGGGCATAATTCACCCACTCCTCCTTTTTCCATTGGGTATTATATATTTTAATATATGGAATGTCAACCGATTTTTACAAAATACAAGCTTTTTTATTACGAATAGACATTTAACGAAACAGTGGTGATTAAAACATGTCGGACGCAAGAGAATTCTGTAATTCAAACATCATTTTAACCACAAAAAAAGCACCCAATCGGGTGCTTTTGTTGCTGCCTTTATGATTCCGCAAGATCCCATTCCGTCAACCGCTCGATGGACTGAATTTTGCCGTGAAACGGCTCCAAGCGGTTATAATTGCCGTTGACCCCTGCGGGGATCTTGGTGCGGTCCACATAGAACTCCACCACATCCTTATTTTTCTTGGCGTACTGGTGCTTTTTGTCCGTATGGCGGTTGGATTTGGTATCACACAAAATGATCTTAAAGGTTTTGCCGGTGTCCAGGGTGACCTTATATTTGGTGCCCTTTGGTGGTGCCGTAAAAGGTCGCCCAGGGCGGCGCAATAATATTCCCCTACCATACGAATACCGGTGGTCTCGTCGGTGGTGGTCTTGTAGGTGACGCCCCGGTAGGTGCCGGAATTCAACACCGCATAGGCAGGCGATGTTTTATCTGTTACCGCATCATAATAAGCGTAGGTTTTGCAGGCGCCGGAGACTTTCGGCAGCTTCAGGGTCTTGGTGGTTTTCACCGTCACCGGGTCGGAAAAGCGGCTTTTGGTCTTGGTTTCTCTGTTTTCCACCACGCCGCGAATCTTGTAAGAATACACGGTCTTGGGCGACACATCTATATCGGTAAAAGTGCGCTTTTTGCCGCTGATTTTGGCGATTTTTTTGTACTTGCCGTTCTTCTCCGCACGGTACAGTTCGTAGTAGGCAGGAGAATGCTTGGTACTCCATTTCAGGGTCACCTCTGTGGCATGCCTGAAACAGACAGCTCCATTTTACTGGCAGAGGGTCGGGTATAAAAATCCGTCTCCCCCCACGGTGCTCTCCTGGAGAACGTCGCTGCCGGGCACAGTGATCTTGAATTTATAGAACATGGCCGGGGTCAGGTCCGTCAATTCCACCGTATTTACCCGCACCTGCGTACGCAGGCTCCAGCTTTTGAGAATGTAATCATACTGGTACACATTGTAGATGGCAAAGGGAGTGCCGCTGTCCCAGGACAAGGTGGCATGCTTGCCGGTCAGGTCGGTGACCTTGATTTTGGCGCGTACCGCATTCGTCTGCTGCTCGGTATTCATAATGTTCACCGGCAAGGCAGGACCGGGCGCAATCTGGGTCTGCGCCGTAGCAGCGGCAACAGGCGAAGCCAGTGCCGGCGCGGTGCTGCCCAGGATCAGGCAAGCGCTAACGGCAGCCGCAGCTAATTTCTTTTTCTGAATAGAAATAAAAGTTCCCCCTTTGAGCGATTACTCAAACGCATAATATTATACGCCATTTGAAGAAAAATGCAAGTTTAGCAAAATCGGAGAGTCACAACCACACCAAATTCGGCGACCCTAACAGCGGGAGCAAGCCCTCGCCCCATGAAAGAAAATAACGGCCCCCTTGCACACAAGAGGGAGCCGAAAAGCAGTGATATTATTTGCCAAAGAAGAATACAGAGGAAGCGATCAAATACTGACCGGCGTAGTAGGCAAAGTGGTTCAGGAACAGCCAAATGCCGCCGTCAAACCCGCGACCGAAATAGGTATTGCTGAGAATCGCGTCCGAAATGGTAAAGAGCGTTGCACCGATGGCCATTAGGATCATGGACTTTTCGCCGGTAGTAAAGGCGGCGAAAATAGCGGTAACATTGGTCATTACCAAAAAGCACACATAAAAGAATACAATGCGGCGATACTTGCCATAATGCACCCGCATAATGTTGGCGGTGGCGATCATCACTGCGCCAACGGCAATAGCAACTGCGGCGCTGATCAGGACCTTCCACCAATCCAGCTTGGTAAAATGGATCAAAGCCGCGGTATAAAACACATGACCGATCAGAAAGAAGATAAAGCCGCCTTTTAGGTAATTATTGGCGTCCTTTTTGTAAACCCCTTTCAAATCCAACAGAATGTCGCCCACAAGTCCCAAGGCACCGCCCATGATGATCAGCGAGCCATACTGGGCAGCATTGGTGTAATTCTCGATCACAGCAAACACCGCCGACAGCATAAAGAACAAACTGGACACGGATTTGAAAATCAGGTTTCGAACAGAGTTCCCCCCGGAGCGGACAAAGACGAAGGCCAGCGAAACGGCTACGCCGATGCCCATAGCAATGTAATAAGTCATTATGAATCCCCCTTATTGATTTGACAACTTACGCATTTGCTTGGCTTTCCTCCAGTATAGCACAATTAGGGGTAGGTCTGCAAGTAGCCAGGCCACAGGACCGGCAAAACAGACAGCTTTGAACCCAAACAGCGGTGTGAAAAGATACGAAACGGTGATTCTGCCTATTAACTCTCCGGCGCCTGCCACTGCATTTGCATAGGTACAACCCAGCCCTTGCAGGGTATTACGCAGCACAAACAGTACGCTTACCAAGCTGTAACACAGGGAGATGGCAAACAGGTATTCTTTTGCAGCGTACACAATTTGGCTGTTATAATCCGTCATAAACAGACCCACGATCTGCTCTCCGCCGAAAAAAGAGTACCAGGGAGCAGAGAACAGACAACCCCAGATCCACCACAAACACCTTGCGCACGGTGGTGAGAATTCGCCGATACTGCCCGGCGCCGTAATTCTGGGCCACAAAGGTAGACGCGGCCACCGCCAGATTGCTCATAGGAATATTGGTGATGCTTTCTGCCCGACCGGCAGCAGTAAACGCCGCCACCACATTGGCGCCAAAGCCATTCACGGCGCTTTGCAAAATCATAGAGCCGATACTGGTAATGGTAAACTGCAAGGACACCGGAATGCCCAGCGCCAGCTGGCGGCGGGTACGCTTAGCGGTAGGTACCAACATACGCGCTTTCAGCTGCAAAACCGGTATGCCCCGGAACACATAAATCCCGGCAGACACAGCTGCCACGATTTGAGAGATCAAAGTTGCCCAAGCGGCGCCTGCCACGCCCCAACCGAAATGCGCCACAAAAAGCAGGTCCAGCACCAGATTAACAGCCACGCTGATCAGCAAAAACAACAGGGGCTTTTTGCTGTCCCCAACGCTGCGGGCAATACCGGTAAACACATTGTAAAGCAGCTGTGCCGGCACACCCAGATACATAATTGCCGCGTACTGCACAGACAGGTCATAGATCTCTTTCGGGGTATGGATCCACCCCAGCATCGGGTGCAGAACCAGCAGCGCCAGCGCGGAAAACAGTACACCTGTAATCAGCGACAAACCGATACCGTTACCGGCCTGGCGATTGGTTTCCTCTTGATCCCCGGCACCAAAGCACTGCGCCACCGGTATGGTAAAGCCGGCGGTTAGTCCGAATGCAGCGCCGATGGCAAAACTGCTGATGGGCGCAATATTGCCCACGGCGGCCAGCGCGTTTGTAGACACATAGCGCCCAACAATAATATTATCCACCATATTATAGGTGTATTGCAAAAAGGGAGCTGAGCATAATCGGCAGCGAAAACACAACGATCTGCTTCATCGGTCTGCCGTGTATAAAATCAGTGGTCATCTTCTACCTCAAAAAATTGGCGATATGCCGTAGGCAGCGCATAGTCTCGCCGCACTTCCTCCAGCGGCACCCAGGTGTAACTCCCGGCGGCCTCTCGTACGGTCATATAATAGCAGCGCATATCCCAGTGAATATGCGTGAAAACATGGTTTGCATGTACGATCTTTTGCAATTCCAGCGGCTCCAAACCAACATTTTGCAAGTAAGCAATGGCTGACCCCTCATTCAAAAAATCGTCTGTATCGGGCAACTGCCACAGACCGGACAGCAGCCCCTTATCGCCGCGTTTGGAAAGGGCCACTCTGTCTCCGCAGGTCAAAAAAAACACCGTACGGTTTTGGTGCCGCTTTGCCCGCTTAGGCAACTTGACCGGAAAATCCGTCTGGCTACCGGAAGTATTGGCGGCACATACATCGGCTAAGGGACAAACCGAACACTTCGGCGATTTTGGCGTACAAACGCAGGCGCCCAATTCCATCAGCGCTTGCGTGTAAGTACCGCAAGCCCCTGCCGGGTACACCTGCTCCAGATCTGCTTTGATCCGGGCTTTTGTGGTCTGCAAGTCAATGGGAGCCGCATTTTCTGTAAAACGGGTAATCACCCGCAGCACATTGCCGTCTACCGCCGCCACCGGACAATCAAAGCAGATGGATGCTACCGCTCCGGCGGTATACGGCCCAATTCCCGGCAGCGCCAGCCAGCCGTCATAATCCGTAGGAAATTCACCGTGCAGGTCATTGACGATCACCCGGGCGCACTTTTGCAGATTACGGGCGCGATTATAATACCCTAGACCTTCCCACAATTTCAGCAGCTTGTCTTCCTCTGCGGCAGCCAAATCCTCCACAGTAGGCAAAGCGGCAAGAAAGCGCAAATAGTAGTTCCAAACCGCCTCTACCCGGGTTTGTTGCAGCATAATTTCCGACAGCCACACATGGTACGGCCGGCGGTCCTGCCGCCAAGGCAGCGGGCGGGCGTTCTGGGCAAAGCAGGGCAGCAGCCGGGTAGGCAATATAGACAATGGGTTCTGCAAGCAGACACCCCCTTTTTGATCTCTGCAAGTAGTATAGCACACCCCCGACCTTACGGCAAGGCAAAAAAGCAACTTGTACCACTTGGAAATTGCAGCCGTTTATGGTATAGTGGAAGCAGAAAGGCAGGTAACCGGGATGGCTAAGCGGATCGGCAGCGTAGATATACTCAAGGCACTGGGCATTTGCTCGGTGATCCTGTACCATACGGAGGCACTGCCAACCGTGGTGAACGGCTGGATCGGATCCTACTTTATGCCGCTGTTTTTCTTTGCCTCTGGGCTGACTTTCAGCGCCAAGCAGCCTAAATTCGGTGCTTTTCTAAAGAAGAAATGCGTCTATCTGCTTCTGCCCTATTTGCTGTATTTGGTATGCTGTGCTGCACTAGGCGTGGCCAAACAAGTGATAAGAGGCGTTGCATTTCCGGTCAAATCGTTCTTGCTGGGCGCTGTCAGCGGACTGCCGAATATGAATGAATACACCGGCAGAGCTTGGTTTATCTACTGCTTTTTTGTGGCGGAGATACTGTTTTACTTCTTGCTGAAATGGACAAAAGGCAAGCGCACGCCGCTGTTTCTGGCTGCGCTGATTTGTCTGCTTGCCGGATATGCCTATGCGCACTTTTTCCGTGACTCCGCCGCGATGTTTTGGCGCTACACAGACGGCATGGTGGCTGTGTTCTTTATGGCCGTGGGGTATTTGCTGCGAGAAGGTGTGTTAAAATTAAAAGCACCCGGTTTACTATTCATATTGCCATCCGTTGGTTTGGTTACTCAATCTGCACATCAACGGCCATGGGCTGGTGATGGCATATTCTTACTATGGCGAGCTGGTGCCCATGGTAGTGAGTGCACTTAGCGGCTGTCTGTTCTTTGCGGCATTGTCAAACTGCCTGCAAAGCCGCTATTTGGAGTATTTGGGGCAGAACACACTGTTTATTTATCTTTTTCACTTCTTCCTCTGGGCATACCCCCTGCCCCGTTTGCTGGGCAAAGTGATGACCGTGGGCACCACGGCATATAATTGGCTGTACGCCTTGCTGCTCTTTGCGGAGGTGCTGGTAATCTTTAGCCTTTTGATTCCTGTTTATAATCGGATCATGCAGCCCTTGCAGCGCCGCTTGTTAGGCAAAAAGAATGAAAAATAGCGCAAATTCTCTATTGACACGCCCTGCCAATTCTGCTACACTATGAGTGTTGATATTCCTCAATAGCTCAGTTGGTAGAGCATGCGGCTGTTAACCGCAGGGTCGTTGGTTCGAGTCCAACTTGGGGGCCAAAGAACGGAGCACACAAAAGTGTGCTCCGTTCTTTTTGTTTTTTTGAATTGGACTCGAACCACGACAAGCTGCTCCAAATTTGCATGATTGCAAATTTGGGAGAAACAGTCCGGTGGACTGTTTCGTAGCAGGTTGCGCAACCTTGAAGTCCAACCAAAATGGTATACTGCCTTATGTGCTCCGTTCTTTTTGTTTTTTTGAATTGGACTCGAACCAACGACAAGCTGCTCCAAATTTGGCGAAGACAAATTTGGAAGAAACAGTCCGGTGGACTGTTTCGTAGCAGGTTGCGCAACCGTGAAGTCCAACCAAAATGGTATACTGCCTTATGTGCTCCGTTCTTTTTTTTTTTGAATTGGACTCGAACCACGACAAGCTGATCCAAATTTGGCGAAGACAAATTTGGAAGAAACAGTCCAGTGGACATGGCGGGCGGCAGATTGCCGCCCCTACGAGGGCATTTTTGTATCCGATCGACCGTAGGGGCGGATAGTATCCGCCCGCTCTATTCGTTGGCAATGTAGGGTGCGGTGCCAACACCGCACCGCAAAAACGCCCAACAACAATCAAGGCGCCACTGTATAATAGCCCCAAAATTTGCATACACTTCTATCGGTGATTGTATGAGAAACAAAACCGGGCTGCAATGGTGCGGCTTTGCCTTTGTGAGCATTGTGGGCACCTTGTGGCACTTTATCTACCAATGGACCGGAAACAACCGCCTGGTGGCGCTGGTGTGCCCGGTAAACGAAAGCCCCTGGGAGCATCTCAAACTTTTATGGTTTCCCTTTCTCCTGTGGTGCCTAATCAACCTGCGCAGCACCAAGGGGCAATCGGGCGCTTGGGCGCGGCACTGTGTGGGCGCCATTACCGGCATTGAGTAATCACAGCCGTGTTCTTCACCTATAAGGGAATCATCGGCAGGGATGTTATGGCGCTGGATATTATTTCCTTTATCCTGGGCGTAGGCAACGCTTTTTGATAGACGCTGTGCTGACACGCAACGGCAAACTGCAAGGAAAAAGCGCACAAACCGCAGGTGTTTTCCTACTCCTGGCAGTCAGTGCGCTGTTTATGTTATTTACTTTTTTACCCGCCGAAAATCCCCTGGTTCTTAGACGAACAAAGCGGGATCTACGGCATTTAGCCCTCTGCCAGTCGGCGATAGATGGCAGTCAAGTTTTTGCCCACATCTTCCGGACAATGCGCGTCTGACCCGGCAGAGAACTGCACGCCGCAAGCCTTGGCGACAGCCAAAAAATCCGGGTGCAGACCCGGTCCCTTGGCGCCGTTCATCTCCAGCAGCATACCCTGTGCCTTTACCTTTTGGCACAGGGTTTTATACTGCTCATTTAAGTTGAAATCCGGTGCAAATCCGAAACAGCGGATCAGGTCCGGGTGGGCCAGAATATCAAAAAGTCCGCTGTCTGCCGCCTGGTTTTGCAATTCAAAGTACCGGCGGTACAAGGCGTTTACATCCCTGCCCTGCCACTGGTTCTTCCGCTGGTTAAAGGTCCAGTTGTCGATCCAGTGGACGCTGCCCAGCAGCAGATCAAAATAGCCATCCCGGGTTACCTGCTCGATCACATCCGCGTGTTGGGGAAAATAACAGATTTCCAGCCCCAGCTTGATCGTCACCGGGTAATTCTTTTTGCCCGCAGTTTATCGCCAAATCGCTTGAATTCGTCCAAATGGCGAGCGGTCTGCACTTTTTCGTCAAACCAATGTCGCTGATAATCGTTGTACGCCCGCACCTGAGTAAAGGTGGGGTGGAACTCAAAAAAGCGCACCGAGTGCTCTAACAGGCAGATCTCGCGAATTCCCAGTTTTTCCGCCCGACGGACAAACTGCTCCGCCCACTCTACGGTGTACGGACCCCGCTCCAGGTGAATGTGCCAGTCCCGCATCAAGCCTTGGCCTCACCCTCTGCCAAATACACATTGGCCTCAAAGGGCATCAGCACATCCCGGTGGTCGTGGTAGTTGGAATACAAGCGTTCGAAACCAGCCGGGTCATAAGGACGATTTTGCCGCTTTCCGGTCAGATTCAACTCCACAAAGAAAGTGTTGCCGTCCAAGGTGCGCTTGTAACAAACCACATTTTTATTCTCCGGGCACAATTGGGTAAACTCGCCGTACACCAGCGCCGGATTGGCATGGCGCAGAGCAATCAGCCGCTTAAAGTCGTTGAGCACGCTGTCCGGCACCTTAGCCTCATCGGCAGCGTTCAAGCGCACGGCATTCTTGTTGATTCCGATCCAAGGGGTGCCGTCGGTAAACCCGGCGCCCGGCTCTGCCGTCCACTGCATTGGGGTTCGGCCGTGGTCCCGAGAGCCGCCGTTAATGATCCGCAGCGCTTTCTCCGGCTTTTTGCCCTTGGCAATCAGCTTATTATAAAAATTGATGCTCTCCACATCCCGCACATCATCCATACTGTCAAAATGGGTGTTGGTCATACCCAGCTCCTGACCCTGAAAAATAAAGGGGCTGCCTTTTAAGGTCATTTCCAGCACGGCGCACAGCTTGGCGATCTCCGGGGTGTATGTATCCGTTGGGTCCACTTTAGATGTCACCCGGGGGTTGTCGTGATTTTCAAACAGCAGCGTAGGCCAGCAGTGATTGGTGTACTCCACCTGCCACTTGAGTATGGTCTTTACCGCCTTGCGCAGATCATACTGGTACTCGTCAAAGCGCATATGCCCCGCATTATCCAAGTGGTCAAAGTTAAACACCATAGACAGCTCCTGGCGGGTATCTGCCGTTGTCAGCTTGGCTGTCTCAATACCTAAACCGCCGCACTCGCCAACGGTCACATATTCCTTGTCGCCGCGACCAAAGCAGTTGCGGTTCATCTCGTGCAAATACGCGTGCAGGCAGGGACCGTAGAAGTAAAATTCCGCCCCGCAAAAGCCCAGCGTCTTGCCCACCACCGGGTCTCCGTCCGGCAAACTGGGCCACTTGGAGATAAAGTTGATCACATCCATACGGAAGCCGTCAATGCCCTTTGTCCAGCCACCAGTTGATCATCTTATAAATATCGTGGCGTACCGCCGGATTCTCCCAATTCAGGTCCATCTGCTTTTTGGAAAAGGCGTGCATAGCCCAACTGTCCACCGCTTCATAATAATTCCAGGCAGAACCGGAGAACAGGCTCTCCCAGTTGTTAGGCGGGGTGTGACTGCCATCGTCCCGGCGCCAAATATAATACTGATGGTACTTATTATGCCGGTCCTGCTTGGCAGCCTCAAACCAGGGATGCTCGTCAGAAGTATGGTTCACCACCAGGTCCATGATCAGCCGCATGCCCCGCTGATGAACTTCACTAAGCAGACGGTCAAAATCCGCCATGGTGCCAAAGTCGTCCATTATATCGTAGTAGTCGGAAATATCGTAGCCATTATCGTCATTGGGACTTTTGTACATGGGGCTGCACCAAATGCAGTCCACCCCCAGGTCCTTAAGATAATCCAGCTTTTCAATAATGCCGTTAATATCGCCGATACCATCGCCGTTGGAATCCTTAAAAGAGCGTGGATAAATTTGGTAAAACACAGCCTCTTTCCACCACTGTGGCGTAATGGGGCTGTCGTCCGGCGCAATAATGGCGTTGCTCTCGCTGTTCAGCAGATCGCAGAACATCTGCACCGTGCTCTTTTTGATCACGCCGCCGGTAAGTGGGCTGAGTGCTTTCACTTTCAGCTTAGACAATGCGGAGCGCTCAAAATCTTCCGGCTTAAAGCCGAAGTTCAGCAGCACTTTTTCCAGCAAATCCCGACCCAGCGGATTTTGAATCACCTGGGCCAAACTGCTGTTTGGTGTAATGGTTTGCATAAGTCAGTTCCCCCTTATATTACTCGCAGCAGTGCCGGTACGGCAGGCACTCTGCAAAATGACTTAATTGTGGCCGCGCTTGAAACGTTTTTTGCCCTCCTCACGGAAGGCGTCCAACCCGCCGGAGCGGTCATACAGACCGGCGGCCTCCAGACAAATATCCAGCGACAGATTGATACAAGCCTCACTGATATTATCCGGCGTGTCCAGCCGGGTGTGGTAGTATGTACGCGGGTCATGGTTCACCCCGCAAAAGCCTGCGGCCTCCAGCCCGTAGCGGCTAAAGCCCTCAGCGTCAATGGCGCCGGGATACAAATCGGTCTCTCGCATTTCAATGCCGCAGTTCTCCCCGGCCTCATAAATCAGCTCGCCTACGGCGTTGGAATTCTTTTGTGTACCGGTACAGCCGCTAGTGTAGATCTGCAGCTGTTCGATCTCCCGCATGGTGTCCATGGCAATAAATACCGTTTCCACCTGCTGAAGCTCCCTCTTGTGCCGCTTGGCATAGGCCAGGGCTCCCCGCAGTCCTGCCTCTTCCGAGCCGGTGAGCAGCGCACACACCTCCGTGTGCTCAAATCGAACATCTTGCTCCGCCATCTCTCGCAGAACACCCATAGCGATAAAATCCGCACTTAAATTGTCGTTCGCACCGTCAACCACCACACGCCAGTTGATAAAAAGAGAATGGCAACAAAAAACTAAGACCAACACCAACTCCAGTACCCCCATCACCAGCCAAAATGCCGAGGTGTAACCGCTGCCGAAAATGGCATTGCAAAGCCAAATCATGTTAAAAACGGTCACAAACAGAAGCCCGCCGATAGACCCTGCCATCACCAGCGCCAGACTCTTTAGCCCGCCGTGTAGAGAATAAGTCCACTCGTTGGCTGCGTCCGTATGTCCGCCAAAAATGATCCGCCGCCGAACTTCTCCGCTGGGCTTGCGCACCGCCATTACATTACGGGAGGTTTTCTTTGGAAACAGCGGGTCAATGCACTCCCGATACAGCAAAAACTCCCCCACCAAACAAATCACCGCCAAAACGGTAAGCAACAGCGCAATCACCGCCAGCGCAGCCCCGTGCACCGCGCCGCGAAAAGTGAGCCAGTAAAACAGAACGGAGAGCATAGCCACCACACCGGCCGCCGGGATCCAACCCATAAAGGCGTGGGGGTGCACATTAAAATTCTCTACCTGCACATCGTCCGCCCACTGCTCCAGCTCACCGGCTAGAAAAGACTGTGCTTTGCGCTCACTATGGGTACCGGGGCCCGCTCCTTAAAATTGGCGCACACATAGCGAATACCGTCTACTATATAATTTCTCGTGCCGTCCGAGGCACCGGAAGTTAATCGCATACTTTGTTCCTCCAAGTCAGAACCTGTTTCTATTATACTACATAGGGTATCGAGATTCAACAAAAGCACCATATTTTCAAAAAATTGCAAAAAGTGCTTGACAAGTGCGTTCGTAGCGGTTATAATACAACTCGCAACACAGCCAATTGGCCCGGTAGTTCAGTTGGTTAGAACGCCAGCCTGTCACGCTGGAGGTCGACGGTTCGAACCCGTTCCGGGTCGCCAATATATGCTGATATGGCTCAGGTGGCAGAGCACGTCCTTGGTAAGGACGAGGTCACCGGTTCGAATCCGGTTATCAGCTCAAAAAGCGCTCAACGCAAATGCGTTGAGCGTCTTTTTTTGCCCAAAACAAAAAAAGGTGTGTGCCACTGCGCACACCTTTTCTCTTTGTGCCTACTTGATGAAAGTCTTATTCCCCTGCTTCTCCCAAATACAAAGCCAGCCGGAGGGGCAATGCCCCCACAGATTGCCGGTGGACAGCAAGCGAATATCCGTCAGGGTAACGGCGGTCCTTTCTTCAGATATGCGTCTGCTTTAGGATTAGACGCGGTAGCGTGGGCCTTGCCGTTCTCCGTCAATTTCCCCACGGTTTTTCGCCCACTGGCAGCGCCTGCGCCCTTGTAGATCCCCCGCACGGCTGTCAAATGATATGTGCCGGGTTTTACGGTGGGCGCCGTAGGCGCAGGCTTGCGGTAATGTATATCCTGTGTGGAATACGCCAGGCGCACATCGCGCTTTGGGGTAAACAACCACAGGGACAGCACATCGCCTTTCAAGTCAGCCGGGCGAACATACACCTCTCTGCCGTTTTTCACGCGCGTGTATTTGCGGCGAGCGGCAGTCAAGGTGAACTTGCCGTCATACCAATACGGGTCCAAAATAACTAAATTGCCGTTTTTGTCGATGCCTGCGGCCAGCACATAGTGCCCGCTGTTGGAAAAGAGCATTTTGCCTCCGCCGCTTACATTGATAATCGCCTTATAGCCCTGTTTCAGATGTGCCACCAGCCGGTCCATATCAGTGGTAATTGCGTAGTCCATGCCGTATTTTTCTTTCATATACCGGGCCACCACGGCCATATCCGTGCCTTCCGCCGCCCGGGCGCCCATACCCAGGCAGCGATGGGTCCACTGGCGGGTATTGAACACTCGAGTGGTGGAATTGCGCAGCGCCATTAAGGAAGCACACACCCCACAACCGCTGGTATAAACGCAGCCGGAGGTGCCGTACCGATAAGGATGGGTCTTGCTGGGGTACGGTATGCCCTTGCAGGCAGTGGTTGTCTGCCGGCAATAATAAAGTGCAGACATCAGTCACCCTCCTGTTCCAGGGTCTCCGCCACGCTCTCGTCCTCTGTGGCGCCCTCTTGCTGCAACACCCGCAGCACCTCATCTGCCTGGCGGGCGCAGCAGGGTAAAGCTGTTATTCTTCCACCAAGCAGCCAAGGCGGCTGCCACCGTTACTAAAGCGGACAGACCGGTATAGATCTGTTCATCTGAGAACGGCAGCGGGTTTTTACCAAAGCTGGTCAGCACCAGATTCAGCAGAGCCACCGCCAGCATTACGGTACGCACAAGCGTACCGGCAGTCATATTCTTCACTTTCATTTCTATCACTCCGATCAAGTTCTTATTTTATCCTATGCACACCGGCAGAATTTGACAGAACCCTGCCGGAATGGTATGCTATGGAAAATCGATATTTTGGGGGATTTTATTCAATGCACAAGCTGCAACTGACCATGCTGCCCGGTGAATATTGGTACGGCGGCCACACCAACTACGGCTACCTAATGCCGGTCAACGCCAAGAAAGTGATGCTGGTAGACACCACGGTGGTGCGCTCCTACGGCCAGGCAAACACCCTCTTTGTCAGCAACAAGGGGCGGGTCATTTGGTCGGAGGCCGGGTTTAAGACCCGCTTCGTTTTCGGCCGCATCACCTGCACCGGACGCAAAGCCAAGATCGGCCTGTACCAGGCAGACGACCACACCCTGCGCGGCGCTTATCACTATGCGGTGGATCACTTTATGCCGCCGGACGGCACCTACCCGGACGAGTTAATGTTCCGCATTCCCCAGTATTGCACCTGGATCCAGTTTGAGCACAACCAGACCCAACAGGGCATTGTGGACTATGCCAAGTCTATTCTGCACTGCGGTATGCCTGCCGGTGAGTTGATCATTGACGACGGCTGGCAGCGCGCCTTTGGGGACTGGCGCTTTGACCCGGCAAAATTCGCAGACGCCAAAAAGATGACTGACGAACTGCACACCTTAGGCTTTAAGGTTATTTTATGGATTGCGCCCTTTGTCAGCGATCAGGCAGCAGACTTTCAAAAGCTGAAGGGCGAAAACCTGCTGGTGCTGGACAAGAACGGACGACCGGCTAAGCGGAAATGGTGGAACGGCGCCGACTATCTGCTGGATTTCTCCAACCCGGCGGCGCAGGACTGGTTCTTTGCCTGCACCCGATATTTGACCGATAAACTGGGCATTGACGGATTTAAGCAGGACGCCGGTGACGCCATGTATTACCGGGACGATGACCGCACCTACGGGAGCGTAGACGCCAACGGTCAAAGTAAGCTGTGGGCGTTGTCTGCCCGGCACTATCGTTTTAATGAACTACGGGCCTGCTTCCAATGCGGCGGCATGGGCGTTGCCCAGCGACTGGCGGATAAAAGCCACCGCTGGAACTTCCTGGGACTGGGCGCACTGCTGCCCAATGTGCTCATTCAGGGGCTGTCCGGTTATCCTTACAGCTGCCCGGATATGATCGGCGGCGGGCAGATCGCTGACTTTCGCGGCCCGGCAGAAAAGTTGGATCACGAGTTGTTTGCCCGTTATTGCGAGGCATCTGCGCTAATGCCCATGATGCAGTACAGCCTGAACATTTGGGATCTGGGCAATCCAGAGACCCGTCGCATTTGCCGAGAAATGAGCGCCCTGCATGCCAAATACGGCGACTATATCATCGCCTGTGCCAAAGAGGCCAGCCAAACCGGTGCGCCTATGGTGCGGGCCATGGAATACGCCTATCCCCACTGCGGCTACGGCGGCATTACCGACCAATACCTGCTGGGCGACCGGATCTTAGTGGCGCCGGTACTGAAAAAGGGACATCGCAGACGCAAGGTGTGCATACCCACCGGCAAATGGCGACTGGGCGACAAGATCTATTCAAACGAAACGGTCACCCTCCCCTGCCCGGTAGACACCCTGCTTTACTTTGAACGCATAGATTGAGCCGCCTCGGCGTGCTCCAGGTCCTCCACCCGATGGTTGAGGACCTTTATTTTTTCCTCCACCACCGGCAGCCGCTCTGCAAAGCGGTTGTGCTTGTCCACCTTATTTTCCAGCAGCCGCAACCGATACGCCGTCAGTTTGGACGACGCGAGCACGCCTCCAAAAGAGCCGGCAATGGTACCTGCCAAGGAGATCAGCGCCACCATCACTTCCTTTTGCATATTCACCCTCCTTTGCCTAAAATTACACACTCTAAGACAGTTTAACAGAATAGAGAAAATCTGTAATTTGTCAAGCCATTGGCCCCAAAAAGTGCCATATTTTTTTGATTATAGAGCACCTTGTCTATGGAATTGAATGCATAATGTATATTTATTCTTATTTTTGCATATTTATGATATTTTTCCGTCGTTCTATTGACATTGCTCTCTATGCGTGTATAATAAATAGAAGTTAAAAAAAAGGACGGACTGTATAAAAATGACAAGAATATTCATTGACGGTAAAGCCGGCACCACCGGACTGAAGATTTTTTCCCGGTTCCAGAACCGACCGGAGCTGGAGCTGATTCAAATTGACGAGGACAAGCGGAAGGACCCGACAGAGCGAGCCAAGTGCATAAACGATTCGGACATTACCTTTCTCTGTCTCCCGGACCCGGCAGCCATTGAAGCGGTGGCACTGGTTACCAACCCTAAGGTGAAGTTGATTGACACCTCCACTGCCCACCGCACCCTGCCGGACTGGGCCTACGGCTTTCCGGAGCTTGCACCCGCCTTTCGAGAGAAGATCGCAAGCTCCAACCGTATTGCGGTACCCGGCTGCTACGCCAGCGGGTTTAACGCTTTGGTCTATCCCCTGGTGTCCGGCGGCATTTTGCCCGCCGACTATCCCATTGTGTGCTACGCCATGAGCGGTTACAGCGGCGCAGGAAACAAAGGCATTGCCCAATATGAAGCGGCAGATCGGGATCCTGAACTAGACAGTCCCCGGCAGTACGCACTGACCCAGCAGCACAAGCACTTAAAAGAAATGGGCGCCATCAGCCACTTGGCGCGCACGCCCATTTTCGCTCCCCATATTTGTGACTATCCCTGCGGGATGACCGTATCCGTACCGCTGTTTGCCGACCTACTGAAAAAGCGAATGACCCCGGCAGATATGCAGGCGTTCTACGCAGAGCACTACGGCGACAGCCGAGTGGTCAAGGTACGCCCCTGGGTTACAGCGAAAGTATGATCGGCGCCAACAATATGGCCGGTCGGGATGACATGGAAATTGAGATCAACGGCAACGACGAAAGGCTGCTACTCACTGCTCGGTTCGATAACCTGGGCAAGGGCGCGTCCGGCGCCGCCATCCAGTGCATGAACATTGCCCTGGGGCTGGATGAAGTCACCGGGCTGACGATAGGAGAATAAAGTATGACCAAGATTGACGGCGGCATTTGTGCCGCAAAAGGGTTCAAAGCCAGCGCACCTACTGCGGTATAAAAAGCCGGCAGTAGAAAACCCGAACCCGGACTATGTACATAAAAACGATATTTGCCTGGTGGCCTGTGATGTGCTGTGCAACGCCGCAGCGGTATATACCCAAAACAAAGTGAAGGGCGCACCTATACTTGTAACCAAAGACCACTTGGCAAAAAGCGGTAACAAGGCCAAAGCCATCATTGCCAACTCAAAAAATGCCAACACCTGCAACGCAGACGGCGTAGAAAAAGCAGCCAAAATGTGTCAGCTGGTGGCAGACGAAATGGGTCTGCCTGCTGAACAGGTGCTGGTGGCTTCCACCGGTGTCATCGGCCAGGTGCTGCCCATTGAGCCGATTATTACTGCCGTGCCTACGCTGGTGAAAGAACTGGATTATGGTAAAAACGAAGAAGCGGCTACCGCTATTATGACCACCGATACAGTGAAGAAAGAGTATGCAGTAGAGTTCCAGCTGGACGGCAAAACCTGCCGCCTGGGCGGTATGGCCAAAGGCTCCGGTATGATCCACCCCAATATGGCCACTACCCTGAACTTTATCAGCACCGACTGCGCCATCAGCGCGGAAATGCTGCAACAGGCGCTGCGTGAGATCGTAAAAGTCACCTACAATTGCCTGTCCATTGACGGCGATACCTCCACCAACGATATGGTAGAAATCATGGCCTCCGGTCTGGCGGGCAACGCGGAAATCACCGCCCCCGGCCCGGCGATGGACACCTTTAAGGCCGCCCTTTATGATGTGATGGCCAACCTGACCCGCATGCTGGCCAAGGACGGCGAGGGCGCCAGCAAGCTGCTGGAATGCGTGTGCTCCGGCGCGCCCACCAAGGACACCGCCATTATCGTTGCCAAGGAAGTGATCGGCTCTACCCTGTTCAAATGCGCCATGTTCGGCGAGGATGCCAACTGGGGTCGGGTGCTGTGCGCCATCGGTTACGCCCCGGCGGAATTTGATATTGACAAGGTTGATGTGGCCTTAAAGTCCACGGCCGGTACGGTCACCGTGTGCCAAAACGGCGCGGGTGTGGACTTCTCTGAGGAAGAGGCCGCCAAGGTACTGGCGGAGGACGAGATCTATATTTTAGTGGATCTGAACCAGGGGGACGAGAAAGCCACCGCCTGGGGCTGCGACCTGACCTACGACTATGTAAAAATCAACGGCGACTACCGCACCTGATTTTATTAGGAAATATAAGCGAACGGAGTGAGAGAATGGAAATTGCAAATCACCAAAAGGCGGAGATCCTGGCAAGAGCCTTGCCGTACATTCAGATGTACCGCAAGAAAGTCATTGTTGTAAAATACGGCGGCAACGCTATGATCAATGAAGAACTGAAAGAAACCGTCATGAACGATCTGGTACTACTGTCCACCATCGGTATCCATGTGGTGCTGGTGCACGGCGGCGGTCCGGAGATCAACAAGACCCTGGATCGTATGCACATGGACTCCAAGTTTGTGGACGGTCTGCGGGTTACCGATAAAGAGACCGCAGAAGTGGTGCAAATGGTACTGGCCGGTAAGGTGAACAAAAGCCTGGTGTGCCAGATCGGCAACCTGGGCGGCCACGCCATCGGTCTGTGCGGGCTGGACGGCAATATGCTAAAGTGCAGGCCGGCAGACGACGTCCATGGCTATGTGGGTGAGATCACAGACATCAATATGGAAGTGGTGGAAGAAGCCATTTCCAAGAACTTTATCCCGGTGATCTCCACCATCGGCTACGATGAAGACGGCAACTGTTACAACATCAATGCAGACACGGTGGCTGCCGCAGTGGCCGGGGCTTTGCAGGCAGAGGCGCTGATCTCCATGACCGATGTGGTGGGTCTGTTGCGAGATAAGGACGACGAAAGCTCGCTGATCCACAGAGTCTATATCAGCGACACCCCGGCGCTGATTGCCGACGGCATTATCGGCGGCGGCATGATCCCCAAGATTGACTCCATGACCGAGGCCCTGCGCCGCGGGGTCAAAAAAGCATTTATAATCGACGGCCGTGTGCCCCACTCCATCTTGATGGAGCTGCGTACCGATGAAGGTATGGGCACCATGTTCCGCAGCAGATAAAGAGGAAGACCCATGAACACAAAAGAACTGGATAATCAATATGTAGCCCACGCCTACGGGCGCTTTGATGTGGCGCTGACGAAAGGTCAAGGCTCTACCCTCTACGACGAGAACGGCAAAAAATACATCGACTTCGGATCCGGCATCGGGGTAACTGCCTTTGGCATCAACGATCCGGTCTGGACCAAAGCTGTGGAAGAACAGCTGCACCGGGTGCAGCACACCTCCAATCTCTACTACACCGCCCCCTGCGCCAAGCTGGCGCAGCTGCTGTGTGAAAAGAGCGGAATGAAAAAGGTGTTCTTCGGTAACTCCGGGGCAGAGGCCAACGAGGGTGCCATCAAATTTGCCCGCAAGTATAGCTTTGACAAATACGGCGCCGGACGCAGCACCATCATTACCCTTGTAAACTCATTCCACGGCCGCACCATTACCACCCTGGCAGCCACAGGGCAAGACAGCTTTCACACGGTGTTTGACCCCTTTACACCCGGGTTCAAATACTGCCCGGCCAATGATATAGCGGCACTGCAAGCGGCAGCTACGGACGATGTGTGCGCTGTGCTGTTTGAATGCGTACAGGGCGAAGGCGGCGTGAACAACCTAGGTCCAACATTCGTAAGTGCCATTGCCAAGCTGGCAAAGGAAAAAGACATTCTGATCGCGGTAGATGAAGTGCAGACCGGCAACGGCCGCACCGGTACCTACTTTGCCTACCAGCAATACGGCATTACTCCGGACATTGTAACCACAGCTAAAGGCCTGGGCGGCGGACTTCCCATCGGCGCCGTGCTGTTTGGGGAAAAGCTGCAAGACACCATGACCCCCGGCTCCCACGGCTCTACCTTTGGCGGCAACCCGGTGGTGGCTGCCGGTGCCTGCTCCATTGTGGAGCGAATCGACGACGACTTCCTGAGGGAAGTACAGCGCAAGAGCGAGAAGATCTGCACGGCGCTGGCAAAAGTGAAAGGCGTCAAGAGCATCAGTGGTATGGGGCTGATGCTGGGAATCGAAACGGACAAACCCGCAGGAGAAGTGGCCAAGGCTTGCCTGGCAAACGGCCTGCTGATCTTAACGGCAAAAACAAAGCTTCGTCTGCTGCCGGCGCTGAACATCAGCGATGCGGAGCTGGACGAGGGACTGGAGATACTGAAAGGAGTGCTTGAAGCATGAAACATTTACTGAAACTGGCGGATCTGGACAAAGGCGATATTCTGGACATTCTCAACTTGGCAGACCAGCTGAAATATGAGAACCAGCATGGCATTGAACACCACCACTTAAAGGGAAAGACCCTGGGTATGATCTTTCAAAAAAGCTCTACCCGCACCCGGGTCAGCTTTGAGACCGGTATGTACCAGTTGGGCGGCCAGGCACTATTCCTTTCCAACCGAGATTTGCAGATCGGCCGCGGTGAGCCGGTACAGGACACGGCTCGGGTACTCTCTCGCTATCTGGACGGCATTATGATCCGCACCTTTGAACAAAAAGAGGTGGAGGATCTGGCAGAGTACGGCTACCCATTCCCATCATCAACGGCCTGACCGATTACTGCCACCCCTGCCAGGTGCTGGCGGATCTGATGACCATTCGCGAGTATAAGAAGAGCTTTGACGGGCTGAAATTCTGCTTTATCGGCGACGGCAACAATATGGCAAACTCCCTAATCGTAGGCGCCATCTCCATGGGTATGGAGTGCGCCATCGCCTGCCCCAAGGACTACCAGCCGGACGCTAAGATCATGGCCTGGGCCAAGGAGAACGGCACCTTCACTTGCAGTGAGGATATTTTGGCCTGCGCCAAAGACGCAGATGTGGTCTACACGGATGTATGGGCCTCTATGGGTCAGGAAGAAGAAAAAGCAGAGCGGGAAAAGATCTTTAAGAACTACCAGATCAACGACGAAGTAATGGCCGCCGCCAAGCCGGACGCTATGGTGCTCCACTGCCTGCCCGCTCACCGAGAGGAAGAGATTACCGCCAAAGTGTTTGAAGCCCATGCCAACGAGATCTTTGACGAGGCAGAAAACCGCCTGCACGCCCAAAAGGCCGTGCTTGTGAAGCTGTTAGGTTAAACTATGAAAAAACAGAAAGTATATCTTTGTCTGGAGAACGGACAAACCTTTGAGGGCTATCGTTTCGGTGCCGGTGGCGAAATTCAGGGTGAACTGGTATTTACCACCGGTATGGGCGGTTATATCGAGACCCTGACGGACCCCAGCTATTACGGCCAGATCGTGCTGCAAACCTTTCCCCTCATCGGTAACTACGGCTTTATCCCGGAAGATATGGAGAGCCCCAAAAGCTATGTAAGCGCCTATATCGTGCGTGAGTATTGCCAGGTGCCCTCCAACTTCCGCTGCCGGGAGACACTGGATGATTTCTTAAAATCCCAAGGCATTATCGGCGTCTACGGCGTAGATACCAGAGAGATCACAAAGACCATTCGGGAAAGCGGTGTAATGAATGCCGTGATCTGTGACGATCCCCGTGTGGTGGACTATAACAAAGTGCGGGACTATGCGGTCGCAGACGCAGTAAAAAGCGTGTCTGCTCCCAAGCCTCAACTGCTGTCTGCCGACGAGCACAAGCACAATGTGGTGCTGCTGGACTACGGCGCCAAGGCCAACATTGCAAGAGAGCTGAACAAGCGTGGCTGCAATGTGGCGGTCATGCCTTACAACACCAAGGCGGAGGACATCTTAGCGCTGCACCCGGACGGCATTATGCTGTCTAACGGTCCCGGAGATCCGGCAGAGAACACCGCCGCCATTGCTCAGCTGAAAAAGCTCATCGGAAAAGCGCCTATTTTTGGCATTTGCCTGGGGCACCAACTGCTGGCGCTGGCTATGGGCTGCAAGACGGAAAAACTGAAATACGGTCACCGTGGCGTGAACCAGCCGGTAAAAGACCTGCAAACCGGGCAAACCTATATCTCCAGTCAAAACCACGGCTACGCGGTAGTGAACGATACCATTGAGGCCAGCGGCGGCACCCTGCGCTGGGTGAACGCCAACGACGGCACCTGCGAAGGGATCGACTACCCTGCCCAGAATGCCTTTACGGTACAGTTCCATCCGGAGGCGTGCAGCGGGCCCCACGACACCCGCTTTTTGTTCGACCGGTTTTTACAGATGATGGGAGGCGAGAGCCATGCCGCTGAATAAGAATATCAAAAAGGTACTGGTGATCGGCTCCGGCCCCATCGTCATCGGCCAGGCGGCAGAGTTTGACTATGCCGGCGCCCAGGCCTGCCGGGTGCTGAAAGACGCCGGACTGGAAGTGGTGTTGGTCAATTCCAACCCGGCCACCATTATGACGGACAAAGCGCTGGCGGACCATATTTATTTAGAGCCGCTGACGGAAGAGACCGTGAAGCGCATTATTGAAAAAGAGCACCCGGACTCCATCTTAGGCGGCCTGGGCGGCCAAACCGGCCTGACCATCAGTATGCAGCTGGCAAAGGACGGTTATTTGGACAAAATGGGCGTGACCCTGCTGGGCACAACTGCCCAGGCCATTGACAAAGCCGAGGATCGGCAGCTGTTTCGCGACACCATGATGAAGCTGGGTCAGCCTGTGGTCCCCAGCGACATTGCCACCACCCCGGAGCACGCACGGCAGATTGCCGCAGAGATTGGCTACCCGGTGATTATTCGTCCGGCCTTTACCCTTGGCGGTGCCGGCGGTGGCGTGGCTTATAACGAGCAGCAGCTAGATGTAATTGCCAAAAACGGTCTGATGCTCTCCCCCATTACCCAGGTGCTGGTGGAGCGGTACATTGCCGGTTGGAAAGAAATTGAATTTGAAGTGATGCGGGACAGCGCCGGCAATGTGATTGCCGTGTGCTCTATGGAAAACTTTGACCCGGTGGGCGTTCACACCGGTGACTCCATCGTCATTGCCCCGGCTGTAACCCTGGCGGACAAGGAGTACCAAATGCTCCGTTCCGCATCTCTGGATATTATCACCGAGCTGGGCATTGAGGGCGGCTGCAACTGTCAGTTTGCCCTGAATCCGGAGAGCATGGAGTACAGCGTGATTGAGGTCAATCCCCGGGTCAGCCGTTCCTCCGCCCTGGCGTCCAAGGCCACCGGCTATCCCATTGCCAAGGTGACCACCAAGATCGCTTTGGGTTATACCCTGGACGAGATTAAAAACGATGTAACCGGCAAAACCTGTGCCTGCTTTGAGCCGACCCTGGATTATGTGGTAGTCAAAGGTGCCCAAGTGGCCCTTTGACAAGTTCGTCAACGCCTCCCGCAAGCTGGGCACCCAAATGAAAGCCACCGGCGAAGTGATGAGCATTGCACCCTGTTTTGAGGCCGCCATTATGAAGGCCGTGCGCGGCGCAGAAATCGGGCTGGACACACTGAATAACAAGGCTCTGGACGGACTGGATATACACGAGAAGCTGCACGACCAGGACGATCTGCGGCTGTTCTCCGTATTCGCTGCGCTGAAAAAGGGCGTGCGTATAGAGGAAATTCACCAAATCACCATGATCGACGAGTGGTTCCTGGCTAAGCTGAAAAACCTGGCGGATTATGAAAAAGAAATCAAAGGGCTGCCCCTATCCAGGGAGCAGTATATGCAGGGCAAGCACTACGGCTATACCGATGAAGCCCTGGCGCGCATCAGCGGCGGCTCTATTCCCTATCATCAGGACTGCGTCTATAAAATGGTAGACACCTGCGGTGCGGAATTCGCTGCAGAAACGCCCTACTTCTATTCCACCTATGACGCCCACTGCGAGGCCCGCAGCCTGCCCCAAAGCGGCAAGCAAAAGATCATTGTACTTGGCTCCGGCCCCATCCGCATTGGGCAGGGCATTGAGTTTGATTACAGCTCCGTGCACTGTGTGTGGACGCTAAAAGAGCTGGGCTATGAAGTCATTCTTATTAACAACAACCCGGAGACGGTATCCACTGACTTTGACACCGGCGATCGGCTGTACTTTGAGCCGCTGTGCCCGGAAGATGTGATGCAGGTCATTCAGGTAGAAAAGCCCATTGGGGTGGTGGTGGCCTTTGGCGGCCAAACCGCCATTAAGCTGACCAAATTTCTGGACGAAAAAGGTATTACGATTTTGGGCACCAGCGCCGAGTCCATCGACATTGCCGAGGACCGGGAACGGTTTGACGCATTGCTGGAAAAATTCGGCATCTTCCGTCCCAAGGGCACCAGCGTGATGACCATGCCCCAGGCACTGGTAGCAGCCAACGAACTGGGCTATCCGGTGCTGCTGCGCCCCAGCTATGTGATCGGCGGGCAAAATATGACCATCGCCTACACGGATGATGATGTGCGCCGCTATATGGAGCTGATTCTGGCACAAGGGATTGACAACCCGGTGCTGGTAGACAAGTATATGATGGGCACAGAGTTGGAAGTGGACTGCATCAGCGATGGCAAAGATGTGCTGATCCCCGGCATTATGGAGCATATTGAACGGGCCGGTGTACACTCCGGCGACTCTATTGCCGTGTATCCCCCTTACAACCTGAACGATGTGATGCTCCACAAGATCTGCGATGTAAGCGAAAAGCTGGCGCTGTCCCTGGGCACCAAAGGACTGGTTAACATTCAGTACCTGATTTATCGCAACGAGTTGTATGTAATCGAGGTGAATCCCAGAGCCTCCCGCACCATTCCCTATATCAGTAAAGTCACCGGCGTGCCCATGGTGGAACTGGCAACAAAAATTATGGTAGGCGAAAAGCTGCAAGACCTGGGCTACGGCACCGGGCTGTATCGCACACCGCCGTACTTTGCGGTAAAAGTGCCGGTATTCAGCTTTGAAAAACTCAATGATGTAAACTCCCAGTTAGGACCGGAGATGAAATCCACCGGTGAGGTGCTGGGCGTAGGCAAAAACTTGAACGAAGCGCTGTTTAAGGGGCTGGTATCTGCCGGGTATAAGGTAGAAAGCCAAAAGCAGGGTCGCCACGGGGTACTCATCACCGTAACAAAGCAAGATCGGTTTGAGATCGTGGGTCTGGCGAAAAAGCTGGACGACCTGGGCGCGGAGCTATGGGCAACGCCGGAGACGGCGGCGGCTATTCGCTCTCTGGGTATTGAGGTGCATGTAGTCAACAAGCTGCGCCAGGACAACTCCATTATGGACTTGGTAGAGAGCGGCAAATTGGACTACATTGTCTACACCGGCAAAAGCGATAAGAAGTCCATTGCAGACTATATTAAACTGCACAACCGGGCCAATCAGCTGGGCATTGCCACCCTGACCAGCCTGGACACCGCCAACGCCTTGGCAGATATTATCGCCTCTCGCTACAATCAAATGAACACCGAGCTCGTGGACATCAACCACATGCGCAGCGAAAAGGGCCTGCTGAAATTCACCAAAATGCAGGGCAGCGGCGACGACTACATTTTCTTCAACAACCAGTGCGGCATCATCACCTGCCCGGAGAGTCTGTCCATTGAATTCTCCGACCGGCACAAAGGGCATCGGTGGAGACGGTATTGTACTGATTGAAAAGAGCGTGATTGCCGACGCCAGAATGCGCATTTTCAATATGGACGGCAGCGAGGGCCGTATGGCCGGCAACTCCATTCGCTGTGTGGGCAAGTACCTGTACGATAACGGTATGGTGCCCAAAACAGAGATGACCATTGCCACCGCCTCCGGCGTGCGGCACCTGCAACTGTTTACCCGCAACGGCAAGGTATCTTCTGTAACGGTAGATATGGGCAAGGCAGAGTTGAACCCGGCCAAGATCCCGGTTGACCTGCCTGGCGACAAAATCATCTCTCATCCGGTAACCATCGACAACAAGGAATATAACATTACCTGCGTGGCTACCGGTAACCCCCACTGCGTGGTATTTGTAGACAATGTGGACAAGCTGGACCTGCAACAGATCGGTCCGCAATTTGAGAACAGTCCCCTGTTCCCGGAGCGGGTAAACACGGAATTTGTGCGTGTCGTTAATGAGAGCACCATTAAAATGCGGGTGTGGGAGCGCGGCAACGGCGAGACCCCGGCCTGCGGCACCGGCGCCTGCGCGGCCGTTGTAGCTGCGGTGGAGAACGGCTACTGCAAAAAAGGCGTTGATGTTACCGTAAAGGTGCGTGGCGGCGACTTACTGGTAAACTACACTGACGACCGTATTACCCTTACCGGCGACTGCAACACCGTCTATAAGGGAGAGATCGAATATTAAAGCCTAAAAAGGGCAGCAAAAAAGCGCGTACAGATTTCTGTACGCGCTTAAATTATGTTTTATTACAGTTTGACGATACCCAGCGTATCTAAAATAGAACTGATGAGAATGGCCAACAGGCAAGGCGGTGCGATCCACTTAACCATCGCGGAATAAAACTTCTTCATTTTAAAGGGACCGTTCAGCTCAATTTCGTTGACAATCAGCTGGGGCTTCAGCACAAAGCCAACCATAATGCAGGTGAGCATACCCACAACCGGCATCAACAGACTGTTAGACACAAAGTCCAGGAAATCCAAAATGGAGAAACCGAAAATCGTAAAGGAGGACCACTTGCCAAAGCCCAAGGAGCAGCAAATGCCCAATGCCACGGCATATATATAACAGATCACCGTAGCCTTTTTGCGGCCCCAGTGGTAGCGATCGTCCAAACCGGACACAATGGCCTCCATCACGGATACGGAGCTGGTCAGCGCCGCAAACAGCACCAGAATAAAGAACCCGGCGCCGATCAAGCTGCCGATTTTCATCTCGGCAAACACCTTAGGCAGGGTTACAAACATCAGGCTGGGACCTTTGCCCAAGGCGCTTTCGTCCCTTCCCGAATACACAAACACCGCCGGTACGATCATCAAACCGGCCAGGAATGCCACCAAAGTATCAAACACTTCAATCTGGCGCACGGACTGCTCAATGTGATCCTGCTTACGCAAATAAGAACCATAAGTGATCATAATGCCCATAGCCAGGGACATGGAAAAGAACAACTGCCCCAAAGCAGCCAGCACAGTCATCATGCTCAGCTTGCTGAAATCCGGCTTTAAATAATAAGCCACGCCGGCGCCGGCGCCCGGACGGGTGACTACAAAGATAGACAGCAGAATCGTCAAAATCAACAGCGCCGGCATCAAAACGCGGCTGAACTTTTCAATTCCCTTTTCTACGCCTAAAAATACGATCACCGCCGTAGCGGTCATAAACAGCAAAAACCACAAAAGTGGCTCGCCTGTACCGGAAATAAAAGTAGAAAAATAGTTGTCGCCGGCCGCGTCCTGAACGGCACCGGAGATCATCGTGGCGGTGTACTTGGTAACCCAACCACCAATGACGCAGTAATAAGGCAGAATAAGTACCGGCACCAAAGTCACCAACTTGCCCATCCAGCTCCACTTTTTGTTCAGCGAGCCAAAGGCCTCCATAGGACTGAGCCGGGTTTACGACCAATAGCGATCTCCGTGACCATCAGGGTAAAGCCAAAGGTCACCGCCAAAACAATATACACCAATAGGAAGATACCGCCGCCGTACTTAGCTGCCAAATAGGGAAAGCGCCACAGGTTCCCCAAGCCTACAGCCGAGCCTGCCGCTGCCAGTACAAAACCCACTTTTCCGGAGAATGTACTTCGATTCTTTTTTGTTTCCATCAAACCATCCAATCTATATCTCTTATTTTACGGAGTAATGCTCTAATTATACTCATTCCGATGGGATTTGTCAATTCCGAACCGGTGGGATTTACCAATTCCCCAGTAAACAAAGAAAACCTGCACCGGCGGGTGCAGGCTCTTTCTTATTTGTTATTCCAAAATCACTTGCTGACCTTCACGGACTGCAAGATCCAGTAGTGCAGAGTCAGGCAGTTAGAGGCAAAAGTCTTGCGCACATCAGCGCCCGGCGCTGCGGCCATCGGCTGAATGGTGCCGTCGCCCAACTGGGTGTACACAGCGTCCAGCTTCTTTTGCAGCTCTTCCTTTTTCTCACTGTCCGGCAGGTTGCAGGTAATGGCCTTGTTGGCGCAACCGGCATTGTAAATGGATGCACCCTTAAAGTCCTTTAAGCAAGCCGCCGCTGCAGTGCCGTATTCCTTCACCACAGAATAGGCGGCGCCTTCCTCGTTAAAACCGGAGCCGATCACAGTCACATCGCTGAGATCAAAAGTATTTTTCGCCGTGTAGAGAGAAGCGGACTTATCGCACCCGCCGGCAAAGAGCGCCTTGTCGCCCTTGTCAATCATACTCTCTGCAATGGAGGCATAACGATCCACCATCTCAAAGGTGGTATCATAGTAATACTCACTTTCCAGTGCCAGACCGGCGGAATTGCCATCCTTATCGCTGTTGGTCCAGTGGTCAAAATAGTAACCGTCCTTGGGTACGTTTGCGGTAATATGTACCGTATCGCCGGGCAGGTAGTAGCCGCTGCCGGTTCCGTTCTCTACCGTTACGGCAAATGTAGGATCGGTAGATGCCACATACACCGGGGTCAGTACCACCGGGTTCTCCTCCACCGTTACATTGGTGGACTGTTCCTTAGCGTTCTCAATATTCTCCGCATTACCGGTGCTCTCCCAGTGATCAAAGACCATACCCTGGGCTGCTGCCGGTGCGGTGACCCACACCTTTTCACCGACCGTGTTGTCATAGACTTTGTCCGTAGCGGATTTGTCCGCTTTCAGCACAGCCACACTGCCAACGCTGCCCTCCGCCTTAGTATAAACGGCGGTCAGGGTACAGTCACACTTCTCCACAATCAGGTTAATCTCGGTCTTTTTCTTGCTGGACACATTGACTTTCTTGTCCTTCACACCCTCGGTGTTGCTCTTAACCTCCCAGTGGTCGAACTTCTCCCCCTGCTCGTTAAACAGATCGCAGGAAACGGTCACATTCTGGCCCTCTTTGTAAGTACCGCTGCCGTTGCCGTTCTTCACCACCACCTTGTGGCAGGTTTTGTCTGCCTCTTTGATGGGCTTATACACCGGAGTCAAAGTCACAGAGTAGTCATAATCAAGCAGCGGAGAGTCATAATCCGCATAATCCAACTGCACCGGTACGCCCAGGGTATCCGCCGCTGCGGCAGCGCCCTGTACAAATCCGGCACCGTAGTTGGATGAATGGTCGTTCTGCACCGAGCCCAGGTAACCCAGCTTGGTATTCCCCTGAAGCACGGCAGAAAAGCCGGCCAAATAGCCGCTTTGCAGGTCATCAAAGCTGGCGCTCATTACATTGGGCAGCAGCCGCGCAGACTTGTCTCCGGCAGAATGAGGCACAGCGTCCAGCAAAACAAAATGCAGCTCCGGATACATGGTGGCCAGCTCGTAACAGATCACGGCAAAGGTCTCGCCGGGCAGCACAATGTACTTGGCGCCCTTGTCCACAGCCAGTTTTACATACTGCTCCACCACATCGGTGGTCAACTCTTGGTTCTCCTCTAATGCCGGCTGGTAATAGACGGCCTTGGCGGAATTCTCATTGGCATAGGTCTGCACCCCGTCCCAGGCGGACTGGTTATAGGCCTTATCGTGGATACTGCCACCATCGGTGATCAGCGCCACATCATACTTTAGATCTGATGTTTTTGTGCACCCTGCAAAGGCAAAAACGCCCACTGCCACCAGAGTCACACACAACAAAACGGAAAGGATCTTCTTCATCGCTCTATTGTCCCTCCAACAATAAAATACTACCCCTCAATGATACCAAAAACTTTCTGCCAATGCAATAGATTTTGTTGATTTGGCGATGAAAAAACACTATAATGAAATCATAAAAATTCCGAGAGGTGAAAATAATGGACACATTGAGCGCAAGCGTACTAAGAGACAGAAAGCCGCAAATCGGTATTGTGCTGGGCAGCGGCCTGGGTCCTTGCAGAGAGAATTGAAGGGGCAGAGGCTCTGCCTTACAGCGATATACCCGGTTTTCCGGTCTCTACGGCAATAAGCCGGAACACAAAGGACGATTTGTCTTTGGCACCATTGGCGACAAAGAAGTGGTGCTCATGGACGGCCGGGTGCACCTGTATGAGGGCTATACGCCCCAGCAGGTGGTGATGCCCATTCGCCTGATGCGCCAAATGGGTATTCACACCGTCCTATTGACCAACGCCAGCGGCGGTATTCGCCGTGATCTGCACGCCGGCGACCTGATGCTGCTAACGGACCACATTTCCAGTTTGGTCCCCTCTCCCCTGCGGGGTGAGAACGACCCTTCGCTGGGTGTACGCTTTCCGGATATGCGCCATGTGTATGACGAGGATTTGCAGCGCCTGTTTCGCCAAACGGCAAAGGCACTGGATATTCCGCTGAAAAGCGGCGTCTATATTCAACTGCAAGGCCCGGCATTTGAAACCCCGGCGGAGATCAAAATGTGCGCCGCTCTGGGTGCGGACGCCGTGGGTATGAGTACCGCCATTGAGGCGCAGGCCGCCCGGCACTGCGGATTGCGCGTGGCCGGCGTCAGCTGCATTACCAACCTGGCCAGCGGTCTGCTGGATTGTCCCCTGACCTCCGAGGAGGTGGGCGAAACCGCCGCTAAGGTGGCTGAGAATTTCAATCCCTGATCCTTGAAACTGTGAAACGGATGTGACAATATGGAAAACTTGAAATACCAAGACGGAAAGCTGGAGATTCTCGACCAGCGACTGCTGCCCAATGAAGCAAAGTGGCTGCCCATTGGCAGCAAGGAAGCGGCCTTTGAAGCCATACAAACACTGGCAGTACGGGGCGCACCGGCCATCGGTATCTTCGCCGCATTCTCTATGGCGTCGTTTGGCAAGGACGACCCGGCGGCGTGCAAAGCCTACTTAGACAGCGCCCGCCCCACGGCGGTGAACCTGAGTTGGGCCACTGCACGGCTGGCAAATGTGATAAAAAATGGCGGTGACCCGGTGGCGGAAGCCTTGGCGGTGCAGGCCGAGGACATAGAAATGTGCCGCAAAATCAGCGCTTACGGCTTGTCCCTGCTCCGGGATGGCGATGGTCTGCTGACCCACTGCAACGCCGGCGAGTTGGCTACAAGCCGCTACGGCACCGGACTGGGACCGATCCTGCTGGGCAAGGAAAAAGGGCTACAACTTCAAGGTGTTCTCCGACGAAACCCGTCCCCTGCTGCAAGGGGCGCGGCTCACCAGCTATGAATTGGAAAAAGCCGGCGTGGATGTGACCCTGATTTGTGACAACATGGCCAGCCAGGTGATGAAAAACGGCTGGATCCAAGCGGTGCTGGTAGGCTGTGACCGGGTGGCTATGAACGGTGACGCCGCCAACAAGATCGGCACTTCCGGGGTGGCAATTCTGGCAAAGCACTACGGTATTCCCTTTTATGTGCTTGGGCCTACCTCCACAGTGGATCCCCACTGTGCCACCGGTGCAGATATTCAGATCGAGGAGCGCCCCGGGGACGAGATCAAGGAGCTATACTTTGAGCGCCCAACGGCGCTGCCCCAAACGAAATGTTACAACCCTGCCTTTGATGTTACGGACCATGACCTGATCACCGCCATTATTACGGACAAAGGCATTTTGCGTCCGCCGTACACCGAGAGCCTGCGCGCCCTGTTTCAGGAGGAAGTATGATACGATTCTATAACGGTCCTGTGCTGACACTACAACAGGACCAAATGAATATTACCCACCAAGAGGTATGGGTAGACGGCAACCGTATTGTGTGCCTGGGGGCAAACCCGGGAGCAAAAGCGGACCGGGAGATCGACCTGAACGGCGATCTGCTGATGCCGGCCTTTAAGAATGCCCACACCCACTCGGCCATGACATTTGGCCGCTCCTTTAGCGACGATCTGCCCCTACAAAGCTGGCTGTATGACAAAATCTTTCCCTTGGAAGCCAAGCTAACCGCAGAGGATATTTATCATCTGTCCCGACTGGCATTCCTGGAGTATTTGGAGAGCGGTATTTCCGCCTGCTTTGATATGTACTACTTCCCGGAAGCCATGGCAAAAGCGGCGGTGGACGCCGGGTTGCACGGTAATGTGTGGTGCGGTCAATAATTTTAAGGAAAGCCCGGCACTACTGGAAGAATACTACAACACCTACAACAATTATCACCCGCTGGTGTCCTACCAACTGGGGTTCCACGCAGAGTACACCACCAACCGCTCCATTATGGAGGCCATTGCGGCGCTGGCAGAGAAGTACAAGGCATAGCCGGTGTATATGCACGCCAGTGAGACGGAGAGCGAGGTGCAGGACTGCATCGGCCGCTACGGCATGACCCCTACGGCGCTGTTTGAGCAGCTGGGGCTGTGGAACTACGGGGGCGGTGCATTTCACAGTGTCTGGGTCAGCAATGAGGATTTGAACATTTACAAAAAACACGGCGTTTACGCAGTGCTGAATGCCGGCCCAACGCCAAGCTGGCCAGTGGCATTGCCCCGGTGGAAAAAATGTTGCAAATGGGCATTCCCCTGGCGGTGGGCACAGACGGACCCTCCAGCAATAACGCGCTGGATATGTTCCGGGAAATGTACCTGATCTGCGTACTGCAAAAACTGCGGGAGAAGAACGCCGCAGCGGCAGACGCCAACGCCATATTAAAAGCAGCCACCGCAGGCTCCGCCCGGTGTATGGGACTGCCGGAGGCGGACTGCATCGCCCCCGGTAAGCTGGCGGACCTAACCGTGATCGACCTGCATCGGCCCAATATGCAGCCCATCAACAACATCACCAAAAACCTGGTGTACAGCGGTGCCAAAACCAATGTGCGCCTAACTATGGTAGACGGACGAATTCTCTATGAAAACGGCCGGTTCTTAAACACAGATACAGATGAAATTTACAAGAACGCGCAAGCGGTCATTGACCGAATTCGATAAGGAGGCACAGGGATGAAAGTCTTATTGGTCAACGGATCTCCCCACCAGCACGGCTGCACCTACACAGCCCTGGCGGAGATTGCCCATACACTGCAAGAAGAAGGCATTGACAGCGAGATCTTTTGGATCGGAAACAAGCCCATCGGCGGCTGCATCGGTTGCCACGGCTGTGTAAAGCTGGGCAAATGTGCCTTTGACGACGACCCGGTGAACGCCTTTACAGCCAAGGCAAAGACAGCGGACGGGTTCATCTTTGGCTCGCCGGTACACTACGCAGCGGCCACCGGCAATCTGACTGCCTTTATGGACCGGGTGTTCTATTCCGACGGTTGCGGCAAAGGCAGAGCCTTTTACTTAAAACCCGCAGCAGCAGTAGCCAGCGCCCGCCGGGCAGGCACCACCGCCACCCTGGACCAACTGAACAAGTACTTTACCATTGCCCAAATGCCGGTGATCTCCTCCCGGTACTGGAATATGGTTCACGGCTTTACCCCGGAGGATGTGATGAAAGACCTGGAGGGTCTGCAAGTGATGCGGGTACTGGCGCGGAATATGGCTTACTTCTTAAAGTGCAAAGCCGCCGGTGCCGCCGCTGGCGTGGAACCACCCAAAACGGAGCGAGCCATTCTCACCAACTTTATTGATTAAATCTATTTTCACATTGGCAGACCGAGAGAAAGCGAGATAAATTTTGTCTTTTGCGTGCGGGGTAGCCGTTAATATCACTCGCTACGAAACAGTCCACCGGACTGTTTCTCCCAAATGCTAACGCATTTGGGCCTCGTGTCTCTTGCGCTGTGCGCAATTCACTCCCGAGCAAAAGACAAAAAGCGCCAAAATCGGCTTGAACTCGATGTTCAAGCCGATTTTTCAAGTCAATATTGATAATAGAAAGCTGCGGCAGGAGCAAGCCCCTGCCCTACGAAATGCCTATTAGAATTTTATAAGAGGCGCGGTTTAGCCGCTTTATCGACAGTCTGAGAGCCATCGGCAATGCCGGTGGCTCTCTTTTATATAGTCTATTCTTATTTTGCTGCGGTCTCGCAGTACAGGCAGCGGTAAGTGCCCTTGTCCGGGTCAACCAGGGTGAACACATCATCCACCTGCTCGTGGTTGCTGATACACGCCGGATTGGGGCAATGCACCATATTCGCCAGCTTTTCCGGCAGACGCAGCGCCTGCTTTTCCGCCGCTTTTCCACCGCAGATCACATTCACGGTGGTATGGGGCGCCAGGTACGCCACCACGTCCAAGTTCAAGTCAAACTTGTCCGTGGCGATCTTAAGCACATCTTTTTTGCCCATTTTAGAGGACTTGGCGTTTTGGATCAGCGCCACCTGGGCGTCAGTCTTGTCCAGCCCCAACAATTTATAAATACGCATACCCATACCCGCGGGGATATGGTCCAGTACATAGCCGTTTTGGATCGAATCAATGGTCATTCCAGTACACCTCCCCACTTCAGCAGCGTCATAATCAACGCCATACGCATGTATTTGCCGTTCTTGGCCTGTTCAAAATATTTGGCTCGCGGATCGTCGTCCACATCCACGGTGATCTCATGGACCCGAGGCAGCGGGTGCATAATGGTCAGATCGCTTTTGGCGCTTTCCAGCTTCTCCGGGTCCAGAACAAAGGCGTCCTTATGACGCAGGTACTCGTCTTCCGAAAAGAAGCGCTCTCTCTGAATACGGGTCATATAAAGCACATCCAGCCGCGGCATCACATCTTCCATGTGCTCCACCTCTGTGTACTTCATACCGGAGGCGTCCAGCACGTCCGTTTTGATATAATCCGGCACTGCCAACTCCTTGGGAGAAATCAGCACAAACTCCACATCCGTATAGCGGCACATAGCCTTAATGAGGGAATGCACTGTGCGGCCAAATTTTAAATCCCCGCAAAGGCCGATAGTCAGGTGGTCCAAACGACCCTTTTCCCGATAAATGGTGAGCAGATCCGTTAAGGTCTGCGTGGGGTGGCTGTGGCCGCCGTCCCCGGCGTTGATGATGGGCACATCGCTCTTAAAGCTGGCAACCCGGGGCGCACCCTCCAGCGGGTGACGCATAGCGATAATATCCGCATAGCAGGACACGATCTTCACCGTGTCCCCTACCGTCTCGCCCTTGGAGGCAGAGGAAGAATTGGCCGCTGCAAAGCCCAGCACATTGCCGCCCAGCTCCAACATCGCCGCTTCAAAAGACAGGCGGGTGCGGGTAGACGGCTCAAAAAACAGGGTTGCCAATTTTTTGCCGTCGCACACATGGGCGTATTTCTTAGGGTCGGCGATAATGTCCGTAGCCAAGTGGATCAAATCGTCAATCTCTTCTACCGTAAAGTCCGTTGTATCTAAACAATGACGCATAAAGACCACTCCTTTTGTTTACAGTTTCATCCAAGCCGGGTTCTGAGGGTTCTTTTGGAACGCGGTCAGCTTGGCAATATCCTTGTCTGCGATATAACCCTCGGCAGCAGCCACCTTGGACAGGGTGTCAAAGTCAGACAGGCTGTAATTCACCACATCGGCAGCAGCCAGGCGCTCCACGCCCTTTTGCAGACCGTAGGTGAAGATGGAGGCAATACCCAGCACCTGAGCACCGGCCTGGCGCAGCACATCTACCACTTCCAGCACAGAGCCGCCGGTGGAGATCAGATCCTCAATCACCACGACCTTCGTGCCCGGCTCCATTTTGCCCTCAATTTGGTTTTGGCGGCCGTGATCCTTATGACCGGAGCGCACATAACCCATGGGCAGGTCCAAAATGGTAGCGGTAATGGCTGCGTGGGCAATACCCGCCGTAGAGGTGCCCATCAGCATCTCCGCTTCCGGGAACTTCTCTTTTACAATCTCAGCCAGTCCGGCCTCCACATCTTTCCGTACCGCAGGAGCGGACAAAGTCAGCCGGTTGTCGCAGTAAATGGGGCTGTGGATACCGGAAGCCCAGGTAAAGGGATCGTCCGGCTTTAAGAACACAGCACGAATGGACAGCAAATCTTTTGCAATCTGTTCCTTAGTAATGGTCATAATAACACTCCTTAATCTATAAATTCACGGCAGCAGCGTCTGTACGCAGCCACCGGGTCATCGGCAGCGGTAATGGGGCGGCCCACCACAATGTAGTCGGAGCCGATCTCCTTTGCCTTGGCAGGGGTGGTCACCCGCACCTGGTCACCCAGGTCGCCGTCTGCAAAGCGTACGCCGGGGGTCACGGTCATAAAGGCTTTGCCGCAGGCATCCTTCACCATGCCCGCCTCCAGCGGCGAGCACACCACACCGTCCAAACCGGCGGTCTTGGCGTTCTTGGCGTACTGCACAATGGTGTCGTTGATATTCGCGTTGATGAGCAGTTCTTTTTGCATGCGCTCCTCACTGGTGGAGGTCAGCTGGGTCACGGCCATCAGCAGCGGACGCGTGCCGTCCGGCCGGGTCAGGCCCTCCAGCGCGGCCTCCATCATCTCTACTGTACCGGCAGCGTGCACATTGGTCATATCTACATCCAGTCGGCTCAGCACTGCCATGGACTTCTTTACCGTATTGGGAATATCGTGCAGCTTTAGATCCAAAAAGATCTTGTGTCCACGCTTTTTCAGCTCTCGCACAATGGACGGACCTCAGCGTAATACAGCTCCATACCAATCTTCACAAAGGGCTTTTCCTCCGTGAATTTGTCCAGGAACGCAAAGGTTGCCTCTGCGCTTGCAAAATCGCAAGCCACGATCACATCTTTACCCATTTTTTACCACTCCTATCACATCACTTAATTTATCAATCCCCAGGTCTGCGCACACAGTCGGCAGATCCTCAATGATTTTTTTGCAAGCGTAGGGGTCTACCAAATTGGCAGCGCCTACCTGTACCGCCGTGGCACCGGCCATCATCATCTCCACCACACCCCGGGCACTGGTAACGCCGCCGCAGCCCATCACGGGAATGTTGCAGGCACTGGCAACCTGGTACACCATACGCACCGCCACCGGAAACACCGCCGGGCCGCTAAAACCACCCATGGTGTTGGCAATCACCGGTCGACGCCGGTTTAGATCAATGCGCATACCCAGCATGGTGTTGATCAGACAAATACCATCCGCACCGGCCTCTTCGCAAGCTTTGGCAATGGCTACAATATCCGTTACATTAGGCGACAGCTTAATGAACACCGGCTTGGTGGTCACTGCCTTTACCGCCCGGGTCACTTCTGCGGCACAGGCCGGATCGGTGCCAAAGCTCATACCGCCGCCGTGCACATTGGGGCAGGATACATTCACTTCCAAAATCCCAACCTGCTCCTCTTTGTCCAGCAGCTGGCAGGTATAGGCATAGTCCTCCACGGAGAAGCCGCTCACGTTGGCGATCACCGGCTTGTGAAAGATTTTTTCAGCTCCGGCAGTTCATGCTGGGTCACATGGTGCACCCCGGGATTTTGCAGACCAACGGCATTGATCATGCCGGCGGTGCATTCTGCAATGCGGGGGGTGGGATTGCCAAAACGAGCATCCCTTGTGGTGCCCTTAAAGGAGAAAGAGCCTAACATGTTAATATCATAAAATTCGCTGAATTCCTTGCCGAAGCCGAAGGTGCCGGAGGCAGGAACCACCGGATTGTCCAGCTCCAGCCCGCACAAATTCACACGCAGGTCTACCATATAATTTCCTCCTTTACCAGCACCGGTCCGTCCTTACAGATGCGCTTGTTGCCATACTTGGTCTTGCAGGAGCAGCCCATACACGCGCCAAAGCCGCAGCCCATGCGCTCCTCAAAGGAGAACTGACCGGAGCTGGCAGAGCGGTCATATACCGCCCGCAGCATCGGTAGCGGACCGCAGGTATAAAAGTAGTCGTACTCTGCCGGAAAAGCATCCGTCACGAAGCCCTTGGTGCCTACACTGCCGTCCACGGTGGTGATCCGCACTTCCGCACCCAGTGCAGCGAATTCCTCGGCGTAGAACACTTCGTCCGCCGTGTTAAAGCCCAGAATCACCGTCACCTGCTGCCCGGCAGCCCGCAAGCACTTGCACAGATTGTAAAGGGGCGGCACACCTACACCACCGCCGATAAGCAGCGCGTGGTGCACAGGCTCGATGGTATAGCCGTTGCCCAGGCCGGTGAGCACATCCAGCGTCTCTCCCGGCTGCATCTTTGCCATTTGGGCCGTTCCCTGCCCCACAACTTTATAGATGATGGTTACTGTCCGGCTGTCGTAATCGCAGACGGAGATGGGGCGGCGCAGGAACTTGCCCTCCAGGGCAATGTTCACAAACTGGCCCGGCGCCGTAATGTACCGGGTGTCCCCAGCCAGCAGCATACGGTAGACGCTGGCGGTCAGAGGTCGATTTTCTTCTATTGTAAAAATACCTTGTTTATACATACGCTTACTCCGCGTCAATGGTAGACACGCCCAGAGTGATCTCCTCCAGCACATCCAGCAGCACCTTTACCGTGTCCAGCGAGGTGAACATGGTCACATTGTTTTCCACCGCAGCCCGGCGAATTTCCGAGCCGTCCGAGTGGCTGTCACCGTGGTTAATATCAATGGTGTTAATCACATAGGCAATGTGCCCCTGGCGCAGTGCCATCAAAATTTCGTCGCTGTCATCCTCAGTGAGCTTTTGCCGCACCCGGGTGCGAATGCCGTGGTCTTTCAGGTACTTGGCGGTGCCCTCGGTGGCTTCGATATTAAAGCCCAGGTCGTAGAACCGACGGATCAACGGCAGCGCAGTAGGCTTGTCCTGATCCGCAATGGTCACCAGCACCGTGCCGTAGTTGGACACATGCAGCCCGCTGGATTGTAACGCTTTATACAGAGCGCGGGTCAGGCTCTTGTCATAACCGATCGCCTCGCCGGTAGACTTCATCTCCGGGGACAGATAAGTGTCCATCCCTTTCAGCTTGCTAAAGGAAAACGCAGGCGCCTTCACATACCAGCGCTTTTTCTCCGTGGGATACACCTCCGTAATGCCCTGCTCTTTTAAGCTGTGGCCCAGGATCACCTGGGTGGCAATGTGCGCCATAGGCACGGAAGTGGCCTTGGACAGGAACGGCACCGTGCGGGAAGAACGGGGATTCACCTCGATCACATACACATCGTCGTTGCTGTCTGCAATAAACTGGATATTGTAAAGGCCCACGATGCCGATGGCCGTACCCAGTTTAACGGTATAATCAATAATCTTGTCCTTGACCGCCTGGCTGACGGAGAAGGTGGGATAGATGCTGATAGAGTCGCCGGAATGTACGCCGGTGCGCTCCACATGCTCCATAATACCGGGAATGAACACATCTGTGCCGTCACAGATGGCGTCCACCTCCAGCTCTTTACCCATAATGTATTTATCCACCAGCACCGGCTGATCGGTGTTGATCTCCACAGCCGTTTGCAGGTAATGGCGCAGGCTCTCCTCATTGGCAACGATCTGCATGGCACGACCACCCAGCACAAAGGAGGGGCGCACCAGCACAGGATAACCGATGGAGGCGGCAACGCGCACGCCCTCTTCAATATCCGTGACCGCCAGGCCCTTAGGCTGGGGAATGCCCTGCTTTTCCATTACCTTTTCAAAGCTGTCCCGGTTCTCTGCCCGGTCAATGGCAGCCACATCGGTGCCGATGATGGGCACACCCAGTGCGTCCAGCGGAGGTGCCAGGTTAATGGCGGTCTGACCGCCAAGGGACACCACAATGCCCATCGGCTGCTCCAGCTCGATCACATTCATCACACCTAACACCGTCAGCGGCTCAAAATACAGCTTGTCCGAGGTGGTGTAGTCGGTAGACACGGTCTCCGGGTTGTTATTAATGATAATCGCCTCATACCCGGCGTCCCGAATGGACCAAATAGCGTGAACGGTGGAGTAGTCAAATTCCACGCCTTGACCGATGCGAATGGGGCCGGAACCAAGCACTACGATCTTCTTTTTATCTGATACAACGGACTCATTCTCCTCCTCATAGGTGGAGTAAAAGTACGGCACATAGGAGTCAAACTCAGAGGCACAGGTGTCGATCATCTTATACACCGGGAACAGCTTGATCGACTTGCGCAGGTTAAAGACTTCTGCCTCCGTCATACCCCACAGCTGGCCGATATATTTGTCGGACACGCCCATTTTTTTGGCGTCCCGTAAGGTCTGTTCATCCCGGGGATTGGCTCGCAATACCGCCTCAAAGTCCACAATGTTCTTGAACTTTTCCAAAAACCACATATCAATCTTCGTGGCATTATAAATGCGGTTCAAATCGCAGCGCAGCCGGATCAACTGGGCAATGGCGTACAGCCGATCATCGGTGCCGGTGTGGATATAGTCCAGCAGTTCCTCTTGACTGTACGTGTCAAACTTCTTCATATACAGATGGCAAACGCCAATCTCCAGGGAGCGCACCGCCTTAAGCAGGCTCTCCTCCATGGTGCGACCTACGCTCATCACCTCGCCAGTGGCCTTCATCTGGGTGTTCAGCGTATTGTTGGCGTCGGCAAATTTGTCAAAGGGGAACCGGGCGATCTTGGTGACCACATAGTCCAGGGTAGGTTCAAAGGAAGCGGGAGTGTTGGCAATAGGAATCTCGTCCAAATGCATACCTACGGCAATCTTGGCGCTGACCCGGGCAATGGGATAGCCGCTGGCCTTGGAAGCCAAGGCAGAGGAACGGCTGACGCGGGGTTCACCTCAATGAGATAATACTGGAATGAGTGAGGTCCAGCGCGAACTGCACATTGCACCCGCCCTCGATTTTCAGCTCCCGAATGATCTTCAAAGCTGAATCACGGAGCATCTGGTACTCTTTGTTGGTGAGGGTCTGAGAGGGGCCACCACCACAGAGTCGCCGGTATGGATACCCACCGGGTCAATATTCTCCATATTACAAATGGTAATGGCGGTATCGTTGGCGTCCCGCATCACCTCATATTCTACTTCTTTATAGCCCTTAATGCTCTTTTCCACCAGCACCTGGTGCACCGGTGACAGGGCCAAGGCATTTTTCAGCATCACACGGCACTCTTCTTCATCATCCGCAAAGCCGCCGCCGGTATGCCGCCAAGGGTAAAGGCCGGGCGCAGCACAACGGGATAACCGATCTCTGCAGCAGCACGCAGACCGTCCTCCAAGGTCTCTGCGATCTCTGAGGGCAGCACTGGCTCCCCCAGTCCCTGGCAGAGTTCCTTAAACAGCTCTCGGTCCTCAGCCCGCTCAATGGACTCAAAACTGGTGCCGAGAATTTCTACATCGCACTCTTGCAAAACGCCTTTTTTCGCCAGCTGTACCGCCAAGTTTAGACCGGTTTGGCCGCCCAGGGAAGGCAAGATGGCGTCCGGGCGCTCATGACGAATAATACGCGCCACATATTCCAAATTCAGCGGCTCCATATAGACTTTATCGGCAATATCCGTATCGGTCATAATGGTGGCCGGGTTGGAGTTGATGAGCACGACTTCATAGCCCTCCTCACGCAGGGCAAGGCAGGCCTGGGTGCCGGCGTAGTCAAACTCCGCCGCCTGGCCAATGACGATGGGCCGGAGCCGATCACCAATACTTTATGAATATCTGTACGCTTAGGCATGGTTCTGCGCCTCCTCCATCAAATCAATAAACCGGTCAAACAAATAGGCACTGTCCTGTGGACCGGGTGCGCTCTCCGGGTGGTACTGCACGGAGAACAGCCGGTTCTCCGGGGAGGCCACACCTTCAGCGGTGCGATCCAGCAGGTTCACATGGGTCAACTCCAGCTCCGTGCCGGCCAGGGAGGCCACATCCACCGCATAAGAATGGTTCTGCGAGGTGATCTCGATCTTGCCATTCTCCAAATGCTTCACCGGGTGGTTACCGCCCCGGTGGCCAAACTTCATCTTAAAGGTCTTCGCTCCCAGCGCCAGACTGATCATCTGGTCGCCCAAGACAAATGCCGAAGATGGGCAGCTTGCCCTTAAGCTGCTGCACCACTTCGATCACCGGGGTCACATCCTCCGGGTTACCGGGACCGTTAGACAGGAACAGTCCGTCCGGATGCATTCGCAGAATCTCCTCCGCGGTGGTATCGTAAGGCACGACCGTCACATTGCAGCCTTTTTCGTTCAGCTTGCGGATAATATTCAGCTTTATCCCGCAGTCAATGGCTACCACATCGTACTTATGGTTAGGGGTGCGGGAATACCAGCGCTTTTTGCAGCTGACCCGAGACACCATATCTGTGGGAATGGTGTAATTCTTCACCTGCCACAGGGCACTGTCATAGGGCATATCCGCCGGGAAGATGCCCACTTTTTGGCTGCCTTCGTCTCGAATGATGCGGGTGAGCATACGGGTGTCAATCCCGCTGATACCGGGAATTCCATATTCCTCCAGTACCTCAGACAGGGTCTTGGTATAGCGGAAATTGGAGGGCTGATCGTTGTATTCCCGCACGATCAGGCCGCCCATGGTGGGAATCTTGGTCTCATAATCCTCATCGGTCATACCGTAGTTGCCGATGAGCGGGTAAGTCATCACAACCATTTGATCTGTATAACTGGGGTCGGAAACGATCTCCTGATACCCCACCATAGAGGTGTTAAACACGATCTCGTTAATGGCGCTCTTATCTGCGCCAAAGCCGTAGCCAAAGAACTGCTTGCCGTTCTCCAGCACCAACTGCTTATCGTAAGGCTTCATATACTACTTCTCCTCTCCATACCGTCAATCTGTTTTTGCCCTGCACCTGCCAACCGGCAAAAGGCGTTGCCCTGCCCATGGTCACAAACTTGTCCGGATCTACCGTCCAGTTGCAGTCCGTGTCCAGCAGGCACAGATCCGCCGGTGCGCCGGGAACAATCTCGCCAACCGGCAGGTCAAATATTTCTCTTGGCCGCACGGCCATCATTTGAATCAGCTTTTCAAAGGTCATCACGCCGGTGCGCACCAGCTTGGTGTACAGCACCGGGAATGCCGTTTCAGACCCACAATACCCATGGCGGACCGGACAGACCCTTCTCTTTTTCCGCAGCACTATGGGGCGCATGGTCGGTGGCGATCACATCCACCGTGCCGTCTGCTACGCCCTCTAACAGGGCTTCCCTATCGCTGCGGCTGCGCAAGGGCGGGTTCATCTTGAACCGACCGTCCTCCTGTAAATCCTCATCACACAGAACAAGGTAGTGGGGGCCAGGTCTCGCAGGTGACGGGCACGCCGCTTTTTTTCGCTTCTCGAATCACTTCCACGCTCTCCTTGGTGGAAATGTGGCACACATGGTAACGACAACCGGTATCCGACGCCAGGCGGCAGTCCCGCTCGATCATCTTCCACTCAGAGGCGGAAGAAATGCCCCGGTGACCGTGCGCCTTGCAGTAAGCGCCATCGTGAATGTAGCCGCCATTCAGCAGATCGTTGACCTCGCAGTGGGCGGAGATCACTTTGTTCAGCGCCTTGCATCGCACCATCGCTTCTCGCATTAAGCCCTCGTCCTGCACACCGCAACCATCGTCGGAAAAGCCCACCACCTTTGGTGACAGCGCTTCAAAATCCACCAATTCGCCACTACCTTTACGCCCCTTGGTAATAGAGGCAAATGGCAAAACCTGGATTTTGGCATCCCGGTCAATGATCGCCTGTTCCTCTGCCAAATGAGCCGGGGTGTCCGGCAGCCGGGGTCAGATTGGGCATGGCGCAAACGGTGGTATAGCCCGCCGCAGCTGCCGCCCCGGACCCGGTGGCAATGGTCTCCTTATAAGAAAAACCGGGCTCACGGAGATGCACATGCACATCAACGAAACCCGGTATAAGGAAATACTGACCCCTTGCGTCAAAAAGGGCATTGACCCCATCAGAGGAAATGGAGGTGCAGGGACTTTATTTTGCCTCCCTGTAAGAGGACATCTGCCGTATGAAACCCGCCGCCGTTCCAGCAGCGCGCGTTCTGAATAAGCAATGTCATATTCTGTACTCTCCATCAAAATTGCTGTTCGTTCTAAACAGATATTATACTGGACACAAGGCCTAAAGTCAAGACATAATTTGATTACAAAACGGTGAATTCTGCCGCCGCAAAAGCAATGCGCGAGCCCCCTCCGGGGAGAGGGCTTATCGGCATTTATTTTGCGGACGATTGCGCCTGTTCCTCTTTCATTTCTTCCAGCAATTTTTCATGTACCGCGTCCTGCTTTTTGCGCACAACAGAGGCAGGAATAAAGCAGAACACCATGACCGCGGCGGCGCCCAAGAACAGCTCCATGGGATACACAATATCCGCGCTGTCTGTAACGCCTTTATTATACTGATTGATAATAAACTGGGCAATCAGCGGTCCGATAATCATGGGCACCAACACATACAGCACCATACGACAGCCCTGGAACAGACCCTCCCGGCCCTTTGGAATGCAGTCCCGATAGGAAGCGGTAAACAACCCTGCCATCACCAGGGTTACACCAATTACCAAAATACCGCCGACAATTAAAATCGCCAGTTCCGCCTTTAGATTTTTGCCTACGAAAAACTTAGCGCTCCAAATAACTACGCAGCCGATGATCCCGGCAATAATGGTGGGATAGAAAAAGTGCTTTTGCCCACTTTATCCATAGCGGTACTCACCAAAACGGAGCCTACGGCCGCCGCCAGGCCAATAATGGCCACCGGGACAATATACTCCTTGATTTTCAGCGTGCCCTCAATAATATTGAACAAATAGTTCACATAGATCTGGTATGCAATAGCCGCCACCATATTGCCGGACAGACAAACATACAGCAGCTTGTTTTCTTTGATGACTTTCGGGTTTAAGCTGTACACAAAGTCGGCCAGAAAATTACCGTCCGTCTTTTTTTGCAGACCCGGCTTGTCTTTCATCAAGAACACGCCGATCAGGCCGCCGACAGTGGGAATAATACCCAGGAGCATAAAGAACTTTTTCCAGTCGTCGGTAGTGGCAGCGGCATTGGTCAGCCCGTCAAAGCCTACAAACACAACGGCAATGGCCAGCAGCGGCAGCACTGCCAAAATGGTATCTACCTTGCTGCGGTTGGCGGTATTCGTCATATCTGTGATCCAGGTGTTAAAAGACGCATCGTTACTGATGGAACCGATCACAGACATCACGCAGTCCATGACAACCACCAAAATCACCATAGCCTTGACTTTATCCGGCGCTGGCTGCATAGGGATCAGGGCAAAGGCCATAATGGTAAAGCCCCAGATCACATACCCCCCAGGTGATAAACACCTTGCGCTTGCCGGTACGGTCGCAGATGGCGCCGCCCAGCAGCGTAGACAGTGTAGCAAACAGTGCGGAGAACGCCACCATCAGCGTAGTGGCATAAGGCGCGCGGGTGATCTCATTTTGCATAAAACGGCTGAAATACATATTCTCTACCACCCAGGCAATCTGGCCGATCAGGCCAAACAGCAGAATGGAAGTCCAAGTGCGCCCTGACAAAGCGCCCGGATTCTTTGCTTTCATAGTCATTCCCCCTAAAACAGAATAGAGTTGCCCTATTCTTTGGCTTATTTTACCACATTCTATTGAAATTGTGAAGAGAATATAGTAAAATAGAACAAAATTATTTTGTAATTTCCAATGATTTGCCCATTACACAACCCGTCATAGCAATTAAGGAGGACCCGCGATGATAGACCGCAAAACTTACCTGACCCTGCCCGGTGACTACAAGACCTTAAAGAGCGATTTTTTGGGAGCCTTGGAGGCAAGCGGAAAAAGATGTACTGGTGCTCACCGACTGCGTCACATTAAAAGTGGGCAAGACTCGCTTTATCATTTCTCCCCTGTTTGCGCCCATTGACCCGAAGCGTATCGTCTCAAAGGCGTTTACCAAGGAGGAGTTCACAGCGTTAATGACCGAGTACCACGAGGGCTGTACCCCGGAGGATATTGAATCGCTGCGTTTTGTGCCCCACATTGTGGAGTTCATTGAGGAGGACGGCAGAGAGATTCTTTCCAGTTCTTACTCCCAATATCAGTTCTTTAAGCAGTACCCGGTTACGGACACCGCCTATGCCTGCACCGGCTTTCAGGTGACTCGCGTTTGAGCCTATAAATCTTCTATAAAAGGGGCGGTTTGTGTACCGTCCCTTTTTTCACAGAAAGTGACTTGCTTCTTTTGACAAGATATGCTATCCTAAGTAATCGAATGGATTTATCTCATAGGAGCAACAAGCAATGAAGCGAATTCCTCAACAGCATGATATGAAACGGCAGGAAATGATGGAAAAATGCTTTGCCTGCTATGCGGAAAACGGATTAACCGGAACCGGCACCCAGGCGCTGGCAGAAGCCTGCGGCTGCACCAAAGCCAACCTGTATGTTTATTTTAAGAATTTGGACGAGCTGATTATCGACTCCACCGCCTACTGTATGTCCAAGGTGGAGGACGACTTTTTGACCATGGCTCCCACAGACCCAAAAGATGTGATGCGGTTTCTTGAGGAAGTTCCCTACTGGACCGCCAAAAAACACGGCAAAAAATACCGCCTGATGTACCAGGTTTACACCTTGCCCAAGTACATTGAACACGGCAAGAAGTTCTTTCAAGGGGTCAACGAGCGTTACACCCAGTACGCAAAAGAGCTGGAGCCGAAGATCGGCATTCCCTATACGGTCATCACGCCGCTGATCTTTATTTTTGTGCGCGCCTGTGTGCACTATGCTATGTTTGAGGACGAGTATTATCTGAAAAGTCAGATAGAAGTGCTCAAGCAAAGTGTACTGCTATTTCTTGAAAAGTATAATAACCAGTATCTGAAACACAAAGACGAATCGAATTAAGAATATACAAAAGCCGCCGACACTTGTCAGCGGCTTTTGCCTATTTATTTGCCGGCTTTTCCGGCTTTTCTTTCTTCTGCTTTGGTTCTTTCTTCGCTTTTTCTTTCGGTTTTGGCTCTTTTCTCTCTTCCTTTTCTTTTTTCTCTTTATCGGCCGGTTCTTTCTTCTCTCGCGAAGTGCGGCGCAGACCGGATTTGGTGCGGCTTGCCTCCTCCGGGGCAATCACCGCGTCCAGACGCTTAATGTAACTCTCAATCTTCTCTTTATAGAGCAGGCGGGACAAATCGCTCACCGCCAACTTCAATGTATGCTCCAGCAGGTGACGCTGATCCTCGGTAATGTCGGTCACGGAGTACAGCGTGCGCAGCATATTCCCGGCGTCAAAGCTCCGCAGCGCCTCATAATCGGTAATGCCGGCGCTTTCGAAAAAGGTAAACAGGGTCTCAAACACCGTCTCCATATTTTCCGGCCCCACATCGTCCATCACCATCTTGATGTACTTTTCAATAAACAGCGACGCCTCGTCCCGCCTGGGCACATAGCAAAAGCGGTCGTCCTCCACCACCCAGGAGGCAGCCTGGTGCTGCTTCAAGCCCTCATTCTCGCTTTGTACAATCTTGGTATCTGCATTGTGCTCCAACAGACAGCCGATCACCGACCGCTCCGGCACATAAGAGAACAGACGGTCCCCGCATTTCCAGATAGTCATAGCGGTGCACCATGGGCTCCAACCCGGGAGCATCATATTCATACACGCCGCGAATGCGCTTTTTCAGAGAATTGGAACAGGACACGGCGGCAAAAACGGCCAAATTGCCACCCTTGGAGTGGCCGCACACCCGCACATCGCCCTCGGTCAGAGATGCCGTCTCCTGAAAATAGTACAGCGCCTCAATCTGGGCCGGCACCGGGAACATATAGCTAAGCATGGCCGATTCTTTCACCCCGGTAATGCTGGTGTCCGTGCCCCGAACGCCACCAACAGGCTGCCGTCATTCAGGTGAAAGCCAACGGCGGAAAACTGCTTGTCAATCTTGATGTTTACATTATTCACATAAGCGGACAGCCGGGTGTTGCCGTAGCGGCGCGTGTCTGCACACAGCTGCAAAAGATAAATCGCCTTTTGCACAATGCCGATCTCATTGTCGATCTCCTCCGCCGGATGCAGGGCAAAATACTGCCGCGCCGCGTCGTCCAGCAGGGTCTGGAACTGGGCGTCAGCGCCCCCAACGATCCCCGCATAGTCCACATACGCCAGCTGAGAAAAGATCAGCCCATCCACCTCATTAAAGGGCATTTCGTTAAAATCCCGGTCGCCGTACCGGGCAATATAAGCTTCATAATGGGCCATAAAATCACCGCCAAAAGGATTTTTCTCATTTTAACATACGCAGCAGCGGCGGTCAAGCACACGCCCGACCGCCGCAACGATTTTACCAATCTACATATACAGACTTTACATCGGAATACGCGCCGTAGACGGTTTTGCCCTTTGCTGTTCTTTTGAACTGCACGGACTTTTTACATAGTAGGTCTTGCCTTTGGTGACCTTTTTCTTAAAGGAAGTTCCGGAGGCGGTCCCAGCTTCTTGTAGCTGCCGTCTTTCTTGGTAGCGTAATACACCTGGTAGCTTTTCGCTTCTCGCACGGCGTTCCACTTGGCGCTCAGCGTGCCGTTCTTGGCGCTGACTTTCACGCCAAGCACCTTGCCGAACTTGGTCTTGGCCTTGCACTCTTTACTGGCCTTGCCGCTAAAGTTTGCGTCGCAAATGCGGTTCACGCCAATTACACGGAAGCGGTAATTGGTAGACCCTGCCATGTTCTTAAAAGTATAGCTGGTGCCGGTGACAGTGGCATAAGTCTTCCACTTCTTTTGGCTGACCACATACCGCTGCACCTTTGTACCGATTGGCGTACTTGGCCTTTTTTCCATGTGAGTTTTACCGTGCTGCCGGTGGTGCTGGCTTTTACCCCGCTCACCTGCGCCGGCGTTTTGATAACTTTATAATCTACCTTTTCAATATATGGATCTTTACTGGCGTTGTTCTGTTTGCACTGCTTCTCAATGGTAGACCCGGGTAAGCAATAGATACGGTCGGCAGAATACATCAATGAATCATAAGGGCCAATATTGACAAACTTAGTGGACTTTCCTAAAAAAACAACACTGCCTTGAATCACTTCACAAAATGCGTATCTATCCACTTTTTTAACCGTGGCAGGCACGATAATACTATGAGGGCGGTTGCCGCCAGTGCATGAAAACACCCCACTACCAATGGAAGTAATGGTGGAAGAAAACACCACTTTCTCTAATTTTGGAAATGCATAGGAAAATGCGCCATCACCAATGGAGGTGATCCCCTCCTCAAAAGCGATTTTCTTTACATACCGTGTCGTGTCGATATAAAAAGAGGGATAAATGTTACGAATAAGTATTTCATAGTCGATTTCAGACGAATCGACGATCGTGTAGCTACCGTCGCCGGTGCTTTCTTTTACAATACCATAATATTCGTCTCGTTCAGAAGATTTATCATTATAGTCATCATTTTTACACTCATCCCAACCTAAATAATATGCCGGCACAGCGCCCTTACCGCGAATATACAGCGTCTGCGTTTCCGGCTCATATAAATATGTAATTTTTGTCTTCTTTTCCGCCGCCTGAGCAGATATGCCGCCTACGCAAAGACAGGTAAACAGCATTACAAAACTTAAAAATACAGATAATGTCTTTTTCATTTGTTCTTCTCTCCTTTTTGTCAGTTAGCGAAACAGCAACACAAAATATGTGCAAATCACCTCCAACTTTATCATTTCTTCATTCTTTATTCTCAACTAAACAATAACACATTTACAATAAAAATTCATTATACAATTTACACAAACAATTGCGGTACATTTTAGCAATAACTGCCAATTAAATACCCCCGGTACAACGCGTACCGGGGGTTACAAATTTATGGGATAAAATTGAATTTTAATAAATGCCCTGCGCCAGCATAGCGTCTGCAACCTTTTCAAAACCGGCAATATTGGCGCACCGGCCACCAGGTTGTAGCCCAGGCCGTAGCGCGCTGCGGCTTCTACGGAATGCTTATGAATATTGATCATCGCCTGGTGCAGTTTGGCATCCACTTCCTCCGCCGTCCAAGACAGGCGCTGGGAGTTTTGACTCATTTCCAAACCGGACACACACACCGCCGGCATTGACAGCCTTAGACGGTGCAACGATCAGATCCTTTTGGTCCATTAAGTAATTGAGGGCGTCCGCAGTGGTGGGCATATTGGACACCTCTATGTAATACTTTGCGCCGTTGGCAACGATCTTCTTGGCGTCCTCCAATGTCACCTCGTTCTGGGTGGCGCAAGGCAGGATCACATCACCCTTAACGCCCCAGGGCTTCTCTCCCAGGTGGAACTCTGCGCCAAATTTGTCTGCATAGTCCTGCACGCGGTCTCGACCGGAGGCCCGCATCTCCAGCAGATAATTGACCTTCTCCTCCGTGGCGATACCGTCCGGGTCGTACACATAGCCGTCCGGACCGCTGATGGTCAACGCCTTGCCACCCAGCGCAGTGATCTTCTTAATCGCGCCCCAGGCCACATTACCGAAGCCGGAGACTACAAAGGTTTTGCCCTTGATATCATCGTGCTGGTGCTTAAACACCTCACAGGTATAGTAAATCGCGCCGTAGCCGGTGGCCTCCGGGCGGATCAAGGAGCCGCCGTAGGACAGGCCCTTGCCTGTGATCACGCCGTTCTCAAATGCATCAGAAATACGCTTATACTGACCAAACAGGAAGCCGATTTCGCGGGCGCCTACGCCAATGTCGCCGGCAGGCACATCCACATTGGGGCCGATATGCCGGTACAGCTCCGTCATAAACGCCTGGCAAAAGCGCATAACCTCACCCTTGCTCTTGCCCCGAGGGTCAAAGTCCGAGCCGCCCTTAGCGCCGCCCATCGGCAGGCCGGTCAAGCTGTTCTTGAAGGTCTGTTCAAACCCAAGGAAATACATAATACTGGAGTTCACGCTGGGATGGAACCGCAAGCCACCCTTATACGGGCCAATGGATGAATTGAACTGCACACGGTAGCCGCGGTTGATACGGGTCTTGCCGTCGTCGTCCACCCAAGCTACACGAAAAGTGATCAGTCGGTCCGGCTCCACCATACGGGTAAGAATATCGTCCTCCACATACCCGGGTGCTGCTCAATCACCGGTGTCAGGGAGCTAAACACTTCTTCCACGCACTGGATATACTCAGGCTTGGCATTATCCCGGCGCTTAACGGTATCAATTACGCTTTGAATATATGCATTCATACAAAATCCCCCAGGCAGTTATAATTTGGTACTGAACAGAAACAGAATTCTGTCCAGTATCTCCTTGCCAAATTCATCATAACATCATTAAATCCAAATTGCAATAGAAAAGTGAGCGATTACTCACGATTTTTTATTATTTTTTCGTGATTTTTCCTATTTTTATGCGTTGTTATCCAAGTGTTTTGTATCTTATGCGCACGAACTTTCACATTTTTGTCTAAGACATAAAAAACAGACGGCAGCAAAAGCGCTGCCGTCTGCAAGGTTGCCGTTAAAACTGGCTGTCGTCAAAGGGGTCGCTGCCGCCGCCGGTCTCGTTGCCATTTTGACCGCCGGACAGCGTGTACAGATCCCCGTCCATCAGATGGAAGTGCACCACTTCCGCCTCAGGCTTGATATATTTCAGTTTCTTCATACTGTTTCTCCTTATTTTGCCAAAGTCACATTCGTCCAGGGACTGTACGAGGTATGGCGCTGGCCTTGCCCGTCTGTGTAAACCACATAGCTGCGTGCAGAGTAGGTCTGCCCTGCCGGATTGCTGAATGTGTAGCTGATCAGGTACTGACAGCTGTCCGTCTGGCTGTTGGACTTGGTAATCACCGTCTTGGTCCCCTTACCATCAGTACCATTATTAAACTCCAAACCGCAGGCAGTGACCGTATAGGTCGAGTCTGTACCTTGAGCATATTGCGCCACAAAGGTCAGCTTGCCGATCTCTGTGTTCCACACCTGACCGTTCTGGGAAGAAGCATCTTCCGCAGCGCCACGCAGGGAAGCAATGGGCGCCTTTTGCTGTAACTGAGCAATGGAAGTCACACCCTGCAGAGTGTACTGATTGAAGTTGGACTGGGTGATTGCCACAAAGTCGCTCTTGGCGCCGGTAGCGTAGCAGTTATAGGTGGCAGAGTAGCTGACCACACGATAGGTGTTGCCGTCTACCGGCAGCGCCCAGCACAGGAAGTCTGCTGCGTCGGAAGTGTGGGTATACGGTGCGTCAAAGGTGTATGTACCTGCATTGGCGCTGTACACCGGTTTGATCAGGACGGTGCCGTTCTTGGCAAAGGCGGTCACTGCCAGGCTGCCATCCAGCTTGGCGGCGTTTTTGCCGTTCACCAGCCAGCCGTCCAAGTGGTAGCCCACCAAAGTGCGGGCAGGCGCTGCTGCCAGTACGGTAGACAGGGTCTTGTTCGCAGTCACCGCATACTGGCTGTACACGCTGTCGCCGAAGGCAGACAGGTTCGTCACCGTCACGGTATCTGCCTTGGCAGCGGAGGTAAAGGTCACGGTGCTGTCAGCCACCACCTCAAAGGTGTAGCTGGCGCCCTCCCCTGCTACGGTTACACCATTGACGGTCCAGGTGCCATTGGTGGCATTGGGCGCAGTCAAGGTCACGGCGGCGTTGGCGTCGTAAGAATCGGTGCTGACCGTTTGACCGTCTGCAATAAAGGTCACCTTAAACCGGTTGCTATACATACAGTCGGTATAGGCAGACAGCAGCTGAGCCGTGCAAGCATCAATGGCAGCCTGCTGCTTTTCGCTCAGCGCATAAGCGGTGCCGTCATTGGTGTAGGCGGTAGCCAACACTTCGGTCAAAGCCTGCTCCAGTGCTTGGTACTTGTCGGCGGCATAGTAGCCGTCCTTACCGGCAGCCACCACAGTCTTTACCCGGCTGACTGCGCTGTCCAGTGCCTCGTATGCACCGTAACCGCAAAGGGCGTCATACGCCTTTTGCAAGTGATCGGCCAAGGTTTGCAGGGCACTGCCGTCCTTTTTATAGTCATGATCTTTCAGGTCGGCAAAAGCGCTCTGCGCTGCCTGATAAGCCTGTACAAAGTCGCTCCACAAAGCGGCCACATACTTGGTAGAACCGTTATCCAGCACCGTGTTGCCTACGGCGTAGGTGCTCATGCAGTTGTCCATTACCGTGCGCAAGTTGGTATAAACATCGGCAGCGGTGTTTACCGTAGCTGCATTATAAGCAGTCATCGCTTTGGCTGCGTCAGCCTGATAGCTGGTCACTGCACCGGCAAGATCAAAGGCATAGTTATAAGCTGCCGGGTTGACACCGCTAACGGTATCCGCCTTAGCCAGCAGATCTGCCAGCCCGCCCTCTTTGTACTGGGCGGCTACCTGCTTTTGAGTGGTGGTATCCAGACCGGCCACAGCATTTGCCAGGGGCGTATAATTAAGCACATACTGGGTGCTGTTCAGGGTCAGGTTCTCCGCTGCGTTGTCCGTATTCTCATTGTTCCGGTTACCGATCACCTTGGCGGTGAACTGTAAGCCGGTGTAGGTCTTGGCATATTCATTGGTGCCGAAGGTGGGATTCAGGAATGCCTGGTTGTTCCAGAAGCGAGAAGTACCGGTATTATCCTGATTGGCAGTCATATCTGCCGTGGTGCCCGCCTGATAACCAAAGGTGGCGTTGTTGCTGGTGGCGGTCTTCCCGGGCCAGGTACTATACGTACCTTCCGCATAGCCGTACCACAGGTGATTGAGCATTAAGTCGCTGCTCAGGGGCGCCACATAGGCGATCTTGCCGTAAGTGGTCTTTCTGTTGAAGATACTGCCACTGCTGTTCTCTATCTTTTTACTCTCCACAACCACCGGGAAGCCGGGATTGCTGTCGCCGTTTTTCAGCAGTACGGTGGTGCTGGGACTTGCGATCTTAAAGTTTACATAACCGATGCTCTGGTAGCTGTCAGCGCTTGTCTCGCCGCTGTACACATAATCCTTGGTGCTGTACAACACATCGGTGTAGCCGTCGGTGGCCTCCGTGGTGCCAAAAGTAGCCCTTGCCCATCTGGGCCGGGTGTATTCCTGCATGGCAGCCATACCGGCAATCAGTGCGTCCGTGGCTGCTTTCAGCCGGGCAGCAGACACATCGGTGCCGCTGTAACAGGCAGCGTCCAGCAAACGGTTGGCCTGTACATAAGCAGCGTAAGCAGCAGAAGCGTTGGTGTACAGCTTACCGCCCTGAAGCAGTGCCTCAAAGGCAGCCACCTGCGTAGTCAGCTCAGACTGGGTACCCTGGGCAGAAGTGGCAGAGAACTGCAAGTTGCCGTAATTACCGATCATACGCAATGCGGCAGCTTTATTGGCCGCGTCGGAATAGCCGAGACCCACATAGAATGCAGCCCCATCGGCCACTTCCCGGGCGTCGATTACGCCCGCAACAGTAGCGGCCAGCTTGCCGTTCACATACAGAACCGTTTCTTTGCCGTTATAAGAAATGGTATAATTGGCCTCCTGGCCGGCAGGTACGGTCACCTTTTGGGCAGCGGTCTTATTTGTACCGCCGGAATAAACGGAAAGCGTGCCGTCGCAGCCAACGCGGATAAAGTCTTTGTCCGCAGCAGCCAGTGCAAACACGGTGCCTGCAGTACCCAGGTCGTTATCGTCCGTCTGGCGGGTATGACTAAAGGACACGGTAAAGCTGTCTGTTTTCATCAGTGCCTGAATCACCGGGTCATTCACAAACACCTGACCCTGATTGAGCCATAGCTTGCCGCCCTGCTCTGCAATGCCGGCCTTGTCCAGCTGGTACTCATAGGTGTAGCCGCTGGAATCCGTCTGCTTGGAATAGGTCCAGTCAGAGGTCAGGTTCAGGTCGGAGTCAAAGTGATAGCGCATATCCGTAGAGCGCTGGGCCTTGAGCATGGTATTATATTCCTCATCGGTAATGGCCAGCACGGAACCGTGTCGGGGAGACAGCTGGTTTAAGGTATACTGGCTGTCCGTGAGCTTTTCAAAGTTCTTAAAGTCCGTAGACTGAAACGCCAGATAGTGACCGCTGTTGCCGTACTCATCTGCCAGCATCACCATGGTATTGGTGCCGGTAATAAAGTGGGAGTTGCACCCCTCCATTTTTGTGGAACGGCTGTTGTAAACCTTAACAGGCGTGCAGGCGGAATACTGATCCGCGTCTTTCAGGTCCGTGGAGGACACATAGTAAATGGTCTTCTCCCCGTCCGCCTCATTCTTATAATACATATAATAAATGCCGTTTGCGGAATCGTACATGATATCCGCATCAATAGAGGCGTCACCATTGGGATTCTTATACAGCAACTGCGGCGCGCTGTAATGGGTCACATCCATCAGATTGTCCGTAAGCATATAATAAATCTTCTGTTCCGAACCGCCGGTAAAGCTGGAGGTGGACAGAGAAAATACACCATATACTTGCCTGTGGAATCGTCCCAGATCACCTGAGGCAGCCCAAAAGCAATGAACGGTTTCATTGGCAGGCAAAGCAGGAGTGCCGTCTGCATTCTTCACATCCTTAATGGAGATATGAGACTCCTCGGACCAATTTACCAGATCCGCAGAACGCCACACGGACATAGCGTCGTTCACATCCCACCAGCCGAGGGAAGCGTCCATATCCGTTGCTACCATATAGTAGTAGCCGTCCTGACCACGGAACAGATACGGGTCACGGGCACAGCCGGTGCCGGTAGTCTGCTCTACAACAGGCTGGTTGCCGTTGATGGCAGTAAAGTTGTAGCCGTCATCAGAAACAGCAAAGCGAATCTTCTGTTCACTGGTATTGTCGCCGGTAAAATAGGCAAAAACATACTTACCGCCGGCAGAAGTTGCCGGGGTGGCGGCAGAAGCAGCAAAAGGCAGAGCAGTAAAGCAAGTGAGCGCCATCAGCACTGCAAGGAAAACTGCAATCAGCCGTTTGCCGGTTAATTTTTGCGCATAGATTTGCACCTCCGATTTCCTTTTTGGGCAGAAGAAAACAGACTGCACCAAAACCGGATATATAGTACCCTCTGAGAGGTAAAAAGTCAATACATTGTAGATAAGTGGTACAGATATTTTAGTGTGTCCAATTTTGATAACTGCTCTGCCATCCGTATAAAACCATGTTCCGTCAAAACCGATCAGCGTCACGCAAAAAGGCCGCCGTGCATACGCACAACGGCCAAATTTTGCTATATTTATGCAGCTATCTCCGCAACACATCGACCATGCGGCTACGCAAAGGTCCACTGGACCTTTGCTCCCAAATCAAAGATTTGGAGCCTTGTGCCGCATCATCTCGTGCGGCATTAGTACATGCCGCCCTGAGATGCTGCGGCCATCGCCGCAGCATTGGCAGCGTCAGCCTGCGGATCCTTAATGTCTGTTACCAGACTTTCGGTAGTCAGCACCATGGAAGCCACGGAAGCGGCGTTCTGGATCGCAGAACGGGTCACCTTTGCCGGATCCACAATACCGGCCTCAATCATATCGCCATAGGTGTTGGTGGCAAAGTTAAAGCCATAACCGGCCTTGCCGGAAGCCATGATCTTGTCCACAATTACACTACCCTCCAGGCCTGCGTTTGCAGCGATCTGGCGCACCGGCTCCTCCAGCGCCTTCAGCACGATCTTGACACCGGTCTTAAAATCTGCGTCATCGGTATCCAGCAGCTTCTCCACAGCGGGAATGGTGTTGATCAGTGCCACGCCGCCGCCGGCAACGATGCCCTCTTCCACAGCAGCCTTAGTAGCAGCCAGGGCGTCCTCAATGCGCAGCTTTTTCTCTTTCATCTCTGTCTCGGTAGCAGCACCCACCTTAACAACGGCTACACCGCCGGCCATCTTTGCCAGGCGCTCTTGCAGCTTCTCCCGATCAAAGTCAGAGGTAGAAGCCTCAATGGCAGTGCGGATCTGACCCACACGCGCTTTAATATCATCGCTGTTGCCGGCGCCAGTCTACGATAATGGTGTTCTCCTTGGTCACCTTCACCTGACGAGCAGTACCCAGCATCTGCATAGTAGCGTCCTTCAGTTCCAGACCCAGGTCGGAAGTAATCACCTGGCCGCCGGTCAGCACGGCAATATCCTGAAGCATATCCTTGCGGCGATCGCCAAAGCCCGGAGCCTTTACGCATACACAAGTAAAGGTGCCGCGCAGCTTGTTCAGCAGAATGGTCTGCAGGGCCTCGCCCTCTACATCCTCTGCAATGATTACCAGCTTCTGGCCGTTCTTCAGCACAGCCTCCAACAGGGGCAGAATATCCTGTACAGTGCTGATCTTCTTATCGGTAATGAGAATCTTAGCGTCGTCCAACACAGCTTCCATCTTATCGGTATCGGTCACCATATAAGGAGAAATGTAGCCACGATCGAACTGCATACCCTCAACCACCTCGCAAGTGGTCTCTGCGGTCTTGGACTCTTCTACGGTGATCACGCCGTCGGCAGATACCTTTTCCATGGCCTCAGCGATCAGCTTGCCAACCGTCTCATCTGCAGCAGACACGGTAGCCACACGGGCAATATCATCGCTGCCGCTAACGGCCTTGCTCTCTTTTTGGATACCGGCCACAGCAGCGTCCACAGCAGCCTTAATGCCGTTCTTCACAACCATGGGATTGGCCCCAGCAGCCACATTCTTCATGCCCTCACGCACCAGCGCCTGGGCCAGCAGCGTAGCAGTGGTGGTGCCGTCACCGGCATCGTCATTGGTCTTGGAAGAAACTTCCTTCACCAGCTGGGCGCCCATATTCTCAAAAGGCTCCTCCAGCTCGATTTCCTTGGCAATGGTCACGCCGTCGTTGGTGATCAGCGGTGCGCCATACTTCTTATCCAGTACCACATTGCGACCCTTAGGGCCAAGGGTAATCTTAACGGTATTGGCCAGCTTGTCAATACCGGTCTGCAACGCCTTGCGAGCATCCTCGCCATAAATAATATCTTTTGCCATAACGGAACTCCTCCTTACTCAACTACAGCCAAAATGTCTTTGACCTCGGAAATGGTGTACTCCTGACCGTCCACCTTAATCTGGGTGCCGCTGTACTTGCCGATAATCACCTTATCGCCAACAGCAACAGTCATGGGGTGTTTGTCAGTGCCGGGGCCAACGGCAACAACTTCGACACCTCGGGCTTCTCCTGTGCGGAAGCTGCCAGAATAATGCCGGAAGCGGTGGTTTCCTCAGCCTCACAGGCTTTTAGCAGAACACGGTCTGCAAGCGGTTTAATAGTCATAACTTTTCACCTCGTCAAAAGTATTCGTTTTATGTTAGCACTCTTCACTTCCGAGTGCTAATACTTATTTTAGCAAGTTTTTTCCATTTGTCAATAGGATTTCAAAATTCTTCATAAAAAAATCCGATAATCCATAATGCAATCGCCAAAAAGCAACAAAAAATGCGCACCGTCGGCAAAAACCGACAGTGCGTAAAAGAGACATTATCGTGCGTCCAGCACCGGCAATCCGGAGGTGGTGATCTCCTGCATGGTAACGGACTCACGGGCGTTATTCTGGTACTTGTCCTGATAATAATTCTCCTGGTGGAAATCCAGGCCACCGTTTTGGTCGTAGTCCAAGATGGTGCAGCCGCGCTGGGTGCCCTGCTTGTAAATACCCACATAGGCCAGGTAGTCAATAGAGTAGCCGTAGGTCAAGTTGATCCCTTTGTAATTCAGAGAGAAGTTGTTGTAATGATCATGACCGCAGAAGGTGCTGTCCGTGCTACCCAGCTCCTGCATCGTCTCAAACAGCTGATCCGGGTGGATACCGCAGTACACCACTTTGCCGCTCTCACCGGGCAAGCCGTAACGGTACTTCACATTCTTCGTATCTTTATAATCATTCTCCACATACTCGGTCCAGGCCAAGCGGTACTCCTCCATGGGAAAATGGAAAAAGACGGAAGTGGGCACCACTTTTTCCAGTTCTGCATAGGACTTCTGCTTGGCAGCCGGCAGAGCCTTGGCCGCGTCTTGGTTCCGTTTTGCCAGATCCAGTACCACATTCTTGTACCAATTGATCTGATTCTCGTGGATATTATCGTACAGCCAACGAATACCCAAAACATCGCCGTCAATATAAGAGTGACTGTCCAGTGTAATCAAAGCGCGTGTGATCACGCCGTCACTGTTGACAATATTGATAACCTGGTTGCCCACGCCGTCCACATCTTCCGGACCGGGCTGCAGCAGGCAGTGCTTGTATTGCTCGCTGCGGTAAAAAGTCCGTCAGTTGCTCGCGCGTGTAATAGCTGTACGCCTCTGTATCATGGTTGCCGTAAGCCAAAGTCCAGTACACGCCCAACGTTTCCATCAGCTCTGCAAAAATCTTGGCGCCGGACTTGTTATTGAAAGTGCCTGCCTGGAACGGTACCGGGTAAGAAATGTCGCCGGTAACTACCACGAAGTCCGGCTTTTCTACCCGAATCATTGTAGCTACGGTATTGATGGCCATAGCGTCCTTTTAATAGACATCCAGCCGCCGCCGATATGTACATCCGTCAGCTGCATCACTTTCAGTCCCTTGTCACTCTTAATGTTCACATAGCCGTTGTCCTCTACGCTGTATTCCAGCTGGGCGCAACCGGCAGAACCGTAGTTGTGGGCCTTGTTGATGTTAGACTGAACACCGATTACGGAAATCATGGTAGTGATCCCCACAAACAGCGCCAAAATAACTAAAAAGCCGATAAAAATTTTCAGTGCGATCTTCCTGCGCTTCTTTTTGGTCAGCGCCTTTTCCAATCTTTGCTCTTCTGTCAAAAGAGCCCCTTTTTTGTTAGACATTTGTTACTCCCCCATTTTTGTTTTGTTCTATTTGAACAGTAGATGGGCCGGGGCTGATTGCCGCCGTAAAATCCGCACCCATTTCTGTCTGCAAAAGCGCCCGCAGCCCCTCTTGTAACTGCGCCACTGCTTCTACCGTCATTTGATCCGTGGTAATATCTGCCGTAAAAGGCCAGGTGCCGTCCGTAGCGGTGGCACTGCACATTGGCTACACCGGTCACCCCCGGTTGGGCCGTAAGCAATGCCTGGGCACGGTCGCAATCCTCCGTCTCTCGCTTGCCCAGAATACAAGCAAAGGAGGAGACGCAGGACTTAGCGCCGCTGATCAGCAACACCGCGCTGATGGCAATACCAAAGTAGCCGTCCACCGGTACCCCTGCAACCCGGGTCAGGGTAAAGGAGATCAGAGTGGACAAGGTGATGAAGAAGTCCAGCACGCTGTCCGTAAACAGCCCTTTCAGCACCGGCGACGGATGGCGCCGATCCTTAAACTTATAGTAAGCGCCCAGCAGCAGCTTTACCACCGCCGTTACCGCAATGATCACCGCATAGCGAACCGAAAACCACACCGGCGCCGGGTACAGGGTTCGCTCCAAGGACACATAGCCGAAGCCAAAGCCGGTGCCTACGATCACCACGGCAGTGATAAAACCGGTGAGATCCTCCGCACGACCTAACCCGAACGGGTACTTCGGCGAAGTGCGCACGGAAAGCCAAAAGCCCACCAGCGCGATGATACATACCACGCTGTCCAGCGCGTTATTCAGCGAGTCTACATAAATAGAAATGCTGTTGGTGGAAATACCCACATACAGCTTCACCATAAACAGGCACAGGTTGACGCAGATGCCGAAGACAGCCGCCCGCATCCGTGCCTTTGTTTCCATCATCTTTTATATACTCCCCCTCTTTGCAGCGACTTACGCTTTTTCAATCAGCGCCACAGCGTGGGCTGCCATACCCGCGCCGGTACCGGTAAAGCCCAGTCCCTCCTCGGTGGTGGCCTTTACGCTGACCTGCGCTATATCCACCCGGCAGGCATCGGCAATATTGCCCCGCATTTCATCTATATACGGCGCCAGCTTTGGCCGCTGCGCCAAAAGCGTAGCGTCGATGTTCTCAATTTGATAACCCCGGTCGGCCAGTACCCGCACCACTTCTTCCAGCAATTTCAGGCTGTCCGCCCCCTTCCAGCGGTCATCTGTATCCGGAAACAGGTGGCCAATGTCACCCAGCGCCGCCGCGCCCAGCAGGGCGTCAGAGATGGCGTGAAGCAACACATCCGCATCGCTGTGCCCCAGCAGGCCCTTTTCAAACGGAATGGTCACACCGCCTAAGATCAGCGGGCGGCCTCCACCAGTTTATGTACATCGTAGCCGTGGCCGATACGCATTACTCTGCCTCCCTTGCTTTTAAGATCGCCTCTGCCATGGGCAGATCCTCCGGGGTGGTGATCTTCAGATTGGTATACTCGCCGATCACAACGGACACCGGCACGCCCAGGTTCTCCATCAGCTTGCAATCGTCGGTAAAATTCCCGCCCTGGGCCTTGGCCTTCTCCATTGCCTGCTTGTACAGGTCAAAGCGAAAAATCTGGGGCGTTTGAATGGCGATCAGTTGGGAGCGATCCGGGGTGTCCGTGATCTCATAGTCATCATTGATCACCTTAATCGTATCTTTTACAAACACGCCGGTGGCCGCCGCGCCGGTCTCCTCCGCCCGATGCAGGGTGTCTAAAATCTCGTCTCGGGTCACCAGGGGTCGGGCGCCATCGTGGATCAGCAGCAGATCGCAGTCGTCAATGGTGTCTACTGCATTTTGCACACTCTCTTGGCGAGTCTTGCCGCCAAAGACAAAACTCACTTTCTCCTGAGGCAGCAGGGCAGACATAGCGTCCACATCCGCAGGGCGACAAACCACCAGCACCTCGTCCACCTGGGGCAGATCCGCAAAGGCGGCCACCGTGCGGGCAATCACCGGCGTGCCGCACAGGGGCAGCAGCACCTTGTTCTTTGCACTTTGCATACGACTGCCGGAACCGGCAGCCACGATCACAGCCACATTAGCCAAGTTGAATCATCCTCTCCGTCTCCTCCCGGGTGGGGGTCACAAAATTGTTTTATAATCTGTATAGATCACCCGACCGGGCTTGCACCGGCAGGTTTCTTTACAAATTTGACTCGGGTATAGTCCACAGGTACATTGGAGGACGCGCGCGCCTTGCTGTTGTAGGCAGCCAGCACCGCAGCGTCATGGAGCGCTGACTCCGACGGTGCCCGCCCGGCAGTGACCAACACCACATGACAGCCGGGCGTGTCCTGAGTATGGAACCAGTAGTCCTCTCCTGCCGCCGTCTTTAAGGTCAGCTTGTCGTTCATCACATTGTTACGACCTACTAAAATGTGAAAGCCGTCCACCGTTTGGTATTCCAGCGGTTTCAGCGCCTTGGCCGGCTTCTCCTTGCCCCGATGGCGCAGATACCCCCCGGCGGTCAGTTCAGCTCGAATGGCAGAAATCTCCGCATCGGTAGAAGAACGACTCAGGGCGTCCAGCACACTGTCCAAATACGCCGCTTCCGCCTCTGCCTGGGCAATAAAGCCGGTAAGCTTTTGCTCCGCCACCTGCTTTTTGCGATAGTCTTTATAATACTTTTGGGCGTTAGCCGATGGACTCAGCGCCGGGTCTGCCGGAATACGCACCATCGTGCCCGGTTCATAATAATTCTCTAAATCATAAAAAGGGCGCACCCTTCTCCAGCGCATATTGGTTGGAGGTGATCAGGTCGCCGTAAATACGGTACTTGTCCTTGTCCGCACAGTCCAGCAGCTCCTGCCGCCGATTCTCCGCCTTGCGCACTGCCCGCTCCTGCAGGGTGGTCAGGTGGTGAAACAGATCGGCGCTGCGGCTCTTGATCCGCGCCAGCCGCACGCGCTCGTAAAAAAAGAAGTCCAGCAGCGCGCTGGGGCTGTCAAAGCTGCGGCATTCCAGCAAATCACCATATTGATGGATCGGCGTAAAGGCAAAGTCCTTGGGCACCCCGTCCAGCACCACCGTGGGCGACGGCGCCAGCGCATAGGTGCGCAACTGTTCCAAGGTCAGCCCCTGCTCCACCTCACGGCAGATAATGGGCGACACACCTAAAAGGGTACTTTGCACTGCCTTGGCGCCGGTGGCACCGCAAGTTTGCAGTCGATGAGTAATGGTGTCTAAATCCTCGGTCAGAATATTTAATTTGTCCTGGGGCGGCGGTAAAGTGTAGTCCACCCCGGGCAGCAGCCGCCGATTGCCGGTCTCGCCGGTCATACGGCGAATACAATCTATAATTTTACCGTTGCCGTCCAGCAGCAAAATGTTGGCGTAACGACTTAAAATCTCGATCACCAGTCGGTAGGTCACCCGATCTCCCAACTCATTGGTGCCGGTAAAGTGCAGTTCCAGCACCCGCTCCAAGCCGGGCTGGGTCACATCGTCCAGCCGCGCCCCTTGCAGCAGCTTACGCAGCAGCATGGTAAACATAGGGGGTTTCGCCGGGTTCTCCGGCGCATAATCCGTAAAATGCACCCGGGCGCTGTCCGGGCGACAGCTGAGCAGCAACTTTTTGGCGCCGCTGCGCCCCCGCAGGGTCAGCACGATCTCCTCTTTGGTAGGCTGGTGGATCTTGTCCACCCGATCCCCCACCGCACCGTCTGCGATCTCCCGTTGCAAGCAGTGCAAAAAAATACCGTCCAGAGCCATATTTACACCGTCAGCACAGGGTTCTTCTGGGGTGCACAAATAAATTCCACATCCGGGAACGCCTGTTCCAATCTTTCTTTTAAGGTCATAAAGGCGGCATACTCGGTCTCGTAATGACCGGAAGCCAGTACCGGGTACTGCGCCTCTGCCGCTTCCAGCAGATCATGGTAACGCACCTCACCGGTAAGATAGCAGTCTGCCAGTTGTTGCGCTTGTCGCCAAAATTCACCGCCGGCGCCGCCGCAAACGGCTACCGTTTCGATCAGCGCCTCCGTGTCTGTATAGCGCAAGCCATCGCTTTCCAGCACTTCACCGGCCATAGCGGCAAAATCGTCCACGCTCATAGCCTGGGACAGGCGGCCAACGGTCAAAAACCCGTCGGCGCTATGGGTCAGGTTCGTAAGCCCAAGCAAAGTAGCCAAGCGATCGCCAATACCGCCGGGTGCCTTGTCAAAACAAGTGTGGGCGCTAATAAGCGCAATGCCGTTTTGCACCAATTCGCTGACCGGCGTACCGGTATAGACCTGCCTCAGTCCGTGAAAAATCAGCGGATGATGGGTCAAGAGCAGCTCTGCCCCCATACCCACGGTAAAGTCCACCACTGCCAGGGTTGCGTCCAGGGACAGCACGCAACGGCGCACAGGCGCCTGCATATTCCCCCACCAAGAAGCCGGAATTGTCCCACTCCTCCATGGTGTCATAAGGCGCAATGGAATTGATCCAGTTGTTAATATCTGCAACAGTCGTCATAATTTTTCCTCAATGGCGCGGATCACAGCCGCCGTATCCGCGCCGCCCTTTTGGCGATTGCGCAGGTAGCGGATTAGCTGTTCAAAATAAGCCTTGTCGCTAAAATCCGTAATTCCGCCCAAATACAAATCTGCCGGGGTATAGCCCTCCGGCGCACCGCCGGGTACAGCCAGCAGCACCAAATAATGATGCCGTCCCTCCTGCACCACCCGGGCGCAGCGAATTTCAAAGCCATTTGTATACAAAAATTGCCGCACGACCTCCGGGTGGGTCATGGGCTGCAAAATCAATGTTTTTTTATGTATATACGGGCAGGCGGATAAGATCTCAGCAATCAGTTCTCCGCCCATACCTGCCAAAATTACCGCATCGCACTCGGCATCTGCAATATCCGTCAGCCCACTGCAAAGGCGGGTCTGAATTTGGAAGGTCAAGCCCAGTTCTTCTACCAATCGGCGGCAGGCACCCAGCGCCCGGGCGCACATCGGCAGCCACCACACGGGGCGCAATCCCCTGTTGCACCAAATAGGCGCTCACATAGCCGTGGTCACAGCCAATATCCGCCACCGCGCAGCCGGGCGGCACCATGTCCGCCACAGCCTGCAATCGGGGAGTTAAGCCGATCATTTCCGGATCAGAGCATTGATCTGCTCCAGCAGATCGTCTGTATCTACGCCATGCACAGCGCAAGCCTGCTCCACCGTCTCACCCCGAGATGCGGGGCAGCCCAAGCAGTGCATACCCATCTGCAAAAAGTAAGGGGCCGCATCCGGGCAAATGTCTAAAATATCGCCGATCACCGTATCTTTTGTAATTTCCGTCATTTTGTTGTCCTCCGGTACAATTAAATCCGTTATACTATATATAGTATAACCTACTTTGACATAATAGCACAAATGAATTGCAAGTTCAAGCCGATTGTGGTAAAATAGTCACCGGTTCAAGTTATGGCCTTATTTCTATGGATAAATCAGGTGATTTTATGCAAAATCTAAATCAAAAGACGGCGCTTACAATCCCGGGCTGCAATTCGACGCCTTTACAGCAGGCATTGAGGACGGTGGCCTGCGTGCAAAAAGCTCCATTTCTGCTATGGTGTGCTACATTCTTGCCAATATTGAAAAGCCCCTAAGCATTAAGAATATTACCGACGCGCTGACTGCCGGTTGCATTGCCAATTATTTTGAGATCTGCGACTCCATTGACCGGCTGAAAGCCGCCGGTCAAATTGTAGAAAAGACGACCGGCTGTATGCAACACCCCAGTGCAAAGCGGCGGTGGAACTGATCGAGAACGACCTGCCTCTGACCATGCGGGAAAAGAGCATTGCCTGTTGCCAACGGGCGCTGGCCAAAGAGACGTATCAGCGAGAGAATCGGGTGGATATTGAGCCGGACGGCAACGCCTTCCAGGTGACGCTGCATGTGAGCGATATTGACCGGGACTTTATGGCGCTCAAACTCTATATGCCCACCAAGGCACAGGCCCAGGCAGTTAAAGAGAAGTTCCAGGCCAATCCGGTGCGCGTCTATGAAGCGGTAATTAACACACTTTTTAGCGAGGAACAGGATCCGCCCATTGACTGAGGCAAAAAGAGCCGCTGACATCAGCGGCTCTTTTTTTATAAATACAAGCACAAAAAATCCCGCCTGCAACCGCAAGCGGGATTTCTTATTAATCCATTAGTCCTGGTCGGACAGAGCGGGAATGCCCTCTTCCGGCTTGGGCAGCAAAGTCTTCATGGACAGGCTGACACGCTTCTTGTCAAAGTCAATGTCCGTGATCTCGCACTTCACTTCATCGCCCACCTTCAGCACATCGCCGGGGGTCTTTACACGATCCCAGCTGATCTGGCTGATATGGATCAGGCCATCAATACCAGGGATTACATTGGCAAAGGCGCCAAAGGCAGCCAGGCCAACGATCTTAGCATCCACAACGGTGCCCACAGGATAATCGCGCTTGAGAATCTCCCACGGGTTGTCCTCCAGCTTCTTAAAGCCAAGAGAGATCTTCTTGTTCTCGTCATCCAGCTTCTTGATGGTCACCTCTACGGTGTCGCCAACCTTAACCACCTCACTGGGGTGCTTAATGCGGTTCCAACTCAGCTCGCTGATATGAATCATACCGTCAATACCGCCGATATCTACGAACGCGCCGTAGCTGGTCAGGGACTTCACGGTACCGGTCAGCTTCTGACCCTCGGACAGGGTAGCCCACAGAGCCTCCTGCTGGGCTTTCTTCTCCTCATTGGCTACCACCTTAATGGAGCCAACGGCACGGCGGCGAGCCGGGTTCAGGTCAATAACCTTGAAGCGAACGGTTGTGCCCTTGAGCACATCCAGTTCCTGCCCACGGGGTACGCCGGTAAGAGAAGCGGGCACAAACACGCGGGTGCCCTTGGCGGTTACCAGAACGCCGCCCTTTACGATAGCAACCACGGTGCCTTCCAGCACTTCATCGTTCTCATGCGCTGCAACGATTTCGTCCCAGCCTTTGAATGCGTCCACCAGCTTCTTGAAAGCTTCAGAACGCCCTCTTCATCGGATGTTTTCATGATGACGAGGTCCAGTACATCGCCGATTTTGACAACATCCTCTGCTTTATCCACCGGCTCTGCGGAAAGATCAGCCAGTGCGATCACACCGGTCTGCTTTCTGCCGGTCACATCAACGAATACCTCGGTGGGTGTGATGTTTACAACAGTGCCCTTTACGACCTTGCTGTTATCATCTTCGCTAAAGGATTCTTCCAGCATTTCTGCGAATGAGGATGCCTCACCATCAGCAGATGTGTTGACAGCAGCCTCAGCGGCCTGATTCGCATCTGCTGTCTCCACAACTTCTTCAGTAGCGGCTGAAGTTGTTTCAACTTCCTTTTCTTTATTTTCTTCGGACATGGTTTTGAGTACCTCCTTGATGATTGCCGACGGCGTAGACGCCCCGGCTGTAACACCAACCACCGCATAGGCACTGAGAGGTAGACCGCGCAGCTCCGCCGCCGTTTCAATCAGAAAGGTGGGCGCATTCGCAGCACACACATCTCGCAGCTTACAGGTGTTTGATGAATGGCGACCTCCGATCACAAGCATCGCGTCGCACTCCCTGGACAGAGCCGCCGCTTCTTCCTGTCTTTCAGAAGTAGCATTGCATATTGTACTATAAATTTTGGTATTTGTACATACCTTTTTAAGAATTTTCTCAGACTTTTTCCATTCTTTTAGGCTAAATGTGGTCTGAGAAACGCAAATCATCGGGTTGTTTGGTGAAATTGCACCACTTTTTAGGATCTCCTGCAACTCCTCGGCATTTTTAAACACATAACTGGCGCCGGGGCAATAAGATCGAATACCAACCACTTCCGGGTGATCCGCATCTCCGGCAATGAGCACCGTTGTGTCCGGTGACTGGCTGCCCACAATGCGATGAATCTTCAAAACGAAGGGGCATGTGGCATCCGTAAAGGGCAAATGGCGTGCCTCCATTTCCTCCACCACACACTTATCCACCCCATGGGTGCGTACCACAATCTGATACCCGGGGGACAGTCCTCTACCCGATCAATAATCTTGACCCCGCGCTCCGCCAGATCGCCCACCAGCTGGGCATTATGAATAATGGGGCCAAGGGTGCACACCTGCTCCCCTGCCTCCACTTTATCATATAACAGTTCCACCGCCCGGTTGACACCAAAGCAGAAGCCGGCGGTCTTGGCCAGTTTTATTTGCACGCTCTCTCATCCTCCCACAGGGCGGTAATAGCATCCATCACCTTGCCGGCAGCGTCCTTAATATCATGCGGGCCCAGCTCTTCTCGATCCAGTCCCAGGTCTGCCTGGGTCAGCAGCTTACCGTAGCGCACGGTCACCTGCTTGCCCGCTTTGATTTTGCCGTCGCAACAAATGGCCACCGGCAGCACATCGGCGCCTGTAGCCTTGGCGATCACTGCCACACCGGCCTTGGCCTTTTGGGGCACGCCGTCCTTGTCTTTAATGCGGCGACCCTCCGGACAAATGGCCATCACATGATTTTCCTCTATAATCTTCACGCCGTAGTCAATAGCAGAGGTATCGCCCTTGCCCCGGCGCACCGGGAAGGCATACATCCGAGTCATAAACCAGGCGGCAATGGGATTCTTAAACAGTTCCACCTTGGCCATAAAATGCAGGGGCGGCACCTCCTTGGGTAACGCCACAAACACCGGGTCAACCGCACAGGTGTGGTTGATGGCAACAATATAATTGGTGCGACCCTTGGGAATGTTCTCCAGCCCCTTAAAGCGCATTTTGTACACAAGCTTCACCAGCGGGCGAAATACAGTCTTGATGAAGCCATAGGTTTTGTAATGTTTTACCTGGGTGTAGTCAAATTCTTTCATTTTGTATGCTCCCGAATGATATTGATGATTAGGTCGGTGGACTGCTGCAGGTCCAGTTCCGAGGTATCCGCCATAATGCTGTCGGCAGAGGGTTTCAGCGGGCAATCTCCCGGTGGCTGTCCTGGTAGTCCCGGCGGTTCACATCCGCCAGCACATCTTCATAGGTCACCGTCTGTCCCTTTTCCACCAGTTCCTTATACCGGCGACGCGCGCGACACTCCGGCGTAGCGGACAAAAAGATCTTCACCTGGGCATTGGGCAACACCACGGTGGCAATATCCCGACCATCCATAATTACATTGTTTTTCTTGGCTAAATCTCGTTGCAAGTCTAGCAGGAACGCCCGCACAGCCGGCACGGCGCTGACCTTGGATGCGCCCATACTAATCTCCGGTGTGCGAATCAGGTCGGACACATCTTCTCCGTTCAGGTAAACATGCTGGCTGCCGTCCACAAACTTTAATTCCACCTGCAAATTTGGCAGCAACGCAGCAATGCCGTCGTCCGACTCCAAGACGCCGGCGCGCACCGCACCCAGCGCCACCGTGCGATACAGCGCACCGGTGTCCACATAAATAAAGCCCAGCGCCTTGGCTGCCGCCTTGGCGATGGTGGACTTGCCTGCACCGGCAGGTCCGTCAATGGCAACATTGATCATCATAAAAAAATCCCCCTTTTAAAATTACAGGTTTTGGCCGCACAGGCGTCGGTGGAAAATGCGATCTGCAAATTGAACCCGCCGGTATAGCCGTCCACATCCAGCACCTCGCCGGCAAAATACAAATTCTCCACCAGCTTAGAGCCCATCGTCTTTGGCGACACCTGGCGCACATCTACGCCCCCGGCGGTAACAATGGCCTCCTCCACCGGGCGAAAGTCGGTGATATGCACAGCAAAGTCCTTCATCAGCCGCACCAAAGCGTGGCGCTCCTCCCGACTGATCTGATTGACCTTCTTGCCCGGTTCCAGTCCGCTGCGGCGTACAAATACCGGAATCAGCTTCCGGGGCAGCAGCCCGCCCAAGGCGTTGATCAAATCTTTATTTTGCAACGTGGAAAAGTCCCGCTGCACCCGCCGATCCAGCACATCAAAGGCCAGCGCGGGCTTTAAGTCGATATGCAGATTATACACCCCCCGCTCCGGCTGTGTCAAATGGCTGGAGGCAGAGAGCACCACCGGTCCGCTAACCCCATAGTGGGTAAACAGCATTTCGCCGAAATCCGTATAGACTTCCTTGTTCCCTTGGGTCACCCGAATCTCAACATTCCGCAGGCTCAGGCCCTGCAGCTCCGGGATAAAATTATTATCACACACCAGCGGCACCAACGCCGGGCGAATAGGCACAATGGTGTGGCCGCACTGGCGGGCAAAGGTGTAGCCGTCGCCGGTAGAACCGGTGGCAGGATAACTGCACCCGCCGGTACATACGGCAACGCTGTCACAGGTCAAGCGGCGACCGTCGGTCAAATGCACCGCCTGTACCCGCCGACCGTCCTCGGTCAGCTCCAGCCGCTCTACCGTGCCTTGCAGAAACTGCACACCGGCATTTTTGGCACGGCGCACCAAGGCGTCTACAATATCCGTTGCGTTATCCGATACCGGGAATACCCGCTCCCCTCGCTCAATCTTAGTGGACACACCCAAGTCCTCCAGCAGAGCGATGGTGTCATAAGGCATAAAGTTAGAAAAGGCGGAATACAAGAACCGTGGGTTGGTAGGAATATGCTCCAACAACCCTTGCAGGTCAAAGGTGGCATTGGTCACATTGCAGCGCCCTTTGCCGGTAATGCGCAGTTTGCGCCCGGGGCGCTCCATTTTTTCAATCAGCAGCACACGGCCGCCCCTCTCGGCACACACCGCTGCGGCGGTCAGCCCGGCAGCACCGGCGCCGATGACAATTTTTGGTTCACTCATACTTCTTCCTCACCGGCGGCCAGTTCCTCGCTTGCATTCTCCCACCGGGCGTACAGATCGTCTCTGCGGGCAGTGGCGGCATCCAGCTTGGCGGTTAGGTCCATCAGCGCCTGATAGTCCGCACCGGCAGACAGCTGCGCTTGCAGTTCTTCAATCTCCGCCTCCGTCTCCTCAATTTCCGCTTCCAACCGGGTAACGGCGGTACGCAGCTTGCGCAGGCGGGAGGCACGCTCCTTTTGCTCTTTATAAGAATTGGTTTTTGGTTTTTCTTTGACGGCAGCTGTCCTCTGCTGTGTGACCGCACGATGCGCCATATAGTCGTCGTAGTTACCGGTATAGCTTTGCACCCCGTTGGGCGTCAGCTCCAGCACCCGGGTCGCCAGCTTATTGATAAAATATCGGTCGTGGGACACAATGAGCATGGTGCCGTCATAATGAAGCAGCGTGTTTTCCAGTTCTTCCCGTGAGGCTGCGTCCAGGTGGTTGGTAGGCTCGTCCAGCAACAAGAAATTATAGCCGCCCAGCATCAACTTCAGCAGCGCCACACGCGCACGCTCACCGCCGGAACACACGGACAAAGGCCGATACACTTCTTCTCCCTTAAACAGGAACGCCGCCAACGCATTGCGCACCCGGGTCTCCGTCATTTGAGGGAAGGTGTCCCACACCTCGCCGATTACCGTTTTCGTCAGGTCCAGCTTGGCCTGCACCTGGTCAAAATAGCCGGTGAGTAAGTTGCTGCCAAAGCGAAAAGTGCCGTCCTGGCGAGGGTATTCACCGGTCAAAATTTTAAGTAGCGTGGTCTTGCCGCAGCCGTTATCCCCCAGCAGGAACACCCGCTCCTGCCGCTTAATGTCAAAGGACACATCACAAAACAGCACTTTGCCGTCAAAGGACTTAGACAAGCCGTCGCAGCTGAGTACATCTTCACCGCTGACGCACTTGGGGGTAAAGTCAAAGCGGATTTTCTGCAACTTGGCGTCCGGCACCACCAGCTGGTCACGAATGCGCTGGATCACCTTTTCCTTGCTCTCGGCAGTTTTGATATTCTTCTCCCGGTTCCACTGCCGCTGCTGGGCAATAATACCCTCCAGGCGGGCGATCTCCTTCATATCATTGTCGTACTTCTCGGCAATGGCCTTTTGCTCCGCCGCCTTTTTTTGCAGAAAAACGGAGTAGTTACCGCTAAAGCAACGGATCTTTTGATTTTCCAGTTCAATGGTTTTGTCCGTAATACGATCCAGGAAATAGCGATCGTGGGACACAATCAGGCAGGCACCCTTAAAATCGGAAAGAAAGCTCTCCAACCACTCCACTGCGTGAATATCCAGGTGGTTGGTAGGTTCGTCCAGCAGCAAAAAATCCGCCTTGGACAGCAGCAGCTTTGCCAAAATCAACTTAGACTTCTGTCCGCCGGACAGCTTGTCCGTGGACATATCAAACTGCATTTCCGTAAAGCCCAGCCCCAGCAGCGCCGAGCGTGTCATGGATTTATAAGTCAGGCCGCCCTCTCGCTGGAACTGCTCCGTCAAACGGTCTTGCAGGGCAATATCCGCCGCTGTATCCCCTTGCCCGCTGCGCAGGCGATCGCCAACTTCCTCCAGTTGGCGCTCCAGTTCCATCAAAGGCGCAAACACGCTGACCAACTCGTTCCACACGGTATTGCCGGCAGAGCAGGTGTGCTGCTCCATATAGCCCAGCTTACAATTTTTAGAGAGAAAGGCGCCGCCGCTGTCCGGCGTGTAGTCGCCGCAGATCACCTTAAACAGCGAGGTCTTACCCACGCCGTTGGCGCCAACGAAGCCCACTTTCTCCCGCTCTTTGATGGAGAAAGACACACCGGCAAACAGCGTGCGCTCCCCAAAAGACAAGGTTAAGTTTTGTACATCTAAAACGGCCACAGGCGCCCATCTCCCGGTTTGCAAAATAGATTTGCCCATATTTTACACTATCCCGGCTTGAAAGTGAAGTCCTTTTTTGTTATTATATCTAGGAAATCAATAAAAACAGAGGAAACAACTATGGAGATTTTAAAATTACAGCCCATCTTTAAGGATTATATATGGGGCGGTCAGCGCCTGCGAGAGGACTTTGGGTTCCAAAGTGACCTGCCCAAACTGGCAGAGGGCTGGATGCTGGCCTGCCACCAGGCGGGTATGAACACCATCGACGGCGGCAGCTATGATGGTCAGCCTCTGGAGCAGGTGGTAGAGTCCGTGGGCAAAGAAGCGCTTTGCGGCACCAACGCCGCCCGATTCCCCTATTTTCCGGTGCTCATTAAGCTGATTGATGCCAAGGACAACCTGTCTATTCAAGTGCACCCGGATAACGACTATGCCCGCCGTGTGGAGAACGAATTCGGCAAGACCGAGATGTGGTATGTACTGGACGCAGCCCCCGGCGCCCAGCTGATCTATGGCTTTAAGGAGAAGATCAGCAAGGAAGCATTCAAAGCCGCCATTGAGAACAACACGCTGCCACAGGTGCTCAACCATGTGGATATTCACAAGGGTGATGTATTCTTTATTGAAGCGGGCACGGTGCACGCCATCGGCAAGGGCGCACTGATCGCCGAAATTCAGCAAAACAGCAATGTGACCTACCGGGTGTACGACTATGACCGGCGGGGCGCAGACGGCAAGCCACGGGAGCTGCATGTAGCCAAAGCGCTGGATGTAGCCGTGCCGGAACCGCCCAAATACGATACGCAGCCTATGGGGCAAAAAGAAAACATTGGTGGCGGCAGCCGCCAACTGCTGGCGCGTTGCCCTCTGTTCACCGTTTATCATTATGCCGTCAGCGACACAGTACAGCTGGCTGCCGGTGCAGAGAGCTTTCAGCATATCTTAGTCACCGACGGCTACGGCACCATTGACGGCCGTTTGCTGCAAAAAGGCGACAGCTTCCTGGTGCCTGCCGGGTACGGCAACTTTGCCGTCAGCGGTCAATTAGAAATGCTTGTCACCTCCATTTAACCGAAAATCCAGCAACATGCATAAAAAGTCATTGCTATGGGCAAGATAGCAATGACTTAATTTTTTGGAGATGAAATTTATGCGTGTACTCAACAATATTGCACTGATCCTAACCATTATCGGTGGGATCAACTGGGGCAGCATCGGGTTATTCAAGTTTGACATTGTGGCGTGGATCTGCGGCGGGCAGGACGCAATCTTTGCTCGAATTATCTATGCCATTGTGGGTCTTGCTGCCGTGTGGTGTATCAGCTTGTTGTTTGGCAAGGGCAAGATCACAGAAGAATAAGCGCAAAAAAAACACGGTCCATAGCTTTGTCTACGGACCGTGTTTTTATGTCGGCACTACTTATCTTTCCGGGAAGTCGCCCTCCAAGTATTGTCAGCGTGAATGAGCTTAACTACCGTGTTCGGGATGGGAACGGGTGGACCTCATCACAATCAGCACCGACTGCGTAAGATAGAGTACCACAAACGCAGCCGTTTGTCAACTAAGATTTGGCACATTCCCGCAGCATTTCCTTGCGGATCTTAGATAAAATGCGCTTTTCCAGCCGAGAAATATAAGACTGAGAAATGCCCATTTCATCCGCCAACTGCTTTTGCGTATGTACCCGGGCGCCAAACAAACCGAATCGCTGCACCATCAGCTGCCGCTCTTTCTCCGGCAAGCGCCGAACGATCCCCCGCAGCAGCCGCTTTTCATCGTCGTCCTCCAGCAACTCCGACACCGCGTCCGGCTCTGTACCCAGTACATCGCTTAGGGTCAATTCATTCCCGTCCCAGTCCACAGAAAGCGGTTCATCAAAGCTCATTTCCGTTTTCATATTGGACACCTTGCGCAGGTGCATGAGGATTTCATTTTCAATGCAGCGAGAGGCGTAAGTGGCCAGTTTAATATTTTTATTGGGATCAAAGGTGCGCACCGCTTTCATCAGCCCGATGGTGCCGATACTCACCAAATCCTCCGTGGCGGTTTGGCAGCTGTCAAACTTCTTGGCAATGTACACCACCAGCCGCAGATTGCGCACCACCAAAAGCTCCCGATGGGTGTTGTCCCCAGCCCGCAGTTCATTCATCACCGTTTCTTCTTCCTCGCGGGTCAAGGGGGGCGGCAGAGTCTCCGGCCCATTGATATAATGGCACTCTCGGCGAAACAGTCGCCGCAACCAGTCCATAATTCTTGCAAACATGCTTATCACTCCCAGGAAAAAATTTTCGGATCGACCACCGCTTGGTAGTCCTCATTTTGGATATGCTCACTTAGTGCCACATACACCTCCCCCACTGTGCCACGCCGCTTGCCGCTATGTACCGTTACCCCATGGGGACGAAAAGCAGTGAGCATACCCTCTCCACCCACCGTTTGGTACGGGATCACCCGAGGCGTTTCCATATCCGGAAACAAACTGCGACAAGCCACGATCACCGGTGCGCCGGAGAATGGCTCTCGCAGCCGGTTACCGCTGTCTGCCAGAGCAAAGCAACGCACTTGGCGCGCCCCGGTATCTACGGTCAACTCTAAGAGCGCACGCCGCCCGGCGTGCTTCTCATACAGCCGCAGGATCAGCAGCGCCAGCACATACGCCGCCAGTGCCAGCAACAACAGCGTGCGAGCGGGCAGATCAAAATAGACGGCGCTGTTCTTGACCACAATACGCCGAGGACGAAACAGCAACCACACCCCTACAATGAAGCCCAACAGGACAAAATTGGCAGCAAGGAAGCACAACAAGCATCGCAGGTATTTCTTAACGGATCCAAAGCCAAAGGCTGCCAGTACAAGTACCAGCGCAACGGCGATTTTAGAGAGCACCACTACCCAGGTGGGCAGCTTCGGCGCCAACAAGATCAGGCTATACGCCGCCCCCAGCATCGCGGCTATGCACAATCGAACGGTCCGCCGAGGCTGCTTGGTCAGCGCTGCCGTCAGCAGCAACAGCAGAAGGGTCATAAAGAAATTGACCACCAGCAACACATCCACATACACCACTTGCACGCCCTCGCCCCCTTGCTTCCAGTATAGCCGGCAAGGCAGGCCGAATTTGTCATATCCGGGCAACAAAAAAAGCGGACAAGCCCCAAAATTGCGCCAAATTTTGCAAAGGGTTTGTCCGCTTTATTATTAAGAATTATTCTGATTTGGGCAAGTTCAGCGCCGCCAAATAATGCAACAGTGCCGCTCGGTCATTCTCTGCTTCTCCGGCAATTACCCCGGAAAGCAGCGCATCCAGCGCCCCGCCGATGGCCTTGCCACGATACCCCAGCGCCAGCAGCTCCTCGCCGCCGATGGCTAGATCCCGGAGAGCGAAGGCGTCGCCCCGTTCCAAGATCTGCCGCAGCAGCGCCTTAGTACGGTACAGTTCCTCAATCTCCGGCTGGGTACGGGCCAAATTCTGCGCCGCCAGGTCCGCCGTCTTAACATCAATCAAATCCAGCGTGCCCGCCTGGCCCAGCCGGTTCAGCCAACGCTTGATACTCTTTTCGTCCGTTAAAATATGGCCGTCGTGGTAACGGATTAGAGGCAAAATACGCTGCATACTGGCTCGACTTGCTTTCAACCGTTCCAGCGCCGATTTTGCCAGCTGTTCGCTGACAGTCGGATGACCGTAAAAGTGGTCAATGCCTTCTTCGTCCGTAGTCTTGCACGCCGGTTTGCCGGTGTCGTGAAAGAGCATGACCAACCGCAAGTCCGCGTCCTTAGGCGCCGCCTCCACAGACCTGGCAATGTGGGTAAACACATCGTATACATGCCATGGATTTTGCTGGGGGCAATCAAAGGCGGGACCAACTCCGGCACCACCACACCGATAATCTCTTTGTATTCTACCAGCACATCAAAGGCCCAGTCGCCAAGCAGCAACTTTTTCAGTTCCACATAGATCCGCTCGGCGGACACCAGGTGGAGTCGCTCTTTCAGTTCAAAAGCAGCCTTTGCCGTTTCTTCCTCCAAGGTAAAGCCCAAAACGGCAGCAAAGCGCAGGGCGCGGAAAATACGCAGCGCGTCCTCGGTAAACCGCAGGCGCGGCTCTCCCACGCACCGCAGGCACTTCGCTTTCATATCCGCCTGGCCGCCAAAGGGATCTACCAATCCGCTCGCCGGGTGGTAAGCCATGGCGTTGACAGTAAAATCCCGGCGCGCCAGATCCGTCTCCACCTCCGGCACAAAAGTCACCCCGTCCGGGTGACGGCTGTCCGTATAGCTGCCGTCGGTACGAAAGGTGGTGATCTCATAAGTCTTGCCGTTTAGAACAGCAGTGACTGTGCCGTGCTGTAAGCCAGTCTCAATATACCGTATGCCGGCCGCTGCCAGCACCGCCTCCGTCTGCCGGGGCAGCGCTGAGGTGCACAGATCAATATCCGCATACGCCCGACCCATACAGGCGTCCCGCACGCAGCCGCCCACCGCATAGGCACGGTAGCCTGCCTGTTCCAGCAGATCTAAAAGCTGCCGGGCTTCTCTATCCAGTTGCAAATAATCACCTGCCTTAGGGGTATGCTAACGGTATGACTGATTTTTTCTTTTATCTTTTTCGCTTTCTGTTCGGCGGCGCCTACTGCACCATAGAGTTGGTATACCGGGGCCGCACACATTACTCCATGTTCTTTGCCGGTGGAATCATCTTAGCAGCCTTTTACTGCCTGGAGCGCACGCAACCGGATTTGCGGCTGGCGCTCAAGTGCCTAATGGGCGCCGGAATCATCACCGGGGTAGAACTGGTATTTGGCCTGGTATTTAACCGGGCGCTGGGTATGGGCGTTTGGGATTACAGCCGGGTGCCACTGAATTTATGGGGCCAAATCTGCCTGCCCTTTACGCTGATTTGGCTGGGCTTTAGTTTTTTACTGTTCCGTTTTGTCATTCCAAACGATCCGCTGATTTGAGCGCCGAGCATAGTCTGCCAGCACCTGCCGTGCCTGCATCCGCTCCTCCCGGGTCAAAGGTGCCTGCTCCTCCGGGTAGTCCCAACGGTCAAAGGGGTCTTTCTTGGTAATGACCCGCACACGGCCCCCGGCACACCCAAGGATAAACCAGAATTTTGCGCTTGTTCTTTACATAGTAGAGAAAGCCCTGTTTGCCGCCGGATACATTGCGAATGTAATGCAGCCCCTTGGCTTGCTTCATAATCAGTAGAATTTGCTGATCCGCAGGCATACGCCGAACCTGCCAGCGGTTAAATGCCGGCAGCAACACCAGGCCAAGCAACAGCACGGCGGCAACGATCAGTGCAATTTGCCAGCCGCTCATTCTACCGGCCACCCCAGGGTCAGAATTTCAAAGGGCGTGTAGTCAACGGAATCCGTCTCCCGCTCCACATCTTCCAGCATATTCAGCACCTGTACCTTGCGGGGCAGGCGCAGGGTGCCACGGCGGCCGTCCTGCTCGCTCAAGCGTACCACAATGCGCTTCCCATCCTCAGAGAACTTCATGGCCTGTAAATAAAGAGGCGCAAAGTCCGTACCGTTGTAGGCCACATCGCTCTTGATGGGCGGCTGGTTGAATTGCAGCGCTCGGCGGTTAATCCCCGCCTGTACCGGATCGTCGGCATGGGGCACAATGCGGTAGCAAAAGCTGTGGTGACCCATATCCGCCGTTACATCCGGACGAATGGGAGAACGCAGCAGGGACAGACTGATCTGATTTTCCAAAAAGCCTACGCCGTACTTCCCGTCGTTCAGGATGGCGACGCCGCCGTCTGTCTCACTGAGATCGCACCACTTGTGGTGGCAGCACTCAAAGCGAGCCTGCTGCCAAGTGGTATTGCGGTGGGTGTCCCTGGCAATATAACCGGCGGAGGTATCGCACAGCGCCTGCCGTGCCAGCACATTACAATCGAACAGCACTTTGGCCAGCACATGTTTCTCCTGCCAGTCCACCTGATTTTCCACCTCAATGGCGCCGTCTCTGCGGAACAGCCGCAGGTACTGGGTCCAGGTGGATTTATCTGTTTGCAGCACGGTCTTAAAAGTGACGCTCTCGCTGTCCTGTTCGATCAAAGTCAGCGGCTGCGCCACGGTCAGGGGCACTTGCTTGTCTCTGTAATTCGGCAGAATGTCCCATGCGTCATAGTTGCCGGGTTTATCCTCATAAAGAGTCAGTTTATTAAAGGCGCCGTCTGTCCACTCGCGCTGTATTTTCTTGTCATACAGGCTTGCAACGGGCCGTCCGCATTCAGACGAACGGTATAGAAAGGCGTCTCCACCCGATTGCCGTCCACTTGCAGCCAATCGCCGCGATAGGCGGTCTTGCGCAGGGGCCGCTGCCCAGGGGTGCCAAATTGGGTAACAGCCAGTTGCCTCGCTTGCCCATACGGGTGGCGGTACCCCGTTTGTTTTCCACAAAAGTCAGAGCATCATAAGTAAAGTTCAGCGGGTTAAAATAGCGGTTGCCGGTGCCGATTATGGCGTCCAACGCCGTCTCAATCTCTCGATAATCCGCCATGGCGTCCTGAAACACCGGGTGAATATGGGAGCCGGGCAAAATATCATGGAATTGGTTGATCAGCAGCTTCTTATAAAGTGCCGTGATCTCCGGTGTGCGATTCTCGCCACGCAGCACAGTGAGCATTTCCGCCAAGCGAAACTTATTTTCCAGCCGCCGATTGGCGCGCTTTAAGTCGCTCTTGGTGGTAAAGGTGCCCCGGTGCATTTCCAGGTACAGCTCGCCGTCCCAGGTCTCCAAGTTCTCGTTGTCCTTCAAATTCTTTTCCAGAAATTCGGCATGCCGCCCATGTGGGTGCACTTGGGCAGTACGGACACCTTGGAGAACCGATGCATCAGCTCGATCATCTCTTCCGTGCAGCCGGAACCGCCGTCACCGTAGCCAAACATATTCATCGTCTGGCCGCCGGTGTCCTTATCAATATACGCCTCCCAGTTGGCCTGAATTTGAGAGGGTGCGTTCCAGGTGATAAAGTGGGTGGGCGGCACGCAAGCCAGCACGCTGCTGCCGTCAATGCCCCGCCAAATAAAGTTGTTGTGGGGGAAGCGATTGGTATCATTCCAGGTGGACATTTTATTGCTGACAAAGTAGTCCACACCGCATTTTTTCAAAATCTGCGGCAGAATCCAGCTATTGCCGAACACATCCGGCAGCCACGCATTATTCACCCGCTTGCCAAACATACGCTGATAGGTCTGCTGGCCGTAAAGACACTGACGAATGAGACTCTCTGCCGCCGGGATATTGCAGTCCGGCTCAATATACATAGCCCCCACCGGCTCAAATTGCCCCCGGGCCACCTTCTCCTGCAATTCGGCAAACACATCCGGGTAATATTTTTCCAGTGTTTCATACACATAGGGCTGGGTGTGGGTGTACTTAAAGTCCGGGTAGCGATCCATCAGCCGCAGCTGGATGAGCACCGTGCGCAAATTCTTCTGCACCGCATGAATCCGCCGCCAGTAGTAGGCAATATCCAGGTGACTGTGGGCGATCAGCGCCACATCCCCGGCGCCTTTGTAAGTATCGTTAGCAAAGACCACATCATTAAGATACGCCTGACACGCTGCCACCCCGGTCACACCATCATCGGTAAAGTCCAGGCAGTTCATGGCATTGTTCAGCTCCCGGTTCAGGAACGAACGGTAATCTTCATTAAACAGGTCGCTGCCGGCAATATCCAGCAGCAGCTCAAAGTCATAGACCAAATCCTGCACGGCGTGATCCACAGTGCACAGATACGCACCCTCAAAGATTTGGCGGCAACCGCGAACAGACAGGCTCTCCGGGTTACGCTCATCATCCGGCTTGGAACGGTTATAACCCATCATCTCAAAATGCAGGGTCTCCCTGGTATCCGCATAGGGCGACAGCAGCATACGCTCCCGGTTTGGATCCACGCCGCCAACATAGCGGCCGTTGACCTTCACGCAAATTTCTGCCGCTGTTTTCAGAGAGAACCAAAGTTCCTGCCCCTGCAAATGCTTTGGCACCTGCATCCGCCGTCATAAAGGCGGTACCGTCCGGGGTGAAATACATATCCCCCCGCTTTAAGGGCCGTGGCTTACCGGGATAGAACTGGAAGTCCATTTCCGCCACCTGGCGGGCGTCCCGAATCATCAGGTTTTGGATCTCCCACTTTTCGCTGTAAATATAGCGTTTCAGCCAACAGAAGCGCAGGTCCGTCCATTCCTCCGGGCGCATAGAGCGCCGTTCCACTTTAATATGTGCCATACCTGCACCTCCTTAACGATCCTGAAAATAGGGTTTCTTCCGCACCGGCTCCACCGTCAGCTGCAAATGCAGATCCGTTGCCAACTGCTCTTCAATCCATGCCACGCACCGGTGAAGGATCAGGCACTTGGAGCACTCGCCACGAAAGCGCAGGGTCAAACGGTCACCCTCTAAAGATACAAATTCTACCCAGCCGCCGTCGCCTTGGATCTTTGGCGCCAGCACCCGGTCTATATATGCCTGTACGGCCTCTTTCTTCGCTGTCATATTCATTCTCCGATCATCTCTTTGATCTGTGCCTGCAAGGCGGACAGGCGGCTGTGGGCGGCTGCTTTATCCGGATCCACAATGGAGTAGTACACCTTGATCTTCGGCTCCGTGCCGGAGGGACGAACCGCCAACCATGAGCCGTCGGTAAACAGGAATTTCAGCACATTTTCCTTAGGGAGATCACCGATCCCCTTGGCAAAATCCTGTACCTGCTCCACACCGGCAAACATTTGATCCCCGCCGGCGCGGAAAGTCTGCATCAGCGCCCCGATCTTTTCGGCGCCGTCCTTGCCCTTCAGTACAAAGCTGTCCAGCGCGTCCAAATAGTAGCCGTATTTCTCATAAACAGCATGCAGCGCGTCCACCAAAGTCTTGCCCTGATTTTTATACCAGGCGGCCATTTGGCAAATGAGCATAGCGGACACCACCGCGTCCTTATCCCGGGCGTGGGTACCCACCAGGTAGCCGTAGCTCTCCTCATAGCCGATGACAAATTCCTTGTCCCCGGTCTGCTCGTAAGTATTGATCTTGTCGCCGATATACTTAAACCCGGTGAGGGTCTCCTCAATCTGCAAGCCAAAACTGCGACCGATATTCGCGCCCAGATCACTGGTCACAATTGTCTTGACCAGCGTAGATTTGTCGTTCAGCTGCGCTTTCTTCATGGTCAGTACAAACTGCACCAGCAGCGCGCCGGTCTGGTTACCGGTAAACAGCACATAATCGTCGCCGTCACGCACCGCAATGCCCACACGGTCACAGTCCGGGTCAGTGCCCAGCACCAAATCTGCTCCCTCTGCCTTTGCTTGCGCGATAGCCAAAGTCAGGGCGTCCTTTTCCTCCGGATTGGGACTGCGCACGGTAGAAAAATTGCCGTCCGGCAGTTCCTGGGACTTGACCACAGATACATGCATATTCCGCAGCACCCGTCGCACAGGCACATTGCCGGTGCCGTGGAGCGGGGTATAAACGATCTTCAAATCCGACGGCTGCGTGTATAGACTCTGTTGTTCCACAGCAGCGATAAAGGCGTCCAGTTCCCTGTCCCCTACCGGGTGGATATTTGCATGGTCGTTGCAAAAGGGAATGGCATTGTAATCGTCTACTGCGTTAATGTAATCCAGTGCTGCCGCCGCGTCTGCGGTGCACAGCTGGCAGCCCTTGGCGTCATACACCTTGTAGCCGTTATATTCCTTGGGATTGTGGGAGGCGGTGATCATCACCCCTGCGTCACAGTGCAAATACCGGGTGGTAAAAGACAGCACCGGCACCGGCACCAGCCGGTCGTACAGATACACCTGCAAGCCGCAGTTTGCAAAAATGCCCGCCGCCGTCTTGGCAAAATCTGCCGAGTTGTTGCGGGAGTCGTAAGCGATAGCCACTTTCAAGTCCGCCTTGCCAGTGGATTTCAAATAATTGGCAAGGCCCAGGGTGGCCTTACCTACGGTGTAGCGGTTCATCCGGTTAGACCCGGCGCCCATAATGCCCCGCAGGCCGCCGGTGCCAAAGGCCAGATCCTTATAGAACCGATCCTCGATCTCTTTTTCGTCCGTCAGGCTTTCCAGTTCCGCCTTGGTGTCCGGGTCGGCAAAGGTAAGCCACTGCCGGTATTTCTCTTTGTAATTCATCCTATCACCCTTTACTTGAAGTACATATAAAATTGGCATTTGATCATACCGTTATACAGCTTGCGCCGCTTGTCCGCCTTGCGGCCAAAGCACTTTTCAAACTGTTCATCCGGCGAAATGACGCCATAGCTCCAGCCCTTGCGAGGACTGAACTTCTCACCCATTATGCGATAGAGCCGCTCCGCCTCTCGAATATCCAGCATACGCTCGCCGTAGGGCGGGTTGGTCACCAAGGTGCCCCGCTCCGTTTGGGGGTTAAAATCGGCAATATCCGCCGTGTCCAGGTGCAGGTACTGCCCCACCCTGGCCCGCTTGGCATTGATGGCGGTCAGTTCAATGGCGTGAGGATCCAAATCAGACCCGAACGCCCGGAAATCAATGTCTGTCTTAATGCACGCGTGGGCACGGGCGCGCTCCTGCTTCCAGGCCGCCTCCGGCACGAAGCCCCAGCGATCGCAGGCAAAATTGCGGTTGATCCCCGGCGCCACATTGGCTGCCAGCATGGCACCTTCAATCAGAATCGTGCCGCTGCCGCAAAAAGGATCATACAAAGTGTGGTAATGCCGCAGGCGGGATAGGCTGCACAACGCCGCCGCCAAAGTTTCCCGAATAGGCGCGGCATTGCTCTCCGGCCGGTAGCCCCGCTTGTGCAGGCCGGTGCCGGTGGTGTCCAGCATAATGGTCACCTGGTCTTTCAGTATAGAGAACTGAATTTGGTGCACCGGGCCGGTCTCGTCAAACCAGCTGATGTGGTAGTCCTCTTTTAGGCTCTCTACCACAGCTTTTTTGATGATTTTTTGGCAGTCCGGCACACTGTGCAGGGTGGAGGAAATAGAGTACCCTTTCACAGGAAATGTGTCTGTACTGCCGATAAACTCGCTCCAGGGCAATCGCCGTACCGCCTGGAACAGCTCCTCAAAAGTCACCGCCGTAAAGCGATCCAGTACAATCAGAATCCGCTCCGCAAAGCGGCTGTTGATATTGGCACGGGCCAGCATGGCCTGGTCGCCATTAAAGAACACCCGGCCGTTTTCGGCGGTCACCTCCCGGGCGTCCATTTGTCTTAATTCCTCTGCCACCAAGCCCTCCAGGCCCAGTAGACAGGGAGCAGTCATTTGTAATTCCATAAAATTAAAGTTCCTTTGTTGCGTGCCGGGTCACATGGCAGCCTACATTCACCGCCACCGGCAGCCCGGCAATGTGGGTGGCGTAGGTCTCAATATTTACACCCAGCGCTGTGGTTTGGCCGCCAAATCCCTGAGGCCCAATGTCCAGTGCGTTGATCTTCTCCAGCAGCTCCTGCTCCAGCGCCGCATAGTCCGGATTTGGATTGCGTCGGGACAGCGGGCGACACAGCGCCTCCTTTGCCAGCAGGGCGCACTTTTCAAAATCGCCGCCGATCCCTACGCCGATCACCACCGGCGGGCAGGGATTGGAGCCGGCCTTTTGCACAACGCCCACAATGTAATCCACCAGGTCCTGCCGTGTGGCGGCAGGGGTAAACATACGCAAATCGCTCATATTCTCGCTGCCAAAGCCCTTAGGTGCTACTGTCAGCCGTACCCGATCCCCGGGCACCAGGCGGGTGTGGATCACGGCAGGCGTATTGTCGCCGGTATTTACCCGGTCAAAGAACGGGTCTCGCACGACGCTCTTGCGCAGCAGGCCGTCCGTATAGCCGGCAGATACGCCGGCGTGCACCGCCGCCTCAAAGTCGCCGTCAATATGCACATCCTGCCCAATTTCTGCAAACACAACGGCCATACCGGTGTCTTGACAAATGGGCAGATCCAGTTCTTTGGCTGCTGCCAAATTGTTCTCTAAATCACCAAGAATGCTCTTGGCCGTGGAATTCGGCTCCGCCTGGCGAGCACAACCGATACACTGTACCAGATCCTCCGGCAGCACTTTATTGGCTGTGATGCACAGCTGCCGCACCGCCGCGGTGACCACTTCTGCTTTGATCTCTCTCATACGCTTGTCCACCTTTTTGCAATAAAAAGAGGGCGCAGCAAAAAGTACTAACCTGATTGCTGCCCCCTTGTATTTGTTCTGTTTATTCCGTACCGGAAATGTCGTAAAACACGATCTCGTCGCCTTTTTACATAGCCCTTCTCCCGGGCTTTTTGCTCAATGTAGTCATCCTTATTGTCGGCGCCTACCACTTCTTCCAGTCGGGCATTTTCCTGCTGGACGGAAGCCAGTTGGGCAGTCAGGGTCTGCTTTTGCTTTTGCATGCGGCTAATGTCCGCAGACTGATTCACCAGAGTCACACTGCAATAGAGAAACAGCACCACCATAGGCACCACCAAAAGCAGGCGCAGGTACTTACTCCGCTTCATGGAGTTCTTCAAATTTTGAATCATACTCAACACTTCTTTGTTCCGGCGCAGCCGTGGCTGCGAGATGTCTTTTTTCTTTTCCGTTTTCGCTTTCGTGCGTTTAATTTATTATATAATATACTATATGGGGATTGCAATAGTTTTTTGCTTTTTCTTGCAGGATTTTCCGTTTTTTCGCCGATTATTGCGTTTGCCCGCCAAGCGCTTCCCCAGGCGTGCCCACAGGTGCCCGGTCAGCGTGCCCAGCGTAAAATATCCACAGGCAAAACCACCGCCGCATACCACTAGACAAAGGGCACGGATCACCCCGTCGGTGTAGGCCAAAAACAGCGTATAGCAACTAAAGGCGGCAACCAACCACCATAGCACATCCGCTAAAAATGTCGCTCGCCTGCTCCCCCACACGCTACGCCAAAACCGCAGCACATCATAGAAGAAGAAAAGCGCCACTCCCAATAGGAAAAAGGCCCATAGCGCCTTAACCATGGAACAGACGGCCAAACAATCCGCCGCCCTCCCGGTGCTGGGTATAGAACAGCGCCGTGACCTTGCCGGTGATCTGCATACTGCCGCACTCCAGGTCCAGCGCCTCCACATGCAGCAGCTCACCCTTTACTGTCAATTCCCCAAAATCCGTAATGACCGTGATTTCTTCTTCATTAAAAGCGTCCACATCGGTCACGCCGGTAAGGGTCAATTTTTCCCGATCGCACAGGGTCAGGCTGTGACCGGTTGTCTTTTTCTGTTCCATAAAAAAATCACCCGATAGAGCCTATGCGCTCCGGCGGGTGATTATGTCAGTCCAGGGGTTCGTACATAAGGGCGGCGTCCTCTTTCAGCGCGTGCTCCTGCACGGCCTTGACCAAGTAGGTGTGGCGGTTTTGGCCCAGAGCCACCTCAATCTTGTCCCCAACCTTTACATCGTAGGACGCGCGCTGCACCTTGCCGTTCACGCTGACGCGTCCGGCGTCGCAGGCCTCGTTGGCCACCGTGCGGCGCTTGATGATTCGACTGACTTTCAGGTACTTATCCAGTCGCATACTGACCTCCAAAAAAGACAGGCGACCCGCAAGATACGGATGCCTGCACATAAAAACAAGACTTATTTCACAGCGTCCTTAAGCGCGAGCCGGCCTTGAAGGACGGAACCTTTGCCTCGGGAATCTGGATGGTCTCCTTGGTGCGGGGGTTCAGGCCGGTGCGGGCAGCACGGGTCTTCACATCAAAAGTACCAAAGCCAACCAGAGCCACCTTTTCGCCCTCAGCCAGTGCGTCAGTGATGGAAGCCAACACAGCGGATACAGCCTCTTCCGATTGCTTTTTGTTAAGACTTGTCTTTGCCTCAACAGCAGATGCTAATTCAGTTTTGTTCATTTACATTTCCTCCATTTCCGATTGATCGGATAATATTTGTTTTGCTTCGTCCCAAAGGGCGTCCAGCGCCTGCAAGGAAGACGATTTCATCTCCATGCCGCGCTCCGCTGCCAGCTGCTCTACCAACACATAGCGGGAAAGGAACTTGTCCGTGGCTGCGGTCAAGGCCTCTTCACTGTCTACGCCGATAAAGCGGGCAATATTTACGCAGGAGAACAGCACATCGCCGAATTCGTCCGCAATGCTGGTAGGCTCTCCTTGGTCCAAAGCGATTTTGAGCTCGTTAATCTCTTCATCCAGCTTGTCCATTGCGACGGAGCAATCCGGCCAGTCAAACCCTTGCTTCGCGGCCTTATGCTGCACTTTTTGGGCACGCATCAGTGCCGGCAATTCCCGGGGAATACTCACCATGGACTGGCTGACTTTTTTCATTCCTTTTTCTTTTAACTTGGCAGCGTCCCAGCTGGCAAGTGCGTCGTCCGTATTCTCGGCCTTTACATCGCCAAACACATGGGGGTGACGGAAAATCAGCTTTTTGCAAATCCCGTCCGCTACATCGTTAAAATCAAAGCGACCTGCTTCTGCCTCCATTTGGGCATGAAGCGCAACCTGAAGCAACACATCGCCCAGCTCCTCCTGCAATCCCGCAGTGCTCTGCCGGTTGATGGCCTCAATGACCTCATAGGTCTCCTCAATAAAATTCTTCTTGATAGAAGCATGAGTCTGCGCCTGATCCCAGGGACAGCCGCCGGGGGCACGGAGCAGCGCCACAATGCGAATTAAATCCTCCGTATTATAGTGCTCTTTGCGTATAAAATCCAATGCCATACCGACGCCTCTTTTGATCAACTCGTTCCAAGAAATTATATATGATACAACGGGAAATTTCAAGTAGCCAAGCGGTTTTTTTTACCTTTCTCCGGCAAAATGCAGATCTTTTGTGGAAAGTGTACCAAAGAGCAGCAACAAAATTGTTAGAACTGCCGAAAATAAAACCGCGGATAAGACAAAATTCCAGGTATTTTGCAGCTGGGTAAAGAACACACCGGCCACACCTTTCACTGTCAGACAAGTAAAAATCACCGCTAGTATCGGCTTTGCGAACACCTCTGTCCGGGAGAATTTGACCTTGGTGATCCCACGCATCAGCACCAAACAATAGACGGAAAGAAATAAAAATGAAACGGCAGTGGAGACAGCCGAGCCGTAAAGATGGAACCGCCCATTGGGGATCAAAAGAAAGTTCAGCCCCACCCGCAGCACCGCCGCCAGAGAAAGGGCAGTAGCAGCCGTTTGGCATAGCCCAACGCCTGCAAAGCGAACACACAGGTAGAGGATAGAGCTGCCGGCAACGCAGTAAAGGCAAACCAAAACAGCAGTTGGTGGCACCCCAGTACCAGGTCCGGCGACGAAGTGCCGTAAAACAAAGACAGCACCTCATAAGAGAACAGCGCCAGTCCCCCACTGCCGGCGGCGCCTAAGATAACCGTATATTTCAGAATACCCGCATACAGGCTGCCAAAACGCGCGGACTGGTCCTGATAAGCACCGGACAGCGCCGGAACCGCCGCCACCCCCAACGCCATGGTTAAGGACGGCACCAGGTGGGCAAAATCCTGCACGGTAGAATACAGACCGTACACATAAGTAACCACATCTTTTTCCGCTACCTTGGTCAGCGACAGCGGCACTGCAAAGATTTGCTGCAACTGCGCCGTACCGCACAGCCCCAAACACATCTGTACACTGGCAGTATCTGCAAAGCCGGACAGGCTCTGGATCACCGTTGCCACCACCAGCGGCAGGGCAAACCGTACCAGCTCTTGGGTCGCGCCACCGGGCAACTGCCGCCGCGGCAGACGGTGGGGATACCGGAACCGATCGTACAGCGCCGCATACACCCAAGCCGCCAACGCCCCCAGGGTTACCCCCAGCATGGCGCAGGCTGCTGTTACCGGGTACATCATAGACAGAGCCGCCGTCTCGCTCTCTGCCCGATTGCCCAGTACCATGCCGGTATCTAAGTAAATTTGGTACAGCCGCCCCATAGACAGTTTAGCGAACAGCAGACCAAACACCATCTTGAACAGTGCTTCCAGTACCTGGCAAACAGAAGTCGGCACCATATTCAGGTGTCCTTCCGCAAAGGCACGGTGGGCTGCCGCCATGGCGGAAAAAAAGCGCCGTAGGCGCCAGGATCAGCACCGTATAAACCGCTTTTGGCGCACCGGCCACCAGCCGGGTGTACGGTCCGGCCAGCAGCACCATCAGTGCCGTGCCGGCAAGACCTACCCAAAAAAACAACCCGCAGGCACTGCGCTGCAAAGCGGCCACCCGGGCACTGTCACCGGTAGCACGGTACTTGCTCACCAGCCCGGACAACGCAACGGGAAAGGCGCCCAATGTGATGGCATGCACCGGCATAAACAGCGTATAAGCCGTAGAGAAATAGCCCCGTCCGGTGCCACCGATCAGGCCGGTCAGCGGGATTTTATACACCGCACCAATGACCTTAACGGCAGCCGTAGCTACCAACAGCAACCCTGCAGCGGACAGGTACTTTTGTTTGGTTGTCCGTTCCATTCCATCACCCGGTGTGAAAAAAGAGCAGCGCACAGACCATAGGGTCCATACACTGCTTTCTTCTTCCTCTATTTGCGTGGGGGTTAGGATACGCTCACATCGTCATCACTAACAGTGGTGACCGTCGGATTCTTGGCGGCCTCAAGCTCCGCCGTCAGCTGATCCAGCTTGGTACGCAGAGCGGTGATCTCCGCCCCACAGCTCTCCAACGCCTCCGTCTGCTGCAACTGAGGTTGCTGCACCGATTCATACGCCAGTCGGCCGTATCTCTCATACGCCTTACTCAGCTTGGCCTTTATATCCAGACACTCCACTTTTTTGCGGGACAGCTCCAAAGCCTCCGCACTTTTTTTTGCTGACTTCCTCCGTAAAGGTACGGGTACGACTCAACATATCGTCTAAATCAAAATTAGAAATCTTGGCACCGGAGAACACATCGTCCATATTGCCAAAAAAGATCACCGAATTTCTTAGCCATAATATCCCTCCGTATTGTTATTATATTACAGAGGGTAAAGAATTGCAATACAAGTTGCAAAGATTTTGTAGAATTGCGCTATACAATCCGCCGACAATGTCTATTTCAACCGTCTGTTTAATCATATTCCGCATAAAAGCCGGGTATGCGTTTTTTGCGCTCCAACAGGGTGTCAAAATCCCGAATGTACTCATAGGGGTATTTATAGTTATAGATCCGTTCGATCATACCGCTGTTTTGGCCTCGCAGCTTGGTTACCGCACCGGCGCCAACTGCCAAAACCGTGTGGGTCTCGTCCATCATATACACATTATAGAGACAATCATAACCCGGCTTGCACCAGCCTACATTCTCCAAATTGCCCAGAGATTTGCTCTGCCGGTACATGTAGTAGGGATAGTACCCGGCGCCGTGGAGGGTCTGCCCGGCGTAGTCCACCATATTGGACACAGTGAGCCGATCTTTCAAATCAAAGGTCTGTTCTCTTGTAACCATATAGGCAGAGGTTTTCAGAGCCAAGGTGTGCACGGTGATGGACTCTGCCTGCAAGTCCAGCGCCGTTTGAATACTGCGCTGAAAAGACGGCAGATCGTCCTCCGGCAGCCCGGCGATAAAGTCCATATTGATATGGTCAAAGCCGCAATCCCGCGCCAGCGCAAAGGCGTCCAGCGTTTGCTGCGCCGTATGGCGGCGACCAATGGCCTCCAACACCTTGTCGTTAAAGCTCTGGGGGTTAATGCTGATCCGCTGCACGCCGGCGGCTCGAATGACCTCCAGCCGCTCCCGGGTGACCGTGTCCGGTCGACCGGCCTCCACTGTGTATTCCATCAGGTGCGAAAGGTCAAAATTCTGCTCAATGGTGGTGAAAATGCGCCCTAAATCCTGCGCCGATAATGTGGTGGGCGTGCCGCCGCCGAAATACACGGTGGCCAGCTCCAACCCCAATTCTTTGGCGTACTTGAGGTCTCCTCCAGCTCCCGCAGCAACAGATCCACATAAGGGGTCATCAGCTTGTGGGTCTTTTCAATTGAATGAGACACAAAAGAGCAGTAAGCGCACCGGGTGGGGCAAAACGGAATAGACACATACAGAGAAAACGACTTTGGCCCGGAGCGAGCAATGGAGCGGTTCTCATGGAGCATCACCTCATGTGCCAACTCCGCCTTGCTTTTTGGGTCAAAAAGGCAGTCTGGAAGTGTGCAACCGCCGCATCGTCCCCCATTTGGGCGCACAGCCGGTGCATCAATTTAGCCGGGCGCACGCCGTACAGCACGCCCCAAGGGGGCGCAAAGCCTAATATACCGCTAAGCAGCCGATAAAGGGTAACGGACAGCACCAGGTGCTCCTCGTCTGCCGGTTCCGGCTTGGCTGTGGTCTCCCGGTACACATCGTATACCTTGGCAGACACAAAAAAGGACCCGTCCGTCTCCCGACGGGTGGTGACCACCACCGGGTCCTCCTCCCCCTCCAAACTGATCTTCTCATGGGGGAAGAAGGTGATGCACAGGTTCTTCATATCAAATTCATAAGGGTGGTTAATGACGCGTAAAATCATAATTTCTTCATATACGGGTTATGTTGCCGTTCAAAATTCAAGGTGGAAAAGCGATCGTGGCCGGGATAGACAGTGTAGTCCCCGGGCAGGGCCGCCAGTTTTTGCAGGCTATCCATAATTTCTCTACTGCTGCCGCCGGGAAAATCCGTGCGCCCGCAAGAGCAGAAAAACAGCGTGTCGCCGCTAAAAATACAGTGCTCTGTAATGTAACACACACCGCCGGGGGTGTGACCGGGCGTGGCCATCACGGTAAAGACCGTGTTGCCCAAGGTGACGGTATCGCCGTCCTGCACCAAAATATCCGCCTGCGCCGGCGCCTGAGAGAGGAACGAAAACGCCGCCAGCGACTTGCGAGAGGAAGTGAGCATCGGGGCATCCTCGGCGCTGATGACTACCTTGGCGCCGGTGGCAGCCTTTACCGCCGCCACGCCGCCGATGTGGTCAAAATGGCCGTGGGTCAGCAGAATATAATCCAGCTTGGCGTCGCCGATAAAATCTTTCATCTTGTCGCTGTATTCTGTGCAATCCACCAGGGCACTGCGGCCGCTGGCTTCGTCCGTAACCAGGTAGCAGTTGTTCTGCAACTGGCCAAAGGTAGCTGATTTGATCTGCATTATTTTAAGTCCTTTGTGTCAAGTATAATGGTCACCGGGCCGTCGTTTAGAGTGTCACCGCCATATCGGCGCCAAACACACCGGTTTCAATATGGGACACGCCCTGCTCCCCAGTGCCCGGGTAAAGTATTCGTACAGTTCGTTGGCCTGTGCCGGCGGGGCAGAACGGGTAAAGCTGGGGCTGCCGCCCGTGGGTGCAGTCCGCACACAGGGTAAACTGGCTCACCACCAGCACCCCGCCGCCAATGTCTAAGAGCGACAGGTTCATCTTGCCGTTTTCATCTTCAAAGATCCGCAAGTTGGCAATTTTTTTTACCAGCTTGTCTGCCTCTACTCGAGTATCCCCTTCGGCCACGCCCAGGAGAATCAACAGCCCCTGTTCGGTGGCGCCCATAGTCTTGCCGTCTATTTCCACTTTGGCGTGCTGCACACGCTGTAATACGGTAATCATCGTCCTGCACCTCGCTCAATATGATACACACTGGGTATCTTCTTCAAAATCTTGACCACATTTTCCAGGTGCTCCCGGCTGTTTACCGACAATGTCAAGGTGGTCAGGCAGTTGCCTTCGTTAATGGGTCTGGCGTTAATAGACTGGATCTTCACATGGGCCTTGGACATGGCGTTGGCAATATCCAGCACCAAGCCGTCCCGGTCAATGGCGTAGACTTCCAAGGTGGACATGGTCTCCACCTGCACAGAGTCGTCCCACCGAGCCTTGACCCAGCGCTCCGGTTCCGGGCACTCTGCCAAATCTCGCGGCACATTTACACAATCCCGCCGATGAATGGTCAGCCCGTGCCCCGGGTAATAAAGCCGATGATCTCCTCACCGGGCACCGGCGCACAGCAACGGGCCATATTGATCAGGCAGTTGTCGATCCCTCAACAATCACACCGCCGCTGCTGCCACCGGATTTGCGGGGCCGCCCGGCGCTTTTGCCGGTTGGGCAGACTCCTCCGCCTGGCGCCAGTTGCGGTTATATTCGTCCTTGATACCGGGCATCATACGGCTGATGACCAGCCCGCCATAGCCCACGGTGGCGTAGAAATCCTCCACGGAAGCGCAGTGCTGGCGCTCGGCGATCCGCTGCAAAAAGGCGTCGTACTGCTCGCCGTCCAGGCGGATGAAGTTCCGCCGCAGTTCTCGATCCACCTCAGCCTTGCCCTGGACGATGTTCTCGTCCCGCCGCTCTTTCTTGAACCAGGAGCGAATTTTGGACCGGGCTTCGCCGGTGGTCACCACTTTCAGCCAGTCTCTGGACGGGCCTTTGCCCGGCTGATTGCTGGTAAGCACCTCGCAGATCTCGCCGGTTTTCAGTTTATAGGTGATAGGTACGATCTTGCCGTTGACCTTGGCGCCGGTCATGCGGTTGCCTACTGCCGAGTGAATGGCGTAGGCAAAGTCGATCACCGTGGCGGCGCCGCTGGGCAAAGTCTTAATGTCCCCATTGGGGGTAAACACAAAGATCTCATCCGAGGACAGGTCGCCCTTAATGTTGCGCACCAGATCCTCAGCGTTGGTGGATGCCTCACCGGTCTCCAGCATTTTATGGATCCACTCCAACCGATTGTCGATGGAGTCCTTGCCGCCTTTGCCCAGCTTATACTTCCAGTGGGCAGCGATACCGTACTCTGCCGTGCGGTGCATATCCCAGGTGCGAATCTGAATTTCAAAGGGAATGCCGCCGGGGCCAAGCACTGTGGTGTGCAGGGACTGGTACATATTGGGCTTGGGGGTAGAGATATAGTCCTTAAACCGACCGGGCAGGGGCGTAAACATATCGTGCACAATACCCAAGGCATTGTAGCAGTCGATCATAGAGTCCACGATAATGCGCACGGCGTAAATGTCAAAGATTTGTTCAAAATCCTTGCCCTTGATATACACCTTGCGGAAGATTCCGTGGACAGACTTCACCCGGGAGGTGATCTGAACATTCTTCATGAGCGGCTCTAACTTGGCGCGGATTTGCGCCTTAATATCCGCTAAGAAACGCTCGCCCTCCACCTGCTTTAAGCGCAGGTTCTGCTCAATTTCCTTATAAGCAATAGGATCCAGGTAAAAAATCGCCAGATCCTCTAATTCCTCTTTAATGGCACGAATACCTAACCGATGGGCAATGGGAGCATAAATCTCCAGCGTTTCCAGGCTCTTCTCCCGCTGCTTATACGGGGGCCAAAACTTGGCGGTGCGCATATTGTGCAGCCGGTCCGCCAGCTTAATGATAATCACCCGCACATCCCGGTTCATGGCCATAAACATTTTGCGAATGTTCTCCGCCTGCACTTCCTCCCGGGTAGACAGGGGGATCTGACCCAGCTTGGTTACGCCGTCCACCAACAGCGCCACCTCCGGGCCAAACTCGCGGGAGATATAGTCAATGTCATAGGGCGTATCTTCTACCACATCGTGGAGCAGCGCGCCGATGATACACTCATTGTCCATGCCCAGTTCAAACAGGATTTTCGCCACCGCCACCGGGTGCATAATATACGGCTCCCCGGAACGGCGAAACTGCCCTTCGTGGGCAGAGCGGGCCAAGGAATAGGCCTTTTCGATCCGGGCGCTGTCATACTGGGGTTTCTTTTGAATTTCCGCAAAGAACGGCGCAAAGCCGTCGTCATAGGGCTTATGGTCCGCCGTCTGTTCCGGGGGCAGCTCTGCCGCTGCCGGCACCGGGGTATTGATTTTTTATTTTCCAAGGCTTGCACCCTCTCTCAGTTTTCGCAAAATGGGCGTGGCTTCCAAATCAACCTTGCCCGCAGGCTGTGCCAGGCGAATTTGGCTTTTACCACGGCGAATCAGTCCCGCCTGGTGCAGGGCTTTTAGCGCCACGAGCACCTGTCCGTAGGTTGCCCCTTTTTGCAGGGCAAAATACAGCTCCTCGGTGCCAAAATCCCAACCGCCCCGGCTCTTTAAGAACCGATATACCGCAGCGCAAACCTGCCGATCCGGGTACACCGGGTATTGGTGGGACCGTTTTGCAAAAAGGCTCTGTAATCGTAAAGCTCGTTAAAATACCGGTCATCGTCCGTGCCGCTGCGGCGCACATCTGCCGCCCGCACAGAAAGATAGACCTTTCCCTTATAGGGATTTTTAGAAATCTGTACCGCGCAGTCGATAAAATCACCGGGCACATAGGGGAAGTCTTCCGGCTTCACCCCAAACTGCACAATTCGCAGACGGCGACCCTTTTTCTCCGCCTCCAGACGCAAGTGCTTACCCTCTGCCCCCAGGGGGCTGACAGACACCAACTGCAAGTGAAACAGACCAAACAGCGCCGCCGGATTGTCTGTGCCACAAGGCCAGCAGCAGCTGCAAACTCTCTGCCAAATCTAAGGTCAAGTACGCCGGGGACAGCTTACAGTCCAGATGCAGCTGCAAAGCCGGCATACGAGGATACTCCTTCTCGGCATAAGCGTTGATGGCTTGGGCAAAGACAGGAATATCTGCCACTGCCAAGCCCATACCCGCAGCCATGGGGTGCCCGCCAAAGCGGGTGAGCACATGGCTGCACGCCGACACTGCCCGGTACAGGTCAAAGCCCTCAATGCTCCGGGCGGAGCCGCAGGCGGTGCCGTCCGCCTTCATATCCAGCACCACAGTGGGTTTGCCGTAGCGCTCTACCAGATGGGAAGCCACAATGCCAATGACCCCCGGATGGTAATCCGCCCCGGCCACCACCAGTACACGCTGGCGCAAGGGTGTCGGATCCGCAGCCAGCTTGGCAGTAATATCATCTATGATTTTACGTTCCAGCTCTTGCCGCAGGGCGTTATCGTCGCACAGCTGACGGGCGCGCGCCGCAGCCGTTTCTTCATCCTCCGCCAGCAGCAGCTCCAGCGCCCGCAGGGCACTATCCATTCGCCCAGCTGCGTTAATGCGTGGGCATAGCTTAAAGGCCACATCGGTGCCGCTCAGCTCTTCTCCGGCTCCGGCTGCCTGTAACAGCGCATATACGCCGGGACGGGGCTCCGCCTGCAAGGTGCGCAAACCGGCCTGCACAAGCGCCCGGTTCTCCCCTACCAAGGGAACCAGATCACCTACAGTGCCGATGGCAACCAGGTCGCCGAACTGCTCTAACAATTCCGCCGGCTCACCGTCATATAAGCAGCAAGCCAGCTTAAAGGCCACGCCAACCCCGCAAAAATCCGTAAAGGGCAGCTGATTGTCCGTTCTGTGTGGGTTCACCACGGCCTCTGCGCGGGGCAACTGCTCTCCTACCTGGTGATGATCGGTCACCACCAGCTGCATACCCAGCCGGTAGATATACTCTGCCTCGTCCACAGACGAAATACCGTTATCCACTGTGACAATCAGGCCGGTGCCTTTGGCGGCCAGGGTATCAATGGCGCCTTTGTTTAGGCCGTAGCCCTCTGTCTCCCGATCCGGGATATAGTAGATCACATTGCCGCCCATGGCTTCTAAAAAAGAGTATAGCAAAGCTGTGGCGGTCACACCGTCACAGTCATAATCTCCGTACACGCATATTCTTTCGCCGCTGTCCAGCGCCTGTTGCAGTCTGGCAGCAGCCGCCTCCATATCCGCAAAGCCCTCCGGAGCGCATAGCGCCTGACCGGGGTGGAGGAATTCCTGCACCGCCAGGTCGTCCGTCAGTCCGCGAGACACCAGCAAAAATGCCAAAAACGGGTCGATATTGAATTGTTCGCTAATGGCAGAGGCAGCCTCTTTGTCTGCCTGCCGGATCACCCATTTTTTATGCAGCATTATGTATTCTTATCCACCTGATGGAATTTTTTCAGATTGCCGGCTTTTTCGGCGCGCTTGTCCAGCTCCGCCTGAATATCCGCCGGGGTAATGCCCTGGTTGGCCATCATTACAAGGGTGTGGTAGATCAGATCCGTGATCTCATACACCGTCTCGTCCTTGTCGTTATTCTTGGCGGCAATGACCATCTCGGTGCATTCCTCGCCTACTTTCTTCAAAATTTTGTCGATGCCTTGGTCAAACAGGTAGCAGGTATAAGACCCCTCCTGGCGATCCGCCCGACGATCCAGAATCACCTGATATTCACGCTCAATCGCAGTCATTGAAATTGCCCTCCATCTTGGTATAAAAACAGCTGTGGTGCCCGGTGTGGCACGCGGCGCCGATCTGCTCCACCTGCACCAACAGGGTGTCGTTATCGCAGTCGCTGTACATGGCCACCACCTTTTGCAGGTGGCCGCTGGTGGCATGCCTTTATTCCAGAGCTCCTGCCGGGAGCGGGACCAAAACCAAGTGTAGCCGCTCTCCAGGGTGCGCTTTAAGGATTCCTTATTCATATAAGCCAGCATCAGCACCTGGCCGGTAGAGGCCTCCTGCACCACCGCAGGGATCAACTCGCCCTTGGCAAAATACTGCTCCAAATCTTCTGTCATTTGCAAATACCTACCGCTTCCCGCAAATCCAGCGTCTTTTTATAAATGCACTTGCCGCAAATGGTGCCATACATTTTCTTATCTTTCATCACCAAAATATCCGTAATGGTGGTAACGCCGCCGCTGGCGATCACATTGCAGCTGACCGCCTTGTTCAGCCGATCCAGCCCTTGCACATCCGGGCCGCTGAGGGTACCGTCCCGACCAATATCCGTATAGATAATGGTGGCAACACCCATCTTCTCCATGGCCTTTGCCAGGTCGATAAAGTCCATTTGGGAATCCTCGGTCCAGCCCTCGGTGGCCACCATGCCTTGCTTGGCGTCGATCCCTACGGCGATCTTGTCCCCATAGGCGTCTACCGCCTGCTGCACCAGCTCCGGATTTTTAAGGGCAACGGAGCCGAGAATGACCCGATCCACGCCCCGATCCAGGTAGAACGCAATATCCTCCATGGTGCGAATACCGCCGCCAACTTCCACTTTCAGCGGGGTGTGCTCCACCACCTGCAAAATCGGGTCTGTGTTTACCGGCTTCTTTTGCAGGGGTAGCCGTCCAGATCCACCATGTGCACCCAGGTGCAGCCCACCCGGGCAAACTGCTTGGCAGTCGTCAGTACATCCTCTGCCACCTGCTCTGCGGTGTCAAAATCGCCCCGCAGCAGCCGCACCGGCTTACCGTCCATAATATCAATGGCGGGAAAAATAATCATAAGTCGTTACCCTCTCTAATTTTTGTTTATAATACGCCCTTGGTAGACAACACCGCACCGCCGGTGGGCTGTACCGCTCCGTGCAGGGCGTGACCAACAGCCTTAAAGACAGCCTCAATTTGGTGGTGGGCGTTGGTGCCGTAAGGCACATCAATATGCAGAGTGATCCCGGCGTTCACCGCAAAAGCGCGCCAAAATTCCTCTGTTACGCAGGTTTCATAATCGCCGCACCGTTCCTGCTGGAATGTGGCGCGGAACACCAAAAACGGCCGATTGGACAAATCCAGATCGCACCGTGCCAGGCTCTCGTCCATCGGCACCGCAAAACTGCCGTACCGGGCAATGCCGCCAAAGTCGCCCAGCGCCTGGCGCAGTGCCTGCCCCAGCACAATACCGGTATCTTCTACCGTGTGATGGGTGTCTACCTCCAGGTCTCCCTGCACCGTCAGTTGCAGCCCAAAGCCGCCGTGCACCGCAAAAGCGGTAAGCATGTGATCAAAAAAGCCGTTGCCGGTGGACACGGCCACTTCCCCGCCGTCCAGACACAGGGTGGCCGCAATTTGGGTCTCTTTCGTATTTCGTTCTACCGTTGCCGTTCGCATAAACCGCACCTCTTATTCAAACCGTACTTTTATAGAGTTGGCGTGGGCGGTCAGGCCCTCCGTCTCTGCCAAAAGCATAATATCGTCCTTGGCCTTTTTCAGCTCTTCCGGGGTGTAATAAATAAAGGACGACTTCTTCACAAAGCTATCTACCGACAGGGGCGAAAAGAACCGAGCCGTACCGCTGGTGGGCAGCACATGATTGGGCCTGCGTAATAATCGCCCAAGGGCTCCGGGGACCAATTGCCCAGAAATACAGAACCGGCGTTATCCACCATACCGATATATTTCAGCGGCTCAGCCACGCACAATTCCAAGTGCTCCGGCGCCAATTCGTTCGCAAAATCCAGCGCCTGGCGCAAATTGTCGCACACAATGATTTCACCGTAGTCGTCAAAGGATTTTTGAATGATCTCCTGACGCACCAAGGTCTTGATCTGCCGGTCAATCTCCCGCAGCGTGTTCTTAGCCAAAGACTCGGAAGTGGTTAGCAAAATGGCAGAAGCCCGCATATCGTGCTCCGCCTGGCTCATCAGGTCTGCCGCCAAGAAAGCGGCGTCCGCCGTAGAGTCCGCCACAATGAGAATTTCGCTGGGGCCTGCCACCATATCAATGTCCACCACGCCGTACAACAGTTTTTTGGCCGTGGCCACAAAGATATTGCCTGGACCAACGATTTTATCTACCTTGGGGATTCGCTGGCACCGTAGGCCAGAGCAGCCACCGCCTGGGCATGCCGCCCACTAAGAACACCTTATCCACACCAGCCACCGCAGCCGCCGCCATAATATTGGGATTGGGATTGCCGTCCTTGCCGGGCGGGGTCACCATAATGATTTCCTGTACACCGGCGATCTTGGCGGGAACGGCGTTCATCAGCACAGAGGAGGGATACGCCGCCGTGCCACCGGGCACATAAATGCCTACACGCTTCAGCCCGCGAATACGCTGGCCCATAATGACGCCGCTTTCCTTGGTGGTCATCCAGCTTTGCTGGGCCTGGCGCTGATGGAAGTCATAGATATTTTGCTGCGCTTTTACCACAGCGTCCTTAAAGGCCGGGTCTACCTGATCTAAAAAGGCATGGATCTCGTCCTTGTCAAATTCGATTTTCTTAGGCACGCTGCCGTCAAACCGCACGGTGTACTCCCGCACAGCCTCGTCACCGCCCTCTTTTACACCATTGATAATGGTGGTCACCGCCTCGGTGATCTTGGGATCCGTCTCCCCTGCCCGCTGTTTCAGCTGAGCCAAAAGCTGGTATTCGACCACGCCGTTTGCTTTTGTGATTTTCATTGTTCTACCCTCTTTCAACCCACTTGCGCTGCCAGTTCAATATCATGCAGGAACGCCTCAATCTCGTCCTTGCGCAGCTTCATAGAAGCCATATTCACAATCACCCGCGCAGAAATGGGCATGATCTTCTCTACCACTTCCAGACCGTTCTCCTTTAAGGTGGAGCCAGTCTCCACAATATCCACAATGCCGTCTGCCAAGCCCAGGAGCGGCGCCAGTTCCACGCTGCCCTCGATCTTGATCACATCCACATCCATACCCTTGGACTTAAAGAATTCTTTAGCCACCTTAGGGTATTTGCTGGCCACGGTTTTGCGCTTGTAGCCGCTGAAGAAATCCGTGCCCTTCTTGGTCGCCAGGGCAAAGGCACAACGGCCGATATTCAGATCCAGCACTTCATAGAATGCACTGCCGTGCTCCACAATGGTGTCTTTGCCTACAATGCCAATGTCGCACACGCCGTGCTCCACATAAGTGATCACATCCGGCGCTTTGGACAGTACCGCCTCGTACGGATCCACCGGCAAGATCAACCGACGGCCTTTATTCTCCAGAGCCTCCGTGTTCAGCCCCATGGTCTTGAACATCTGCACAGACGCCTTTTCCAGCCGTCCCTTAGTCAGTGCAATGCGCAGCGGGCGATCCAAATTGATCTCCTCGTGGAGCACATCGGTCACCGCTGACACATCCACTGCAAAGCCGATAGCCGGTTTGTCCGTGCCAAATTCGCCCAGCAGATTGTCATACCGACCGCCGGACAGCACTGTCAGACCGCTGCCCTGCACATACCCGCGAAAGATCACGCCAGTGTAGTAATTAGAACGATTAACAATGCCCAAATCCAGCAGCACCTGCTCCTGCAAACCTGCAGCGCACAGCGTGTCGTACAGTGTTTTAATATACTGCAAAGAGGCGTCTGCGCCGCCCTCGGTATACAGTTCCCGTGCTTCGTCCAGCACCTCCGGGCCGCCAAACAGCCGGGGCAGCCGCCGCAGCACCCGGGTCTCTCTGCAATCCTCCAAGGTATCCAGCAAATCGCCCAGCGCTGCAAAGTTCTTTTGCTCGATCAAGTGGCAAATTTCTGCCTTTACCGCCGGTTTTACATTCAGATTGCGCAGCACCGCACCAAAGTACCCGGCGTGGCCCAACTCGATCTTAAAGCCCGGCACCGTGCTTTGCATAGCACGGCAAGCCAGCGTAATGACCTGAATATCCGCCGCCATAGAGCCGTCGCCAATAAGTTCAATGCCGCTCTGCGCCACCTCGTCGGTGCGCCCGGCCAGCTCCTTGGTGCGCACAAATACACTTTGATTGTAATAGAGCCGCACCGGAAAGGCGTCCTCCGACAGTCGAGTAGCCACCAGGCGGGCAATGGGCAGGGTGTTGTCCGGCCGCAGCACAGTGGTTCTACCCCTGTTATCCGTCAGCTTATACATCTCATCTGCATCCAGCCCGGCATCGCCGCTGTTGAACACATCAAAAAACTCCAATGTGGGAGTGATCACCTTGCGGTAACCGTTAGCCTCATATAACCCGGTCAGGGCGTTCTCTACCCGGCGGCGATCGTCGCACTCCTCAAACAGCAGATCACGGCTGCCCTCCGGGGTCACTTTTGCATATTGTTTCATGTCGTTTTCCTCACTTTAGTACGCTAATGTGGTAATATGCTACCACACAAAAGAGCGTTTGTCAAGCCCGGACTTAAAAGAGAGAAATTTGGTTGCTCTCCGGCAGGTCGCCCAGTGCCCCCGCCTCGCGCAGGGAGTCTACCACAGACTTGCCTACCCCGCTGCGTGCCATCAGATCATCACAGGAGATAAACTCGCCCATACCGTCGTCCTTGGCCTGGGCCAACTGTTTAGCCGCGTTCTCACCTACGCCGGCAATCGCGCTAAAAGGCAGACGGATCTTGCCGTCCTCAATATTATACACCCGCCAGTCGGACTTATAAATATCCACCGGCAGGAAGTGATACCCGCGAGCCAACATTTCAATCACAATCTGCAAAATGCCGTATGTGTCCTGCTCCTTGGCAGAGGCGTCGTTGCCCTTGCGCTTGATCTCTTCCATTCTGGCCTTCACCGCATCCTTGCCCTGAACCGCCGCCACAGCGTCCAGATCGCCGCCGCGCACGGTAAAGAACGCACTGTAATACTGCAAGGGATAATAGATCTTGTACCATCCCAAGCGCAGGGCCGCGATCACATACGCCGCTGCGTGCGCCTTGGGGAACATATATTTGATTTTATAGCAGCTGTCTATGTACCACTGCTCCACGCCCACTTCTTTCATGGCTTCCTCATACGGCGGCAGCTCCTTGGGCGCCTTGCCCTTACGCGTGTATTCCATGATCTTAAAGCAGTCCTTCTTACTTAGGGGCGAGGGTTTGCCGGTGCGCTGCTCATAGGCTTCCGCCTTATGGAGCAGATAGGTCATAATACCGTCACGGCAGCCGATCACATCAGAAATGGTGCACACGCCGTTTTTGATCAGCTCCTGGGCGTTGCCCAACCACACATCCGTGCCGTGGGACAGGCCGGAAATTTGCAGCAAATCGGAAAAAGTTTTTGGCTGTGCCTCCATGAGCATTCCCAGCACAAAGGGGGTGCCCATCTCCGGGATAGACAATGTGGAGGTGGGGCAGTCAATATCCTCCGGCGACACGCCGATCGGCTCCGTAGAGGTGATCATTTGGTACAGCTTGGGGTCGCACAGGTCCACATCCATCACAGGAATACCGGTGGCATCCTCCAGAAATTTATAAAGGGTGGGCACATCGTGACCCAGCTCGTCCAACTTCAGCAGCGTATCGTGAAGCGCGTTCTTAAAGTCAAAGTGTGTGGTATAGGTGCCCTTGCTCTTATCGTTAGACGGGTACTGAATAGGCGTAAAATCCTCCACCTCATACTCGTCCGGCACAACCACCATGCCGCCCGGGTGCTGGCCGGTGGTACGCTTAATACCGGTACAGCCATCCTTCAGCCGCTCAATCTCCGCCTTGGGGGTGGAGCCGTCCAAGCCCCGCTCCTCCAGGTACTTGATCACATAGCCAAAGGCGGTTTTTTCCGCCACGGTAGCCATGGTACCGGCCTTGAACACATGGGACTTACCAAACAGCTCCTCCGTGAACCGATGGCTCTGTGACTGGTAGTCGCCGCTAAAGTTCAAGTCAATATCCGGCTCTTTATCGCCGTCAAAGCCCAGAAAAGTCTCAAAGGGAATTTCGTGGCCATCCCGGTTCATAGGTATATGGCAATTGGGGCAGTCCTTAGGCGGCAGGTCAAAGCCGCTGCCCACAGAGCCGTCCTGTATAAACTCACTGTGCTTGCACTTGGGGCACACATAATGAGGTGCCAAGGGGTTTACCTCGGAAATGCCCGCCATGTGGGCTACAAAGGAGGAACCGACGGACCCTCGGGAGCCCACCAAGTAACCGTGCTCCTCCGAGTTTTTAACCAATCGTTTGGCAATAACATACAGCACGCCAAACCCGTGCTTGATAATGGAGTCCAGCTCACGCTGCAAGCGAGAGGCCACATACTCCGGCACCGGATCGCCGTATTTCTCCTTAGCGGTTTTCCAGCAAATGTCCGTCAGCTCATCGTCTGCGCCGTCAATGTGGGGCTGGAAGGTGCCGGGAGGAATGGGCACAATATCGTCGTCGATCATATCGGCGATCTTGTTGGGGTTATCCACCACCACTTCCTTGGCCCGGTCACCCAGGTAGGCAAAGTCCTCCAGCATCTCGTTGGTGGTCTTAAAGTACAGAGGCGGCTGCATATCCGCGTCCTCAAAGCCTTTGCTGGCCATAATAATGGCGCGGAACTTGGCGTCTTTTTATCAAGAAAATGTACATCGCCGGTAGCTACGGTCAGCTTGCCCAGCTTGTCGCCGATGGCGAGAATTTTGCGGTTAATATTGTTCAGATCCTCTTCTTCCCGGATCTGCTCATGAATTTCTTTATTGGAACGCAGCATAAAAGCATTGTTGCCGTTCGGCTGAATTTCCAAATAATCATAAAAGTCGGCGATTTTCTCCAACTCTTCGTCGCTTTTGCCGTGGAGAATAGCCTGGTACAGCTCGCCCTGCTCGCAGGCGGAGCCGATAATAATGCCGTCCCGGTGCTCTTTCAACGCCGACTTCAAGATCAGCGGACGGTTCTTAAAGTACTCAATATTGCTCTTGGAGATATGCTTATACAGTACCTTGCGCCCGGCCAGGGTGCGGATCAAAAAAATAATATGATACCGGGGGAAGTCCTTGAGCTTCATATTCATAAAGTCCGGGTACTTCTCGTCGTCTACCAGGTAACCCTCCATACCGCACAGCAGCTTGATACCGGCGCTCTTGGCTGCCTTACAGGCCTCCGGCAGTGCCTGCACCACGCCGTGGTCGGTGATCGCAACCGCCTTGTGGCCCCACTTGGCCGCCCGCTTTACCAAAGAAGTAGGTGAGGAAATGGCGTCCATCTCTGACAGGGAGGTATGCATGTGCAGCTCCACCCGCTTCTCCGGCGCGGTGTCCATTTTCTCCATCTTGGTCACGGTAGCCAACGAATTGGCCCGCAGCACATACTCACCGGCGTAGTTGTCGTACTGGTACATACCGCTGACCATCACAGTCTTGGCACTCTGGATCTTATTGATCACCGGGTCCATCACTTTATTGCTGTCAAACATCTTCACCGTCATGGAAGATGTGTAATCGCTGATATTAAAGGAAAAAATCTTGTTGCCGCCACGCTTGGTCTCCCGGGCCTCGCTGCACAGCACATCCCCCCATACGGTAATGTAACCGTCGTCGGTCTTGACCTCATTCATGGGCTTAGGCAATTCCCGAATAGGCTTGCCAAAGAAGCCATGCACCGTGTCGCCGTAGAGCGGCAGACCGCCCTGCATAGGCCGGTGCTCCACCTGCTTTTCCGCTTCTTCTTTCTTTTGTTTCTCGGCCTCCTGCTTCTCTGCCACCGCAGAGCGCACCGCCGCTTCTATATCATAGGTCTTGGCTTCTACAAATTCCACAGCCAGTTCCAAATCGAACAGCTTATGAATTTCCCGGGCCAGCAGCTTGTCCGTGCCCTTGGCCAGCAGCACTTCCCTGCCCCCCGTATTGCAGGTCGATATGCAGGGTGTTGCCGTTTACCGTAGCCTTGGCGTCCTTAAAGAAACCGTTAACCTCCGCATGGTGCCGCCGAATGTTGGCAATTAGGGAGGGCAGACAGTCCGCAGAAAACGCCGCCGAGGCATAATGAGGGGTCAGCACCGCCTTTTCCAGTCCCATTTGGGCTGCAATTTGGTCTGCGCACCGCTCCAGCTCCGCCGTCTCAACCAACGCCGGCAGCTGCAAAGCAATGTGCAGTTCCCGCCGATCGTGGTAAGTAGACATACCCACCACGGCCGCATCTGCCAACGCCAGGCGTCCCGCCTCGTCCATATAGGCGCCAAAATATTCAACAAATCGGTTCATTGCTTGCATTATAATTTATCAATCTCTTTCATCAATTCCGTTAGCAGTTGGTCCTCCGGGACTTTGCGAAGAATTTTGCCTTTCTTAAACAGCAGGCCCTCGCCGTCGCCGCCGGCAATGCCAATGTCCGCTTCTCTGGCCTCGCCGGGGCCGTTGACCACGCACCCCATCACAGCCACTTTAATGGGTTTGTGCACATCCCGCAGCTTCTCCTCCACCTGTTTTGCAAGCCCCACCAGGTCAATGCGGGTGCGCCCGCAGGTGGGGCAGGCAATTAAGTAGGGACTGTCGTTTTTCAGCCCAATGGCTTTCAGTATATCCATGGCGGCAAAGACTTCCTTCACCGGGTCGTCGGTGAGGCTCACCCGAATGGTGTCGCCGATACCGTGGCACAGCAGGGAGCCGATCCCCGCCGCAGACTTGATAATGCCCATACGCTCGGTACCCGCTTCCGTCACACCCAGGTGCAAGGGATAGTCGCACCGCTGCGCAGCCATCTCGTAAGCGGCGATCATGGTGGGCACATTGCTGGACTTAATAGAAATGACAATATCGTTAAAATCGAACTTCTCCAGCAGTGCTGCGTGGTACATGGCGCTCTCCACCATGGCCTCAGGGGTAGGCGCGCCGTATTTGGCTAAAATATGTTTTTCCAGCGAGCCGCTGTTGACCCCAATGCGAATGGGGATCTGCTTCTCTCTGCAAATATCCGCCACCGCTTTTACCCGATCGTCGCTGCCAATGTTGCCCGGGTTGATACGAATCTTGTCGATCCCTCGCTGGGCAGCGCCCAGCGCCAGACGATAGTTAAAATGAATATCCGCCACCAAGGGCACATCCACGGCGTTCTTGATAGGCTCAATCAGATCCAGCGCCGCCTCGTCCGGAATGGCAAAGCGGATCACCTGGCACCCGGCAGCCGCCAAAGCCTTGGCCTGCGCCACAGAGCCGTCAATATCAGTAGACGGCACATTCAGCATGGACTGTACCAGCACCGGGCTGTCGCCGCCCAGGGTGGTATTGCCTAATTTGATTTTTCTGCTTTTTCTTCTTTCCATTTTGCTCACCTACGAAAACAACTTGGTAATATCACTAAAGGTCACCACGCACATAAAGAGCAGCAGCAGCGCCAGCCCCGCCGCGTTAATGACCCATTCTGCCTTATCCGGCAGCTTTCGTTTGCAAATCCCCTCGCCCACCAGCAGGAACAGCCGCCAGCCGTCCAGCGCCGGAATGGGAAACAGGTTAAACAGCCCCACATTGATGGTGAGTATCGCCATCAGCCGCAGGGCGGAGTAGGCAGAGGTTTTCACCGCCTGGCTCACATAGGACACGGCACCCACCGGGCCGCTGATGTCTGCCAGGCCAAAGCGACCGGACAGCATATCCGCCACAGACAGGAACACCATGCGGGCGTAAGACACCGTTTGCATCACGCTCTCCCGCAGCACATTGCCCACATTCTTGGGCACACCGTGGAGCCAAAAGTCCATCTTTACAAACCGATGGCCCTCATATTCTTCCGTATCAAACTTGACCTGCAAGGTCTTTTTGGCACCGTCCCGCTTAACGACCACTGTCAATGTATCGTCTGCACTGCGAGACAGGCCGGTAGTCACATCGGTAGCAGTGTAAACCCGCATACCGTCAATGGACTGAATGGTATCGCCCACCTGCAATCCGGAGGCTGCGCTGGCGGCGTTCGCCTCAAACTTCGCCACCTGGGCAGTACCGATCAAATTGCTGCCGCACACAATCAGCACGGTCAACAAAAAGCCCAGCACCAAATTCATCAGCGCACCGGCCACCACCACAAACAGCCGAGCAGGTACGCTCTTTTTGTTAAAGGCGTTGGGATCTTCCGAGTCCTCCCCCTCGCCCTCCATTTGGCAGTAGCCGCCAAAAAGGATCCAGCGCAGGCTGAATTTGGTGCCGTTCCTTTCCCGCTGTATGATCTTAGGACCCATACCCACGGAAAACTCATTGACTTTGATCTTCATTAGCCGAGCGGCAAAATAATGCCCGCCCTCATGCACCAGAATGATCAGTTCAAAAAATAAAATGGCAATCAGAACGGGATATACCGTATGCCACAGGGAAGATAAGGTCACGAAACCGCCTCAATCACATAATCTCTGGCCGCGCGATCGGCCTGCAAAACATCATCCAGGGTGTAATCCGCCACTTGCGGGCACGCCTCCATGGCCGCCCGGTTCAGCACCGCAATGTCTGTAAACTTGATCTTGCCGTTTAGGAACAGCCGTACGCTCTCCTCATTGGCGCCATTGGCTGCCGCCGGGCGCAAACCGCCTGCCGCAATGGCGTCCTTGCACACATTGATACAGCGGAAAGTATCATAATCCGGTGCATAAAAAGTCAGCTTACCGTAATCCACAAGGGACAGCTCCTGCACCGGGCTGGGTAGACGCCGGGGATAGGTCAGCGCATACTGAATGGGAATACGCATATCCGGCACACCCAGCTGGGCGATAACAGAATTGTCTTGATATGCAATGGCGGAGTGCACCACGCTCTCCCGGTGCACCACAATATCAATGGCGTCAATGGGCATATCAAACAGCCACTTGGCCTCAATAAATTCCAGCCCCTTGTTCATCATGGTAGCACTGTCGATGGTAATTTTTGCACCCATATCCCAGTTAGGATGCTTTAAGGCGTCCGCCGCCGTCACATTCTCCAGCTCCGCTAAAGTCTTGCCAAAGAATGGTCCGCCGGAAGCGGTTAAGATCAGCTTCTTCACCGCGCCTTTTTCCGGGCTGCCTTGCAAACACTGAAAGATGGCGGAGTGCTCGCTGTCCACCGGCAAAATATCCACACCGTAGGCCTTGGCGGTATTGGTCACCAAGTGCCCGCCGGCTACCAGCGTTTCTTTATTCGCCAGCGCCAGGGTCTTTTTGGCCTGAATGGCCGCCAGCGTAGGCTGCAAGCCCACCATACCCACTACGGCGTTCAGTACCGTATCCGCACCGGAATACGTAGCACATTCGATTAGGCCGTCCATACCGGACAGTACCTTGGTACCCGTGTCTGCCACCCGGGTGCGCAGATCGTCTGCCGCAACCGGATCCATCATAGACACCAGATCCGGGCGAAACTCCCGAATTTGTGTCTCCATCAAATCAACGCGACGGTTAGCGGTCAGGCACACCACCCGGTAGCCGTGCATACGGCAAACATCCAGGCTCTGTGTACCGATAGAGCCGGTAGAGCCTAAAAGAGCAATTCCTTTCATCTGGTTACCTCTTACTTAGAAAAAACAGTCAGTGCCAGCGCATAAGTCACCGGCAAAGTGAACATAGAGGAGTCAAACCGATCCATGACCCCGCCGTGGCCGGGAAAGATCTTGCCAAAGTCCTTTACGCCGAAATTGCGCTTAAGGACGGAAGCGGACAGATCGCCCATCATGCCCAGGAACGATACCGGCAGGCACGCAGCCAGCAGCACTGTCACGGCAAATTCGTCCATCTTAAAGTCCGCCAGCCGATTATACAGGATCATGGCCACCGCATTCAAAATCAGAGAAAAGATCAAGCCGCCGATGGCGCCCTCCACCGTTTTCTTCGGTGAAATGTTAGGGCTCATCTTATGCTTGCCAAAGGCCATACCTGCCAGCTGGGCGCCGCTGTCCGTTGCCAAAGCGCAGATCAGGCCGTAGAAGATCAGATAAATGCCGAACTGCTCGATTTGGAACATATCCCGCAGCCGGATAAAAACGGAAAAACCAAAGGGCACCAGCGCCCCGGCAAAAACGGACACCGCTACATCTTCAAAGGTGGTATAGGCGTAGCCCTTAAGCATAGCCAACAGTAACACCAGCACCAGCGCAATCAGATACACAACGCCGGGAACCGCACCAATCACCTTGCCCCAAACGGCCTCACTAACCCAGGGAGTCAGCGCCTTGGCAGAGGCAAAGAACGGCACGCAGGCCGCATAGCCGGTAGCCACCACACGGATAAAGGTGTTCTCCACCTTGGCGCAACGCATAATTTCGTTTGCTGCCACAGCCGCCAGGAAGGCGATCACAAGCACCAGCACCGGGGTATTGATCTGCCACACCACCACAGCCAGCAGCGCCAGCAGCACCACGGCGGTAATCACTCTCTGTTTCATCTTTTTCTCCTCTTATCTTCCGCCGAAACGACGGTTTCTATTCTCATAGGCGTGAAGCGCTTCAGCCAGATCCTGCTCCGTAAAGTCCGGCCACAGCACATCGCTGTACCAAAACTCGCTGTACGCCGCCTGCCACAGAAGGAAGTTGGACAGCCGCTGCTCGCCGCTGGGACGAATCACCAAATCGCAATCCGGCACCGTGTATACATTGGCGGATATATCGTCCATGGTGATCTCCCGCTTACCGCTTTGCAGCGACCGGTTCACCGCCTGTACGATCTCCTGGCGGCCGCCGTAGTTGATCGCCACATACACCGTAGTACCGGTATTGGCGGCGGTATCCCGCTCGCCCTGGTCCATCAGCTGCAACAGCTCGTCGCTGATTCCCTCTCTCGAGCCGATAAACTTTAAGCGGATATTACCGGCCTGGCTAATGTCTGCCTGTGCCTCCAGCAAATAATCCTTAAAAAGCCGCATCAGGGCGTCCACTTCCTCCGGCGACCGCTTCCAATTTTCAGTAGAGAAAGCATAAAAAGTCACATAAGGAATGCCGATACGCCCGCAAGCCTTAGATATAGTGCGGAACACCTCAGCCCCCGCCTTATGTCCGGCAGAACGGGGCAAGCCCCGCTTTTTGGCCCAACGACCGTTGCCGTCCATGATAATGCCCACATGGTTGGGCAGCAGGGCAAAATCCGCGCTTTTTTGCTGCGGTGCAGCACTTTTTTGTTAAACAGTGCCATAAGCGACCTCCCCGTAAAACGCATAGACGGGCGAATGCCCAGCCGCCGTACACAATCCATTGTTGCGCACAGCCGCCGGCAACCGCCCTCCTTCAAGTAAGAAAACAGGGCGCCCCCATTTTCTTTAGCTATTGGTTAGATAGACAGCACTTCCTGCTCTTTTTTCTTGGCCGCAGTCTCTGCCTGCTTCACATAATCATCGGTGATCTTCTGCAGCTGCTCCTCGCCGTCCCGCAGATCGTCCTCGGTGATCTCGCTGTTTTTCTTCATCTTTTTCAGCTCATCCATAAAATCGCGGCGCACATTGCGGATGGCCACCTTCGCCTCCTCGCCGCGCTTGGAGATGTCTTTGGTCAGCTCCCGACGGTGCTCCTCCGTCAGCTGGGGAACGCCAAACGAATAACCTTGCCATCATTTTGCGGGTTAATGCCGATGTCAGAGGTGTTGATGGCCTTTTCGATCTCCTTGAGTGTGGAGGCGTCCCAGGGCTGGATCACCAACATTCTGGCCTCCGGCACGCTGATAGCGGCCATTTGGTTAATGGGGGTGGGCACGCCGTAGTAATCCACCATCACCTTATCCAGTACGGCGGGATTGGCACGGCCGGCACGCACGGCGGAAAAGTCACGCCCAAGGAAGTCATACACTTTTCCATTTTCGCTTTCGCATTGGTGTACAGTTCGGTCAATTCCATCTTTCTTTACCTCTCTTCGTTAGATACAAGCGTGCCGATCTTTTCGCCGGAGACGGCACGCACCACATTCTCCGGATCGTCCAAATTGAACACCAAAATGGACATATCGTTATCCTTGCACAGGCTAAAGGCGGTGGAATCCATCACCTTCAAATCCCGGTTAATGACTTCCTTAAAGGTCACCTGATCGTACTTTTTACAGCGTCTGCGAATTTATTGGGATCCTTATCGTACACGCCGTCCACATTGGTGCCCTTTGAGCAGTGCATCTGCATTGATCTCCACCGCCCGCAGCGCCGCTGCCGTGTCTGTGGAGAAGAACGGAGAGCCGGTGCCACAGCCAAAGATCACAATCCGCCCCTTTTCAAAGTGACGAATGGCACGGTTGCGAATATAAGGCTCTGCAATCTGGCGCATTTCAATGGCCGTCTGCACCCGCACATTGGCGCCCAGCTGCTCCAAAGCGTCGCACAGAGCCAGCGCATTCATTGCCGTTGCCAACATACCGATATGGTCCGCACGGGTACGATCCATATGTTCGCTGGAGCGGCCACGCCAAAAGTTGCCGCCGCCGACCACAATGCCGACTTCCACGCCCAGGTCAGCTACTTTCTTTACCGCCGTGCAAATCTTAACCACCGTGTCGTTGTCGATCCCGGTGCCTTTTTCACCGGCTAGCACTTCGCCGCTGAGCTTTAACAAAATCCGTTTATATGCTGTTGCCATACTTTTTACCTCCGCCGTTTCAGCAAGCGCCGCAGGCCACAAACACGCCTGTGTACACACTTACTCACTGTCCTCTATATCTTAATATATTTTTAGCATAAAGTAAATAGAATTTCTGAATTTTAGAAAAAACAGGTAAAAAAAACAGACGAAAGATCAAATGTCTTCCGTCTGTCAAAATAAGGCTTCCTATCCTGTGGTCTTCGGTGTCTCCGGCGTCTCCGGCTCCGGCTGGGTCAAACCGATCCCGGCTTGGAATCGCTGAATCAGCACATAGTCCCGCAGACTCACATAGCCGTCATTATTCACATCGTAATAGTATCCCAATAGCTTATCTGCCGTGCGGCCCATATTGTCGAAGAAATAGCTGGCCACATTGGAAAGCGTGTTGGTACGCGTCGTGGCGCAGCGGCTGCAAGTATAGGTGCAGTTGGTGCCGTCGCAACCGGAAAACTTAAAATCATGGCCATAGGCGGGCACCACATTGGTGCGCGTAGTCTTGCAATAGCGGCAGGTGTCAATAGAGGAACCGGTCATTAGACAGCTGGCCTTGGCGATCACCCGGGTATCATAGTAACCGTCCACCCATTCTACATGGACCTGGGTGGTGTAAGTGTCATTGCACACGCTGCAAACATACGTATCGATCCGGTGACCGGTGGCGTCTGTTTCACCCTCCGTGCACTGATAATCGTGCCCGGCGGGAATACTCTCTGCAATGCTTTGGTGACACGCGGTGCACACACCAGTCTTTTGACCATCCGTGGTACAGGTGGCAGGTACAACCACCGTCCACTCCTTCGCCGTATGACCCGGTGCAGGAATGTTGATATATTGCAGTGCGGTGCATTTGCTGTTCTTGGTGGGTTCTCCACCGAGCAGCGGCGGATCAGTCGTCCGGTGGTGGTACAGCCGGCCCGGTCAGTACCATGTCCGTATAGCAGCCGTCCTTCCACACATAGTTGCCGTCCTCGTCCCGCACATGGGTGGTACGAATGGTGTCCGTGCTCTCATCGTTGCACTTGGCACAGCGCAGGTATTCAAAAATATGGCCGTTTTTCTCGGATTGATCGTCGGTTTGGATCACTTGCAGATCATGGCCGGTGGCAGCAATATCCTCGGTGCGCAAATATTTCAGGCACTTAGAGCAGTACACGTCCTGCTTGCCCTTGGCAGTACAGGTGGGCTTCTGGGTTACCACTGTATACGTCTCGGCGTGGTCGCATCCGCTGTCCGAAGCAACAAATTTGTATCCTTTTTTCTCGGCGTACGCCTGGGTGGTGGAGCCGCTGGAAGCATGGAAAGTCAGTGAGGACTGGCAGTTGGCAAAAGGATCCAGCGTGCCGTAATTCAAGTTAGGATTCTCCACAAACACATCCAGCAAAAAGCTGTTGTCAGAGAAGGCGGTTGTACCCACGGAAGTGATTTTCTCCGGTAAAGTGATGGTCACAAACTTGCAGCCGGCAAAAGCGGAAATGCCGATCTTGGCACACTCCTTCGGGAAAGTTACGCTGTTGATCCCCGCCTTGCGAAACGCAAAATCGCCAATCTCCGTTAAAGTCTCCGGCAGACGCAAAGTTGTAAATTTGGCATCGTCCTCAAAGGCGTTCAGACCGATCTTAGTGATTTTGGTATCCTGTAAATTGACGGTGGACAGCGCCGTACACCCGGCGAAGGCATAACGGTTCACCCCCGTAACGGTAGAGGGTAAAATCACCGTTTGAACAGAGGTCATCTCAAAAAACAGATAGTTACCCAACACCGTCACGCCTTCGCTGATCACCACCCGCTTAATGGAGTCACGGGAATTGTACCAAGGGCAGCGCTTTATAGAGGAACCAAAGTTAACATTCATATTGGAATAGTTATTGGTGGCGCCGCTGCCGGTAAGGGTCAGCACCCCGGTGCCGGTGTCAATATTGTATTTAATATTATCGCCGCAGCTGCCGCTGGTAGCCGCCGTTGCCGCAAAGGCAAAAAGACGCGCCGCTACCCAGCACGGTGCTCAGCATGACGATGCTTAAAATCACAGATAGCCATTTTTTCATGCTCAATCCTCCAAAAAAAGCATAGGACCGCCGTCTGCACACACAAGTGCAAAGGCCTTTGCTTTCATCATACCACAAAGCTCCCGCCTGTGCAAGGCGGGAGCAGATTTGGACACCGGTGGCAAAAGCGCACCGGATTTTAGCATTGTAGATCACATGGCACATTTTTTACAGGGCGTATGGTTCTTTTTCGCCTCTTTCAGCGTGGTTTTAATGGGATGCTTTCCGGCGCAGCTTTTATATAATGATACTTTTTACCGGTGGGCGAAACATACACCGTATTCCCCTTTGGCGCCGATTTCTTTGCAGTGCCGGTTGTCTTCGATTTGCTCCAGCTGCTGTAATATTTGGTGCTCTTGCGGCCGGTTTTCACCGTCTTATAGGTGCGCACACGCACATAGTATTTTTTGCCGTTTTTAAGTCCGGTGATGGTTTTTTTGGTGGTGCTGTTTTTACTCACCGTGACCGTCTTGGCGTTCTTAAAGTTCGACGATGTACTGTACTGGATTTGATACCCGGTGGTTTGGGCGGTCTGCTTTTTCCAAGTTACGGTAATTTTCTTTTTCCCGCCAGTCACTTTGCTGATCGATGTGCCCTTTGGCTTGACGGTAAAGTACACAGTGCGCGAGCCCTTGTATCTACCCTTCAGTTTCACCTGTACGCCATAGCGCCCAACAGCCTTGCGCCCTTTCGGATAGTTCACCGTGTAATCAGCACCTGCTTTTAACCGTTTGCCGGTACTGTCTTTCACGGTCACCGACGGTTTTTGCACCTTGCCGTTATAAGTATAAACCGTCTTTGCCAACTTGGGCGCTGACACCTTAGCAATCTTTGCAGCAGAAGTGACCTTTGTGTAACCGCAAGCCGTACAAACTGCGCTAGTTTGCGCGCACCCATCTCCGTTAAAGGATGCCGGCGTGGTTTTTGTAACTTTCTTTGTCGTCCTATGCTTGCACACGGCAGCGCTGCCTTTTTGGGTTGTGGCCTGAATTCCACTGTTTTGCACCTGCATCTGAATGGTGCCCATTTGATCCGTTCGATAGATTTTGGCCTTAACCGCCTGCAATCGCTGCAAAGCTTGGGCCGTAGGGTGGCCGTAACTGTTCCCTGCCCCTACGGAGATTGCCGCGTACTTTGGTGCAGCTTCTGCAAGGAAGGAGGCGGAGGAAGACCCGGCGGAGCCATGGTGCGCCACCTTCAGAATATCCGTTTGCAGATCAGTACCGCTGTTCACCAGCGACTGCTCCACTGTGGACGAAATATCACCGGTCAGCAACAAGGAACGATTGCCGCACTGCACTTTCAGCACCAGAGACGCATCGTTGGCGTTCTCTGCCCCTGTGCCGTCACTAAGTACCTGCACAGTGGTGCCGCCTACCTGAAACCGGGAATTCGCAGTCGGGTTCGCCGCTTTGCTACCGGGTTCGCTTTTTATGGCAGAGAGATAATTCTTATAGCACTTTGTGTTGGTCTTGTACGGCGAATAATAAGAATAATTCACCTGAAAGCGATTGTAAATTTGGGGTAACCCGCCGATATGGTCCTCGTCCGGATGGCTGGCCACCACATAATCCAAGGTAGAAATGGATTTGCTGCGCAGACAATCCTCAACCGCTTGGGCATGCACAGCTTTACCTCCATCCACCAGCATTCGGTGTCCGTTGCTTTCTACCAGAATACTGTCGCCCTGATCGCAATCAATAAAAGTGACTGTCATGGACGGCTGCGCCCCATTGGCCACCGCTGAACTGCCTACCGTCAGCCCCAAAAGCAGCAAAGCGCTGCATATTATACTGCCAAATTTTTTCATTTCGTCGTCCTTCTTTTCTTTGTATTGAGTTTCATTATATCACATTTTACTTCTTATTGCAACCGCTATTCCCGGCGCAACGCCAACATCAGCACCAAAACGCCGAACAGGCGCAAAGGCTTTCCGGGTAAATTTGATTATAACGCCGCAAAAAAGCGCTCGGTACAAACCGAGCGCTTTTCTTTTTTATTCGCTGCAAAGCAGATTAAAACCATTCCTTCTGCTGCGCTTCATAAGTTTGATAAAATCCCTGATCTGTTTTCGTTAAATAAATGATACCCTCAATAATACCGATAACTTCCATAACAGCGGCTCCGATGCCAAAGGTCAGCAAGCTCACCAGCAGCATAATCACGCCGGACTTAGTATAGCCCAGATAAAACTTGTGGATACCCAAAGAACCTAAAAGAATCGCCAACAAACCGGCGGCAATCTTACTCTTTTGCGGCGCTTGTCCCCCAAAGGGCTGCTGGTACACAGGGTTGGGGCCTGCTGAGTAATAAGCATTTTCATTTGGTTGATACGCAGTCTGCTCCGCTTGCCGGCCGGCATTCGTCGGGTTCACACCGGCGCCGCACTGTGTGCAATAATTTGCGCCCTCCTCTATCGTGGCGCCGCAATTTTTACAAATCATATTCTCTCCTCCGTATTTATCTAAAGTCCAACAATGCTGTGCAAGTACAGTATATAAAAATGCGATATTCTTGTCAAGTAGCCGGCAGCGTGGTTACCAAATCCATACCGCCCAATGTGGTCGCCGTCGGCGTGCCTTGCAAAGTGCTGCGGGAAATCAGCGAAAACAACAAAACAACCTATCCAAGATACAAGGATTTGCATTTATAATCAAAGGACAAAACAACCCCTGTCCACACTCGCGTGTGGGCAGGGGTTGTTTTGTTATGACTGAAGTAATTGTATACGGAGTTTATTTTCTTTCAATTTTTGATTCTATATTGAGGATCCTGCTACTTAAACTTCTCAATTGCATCAATTTTACTGAAAGCCAAAATAACAACCACTCCACCTGTATTCACTACACGATCGAAATTAACTTATCCAATATTTTTCTCCAAACCACATTAAACCATTTTGTTTTGCCAAACCACCTTACTAATATTGGACTAATCGCATAATACACTTTGATGAATAATCTGCCAAAAATATTTTTGAAAGTTCGTTATCTCTAAAATCACGAAGCACGAGCACCTCGGGCGCATCATAAGAACCATATACACAAGTGGCAATATAACAGCCTTCTTTTTGATTAGCGGATTGTGTTGCCGGTTTTCTCTTTTTGCTCCAAATGTCATCCTCCTCGTCCTCTAACAGCATCTGCTCCATATTATCATCGTCATAGCCCTCACAACGACCACTGTACCCGAATGTGTTTTTGAAATTCTTCATCCAATTCATCCTGTTTCATAATCATTCTCCAATAAATCCCGAAAACATTCCAAGCTCTTTTAATTCGCTTTTATTGAATTTCCACAAGAAGAAATCAATTTTTTTAACCGGCGATATTTTGTCGGAATATTCCGGGTAATAAGAATCAAACAAACGAATGGCCTCTAAGTACCCTTGTGTTTGAAAATAATCGTGATATTTGTCCGCCAGCTGTTTATAAATGCAAACCGCAATATTGCATTGTGATTCTTTATCTTTAATACTCGGTACAGAACGAATACCCAAATTCAATCTAACATTTTTATCAAATATAGGCATCATTGGATTTATAGTATGTAACATTTTTGAGCAAAAAGATGTTTCAATCCTATTTGTTTTTTCGAGAATATAGCGTAAGCATGTTTCAAAGTTCAAGTCCTTGTTATGCTTATTTTCTTCAAAGAATCCATAAAAATATAATTTTCGTTCTTTTTTTCATTCTCCTGACAATATAAAACTTGTCAATTGCTTTTCTGCACGCATCATCAGGATTATTCAAATCGCTTTGGTCAAACAAGTTCATTATTTCACTATACAATTCAATTCCTTCATGCATTTTTTCCATTTGTGCATGCAAAAATTGTTTTTCCATAAGGCCTCCTTGACACATTCATGATCGTCATCGATTTATTCGTGCCTCTTAACAAAGCATAAAAAACCTGCCAAAACAGTGAGTTCTAACAGGTCTTAATAAGTTATGCAATGTTCAGTTAAAATCGATTAGCCGTTGATTTGCTTTGCGATCTCTTCAGCGAAGTTCTCCTCGCGCTTTTCCAGGCCCTCGCCCTTCATCATACGCACGAAGCCGGTGCACTTGATTTCCGTGCCCAGCGCCTTAGCCACATTGTTAATGTAGGTCTGTACATTCTCGTGGTTCTCGGCCTTTACGAACTCCTGGTCTACCAGGCAGTTCTCCTTGTAGAACTTGCCCAGCTTACCGGCAGCGATCTTCTCCAGCACCTGCTCGGGCTTGTTAGCCATCTTGGGATCTTCCTTCAACTGTGCGGAAAGAATGCCCTTCTCGTGCTCGATCACCTCAGCGGGAACGGAAGCCTCATCCAGATAAGAGGGGCCCATAGCGGCGATCTGCATAGCCACATCCTTGCCCATTACCTTGAACTCGTCAGTCGCGGCCTTGCTCTCGTCAGCCACATCAAAGCCAACCATAACGCCTACGGAACCGCCGGCGTGAATGTAGGTGGCCACAACACCGTCCATCACCTCAAAGCGACGGATCTTCATGTTCTCACCGTTGGACAGGATCAGGTCGTTCAGAGTCTCGGTCACGGTGCGGTCGGTGCCGTCATAAGCGGTAGCGCACAGCGCCTCTACATCAGCGGGAGCGGTAGCGATAATGGTGCGCGCCACGCCCTTTACAAAGTCCATGAACTTGTCGTTCTTGGCAACAAAGTCGGTCTCAGAGTTGACCTCAACGGTGACAGCCTTCTTGGCAGCCTCGTCATAATAAGTGTACACAACGCCCTCGGCAGCGATACGGGCGGACTTCTTCTCGGCAGCAGCCAGACCCCGCTCACGCAGGAAGTCGATTGCCTTGTCCATGTCGCCGTCTGCTTCGGTCAATGCCTTTTTGCATTCCATCATACCAACGCCGGTCTTTTCACGCAGCGCCTTAACATCCATAGCGGTAAATGCCATTGTGTGTTCCTCCTTGAATTCAGTCTAAAATCTATCGGCAGAATTACTCTGCTTTGTCAGCCTTGTCTGCTTTCTTTGCGGGCTTCTTAGCCGGTTTTTTCTCCGCAGCGGGAGCCTCGGCAGCCTCGTCGGCAGTGTCCTTACCGTCACGGCCCTCGATCACAGCGTTAGCCATTGCACCGGCGATCAGCTTAACCGCACGGATAGCGTCGTCGTTGCCGGGGATCACATAGTCGATCTCGTCCGGATCGCAGTTGGTATCTACGATAGCCACGATGGGCAGACCCAGCTTGATGGCCTCAGATACAGCGATGCGCTCCTTGCGGGGGTCAACGATGAACATAGCCTGCGGAATCTTCTTCATCTCGGTGATACCGCCCAGGTACTTCTCCAGCTTCTCAAGCTCCAGCTCCAGACCGGCCACTGCCTTCTTGGGCAGCATATCAAAGGTGCCTAGTCCTCAGCCATAGCCTTCAGCTGCGCCAGACGAGCCACACGGCCGCGAATGGTCTTAAAGTTGGTGAGCATACCGCCCAGCCAGCGTGCGTTAACATAAGGCATACCGCAGCGCTCAGCCTCTTCCTTAATGGACTCCTGGGCCTGCTTCTTGGTGCCTACGAAGATGATCTCGCCGCCATCGGCAGCCACATCGTGAACGAACTTGTAAGCCTCGTCCAGCTTCTTCACGGTCTTCTGCAAGTCGATAATGTAGATACCGTTACGCTCGGTGAAGATATACTCCGCCATTTTGGGGTTCCATCTTCTGGTCTGATGGCCAAAGTGCACGCCTGCTTCCAGCAGTTGCTTCATAGAAACTACATTTGCCATAATTTAAGTTCCTCCTTTAGGTTGATCCTCCACCGTGCGGCATGGCAACGCCCCGTACATAGCACCAGGGGCAGACCGCAACGGTGTGCGTATTCCGTGCATTGCATATATTTATAAATTTATATATACCACACGAATGCCGTAATATAATAGCACGCCCGGTGCAAAAAAGCAAGAAAAATTTTCAAATTTCCAGCCATTTGCCGGACAAAATCAAAAATGCCGCACCTGCCCCAGGGCAAATGCGGTATTTCTGTTTATTTTTTATGCTTTTTGCCACTTTGCTGGTGGATATACAGCCGCTCCACCTGGTCGCGGGCAAAGTCCTCGGCGCTGTCGTCCAAAGGGGTCAGGACAAAGCTCGGATCCCGACGGCGCATGGCCGTCTCAATCAGCTTGTCTGCCAAAGCCGGGTTCTTGGGCAGCACCGGGCCGTGAGAATAGGTGCAAAATGTGTTTTTATAGTGCACGCCCTCGGTGCCTAGTCCCGGCCGTTGTTGCCGTAGCCGGACACCATCTTGCCCAGGGGCGCCACGCCCTTGCCCAAATAAGTGCGCCCGGAGTGGTTCTCAAACCCGATCACTCGGCCGAATTCCGTATCAAAGGCGTAATTGCCAATGAGCCGCTCTTTTTCGCCCACGGTGTAAAAATCCACCGCGCCGATATAATCCAGCCGCTCGCCGGTATACGTCTGGTAATACTTGCCCAGCATTTGGTAGCCGCCGCAGATCGCCAGCACCACGGTGCCGTCTGCCACTGCACGGCGGATTTCCTCGTCCTTGCCCCGGTGCAGGTCCTCCAGCAGTACCTCCTGCTCAAAGTCCTGGCCGCCGCCGATAAACAACAGGTCGTACTTGGTATGGTCAAAGGGGTCGCCTACGGAGATCTCGTCTACCGTCACCTGGATTCCCCGCTGCCGACAGCGATATTGCAGGCACATAATATTGCCTCGATCGCCGTACAGATTCAGCAGATCCGGGTACAAATGCGCAATTCTCATTTCCAAAACGCCTCCTTGCCGAAATGCTCCGCAAACTTAGGCCGCATAGCCATCATTGCCGTATAAGTGGGCACCACAAACACATCGCCCTTGCACCGGAGCACCGTTTGCAGCACATCGTCTGTAATTTCTGCATCCATTCCGCTGTATTTCAGCCGCAGGGCCATATCGCCGCTGCGCTTGCCGGCAGCATAGATCTTGCCGTCCGCCTGAATATCCGCGTCCCAGATCCAGCTGATGTCCCGGCCGTCCGCTGCATTGTCGTTCAGGCAAAAGATCACCGTCTTGTCGCCCTTAAACTGGCTGATATAGTTGCAGGTTTGGGTCAGCCCCGCCGGGTTCTTCACCAGGATCATCCGCACATTGCCAAACTTCTCCATCCGGCCAAAGGCGCCGCTAAAGCGTTCCAGCGCGTGGAGCGCCGTCTCCCGGTCAATACCCAAACTCACCAATGCGGCCAAAGCGCCGATGCCGTTATAGATATTGTACACACCGCCCAAGTTGATCTTCACCGGTGTGGTGCCGTTTAACATAACGGTGCTGCTGTCCGGCGTAGTCTCCACAATATCCGTTACATTATAATCCGGGGTCTCCCGGCAATAGCCGCAGCCGGGGCAGCGGTATTTGCCCAGGTGTGCATAGGTAAAATAGTCATATTCCAGCTGGTGCTTACAGTGGATGCAACGGGTGCCTAGTCCCGCACGGCGGATGTTTGGTCCAGAGGCACACTGACCCCGTAGGTCACCGTGTTCTCCCGCTTCAAGGTATTGGTCAGGGAGCAGTCGCCGTTGATCACCAAAGTGGCCTCCGGCAAATTGTTCACCGATTCCTGAATGGCGGACAGCGTGTGAGACACCTCGCCGTACCGATCCAGCTGATCGCGGAACACATTGGTCACCAGCACCACCTTGGCTTTCAGGTACTTACTGACGGTACGAAAGGCGTTTTCGTCGCACTCAATGACCGCATACTCCTTGGTGCACTTGCCGCTATTGGTAGAATTCAGAATAAAAGAAGTGGTGATACCGGTAATCAGATTGGCGCCGGAGCGGTTGATAAAGTAGGACTTGCCTGCTTCTTTCAGTCCCTCCTCCACAATACGGGCAGAGGTGGTCTTGCCATTGGTGCCGGTAATCACGATCACCTTGACCCCCTGAGAGAGCTTGGCCAAAATATCCCGCTTAAAGAACAGCGCAATGCGCCCGGGTAGGGTGGTAGCCCCATAACCCAGCAGGTTCATCACCTTGGTAATCAACTTGGTAAGAAAAATAATCATAGCAAAAAGGAATTGCACTTCTGCAAAAATGTGTTACAATAAGCCTGTAACCGGGCGGCTGACCCACCGCCCACAGAGAATGCGAGGTAATAAAATATGGATTATTTAGAGCCGATGACAGCGGCTGTACGTGCCGCCGCCAACATCTATCGCAGTGCAAAAAACGATCTGCACATTGAAGTGAAGGGCGAGGACAAAAACAACCTGGTCACCGCCTATGATAAACAAATTCAAGATTTTCTGTACAAAAGCTGTCTGCCGCGTTCCCCGGCTGCGCTTTTCTTGGCGAAGAGGGCGGCGGTAAGATAGAAGTACCCATGGGCCTTTGCTTTATCATCGACCCTATCGACGGCACCACCAATTTTATCCGGAATTTTGAGCACAGTGCCATCAGCGTTGGTCTGGCAGTAGACAGAAAGATGGTGGCCGGCGTGGTCTACGATGTAGACAAAGACAACCTTTACGCCGCGCAGCGAGGCTGCGGCGCTACTTTAAACGGCCGTGCCATTCATGCGAACCGCAGTGACCTGGACCACTCCCTGCTGCTCTTCGGCAGTTGCCCATACGAACGGGAACTGGCGCACCGCACCTTCCAAATGGTAGAGAAAGCCTACACCCGGATGCTGGAAATCCGGCGTACCGGCTCTGCCGCACTGGATATTTGCTATGTGGCGTCCGGCAAGGCAGATCTGTATTTTGAATTGATCCTGCGGCCCTGGGACTACGCGGCCGCCATCGTTATTGTAGAAGAGGCCGGCGGCGTGATCTGCACCACAGAGAACCAACCCATGCCCATTGACCAAATCGTCGGCGTGCGCTGCGGCAACGGCGAGAACCTGGCAGAATTTGATGCCTTGGTGCAGAACCTGTGAGGTACTACACCTCCGTCAATCGCTACTTGCAGCAGCGCTTCGGCTGCAAGGTGTATAAAGTAGCGCTGTCCGGCGGCTTTTACCTGTCCCAATCGGGACGGCACACTGGACAGCCGAGGCTGCATTTTCTGTTCCCAAGGGGAAGCGGCGACTTTGCCGGTAATCCTGCACAGTCGATAACCGAGCAGCTGCGCCGCGGCAAAGCTGCCTTGGCAGGAAAAAATCAAGAACGGCAAGTATATCGCCTACTTTCAGTCCTATACCGGCACCTATGCGCCGGTAGAACGGCTGCGCGCACTCTATACGGAGGCACTGGCCGATCCGCAGGTGGTAGCGCTATCGGTGGCCACACGGCCGGACTGCCTGCCGCCTCAGGTGCTGGATCTGTTGGCAAAACTGAACCGGCAAAAGCCGGTGTTCGTAGAACTGGGATTGCAAACCATCCACCGGAACAGCGCCGCCTACATACGCCGTGGCTATCCCCTGTCGGTCTTTGATCAAGCGATGGCAAATCTAACAGCCATCGGGGTCAACAAAGTGGTACATATTATTTTAGGTCTGCCCGGAGAAAGCCGGGACCAAATGGCAGAAAGCGTGCGCTACGCCGTGGACCATGGAGCCGACGGGTTGAAGCTGCAGCTGCTCCATGTACTCCGGGGCACAGATCTGGCAGCGGACTATGCCGCAGGAAAATGCCCGGTGCTCACGCTGCCGGAATACTTAGACACGCTGGACGCCTGCTTACAGCAGGTGCCAAAGGAAGTCGTCATTCACCGGCTCACCGGCGACGGTCCCAAACGAGACCTGATCGCACCCCTGTGGTCGGCAGACAAAAAGGCGGTGCTAAACGCCATCCATGCCCGCTTTGCGCCCTATCCTTTGCAGGACGGAACATCGTCTATTATCATACACGATTCCGCCGCTGAAATAAAGGGGTAAACCCAACTTTTTTCAAATTTACGGAAGAAACCAAACGCCTGTCAACAGACAGGCGTTTGATTTATTTTGTGGGCGGGTCAAATTCAATGAGTATGTTGCTGCTGAGAAAATGCAGAGAGGCATAAGAACCGTCCTCATTCTGGTAGAGCACAAATTTGCCTGCCGGTACGGTTCCCTGATATTTGTAGCCGTCCTGCGTCTTTTGGGCTTGTAATTCGCCGTTTTGCCGGAGTACGGAGAACACGTCATAAAGGGCAATAGCCGGGTTGGTGTTCTCCAAATCCTGTGCCCTGGCTTCGTACTCCATACCGTCAAATCGGTAGCGTACCATCGTGCCTGCACAGGTCATCACCATGCCCCTGGCTGCCGTGTCGCCCACGGTGACGGTAACCGTTCCATCGGTTCGACAAATTTTGCAGTGATAAGAAAAATCCCCGCTGTGACCACTGCCGACTGTTCAAAGTCCGCCGTCACATCGGGGGTATATTGTTTGGTTGCGCAGCCGCCTAGGGCCAGCAAAAGAAGCACACTAAAAAGCGAGAGCCACCGTTTCAAAAAGCATCCGTCCGTTATTCAAATTCAGACATCAGCGCACCCAGCAGTTCCGTCATATCCGCCACGGTCATACCCCGGGCAGACAGTTCTCTGGCGGTAATATCACCGCACAGCCCGTGGATATACACACCGGCCTTGGCTGCTGCCAGCGGCTCCAGTCCCTGTGCTAAGAACGAACCAATCATGCCGGACAGTAGATCGCCGCAACCGGCCATGGCCATGCCCGGATTACCGGTACGATTAATGCACACCTGCTCCCCGTCCGTGATCACCGTGTCTGCGCCCTTGAGCACCAGAATCACGCCGTAGCGGCGGGCAAAGTCCACAGCCGTACCTACCCGGTCTGCCTGCACGCGCTCTACGGTCTTGCCGCACAGACGCGCCATTTCGCCCGGATGCGGAGTCAAAACCACCGGGGTGTGGATGTCCTGTAATATAGTTATGCTTTCGCTCAGGCAATTTATACCATCTGCGTCTAACAAAACCGGCTTTTTACATTCTTTCAGTACCTGGCTCACCAAGACGGAAGTATCGTCATTGACCCCCAGGCCGCAGCCCATCACCACTGCGTCCGCCCAGGGCAGGCCCTCTAAGATCCCGGTAAGTGCACCCATAGAAATAGTCTTTTGCTCATTCTCCGTTACCGGCTCAAAAATCGGCTGGGTCAGGTGGGCAGCCAACAGCGGATACGCCGACTTGGGACAAACACACTTTAGCAGTCCCACGCCGGTGCGCAGCGCACCACCGGCACAAATCACCGCTGCACCGGGCATACGGTAGGAGCCGCAAATTTGCAGCAAATGGCCGTGGCTGCCCTTGTTGGCGTTTTTATTCAATTTGGGCAGTGCCGCCTGCACTTCTTTTTTGGTAACGGTATGGGCGTAAGGCTCCCGATAACAACTCTCCGGAATGCCGATATTCACCACCACCGTCTTGCCGCATAGCCCGTTGGACGGCGGCAGCACATGGGCGTATTTCAGTGTAGAAATGGCAATGGTCAGATCAGCCCGCACTGCCTGCTCTGCCGCACCGGTGGTGGCGTCCGTACCGCTGGGGGTGTCCACAGCGATCACCGTAGCTCCGCTGTCATTGATGGCAGCGAACACCATATCAAAGGGCGCTCGCGGCGCACCGTGAAACCCAATGCCAAACACGCAATCCACCACAAAGGGGGCATGCACCGCTTCATTGGAAAAAGGGCGCACCTCCACGCCGTCCTCCACCGCTGCGTTATAGTATGCCAGCGGTTCCGGCAACGTAGGCGCTTGATCGGCCAGCACAATATAGGCGGGCACATCGGCAGCACGCAGCCGCCGGGCAATCACAAAGCCATCCCCGGCATTTTTACCGTTGCCGCAAACCACCGCCACCGGCTGCCCTTTCATTTGGTCGCCGTACAAAGCCAACATTTTGTCGGCACATGCAAGGCCTGCCCGTTCCATCAGCTGTGCCTCGGTAAACAGGCCATCAAAAGCCCGATTTTCCACCGCGCGGATCTCATCTCGTGTTAAAATGCGCATACCATCACTCCAATAACAAAACCGTGGCTACTGCATAGTCCCCATCATGGCTGATGCTCAATTTTGCTGACCGCTTACCGTCAAAATACGGCTTTCCCCGATCATCGTGCAGCACGGTAAGGGCATTTAGAGGCAACTGCAAACCGGTGCCCAACGCCTTGTAGTAGGCCTCCTTGGCGGCAAAAATACCGGCAAAGCTCTCGGTCGTTTTACAGTATGCCCGCTCCGGCTGGGAAAACACCCGCTCCGCAAAGCCGGGAATTTGCAGGCTCTTTTCCATTCTGGACACCAGCACCAAATCCGTACCTATCTCAATCATGGCGCTCCCCCGTTGGTTCAAAGCTAAAACTGAACACCCGGTTGCCCGGCGTGTTGCGGGTATGGCCGTGGCGCGGCACAGGCCCGCAAGCATTGGACCCGGCACCCAGTTGATATTGATCCAAGTGTATACAGGTGGTGCCCCCTGCTGTCAATTCCTCCCGGTGCCGCGCCTTGGCACACCGCTGGGAAGTATACGGATCCGCTGCAAAGGTCATAGGCGCGTCAATAGCGTCAAATCGCAGTCCAAAGCCCTGCCGATCTGTCACCTGCGCCCAGCGGGTATCCGTTCTGGCGCTGCCCTCCTGGGGTTTGATATAGTCCTCATGCATCGTCGCCACTGCTGTCTCAAAAATACCGGTATGGCAATGCAAATTATAATCCGACAAATTGGGATACGGTCCCCATGCCGTAATATCGCACCTGATCAAAGGCAGACGGCATTTCCAGCACCACACCGTAACGAGGCAGGTGCCGCAGCCGCCGATTGGGCCGCAGGCAAAGCACATCCAGGCGCACCTTACCGGTGCGGTACACGGTATAAGTAAGCCGAAAACTGCCCAACCAGGGCACACGCGGTCCGGCCAGCACATAGTCTGCCGTGATTTCCACCCCATTGTCCGTGACCATATACATTTTGGCAACGGTGCCGGGCTTCTTGATGTAAAAGCCGGCACGGTCCAGACCCAGCTGCTCCCAGTTGCGGCGCAGATTCATATCATTATCCAGCGGCTGCCCGATACAGAGCCACTGCCGGTCCGATCTCGCCCTCCGGATCCGGGTGGAGCAGCGGCACGCCGTCCACCACATAATCCTCGATTTGGCCGGTGGTGCCGTTAAAGACCAGGTGGCCCCGGTCAAAGTACACCCACAGCTTGTTTTCGCTGACCTGCGCCCTGGGCGCAGGCACGCCGGGTACAGTGCAAAGGGGCGTAGGGGCGGTCAAGGTAAACTGTTCAAAGCCCAGTTCCTCGTCTCCGCGCAAATAGCGCACCAACAGCACATTGTGACAACTGCTGCGCTGCGTCAGCTCAAAATCGAAAGTCAGCTCTCGCATTTCCAGCGGGTTCAAGGTCAGATCCGCCTGTCCGCTGACCACCGAGATACCGTCACTGAGCAGTTTCCACCGAACTTGGATTTGCAGCGTGGCAAAACGCAGCATGCTCTGGAACAAATAGCGGTTTTCGTCCACCGCCGTTGCCCGCACCGGGCGGTATGCATTTTTCATTTGATAAGCCCCGGCATGAGGGGTCCGATCCGGGAAGAACAAACCGTCGGTGCAAAAATTACTGTCGTGTTTGTTTTCACCGTGATCGCCGCCGTAGGTGTAATGCACCGGGCCGTCCGCATGGTAAGCCGCATGGTCGCAGAACTCCCAAATACAGCCGCCCAGCATATTGTCGCCTCGGTAAAAGTCCTGCACATACGGTTCCAGATCCCCGGCGCCCATACCCATGGCATGGGCGTACTCGCACAGGAAGTACGGCGCTTTATAATACTTTGGCGGCGCCCCCTTGCCCTCAGCAATCAAATGCACCCGATTATGCCAGGGGTACATCTCGCTGACCACATCATAGCACCAGCGGCGGGTGCGCACCACAGCTTCATAATGCACAGGAACAGTTGTGCGCTTTTTTAATTCTTGATAGCAATAATCCTGGTTTTTATATCCATGAGATTCGTTGCCTAACGACCACATCGTAATACAGGGATGATTCCGATCCCGACAGAACATGCGCTCCACCCGATCCCAAAAAATGCCCCCGCCACTTGGGATTATGGCTCAGCGCCCCGGGACGATGCATCTCCACTTGACAACCGTGGGTCTCAATATCCGCCTCGTCTACCACATACAAGCCATAGCGATCACACAGATCTAAGAAGGCAGGATCCGGCGGGTAGTGGGAAGTGCGCACGCAGTTCACATTAAACTGCTTCATCAACTGCACATCCCGCTCCATATCCGAAAGGGTCATTGCGTAGCCCCGCACCGGGTGGGAGTCATGGTGATTGACCCCCAGCAGCTTAATGGGCTGATCGTTGAGATAAAACACATTTCCCCGAATCTCAATATGCCGAAAACCTACCGGGCGGCACACAGCCTCCCTGGTGCCTTCCGTACCGGTCAGCTCCAGCAAAAGATCATAGAGCACCGGCGTCTCTGCGCTCCAGGGCTCCACTTCCAGCGAACCAAAGTTCAAATGCGCCGTACCGGCAGCATTCTCCACCCGTTGGGCAGCCACTTCCCTGCCCTCTTGCAGTAAAGTGGCCTTTACCTGACCGCTGCCGCTGCCCAGGGACAAATCCAGAGACAAGGTGTATTTGCCGTCAGCATAATCGGTATGTACCACATAATCTTCCAGGCAGAATGCCCCATGGCTGCGCAACAGTACATCCCGGAAGATACCGTTCTCCCGGAACATATCCTGACATTCCATATAGGTGCCGTTGCACCATTTATGATTAACCACCGCCACCCGGTTCACCCCGGCGTGCAGGTAAGAGGTTAGGTCAAAAGCCGCCGTGTTGTGACTGCCTTCGCTGTAACCTACATACCGATCGTTACAAAACAGATCCAAAGACCCGGCAACGCCCAAAAAGGTGATGGTATGGTGCAGTGCGGTATTTTCAATTTCAAATTCCTTTACATACACGCCCACCGGGCAATCAGCCGGAATTTGGGGCGGTTTAGGTGCAAAGGGATAGCGCGCGTTTACATAGTACGGCTCCTCATAGCCGGTGTGCTGCCAAGTGGAGGGCACAGACACGGTGTCCGTCTCCGCCTCTATTGCGTCCAAATCTGCCGGCAGATCGCTTTCTTTCGCATAGTAACGAAAGCGCCAGTCCCCGGACAGACAGGTCACCCGGTCCGAAGAATAGCGCGCAGTCACCGGGTCGCTCTCCAGCGCATCCTGTGCCGTAGAAAAGGGCACGAAGTACGCCGCCGGAGGCAGCAAATTGTCTTTGTAAACCGAAAAGTCATTGTAGTTTGGGGTGCGTAGAGAATCGCTCATAAGTTCACCTGAAAAAAGGGCGAACAAACATAAGAATGATTGCTCGCCCGAATTGTTATGTTTGTGCGCCCTTTACGCCATAAAGGAGCGGATCACCGCTTCGCAATCCTTGGCGTCCATAATCTTGGGCACGGGATACAGCGGGTTACCTTCCTTCAGCGCACGCTGAACCAGAAGCGGAATATCCTCCTCTTTGATCATATCAAAGGTACTGGGAATATTCATATTCTCGTTCATCTGGCGAATGGCAGCGATAAAGGCCTTGCCCTTATCCGCCGTAGACATACCGGGTGCAGACACACCGGCAATATCCGCCAACTTGGCCAGTTGGGGATAAATGCAGTCGCCATAGTAATCCAGCACATAAGGCAGGATCACTGCGTTGGCCAAGCCATGGGGTGTACCGTACAGGCCGCCCAGGTTATGGGCAATGGCATGCACATAGCCCACATAAGCGTGGGTAAAGGCACGGCCGGCCAAATAGGAGCCCTTAAGCATATTGCCCCTGGCTTCCAAATCCTTTCCGTCTGTGTAAGCCTTCTCCAAATTGGCGAAGATCAGCTTCACAGCCTCCTCAGCTTCTGCAATGGTCTCCTTGGTGTTGCTCTTGCCGATGTAAGCCTCAACTGCATGGGTGAGTGCGTCCATACCGGTGGTCGAAGTGATGTGCGGCGGCAAACCTACGGTCAATTCCGGGTCAAGCACCGCATACTTGGGACGAAGACAGGTATCGTTGACGGCATTCTTCTCATGGGTTTCAGGATCCGTGACAACAGCAGCAACCGTGGTCTCAGAACCGGTACCGGCAGTGGTAGGTACGGCAAACAGCGGCGGTAATTTCTTGTGCACTTTCAGCTGGCCGCGCATGGCGCGCACAGACTGATTGGGCTTTACCGCACGAGCAGCGGCAACCTTAGCGCAGTCCATCGCAGAACCGCCGCCAAAAGCAATGACGCCCTCGCAACCGTTTTTGACATACATGTCCTTACACTCCTCAATGCAGGGGATCGTAGGATTCGGGCGCACGCCGTCAAATACCACATAGGCAATGCCGACCTCGTCCAATTTCGCAAACAGCGGATCCAACAGATGCAGTGCGATCAAACCCTTGTCGGTTACCACCAGCACCTTTTTACGCCCTTGCTCTTAATCAGCTCAGGCAGGCGCAGTACGGAACCGGCACCCTCCAACAGCTGGGGTGCGGACCAGTCCATAAAACACATGGCTACCTTAAAAACGCGCTGATAAATTCTGTACCAGCACTTTTTAAGTGTCCAAAGCATAAACTTTACCTCCTTTACAAAAATTTCAATTCCATTGTACCGAATTCGCCGCCGTATTGCAAGCCATTTTGCAAAAATTCCCTTTCATTTTCAATTTTAATATGCTAAGATATGCATAATGAAGCACAAGGAAAGGGGCAACACCCACATGGCAAAGGAACAACTTATCTTCTGCGGCAGCAGCGAGACCTTTCTTGACAAAGCGCTCACCGCAGACAGCAATGCGGACAACGGCGGCAACGCCTTTCGTATTCCAAGTTTAGTGAACGCCAACGGCACCCTGATCGCCGCTATCGACCGCGCCTCCTGCGGGGCGGACTGGGGTTATATTGAGTTGGCTGTACGCCGCAGTGAAGACGGCGGCGAAACCTGGTCGCCCATTGAGACCATTGCCGCTCCTCCGGCAAGGGAGACCAAGATCAGCGCCGACTGCTATGCCTCCGCTTTTACATTGATCCCTGTATGGCGGTGGCAGACCAAACGGCGATGTGATCCTGCTGGCGGATTTTTGGCCGGAGTGCAAGGGGCTGCACAATCAGCATCTGCTGGATAAGCACAAGGTGCCCTACGCCCAATTAAGCGGTAGAATGCGGCCGCTGATCTATGACCGAGACGGCAATTTCTACTACATAGAAGAAAGCGGCGCGGTGCTGGACAGTCAAAAGCAGCCCACCCCCTATCGCCTGGGCAGCGGCTTTGGCGATCTTTATAAAGGCGACGAATATGTGGGCAACATTTACTTAAACGGCGCAGTTGGCAAGAACGAAGCCGGAGCGGTCACCACCTTTGGCGCGCCGCTAAAGGCCAAGACCCAAGCGTTGCTATGTATTTATGCTGCGCAGCAGCGACCGGGGCAAAACCTGAGCGACCCGGTGGACATTACCAATATGGTACTTCATGAAACGGACGGCACCTTTCTGGGCGTAGCACCCGGTGCGGGCATTACCACCACGACGGTCGAATCGTTATGCCCTTGTATGTGGACCGCAAAAGCACCGTCTCCATTTACAGTGTTGACAATGGTGACACCTGGCACCGCATGACCTCCCAGCCCTATGCGGAGAATACGGACGAGTGGCAAATGGTGGAAGCGCCGGACGGCAGTATTGTGGGCTTTGGACGGCAAAAGCGCTTCGGAAAGACCCCTATGTCCATTTCTGCCAACAAGGGAAAAAGCTGGAGCAAATGCGGCAAAACCGGGCTGTACGCCCCCAAGTGCCAAAAAAGCGTGATCGCTGTCGGAGACACCGTCTTTTGCAGCCATCCCTCCGGGCACACCCGTGAAAACGGTATGCTCTCCGTAGGCAAACTGCGGCGCAAAAAAGGCGGCTACACCCATGTGGACTGGGTGCGCCATTTGCCCATCAACCAGGGCTTTTTTGCCTACTCTTGCCTGGCGCAAATTGACGCACACACCCTGGGCGTACTCTACGAAGACCGACCCTCCAGCCATATTCAGTTTCAAACCTTTGAGCTGGCGGAACTGATGGGTTAACTGCATAAGCATAAAACAAGCTGTACGACGCTTTGCCGTACAGCTCTATTTTTTATTCTTCAATTTTAATCACAAAAACGATCTGTTTTACGTCTGTTTTACGCAGACTTAAAGGTTAGTTTCAATTTATCGGCGATCATGGCGATAAACTCGCTGTTGGTGGGCTTGCCCCGCTGGGATTGAATGGTATAGCCGAAATAAGACGACAGTACATCCACATCGCCCCGATCCCAGGCCACCTCAATGGCGTGGCGGATTGCCCGCTCCACCCGAGAGGCAGTCGTGCCGTGCATCTTGGCTACCGTAGGATACAGCAGCTTTGTCACGCTGCTCATCATCTCCGAGTCTTCCACTGACAGCTTGATGGCCGAGCGCAGGTACTGATAGCCCTTAATGTGGGCAGGTACGCCGATCTGGCGCATAATGTCCGAAATAATCAAATCCAAATCCGCACCCTGCACATCGGCGGAACGCGGGTTCTTGCTCTTCGCCTTCCACTGGGACAGACGACTGATTCGATGCGCCACCGACTGGGGCCGTACCGGCTTGATGAGCATGTAGTCCGCACCTGCCCGAATCATCTGCTCCTCAAACTCCGGCGTGTCCATAGAGGACAACAGCAGCACCAGCGGCTTCTCTGCCATGGGCTCCATGTGTTCCAGCACTTCCATGGCGTCTGCGCCGCTCATAAACACATCCATCACCACCACATCAAAGTGCTGCGTGTCCAGCAGTGAGATTACCCGGTTGCCGTCCTTTTGGGTCAGCACGCAGTCAAACCCGCCGGATTTCAATTCTTTTGGCAGGCCTTGCCAAAAGCCGCCGAATCGTCTGCAATCAATACTCTTATCATTTCTTTCATAGTGAAACCTCCTTCTTGTTTCTGTCATATCTTACCATTTTCGGAGGCGTTTTGCAATACTTTTTCACTATTTTTTGTGATATTTTTTCACCTTGTGTCTTTCGCGACAGCATCCGACGCAGCTAACATACTTTCTGCAAAAATTGCATACCCACGCCGGGGGCTATCCACGATCACATGGGTCAGTGCACCTACCAGCCGCCCGTTTTGCAGAATTGGAGAACCGCTCATGCCCTGCACAATGCCGCCTGTCTTGGCCAGCAGCACCGGGTCCGTTATCCGCACAATCATATTCTTTTCGCCGCTGCCGCCCCGGTAGCTGATATGAATGATCTTTGCCTTATACAATCGGGGTGTGTTGTCGCCGTCCACGGTGGTAAGCACCTGGCAGTCTCCGTTCTCTACCTGCTGCGCAGTCGCTACCGGATAGGTTCGCATGCCTTTCAAAGAGCAGCTGTATCGACCGAACACACCGGCGTTGTCATTTTCTGTCAGCGCGCCTAATGGCTGCTGCAAAAATCACAGCAAATGGAACCGGTGCTGCCCGCCTTGCTTTTATAAATCTTGGTGACCTTAGCTGCAACCGCCTCGCCCCGTAAAATAGGCATAATCTCACCGGTGTCCACATCGGTAATGGGATGACCCAGCGCCGCCATTACACCGGTCTGCGGGTCATAGTAAGTCACCGTACCGATTCCGGCGGTGGAGTCACGCACCCATACCCCTGCCTTCCAGCAACCGTCCGCTTTGGAATACACCGGCGTCAACGAAAAAGTCTTATATTTTCCGTCCCGCTTCACCTGCACGGATACGGCACCGCCGGAGCGAGAAAACAGTGCAGCCACATCTTCCGAAGCGCTAACCTTTTTGCCGTCTATCGCTACAATCAAGTCTCCGCTTTGTATACCGGCCTTGGCGGCAGGGTTCATCGCCTTTCCGTCCACCTGCACATCCCGGGTACCCACCACCAGCACCCCGTCTGTATAAATCTTAATTCCGAAGGCACTGCCGCTGACCGCCACCTGCCGCGGCGCCGTTTTTTGCAGCGCCACAGTCTTTACCGGCACTGCGTTCAACAAGCGCACCTCTTTTTGCGTCCCGGAGACGGCCGTTTCCTGCCGGGCGTCCACCGCTCCGGCACGCCCGCCGCTGACGGTAAACAAGCCGCCAAAGTAGGCTGCATCTCCGCCGCCGGTACGCACTGTGTCCGGCAAAGCCCAACAGCCAAAGCCAACCAAGCCGTAGATCACCGCAAGCACCACGGCCAATACTGCCGTAACTGCACGCACACACTTTTTCATTTTATCACCCGTTTTAGTATGCGATAAAAGTGCCAAAACTGCCGTGCAAAATAATGGCAGCAAATAAAAAACACCGTCGGGCAAGCACGCACCGACGGTGTTTTTACAATTTTGTAAGATAAAGTTAAATAGACACTTCCAAAGCGGTCTGATACAGCTCAGGGTCAATATGTTTTTCCATATTCAGAGCCTCAAAAATATCGTAATCTACGATTTTGTCCTGATGAATGGCCACCACACGATTGCCAATGCCCTTCATCAACAGGTTCTTTACTGCATAGTTGCCCATTTGAGTTGCCAACACACGGTCGCGAGCAGTAGGCGAACCGCCGCGCTGCACATGACCCAGCACACAGGCACGAGACTCCACGCCGGTCTTAGCCTGGATCTCCTTGGCCAACTCGTTCACATTGATCCCAACACCCTCGGCCACAATGATCAAAAAGTGCTTTTTGTCCGTGCGCAGGGTGCGCTTCATCCGCTCAATTACATCCTTTTGAATATCAAACTCGATCTCCGGAATCAGAATTGCGGTAGCGCCTACGGCAATGCCGGCGTTCAGCGCCAGATAACCGGCACGACGACCCATCACCTCAACCACCATGCAGCGGTCGTGGCTCTCGGCCGTATCGCGAATGCGATCCACCATCTCCATAATGGTGTTCATACAGGTATCATACCCAATGGTATAGTCACAGCAAGCAATATCGTTATCGATGGTGCCGGGCAGACCCACACAGGGAATACCTCTCTGGGACAGGTCACGGGCTCCACGGAAAGAACCGTCGCCGCCGATGACCACTACACCCTCAATGCCGTTCTCTCGGCAAACGCGAATGGCCTTGCGCATACCCTCTTCCGTAGCGAACTCCACGCTGCGGGCGGAATAGAGCTTGGTCGCCCCGATGAATAATATCCGAAACAGAACGCAGATCCATCTCCACAAAATCGCCGTTGATCAAACCGTTATAGCCACGAACCACGCCTAACACGCGAATCCCGTTTTCACAGGCGGTACGCACCACAGCACGCACAGCGGCATTCATGCCGGGAGAGTCGCCGCCACTGGTCAAAACTGCTATTGTCTTCATGCCTTTCAGCCTCCACATCAAATTACATTCAAACCACATTGTACTAATTTGGCAGAAAAAAGTCAAGACACCCTTTCCAATTCTAGGCAAAAGCGGTAAAACTTCGTCATAATAGCAAAATTTTTGTCTGCTATTACTGTGCAATATAGACAACATTATCATGCCCTAAAATGCGTTTCAATTCTGCTAGCATGGTAGGATTGACCGACACAAAGTCCTGCTGCGGGGCACGCACATAGCGTCCGGTGTCCTTATAGTAATACCACAGCGGCTCCGGTCCGTCAAAAATGGAAGTCACCACCTGCGCTTTGTGCAGCCTGGGGTCTGTTTGGCTGTCTAACCGCAAAAACAGTCCCCGGTGCTTGTGGCGCTTCTCCTCTGCCGGGAGTACCGCCGCGTGTGCCGTCAACGGCGGTGTTTGCGCCGTGGGCGGCCCGTCAATGGTGTTGGCCAAAATCTTGGCGTCCTTTTCCTCCTCCAAAGACAGAGTGCCGGTTACGGTGATCACCTTGCCCTCGGCAATGAATCGGGCATACCGGGTGAGCACCTTGGGGAACACCAGCACCTCCATACTGCCCAGCGAGTCGCTGAGCTGTACGAAAGCCATACTCTCCCCGGCGCGGGTCTTTTTCATAGTAATACCGGTCACACTGCCGCATAGGGTCACCGTTTGGCCGTCCTTGTAGGGGCCGTCCGGTGCCAGCAGCTGTGCTGTGCGGGGATAGCCCAAATGGTCCAGAACCCGATCGTATTTATCCATGGGGTGGCCGGACAGGAACAGACCGGTCATTTCCTTTTCCATCTTCAGGCACTCATTCTTTGGGAACTCCTCTACCTGGGGCAAATCGAATTCAAAGCCAAAATCCTGCCCGCCGGACAATTCAAAGAAACCCACCTGCCCGTAACGCAAACTGTTTTTATATTCGTCCAAATTGCTGACGATGGCCGGCAGCGCCTGAAGCATTTGGCGACGGTTCGCCCCCAAGTGATCCAGCGCACCGCAGCGGATCAAACTCTCTACCGCACGGCGGTTAAAATGTTTGTCGCATAGCCTGCGGCAAAAATCAAAAATGCTCTCGAAGGCTGCCGTTTTTCCCGCTCGGCGATAATATCGTTGATAAACTCGCTGCCCAAATTTTTAATGCCCAAAAGGCCATAGTGAATCACTTTGCCCTCTGCGGTAAAGCCCTTCATAGAGGTGTTCACATCCGGCGGTGCCAGCTGCAAGCCCATACGCTTGCACTCGGCAATATAGGACGCCACCTTGTTGCTGCGATCCAGCACAGAGGTAAGCAGCGCTGCCATAAACTGCGCCGGGGCGTGCACCTTCAAATACGCAGTGCGATAAGCCACCAAGGCATAGCAGGCGGCATGGGATTTATTGAAGGCATAGCTGGCAAATCCCGCCATATCGTCAAAGATGGCGTTAGCTGCCGCCTCCTCCACACCGTTCGCCACAGCGCCGGTGACAAAGTGGGTGCGCTCCCGCTCCATCACATCGTGCTTTTTCTTGCTCATGGCACGGCGCACCACATCCGCCTGGCCGTAGCTATACCCTGCCAGTGCCCGAAAGATCTGCATGACCTGCTCTTGGTAGACGATAAAGCCGTAGGTATTCTCCAAGATCGGCTTTAACAGCGGGGTTTTGTACCGCACCTTAGAGGGATCGTTGGCGCAGGCCACATAGCCGTCAATCTGGTCCGCGGGGACCGGGTCGGTACAATGAAGTGGCAGCGATCAGGTGTTCTAGGCAAGTGGGGCGCAGCTTTTGCAGCATTTCTTTCATGCCGGCGGACTCAAACTGGAAAATGCCCTCCGTCTTGCCGGCGGCAAACAGATTGTACACCGTCGGATCGTTAATATCAATCGTATTGATGTCTATATCTGCCGCCCGGGCTGCATCGTGGATCACCGTTAAGGTGCGCAGACCCAGGAAGTCCATTTTCAGCAGACCCAGTTCTTCCAGAGTGGTCATAATATACTGGGTTACCACCACATTATCATTGGTGGCCAAAGGCACATAACTGGCCACCGGGTCCCGGGTGATCACCACACCGGCGGCGTGGGTAGAGGCATTGCGGGGGCATACCCTCGATTTGGCGGGCAGTGTCCATCAGCTCCTGCACCTTGGGATCCTCTGCCATCAGCTTGCGTAAAGGCGCTGATTTTTTAATAGCTTGATCCAGGCTGATATGCAGGTCCCTAGGCACCAGCTTTGCCACCGCATCCACAGCAGCATAAGGCATACCCATCACCCGACCCACATCGCGAATGGCCGCACGGGCCGCCAGGGTGCCGAAAGTGACGATCTGTGCCACATGGTCCGCGCCGTATTTGCGGGTCACATAGTCGATCACCTCTTGCCGCCGTTCATAGCAAAAGTCAATATCAAAGTCCGGCATAGACACCCGCTCCGGGTTCAAAAACCGCTCAAACAGCAGATCGTACTTCATGGGGTCAATATCTGTAATGCCGATACAATAGGAGGCAATGGACCCGCTTGGCCACGCCCCGGTCCCACCGGTATGCCCTGATCCTTGGCGTACTGCACAAAATCTACCACGATCAGGTAATAGTCCGTGTAACCCATCTTCTGTATGGTGTTCAGCTCATACTCCAGCCGCTCTACATAGGCCTTGGGCGGGTGTTGACCATAGCGGCGCACCATACCCTCCCGGCACAGCTTTTGGAAGTAAGCGTAGTGATCCATACCGCCGGGGGTCTCATAATACGGCAGCTTGGTGTTACCGAATTCAAAATCAAAGTTGCAGCGCCGGGCGATCTTCTCCGTATTCTCCAGTGCCTGGGGCACGGCAGCAAAGATCTCTGCCATCTCCTCTTCACTTTTAAGGTAGAACTGATCCGAGTGGAACTCCAGCCCGGTGTCCTCCCCCAGCACATGGTTGGTGGCAATGCAGATCAGCACCTGCTGAATTTTGGCATCCTCCCGGCGCACATAGTGCACATCGTTGGTGGCTACCAAGGGAATACCGGTTTCCCGGCTCAGGCGCAGCAGTCCGGCGTTTACCGTCTGCTGTTCCGGAATACCGTGATCTTGCAATTCCAAATAGTAATGTTCCGAACCAAACAGATCGCTGTACCACAGGGCGGTCTCCTTCGCCTTGTCATAATCCCGTTCCAACAGTGCCTGGGGAATTTCCCCGGCCAGGCAGGCAGACAAGCAAATCAGGCCTTGATGGTGCTTTTGCAGCAGATCTCGGTCAATGCGCGGCTTAAAATAAAAGCCCTCCGTATAGCCCTTAGACACCATGGCAATCAGGTTTTTATAGCCCTCTTCGTTCTCACACAGCAGGATCAGGTGATTGTAAGCCTTATCCTGTACCCGCTCCCGATCGTACCGGGTGCGGGGCGCCACATACACTTCGCAGCCGATAATGGGGCGTACCCCCTGCCGCTTGCACGCCTTATAAAAATCAACAGCCCCGTACATATTACCGTGATCCGTAATCGCAAGGGACTGCATTCCAAGCGCCTTTGCACGGCTCACCAAATCGTCCAGACGGCAAGCGCCGTCCAGCAGACTAAACTCCGTATGCACATGCAAATGCGTAAACATCATTCAATTTCCTTTTTCTTTGCGTAGTAAATTACACGTTCTCGTCCAAAGCCGCAGCAATATCTACAATGCGCCGCAGTCGGTGATTGACCCCGCTGCGGGACAAAGCGCTCATCTCTGCCAGTTCGCTTAAAGAGCTGTCCGGGTTTTCCTCGCGCAGGCGCGCCATGGCGTGCAAATCCTCGCTGAGATACTCCAGCCCACGCAGGCGCCGAATTTTCTCTATGGCGTCCAGCTGCACCCGCACCGCTTGGACCATACGTTCAATATTGGCAGTCTCACAGTTGGCCTTACGGTTGGCGGAATTGCGAATGTCTTTGACAATCTTTACATTCATCATCTCAAACATTGCGCCGGAAGCACCCATCAGGTACAGGCAGTCCTCAATGGCCTCACTGCCCTTAAAGTACAAGATATGATATCCCTTACGGTTCGTTAGGCCGGGCTTTAATTCCTTTTCCTCTAACATGGTCACAAAGCTGGCAGCCAAATTCTGATACGGCACGGTAAATTCCAAATGGTAGTCACTCTTAGGACTGGACACCGTGCCACAGGATAAAAATGCCCCGGCGATAAACGCATTCTGGCAATTCTCGCAATCAAAGTTGGCGTAATTCACCCGCAGGCTGCCGGCACCCTGGTGGGCAAAGGTCTTCAGTATCTTGGCACAGTCGCTGCCGTCCGTTACGCTGACGGTAAAACTGCGTCGCCCGGGAGACGGCACCACCGCCGCCTCTACCCGGCAAATTTCCGCCAGCAGTACACTATATTTTTCTGCAATGCGGGGGTTCTCCGTTTGCAGCGCCACCTGGCGGGAGGAAAAACTTTTGCCGAAAAGGCACATTCCGTAAAGGAATGCTTTTCGGCAGCAAGGTTCTGTACATTGGGCGTCAATCAGTTCGCCTTTCACGGTTTGAGAAAAGGACATTTGCGTCAACCTCGGTTAATATCCCGATGATGGACGGTCACATTGTCCCACCGTGATTCAAAATGATCTTTCAGCGCCTCGGCAATCGCCACGCTGCGATGATTGCCGCCGGTGCAGCCAATGGCAAAGACGATCTGGCTCTTGCCCTCTCGGATATACAGCGGGTTCAGGAAGTCCAAAAGGCCGATGAGCTTTTGCAACAACTCCTCCGACTCTTTAAAGGAGAACACATAGTCCTTCACTTCCTTATCCAGGCCGGTTTTGCTGCGCAGCGCCTCCACCCAGTAGGGGTTTGGCAGGCAGCGCACATCAATGACAAAGTCCGCTTCACTGGGAATACCGTGTTTAAATCCAAAGGACATCACATGAATGTTCATCATATCCTTGTCGCTGCCCAGAAGGATCTGAGCCAAGCGCGTACGCAGCTGATTGGGTGCTGCGTCCGATGTATCAATCACATGATCCGCCCGCAGCCGCAGGGGCGCTAAAATTTCTTTTTCATAAGCCAGCGCAGCGGCAATATCCCCGTTAAAGCGATCTGCATAGGGGTGCTTGCGGCGGGTAAGCTTGTAACGCTTCAAAGCCACCGGGGTCTTAATATCCAAATAAACAATCTTCACATCATAGCCGTAATTGGACTTGGCGTCGTTCACACTCTTAATGAAGTCCTCAAACACTTCACTGGAGCGCACATCCACCACAATGGCTACTTTACGATACTCCTCCCGATTGGCAATCAAGCCGATAAAGGTGGGCAGCAGCACCGGAGGCATATTATCAATGCAGTAGTAGCCCACATCTTCCAAAAAGCCCATTGCGCTGGATTTACCGGCACCACTGACGCCGGTTATAATGATCAGTTCCTTGTTTGCAAATTCCATTAACTTTTACTTACTCCGTTACTCGTATTTCCATTTCCAGCTCTACGCCGGTCTCCGCCAGCACCTTTTCCCTGCACTGCCGGCAAAGGGCCAGCACATCGGCACAGGTGGCACCGCCTGTATTGATCACAAAGCCCGCGTGCTTCTCGCTGACCCGGGCACCACCCACACTTGTACCTCGCAGACCGCATTGGTCAATGAGCGCACCGGCAAAGTGGCCGGGCGGACGCTTAAAAGTAGAGCCTGCGCTGGGGTATTCAATAGGCTGTTTTTCCCTTCTGCGGCCGATCAGATCGTCCATTTTGGCTTTGATCTCCGCCGGATCGCCGGGCTGCAAGCGCAGCTCCAACCCGGTAATAATGCAGCCGTTGTCATAATACGCGCTGTGGCGATAGGACAGATGCAGGTCCTCCCCTGCCAGCTGACCCGATTTGCCGTCTCGATCAATGTGGGTGCAGCGCACCAGCACATCCTTCATCTCACCACCGTAGGCACCGGCGTTCATAAAGGCCGCGCCTCCGCAGGGGGAGCCGGAATGCCGTAGGCAAATTCCAGCCCCGTCAGGCTGTGCTCCAGCGCTGTGCGACACACCTTCATCAGCGACGCACCGGCCTGGGCAAAATGGTATTACCCTTTACCGTTACGGCAGAAAAGTGCTTATCCATCACCAGCACCGCCGCGTCAATGCCCTTGTCCGACACCAGCAAATTAGAGCCGTTGCCGATGGTCAAGAGTCGCACGCCGTTTGCCCGGGCACACTGCACCAGCGCCGTAATCTGTTCTTCCGTCTCCGGGAACAGCAGCACCCGCGCCGGGCCGCCAATCTTAAAGGTGGTGTGCAGGCGCATGGGTTCGTTTTCCAAATAATCACAGCCCATTTCTCGGGCTGCCGCAAGGAGTTCTCTCACGCCATCACCCTGCATTATTTCACCTGGTACAGCAGCGCTGCGCCGATAATACCGGCGTTATTGCCCAGCTGTGCCTTTACAATCTGGGTTTGAATTTTGCTGTGAATGCTGTAACGCTCTGCCTGCACATAGCGGCGCAGGGGCTCCATTAAAGTGTCGCCCTCGTTGCAGATACCGCCGCCGATGCAGATGATCTCAGGCTGCAAGGCGTTGACCAAATTGATCAGCCCGCAAGACACATACTTGATATAGTTATTCACCACTTCAATACCGGCAATATCGCCCAGGCGCATGGCATCAAACGCAGTCTTGCCATTGACACCGCCCTCTTCCTCAGCCAGGCGGTGCATAATGGAGTCCGGGTAATCGTCCATAGCACGCTTGGTCTGGCGGATCAGCGCCGTTGCGGAAGCATAAGCCTCCCAGCAGCCCTTACGACCGCAGGAGCACTGCTCGCCGTCTACCATAATCACCATGTGGCCGCACTCGCCACCGGCGCAGTTGACGCCGTTGACGATCTTGCCGTCCAAAATGATGCCGCTGCCCACGCCGGTGCCCAGGGTCACAGCCACAAAATTCTTAGATCCGTTGCCGCAACCGGCAAACGCCTCACCCAGTGCGGCGCAGTTGGCGTCATTCTCTACAAATACATTGTCGACCCCCAGGCGCTCCCGAAGCATTTCCCGGGCAGGCACATTGTTAAAGGCCAGGTTGTTGGCAAACTCGATCACGCCGTCTGCATTGCAGGTACCGGGAGAGCCCATACCCACGGCCACCAGGTCACTCATGGTGAGCCTGGCCTCCCGCACGGCCTCGCGGCACACCTTCTCCACATCGTCAAAAATGGCGTTGGCCGGGCGCGGCGCATTCGTCTTGGTCTTTGCAGTAGAGATAATATTAAATTGATCGTCCACCACGGAGGCAACAATATTCGTGCCCCCAAGTCAATTCCTAAGCTGTACATATCTTTTATCCTCCGTTATGAATTCTTCCAAATCTCCAGTTCTTTATCCTCCGGCTCGATCTCTTCCATTCCAAGACCGGCCATCAGCTCTTTGGCAGCGTTATAGCCCATTTTCTTCTGGCGGTTGTTCATGGCCGCCGTTTCTACGATCACCGCCAGGTTCCGCCCGGGGGTGATGGGCACGGTAATCACCGGCACCTGAATATCCAAAATACGGGTATATTCATTGTCCAGTCCCAGCCGATCATACGCCTTGGTGGAATCCCAAGCCTCCAGCTGAATGACCATATCAATTTTCTCCGTATTCTTAACAGCACCCATACCGAAAATACGGCGCGCATTGATAATGCCGATACCTCGCAGCTCCACAAAGTGGCGAATGTTGCTGGGCGACGCGCCGATCAACGTTTTGTCGCTGACCTTGCGAATTTCCACCGCGTCATCGGCGATTAGTCGGTGCCCGCGCTTGATCAACTCTACGGCCGCCTCGCTTTTACCCGCGCCGCTCTCACCGGTAATGAGTACACCTTCGCCGTACACCTCCACCAGCACGCCGTGGCGTGTGATCCGGGGGGCCAGTTCTGCATTCAAATAAGCGATTAAAGTTGCCAGGAAGGGCGAGGTCTCCTCTTGGGTGCGCAACAACGGCACCTGGTGCGCTTTGCACTCCTCAACGAAGTAATCCGGTATGTCCAGCCCTCGAGTCACCACAGCCGCAGCCGGGTGCAGTGCCAACCAATATTGGAGCGCCCGGCGCCGTTTTTCCGGCTCCATATTCAACAAAAAGCCAAACTCTGTCCACCCTAAGATCTGAACCCGATCGGCATCGAAATAATCCGTATAGCCGGTCATCACGATCCCCGGTCGGTTGACCTCATTGGTGGTAATCAAGATCTCATCCGCCGGCTTTGGCAAATAGATGATTTCCAAATTATGCGCCGTTATGATCTTCTCCAGCGATACAGAATAGCTCTGGGTCATTTTTCTCCCCCTCCCATAGGTATTTATACATATATCATTATATAGAAAGGTGGCCGGGATAGCAAGCCTTTTTTGCCGCTTTTCCAAATTCTTAGGCCGTAACGCGGGATTTAGCCGCAGGGCATAAACAAACTGTAAAATTCGCTGCCCGGCAATTTACATTCAGGCAAAATTGTGCTATAATGCCCAAAAATCCTTATGATTTGCAAAAGCAGGTGAAAACTTGAACGATAAATTAAAATTGCCATCGGCACAGATGCATTCCCACCTACCACGGACGGGATCAGCAATGTGGCTCAAAGCTATGCGGAGAAGATCAATCAAGGCCTCGGTGAGGCTGTGATCGTCACCCCAAAGAATCCGAATCAGCAGGACTATAAATATCCGTATGAGATCTTCCGCTATAAAAGCTGGTGGATTCCCACCAAAGAAGGATACAGCGTAGGGTGGCCATTTAAGCCGGAGCTGCACCAAGCCATTATTGACCGGCATTTTGATCTGTTGCACTCCCACTGTCCCCTGGCTACCAGCTACTACTTTAAGCGGGTGGCACAGTTGCATCCCATTCCTACGGTACTCACTTATCACACCAAGTATGAGTATGACTTTGACCGGTGCATTCCCGGCAAGCCGGCCAAGGACTTCGCCTATAATTTTATGCTGAAGAACATCAGCGCCGCCGATGAAGTATGGGTCACCAGCGCGGGCACGGTAGAGAGTTTGCGCCGTTTTGGCTACCAAGGCGATTATGTGGTGATGCCCAACGGCTGCGATATGCCCAAGGTAGACGTGCCCCAATCCCAAGTGGATATAATCCGCCGCAAGCATAATATTCCTGACGGCGTGCCGGTGTTTATCTATGTAGGCCGTATGATTTGGTACAAGAACATTCGTTTAATTTTAGACGCCTGCAAGATTTTGAAAGACCGTGGTGAGGATTTTCGTTTGCTGATGGTAGGCTTCGGCGCCAACGAGAACGCCATACAAAAATATTTTCGCAAACTGGGTCTGGCGGACAAAATCATCTACACCGGCAAGGTGCTGGATCGGGCGGAAATTCAGGGCTATTACGGCATTTCCGATTTGCTGCTGTTTCCCTCTGTATTTGACACCAACGGCTTAGTTGTTCGTGAGGCAGCCTCTTGTGCCACACCCAGCTTATTGGTTGCCGGCAGCTGCGCCGCCGAGGGCATTACCGACGACCGCAATGGTTTCCTTTGCCTGGAGAGCGCCCACAGCATTGCAGTGCGCCTGCAACAGATCATGCACCATAAAGATTATCTCCACCGCGTGGGCAAGGCCGCCCAGGAGGAGATCTATATCAGCTGGGACGACGCTGTGCGCCGCGCCTACGATCGCTACCATATTGTGATCGACAACTTCAAGTCAAGGCAATAAAGGATAATAAAAAAACACCGGCGGTGGGCCTTTCGGTCCGCCGCCGGCTTTTTTGCTGCCATTGTTCGTGGGTACTGTTGTATATCAAAGAAAGGGGAAAATCCAACAGCAGCGTCTATCTACGCCCGAGGGCGTAAACGGTCATTCCAGTTCAATCCTGTGGCTCGTGGGGGTGTCCTCTGCCTTCTTGGGCAAAGTCAAGGTCAGCACGCCGTCCTTGTAGCCGCCCTTAATACCCTCAGTATCTACACCGCTTACATCGAAGCTGCGGCTGTAAGTACCATAGGAACGCTCAGAGCGAATGTACTTGCCTTTTTTGTCTTTCTCCTCATAGTCGGAGTGGCGCTGCGCACTGACGGTCATCCGATCGCCGTTAATGTCCACATGAATATCTTTCTTATCAAATCCGGGCAAGTCCGCTTCCAATCTGTAAGCGTCACCCTCATCGGTAATATCCGTCTTAAAGGCAGACTGACTGTCGTTACTGAAGAACACCCCAAAAGGGTCCTCAAAAAAGTGGCGCTCAAAGTTATCCATCTCTCTAAAGGGATCATAAGCGGTCATTGCATGATTGTTTCTACGATTCAGCATATCTGTTACCTCCAAAATGAAATTCAAACTGTTGCTAACTTTATATGCAGATTCGGTAAGATTAAGTTGCCGACTGCGCTTGGTTGCTACCCATGGGTACCAACTCCTTTCTGATTCTAACGCACGGTTTGCATTGCTCTTTCTTTTTTGTTCCTCCCTTGGAACAATTCTTACTATAAACCACATTTATGAATAATGTGTGAACAAAAGATAAACAATTAGCACTCTTTTTTGTAAGAGTGCTAATATGGGCCATTTATTCCATTTTTCAGTGCTTTATCCTCTGCGCAGCAGCTTTTTGGCGCAGGCAACCGCCTTTTGTTTTACACTTTTGCCATAGAACAGGCAATATTTGTCCGCCGCCCGCCGATAGTCTAAATCACCTTGCCGTTTTTCAAATTCCGCAAAGAACGCAGCCCGTGCTTTCGGTTCCGTAGCAGAATGCAGTGCATTTGGATTTCCGGCAAAAGCAGACTCCAGCGATTCTGCTTTCAGTAGTAGATCCGATCGGATCTGCGCCAAGGCTTGTTCCCCGGCGGCGCTGTGCACCAGCACCAGTGAGGTGTCCCTTATCGTCAAACATGGTGCGGTCCACATTTTGAATTCCCCAAAAGTCCGCTAAGGTCAGATCCGACACACGGCTTGCACCTTTTGCCGGGCAATGATAACAGGACGGGCGCAGGATCACATCGGAAAGAAACAGCCGCATATACGGATCCTGCCTGTACGGGTGTGCCGTACCGTTCAGTTGCACGGAATACTGCTGCCAGCCGGTGCATTTGTCGCGAAAAGACAAGGGCAGCTGCGCACCGATGACCTTGGCATAAGCCTGCCAAACCGCTTCCGACGGCACACCGTGGCAAATCACATCTACCGTCAACAGTCCCGGCTTTGGTCCGCCTAAATAGCCCAGCAGCCCTTGCACCTGGCAGCCAGTGCCGGAGAACAGCACTTTCCTGCCCTGTTCCAAATCCAATCGCACTCTAGTAAAGTAATCCCCCATACGGCTTTGCACATATTTGCTGCCCATCAGACGGGGCAGATCCTCTGTATGCGTTATGCGCAGATGGCGCACCGTCAGATCCGGCCCATTGCTGCACCGTAAACCGTGCCGCCCTGCTCCAGCACTTTCTCTGCCAAAAGGGAGAACACGCCACCGGAGGAGCTTTGTGCCCGCTGTCGGTCTTGCCGAGAAATGGCGGCGTAACAGAGGGGTTTCTTATCACCCACCGGCAACGGCTTTTGCGCCGGGCAAACCCGGTTGCAGCGGTCACAGTTTATACAAGCCGCTTCCTCTGCCACAGGGTAGAAAAAGCCCTCTTTGTCCCGCTCCATACGCAAACAGCTTTTGGGGCATGCGGCCACACAAGCGGTACAGCCGGTGCACCGCACTTTCGGCGTATTCAGCAACCGGACCACCTCCGCAGTACAGGCGCCTTACCCTTGGTCAGCCGGTTCAGCAACCCGGCAAAATAGGCAAATTCATCTGTTTTTCGATACGCGATCAGGAACACACCATTGGGTAGCACGGCACACACAAACAACCGTAAAATCATAGTCACAATCAGCGACGGCAGCGTGATAAAATGACAAACGCCAACGCACGCGCCGCAGCAAACCGCCGCCAGTGCCACATAGCGCAGGGTGCGGCCCACATAAGGCTTCCAACTGCAATGGAACACCACAGTAAACAGGTTATGGGTCAGCCAGGGCATACCCACCACCAACATGGCAATGATGGTGGAGATTAAAATGCCGTAAAGCCCCCAAAACTGCACCAAAATCAGGTTCACCACCAGGTTCACCAGGGAGCAGATCAGCGGGCGCCAGCGATCCTCGTGCCACATGCCCGCTGCGTCCTTATATAAATTCAGCAAATTATTGATTTGACGAATAATAAAATAGGCGCAGAGTATAATTACCATACCGTAGGGCAGCAAGTTGTCCTTACCCACCCAAAGGGTCATAAACGGCTGATACAGGCAGGCAAAGCAGCAAATGCAAAAAGCCGACAGCCAGGACAGCAGAAAAGTAAATTTCCGCAGATCCTTATAATTTTTCTCTTCACTCTCGGTTCCCAGGCTGTTACCGATCCCCGCCAAGCTGGAACTGGTGATCAGAGTCACAAAGCCGAAAATGGTATTCATTACAAAAAAGTAGTTTTGATATTTTGCAAGCGCAGTCAGGCCTAAAAATGCGGAAATTACAAGCGTGTCCGCAGAATCGTAAACCACGCTGCCGATCTTTGAAGTAAACAGATCTTTAATCCGCTTGTTGATGATCTGCACATCTTCCTTTGGCAGCTTGCCCATGGCCTTGTACTGGGGATATAACTTGTCCACCACAATAGCGGTTACAATATTACTCACCACGCCGGACAACAACGCAACAATGATATAAGCATAATAGTCCCGCATAAAGTACAGCACCGCCAACTGCACGCCGTATTTCACCGTATTGATAACATAGCCGATCTTGTCGCCGATATCATTGCGCTGATGGGCAAACAGCAGACAATTTTTATACGCAAACAGCCAATAACTAACTACCGTAGTCAGCAAATTGATCAAATACAGCACATACAGATTCACATTTGGCGGCAGGTCTTTCTTCACCAACATGGGCAGCACCGGAATAATCACTAAACCGGCCACTAAGATTACAGCCCCCACAATACGGTAATAAATCTTATAGAGCCGCATCAGGGCGCAAATGCGGGTAGTGTCCTGTTCGGCAATGGGCTTGTACATACTGAAAGTCATGGCCGAACCGACGCCCAGTTCTGCCAAATTCAGCACGGACAAAATAGAGGTGAACAGACTGTTCAGCCCCACATACTCCATACCCAGCCAATAGATCATGGCCGTGCGCATTAAAAACGGAACGATTAAGTTGTAAATTCGCGTTATCGTGCCAAAAAACAAATTCCGCGCCGCGTTTTTCGTTCTGCTGTCGTTACTCATGAATCTCCAATGCATCTTTCAAATATTGTATAGCTTCCTTTTTTCTTCTCTTTAATGCCATTTGAACACGCGCTATATCCTGTTGTGTTGGGTGTATAATTTCATTATCCGGGAATGGAAAATCTAAAAGCGATTTTAACGAAGATACTCTTGAAGACATAGATGTATTTTCGTCTTTTCTTTGTGCATAAAAAAAAGATTTTTCAAACAAAATCGAAAACACCGTTGCGTGAAAAGAATCTGTTATAATCAATTGCGCATGATGAATCAACCAAATAAAATGATCCGGAGCAATCGTATACTTTCTCCAATCATTCATATCGTTAATATCAACCATTTTACAATCAGAATACTGTTGGCTCAACAAGATTCGTTTTAAAGGCTCGGATTTCAATGTGTCATCACCCAAGCAGTACAGCAATACAAATCGTTCGTTGCCTTTAATCCATCTCGGCTTTCTTTCCATCTGTAGCCACTGCTCGGATGTTCTAAGCAATGTAGGATCGAGAAGAACTTTGCACTGATTTCCAGTAAGCTCCTTAACAATATTTTGGCCCGCATATTCCCGTACAGAAATACATTTCAATCCATTTAAGTATGTTCTGAACGCACTCCGCATCTTATCAGGGATTTTTTCGACCCCGAAACTGGCTGCGTATGCAATTCTTTTATCTTGTTTTGCAAATGTCAAGAAGTTAAAATCAAAATTAAATGTAAAGTACGGATTCCATATTTGATCGCTACCTGCAATAAACAAGTCATAATACTCATCTAAATCAGAAGGGATGTGTGACAACGTAGAAGCAAATTGTGAAAATGTTAAATATCTCGAATCAAATTTTGAAAATTCATGCTTCTTTTTCAATACAGCAATACGCCAGCGCAAGTTTTTATGCAATACGCCTGCAATAATCTGTTTAATTACAAAAGACTTTTTTGCGTCTGTACTCGTAATTTATTAAATTCGGTGCTGTATCGACCTGAACGCCCAACTCTTTCAGTTCTTCCTGTAAGGCAAAATTCTGTAATTTATTTCCAAAGTTTTCAAGTTCTGTAATTGTAACGATACACACATTCACAACAACTTCACCACTCGTCTATACATTTTCTTTAGAAGTTCCATAGTGATAGATAGCAACTGTCCAAAACTGCTTCTCCTTGTTTTCCACTCAAGAACATTTCTTTCCAATAAAAACGATCAAATTTAGTATACCTATTGAGCTGCCACGGCTTAACTCTTCCGGTATAATGCAATATTACGACATCCTCAATTTCATCATTTGATTGTGTCGAATTATCATATATGTGCAACTGAAAATTATATTTTTTCCAATCTGCATATTTGACATTATGCGCATACATTACATTCAATAAATCTTGATCCGGATACTTTATCCTGTCTTTATACTTTTGACAGTATGTAAAAATAGCATCTATCGATGTGTCTTTTCTAAGCTCATCTAAATTCATTAAAAGAACACCAGAATTAAAGTATTTCTGTTCTAAATTTAAACCTAATTTCAATTTTATCTCGTCCACATTAAATTTCCCATTCAGCCCATCCTCACAAACCACATAATAGCTATCTTCAAAACATTGATTATAAAATATAGACAAATCCCGAAGAACAACAATATCAGCGTCCATCCACAACGCTCTTGACAAATCATTCGGTAACACGAACTGTGCAATCAAGCGGTAATACATTTCCACACTAAACTGAGAAGAAACCGTCGGCATATCATCGAACATCTCATCCATATCTAACACATATAGAGACGCATGACACTTCTTCTCAAGGAATAGTGAAAACTTGGCACACTGCTTTCGACTCAGATTACGATTTAACAAATACACACATACATCTTCCTGCGTATGACGACACAGAGAAAACAACATCACTTTTGCGTGATTCACGTATGCATCATTCACAGATATCACAATATTCACTCACAAACAGCTCCATTTCATTAATTCACTAAAAGAAACCTACCTTCATATACCAAACACATAATGTCTGTATTGGACGGCGAAGGGCATTTCTAATTCACCTATATTTGAACACAAACACCAATATTGGTGTAGAGCAAAATACTGGTCCACCACAGCATCACCACAACATATCAAACTTTATACAATACATTTCGCCACATATTTTTGAAGCCGATTACCGTAGTTGGCTCCTTTTGTCAATGTAACAATCGCTATTTTCATTACTATTTTCTCAGTCTAAAAATCAAGTCTTACAAATTTTTCGCCTGATCCACGTAGGGTTTGATTTTGTGGCTTGCTTGAATATCGCTGACAATAATGCCCGAATCTGTGGCAGACACTACAACATTTTCAAGGCCCAAGACGATGATCGGCTTTTCCGTTTCATTAATAACAAATACATTCTCCGGGCGATCGGAAACTGCTTTGCCGACAAAATGTGTATCCATAGTCGCGGTCAGTGCATCCCAGGTTCTATATCGCTCCACGCACCATTGTACCGCTTGACCAAAATGTCTTTTTCGTGTTCTACGACTGCATAATCAAAAGAAATTCTTTCAAGAGTATGATACTTTTGAAACAAATCATAATAATCCGAAAAATCAATCAGTTCATGCGCTCGTTTCAATATATAACTAAGCTTAAACACAAAAACGCCGGCGTTCCACAAAGCGCCATTGTCTATATAGCGTTGGGCGTTCTTTTTTATCCGGCTTTTCCTTAAAAGACGCCACAAGCGAGATATCATTTTCTGCCTTTGGCACAATGTAGCCGTACTTCTCCAACGGCGCAGTTGGTGTAATGCCCAACAGCATTAAATGCTCCTGAACAGAAGAAATATAAGCACAGGCATCACGGATCGTCGCAAAAAAAGAATCGTCTGCAAAAGGATCCACCGGGCAAAACGCTACCGTCTCTTCCGGATCGATCTGCAACACATCGACCAAATAGGAAGAAGCTAACACAATCGCTGGAAAAGTGTCTTTCTTGTCTGGTTCAATTGAAATTTTGATTGCCTCTCCAAGTTGGCGGTGAATTTCTGCCGCCTGATCCGCAGATGTGGCTACTGTTACAACCGCACTTGGATCTACACGATGTATCTGGGCAAACACCCGCTGCAGCATAGATTCTGTCCTTCCATCGTCCGTTTTTAAAATTTTCAAAAACTGCTTGGAATTCTCAGGCGTAGAAAGCGGCCACAAGCGATTGCCCGAACCGCCGGAAAGAAGCACAATATTCATCTTATCTCTCCCTGTCAACTCAGCTTATCTCTTTGAAATAAGCATTCATCGTTTTTATGTACCGGCTGTTTCTACCGGTGTTGTTGGTACTGCACAAGGATATTTGTTGGCTCCCATTTACATCCACAGCTTCATTATAAGAATTCGGCACCCAAAAAACACCTTTACGTCACCCAGCAATTCCATATATTTCAGCCATATATCATCAGCGCACAAACAAAGCTCTTGAATTTTCTCTGTATCAAATGTTTCCGGCGGCAGTGCGTGCGGCGGATACAAAACGCCGCCTACACCGGTCGCGCAATAATCATCGTTCGGTTTTCGCAAGAGATGGCGTTCAAAATACCAATCCTCATACGGCCGTATGGCTCCGTCCGTCGTATAATCCATCTGGTGCACACGGCGTGCACAAAATGGCCTTAGGAAACACTTTATGCCAAAACAGAAGACTGGACACCGTGTCCTTACGGTAAATTGAATCGTCATCTACTGTGATCACCACAGCGTCCGGGTACTTTTGCATAGCGTAGTAATACTTGTTATGCGGTTTCAGCCCAATGGAATCAAACACAAACTCCACTCCTGCATCGGCCAATTCCGTATGCGAGTTGGCATAGGCCCTGCACACCGGATCGTCGTCCAACACGATCATTAAATGGTCCGGTTTTATACGCTGTCTGAAAATGCTTTTCAACGGCAGATCCAGAGTTGCTAAACGCGGACCAAAACTAGTCAAAGAAACCACTACTTGTTCCTTTCGCGGCTTTTGATTCAAACGATAAGCGACCTGTTGATTTTGGACCTTCTCAACCAACACTCTGTCTTGCACGCGCTTTTGTAATTTGTACAGCTTGTCCACAAGGCGCTGTATTAAATTCTTCTTCATTTTCTCCTCCGTTTATTTTTAATACAAAGATAGGCAACATAGAGGTGTGGAGTAAAACGCAACAACACTATCTGTAATTTATTCCGCTTAGAAATACTTGACAAATGCAAAAACTGGCGACGATTTTGTTTGACCATCCGAATAACTTGCCAAATCACTGAAGTGTTATTGATCTTTGCATGTTCGTTAATAGCACCCATCCAAAAATAAAATGCCCATTTTAACGCATAAGGGAGGACGGATTCTGAACACTCAGATAAAAAAGTCAGTGGCAGATTAATTGAAGACAAACGATAATTCTGGTTTCGTGTATTTGAAACTGAACTTATGCGTTGAATATAACGATATCCCGCATATGAAATCAGTGATACATGTTCACTGTTTTTCAAATACAAAAAATTAAAACTTGTATCTTCTGCCTCTATCAGCTGTAAATCAAGTCGCAAGCAATAATTATTAATCATCGACTTGCAATACAATTTGTTCCAACAGTAACCTTCAAAAGCATTTGCAGTGCTATCGAACATATAACACATTGCCTGCTCTGCCGAAACACAAACGCTCTCCGGAAAAGTAACTGCATCTTGGTTATAGTAATACCCGCAAACTGCCATGTCACTGGAATCTTTTTGTATCGCCTGCAATAACTGTGCATACATATCCGGCTCAATATAATCATCACCGTCTACGAAGCCAATATATGCCCCATTGGCAGCATCTAGGCCGGCATTACGCGCAGAAGAAACTCCGCCATTCTTTTTATGTACAACTTGAACACGATCGTCTTTCTCCGCCCACGCATCGCACATTGCCGGGCTGTTATCCGGTGATCCGTCATCCACTAAAATAATTTCCAAGTTTTTGTAGGTTTGATCCACAATGCTCTGTACGCACCGGTTCAAATATTGTTCCACTTTGTAAATGGGAACAATCACGCTAATCAGCGGCTGCTTTTCACTCATCATTCTATCAATCCCTAAAGAACAAGTCTCTGGTGTACACCTTATCTTGTACATCTGCTAATTCGGAGTTGTAACGATTTGCCACAATCACATCACTTTGCGACTTAAAAGACTCCAGATTCGCAATCACTTTGCATTGCTGAAATTCCGTATCCATTAGTGTTGGTTCATAAACAACGACCTGAACACCTTGCGCCTGAATTCGACGCATCACGCCCTGAATCGATGACTGTCGAAAGTTATCACTGTTTGCTTTCATCGTTAATCTGTAGATACCCACAACTTGCGGGTGTCTGTCCAAAATCTGACGAGCAATAAAGTCCTTGCGCGTTGCATTGGCATCTACAATAGCACCGATCAGATTGTTCGGCACATTCGCAAAATTCGCGCGCAATTGTTTGGTATCTTTGGGCAGACAATATCCGCCGTAGCCAAAGGAAGGATTGTTGTAATGGTCACCGATTCGCGGATCCAGACATACACCTTTAATGATTTGCTTTGTATTTAATCCACGCACCTCGGCGTATGTGTCCAATTCATTGAAGTATGCCACACGCAAGGCCAAATAAGTATTTGCGAATAACTTAACCGCCTCAGCCTCTGTAGGATTAGTCAACAGCACTGGTGTTTCTTTATCCAGTGCACCTTCCAATAGCAAATCCGCAAAGGCCTCTGCCTGTAAACGCTGCGCATCCGTACTACCCACAATGATTCGAGAGGGGTGCAAATTGTCATAAAGCGCCCGACCCTCTCTCAAAAACTCCGGCGAAAACAATATGTTTTCCGTTGCGTATTTTTTGCGCATAGACATTGTAAACCCTACTGGCACCGTCGATTTGATCACCATGGTGGCTTTTGCATTCACTTTTTTTACCAATTGAATAACAGATTCTACCGAACTGGTATCGAAATGATTTAGTACCGGATCATAATTGGTCGGTGTTGAAATAATAACGAACTCGGCATCTTTATAGGCTTCTTGAGCATTCCTGGTTGCAATTAAATTCAAATGTTTCTCTTTCAAAAAGCGTTCAATTTCCGCATCTTGAATCGGAGAAACGCCCCGATTGATCTTGTCTACTTTTTTTGTAGCACATCAACGGCAGCCACTTGATGACGTTGCGCCAATAATACAGATAAGGATAATCCAACATATCCGGTACCGGCTACAGCAATTTTCATAATTTCACTTCCTGGTCATTCGAATAAACAATTTTGGAGACAGCCACAAGATCAGCATTTTCGCTTTATCACGATTGGCATATTGTATTGCCGTCTTCTTCTGCAACATTTGTTTTTTATATTTCAAAATGTTGGAACGCACTTCATCAAAACGTTCCATAAACATATTGCTTGCAATCATACCACTAAGCACCGCAAAATTGGCGTTCAAATAGCCTTGAATGGCATATGGGTATAATGCCGGATTATTCTTTTCCGCATTCAAAATAATATCTCTGGCCTTGATTGCATCAAATGAACCACTCTTAAATTTAGAATTCGTAGTACTGGTTGAGCGATTTCTATAAAAATATAACTGCTCATTACTGATTGCGATCATATTTGCACGCTTAAAGGCAAAATAGTTATATGGCAAGTCTTGCGAACAATGAAGCGGTGGCATTTCCAAGCCGGAGACCACAGAAGCCTTATACAATTTGTTCCACAAAACGCCAAAAGCATAGTCGCCAATACAAACTTGTGGCAAAACGGCTTGCGCTTTCATTTTTTCGACTGTCACAGGCACGTTCGTTAACGCATCAGCCTCTACCTCCACATCGCTCTCGTAATAAGACGACATAGAAATATCCACATCCTGTTGCAATGCGTTCTGCAATAAATGCGCATACATATCCGGAAAGCAATAATCATCTCCGTCTACAAAACCAATATATGTACCTTTAGCCTGGGATAACGCCGTATTACGCGCTATAGCAACGCCTTCATTCGCCTTATGAATCACGCGAATACGGCTGTCTTTCGCCGCCCAAGCGTCGCACATGGCCGGGCTGTTATCCGGCGAGCCGTCGTCTACTAAAATGATTTCTAAATTCTTGTAGGTCTGGTTCACAATGCTTTGCACGCACCGATCCAGGTACTGCTCCACTTTGTAAACCGGTACAATAACGCTAATCAATTGATTCATCTTTACTAATAGCCTCGTACTTTTCTTCGAAATAAAATAGACCATTTATAAAGAGTTGGAGAAACTGCAAGCAACAGCGTTCCAAATCTTTGTTTTTGTGAGAATATGCCTGCATATTTCTTGTCAAAAATCAATTTTAGATTATGTAGAATTTCGTGTCTTAATCGTGCAAACTGATCCATACACTTTTGATTACGAATCATGCTATTGATCAAAAAGTAATCGTTTTGAATTTTACACCCCATCATGTAGCCATAAATTTCATCGTTTGAATCGATCGATGACAACATGGTAGAGTAAGCAGTTTCACAATCACGCACCATCTGTGGCTTGAGTTCTCCGGAAATGGCACTATTTCCGTCTCGAAAATAATAGTAGTAACGACAATCAGGAAGCGCAATTCTCTTACAATTTTTGTACAAAAATGTGTTTAACATAATATCTTCGCTCATCACCAAATGACTTGGCAAATCACGTGGAACCCGATCAAACAAATCCGATCTGTATAACTTTCCCCACAAAGACCACGAATTATTGGGGAAGTTGTTTCTAACGATCTCCAAGAAGGAATACATTCTAACATTTCCATCCGAACAAGTTCTGCAAGGCACATGATCGTCACAAACGACTTCAGCACAACAGCCAGCAACATCAGCTGTTGATTCCTTTTGTAAGCGATACAGTGCTAAAATCATGTCCCTTGCAATCCAATCATCAGAGTCAACGAATGTGAAAAACGCACCCTTTGCTATGTTTATTCCAGCATTACGTGCAGTAGACACACCGCCGTTTTCTTTATGAAGCACCTGCACACGGCCGTCTTTCGCCGCCCATGCGTCGCACATGGCCGGGCAATGATCCGGTGAGCCGTCGTCCACTAAGATGATTTCCAAATTCTCATAGGTCTGGTTCACAATGCTTTGCACGCAGCGGTCCAAATATGGCTCCACTTTGTAAACTGGTACAATAACACTGATCAACGGTTGTTCGCTCATAATTTATACCTCAATAACCTTGTATAAAGATCCAGCAACTGCACCTTTCCATGCTCCAGGCACAACTTAACTACACGGGTATGCAACGGTAAGGATGATGTACGCACACTTAATAACGCTGCTTTCACCGCTGCATCGCCACTAAAGCGTTTGAGTACGGCTTTGCTGTCCACAGTCGATTTATCATTCCACGGACTAGCCTCATTGCGCACAACACCATTCAGTGAAAATAAGAGATAATAGGCCAGTTGCGGCATAAGGATCTCTTTATATGGGCTTTCCTCAAATACCGATTTTAAAATTTGATACGGTATCAGTGCGTAATCCGGCATTTTTGGATCATACACATTGGTCATAGACTGGGCATTGTTGCGATAATGGTACAAACAGCCATCCACATACGCCAGGCTATCAGCCGCCAGCAGACAGGGATAAGTAAACGCGGCGTCCTCACCGATCTTCACCTTCGGTGTGACCGGGTACAGGCACTGCTCCAGCAGCTCCTTTTTAAACACCTTGGACCAACAGCAGGGGTTGATACCAAAGGAATAATAGGGCGCATGGTACAGCATAGTAGGATAGATCTCCTGCGCCAACTGCGCTTTCGTATAATACGCCCGCTGCAAATGCTGGGTACTTGGCTCGTTATGGTCTGCAAAGGCATAATAGAACTCGCAAAGAGCCATATCCGGCGCATATCGGTCAATCGCCGCCGCAAAGCGGGCATACATATCTGGCTCGATCCAATCGTCGCCGTCTACAAAGCCCACATAATCCCCTTTGGCCACCCGCAGACCGGCCTGCCGCGCGGACATCAAGCCGCCATTGGGCTTATGCACCACCTGCACCCGCGCGTCCTTGCGGGCATAGGCATCACAAATGGCCGGGCAGTTGTCCGGTGAGCCGTCATCCACCAGCACAATATCCAAGTCCGTGTAAGTCTGGGCCAAAACACTGTCCACGCACTGCCGAAGATAGGCTTCCACCTTATATATGGGAACAATTACGCTAATGGTCATAAACGCTCCTTAAAAATGCATCCAAATCAATGAACTTCCTACGCAAGCATACCAAAAATGCACGCAGATATAAGCAAAGTAGACAAGCAGCATGACGCCTTGGGTACGCACGCGCAGCACCATTTTCTTCTCACCGGTGTAAATAAAATTAGGTGGTTGTTTCTTCACAAAATCCGCTTGCTTTTGCATACCCACCATAAAGAGCACAGCGCCCATGATCGGCAGGATCCACCGGGCAAAGCGCAAAAAGATCAGGGAACTAAACAGGCAGCCGATCATGAAAAACGCAGTGGTGGAGCAGTAGCGATAAAAGCGATAGATGGGATCTGTCTCTTTATCCCGCACAAAATAGACAGAGAAGTACCAAATGACAAGCAGCACAATTACTAAGGTGACGATATTAACCAAAAAGCCTGTACTTGTATTTAGTCGTACTGCTTCTGTATTATTTTCAGACTTTTCAGCAATAGAAAGTATGAATTCATTGTCTGATTTTTCAGCAATAAATTGGATAAACGCACCACCAACAGCCAGTCCCAAGATCATAACCACATTGATAAACTTGCTGTTAAACTTCATGGTCAATAAGGTCAGCAACACCAACGCCACCGGCAAAATCGGCGAGGAATGGAGCAGACACGCCGCCACATAACCAAACAGGCACAAGATAATATTACGCTTTTCTACCAAATGATAGTAAGCGCAGGCGATCACAACGGCAAAGGCCAGTCCGTTACGTATACCGGACGCTGTATCATAAAACCAGTAGGTGGACAGGAAAAACAGTGTACCCAGCAGCACATAGCCTTTGCTCACCTGATAACGCTGGGCTGCTTTGTACATCACCAGGAACATTAAGGCATAAACGATAAACATGGTCATCGCAGCCAAATAGCGGTTGTTGGGAAAAAAGCTGAGAAAATAGAAATAGTAACGCATGGTTACAAAAGTTTGCCAATCGTACCAATTGCGCTCGATGATATAATCCAACCCGGCCTTTCCCTGCTCTCGCATAATATCCAGCATACCGTAATAGCGATACAGATCGTCCGTTTCATCCGGCACAATGTGATAGGCCAAAACCGTCATGGCCACCACAACCGCAACAAACGGGATCCACATATATTCTCTTGGCAAAATCAAAAGCAGCAGCGCATAGCCTGCAACAATGATCACAAACCATGTAAGTGCAGATAATCCTAACATGCAATCCTCTTTTATATTTCTTTATTTACGCAAATAAATTTGCTCCAATTTTTTGCAAACCCGGGCAATATCAAAGTCCTCGACCACCCGATCGCGGGAAATGGTGTGGCGATCGATACGCAACGCCGTTTCAATTTTTTTTACCCATTCTTCCGGCTGCGCCTCAATAGAGGCAAACTGCAACGCCTCGGTGAGCTTCACTGTAGGCGTAATGGTATCTGACACCACACAGGGCAGCTGCGCCGCCTGGGCTTCAACCAGTGTCAGTGGGAAGCCCTCGTGAATAGACGGGAACACAAAGCAGTCCATGGCCATCAAAAGTTGCGGAACATCGTTACGAAAGCCAAGAATATGTGCGCATTTTGATAATTGAAGTTGCTCAATTCTCCTTTCGAGCTGCTGACGATCCTGACCATCGCCAACTAAGATCAGCGCACTGTTTTCATAGCGCCTGTGAAACGAATGGAAAACATCCAATAAGAACATTTGATTTTTGACATCGTGCAACTGTCCGCAGTGACCAAGCACAATTTTATGATTCAAGCCCAAAGAAGCCCGCACATTTTGACGAACTGTTTCATTCAGGTAATACTGCTTCGTTACAATTCCATTATTCAGAACTGTACCTTTACGACGAAATCCTCGGCGACCTGCCAGATACTCCCCTGCTGCCTGACTGCAGCCAATAATATCCGTTGACACAAAAGAAACAAATCCACGCATAACCACATGATAAAGACTTTTTACGAAACGAATTACCGGATTTCTGATTTTTCGCATTGGCTGTGAAAAATGCGCGTGCGCTACGCGTTTTTCTACGCCGGATCTCTTGGCTGCGAATAGTGCAATGCCGCTATAAAACAGTAAGTGACAGTGTACGATATCGAAAGGTTCTTTCTTTAACAAGCGCTTATAGAAAAAGTAGCTTTTTATATAGGAGCACGCCGTATCCGGCTGATGCAATATTCGCACGCCGGACTGTGCCACCTGAGACTCCATTGGGCCTATTTCATCATGCCGCAGGCAATATACACACTCAAATTTATCGGGATCTAAGTGCTGTTGCAAACGAACGGCAACCAAGTCTGAGCCTCCATATTGCAGCGGATCATTTATTATCAATACTTTTTTTCGCTTTTGCTTGTCCATCTGTTCCAAACTCATTTTATCTTATTTCGCACGCGTTTCCAAAATCCACCGACCAAATTCAGGATATGCAGTTCCGGTGGCGTTTTCAAATCGATCACTTCTACATGGTTTAACCGATTATAGGTATGTATTCCTTGATACGCAACGCCTGTATTTGTCTTAATTTCTACAGGCTGCAGTCTCTTTACACAATGCTCCAAATACTCGTTAGGATCAATCTTATCCATGGCATTCAAACACAAGGCGCAGCCATATCCATCCGAACAGTCCTGGGATGGGCGATACCAAACACCGTCTTGCTCAAAGCATTTACCGGCACCGCGTGCTGAAGATAAATCGCGCTTTACCGGATTCCTTGGGCACGGCACCCATTCTCCGTTAACACAATGAAAAAGATCCAGCCGATCAAACAAAAGTTCGTCATCCACTGTCGTGGAAAAACAATATTGCTCTTGATTATGGGAAAAGAAGGTACTGTCCACTAAGCGTTCGTGCATAAGTACTTTTTCCTTTTCCCAATGATTCGGAAAAGATAAACATTTGAACCGATAAAGCTCGCCAGACATGTTTGACTCAGGCACAATATAAAGATTGCCATCAGCTTCATAGATAAAAGGGTAAGACAAATGCGATGTTGATTCACAAATAATATGAATGTCCCCGGCTGTGTGTTCCGTAATTTGTCTGTATCCCAGCACGCCTTTTCGTTTCAATCGATCATATGCCTCAAAAAAGACAAAATAATGATCATCTTTTTGAAATAAGAAAGGATCTGCACACCAGTACCTTTTGCTATTTGGCAACACAACAAACGGCGTACTTAAATCGGTCATTATACTGTCATTGTTCTTATTGAAGCGAACGGCGCAACACCACTCTGAAACACTTAGTTTCCTCATTCGTAAAACTTTCCTTTTGTACTGTGATTAGATATGCGTTCGATCATAATAAATGCGACCCAGAATCGTAAATAGCGGAAGACCAAAAGCAGATGAAGCAAGCCGAACAATACGCAGATCTCGCCAATAACCATACTTCAAAATCGAGCGATGCTTGCGCATAAGTTCCAGTGACTCCTTGCGATCTTTTCCATGAAGCCTCCCTGTAATCACAAACCCTGTTGAGTATATAAAAGCTAAATAATTCAAATAGTCTTTACGCAATTGATCATTGCTTTCGCAGGATAGAATCGGAACCCACTTGTTAAGTGTATAATCAATACCCTGAATCATTTTTATACTTCCAGAATGTGTAATGGGAGCCCTCTCTGCAACCGGTATGTATAAAATGGTTCGTCCATTGCAAACACCTTTTTGCAATGCACAAAAACATTCAATACAAAATCATGATCTTCCGACTGTATTCCGCAGTGAAACCGAATTTTATGCTCCTCAATAAGATGTCTGCTTACAGCTGAAATGGTCGCACCACCAGGCAATTTCTTTTGGGAGAAGAGATAATGCAAAATATCCGTACGATTTTGGCCCTCATTGATCAATGACAAATTATAACCTGACCTAGAAATGCGCATTTCGCCGGTTTTCATATTCCAGTCCGTACAACCAAATAGAATCACATCCGCGCTGCTTTTGTCAATATTTGCAGAGAGCATCTCAAACATATCGCTACGATTGTAAAAATCGTCGCCATCTAACAGAAGCACATATTCGCCTTTTGCCCGGTCAAGCCCCGCATTTCTCGCATTTGATAATCCGCCGTTTGGCTTGTGAACCACGCGAATACGCGCATCTTCCTTGGCATACCCGTCGCACATTTGGGGACAGGCATCCGGCGATCCGTCGTCCACTAAAATCAATTCCCAATCCGTATAGGTTTGGTTCTTCACACTTTGCACACAATCATCCAAGTAATCTGCCACTTTGTAAATCGGAACGATAATTGAAAACCTCAAACGCTCACTCCTTATAAATTTTCTCCAGTTGTATCGCGCAGTCGCGTATATTCCATCCACCGGCAATCAGCGCCGCCGTGGGACTTCGGCGTGGCGGTAGCGGCTGCAAGGCAGCCCCTGCCCATTCTTCCGGCGACTGGTGCAAAGACAGGGTCTTCACCAGCGGGGTGCAAGCCACTTCCCGGGTGACTGCGTCAGACAGCAACACCGGCAACCCGGCAGCCTGGGCCTCTACCACAGACATTGGCAGACCCTCACTGATAGAGGGAAACACAAATAGATCCATTGCCTGTAAATAAGCAGAGATTTGGCTCTGGGGACCCAGGAACAAAACGCTATCCACAATGTTCAGTTCCTTTGCAAGCGCTGTTAACCGGTCCGTCGGCACCGCGCCGATCAACAAAAGTTTGGCGTTTGATCGCAGCTTATGTATCTCTGCAAAAACAGAAAATAAGAACTCGTGATTTTTCTGCGGAATATCGGTCTTGCCGATATGACCCACCACAAATGCGTCGTCTAAATGCAACTGCCAACGCATATGCTCCCGAACGGCAGGGTCAAATTGCAGCGCCTGGCAGTCCACTGCGTTACGCAGCTCCGTAAAAGGCTTTTGTCCGTACCACAGCTGACCGGAGGCCCGACTGCACGCCAATTTCTTAGGGATACAATACTTAGCATACTGCGACAACAAACGGTTGGCAAAAGTGCTACCGATCAGCGTGTACACCGTGGTATGGCTATGCACAACGATATTGCGCAAACCGGCCATTTTTGCCACCGGCATGCCACAAATACCGCAAAATGTGGGCCGTGAATATGCATGGCCTGCCAAGTTCCCTTATGCTCCAAGAAAAAAGCACGCATCTTTTTGGTAGGCAAAACATCTTTCGGTTTTGGAAAGTCCATTTTATAAGCATGACCACCCAGAGCTTCGATCTCCGCCCTGCGGTCTGCCTGCGTGTCTAAAAAGTACAGGTAATCAAACTGAACATCCGCAGACATGGCGCGCTGATAGTTCATGATCATACTCATCGCACCGTTTGAAATACTCATATCCGGTATCACCTGTAACACACGCATAAATGCCAACCTCACAAAAGTTCTAACGCTTGATAAATTTCAATCATACGGTGCAGCACCGGCTCCACCGCATAGTCCTGGGCCAGTGTGCGCCAGGCAACGCCAAAGGCCGCCGTTTGTTCCGGATCGGTATAAAGAGACCAGATCCGATCCGCCATCGCCCGGCTGTCATTCAATGGCACCAGCAGTAGCCGCTCTCACCGTCCTGCACCAGGTCCCGATTGCCACGCACATCGGTGGCTACCACCGGATTGCCCAGCGCCATGGCCTCCACCAAGTTGATGGGCAGACCCTCCTGCCGACTGGAGGACACGGACACATCGCTAAGCCCTACCAACTGACGAATATCCCGCCGGTAGCCCAGCGCCTCCACTATGATCTGCCACGCCGATAGATTTGGCATAGTCCAAAAACGGCCGGGCTTCCACATCGGAGCCGGGCAGCAGCAAGCGAAAATGCTTGTCCTTTTCCAGCAGCAATTTTAATGTGTCAAACAACATATTTTGATTTTTCCGGGCGGAAAAATCTGCCGGGTATATTAGAATAAAATCGTCCGGGCTGTACCCATACGCCCGGCGCAGAGCCAACTTTTGCTCCCGGGTCACCGGCTGAAAATCGCTAAGATCCACACCCACGCCGTTGACCAGTTCCAGGCGCCCGGCAGCAAACTGCCGCGCCTTAGCGGTATTATAATCCTCGCTGTTAATGGTGATCAGGCAGTCCGTATCTTTCGCCAGTGCCTTCTCCACCGGGTAAAACAGCAGCCAGTTTTTCCTGGCAGCGCCGTTATAGAAGTGAAAGCCGTGGGCGGTATAGATCACCTTGGTGCCCCGCTTGCGGGCATCCCGCGCAGCCAGCCGAGTCACCACAGCCCCCATAGGCGTGTGGCAATGAATGGCGTCGTACCGACCCTCGTCAATGATCTTTTTCAGCACCTGATAGGCTTTCAGATTATCTACACTGTACGGACTACGGCTAAAGGGCACTTCATAAGTGCGGGCAATGCCACTCAGATCCAAACCGGGTTTGTCGGCGGAATTGTCCTTGAACGCCGCTTCAACCCGGCAGCCCCGGCGTACCAGTTCCCGAATAAAAGGCATGTGAAATTGGCCGATATGGCTACGCACAGTAGCAACAAACAGTACCTTCATTGTGCAAATGACTCCAAATTCTTGCAGAATAGGCGAAACAGCCGCTCGCCGTTGTGCTCGCCCACAAAGGAATTGTGGGGAGTCAATATCACCTGCTCCATATCCCACAAGGGACTGCTCCGGGGCAAGGGTTCTTCTTCAAATACATCCAGCACCGCGCCGGACAGCTGCCCGCTTTGCAGTGCTTCCACCAGCGCCTGCTGATCTGTCACCTTGCCGCGAGCCACATTCACAAACACAGCGCCGGGTTTGATCTTTGCTAGCCGCACGCTGTCAAACAGGCCGGCAGTCTCCGCCGTCAGGGGCATAGCGCAACTCACCAAGTCCGCTAAAGGCAGCAGATCGTCCAACCGGCAGGTGGGCTGGGTTTGGTCAAACTCTGCCGCCGGGTGGCCGGAACGATTAATTCCCACCGTCTGTACATCAAAGGCCCGCAGCCGCCGAGCAATGGCGCTGCCCACGCTGCCGGTGCCGATAATACAAGCGGTCTTGCCGCTAAGTTCCCGCAGACCCCGGTGTTTCTCCCACCGATGCGCTGCTTGATTTTCTGCAAAAACTTGCTCTCTTTATATAGCTGCAAAATACCGCCCAGCACGAACTCCGCCATAGGCGCACTGTAAACGCCGCCAGCGTTATACACGGTAATGCCATGTGCCTTGCAATAGTCCAGCGGCACCCGATCCAGCCCGGCGGAAGTCACCTGAATACACTTAAGCGCCGGGAAGCGTTCAATCGGCGTAGTTAAAAACAAGCCGCCGCAAATCACTGCTTCAAATCGTTGGGTATCCATATTCACCGCCTGCCGTTCGTCCGGCCAAAAAGTGACGGCATACCCCATCTGCTCCAGCGCCTGCACCTGCTGCTCCCCACACCGCCATGCGCCGGTGATCAATAGTTCTTTCATTCTGTTCCTCAAAACGGCAAAATAGAATTGATCGTAAAGATCACATTCAGCATAAATGCCCGGAAGTCAGTTTCTTTCATGTTGACAACACGAATATGCATATCGTACAATTCTTTGTTCAGGTACTTCTTCATATCCAGGTGGTGCTGATCACTGATACGCTTGTCCAGCGGTACACGAAACAACAGATCCAGGAACTTTCGATTGTTATAGATGATCGTCAACTCCGCATAGATCCGCATTTCGGAAATATTCAAGCCGCCCCAGCTACCCCAGGTCACTTCGTTATAGTGCATATCCGCAGGCGGATACATAGACGGTATTTTATCATACTCAAACGCTTGAATATACGCAGCAAAGACTTGATCCACCTTATGCGCTAAACTGCGATCAAAAATAAAGATCTTGTACAGGTTACGAAACAGCTTTGCGGACAATTTGGGGAAAGATTTTCGACCGTAATTCTTGTACCAGTAGGCGCGAATGGTCTCGGATGTCCAGGATTTGATCTCCACATCCGTGTCCAAATTCTGCATCAGATAAACGCGCTTTCTGTACTCATTGTCCCGACCCTTGGCCACATAGCCGTTGTTGTGGTCAATGATCTGCACGATCTCATCATAATCTTCCAGCCCATCTGCGCTGTCCGGGATGGTGTACAACTTCCACGGCACCTGGAATCTTTCGGCGATCTTTTGCGCCGCGTCCGCGTCGATGGTTTCCTTTTCTGCCGAGATAAAACTAAACGCGCCGATCCGGTCATAAAGGCCGTTGGCAGCGGCAAAGGTAGTATTGCTGTCAATTCCCCGGAAAGGGAAATGCTGGGCTTGTCCCACTTTTGTACCACCAACTGCATATTTTTCTTCAGTATATCCGCTGCCCGGTGAATCACCTGATCGTAATCCGCTTGGTCTTTACACACCGATATATTTCGTAATGGATAAAAACGGCGATGCGTCACCTTTTGGTTCGTATAAGTATATTCTATATCCGGCACAATCCGCTTTACCTGCGCAAACGGTGTTAAATCCGCCGGCAAATACGGTCCCATCACCCGGTAATACCACTTATACCGAGTCAGTTCTTTAACAAACGGATCCATCCGCAACCGGCAAAGGTCACCGATCAGCTGGGGGTGAGACGAAAGGTAAAAATGATCCTGCAAAACGCCGAAACACCCGGACTGCATACCAGAGGGATCGATCTGGAAACGCAAAACACCGTCGATCACCGCACCGAATACATAAAGCCCGGTGATCCCGTCCACCACATCTTGATAATCGCCGGTGGCTGTATAAACCTCCGCCAAATGGGACAAGATCTTATCCTCTTCATAGTTCATGGAAAACGGATCATAGGCATGACCCAGCAAGAAAAATGTATTGCCATTCACCGTAATGTGGTGCACATATTGCCACTTGTGCGTGTACGCGTACAAGGAATCCGTTATTTGTTGCTGTTTCCAATTTCCATAGAACGGAAACGCCTGTAAATCCAAATCATCCCGATCTGTTAGCAAAAAACCACGCACAAACAGATATTCCTGCAAATGACCATGGTTATCTAGCATCTGTTTTATTTCATTCTCCATAGATTTTTCCCTTTCAAAAAAAGCAACCTCTCCATACTGCAAAATTATTTCATCACCGTTTCCTGCGTCTGGGCGTCATCCCGGGCCAAGGTCTCGCCGGTGTTCACATTGTCCTCATTCTTCAGCACCTTAAAGGCGGTGACAAAGAGAATACGCACATCCAGCGCCAGACTCATGTGGTCCACATACCAGCAATTCAGCTCAATTCGATGGTGCCACTCCACATCCTTACGACCGTGCACCTGCGCCCAGCCGGTAATGCCCGGGCGCACATCAAACATATGTAACTGCGCCGATGTATAATCCGACAGCGGCCAAGGATGATAGGTCAGCGGCGGGCGAGGGCCGATAAAACTCATATCGCCCTTTAGAATATTCACCAGCTGGGGCAACTCGTCAATGCTGGTGGCTCGCAGCAGCTTGCCTACTCGGGTCACACGCATATCGTCTGCGCCGCTGTACACGCCGGTGCCTGTGTGCTCCGCGCCTTGGCACATGGAGCGGAATTTATAAATCCAAAAGGTCTTGCCGTGCAGCCCTAAGCGCTGCTGCTTAAAGATGGCCGGGCCTTTGGAATCCAACTTCACCGCCAGTGCCGTGATCGCCAACAACGGCGAAAGAACGATCAGCGCCAGCAGCGCCGTAATAAAATCCAGCGCTCGTTTTACTCCTCGATACATCTACATGCCCTCAACAATTTGTTCTACACAGTCCTGCAGTTTCTTATGCTGCAAGGCAAAAAAATCATCCTCCGCCCGGCTCAGCTGTGCCTCATACTGCCGCAGCTCTGCCACACCGGAAGTAAAGATCCGTTTGATCTCCTCCAAATCGGTAATCTGCGCCGTGTTGCAAAAGGCGCGGGACAGAATACTCATGGACGAACCCAGCCGGTAGTGCTCCGCTACAATATACGCTGCCGGCAATGTGCCGCCGCCCAAGCGACCGAATCCGCCGAAACCGAAAGGGATACCCGCCGCTTTGATCTTGGCGCACACCGCGTCCACCGTACCGTCCGCCAAAGGCTGAAACAAAAATTTTTTTCCTTGGGAAATACACAGGTCATTCAACCCAATATGGATTTCGTCTACTCCGGGCAGTGCCACCACACGGTCAAGGCAATCCACCGCCGCCTGATTTTCCAGCAGCAGGAGTGTCTTGGCGCGACCGTCCACCCAGCGGATAAATTGCCGCACCTGTTCTACCGACTGCCACATAGGCAGCATGATCACATCCGCACCGGCGGCGACCACCCGGTCGATCTCATCTTTGACCCCGGGTGTACCGGATTGACCCGTACCAGCAGCTCCGCCTGATCCAGCACCGGCCGCAACCGAGCCACATCTTCTACGGTGTGGTGGTTTTGCACCGTATCCATACCGCCTTGGCGCTGCGCCTTGCCGATGTATTCCATATCCACAAAAATACGATCCACTCCGGCCGCCTGCGCAATCCGCGCCACCGCCGGATTCTTGGTTATGTAAAACAGTTTAAGCATCGTTTTGCTCCTCCTTGTCGGAAAAGCAATAGTCCAAAAACGCAGAATACCCATTAAACAGGGGTTTTGTATGCAAATATCGCTCCATGGACGCTTCGTAATTTCGCATATTGCGCATTTGCGATTCAAAGGCAGGCACTTGCAGCGGCCCGCGTTCTTCAAACAACCAAAAGAACTCAGATAGAACAGACTTGTCAGGCGCACGGCCGTACACCGCTTGATACTCAGTCACCAGTTGTTTTGCTTCTGCCAACTGTGCCGCCGCTCGCTTAGCGCGGTACGCCTCTAATGTGCAGATGACCCTTGCCGGATTGCCTGCGATCACACAATCTGACGGAAATGTGCCGCCGGCCACCACGCTGCCCGCACCGACGATCACCCGATCACCAATAGTCGTTCCTTTCAAAATCAATGCGTTCATACCGATAAAGCAATCATCCCCGATGGTAACCTTACCTGCGCTACCGTAAATATCGCCGTACTTGGCTTTCAATACCGCCCAGTCATAGCCATGGGTCAAGATCTTCACACCGGCAGTTAACTGTACATTCCGACCGATCTCAATAAGCCAAGGCCGGGTGGTGTCGATCAAAATATCTGTTGTCCGGGCAAACACTTCTGTGCCCTCTCCGATACGCATACCGGTCTTGCGCAAATGAGCCAAATACGACGAAGTGCTGCGAAAGCTCCATAGTTTTTCAATACGGTTCCAGTACTGTTTAAACATCTTTTCACCACCGGGTCATTGCCGGCGACAACGCCGGATCATTATTATGCAAATTATATTATAATATAAATAAAGATATTCGTCAACACACGACGAAAAGATTGTCTGTTACCGAGCCAAACAGCATTGCACGGCAAGGCAATCCGTATGACCATGCTTCAGGCAAATGTGCTTTTCGATTCTCACAACGGAATGGCTCTGCTTCTATAACAAGCAACGTATTCAAACAAAAACAAAACTGACTCCGCTTGAAAAGCGAAATCAGTTTGCTGCTAAAAATCCATTTTTCTCATCAAGTAGGCTTTTTGTATCGACTACACGATTGGAGGCCATACTGCCATTTCCGTCTTTTCTTTCTTTTACTCATTTTCTGCATATTCCGGCAATTCCACCGGGTCGATTCGCCATATTTCATTGGCATATTCCTCGATGGTACGGTCTGCCGAAAAGACGCCGGCACTGCACATATTCAGCCAGCATTTGCGGGCGAAGGCCGTAGGTGACCGCAGATAATCGCCATTTACTTGCAGCTTGGCGTGCACATAGGACTGAAAGTCACCCAGCACAAAATATCGATCCGCCACGCCGTCTGCCTCCGGCTCTAAAAGACTACGCTTCAAATCCGCAAAACAGCCGGTGCCACTGTCGAACAATGTGCCGTCTGTCAATGCATCCAGGCACTGCCGCAGCAGCGGATCACTGCGATACAAAGCCTTTGGGTCATAGCCCCGGCGCAGAGCATCCAGGTCCTCTACCCGGGCACCGAAAATATAATTATTTTCTTCTCCGGCGGCTGCCACAATCTCCACATTGGCGCCGTCATAAGTGCCCAAAGTCACTGCGCCGTTCAGCATCAACTTCATATTTCCGGTGCCGGAAGCCTCTGTACCGGCGGTGGAAATCTGCTCAGACACATCCGCAGCGGGAATGATCCGCTCTGCTGCCGTTACGCTGTAATCCGGCACAAACAGCACCTGTAAAAGTGGCGCTGCCTTAGGCGATCGTGCCACATAGTCCCCTACTGCGTGAATCAGCTTGATAATGGCCTTGGCACGCGCATAACCGGGCGCTGCCTTGGCGGCAAACAAAAAGGTGGTGGGCGCAAATTCTGTAATCTCCCCTCGCTCAATCTGAAAGGCCAATGCCAAAATACCCAGACAATGCAGCAACTGGCGCTTATACTCGTGCAGGCGCTTGATCTGCACATCCAGCATACGCGCCGGGTCATAATGCAGCCCCTGACCCTCCATCCAGCGGGCCAGGCGGCGTTTATTTTCTTTCTTGTTTTCACAAAAGGCCGCCAGCACCTCGCCATTGTCCGCATAGGGCTTTAGCTTCTCCAGTTGGAACAAGTTGGCGATCCAGTTTTTACTGCCCAACCGGTGGGTCAACAGCGCAGACAAAGACGGATTGCACAGCGCCAAGAACCGCCGCTGCGTAATACCGTTGGTGCGGTTCAAAATTTTATCCGGGTACAGCTGTGCCCAATCCCGCAGCACCCGACGGCGCAAAATCTCCGTGTGTAAAGCTGCCACGCCATTCACATAGCCACACACCCAGCAGGCCAGATCCGCCATATAAATGCGACCGTCCCGCAGCGGGCGCACCCGGTGCCACAGCCGCTCCTCTGCGCCCAGCGCCTGCATTTCGGCACAAAACAGATCGTCCAATTGGCACAGCAGGCGGGCGATCTCCGGCAATTCCGACGCCAAGAGCGCCAAATCCCAGCTTTCCATGGCCTCCGGCATCACCGTATGATTGGTGTAGCAAAACACCTCTTTTGCAACACCTAGCGCCGCCTCCAAGGTAATACCCTGCTTCAACAACAGACGAACCAGCTCCGGGATAGCCAGCACCGGGTGGGTGTCGTTTAGCTGGATCACCACCGCAGTCCCCAATTTCTCCGGCGCAGAGCCGGGCGTGCGCAAATACCGGCGCAGCAGATCTTGCAAGGACGCACTGCATAAAAAAATACTGCTGCCGCAGCCGCAGCCGCTTGCCGTCCTCCTTCGTGTCATTTGGGTACAGTACACGGGTCAGGTTCTCTGCCGCCGTGCGACGTGTCACCGCCGCTGTATAATCCTGACGGTTAAAAGCGTCAAAATCAAACGGCTCTATGGGCACACTCTCCCACAGCCGCAAAGTAGAAATGTGCGCCGTACCGTAACCGGGGATCGGCAGGTCATAAGGCACTGCCTGCACAGCAAAATCTGCGAATTTCACCGTTACAGTATCTGCTCGGCAGCACACGCTCCAGGGGTCGCCGTATTGTAGGTTGTCCTCCACCGTCTCCACCTGAAAGCCGTCCTCGATCTGCTGGCGAAACAGTCCGCACCGATAGCGCAAGCCGTAGCCGTCCAGCGGTAAATTCAGCGCATGGCGCTGTCCAAAAAACAGGCCGCCAGCCGTCCCAAACCGCCGTTGCCCAAAGGCGTCCGGCACACAGTCCAGTTGGTCGAGCTGGCGGCCGCAGGCGGTAAGTGCCGCCTCCACCTCGCCGGTCAGGCCGGTGCAAAGCAGGTTATTGTACACCGCCTTGCCCAACAGATATTCCGCAGAAAAATAATACGCCCGCCGCCCGGCACAATGGGCCTGCAACGACCCTTGCCAAGCCGGTTGCAGCCGTGCCAAAACAGCCCGCGCCACCACTGCGTGCAGTTGTTCATCGGTCAATTCTGCCACCGGGAGTCGGTACAGACTGCGGGAGAGCAGTTCCAAATTCTCTTTCATATCTGACATATATTACTCCTTTCCGCCCGATCTGCGGCGCAAGTCTCGGTATATAGATGCGCCAAAATGCCCGGGGTTAGGGCGCCGGGGCGCATACGCCAGCTCCAGTTGTGGGCGCCCACCGTTGACGGCGTGTTGATGCGGGCACTGCTGCCCAGTCCCAGCAGATCCTGTACAGTCAAAATACAGGTGTTGGCCGGGCTTCGCAGAGCAGAAAGCATCATCTGTCTCGGTAACTGATTGGGATAACGCACGCCATAGGCGGCGCAAGCCCGGCGTATGTCTTGCCGCGGGGCGGTGGTGCACCAGCCAAGCAGCGTATCGTTATCATGGGTGCCGGTATAAATCACCGTATTGGGCTTGCAAACAGCACCACCGCCGCAGTCCCGGGAATCAAAGTCAAATTGCAGCACCTGCATACCGGGAAAGCCGCAATCTGAAAGCAGCGCCCGCACCGTATCGTCCAAAAAGCCCAGATCCTCCGCCAAAAGCGGCACATCCCCCAACGCCTGTTGGAGCGCCGAAAACAGCGACAAACCGGGCCCCGGCAGCCAGCAGCCGTCCCGGGCATTCTTTGCCCGGGCAGGCACAGAATAATAAGCGGCAAAGCCACGAAAATGGTCCAGCCGCAGCGCGTCAAACCAGTTCAAAGCGTGCCGCAGCCGCGCCACCCACCAGCGGTACTCTGTACGCGCGTGGGCGCTCCAGTTATATACCGGATTGCCCCACAGCTGACCGGTGGGCGAAAACGCGTCCGGCGGACACCCGGCCAGCCGAGACGGCGCGCCGGAGGGAGAGAGCATAAACAACGCCGGCGCCGCCCACACATCGGCGCTGCACGGCGCCACATAAATAGGCAGATCGCCGATCAGGTAAACACCCCGGGCATTGGCATAAGCCCGCAGCGCTCGCCACTGATGATCCAAAAAATATTGCAGCATTTTATGGTACAAAACCCGCCGCTCCATCTGCACTGCCGCCCTCTTCAAAGCCGACGGCTCTCGCTGCCGCAAAGCCGACGGCCACAGAAAAAAGCGCTTTCCATAGCGTTCACTAAGGGCACAAAACAGGGCATAATCCTCCAGCCAATCGGCCTGACTTTGGCAAAAGCAGTCAAAGTCTGTCGGTATATGGCGCACAAAGCGGTCAAACAGTCGATCAAACAGCACTTGACGCCCCCGGCGCACAGCCGGATAATCCACCCGGTCATCACCACCGCAGGGTAACAAATCCAAATCCGGCGGCTGCAAATACCCGCTTTCCACCAGCAGCTGCGGGTCAATATACACCGCATCGCCTGCAAAGCTGCCGGGGCTTTGGTACGGTGAATTCCCCTGCCCTGCCGGGCACAGGGGCAGCAGCTGCCAGTACCGCTGCCCGGCAGACGACAAATCGTCTACAAAGCGGTAAGCCGCGGCACCCATCGTGCCGATCCCGTAGAGCCCGGGCAAAGAAAACAGCGGCAGCAGCACCCCGGCGCCACGCCGCTGCAACAAGCGGTCAGTCACAGATACAGACCTCCGTTTCCGGGTCAAACAAATGGAGCGCCTCCATGTTGGGGTACAGCACTGTTTGGTCTTCCTTTTGGAAAGAGACGGTGCCGGGCACCCGGGCGATCACTCGCCGTCCTTGTAAATCTGCATACAAATAGGTTTCCGCCCCCATACGCTCCGCCATCTCCACCTGGACCCGAAAGGCCGCAGGATCTGTTATATTCAGCCATGCCGGGTCCGTGGACAGATCCTCCGCGCGCAGGCCCAAAAGCACATCCCGATCCACATACGTCAACAGTTTGGCATGGCTTTGCAGTCGATGGGGCAAAGCCACCTCCGTACCCAGCACTTGCAAATCAAGGGCGTTCCCCCGCCGCACCAAACGGCCGGGCAATATATTCATAGGCGGCGTGCCGATAAACCCGGCTACAAACACATTGCAGGGGTGGGCATACAACTGTGCGGGCGTGTCTGCCTGCTGAATCTTGCCGTCCAACATGACCACGATCCGATCCGCCATGGTCATGGCCTCCGTTTGGTCATGGGTCACATACACAAAGGTGGTACCAGTTCCCGGTGCAGCTCTGCAATGCGTGCGCGCATTTCTGTACGCAGCTTGGCGTCCAGGTTAGACAGGGGCTCGTCCAAAAGGAACACCGCCGGATCCCGCACCATAGCACGACCCAGCGCCACCCGCTGCCGCTGCCCGCCGGACAGGGCGCGGGGTCGCCGATCCAGGTACGCGGTCAGTTCCAGCGCCTGTGCGGCTGTCCGCACCTTGCGGTCGATCTCCGCCTTGGGCACTCGCCGCAGTTGCAGACCAAAGGCCATATTCTTGTACACCGTCATGTGAGGGTACAGAGCGTAGCTTTGGAACACCATGGCAATATCCCGATCCTTGGGCGGCAGATCGTTCACTACCCGGTCACCGATCTTCAAGGTGCCGCCGCTGATGTCCTCCAACCCGGCAATCATACGCAGAGTGGTGGACTTGCCGCAACCGGAAGGTCCTACTAAAATCAAAAATTCCCGATCCCGGATTTCCAAATTCAGATCCGGTATGACAGTCACGCCGTCCTCATAAGTTTTTTAATATGTTCAAGCGAGATAGACGCCACTGGGGCACACTCCTTTCCGCAGCTGCCGTTTAGCCCTTAACCGCACCGGCTACCACGCCTTTGATAATATATTTTTGGCAAAACAGATAAAAGACCACAATGGGGATCATCGCCAGCACCAGCATGGCCATCAGCCCGCCGTAATCTGTGGCAGCCGTAGACGCCTGCATGGCAATTTGAATGGCCACCGGCACGGTCTTTTTCTCCGTGCCCAGCACCAGGTACGGCAGCAGATAATCATTCCAGATCCACATCGTATTGAGGATCGCCACCGTCACCGCCGTGGGTTTTAAGAGTGGTAACACCACCAAAAAGAAAGTCTGTACCGGATTGCAGCCGTCAATGGTGGCTGCCTCCTCCAGCTCCCGGGGAATTCCTCGGATAAAACCGCACAGCATAAACACGGACAGCCCGGCAGCCAAAGCCCAGATAAATAAACGGCATGCCAAGAACGGTATTCAGCTTTGCCCGGCCAACCAAATAGGTCATGGTGTACATCACCATTTGAAACGGCACGATCATTCTGAAAACGAACAGGTAGTACATACCCTTGGTCAGTGCCGTGCGTACCCGCATGAGATACCAGGCGGCCATGGAGGTGCAAAGGACGATCAGCCCCACAGACACAACGGTGATCAGCAGCGAACGGCCAAAGGCGGCGAAAAAGCCGCCGGCAGACAGACCGCTGATATAGTTTTCCAACGCCACAAAGGTCTCTTTGTTGGGCAGTGCAAACGGGTCGCCGGAGATATAAAATCGGGACTTAAAGGAATTTTGCACCACCAAAAAAGAGAGAGGCACCTAGGGTCAGCGCCGCCAGCAACACCAGAAGAAGCGTTTCCAGCGTACTTTGGGGAGCTTTCTGTTTTTGTTTTTTCTCATACGCCGTGGGCCTCCCGCTGTCCGGTCACGCGCAGTTGCAAAAAGGCAAGCAACGCCACGATGATAAAGAACACAACCGCCTTGGCTTGACCCACCCCCTGCCAGCCGCTGCGGCCGTAAAAGGTATTATAAATATTCAGCGCCAACAGCTCCGTCTTTTGCTCAGGGGCTCCGCCGGTAAGCGCCAGGTTTTGGTCAAACATCTTAAAGGTATTTGTAAGGGTCAGAAAAGTGCAAATAGTCACCGCGGGCATCACCAGTGGCAGCTTGATGCGAAACAGAGTCTGCGTCCGGGATGCGCCGTCAATGGCCGCCGCCTCCAAAAGATCGTCCGGCACATTTTGCAGCGCCGCAATATAGACCACCATCATATAGCCGATCAGCTGCCAGTTGGTCAGCGCCACCAGCCCCCAAAAGCCGTAGGCGGGCTGATAGGTAATATCCACCCCCGCCCAGGCCAACACACCGTTAATGAGCAAATTCCAAATATATCCCAGCACAATCCCGCCGATCAAATTAGGCATAAAGAACACGCCGCGAAAGAAATTGGTGCCCCGCAGCCCTCGGGTAAGAAGCAGCGCCAGTGCAAAGGCAAGCACATTCACTGTGATGATACTCACGCCGGAGAACAGCGCCGTAAACCACAGCGCGTGGAGAAAGCCGCTGTCTGCAGTAAAGGCCTGCACATAGTTTTGCAGTCCGACCCACGCGGCGTCCGTCACCGTCCGGAACCGGGTAAAGGAAAGCCCTACCCCCAGTACAAAGGGCGCCGCAAAGGCAAAGAGAAAGGCCACCGCTGTGGGCAGTAAAAACAACCAGCCGTATTTTTTCAAATTTTTCTGCATACCGTCGTTCCTTTAGGCAGAGGCAGCCGCTTCACTTTTCCAGTCCGCCACGGTATTTTCCTGCACCTGCGCCCATGTTTTTCTGCCCTGGGCATAGCTCAGCAGCGCAGAGCCAAAATGCTGCTTGAAGGTCTGAGATGGGAACACGGTAAAGTCCCAGGGAATGCTGTAAACGCCCTGCTTGTTCATCCAAAGCTGCACCTGCACCGCCAGCGGGTCCTCCGGCACATCTTCTGCGGAGAAGGTGTCAAAGGGTGCAATAAAGCCCAACGCATCCGTTACGAATTTTTTGCCGGTATCGGAAGAATATAACCAATAAATAAAATCGGCTGCCGCCTTTTGCTGTGCCTCTGTTGCCTTGGCGTTGATGGCATAGAAATTCTCCGTGCCCACACACAAGCCTTGGTTTTCCTCGCCGTCTGCGCCGATATAAATAGGCAGGAACTTGATTTTGTCTGCCTGCACCTTGTTACCGGTGACACCGGCGATCTGTTCCCATGCCCAGTTACCATTTTGTACCATGGCGCACTTTTCCAGCGCAAACTCCGCCATGGAGTCCGTCACCGTCTTGGTACCGCACTTTTTCGCCTCCACCGTGCTGTCCGTTAAATACAGGTCAAAAATATTCTTAAAATTGTCACCGAAAGAGAAAGTGATCTCCTTGGTGGCGTCCGTAGTCAAATCCACCTTATTCTGCTTAAATTCATAATAAATGGGTACATTCATCAAGTGGGTCTGCCAGCGCCAGTCCTCGCCGCTTTTCAGTGAAGTAGCGGCAAACACGCCTTCAATGCCCAGCTCCTTCTTGTGCTTTTGCATATCGTCTGCCACAGACTTCAGCGCGGCAAAGGAACGCACCTCATCCATGGATTTGTACTTACTGTCCCGATCCTTCAGTGCAAAATACTTGTCTGTGATGGCCTCGTTATAGATGATCCCGTAACCCTCCACTACATAGGGAATGCCGTACACCTTGCCGTCGCCGGTGACCGCCAGAGATTTGTCCGTTAAGTGCTCATACAGCTTGGTATCGGACAGATCAGCGCAATAAGGCGCCCAGTTGGCATAGCCCTTGGGACCGTTGATCTGAAACAGCGTGGGCGCCTCTGCTGTGGCCATCTTGGCCGTCAGCGTAGACTCGTACTGGTTATTGGCCGCCGTCTCTACAATCACATTCACGCCGGTTTCTTCCTTGTAGGCTTTGGCGATCTTTTCATATACCCCGGCTATCTCCGGCTTAAAGTTCAGGTAGCGCAGGGTCACCTGGCTCTTGGCCGTGTCCGTGGCGTTGGTGGTGCCGTCGTCCGTCTGCTTGCCACAGGCGGCAAAGAGCCCGCCGGTTGACAGCAGCAGCACCCCACACAGCAGCAAAGAAAGCCATTTTTTCATCATTTTCATTTTGAAAACCTCCGTTCGCTTTGATGTTTATAGTGTGTGCCGCCCATCAAGCGATATACAAAAAGAAAAGCGACCGTAACCGGCAAAGCCGATCACAGTCGCTGAAGCAGATAGAATTTTAATTTATTTTTTACCCTGCGCCACGGCTTTTAAGTCGTGGCGTTTTTCGGCAAAATAGGCTTCGTCTCCTTGCCCACCACCCCGGACAGGGCAAACAGGGCAATCAGGTTGGGAAATGCCATCAGGCCGTTACAGATATCCGCAATGTTCCACACAGCCGCCACGGTCAGGTACGGGCCGATGAACACGGCAAGAATGTACAGGTAGCGGTACACCTTGGTGAACTTTTGGGAAGCCTACCAGGTACCCAGGCAGCGCTCGGAGTAGTAATTCCAGCCCAAAATGGTGGTAAAGGCAAAGAACGCCAGGCACACCATCAGCACAAAGGCAGAGAACCGACCGTTCCAGGGCAGACCCGTCTGCCAGGCACGGCTGGTGATCTTTACGCCCTCTACGGAACCGGCCACAAAAGCGTTCTGGGACCGGTAACCACAATGGACAGACCGGTGAGGGTGCAGATCACGATGGTATCAATAAAGGTGCCGGTCATCGTCACCAAACCCTGGCGCACCGTGTCCTTGGTTTTGGCGGCAGCGGCAGCAATCGGTGCAGAGCCAAGGCCCGCCTCGTTGGAGAAAATGCCGCGGCCGATACCCTTTTGCATAGCCAGCTTAATGGTTACGCCGGTGGCAGCACCCAGGGCTGCCTGCGGATCGAAGGCGCTCTGGCAGATCAGCTTCACCGCAGCGGGAATAGCGGAAATGTGACCCAGCACGATAACCAGCGCAAATACCACATAAGTGATGGCCATAAAGGGCACGATCACCTGAGAAACCTTGGCAATGCGCTGAATACCACCCAGCACCACCAGTGCCACACAAAGGGTGACCACCAGGCCGCCGATCACGGTGGCCCAAGTGTAATCATTGCCAAACAGCGTAAACGCCACATGGGCAGACTCCGGATCAAAGAAATCCTGCACGGCCGTTGCAATACCGTTAATCTGGGTAAAGGTGCCGATACCAAAGAGACCGACGCAGATGCCAAACACGGCAAACAGTTTGGCCAGCCACTTCCACTTGAACCCATGCCCTTTTCTATGTAGTAGAACGGACCGCCCAGATAATGGCTGTCGTCCTTCTTCTCTCTGTACTTAATGGCCAAAAAGCCCTCGCTGTACTTGGTGGCCATACCGAAGAAGGCGGCCAACAACATCCACAGCAGTGCACCGGGACCACCCAGGCAAATGGCCGTAGCCACGCCTACGATATTGCCGGTACCAATGGTGGCCGACAGCGCCGTGCACAGCGCGCCGAAGGAAGTAACCTCTCCCTCTCCGTTGTCCTCATTCTTAACCATAAACTTCAGTGCCTTGCCCAGGTGCCGCACCTGTACAAAGCCGGTTCGCACCGTCAGCCACACGCCGGCGGCTAAAATCAAAATGATCAGCGGCCAGCCCCATACGGCGTCCTGTACCTTACCAATGATGTCATCCACGGACATTGCAAGTGTAATTGTCTGCATTGTTTCACCCTTTCTGCAAATAAAAAACTGATACAAGTTTACCACAAACCGGGCGACCATTCAATGTGCAAACTGCAAAAAAAGAGGCGAATATGTATTTTTATACATATCCGCCATAGGTTTGGCTGATTACCAAAGAATTCTTGGTTAAAATTACAGACTGTTTTGCAGTTTGGCCGCGGTCAGCGTGTTCTCCAGCAGCATGGAGATGGTCATGGGACCCACACCACCGGGCACCGGGGTAATGGCGCCACACACCTGGGAAACGCCGTCAAAATCCACATCGCCGCACAGCTTGCCGTTCTCATCCCGGTCCATGCCTACATCAATAACCACCGCGCCGGGCTTTACCATATCTGCTGTAACGAACTTAGGGCGACCCACTGCCGCCACCAACACATCCGCCTGCCTGGTCAGCTCTGCCAAATTCTGTGTCTTGAATGGGCAATGGTCACTGTGGCATTCTCGTGCAGCAGCAGCATAGCCATTGGCTTGCCCACAATGTTGCTGCGCCCCAGCACTACCGCACGCTTGCCGGTCAGGTCCGTGCCGGTGGAACGGATCAGTTCCATCACCCCGGCAGGGGTGCAGGGCAAAAAACGGTAGTCGCCAATCATAATAGCACCCACATTCTCCGGGTGGAAGGCGTCTACATCCTTGGCCGGGTCAATACGGGCAATCACCTCTTTGTCGCTTAGGTGCGGCGGCAAAGGCAGCTGGCAAAGAATGCCGTTTATCTCCTTTTTCGCGTTCAATTCGTCTACCAGTGCATTCAGCTGCGCCTGGGTGGTGTCTGCGGGCAGCGTGTATTTTTCGCTGTAAAAGCCCACCTCGGCGCAAGCTTTTTCCTTGTTGCGCACATACACCTGGGATGCCGGATCCTCGCCAACCAAGATAACTGCCAGCCCCGGGGTCACGCCCTGTTCTTTTAATGCAAGGGTCTCCTGTGCCACCCGCGCCCGCACGGCGCGCGACACGGCCTTGCCGTCAATGATCTGTGCCATTTTTCTCCTCGCTTACTCCTTTATTCTTTGTTTTGCCGCGCTTGGCCGCCTGGGCAGCACGGCGCTCCTCCTTGGTGGGGCGGGGTGGCAGCTCCTCTACCGGCACCACCCGCAGGCGCTGGGGCAGACGGCCCTGCTTCTTCTTCACCATCACCACAATAAAGTATACCAGTGCCACAACGGCAATTACCGCCGACAGCACCTGGCTGACCCGAATACTGGTGGAGCCGATGTACAGACTGTCTGTACGCATACCCTCCACGACCATACGCTCCACGCCGTACCAAACGCCGTATAGCACAAAAATCTCGCCCTTAAAGCTGCGGTGTTTATGCACAATGTAATTGAGGATCAGAAAGCCCAATACACACCACAGGCTTTCATACAGGAAAGTGGGGTGCACCGGCACCTCCGGGTCCACGGTCACACCCTTAGCAGCCAAATCCGCAGAGGAGGCGGCCAGCGTATCTCTGATCTTTACGCTCCACATTCTAAAGAGCGCCGTGTCCGTATTGGTGCCAAAGGCCTCCTGGTTAAAGAAATTGCCCCAGCGGCCGATACCCTGGCCGATAAGCAGACCCAAGACGCCCCAGGTCCAACAGATTGCGAAAGTCGATCTTGCCCACCTTGCAGCCGATGGCGGCGCCGATCAGCGCGCCGATAATACCGCCGTAAATGGCAAGCCCGCCGTTCCAAATTTGCACGATCTCTGCCGGGTGGGCGCTGTAATAGCCCCACTCAAAAATCACATAATATGCCCGAGCGCAGACGATACCGAAAACCGTACCCCAAATGAGCACATCCGTCATCCCGTCCAGGCTCATACGCCACTTGTATGCCATACGGCCGCCGTACAGTACCGCCAGCATAAAGCCAAAGGCGATAATGATACCGTAAAAATGAATATCATAACTGCCGATGGTGAACGCCACAGAGGGCAGATCAAAGTCAATCCCCAGCCCGGGGAAGTACACGCGGGTAAAATTACTCATGCTGCTCCTCCTCTGCCTTTACAACGGACAGGGCGCTGTACTGCGGGTTCATTACCTGCTGCAAGCGGGCCTCAATCTTCTCCTTGGTAATGGCCTTGTAGCGATTCGCCACATCAAAGATGGAAAAGCCGTTAAAGTGGGCATCTATCATACCGTTGGCCACACTGTCAATATCGTTATAGGACATCACTTCCCGACCATAGGACTTGCGCAGGGCTGCCTGGTACAGATTCTCCGGAATCCCCTCCCGGCGCAGGCGTTCTGCCTCTGCCTGAATGGCGACCGCCACCTGCCGGGGGTCCGTGCTCTCGCCGTCAAAGATAATGGCTTCATACCCGTGGCCGTGAAAATACTCCGTAGAGAATTCGCCGCTGATCAGTCCTCGGTCAAACAAGTCTTTATAGAGAGGCGAGGAGTCACCGGCCATGATCTCCAGCAGCAGATTGGTAAGAATAATGGTCTCTATGTCCTGCTCCGGCTTGGTGCAGGCTTTTTATAGCCAAAGGAAAACACCGGAATGGAGGTAGCCAAATGACACGCCTGATAGTCCTGCACGATCTCTCGCGGTTCCGGCAGGAACGCCCGCTCTACCGTCACATCGGCTGCCGGTTTTAAGCACCGATCACAGACGGCCAGCACCTGCTCCGGTGTCACATTGCCCACCACCGCCAGTGCCATATTGTGCAAGTTATAAAAAGTATTGTAGCAGTCATACAGCAGCTTGTCCGTAATGTGGGAGATGGACTCCACCGTACCGGCAATATCAATGCGCACCGGGTGGTTCTTATACAGGCACCGCAACAGATTAAAGGTGCTCATCCAGCCAGGTACATCATAGTACATGGTGATCTCCTGGCCGATAATCCCCTGCTCTTTTTCCACCGTTTGAGGCGTAAAGTACGGGTGCTGCACAAAGTCCAGCAAAATCTCCAACGACTGGTCAAAGTGGTCGCTGCACTGGAACAGATAGCAGGTCTTGTCAAAGGAAGTATACGCATTGGCAGACGCACCGGTGGCCGCAAAGCGCTGAAAAGCGTCCAGCTCCTCGGACTCAAACAGCTTGTGCTCCAAAAAGTGTGCAATTCCTTCCGGTACCTGGGTGTATTCGGCAGCGTCCGAGCGCTTAAAACGATTGTCAATGGAGCCATACTTGGTACCGATCACCGCATAAGCAGAGCGGTAATGGGCCTTAGGCATCACAAATATTTTCAGCCCTGTGGGGTGGTCAATTTCATAATAGCGTTCGTCCAAAATGGAAGAAACTTGTTCTTTCACTGTGCCTGCACCTCCTCTTTCTCTGCCACTAAGCGGTAAACGGTATCCAGCGACAACCGACCGGCACATTCTTGTAACTGCTCCACGGTCACGCTCCGGGTCTCCTCCGCCACCTGGGCAGGGGTACGGAAGTCATCGTCCAACAGCCGGGCGGCATACCAGTTTTCCAGGCCGTTGGGGGTGTCTGCCACGCCGTCCAGCGCGTCGATCATGGCAATGCGGGAGCTTTCCAGCTCGGCTTTGCAGTCACCATCCCGAATCATCTCCAGCTGATGCAGGATCTCGGCCACAGCCTTATCCATATTCTCCTCCTCACAGCCGCACTGAATAAAGATGTGGCTGTTTTGGCGGGCAAAGCGAGCAGAACAGTAGTAACAAAGGCTCATCTTCTCTCGCACATTCATAAAGAGTTTGGAGTACGGGCCGCCGCCGAACACATCGCAAAAGCTGCGCATAGCCGGTGCCAACGGATCATCCGGGCGCATATCCACACGAAAGCCCAGCACCAGCTTACCTTGACGAATTTTTTCGCTCTCCCGCACATCTTTCACCTGTTCGCACCGGGCCACAAAATGGGGAGTGGGCATGGGCTGATACGCCCGCTCCACGCCCTCTAACCGACGGCGCAGCGCCGCACAGGCCGCCTCCGGATCCGTGCTGCCGACCACAGTTACCAGCATTTTGCTCTCTCGCAGCATGCGGTGCCAGGCGGCGGTTACGCTCTCCGGCGTGGCAGCCACCAAAGTCTCTTTGGTGCCTTTGGGATTGATCCGGTACGGATCGCCGGCAAACATGATCTGCTGCATTTGCATGACCGCGTACAGGCGTTTTTCGTTCTCCTCGGCAGCCAGCTTCTCCAACAGTACCCGACGCTCCGTCTCAATATCCGCCGGGGAAAACAGGCCGTCCTCCCCTAAAAGCGGGTCAAACAGCAGATTCATCAGCAGCTCCAGCCCCGCCTCGGCGATCTTCTCGTCGTCCAGGGCAAAGCGATCGTCCAGTGTGGTAATGCCCATCTTCAAAATCTGGCAGCCGCCGGATTTGTTGGCGGTGACGCTGATGGCCGCGCCGTAGAGCTTGTCCAACTGCAAGTGCAGCGCACGCATATCCGGATAGGCCTTGCCCTTACGGCTGACCGCTGAGATGGCCAGCGCATAGTTCGCCGCCATCTGCTCCTCCATGGGCACTGCCAAGTGAATGGCCAGTTCATTGGTCTTAAACCGCCCGGCAGGCACAGCCAAAAGCTCTACCCCGGGGGCTATCTTCTTTTGCACATAATCTGTCAAAATGAAACTTCCTTTCATTGTGAGATGTTACACAAACGGATTATAACATATTTTACCCTATTTTTCCAACCCTTATCAAAACAAAAGATAGAGAAGAGCCAAAAGCAGCGCCTGATCTGCGCCTTCGCGTCCTAAAAGCAAAAGCAGCATTAAGATTACGGCGTTGTCATCCCCTTCGTTCTCCGATGCCGGTTCCTCCGGGTTTGGCGCAGCCGGGGATGCTTTTTCCTTGCCGGGCGGCGGTGCCGTCTGACGGTCGTTATGCCCTTGCGGCGGTTCCTCCCGGGGCAGATACGACCCGGCACGAGCATGCATACGACGCACCCGCTCCTTGGCTTCATTGATCTGGTCCTCACTAAACGCCGGCACTAAAACAACTCCTCCAGCATAGGCAGCACCTCAAACAGACGCAGGATCTGCATGGCCTGGTCCGCCTTGTTTTGGCTCTTGGGGCTTAAATGGGGCTTCAGCGCCCGGATCAGATCCACATTTTTATTGCTGCTGCGGTTCATACGGTCAAAAATGGACTTGGCTTTCATCATCATTTCAAAGTCCGCCTTGCCAAAGTTCAGCCCCTCCAGCCCGGACAGCAGATTTTGCATTTTCTGGGCACCCCACCGTGTCTGTCAGCTGCTGCACGGCGCTGTTGGCGCTCCCCGGCTTAGGCTGAGGCGCAGGCTGTGCACCGGGAGGGGACGCCGCACCGGGCGCACTTCCCTGCCCGCCGTCGCCTAAGATGGACGCGGCCACGCCCCGCAGCATTTCCATATCCTGCGGGGTCAAATTGGCAATGATCTGGTTAATATCGTCCATATTACCGCTGCCTGCCTAACTTTTCCATCAGTGCCTTGGCCTGGGGAGAATTGAGCATTTGCTGCAATCGTTCCTTGTCATTCAGTACCGCCTCTAATTTGGCCTTGGTGTCCGGGTCCAGGTTTTGCTGCAAATAGGCCTGCTGCTGTCCGGCTTTGGCCGCCGCTTGGAATGCCGCCGGGTCAAATCCTTTTTTCTGTTTTCTCGGGTCCTGCATAAAACGCACTCCTCTTTTTTATCTGCAAAGCCGCTTGCCGTGGGCACGCAGATATGTTATACTCAGTACATAGTATGCAGAAAGGCGGGGATTATGAATGCGCTTACTGGTCGCCTCGGACTCTCACCGAGCCGCCGGCAATTTGCTGGACATTGTGGAGCTGCACCTGGAGGACAGCGATGTGCTGCTCTTTCTCGGCGACGGCGAGAATGATTTGGAAAATGTGCGTATGTTGTACCCTCGGTTGCATATTTTGCAAGTGGCCGGGAATTGCGATTGGGGCAGCGAACTGCCCGCCTGGGGCACAGCCAAACTGGGCGGCAAAACGGTGCTTTATACCCACGGCCACCCGTTCCATGTAAAGTTTGGTCTGACAGAGCTGGAGCAGGCTGCCCGGGAGGCCCACGCAGACATTTGCCTGTTTGGTCACACCCATCAGCAAATGACCGACTACCGGGGCGGCTTATATCTAATGAACCCCGGCGCGGTGGCAGAGGGCTGCTACGGTATGGTAGACATTACCCCCGGCGGCATTATGCTGCTGCCCTGCCGGTTATAAACACGATTTTCAAAGAAAAGAGGCAGAACCTATGACTTATTGCGAACATTGCGGCCAACCTCTGGCACCCGGCACCGCAGAATGCCCGGTGTGCCATACCCCCAACTTTGAGAGCTGCACCGCACAGCAGAACGCCCAATCCCAAAGCGCGCCTTACGGTCAGCAGGCATACAGCCAACCCCAAGGCGACCCCTACGGCCAACAGGCGCACAACCAGCCACAGGGCGACACTTACGGCCAGCAAAATTACAACCACAGTCAAACGAACTATGGTGAGCAGGCATACGGCGCCGGCTACAACAACTGGGGCAACCCTTACCAGCCCCCCTACGGTGCGCCGGTGAACGAAGCCCAGTATCGCCAAATGACAGAAAAGGCGGACAACGCCTACATACTGGCCATAATCGGTCTGATCTTAGGGATTCTCATGGTCCGCTGTTCGGCTGGATCATGGGCGGCATTGCCTTGTCGAGCGGCCGCCAGGCGTATGAGATCACCGGCAGTGAAAAGGCGCGCAGCGCCACAAACATTGCCAAGTGGGCCATCGGCGTGTCCACTGCTATCTTTGCCGTTGCCCTGATCGTGTGTATTTTGATGTTTACTGTATTTTCCGCCACCGTGCTGGGCGGTCTGTACTGATGGATCAGGCACAGCAGATTAAAAAGCGGTTGGCAGAACTGCAAAATCGAGGCACATTTGGCGGCTACACGGTTTATACGGGTTTTTTAGGTCTGGAGGAGCAAAGTCTGCTGGCAGAGGTGACCGGCCCCCGGTCGGTGCCCGCCTACGGCGGATTTGACGGTGCCGAGCGGGTGATGGCAGCCTTTGGCCCGGCGCCGGAACCGGCGGACTACCCTATCACCTGCCTGCATATTGCGCCCAAGCAGGAAAAATTTGCCGAGGAGTTGACCCACCGAGACTACCTGGGCACCTTAATGGGCTTAGGGCTGGAGCGGCGGGTGCTGGGTGACATTCTCCCCTGCGGCAAGGGAGCATATCTCTTTTGCACCGCAGGCATGGCGGAGTACATTGAGACCCAACTGCACCGGGTGCGCCACACAGAGGTGACCTGCACCCGGGCGGACCACCTGCCCCCGCACCTGCTGCCCCAACCGGAAGACAGAGAAGTGATCGTGCCCTCTCTGCGGCTGGATGTGCTGGTGGGCGCAGTATACAATCTCTCCCGCAACAGCGCAGACAAATTCTTTTTACAGCAAAAGGTATTTGTCAACGGACGGTGCATAGAGAACCGTGCCCACACCGTACAGCCGGGGGACAAAATTTCCGTACGGGGTCACGGCCGATTTACCGCCGGTGCGCCTCTGCGCCGCACCAAAAAAGACCGGCTGGTGGTGCCGGTAGACGTGTATTAAATAAACCCATAGCAAAAGGAGCAGTACCTGCAAGTACCGCTCCTTTCTTCTTTTTACGCTATTGGTGCCTTGTAGTCGACCGGGTAGGCGTTTGGGTTCTTCTCCGGCGGATAATAAGGTGTCATTTGCACCTGTTCTTCTCCATTCCAAAAGGGTTTTTGGTAGTAGGACACCGGTTGGCAGTCAAAGCTGCCGTCCGGGTGCACAGTAATGCGGGTAAAGCCCCGCTGGGCGCCGTAATTCTTTATGCCGATATAAGCGAGATAGTCCACGGACAGGCCGTAGGTCAACCGTATACCCTTGTAAGTAACGGACAAATTGTTCAAATGGTCGTGGCCGCAGAATGTGCCCCGGGTGCTGCCCACCTGCTGCAAGGTGTCAAACACATTGTCCGGGTGCAAACTGGGGAACAGGCCGCCCTTTTCGCCGATGCCGCCGTAGTGCACCTGTACTTCACCGGTGTCTTTATAGCCGTTTTCTTTATAAGCCTCCCAGGCAGTCTTATACTGAGCAATGGGAATGTGAAAGAACATCAGGCTCTTTGGCATCGGTGCGCCCAACGCCCGGTTGTAGGCGGTCAAGGCTTTCACCTCACCCCTGTACCAGTCCATTTGGTTCTTGTGCATACCGTCATACTTCCACATAAAGCCCAAATAGTCACCGTCCACATAGCTGCCGGTATCGGTAAAAACAGCGCCTGGGTCACGGCTGCCACGACTGTTCTTCACCGCCACGGTATAGTTGCCCACGCCGTCCACGCCCTCCGGCCCGGAGCAAAACAGGCAGTAGGACTTGCTGCCGGCTTTGGCGAACTTCTGCTTTTGATAATATTTGCCGATATAGCGGCGGTTGTACACCGCGTAGGACTCTGTATCGTGGTTGCCCAGCACCGGCGCCCAGTACACGCCCAGGTTCTGCATCACCCGGCCAAACAGACGAGCGGCGGTTTTGTTGTTAAATGTGCCGGACTGGAACGGCACCGGGTAGGCAATGTCGCCGGTCACAGCCACCAGGTCCGGCTGTTCGGCGGTGACCATACGCACCACGCAGTCAATGGCCCGCCGGTCTTTGAAGAAGCTCATCCAGCCACCGCCAATATGCACATCCGTCAGCTGCATAACACGAAAATCCCCATCGGTGGTGAACACCCAACGGCCATCCAGCGGTTGGGGCTGCAACTGATTTTGATACTGTACCGGCGCAATGCCCGCCACATACCGAAGCTGTAAAAGCGCCAAGATGCCGTTGACCAGCACGGTGAGCAGCACCACAGCTGCCACCACGCCGAGAAGGATCCAAAATACCAAAGGAATAACCTCGCTTTACTCTACAAAATGATGATAAATATAACGGAGCACACCCGCATCGGAAGTGCACGCCACAGCGTTTGCCGCCTGCTTAAGTTCGTCACAGGCGTTGGCTACCGCCAGCCCGGTGCCGGCGTAGCGGATCATAGACAGATCGTTGCGGCTGTCGCCCACGGCGATCACCTGCTCCGGAGCGAGCCCCAGGTGCTCCGCCAGTTTTTGCAGGGCGCTGCCCTTGTCCACCCCGCGGCGCAGGATCTCCAAATTGCTCTGCATAGAATAGGTGCAGAGCAGCTCCGGGAACAGCTCTGTCGCCCGATCTATAAACGCCCGGCGTTCATTGTCCAGGTGGAAGAAGATATTGAACATCTCCGTTTTTTCCTCCCCGGCCAGCAGCGCCTCCAAGTCTGTGCAGGGCACCCGGCTGGCCGCCATCACCGGGTGATAGATCGGCTCAATACGGTAGTAGTCGTAGGCCAACCGGTTCAGCTTATCCGCCGGGGCATACGGCCGCCCGCCGTAGAACACCTCGATCATGGTATCGTACTGCCGTAGCAGGTGCAGCACCGCCAGTGCCTTTTCCCGCCTGTAATAGCTGGAAAAGAGGGTCTCCCCTGCCGCATTCACCGCCGCAGCGCCATCGCCGTACACCGCATAGGGCACCAGCGGGTTAAACCGCAGCTCTGCAGGCATTTCGTAAAAGGTGCGCCCGGTTACCGCCGCAGCGGTCACGCCCGCTGCCGTCAGCTGTTCCAGCGCGCAGAAGTTGGCCGGGGCAATTTTGCCGTCACTGCCGATGAGTGTATCGTCTAAATCAAAAGCCACCAATTTGGGTCTTGTCATAACAGTCTGTTCTCCTTACCGGTTTTTCACCAGTATATGCCAAATAGAGAAAAGAGCAAGCGCCGGGGTGACGGCGCCTGCTCCGAAGAGGGTGCCCGGTACAGAACAAAACAAAATCCGGTGATCGACGGGGAAGTCAGATCAAAACAAAAAATGCACCGAGCAGGGGTATATCTAAAAAGGGCGCTGCCCTCTTTAGGCGTTAGGCAGCCGCACCGGCGGGGGTATCTGCACTTTCCGGCAGCGGTTCCACCTTGGCTTTCTTTTTGCGGTGGATGACAAAGCGGTTCAGCGGATAAGTCCACAGGGTGGGTACGGTCATCACCAGCAGCTTGGTGAGCAGGGTGATAAACACGCTGTCCCAGTGGTGATTGGTGACGATGGTGCCCAGGTACGCACCGAACCAGGTGTTAAAGGCGATGGTGCACACCACCATAATGGTGTAAAGGATGGTGGACAGCACCGGATTGGCGTCTGCCTGAAAAGTGAGCTTGCGGTTCATCACATACGCCGCCGCATAGCCGATAACGGCGCTGATGGCGTAGGAGTACATATAGCCCTTATACTGAATCCCCAGGAAGTGCAGCACCGCATTGTCCGTAACCGGGGTGGTGTTCATACTCTTAAAGACTACATATTGTAAAAGGCGAATACCGCCAACTCCAGCACCGAGGTGCTGGCCCCGGTAAATGTAAACTTGATAAACTTCCAAATTTCTGCGTGTTTCTCTGTAAAAGCGACCCATTTTTCTTTCATACAATAACCTTGCCTTTCTCGCTTTCGGGTGTTTGTAGTTGTCTTTTTGTTTCTGCTGTCAGCATACGCCATCCGCTCATCGACTGCAAGGTACTTTACAGAAACTTAACTTGCAAATGACACAAAATAAAAATAACTGACCCCACCTTTACAAACTTTGCAGATTCTTAATACCACCGGACAGATCCAAACGGTTGCAAAGCACACACCCTTGTGGTAAAATGGCGATATACATTATATATAAAAGGCTCGTCCTTGACTTCCCGAGAGTGCGGGATTATAATGTAGGCCGTTTAATTTGTGCGAAAGAAGAGGATTGTAATGAAAAGCAAGTTGACCGTTCGGCAAAAACCGATGAAAAATAGAAGCCGATTGTTTTTGATCTACACCGCCGCATTTTTACTGTGTGCTGCCGGTGTTTATGCCTGCTTTATTGTAAAGGGGCGCAGCTTAGTTGTCAGCGGCGACGGATGGAAACAACACTTCACAGATTTTGTTTATTTTGGCCAGTATGGCCGTACTGTACTGCGCACACTGCTGACGGAACATCAACTGGTGCTGCCTCAATGGAACTTCAGCTTGGGCTACGGCGGCGATATTCTCACCACCCTGCACTACTATGTAATCGGCGATCCGCTGGACCTGCTGAGCATTGCCTGTCCTACCCGGTACGCCGTGTATCTTTACAGCTTTTTGTCCCTGTTCCGGCTGTACTTGGCCGGGCTGGGCTTCGGCGCCTTTTGCCGGTATAAAATGCAGGGCGCGCCCCTGCCTGTGGCTGTAGGCAGCGTTTGCTATGTGTTCTTTACTTACAGCTTCCTTATGGTGGCACGGCCCGTTCTTTGCCTTACCTATGGTGTACCTGCCCCTGCTGCTTTTAGGCGTAGAGCAGGTGCTTGCCAAGCGGCGGCCGTATCTGCTCATCGTCACCGTCTTTTTGGCGGCTGTCAGCAATTTTTACTTTTTCTATATGCTGGCGATCATCACGGCCATTTATACCGTCTATCGTCTGTGCTGCCTGTATGATCGGCACAGCGCCAAGCAGGCTGTGGGCGGACTGCTGCAAGTGACCCTTTGGGCTGTGGTAGGCGCACTGATGAGCGCCGCCATTCTGCTGCCTGGTATTGGCTTTTATGAACGATACACGCACCGCCGGCTATCAGTTCAACTGGTTTTATGACGCCAAGTTCTATAAGAACTTTCTTTCTACCTACTTCACTTCTTCCAGCGAGCTGGGCAGCCAAACCTACTTGGGCTTTAATGCCATTGCATTCCCGGCCATTTGCCTGCTGTTTTTAAGCGCAAACCGGAAGAAAAGCCCATGCGTATTCTGTTCATACTGTCTACGCTGTTGCTGTTATTTCCTGCGTTCGGCTGGCTGCTCAACGGTCTTTCTTATGCAACCAATCGCTGGATCTGGGCATACAGCCTGCTGGTGGCCTATATCGTGACCACCCAGTGGAAAAAAGCTGCGCCACATCACCGTGGGTCAGGCAGTGGCCTGCGTAGGTGCGCTGGCGCTCTATTCGCTGCTCGCCATTCCGCTGATGACCACGGACACCCGCAATATCGGCGTATCCGTGCTGCTGGCTTTCCTGATCATCGTGCTTTGCGCCCTGGCGCCCAAGTTCAAGAAAAAGCACCTGGCAACCGCTTTGGTGCTGGTACTGGTGCTCACCTCCTTTACCGGCAACGCCGCCTATTTTTACAGCAGTCACGGCAGCGATTACGCTTCTAAGTTTGTCACCTATGACCAGGTGAGCAAGAAGCTGAAAAACACCGACGCCAAAAAAGTAAAAAAAGCAGCCAAAAAAGACGACAGCTTTTACCGCTACTCCGGCAGCAATTTGGTCTACAATACAGATTTGCTGGCTAAAACCCATTCCACCTCTTTCTATTGGAGCCTGCAAAATCCGAATATCGCCCAATTTATCAACGAAACAGAGTTACCCGCTCGTGAGGACTATATGTACAAGGATTTAAATGGCAGCGCCGCTTTTGCAAGCCCTGGCCGGTGTCAAATACTATGTACAGAAGAACGGCAACGCCGATGAAGTCCCCTATGGCTTTACCGCATTCAAAAACAAGGTTTTCCAAAGCAGTAACGCCCTGCCCCTGGGCTACACCTATGACAGCGCCATTATCCGGGCGGATTATGAAAAACTGTCCTCGCTGGAGAAGCAGCAGGCCCTGCTGCAAGGGGTGGTATTGGACAGCGTGCCTACCGGCACGGCACAAACCACTCTGTCCTTTACGGACAAGTCCCTGCCCTACACCATCACCGCAGACAAAAATGTGGCGGTAGACGGCAAAAAGATCCATGTGTATGACAAAGGCCAAGGTGACCCTGCATTTTAACGGCACACCAAACAGCGAGACTTATTTACGCATGGGGCTGCGCAATTATACGGATTACCCGGCCTATACCTATTACAAGACCCAAGAGAACGACCCGCTGCACCGCTATAACAAAGAAAAGTGGGAAAAGAAGGACGATACGCAAAAAGCCCTTGTAAAGCAGTCGGCCCGCAAGTTCAAGCAAGAGACGCTACTTGGGTTCCGATTTGGGTATTCCACAGAGAACATCAGCGTAAAACAAAGCCGCACATTAAACTTCGCTTCTGCGTATGAGTTGCGCTTTGACGGTTACAAAACCTATACAGTCAATGCCGGCTACAGCAAAGATGCAAAGACAGATATTACCGTCACTTTTGACGCACGGGGTATCTATGATTTCAGCACCCTGGAGGTGCTGGAGCAGCCTATGACAGACACAAACAGACAAGTGGCAAAACTGGCGGAGAATACGCTGGAGAATATCCAAATCGGCACAGACACGGTAGATTAACGCACCGTGACCCTGGACCGGTCCAAGATTCTGCTGCTGACCATTCCCTACTGCGACGGCTGGACCGCTACGGTAGACGGCAAGGAAGCCCAGCTGCTGCAAGCCAACACCATGTTCAGCGCGCTGGCACTGGAACCGGGCGAACACACCATTCACCTGACCTACCGCACCCCTCACTTAAAAGCGGGGTTGGCGGTGAGCGTACTGGGCTTTGCAGCCTTTGGTGCTACCCTTCTGTGCACAGAAGTGAAAAAGAGAAAAGAGAGAAAAGCATAATTTTCAATTCTATGGCAAGAGGCAAAGAGTAATGAAAACCAATCCACTGGAAAAGATGAAAAAGCGCAGCCCGCGCACCCGGTTCTTTTGGTGCTATACCCTGGGCTTTTTGCTTTGCGCCGCCGGGTGCTACTGTTGGTTATGATCAAGGGCAAGACCCTGATCGTAGACAGCGACGGCTGGCGCCAGCACTTTGCCGCCTTTGTGTACCTGGGCCAATACGGCCGTGAGGTGGCCCGCACCCTGCTGACCACCCACAAGCTGATCCTGCCCCAATGGGACTTTTCCATCGGGCTGGGCAGCGATGTGCTCACCACCCTGCACTTTTACGCCATCGGCGATCCGCTGGATTTGCTCAGCGTGGTGTGCCCCACCCGCTATGCGGCGTATCTTTACAGCTTTTTATCCTTGCTGCGACTGTATCTGGCCGGGCTGGCCTTCGGTGCTTTCTGCTTTGTGAAAAAGCAGCGCCGGGTAGGCGGCGTGACCGTCGGTGCGCTGGTGTATGTGTTCACCCTGTACAGCCTGTTCATCGTCTCTCACCATCCGTTCTTTGCCTTGCCCATGGTGTTTCTGCCCCTGTTGCTGCTGGGTGTGGAGCAGATCTTGGCAGGCAAGCGGCCGTATCTGTTTATCTTCATTGTTTTTTTGGCCGCCGTCAGCAATTTTTACTTTTTCTATATGCTGGCCATCATCACGGCGTTGTACACGCTGTATCAGCTGATTTGCCGTTTCCGGCACCGGGGCAAAGCTGCGGTGGGCAAGTTCTTTCAAATCACCGGCTGTGCCTTGCTGGGCGTAGTGCTCAGTGCCGTGGTACTGCTGCCGGTGGTGCTGGCCTTTATGGGTGACAGCCGCTCTGCCGAGAGCTATGTGCGCACCTGGGTCTATAGTGCGGATTACTACCGCAACTTCCTGTCCGCCCTGTTCACCACAGAGACCAAGCTGGGCTACCTGACCTTCCTGGGCTACAACGCGGTGGCGTTCCCGGCTATCTGCCTGCTGTTCTTTACCAAGAACAAACACTACCGCCCGCTGCGGGTGGTGTTCCTGATCGCCACTGCGCTGCTGCTGATCCCGGTATTCGGCTGGGGCATGAATGGCTTTTCTTATGTAGCCAATCGCTGGGTGTGGGCCTACGGTATGATCGTGGCATACATTGTGGCAACCACCTGGCAGCACCTGCGCCAAATCAGCATTGGCAAGGGCGTGGCGGTTATTGCCGCCCTGGCGATGTACTCCTTGGTTGCCATTCCCCTGATGAATACAGACACCCGCAATGTGGGCGTTTCCGTTCTGCTGGCATTTCTGCTGGTGATCGTGTGTATGTTCGGCCCCAAAATGCCTAAGAAATATATGGCCCCGGTGCTGGTGCTGGCGCTGGTGCTGGTGTTTACCTCCTTTGCAGGTAACGCCGCCTACTTTTACAGCCACCACGGCCAAAACCACATTGCCCGCTATGTGAGCTACAGCGATGTGAACAAAAAGCTAAAATCCACTGCCGCCCGCAAGGTGAAGAAAGCCACCAAGAACGACGACAGCTTTTATCGTTACAGCGGAGACAAGGTCAATTACAACGAGGCGCTCACCGCCGGTATGAACGGCACCTCTTTCTATTGGAGCTTGCAAAACAAGCACCTGACCCAGTTTATTACGGAGACAGAGCAACCGGCCAACGCTGCCTATATGATCCGCAGCTTTAACAGCTCTGCCGCCTTGAACGCGGTAAACAGCGTAAAATACTACGCCAAGCGGAGCAAGACCGCCCTGCCCTACGGCTTTACCAAGATCAGCGGCAAGGTGTATCAAAACGAGAACGCCCTGCCTCTGGGCTACACCACCGCCCATGTGATCACCCGGGCGGAGTACGAAAAGCTGTCCTCTCTGGAGAAGCAGCAGACCCTGCTGCAAGGGGTGGTGCTGGACAGCGTACCCACCGGTATGACCGCCACCAAGCCCACCTTTACAGACAAGAGCCTGCCCTACACCATCGTAGGCAATGACGACGCCGCCGTGGAGGGTCAAAAGCTGCACATTTACAAGAAAAAAGGCAGCGTGACCATTCAGTTCACCGGCAGCGCCGCACAGGAGACCTACCTGCGCTTTACGCTGAAAAACTACACCGATTACCCGGCGTACACCTACTACAAGACCCAGGAGAACGACCCGCTGCACCGCTATTCCACAGAGAAGTGGAACAAAAAGGACGAGATTGACCAAAATCTTGTAAAGATCAGCGCCCGCAAGTTCCGCCTGCCCAGTTCGCTGAACCTGCGTTTCTCTGCCCAAACGGAGAGCGGCAAGACCTACAAGACCAATACCCTCACCTGCTACTCGGACGCCTATGTGCGCTACACCGGCAGCCAAGACTTACCTGGTGGGGCTGGGTTATACGGACAGTGCCAAAAAGAGCATCACCATCACCTTTGATGAGCGGGGCATTTACGACCTGGCAGACATTGAAGTGCTGGAGCAGCCGGTAGATGATGCCAAGGCGCAGATCGCTGCCCTGAGCGCAGACACCATGCAAAATGTGCAGATGCGCGCCAACGCCATTACCGGCACAGTGGATCTGAAAGAGACAAAAATACTGTGCCTATCCATTCCATACAGCAACGGCTGGACCGCCACAGTAGACGGCAAAAAGCAGAGCTGCTGCAAGCGAACACCGCATTCAGCGCCCTGGCGCTGGAACCCGGTAAGCACACAGTGGAGCTGCACTACCACACCCCCTACCTGCGCACCGGCGCCTGTCTGAGCGCCGCAGGCGTGGCAGCCTTTGCCGCACTGATCGTCATCACAGAGATCAGCCGAAAAAAGAAAAACAGCACCCGGCGGGCTAAACCTTTACAACCGACGCCCCTTGTGCTAAAATAACAGTAACCTGTAAAGGAGCGGGACAGCTGCACACCTGTGTGCAACTGTCCCTTTTGCGTATTTTATGGAATATTTACTTTCTGCCGGGATTGATATTGGCACCACAACCACGCACCTGGTAATCAGCCGCATCGGCATCGCCGTGGAGCGTGGCTGGGGCACGGTGCCCAAGGCCGAGATCAAAGAAAAAACAATTCTATACCAAAGTCCCATTTACTTTACCCCGCTGGCAGACGGTCAAATTGACCTGCCCCAGGTGCAGACCATCATCCACCTGGAGCTGGAAAAGGCCGGTACAACGCCCGACCGGATATGAGCGAGAGCGACTACACCGTGGTGTCCAACATCAGCCGCTACGGTATGGCACCGGTAGAAGCCGGAGCCTATATTGCCGACGTGATCCAAGACCTGCTGCAAAAGGGCGGAAAGTAAAGACAAACAAAAAAGGCCTGTTGTCTGCTGTGGACAACAGGTCTTTTTTAGTTTCTGTAAGCGGTGGGTGTGGTACCTTTAGCTGCTTGAACACCCGGGAAAAATAACTCATATCGTTAAACCCGCAGGCAAAGGCGATCTCTGTCACGCTTTTATCTGTTAAGGTCAACCGCTCGCAGGCGCATTCAATGCGGTAATAGTTCAGATACGCAATGGGGTCCTGCCGGTGAGCGCTGCAAAGGCACGACAAAAATACCGGGACGACATGCCCGCCACAGCTGCCAATTCATCCAAAGTAATGGGCTCGCCGTAGTTATTGCGGATATAGGTGAGCACATTTTTCATCCGGGTGATCTGCTGGCGGCTTTGTGGCGGCTTGATGTCGCTGTGCATACCCAAAAGGCAGCCCAGCAATTGCCACAGTAGCCCCACGGTGGTCCACTCATAGCCCAGCTGTTCCCGCTCCATAGCATCAAAAATGCGATCCGCCAGCGCCGCCTCCGTGCTGCCCTTGGCTAAGCGGCCGGAAAAGCCATTCTCGCTGGCCAGGAATGCGGCCGCCGACTTGGTGCACACCGGGGTATCCTGGAGCAAGGTGCCCAAGTCAAATACCACACACTCGTAAATACAGTCGTGGGGCGCACCTCCATGGATCACCCCGTCGGCGATCCAAGCACTGTCCCCGGCTTGCAACTCCATCTGGCGGCCGTCCAAGCTTAGGGTAAAGCTGCCTTGCAACACCAAGATGAGCTCATATTCCAGGTCTTAAGTGCAGGGGCATTTGGTGCACCGGGTGCGCCCGGCCCACATAGTAAAGCTCTATGGGGAAATCAAAAGTGCCCCGCTTTTTGTCCTCATGCAATTCGCTGTAATTCATAGACCCTCAAAAGTGAATATTGTGCTACTCACAAGTGCATATCCTGCGTGCAAAGAATATTTATATCTAATATAATACAATTAGCATACCATGGCGGGCTTGGATTGTCAACCATGGGCAAGGAGGTTTATCTATGCAAAATATCAACGAGATCAAGGACCAGATTTGCGATGTTTGCCACAAAATGTGGCAGCTGGGCTGGGTGGCCGCCAATGACGGCAATGTGAGTGTGCGGCTGGAGGACGGTCGAATCCTTGCCACCCCCACCGGTATGAGCAAATCCTTTATTACCCCGGAAAAGCTGGTGCTGCTGGATCCGGAGGGCAATGTGTTGGAAGCCGCAGATGGCCTGCGCCCCTCCAGCGAAATCAAAATGCACCTACGCTGCTACGACAAGCGGGACGATGTGATGAGCGTGATCCACGCCCATCCGCCGGGAGCAACCGGCTTTGCCGTGGCACACAAGGCCATGGATATGTACAATATGATCGAAGATGTGGCCGTCATCGGTGCCGTACCACTGACGCCTTACGGTACCCCTTCCACCGTGGAAGTGCCCAACGCTATTGAGCCGTACCTGGAGGCGCACGATGTGATGCTGCTGGAGAACCACGGTGCACTGGCTGTTGGCAGCGATGTCATCACTGCCTTTTATCGTATGGAAAGCCTGGAACTGTGGGCCAAGATCACCATTAACGCTGTGATCCTGGGCGGCAGCCATGACATCAGCCGAGACAATATTCAAAAGCTCATTGATCTGCGGGGCTATTACAGAGTCACCGGCCGTCACCCGGGCTACAAACAATTTAACCCGGATGACGAACTGCTGCACAAGAAAGACTAAGGAGTAGGCTATGTTAAAAGGAATTTCTCCCCCTGCTGTCCCCGGAACTGCTAAAGGCCCTGGACGAAATGGGCCACGGCGACACTCTGGTAATCGCTGACGGCAACTTCCCGGCAGAGAGTGTCGGCAAAAACGCCAAGGTGATCCGTGCAGACGGTCACGGCGTGCCGGAGCTGCTGGATGCGGTACTGGCGCTGTTGCCTCTGGATGCCTATGTGGACGCCCCCGTGTCCCTGATGGAAGTGGTGCCCGGCGACACCTGCGGCACACCCAAGATTTGGGACAAATACAAGGACATTCTCCACCGGCACGAGCCGGAACACAGCGGTATTCAAATGGTGGAGCGCTTTGCATTCTATGAAAAAGCAAAGGATGCTTACTTAATTATCGCCACCGGCGAGACCGCCATTTATGCCAACATTCTACTGCAAAAAGGCGTGGTGCAGGCATGAAAAAGACCGTAGTTGCCTTTGACTTCGGCGCGTCCAGCGGGCGTGCGATTGCCGGTACTTTTCAAAACGGAAGACTGGAATATAAGGAAGTCCACCGATTTGACAATATCCCGGTAGATGACGACGGCCGTATGTGCCACAACTTCCCTGCCATTTGTAAGGAAGTAGACGCGGCGCTCTCTAAAATGAACAGCGCCGACGGCCTGAGCTTTGACACTTGGGGTGTGGACTACGGCTTGCTGAACAAAAGCGGCAACCTGCTGCGCCTGCCCTGCCATTACAGAGACACCCGCACCGCCGGAACGGTAGAGAAAGTGCTGAAAAAAATACCGGCAGACAATCTGTACCGGGCCACCGGCAATCAGATTATGGAGATCAACACCCTGTTCCAGTTGACCACGGAAGACACTGCCGGTGCAGAGAAACTGCTGTTTATGCCGGACTTATTTGCCCACCATCTGTGCGGCAGTATGCAAACGAACCTACCATTGCTTCCACCTCTCAGCTGCTGGATCCGGTGAACCAAACCTGGCGGACAGATATTGCCAAGGCCTGCGGCATTGACCCGCAGCTGCTGCCCGCCGTTGGCCCGTCGGCTACCGTTCTGGGTAAAACAGACGGCGGCATACAGGTGATCGCCACCGCCGGGCACGATACCCAGTGCGCCGTGGCGGCCATGCCTGCCGCTGCCGGTGAGCAGCCGGCGTTCCTGTCCTGCGGCACCTGGTCACTGATCGGCTGCGAGCTGGACGAACCAATCCTAACGCCGGAGAGCCGGGCGGACGATTTGTCCAACGAACAGGGTGCCAACGGAAAGACCAATTACTTAAAGAACATCAGCGGTCTGTGGCTGATCCAGGAGACCCGGCGGGCCTATCGCCGTGCAGGCGCAGAATACAGCTACAACGACTTAGAGCAGCTGGCGCGGGCGGCAGAACCGTTCACCTGCTTTATCGACCCGGACGATCCTCGCTTTTCCACGCCCGGCGATCTGCCGGAACGGATCCGTGACTTTTGCCGGAGACCGGACAGCCGGTACCGGAAAGCGTATAGGCATGCCGTGGTACGCTGCATTTACGAGAGTCTGGCTATGAAGTACCGCTTTGCTTTGGATCAGATCAGCGCCCGCACCGGGCGGCAATTCAATGTGCTGCACCTGCTGGGCGGCGGTACCAAAGACGGCTTCCTTTGTCAAATGACGGCAGACAGCCTGGCTTTTCCGGTGATTGCCGGACCTACGGAAGCCACGGCTCTGGGCAATATGCTGCTGCAACTGATCGCACTGGGCCAGCTGCCGGATGTGGCAGCCGGTCGGGAGCTGATCCGCAAGACCGAGACCTTAAAAACCTATGAACCCAAGCCCACGGCAGCCCGAGACCGGGCGTACCGTGACTTTCAAAACATATTGCGCTAAGCGCAAACGGAGGTAATGACGATGACTTATCCAAAAATCGGTATTCGCCCCACCATTGACGGCCGCTGGGGCGGCGTGCGTGAGAGCCTGGAGGCGCAGACCATGGGCATGGCCACCGCAGCCAAAGCGCTGATTGAAGAGAATCTGCACTATCCGGATGGCACGCCGGTACAGTGCGTGCTCTCCCCCACCACCATCGGCGGCGGCGCAGAGGCAGCCAAGTGCGCCGAATACTTTGCCGGCGAGAATGTGGTGGCCACCCTGACGGTGACCCCCTGCTGGTGCTACGGATCAGAGACCTTTGACATGGACCCCACACCATTAAAGCGGTTTGGGGCTTTAACGGCACGGAGCGCCCCGGCGCTGTGTACCTGGCCGCCGTCATGGCTGCTTACGCGCAAAAGGGGCTGCCTGCCTTCTCCATTTACGGCCATGATGTGCAGGATATGACGGATAAAGAGATCCCTGCCGATGTGGCAGAGAAGATCTTGCGCTTTGCCCACGCTGCCGCTGCAGTAGGCTGGATGAAGAACAAGGCCTATGTGAACCTGGGCGGCATTGCCATGGGTATTGCCGGCAGCTTCTGCAACGCGGAAATGTTCCAAAAATACTTTGGCATTCGTGCCGAGTGGGTAGATATGACCGAGATTGTGCGCCGGATCACCCTGGGCATTTACGATCATGACGAGTTTGACAAGGCGCTGAGCTGGGTTAAAGCCAACTGCAAAGAGGGCTTTGACTGCAACGCCGGTAAGGACTTGCCGGAGATCATTCGCAAGTCCAAGGTGGTAGACCCGGACAAGGACTGGGCGTTCATCACCAAGATGACCATGATCATGCGGGATATTTTGTACGGCAATCCCAAGCTGGACGAAATGGGCTGGCACGAGGAGGCTCTGGGCAAGAACGCCATTGCCGGCGGCTTCCAGGGGCAACGCAACTGGACCGACTGGCTGCCCAATGCGGACTTTACCGAGGCCATTATGGCTTCCAGCTTTGACTGGAACGGCAAAAAGGCCCCCACGCCCTTTGCCACAGAGAACGATACTCTGAACGGCGTGGCGATGATGCTGGGCACCCTGGTCTCCGAAGCACCGCGCCTTGCTTCCACGATGTGCGCACCTATTGGAGCCCGGAGGCCTGCCAGCGGGTCACCGGAATGGCACCCACCGGCGTGGCAAAAGATGGCTTTATCCACCTGATCAACTCCGGCGCTACCGCACTGGACGGCACCGGTGCCTGCCGCAATGCCAAGGGCGAACCTTGCATGAAACCGTTTTGGGAAATGACGGATGCGGACATTAAAGCCTGCTTGAACGCCACCGACTGGTGCCGAGCGAACTATGAATACTTCCGCGGTGGCGGCTTTTCCAGCCACTTCCGCTGCCGTGCAGAAATGCCGGTAACCATGCTGCGCGTGAATGTGATCGACGGCATCGGGCCGGTTCTGCAACTGGCGGAGGGGTACACCGCCGACCTGCCGGATCAGATCCACAACACCATCGACAAGCGCACGGATCCCACCTGGCCCACCACCTGGTTCTGCCCCCGACTCACCGGCGAGGGCGCCTTTAAGGATGTGTACAGTGTGATGGCCAACTGGGGCGCCAACCACGGCGTTACCGTGTACGGCCATGTGGGCGCTGATTTGATCACCCTGGCCTCCATGCTGCGTATTCCCGTGAATATGCACAATGTGCCGGAAGCGCAGATCTTCCGCCCCCACGCCTGGGCTGCCTTTGGCACAGAAGACCGCCAGTCCGCAGACTACCGCGCCTGCGCCACCTACGGTCCCTTGTATAAATAAGCAACCCCCAACACCCCGGTACTGCGGTACCGGGGCATTTTTCATAATTAAAACGCAAAACCCCGCACCATTTGGTGCGGGGTTCTGCGGTTATGTAAGGAAATTTAGATGGACTTGAGCAGCTTGGGCAGCTTCGCCAAAGCGCCGCCAATACCGCCAAGGATCTTATTAAAGCCAACGAAGGTGGAACGATCGTCGTTGAGGATCATCAACAGGCCCTCTGCCATCTTGGGGAGAACACGCCCATGGACATGGCGATAAAGTTACGGATCGGGATCTGGGTAGCCATAGCTGCCAGCATCTGACCGTCACCGTTCTCCGCAGAGCCGAACTTGCCCACCACCTTGCTGATCAGACGGCAAATCTTGCCGCCCCACTTGGTGTGGCTGGCATCGTCCAGGCAGTTGTACAGGTCAATGGGCTTGGTGGTGTCCCGCTCACGGGCAGGCAGCTCCTTGCCGTACACAGCGGTCCACTGGGCATCGTCCATAGCCGCCAGGTCTGCGGTGTAGTAAGCCGGTGCCGTCTTTCTGTAATCCGGCACGGCAGCGGTGCAGTCGGAAATGATATTTACGGCCTTAGTCAAGCGAATATCCCGGCTGGAAGCACCAACCATAATATCAAACAAACCGGTCTCTACCTGCCAGTCCTGCAGCTCCACATTGTAAAATGCGAAGGCGCGCTTGGACAGGGTAACGGAGACTTCCTTCTCCTCTCCGGCTTTCAGGAACACTTTCTTAAAGGCACGCAGTTCCTTCTTGGGACGGAAGATGGTGCTCTCCTGATCGGCCACATAAATCTCTGCGATCTCTGCGCCGTCCACATCGCCGGTGTTCTTGATCTTAAAGGTAACGGTCAGGTCGTCCGTGTCCTTAATATTGGAGGAGGACAGCTCCAGATCGCTGTATTCAAAAGTGGTATAAGACAGGCCGTAACCGAACGGGAACTGCACTTCTTTCTCTGCGGTGTCGTAGTAACGGTAGCCGATGTACACACTCTCTTTATGCTCGCTGACCACCGGCTGGCCGGGATAGTTGCCATAGGTGGGATTATCCTCAAAGGACAGCGGATAAGTCTCAGAGGTCTTACCGCTGGGACATACGGCGCCGGTCAAAATACGAGCCACAGCCTTGCCGCCGGCCTGGCCGGACAGGCCGCTGTTCAGCAGCGCCTTTGCGCTGTTCAGCCAGGGCATGTGAATAACGGAACCGCCTGCCAGCACCACCACGGTGTTGGGATTGGCAGCAGCCACCTGCTCGATCAGCTGATTATGATTGGCGGGCATTTCAATATTCGCGCGGTCATAGCCCTCGCCCTCAAACTCCTCGGTCAAACCGGCAAACACCACAGCCACATCCGCAGCCTTAGCAGCAGCCAAAGCCTCGGCCACCAGTGCGTCGTCCACCTGCTCGGTGCCCTTCTTGTAACCCTGGGCATAAGTCACATCTACGCCCAGCTCTACCAGATTGTCATAGGCATTTTCCATCTTGGTGGGGTTGATCACGGAAGAGCCGGCACGCCTGGTAACGGGGCGCCTTCGCCATCTCGCCGATGACGGCCACTTTCTGCCCTTTCTTCAGCGGCAGCAGGCCATCGTCGTTCTTCAGCAGCTGAATGGGCCCTCGGCCACCCGGCAAGCCAGGTCGTGGTGCGCGTCCACATCATAAGTCTTTTTTGCCCTCGTCCAGGGTCTTCTTGGCTTTCAGAATCAGGTTGACCACATTGTCTACCCGCTCGTTGAGCACATTCTCGTCCAGCTTACCCTCTTTGACAGCGGCAATGATCCGCTGGGTGTTCAGGTCACCGGAGGACGGCATTTCCAGATCGGTGCCGTTCTCCAAGCCGGGAATACGGTCTACGGAAGAGCCCCAGTCGGTCACGAACAGACCCTGGAAGCCCCACTCGCCGCGAGCCACCTGCTGTTGCAGCCAGCCGTTTTGAGAAGCATAAACGCCGTTAATACGGTTATAAGAGTTCATCACCGTCCAAGGCTGCGCCTCTTTAATGGCGATCTCAAAGGCGGTCAGATAGATCTCGCGCATAGCACGCTCGTCGATCACCTCGTTGATGACCATACGGTACGCCTCCTGCGAGTTGCAGGCAAAGTGCTTCAAAGAAGTACCGATGCCCTTGGACTGTACGCCGTTGATGATGTTGGCAGAGCACTTACCGGCCAGATACGGTCCTCAGAGAAATACTCAAAGTTACGGCCGCAAACCGGCGCGCGCTTAATGTTGGTACCGGGGCCAAGAATTACAGAAACTTCTTCCTGCAAGCACTCCTCGCCCAGCGCCTCGCCCTCTTTGCGCAGCAGCTCCTCGTCCCAAGAGCAGCTGGAAGTAGCAGCGGTAGGGAAGCAGGTAGCCGGATAAGAGTTACCCAGACCCACGGAGTCGCCGTTCGGGTTCTGCTTACGCAGGCCGTGAGGACCGTCCGTTACCATGATCTTGGGCAGACCCAACTCCGGGGCCTCCTCCAGGTATGCCAGTAGTCAAAACCGGAAACAAAGCCGCCTTTTGCTCCAGGCTCATCTTGTTCACAATGTCAGCGTGTTTCATTCTAAATCTCCCTTCACATAATGCCGAATGGAATTCGCTGTTACATTATACAATATTTGCCGGTCGTTTCCAAGACCTTTTGTGAAAAAAAAAAAAAGATATGGGATTTTTACCAAAATCACGGAAACAAAGAACCGGCCGCACCTCCTGCCCCCACAAAAGAAAGAAAAAAGCGCCGCCCCTGCTTAACAGTAAAACAGGTGCAGCGCTTGTCCGTACAACGGTCAAAGCCGCTTACTTTAAGAAGCGAATCAGCTCCATAGCGGCGTTGGTGTCGCCGTCTACTTTCAGCTTGCCGGTGGTGAAAGCCAGCACCGGATCCAGCTTGCCGTTCACCAACTTCATCAAGTTGGTGCCGTTGATGATCAGCCGTGCATTGCGATCATGGTAATCATAAGGCTCCACATGCAGCTGGCCGTCCTTGATCTCTATGTAAAAGATACCCTCTGCTTTGCCTTCCACATCGACCTGGAATGCCAAAGTGCCGGGAATGGACGAAACATCTGCCTTGCTGAGCTTTTTGCGCACAGCCGCAACAATAGACTCGTATGTCATAGCAGCCATTAGTATGTACCTCCTATCTGTTTTTTATTATTATAGCACAATAGTCTTGCACATTCAATAGGAGTTTCCGAACATTTATTGTGCACTTTCAACAAATATTCGCAATTTTTCGCTTGTAATAACTCGTAGTGACAAATTATTTATCCTTAGGTCTTGCCACCCAGGCTACCACCAGTGCGCTGAGCACCGCCACGGTCACCCCACCGGCGCAGGCGGTAAACCCGCCGGTGAACACGCCCTGTAGACCGTCCTTTTGCACCGCTTCCTTGACCCCTTGAGCCAGTGCATTGCCAAAGCCGGTCAGCGGCACCGTAGCGCCGGCACCTGCCAACTCCACCAGTTTAGGATACCAACCCAGACCGCCCAGCACCACTCCCAGACACACAAACAGTACCAAAATCCGCGCAGGTGTCAGCTTGGTCAGATCCATCAACAGCTGCCCCGCCATACAGATCAGTCCGCCGATCAAAAACGCATAGAGATAGATCATCATCCCGCCCCCTTAATACAAATGAAAAACAAAGAGGATCAGGCCGTACAGCACTGAGGTAGTCACACCGTACACCAAAACCGGTCCGGCAATGGAGAACATTTGCGCCGCCGTACCCAGTACAAAACCCTCGTGCTGGAATTCCAGCGCCGGCGACACCACAGCATTGGCAAAACCGGTAATGGGCACAATCGTGCCGGCACCTGCCTGGCGAGCGATCTTGTCAAACACACCGATACCGGTAAGCACCGCCGTTGCAACGATCAGCACCGCCGGGGTGGCCAGGCGCACCTGCCGCTCCCCCAATCCCAGGCTCTCAAACAATGTATTGAGCAGCTGCCCCAGCAGACAAATACCACCGCCGAACAAAAACGCTTTCACCGCGTTCAACAGCTTTGGGGTATTGGGGCTGGCCTTGTCCGCCATCTTGCTGTAATCACTCGTACTGATACCCAAACAAACCACCTCATCCCTATTATTCATAGAAACTTCACGATTATACCCTTGACATTTGTCTTTCGCTTCTGTAAAATAGCATTATACTATTTGTAAATCTTAATTGAAGAAGGTATCGTCATGCACTTGATTGATGTACGCGATGTTTATAAAATCTACAACCCCGGCGAGAACCAGGTGAACGCGCTGGACGGCGTAAGCCTGACCATTGACGAGGGTGAATTCGTAGCCATTATCGGCCAGTCCGGCTCCGGTAAGTCCACCTTGATGAATATGCTGGGTCTGTTGGATGTACCCACCAGCGGGGAGTATTACATCAATGGCAACCTGGTAGAGGATCTGACCGACGACCAGATGAGCGTGATCCGCAATGAGCAGATCGGTTTTATCTTCCAAGGGTTCAACCTGATCTCCTCCCTGACCGCTGTGGAGAATGTGGAGCTGCCGCTGGTATACAGAGGTATGGGACGCCAGGAGCGGCGAGAGATCGCCGAGAAAGCGCTGGCTCGCGTGGGACTGGATAAGCGTATGCACCATCTGCCGGCGGAAATGAGCGGCGGGCAGCAGCAGCGCGTGGCCGTGGCTCGCGCCATTGCCGCAGCGCCTCCGGTCATTTTGGCCGATGAGCCCACCGGCAACCTGGACACCAAATCCACCAAAGAGGTTATGGCGATTCTGCACCGACTCAAGGACGAGGGCCGCACCGTGGTGGTCATCACCCATGATAATGAGATCGCCATGGAGGCGGAGCGGGTGGTGCGTATCCGTGACGGCAAGATCGTGGAGGACTACATCAATCCCGGCTTTGAGGAAAAATACGGCCGCGAGTCCAAAAAGGACAACGCCAACCCCATTGACCAGGGCTAATAGGAAGCAGACAAAAAGGGCTTGAGATTTGATGATCTCAAGCCCTTTTCTTTGGCAAAAATACAGGCCGCGTGCGTGGGCACACGGCCATTTGTGCGTGATTTATTTCTTTGTGGTGGAACCAAATCCGCCGTCCCGCACGCCGTCGGCGGCGTCGTCCTCGGTAATCCCAAAGGGCAGAAAAATGCCCTGGGCAAAGCCGTCGCCGGCGGCTACCGTGGCGCTGTGACCCGCATCGTGTGCGGTGCAGCTCATTTTGATCATAATGTGCCCCTCGTTGGAGGAGCCGTAATAATCGGCGTCAATAATGCCAACGGTATTATCCAGCCCGATCAGGTGCTTAAAGCCCAGCCCGGAGCGGGGAAAGATCGCCAGCACCCAACCCTCCGCCATCCGGGCGCGAATGCCGGTGGGCACCAGCACAGAGGCGTCCTTCGGGAAGGTTACCGCAGCCGGCACATAAAAATCATACCCGGCAGACCCGGCGGTGGCGCGCTGTGGCAGCACGATACTGTCATAGACAGCCTGCACATCCTCCGTCTCCGGGAACGCTTTTAGCCAGTCCTTTTGGAACCGGTCAAAACTTACTTTTTCAAACTTGGCGATCTTTTGCATATCCGTTCTCCTTTGCCTTTCTGCTCCCAGTATAGCACAAAGAGCGGCAAAAAGGAAGAGCCGATGCGCAAAAGCTACAACCCAAAGGACACGGAAATGGCGTGGTCCACCTTGCCCATATCCTGACCGTCCAGCGCGACCATACGCTCCTTTTAGGCGGCGTTTGTCAATGGTGCGCACCTGCTCCAGCAGCACCACGCTGTCCCGCGCCAACCCGCAGCTGCCGGCGTTCACCTCAATATGGGTAGGCAGGCGGCTTTTTTGTCGTGCTGGGAGGTAATGGCGGCAGCGATCACCGTGGGCGAGTATTTGTTGCCCACATCGTTTTGTACAATGAGCACCGGGCGCACGCCCCCCTGCTCTGAGCCCACCACCGGGCTTAAGTCCGCGTAATAAATTTCTCCGCGCTTTACAAGCACTTGGATCACCCTCGTATGCAAATTCAGATCCGGGTGCGGCCGCACTCCCGTCATGCATAGGATAGCCGGATCTGCAAGAATTTAATCAAAGGGAGAAAAATAAAAACTCCCCTATCATTCTATGCCACCCACCGGTGGGCGCAACTGTGCACACCCGCCTAAAAAACGGCATAGAATAGTGAGAAAGGAGAGTTCATTATGGAGAAATACGAGGAGCTTTTTAACCCCTCTTTCTTAAAAAAAGAATCTGCGGCAAAGGACGCCTGCGACAATCGACCCCCGCTGCCAAAGGACGCTGCCGTGACCATGGCCTATGTGCCTCTACAAACGGATATGATCACCTACGATGAGGACAAAGCGCTGCAATGCGGCACGCTGTTCCCCACCTTGAACAAAGTCTTTTTTAGGAGGGAGCGCCAAGTGAAGAAAGATAAATTGCTGCGTCGCCTGTCCGCCATGCAGTTCGCTATGTGGGAGATGCGGGAATTCCTGGATACCCACCCCAACTGCCCGGACGCCAAGGCGCTCTATAACGCCTATAAAGAAAAATACGATACCCTGGCCAAGGAGTACGAGGCCCGCTTTGGCCTGACCTTAAACGGCACGCCAACAGCGACGCCTGGCTCCAAGACCCCTGGCCTTGGGATGCCGACTTTGACACGGACGAATAAAACGCAACAAAAAAACGGACGGTCCCCTGCCGAAAGGCAAAGGATCGTCCGTTTGGTTATTCGTAATTTTTGCACTGCGCAATAATGCCCATGGACAAGCCGGTCAGCCGTTGTATCGCACGGATAGAGGCACCGGCTTGCTTTAACATAGCAGCGTAGCGCCTTTGATCCGCCGGCCGCAGCAGTTATTTAGATTCAAGAAGTTCGTTCATAAAAATGCAATCAGCAAAACAAGCACAGAGTTTATAGCTTACTATCACAGAAAGTCAGCGTTCTGTAAAGATAAATCGTGTAAACTTTTTACACCTGCTCGGCATGAACGCGCACGCGCATGGGTTTGTACCGGGTCAGCACGGTTTGCAGGGCTTCGGACGCCAACACCTCTTTTACAAAGCTGTCCGGGTCGTCGGCGCACACCAGGTCAGAGTATTCCTCCAGCTGCGCCTCCGGCGGGTAATAGAAGCAAATGGTCAGCTCCCAGTTGCCGCTGCGGGCGCACACCCGGCGGGTAAACAGCAGTTCATAGAACTCCTCGCAAGCCTGGTTGAACACCCCCGCTTCAAAGCGGTACAGGTTCTCCTCAGCGATCTTGTAACCGCCGATACCCTGCAAGAATTTCTCCAGCGCCTCCGGCGTGGGGGCATCATAATCCAGCCCCGCCTCCTCGGCACAAAGAGCGGTAATGCTCTCCAATGTCTCTGCCATACCGGCCTCGGTACTGTCCGTATAGTCCGTGACCACGCACTCCGCATGGGTAAAGCGAACGGTAAATTCGTACAGTTCGCCCTGCTCGTCCCCCAGCAGCGCCGCCAGGCAAAAGGCGCCGTCCGCCAGGCTCACTTCCTCGTGAAGCCAGGTCTTGCCCACCGGGTCGCCCTCGCTGCAAGTAATATCTGCATCGTACAGCACCAGCTTCTCCACATCGGAAAAGCTCGCTGTTGTCAAAATACAGCACCACCTGGTCTTGGCGCGCCGCCACATCGGTGATCACGCTGCCGTGGAAGGTCTTGCACACGCACGCCGGCAGCTTGCTTTGAATTTTAGACAGCGCCCGCTGATAGTCCCGCATGGCGTTGTCCGGCTTTTTATTGAATTTTAACTTGCCGCCTGCTGCCCGCTGCTGTTCCTCAGCCAGCGCGGCACGGTACCATTCTTTTGTAAAATACTTCATAATTGCCTCCATGGCCGTTATCGCTCAATATATCCTACGCCCATACCCGGCTGCCCACCGGCAAGCAAATAGGCTTTCAACCGCCGTTGCAGGTCCGTCTCTGCCGGGTAATCCTCTGTGCGGCGACACTTAGCGCCAAACACCCGCTCCATGGTCTGCGCCGGGAAAGGCAGGTCGCACACCGGATGAAACAGCGCCGCAAACTGCAAAATATTGCACCCCGGGCGCATAAAATCCTTGTTGCCGCTAAACAGCAGCCAGCTTTCGCTAAAAAAGCAGGTATAGGCATAATCCGGGAACACCCGGTCAAAAAACGCCCGTGCCCGGGCAATCGACAACCGACAGGCTTCCGTCTCCAGGGGCGCGCCCTGGGGAATATGGATATACACCACCGGCGCGCCTACCATCAGCGGCGCGGTATGGGGATATGCAGCCACCGGCGGCAGCCGATACAGCTGGAATTGCAGCCGCCCCAGGCGAAACAAACGGGCGTCCAAATGATTTTTGATCCAGTGCACATTGTGCAGGCCGCCACCGCCGCAATTGGCGCACCAAATGCCAATGTCGCTCATGGTTTCTGCAAACACCGTATCCTCAATGCCCAGTTGCCTGTATTTTTCGTGGGTATCCGGCAGCATAGCCAGCACCACCGCCAGGCGGGTCAAATCGTTGCAGTGATCCAAATAGCCAAAATACTGTCTGGTACGGCGCACCGCCCATTGCAGCCGCCGGGGGTGCGCCTCTATCCATTCGGTGACCAAGCTGCGGGTATCCGCCGGCAAATCCGCCGCACGCAGATAAAAATCATTGATCATTGCTCTTTGTTGCCGCAGCGGTCGGCTTGGCGGTCTGCGGCCGGGTGGTCTCATTCTTAGAGGTCAGGCCGGAGGACACAATGTGCGTAATCTTGTAATTCATCTTATACAAGGACAGAGTAGACAGCACATTATTATTTAAGAAGTTGCTGTTGGCATTCTCGTCCTGCACGGTAAAGGTGCTGCCTGCCGGCTCATATTTAATCGCCGCGATCAGTCCCTCTACGCCGTTTACCTCCTGGCCCTCGTAAAACAGATACGTTCCCTTTACGGTGATCACATGGTCGTAATTGGTGGTTTCCTGGGTGGTGTCTTCCGTCTTTGCCGCCTGGGTGGTGGTCTCCTTGGGTTTTAAGCCAAAGTCGTATGTACCGGTAAAGTACAAGGCAGCACACACAGCCACGGCCGCCACCAGCAACAGGATCAGCACATAGGCGCTTTTGTGGTTCTTTTTCTTTTTACGGAACCGGTGACGCTCAATGGTGGGTGCCTCCAGCTCGTCCTCCGTATGGGTGGCGGTCATTCCGTCCTCCACTGCGTCCGGCTGGTAAGAGGCGTCTCCCTCTTTGTGCACAATCAGCGGGCTGCACAGCACCGGTGCGGTCTGCCCCGTCTTTTCCGTCTGCGGTGCTTCCGCCGCCGGGCTTTCTTCTGTCGGGATCGGTTCCTCTGCTGCCGGGGCCGTCGGCTCCCCGTGGGTTATATCGATCTGTGCCGGCGCTTTTGTTTCCTGCTCCGGGCGCTTTTTTTCTTCATTCATGGGTATTCCTCCAATTTGGTGGTTCTGATTTGATCTTACCATAAACAAGGCTTTTTTTCAATTCATATTGTGTTGAAATTTGAATTTTTTGCTGATATAATAACAATCAAGGGGAAACCTGTTTGCCGATGGGTTGTTCTATCCTTTGCGGGACGAGCATACACTGGTACCAAGACCGGCAGGCAACGTTTATCACTGGAGGACGATTATGAACATTCTCACTTTTGACATTGGCGTGACCAACATTCGCTATGCACTGTGCGACGAGCAATTCCGGCTCAGCGATGTGCACACGGTGCCCACACGGGCGCAGCAGGGCGGCCAGCAAATTATGGAGCGGCTGCTGGAGATCATCGGTACATACCAGCATATTGACCGAGTTGCGGTGTCCACCGTTGGGCAGGTAGACAGCCAAAACGGCATTGTGGTCTACTCCGCCGGAAATATTCCCTACTACACCGGTATGATGATCAAAAAGCGCATTGAGAACGACACCGGTCTGCCCACACATGTGGAGAATGATGTGAATGCGGCAGCTCTGGGCGAGGCGCACTTTGGCGCCGGACAGGGACAAAAAGACTTTCTCTGCCTGATGTACGGCACCGGAATCGGCGGTGCGCTGTATCTCAACGGTCAGCTGTATAAAGGCAGTGCCTCCTGCGCAGCGGAGTTCGGCCATATGATCACCCACGCCGGCGGTTTGGACTGCCCCTGCGGCGGAAAAGGCTGCTACGAGCGATACGCCTCCACCAAGGCGCTGATTGAAAAGGTGCGTACCGCCACAAACAAACCGCTGGACGCTTTTACAATCTTTGAAAAAGAAAATTTGCAGGACCCGGCTGTACGCGCTGTGGTGGACCAATGGATTGACGAGTTGATCCTGGGGCTCACCAATTTGATTTATATTTTCAACCCGCCTTTGGTGATCTTAGGCGGCGGGGTCATCAACGAGGACTATATTATTGAGTTGATTGACCGCAAGATCTACAAAAATATGATGGAGAATTACAAAAGGTGAACATTGTGCGCACCAAGCTGGGCAGCACAGCCGGTCTTCTTGGCGCCGCCTATGCCGCCGCACAGTTGTAAAGATGGCTTTACCTGTAAGGAAGCCGCACAGACTGCCCGCCGAGATGTATTTGCAAGGCTGTTTTTTCACAAAAAAGAAAGGCGAAACTGCCTGTCTGCACTGGTAGGGGCGGATAGTATCCGCCCGCCGGAAGTTCGCTTGACCCACGCCGGTGCCGTTGTACAAATTGCACTGCAAAAGGTCGAAAAAGTGTATCCCAGCTGCCGCGTGCTTTCCTATGTCATTATGCCCAACCATCTCCACTTCTTGTTAGAGATCCGCCCTGTCACGCAAGGCGGGCGGCAGATTGCCGCCCCTACGGTCATTGGGCAATTTAAGCGACAAGTCAGCCGGGAACTGGGCTACAGCCTGTGGCAAAAAAAGGCTACTACGACCACATCATTCGCGATGAGGACGACTACTTGAATAAATGCCGGCATATTGAAGAAAATCCGGCTAAATGGGCAGACGACCCATACTATAATAATAGCAGCGCACCTGCATGACTTACAGGTGCGCTGCTGTTTTATTTTTATGTATCCAACCGAGATTTCAGGGCTGGAACGGACAAGCAATCGGCGGTGCAAAGCAGGCGGCGATAGCGCTCCATATTCACATCGCTGTGCTCGGTCTCCTTGCTCCACAGGTGCATTACCCAGCTGTCTGTACCAAAATAAGTGGGCACCAGCACGCCCACCACCGCCATTTTGGCAGCGGAGAGCACATCACCCTCCAGTCCCAAATTCAGGAAGTAGCGAAACAGAAAATACATGGCGATCTGCCGACCGAAATGGCTCTCTCCCACCGGGGCAGTCAGATCACCGGCTGCCACCTTCTCCGGCCACTGGGGATTGATCAGCTCCGGATTTTGGAACACAGAGCGGAGGTCCATCTTCTCGGTCACTGTGGGCAACGCACCGATTTGGCCTTGCAGCTCCTCTGCAAAATCCAGTAATTCCGCCAGGCACCGGGCAAGGGGCTTTGCGCTGTCCTGCACCAGGGCATAAGCGGTCTTGCGTGCCGACAGCAGGGTGAAGTATAACCGGGCGTCAATGTCATTGAGGGTTGGGGGCAGATCGTTCATTTCCTCGGCAAAAGAGAAATCATACTTAGAGTCAAACATCATCTCAGCTGCCACCGGGCAACTAAAGGACAGTCCCATCTCCCGCAATGCGCCAAAGTCATTGATAAACCGAGGAAAGGTGCGGCAGGTAAAAGGCGTATGCTCCCCGCCGATGGCAATGTGCATATCGCACAGATTCTCGCTGTTCAAAAAGGGACAGCGCTTTTGATCTGACAGGCGAAAAACAGTATTGCCGTACTCATCTTGATCCAAAACAGAAAAGATACGCCGGCGTATTTCACTCTCCGGCAGAGTGTGGTAATACGCCATGGACGCCGGGTCCGCATCCACCTCCCAGCCTTGGCAGCAAGAGTCCGGGCAAGCGCCGGCAATGCACGCAAAATCCCGATAAAAAGCGGGCACACGCAACTTCATACAGATCCCTCCCCATAAATCGGCCTTTATTATATAATGTATGGCCGATCCCGTCAAGCCACCGCATGCAATTTGAAAATTGCAATGAAAAACTGGGTATGCTATAATGGTAAAAAAGAAAGGAGCCACGCCTATGTGCACAGCAGCAACCTATCAATCGGCCGGTTTTTATTTTGGCCGCACCCTGGATTATGAAGTTTCTTACGGCAACCAAATCGTGATTACCCCCAGGAACTACGCCCTGCGCTTTCGCCACACGGAGGATCAGCCGCACCACTATGCCATCATCGGTATGGGGCTGGTGGCAGAGGACTATCCCCTTTACTATGATGCGATGAACGAAAAGGGCCTGTGCATGGCGGGGCTGAATTTTGTCGGCAACGCTGCATATTCCGCACCGGGTCATGACAAAGAAAATGTAGCACAATTTGAATTTATCCCTTGGTTACTGGGTCAATGTGCCAATTTGGCAGAGGCCAAAGAAAAACTGCAAAACCTGCAGCTCACCGATACGCTCTTTAACACCGCAATGCCTCGCGCCCAGCTGCACTGGCTAATCGCGGATCGTACCGGCGCAGTGGTCGTAGAGTCTATGGCCGACGGACTGCACCTGTACGACAATCCGGTCGGCGTACTCACCAACAATCCACCGTTCCCGGAGCAAATGCGCCATCTGAGCCTGTACCAAGGACTGTCGCCTTGCCAGCCGGAAAACAACGCCGTACCCGGAGCAGAGTTACCACTGTTCAGCCGCGGTATGGGTGCCACGGGCTGCCCGGCGATCTGTCCTCTCCCTCCCGCTTTGTGAAAGCGGCGTTTACCCGGGCAAACGCCAAATCCGCCCGCTCGGAAACTGCCGCCGTCAGTCAGCTGCTGCATATTTTGGGCAGTGTGGAACAACAGCGGGGCTGCTGTCAGGTGGCTGAGGGCAAGTACGAGATCACCCTATACACCAGCTGTTGCAGCGCAGACACCGGCACCTATTACTACACCACCTATGACAATCACCGGATCTGTGCCGTGCGCCTGTCCGGAGCAGAAGCGGACAGCGCCACGCTGCAAACCTATCCCCTGCAGCAAGAACAGGATATTTTATATCAAAACTGAATGAACAAAGGAAATGCCCCGGCGCAAGAATTCTTGCGCCGGGGCACGGTGTTGTGGGGGCGACCCCACGCGGCTGGCATCAACCCTAATTCCAATCTTCCATCTTTTCTTTGAGCGAGGAAAAAAAGACCCTCTATTATATAGTGTGCCTTTTTGCCAAAATACGCCAAAAAAAATCAAAAATTTTTAAAAAAATTTTTTTAAAGCGGGTAAGTGTTCATTAACCGCAAAACTTTACCGACAAAGTGTTGACAAAATGAACTGTTTATGGCATATTTCTCTTGTATACAGATGATTTTTTTATTTTTTCCTATGAGGCATTATGATAGAACAAACACCAAACGCGCCGCCGGCCGAAGCCACCGTTCAAAAGACGGTGGAGGACTGCCAGCGCTATCGAGACAAATTGTATTGGCGATGTCGGTTGTACTTCCGGGATTGGCCGGACTACGCGGAGGACTGCGTACAAGAGGCATACATAGAGCTGATGCAAGCGCTGCGTGCCGGCCGTTGCATTCACAATTATGAAGCCTGGCTGTTTAAAGTCGCTATTCTCAAAGGTCAGGTGATGATCCGGGAGGAAAAAATGCGCCGGGAAATGCAATTTGAAAACAACAGCGACAAAGTGATCGCCATGGAGCAAGCCGGGATCTATCAACAAACATTCCCTTCGGAAACAGATCCGGGCCCCTACGGATGAGGAGATCCGCCGTCGTGCCGTTACAGTTCTTTCCAAACTAAACGACACAGATCGTCGTATTTACTATGAGCATTATGTGCGACGAAAACCGCTGCGGCAGGTGGCAGCCGAACTGAACATGACGGAGAACGCTGTCAGCAAACGCCATGTGCGATTGAAAGAAAAGATCAAGCGATCTATACGATCGCTGAAATAAAATCAAAGAACGAAACGAAAGAGGAAAACCACAATGACTGCAACACAAAAACAAGTAAAGCGGGCACTGTATAACGGACTGCCCAATCTGAGCGATCGGGAGCTGCGGCAGATGATCGACCGGGAGCTGGAAAAAGACAGCAGCCAGATCGATATGAATTATATCGACACTTGCTTTGACTTAATGGAAATGCACGCCGACAGTAGAATCACTGTACAGCCCCGTCGCAAGTGGCTGAAAGCTGTGATTGTAGCAGCCCTGATTGCCGCCGCCACCGTATCTGCCATGAGCGTATCCGCCCATCTGTTCAACTTTAACATTCCGTCCGAGATCGCCCACAAGATCAACGGCAGTGCGCAGATTGACCCCAACCTGGCGGAGGCAGACACCAGCGCCGCCGGTTATGCGCTGACGGCAAGTCCGGTTGCCAAGCAACTGGCGGAACTGGGCATCTCCCCGGTGACCCTGCCCCGGCAGTTGGCGCAAAGCCATATTCAGTCTGTCCGTACCATTCAAAGCGACAGCGTCATGACCGCCGCCCAGGTTCTGTTTGAAGCTGACGGCGTTGCCGGCGATCTGACGGTGACCCGGTACGCCACCGCCAATGACTGGGAGGGCAAAGACCGGGTGACCGATATTGACAGCGGTAAACTGGTACACGCCAACGGACTGGACATTCTGATTTTAGCCCGGGACGACAGCTGCACCCTACGCTATCGGGACGGTAACACCGAATACGATCTGTATTTGGAATGTGACGAGGACACAGCCGTGGCATTTGCCGAAGATCTGGCATAAACAGAATCGCCCATACAAAAAGACAGCCTTGTGCTCTGCACCGGCTGTCTTTTTTTGCTGCCGCAAAGCAGAAAAGCAGAACCCTAAAGTCCTGCCTTTCCGCTTATATTGATTTTGACCGTGGCGTGCCCCCACTTGTATATCCGGGCCGCAGCCCCGATTACCGAATCACCAGCGGTGTGTAAGCAAAACTGCCGGCTTGCAGTCCCATACACCGCTCCACAAAAATCATATCCCGGGTGTTGATCATACCGTCGTGGTTCATATCCACATAGCTGAGATACCCGGCCTGACCCTGATGGGTGCCAAAGATCAGCTTAAACATATAGTAGTCCTGATCGTCGATCTTGCCGTCCTTGTTCCAGTCACAGCCGATGACCGGCACGCTGCCGCATTGCAGATCCCGGTCGCTGACCACCACATACAGGGTGCGACTAAAGCCGTAAGCATAGCGCACAGTCAGGGCATAAGTGCCGCTTTTCAGCTGCAGGGAGAAGTTGCCCTTCTCGTCCGTAGTCGCCAGGGTGTAGCCGTTTAGCAGAATATCTGCGCCAATGGCGGCGTGGCGTGCTTGGTCGCCGCTCGATCCGCTGCCAGCACCACCGTGCCGGTCACGGTGTGGGTCTCCTCCACCGCCGTGCCGCTGCCGGGCAGCACCGTATAGCTGCTGTCGCCGCAGTTTTGGCAGGTGGTGATGCGCACCCCATCCCGACCGTCTGCCGCCGGGGTCTCGCTAACCACATAGTTGTGACCGGTGGCGGTGGTGTGCCGCTCTTCCAAAATCGCGGAGCAATACTCGCATACACCAATGGCGTAACCGTCATGGGTGCAGTCCGCAGCGTACACGGTCAGCCACTGAATATCGCCGTGACCGTCCGTGCAAAAGCCCAGATAACCGGCATAAATATCCCGCTTCATGGCGCACAGATCGGCAAACGCGTCTGCGTCCGTGTACAGCTCTGTTGGAATGTTCCGGGTCTTGGCGTACATGGCCGCGTCCGACCCGGCCATGGTGTAAACGGTCAGTGCCGGGCAACGGGCAAACACATGGGTGCGGTTGGTGCCCAGCTGCACATACCGGGTGCTCTGGCTGCCGATGTACACTTCCTTCAGCGCCTTGCAGTCTGCAAATGCGCCCGGATTAAAGGCAGCTACGCTGTCCGGCACCACCACGCCTGTCAGGGCAGTACAATTCCGAAATGCGTAGGTGGGCAGCGCCGTCAGTCCACCGGACAACAATACAGACGCCAGGGCGGTACAGTTCTCAAACACATGGTCACCCAAGGTGGTGACTGTATCCGGCAGTTCCAGCACTTTCAGCGCAGTACAGCCGGTAAAGGCGCTGGCGCCGATCTGCTGCAAGCCGTCGGTCAGCTGCACATACTTCAGCTTCTGATCATAGGCAAAGGCTTTGGTGCCAACGGTACGCACGCTCTTGCCCAGCGTGACCTTCTTTAACTTTGCATTACAAGACAGCGCCCAGTCGCCGATGGCGGAGGCGGTGTTTTCTATATAATCCCCTTGCCGGTTACAGCGGCATATAGAGTAGATTTATCCTTAGAATACAGCCCGCTGCCGTCTGCGTACAAATAGGGGTTCTCACTGCTGACGGTCACCCGCTCCAGGTACCCCGTTGCCGATAAACTCGGCGGCAAAGGCCTTGGTGTAATCGGCGGTGTAGCCCTTTTTGATTTCATAGCCGATCCGCTGCACCTGCTTGCCCAGGGTCACGCTTTTGACCTTATCTGTCTGGGCTGCCAAGAAGTGCATACTCAGGGCGGTGGCATGGTCGCCCACCACCACAGCCAAGCCGGCTGTATTCTCGCCAATGCGGCGGAAGCTGTTGTAGCCCTCCACGGAGTAGGCCATGCCTGCGCCGGGGATCATAGGCTTTTGGCCGCCGTAATAGGCCAGGTGGCAAGCCACCATATCCGCGTTGGTCAGCGCGTTCACAGCACTGTCCAGAGTCAGTTGATAACAGTTCACCGCGTTGTCAAAAGCGTAGCTCTCCACCTTGGTTAGCCCGCTGCCCAGGGTGATCTTTTCCACATTCAGCAGTCCGGCAAAGGCACGACTGCCAACGGTGGTTACACTATTGGGCAGAGTCAGGAACACCACGGAAACCGCATTTTGAAACGCATTGGGGCCGATGGTGGCCACGCCTTCGTCAAAGGCAATGTCCTTGACACCGGTACAGTCTGCAAAGGCAAAGGCCGGTACTTCCGTCAGCCCACTGCCGATCTCGATCCCGGTAGCGCCGGTACAGTTACGGAATGCACCCACGCCCAGCCGGGTCACACGATCCGGCAGGCTGATGGCTGCCAGAGCGGTACAACCGGCAAAGGCCTCACGGCCGATGGACACGGTGCTGCCCAAATCTAAATTCGTCAGCGCCTTACAGTCTGTAAAGGCGCGATCGTCGATCACAGCCGCCCCTTTGCCCAAGGTCAGATCGGTCAGCCCGGTGCACCCGGCAAATGCGGTGGAAGTGATCTTGGTTACCGCCGGCAGTTCCAGGAACTGCAAGGCTGTGCAGTTTTGGAACGCATGGTCGCTAATGGTGGCGGCCAGGGGCAGATCTACCGTTTGCAGTGCCGTACAATCGGCAAAGCTGTTGGCGCCGATTTTGGTCACTGCCGGCAGGCTGACGCTTTTCAGCCCGGTGCAGCCTGCAAAGGCATCCGTGTTAATATTGGTCAGACTGTCCGTTGCCGTTACCTGCTCCAAGGTGGTGATTCCGGCAAAGATATCGCCCAGGTTCTTCACCCCATTTAGCAGGTGCACAGAGCGCACCCCCGCCTGCTTATATTTCCAAAGTTGGCCGTTTGTAAAATAAAAGCCCTGCTTCGTCCCCACATTGGTGGCGTTGGTAGACAGTGCGCCGGTGCGCTTGTCAAAGTACCAGTCGCCGTCGCCCACAGTACCATACAGGTAATTTTCCTCGTTAAAGTCCGTGTCCTCCGGGCCGATCATTTTGTACTGCAGGTCGTTTTCCTTGGCATAGCGAATGGGCTCGCTGGCCGCCGGCGCAATGACATTCACATCGTCCATTTTGAACACGGTCACATTGCCGTCGTTTTCCGAGGCGGTAAAGCCCAAGGGATACTTGCCCATCTCCGTCAGGCTCATAGGCAAACGGAAAGTGGCATGGCACCCGGCAAAGGCATAATCGCCCAAGGTTTTGACGCCGCTGACCACAGATACCTCTGTGAGCGCGCTGCCTGCAAAAGCCATACGGCCCATCTGCTGCACCGTGTTGGGACCACCAGCGAAGTCAGGCCACTGGTATAGAAGGCATAGTCGCCAATGCTCACCAGCGACTCCGGAAAATGAATGGAAGTCAGCGCCGTGCAGGCACGAAAGGCGTTGTCCCCAATGCGGGTGACGTCCTCATTCAGCTCCACAGTGGTCAGCTTGCGGCAATTGCGGAATGCACCGTCGTTGATTTCCATTACATCTATACCGGTAGCTACCTTTTGCAGGGCAGAGTATTCAAAGGCGCCGGGGGCAATGTATAGCCCCTGGGGAATATCAAAGGACTGGATCTGGGTGTAAGCAAACACATCGGTGGGCAGGGTCTCCACACCGCCCAGACTCCAAATTTCTTGCAATGCACTGTTTGCAAATGCGCTTTCGCCCAGCGTTTTTACCGTAGTGGGCAAATCCAGGATTTGAATACCGGTATTTTGAAATGCCTCCGATCCGATTTCCGTAATGCCGGCAAAATCGAACTCCGTCAGCGCCTTACAACCGTCAAAAGTAGAGGCGGGCAGCGTTTTCAAATTTTCAGACAGCCGCACCTGCGACAAAGACGAACAGTCCTGAAATACGCCCTCACCCAGTTGGGTTACGCGATTTGGCAGCGTGATTTCCTTCAGCTTTGTACAGTTATAAAAAGCAGCGTCTTGAATGGTGGTCAATGTATTCGGCAAGTCCACCTGCGTCAACGGGCAATCCGCAAACATCACCGGTCGCCAATTCGGTGATTCCTTCTTCTACATGGACAATTTCAATGTTGCTGCCGCCAAACACCTTTTCACCCACATGCTTTAATGAGCCGGGCAGCGTTAGCTCCTTCAGCACCGTACAGCCGCTAAATGCCGAACCTTCAATAGTGATCAAGCCCTCCGGCAGCTGTAAATCCGTTAAATGCATGCAGTTAAAAAATGCAGCTTTGCCAATGGATTGCAAGCCGACAGGCAGACTGACCCGCTCCACATAGCTGGCATAGAACATACGCTCCGGCACAGCCGTTATGGTCGTCGGCAGCGTGGCGCTGACCATGGAACGGGTCTGCTCAAAAGCACCGCTTCCAATGGAACGTACCGTATCCGGAAGGATTGCATTCTTGATACCGGAGCGATAAAAAGCCTTGTCTCCGATTCTTTCCAGCTGCGGCGGCAGTTCTACATCTAATGACTTACAACCGCCAAAGGTCCGGTTGCCGATTTCTGTTACGCCTTGCGGCATATTCAGCGTTTCCAGCCAAGTGCAACCGTCAAACATCCCGTCTCGCAAGGTATGCATACCGGCAGGCAGACGAATTTCACACAGATTACTGGCGCCTTTGCAGCTAAAGTTCTCTGCAGTCAAGCTGTCCGGCAAATAGATGGTATTCGTTTCGCTGTCGGCAATCGAATATACGGTAGCACCTTCCGGACCGATGGCAGTAATGCCTTCTTCTACAACCAACCGAGATACGCTGAATGCGTCCAGCATGTTCACTGCCGTTGACCCATCCGCACCCAATACCTGACCGGAAAACCGACCGGAGCCGCTGACCGTTAAGGTCTGGGTATCGTAATCATAGGTAATCGCAACATCTGCATTTGTAGGGTCTGTATAGGCAACGACACTTGTCTGCGCCTCTGCAGCCAAGGCTTGCAGGGGCAAGGCGGACAGCGTCAACAGCAGGCACAAAAGCAATGCCGTCCATCTCCGCCAATTCATTTTTGTTTTGCGTTCATTTTGCCCCTCCTTAATCGTCTATACCGGGAATCACTTCCGGCAGATCCTGTTTCAATTCCACCTTGATCTGATTGGCCTTGGCGTACTGGTACGGGGTAGTGCCCAGATAGCACTGCACCACCAGCCGATTAGAGTTGTACAGCACCTGCTCCTCCATCACCGGGGACAGACAGTTAAAGCGCACATCACGCAGCAGCACGCTGTACAGCGCCTGCTTGCCGATATACTTGACCGTGCCGGGCACAGTAATGACGGTGGCCTTGCAGCTTTCAAAAGCACCGGCTTCAATCCGCTCCACGCCCTCCGGCAGCACAATGGTCTTGGCGTTGGTGGCACGAAACGCTTCTTCCGGCACCACGGCAATACCTGCGGGCAGCCGTACCTCCGTCAATCCAGGGCAATAGGCAAAGGCCCGCTTGCCAATGGATTTTATGCTTTGCGGCAGGGCACCGATTTGCAGTTGCCGACAGAAGTAAAACGCATTTTCTCCGGCAGTTTCCAACTGCACTGGGAAGTTGAATTCTACCTGCTGGCAGTCGGAGAACGCATAATCCCCGACCCGGCGCAAATGTTCAGTTCCGGTAACGGTTTTCAAACGACCGCAGCCTTCAAAGGCCCAACTGCCGATTTCTGTCACCTGACCTTGCAACCGTACGGACTCCAGATGCGTGCAATCGTTGCAAAGCCCCTCCGGGATGACAGTCACACCTTTGCCCAGGCGCAGATGTTGCAACGCCGTTTCGGCAAAAGCGCGACGACCGATGTGGGTTAAGCTGTCTCCGGTTTCCGCTTCTGCCAATGCTTTACAACCTGCAAAAGCTTCTTCACCTAACTGCTGCAGCTTCGGCAGCTCCGCTTGTGTCAACGCCGTACAACCGGCAAAGGCTTTTGCTCCGACATAAGTCACATAGGGCAGCTCAACGGTAGTTAATTCCGTATGCTTTCGAAATACCTCATCCGCAATGGCAAAAATACAGTTGCCGTCTACCACATTGCAAATCAGCTCTTTTGCTGTTCCACGGTAAGCGGTGATGTACGCCCCCGCCTTGCAAAGCAGGTAGTCGTACCGATCCGTTTGGCAAATGGTACTTTCTCTTGTTTCTTCATTGGGTCGCACGGTAATGGGTATTTCTACCAAAAAGCCCTTATACAGAATGTGCAGGGTCACATCTGCCGTGCGGTTCATATTCACCTGGGTGGTGTAAGTGCAATTCTTCAATGCCACCGGTTTCGTGGTGCCGTCACTCCAGTCTGCCGTTAAGGTCAGACCGTCGTAGCTGAGCTGTTCGCCGTAAATGTAGTGGCTCTTAAAACTTTCGCCCAACTGGGCATTAAATCCAATCACACGCACAGCCTTGGTGGTCTCCTCCGGTCGATCCGGCTGGGTGGGCTTGTGGTGCACATTATCACCGGTCACTTTCTTGGTGGTCGGTTCTTTCTTGGTGGTGCTCTCCTGCTCCCGTTCCGTGGTGGTGGGCGTGGTCGCGGTGGGTTGCGTGACGGCAGCCGCCGTGGTGGTTTGCTCCGGTTGACGGGTAGCGGTTTCTCCGTTTGCGGTGGTACGCTCCGGCACCGTCGTGGACTCGCTCTTTTCCGTGGTGACGGGCACAGTGGTTGGCTCGTCAACATCGTCCTCGCCGCCAATGATTTCCGGCCCCAGCACAGAGGCGGAAATCGCCTTACCGATATGCTCTAAAATGTTGTAATCAAACGCAGCGTCTACCATGGCGTTTACACTGATGGTGGAGGCTAGAATCGCCGCAGCGATCAGCGCACCTCGCGCCGCACCGTTTAGTCGAGCCGTATTGCCGGCCTTGCGTTGAATCAAGTGCAAAAACGCTTTATCCTGCATCAACGGCACCATCACTGCCAAATGGTCCCGATCCTGCCGCATTTCCAGCAGCGCGTCTACACACTGGTCGATCAGGTCGCAGTTCATTTCCGCTTCCGGCCTCTGCATTTCATCATCGATCACCGTCTCTAACAGACGGATAAGATCGTCCTGGTTCACTTTTTCTGCAATGATTTTGTCAATATGCAGTGTCGCCATAACGCGTCCTTTCCGGGAGTTAAAACAGCTGGTTTAAGATCTCCCTTAGTTTTTTTCGCAGCCGATGGAGCCGCGTGGTCACTGCCGGCACGCTCATATTCATGCGCGCGGCAATGTCTTCAATCTTTAGATCCTCTATGTAACGCATCGAGAACAGGGCTGCGTCCGTGTCTGACAGAGCGGCACTGATCTGGCGGGAATACTCCTCAAAGGTCAGTCGCTCATCCGGATCTGCATTCTGGGCAGGAATTTCAATTACCTCGTCCAGAGTGATGCAGTTTTGCGCCCGCTTTTGCCGGTCAAACTGCTTTTGCACCAGGTGATCCGCCGTGCGGTACAAAAACGCCCGGGGCGCTGTGAACACCTCACCGGTGCGCAGCCGCTTATAATAGACCACAAAGGCCTCTTGCGCCACATCCTCACTTTTGTGCGGGTCGCCCAATCGAGAGAGCGCATAGCGGTAGATTGCCGTGTAATACTTGGCGTACCCCTCTTGCAGCATATCGTCTGCTTTCTTTTTTCTCACTGCCTGCCAAATCGTGCCACCTCCTTTCAGCCGCCTTCCACTTAGTAGTCCGTTTGGCGGGTCAAAACCTTACACCCTTTTGGTATTTTTTTGCAAAAAAAGTGTCTCGTCTTATTGTACCATATTTTGACCCCTTTTGCCTACTGTGGGCACTGCATTCTGCCGCATTTTTCATTTAATGAGAATTTTTCACAATTTAACGCATATTTCGACAGACATCGACGGCACCGGCAAGATATAATGCAGTTGTAGGGACAACCCCCTGCACCGTGCGCTTTGGCACAAAAAAAGAAAGAGGTGTACCAAAATGAAAAAATGGATCCATTCGGTGATTGCCGTTCTGCTGGCAAGCATTTGCCTGCTGCCCAGCGCGGCCTTTGCCGCAGACAACACAGACACCGTACCGGAGGGCGGCTACATTGCAGCCGATCCCACAGAGGACGATGTGATTTTTACCCAAGAGGATTTGCTGATCTTGGACGCTGCTGAGGATTACGGCGCCACCGCAACCGGCGCCCGCACCAGCGGACTGATCACATCTGCCACGCTGAAGTTCGCCATGAACAGCAACACCATGACCATCAGCGGGCTGACCAAATGTGTGTCCGGTGTAAAGAAGTGCGGCTTTACCAAGGTAGTGGTTATGCGCAGACTGAACGCCAGCTACACCTGGTCGCCCTACAAAACCTACAAAGACCTGTATAAAGATGGCACTACCTACAGCCTTTCCAAAAAGTTGGTGGTCAACCCCGGTTGGTATTATTATGTTGAGGGCGTGCATTATGCCAAAAAGAACGCCCTGTCTACCCAAAAAATCACTTCAGAAACCGGCGTTAAAAAGGTTTAACGCCCTTCTGTCTCATTCCTCCCCAACGCCAAAGCCACAAAAAAAAACACACCGGGTGACCCGGTGTGTTTTTTATTATCATTCCGTATATAAAAGACGCAAATCGCGTCAGTCCGTTTCTTTCACCTGTTTTTCCAATACAATCCTTTGCTCCTTCATACCCAAGGATTTATAAAACGCCAATGCCGGCGCATTAAACGCCCATACCATCAAATCCATTCTTTCAGCACCGATCTCGCTTGCAGTGTCCTGAATTTGCCTGAATAACCTTGTGGCAATGCCCCGCCGACGGAATGGTTCAAGCACAAAGATAGCGTCAATATAGATAGACCGGACCGTCCGGTCTTTGATGGTTGCAAGGGCTATACCTGCAATTTCTCCGTTTTCAGCAAATGTCAGGGCAATTTTGTTCTTGTCTTTAAGCATCGCCTTAAATTCCTTTTTAGTAAGCGGATGCGCATTTTCAGAATAAAAATCGCTCCTGTTTTCAACATGAATTTTATGCAGCGCCGCCATCATCGGCTCCACTTTTTCAAAATCACCGATCGTCAATTTCCGTATCATAATACCTCCAAAAAACCAGTGCTCAAAACTTTCGTGTTCGTCGGCAGCTTTGCAAAAAATATATTTTCACTACCGCATTAGAACGCCACGCAAACAAGCCCAAATGGCATACTCAAGCTAACGAGGCATAGCTGCATTTTTCATCTTTGCAATCGAATTTGACACAACATTCTTACTTACCAAAAATCTTAACATCGCCCTATAGGTTTGTCAACAATAAATATATCTAAAAACATAAATTGCAAATGCACACTATATGTTGTATTAAGTTAAATATATGTTTCTTGACTATGCTCTCTAAAAAATGCTACAATAAAGTCGCCAAATGAAAGTCAATTTAATATGCACATAATAAGAGTACCCGCATTTTTATTTTGATAAAAATGCATACTCTTTCAATGTGCGTACTCTATGTGTGCAATTGACTTTTGTTTGGCGACAATCGGAGTTATGCGTTTTTTGCGTACAGCTCCGGCTGTGCGCTTTTTTTATTGTTAGGAGGTGAAAATTATTCTGTATTTCAGTCAGCCAAAAAGACAATGGTAACTTAATAAAGGAGAAGAAGTTATGTTCAACATCGATAGCAGCATTTTTATGTCAAAACTCACCAAATTCGGTATTCATGCTGTACCTGATAACAGAAAAATGAAAGATAATGTTTGTTCTTTCTTTTTTCCGAAACTATACGATGAATTGCCAGACCTTATAATGAACTGTGTATGTGACGGCAACACTGATAGTATTCTATTTGCATTAAGCGTACCAATTACACGAACTGCCGATATTCAAATCATCCAGAAACTATGTTGCAACCTTAACGCAATAGGAGCGATGCATACAAAAATCCAAGACAACTTGTTCGCGTCAACAGCATTGATAGATTTATCTACAGTCAATTACTCAAGTGACACCGAAGCGTCTACCTATGCAGCATCAGCTGTACTTAAAATTCTTGTAGAGTTTGAACGGAATTATGCAGCAGCATACCAATATGCGACTACGGGAAACATTGACTACTTAAGATAATTGGGAGGAGTATTATGGACTGTCCACACTATCAATACAGAGGCGGTGATTACTATTGTGATCTTTGTCAAAACTGTGTAAGCGAGGCAAAACACGATAATTACTGTACAGACTACAACGGTACAAATTACGAAAATTGTGATACTTATAAAAAATATGCCTAAATCGGAACAGGACTTGCATTATGCAAGCCCTGTTCTCTATTTCCATTGCACATCGTGACCATTACGGTCCACACTATTCATTCTACCTTAATAAGGAAACGGCATTAAATCTCTGAGGTGCACAACGGTGCCGTCGTTATCCACCACCACTTGTATATCGTTTGCATGACTGAATTGCCCCATAAATTCGCGGCAAGCGCCGCAAGGCGGCAACACTTTTCCGTTTTTGTTCACGGCAATCACCATGTCTATATCAAATTCGCCTGCGGTAATCATTGTGGACAAAGCATTTCGTTCAGCACACATGCCCAAAGAGCAATCGGTGTCCACGCACACCCCTGTGAAAATACGACCTTGCTTTGTGCATACAGCTGCGCCGACACCGCCGGAACACATTTGTTCACTGATCACCTGGGGAACTGCAACGGCTTTTGCCGCCAGATATAGCTTTTGAATTTGCTCATCCCGTATCGTATGATGACTGTATTTCTTTTGATCATTTCCATCACCTTTTCATATGGTCAACGCCGATTGATCACGCATAACCACTACATAAGACCGTACCAATCCAATCGTAGGGCGGGGGCTTGCTCCCGCCGTAACTTCAGAGTAAATATTGACCGGTAGGGGCGGATATCATCCGCCCGCCTATACATATATTGGCACGTCCTATCATCGTTCCTCCCCAAGAACTTGTGCAAACACATTATAATTATCGTCGGGCCTTCCATTACTTTTAATGGCAAAAACAACTTTTGAAAAACTGTGTTTATAAAGCTCCTCTTGCAGCACTTCACGAAAAGCCTGGGCTACCAATTCCGGCGGATTGCGAAAAGCACCACAGCCGAATGCGCCTAATACAACCGTGGTAACTTGGTGTTCCATGGCCACACGGCATATTTCCCGGATCCGCGACTTAAATAGGGCTTTCAAATCGCTCGGCGTAATATGCACCGGTTCACCAAGATATGGTGCAGCGCAAGTGAGCACATCCACCCGGAACCATTGCTCCCTGGGTAATAACTGCGGCACCGGCTGATCGTCTTTGAAAACCACTACGTCCGGCGTATAGACCACACGGTCCGTAAACAGATGATCCGACCGATTGCGATGAAATTGATAATACTCCGCCTGGGCACAGGGTGCAAAAAGGCAGGGATACAAATTACTACTACGGCACAAACATTCCTCTTGAGCCATAGCGCCATGCTCTACGCCACCACCGGCGTAATGGGGATTGGCGAAGTTCAGTACCGCAACTCGCTTCTTCTCATTTCCATTGCGTAGATACTTGCGCGCTGCAGAAAAGGTGGTATCTGCCACCACTTCCACATCACACGAATCAAAGTAAAGCCATTTGGCAAAATAAGCAGCCTGATTATTATCCCAAAGACAGGATACACCACCGTATCAGCCTTGGACTTCATTGTTTCAGCGCGTAGAAATGGGTCCGTTTGGATCCGGTGCATTGTATCGTTAAAGCAATCTATAAGCTGGTGCGCATTAGCCATAATGATCCCTCCACCAATCATTATAGCGAAAACAGAAATATACCGCAATATACAAACAGCAGATGAGATAAAAAAAGCGTGGCAGATGCCACGCAAAAGTAAGTATATAAGAAAAAGCCTCTCACAAAAAGTGAGAGGCTTATGTCGGCACAGACCTATTTTTCCAGGCAGTCGCCCGCCAAGTATTTTCGACACTGATGAGCTTAACTTCCGTGTTCGGTATGGGAACGGGTGGACCCTCATCGTAATAAGCACCGACTGACTGTGATGAAAAAGTCACAGTATTTGAAGAAATGACCTGTTGGCAATACCTAAGGTCAAAATGGTGACCCGTAGGAGAATCGAACTCCTGTTTTCGCCGTGAGAGGGCGACGTCTTAACCCCTTGACCAACGGGCCACTGATGGTACACCATCAGGGGACTCGAACCCTGGACACCCTGATTAAGAGTCAGCTGCTCTAGCCAACTGAGCTAATGGTGCATAGCTCACATCATTCAAGGCATATACCCTGAAAACTAAATACAGATAAAGCGCAGTGGAACTCTAACAATTGCCTGACACATAATCTAACTTGTTAAGGTCAAGCCCTCGACCTATTAGTACTGCCTAGCTAAATATGTCACCATACTTACACACGCAGCCTATCAACCTCATAGTCCATAAGGGGTCTTAACTGTAAACAGTGGGATATCTTATCTTAGGGAGGGCTTCACGCTTAGATGCTTTCAGCGTTTATCCCATCCGCACATAGCTGCTCGGCCGTGCCATTGGCATGACAACCGATACACCAGCGGTGCGTCCATTCCGGTCCTCTCGTACTAGGGACAGCGCCTTTCAAATATCCTACGCCCACGACAGATAGGGACCGAACTGTCTCACGACGTTCTGAACCCAGCTCGCGTACCACTTTAATCGGCGAACAGCCGAACCCTTGGGACCGAATTCAGCCCCAGGATGTGATGAGCCGACATCGAGGTGCCAAACCTCCCCGTCGATGTGGACTCTTGGGGGAGATCAGCCTGTTATCCCCAGGGTAGCTTTTATCCGTTGAGCGACGGCATTTCCACTCACATACCGCCGGATCACTAACTCCAACTTTCGTTACTGCTCGACCCGTCAGTCTCGCAGTTAGGCTCACTTATGCGTTTGCACTCTAAGGCATGGTTTCCGTCCATGCTGAGTGAACCTTTGAACGCCTCCGTTACTCTTTTGGAGGCGACCGCCCCAGTCAAACTGCCCACCTGACAATGTCCCCCAGCCAGATTCATGGCTGCAGGTTAGAATCTCAATACTTTAAGAGCGGTATCCCAAGGGTGACTCCGCCAACACTGGCGTGCTGGTTTCCAAGTCTCCCGCCTATCCTGTACATAAAATACCGAGACCCAATATCAGGCTACAGTGAAGCTCCATGGGGTCTTTCCGTCTTGCCGCGGGTAACCGGCATCTTCACCGGTACTACAATTTCGCCGGGTGCGTTGTTGAGACAGTGTACAGATCGTTACACCATTCGTGCAGGTCGGAACTTGCCCGACAAGGAATTTCGCTACCTTAGGACCGTTATAGTTACGGCCGCCGTTTACTGGGGCTTCAATTCAGAGCTTGCACCCTCCTCTTAACGTTCCAGCACCGGGCAGGTGTCAGTCCCTATACGTCATCTTACGATTTAGCAGAGAGCTGTGTTTTTGATAAACAGTCGCCTGGACCTATTCACTGCGGCTCACTCGCGTGAGCACCCCTTATTCCGAAGTTACGGGGTCAATTTGCCGAGTTCCTTAACAACGCTTCTCCCGATGGCCTTAGAATTCTCTTCCTGACTACCTGTGTCGGTTTGCAGTACGGGTACCCTGCTTATATACACGAAGCTTTTCTCGCCACCATCCAAGCATGCTTCCCTACTTATTTTCGGTCCCTTACGCCCGGGTCAACCAACGCCCGGGTCATGCCCTTCAAATGTGTCCCTTCGCTTAAATGCAAGGTAGCTACGGAATCTCAACCGTATGTGCATCGACTACGCCTCTCGGCCTCGCCTTAGCTCCCGGCTAACTAGAAGCGGACGAACCTTCCTTCTAAAACCTTAGTCTTTCGGCCATTATGATTCTCACATAATTCTCGCTACTCATTCCGGCATTCTCACTTGTGTAAAGTCCACCGCCGCTTTCGCTACGACTTCACCCCTTACACAACGCTCTCCTACCAACATACAAATGTATATTCCCAAGCTTCGGTGTACATTTTAGCCCCGTTGAATTTTCGGCGCAGGATCACTCGACCAGTGAGCTATTACGCACTCTTTAAATGTGTGGCTGCTTCTGAGCCAACATCCTGGTTGTCTGCGCAATTTCACATCCTTTTCCACTTAACTGTACTTTGGGGACTTAGCTGTGGGTCTGGGCTGTTTCCCTTTCCACCACGAAACTTATCTCACGTAGTGTGACTCCCAATCATTCATTATCCGCCATTCTGAGTTTGATAGAGTTCAGTAAGCTTTCGCCCCCTAGCTCATTCAGTGCTTTACCTGCGGTAATGTTAATTGAGGCTAGCCCTAAAGCTATTTCGGAGAGAACCAGCTATCTCCGGGTTCGATTGGAATTTCTCCGCTAGCCACAAGTCATCCCCTACCATTTCAACGGGAGTGGGTTCGGCCCTCCATGGAGTTTTACCTCCACTTCAGCCTGCTCATGGCTAGGTCACCCGGTTTCGGGTCGAATACCACTGACTAAAACGCCCATTTCAGACTCGCTTTCGCTTCGGCTGCACTCCTGAAGAGCTTAACCTTGCCAGTGACATTCACTCGCCGGACCATTCTACAAAAGGTACCATATCACGCATTGACGCGCTCTATGTGCTTGTAGGCACAAGGTTTCAGGTTCTATTTCACTCCCCGCCAGGGGTTCTTTTCACCTTTCCTTCACAGTACTATACACTATCGGTCATTGGAGAGTATTTAGGCTTGGAGGGTGGTCCCCCCGTCTTCCCACCGGGTTTCACGTGTCCGGCGGTACTCTGGATCCAGCTGGCTAACTTTAGTTTTCGTGTACGCGACTATCACGCTCTGTGGTTGAACTTCCCATTTCATTCTACTAACCGCAGTTAATACCGTACGCTGTCCAAAACCCCAAAAGTATTACTA